>Ga0307479_10000001_pt1 | contig 689392 bp, 474 predicted proteins | sample atmos_gasesECM4C_FD_203743 | JGI IMG/M metagenome (GOLD analysis project Ga0307479, IMG submission 203743) | Hardwood forest soil microbial communities from Morgan-Monroe State Forest, Indiana, United States - atmos_gasesECM4C_515 | ecosystem: Environmental > Terrestrial > Soil > Temperate...
AGATTGACTTAACGGAGTAATACTAGCAGGCTGCTGAAAAATCCCGCACGCCGCGCTTCGCCCTGCGGGTTGTGGCCTCAGGGACATGCCGCATGGCCACCCTGGCCGTGCGGCCGGCGGCGCGGGGCCGTCTGCGGCGTTGCCGCTCCTCGACGATGTCGGGGCATCGCCTGCGTCGCGGCGCCTGGCATCCGGCCCCGCGGCGCTCGCAACGCGACGCACGGGCTTTTTCAGCAGCCTGCTAGTGGTGCCCTTCGCCGTAGCGCTTCTCGCCGGCGGTGACGGCGAGCGCCAGGCGGTTCTGGCGCGGCGGCAGCGGGCAGGTGGCGAAGGGGGTGAAGGCGCAGGGCGGGTTGTAGGCCTTGTTGAAATCCACCACCACCTTGCCGTCCTTCGGCGGGTCGGTGTCCAGGAACCTCCCGGAGCCATAGGTCTCGCGGCCGCTGGTGGCGTCGGCAAAGAGCAGCTCCAGGCTGCCGTCGCCGCCGTCGAGCGCATCCAGCCGATAGGTCTTGCCGCCGCGCTCGAACACCACCACCCCCGGCGACGGGTCGTTCTCGGTCATGTTCAGCACGTTGGTGATCGGGATCGACACCGGCCGCGCATGGGTCTCGAACCGGGCCACCACCCGCCAGGAGGGATCGACCGGGAAGCTCTCGACGCCGCGAAAGGCGGCGAGCGCCGGGCTCTTGCTGTCCTTGACCCTGACGCCGAGGCGGTCGCCGCGCTTGATGACGAAGAAGCTGAGCGTGCCCAGGTGCAACACCTTGGGCTTGCCCTTGGCATCCGGGGCCAGGGACAGCTCGCTCACCGGCCGGCCATCGCACGAGAGGCCGGAGCCGGGGTCGGCGCGAACCGTCACCGCCGCGCCCTTGCGCACCAGGATGCCGGCGAAGGCCGGCGCCTTGCCGGCCGGCAGCACGACCCGGTTGTGAGGGTCGCTGCCGAAGCGGTTGTCACCTTCCTCCAGCCAGTAAAGGCCGGCCAGCGTCAGCCAGCCTTCGGGGCTGCGCAACCCGGAGTCCCGCGTGGCGCGCCAGCTGTCGATCTCGCGGCGGTAAGCGTCCGGCGTGGGGGCGGAGGCGGCAGCCGTCGCCGCGGGGACCGCACTGCCCGGGCCGGCCGTGGTCCCGGGCGCCGCCCGGCCCGCGGCGGCCGCGAGCGTCGCCAGGCAAGCGGCCAGCCCGACCGCCGCCGCCAGCCGTGCCGACCGCCGCCGCGGCGTCCCAGCGCTTGCCGCGCGGCGCGACGCTTGCCGGGACTGCCGTTGGTTCGAGATCATCGATCCGACTCCTTTCCTTCTCAGCGCCGCGCCCGCACCGTGCCGCCACGGGCCGGACGCGGGGTGCCGACCCGGCATCTTACTCCGCCCCGAACCTCGATGGTGACCCCGAGCGGGGGCACCCCGACCTGGTTGGCACGGTTGCCGCAGCCTGGCAGCGCCCGCCTCCCTTCCGACCAGGCTCGCGGTAGGCGAGGTGGGTTATCGTTGCCGCCACCGGTGAACGCTGGAGCTTGTATGCGCGCACTCGTCATTGTCCGGCTGATGCCGGCTGCCCTGGTCGCATTGGCCGCCCTGGCCGCACTGGCCTGCCAGACCGCGTCCCCCACGCCGGCCGCCGTGCCGCGGCCACGGTCGCACGATGCCGCCGATGCCACCGTCGCCTCGGCGGACGGCGTGCCGATCCGCTACCACGCCGAGGGCAGCGGCGAGCCGGCGCTGGTCTTCATCCATGGCTGGTCCTGCGACCGCAGCCACTGGGCCGAGCAGGTGGAGCGCTTCAGCGCCGATCGCGAGGTGATCGCCCTCGACCTTGCGGGTCACGGCGAGTCGGGGCGGGAGCGCCACGATTGGACCATCGAATCGCTGGGCGGGGACGTGCGCGCCGTGGTGGCGGCGCTCGACCTGCGGCGGGTGGTCCTGATCGGGCACTCGATGGGCGGACCGGTGGCGCTGGCGGCAGCCGCCGGGATGCAGGAGCGGGTCGTCGCCGTGATCGGCATCGACACCTTCCATGACGTCGAGCGCCGCATCGACCCCGCCATGGCGCAGGGGCTGGTGGGCCGATGGGAGAAGGACTTCGGCGGCACCGCCAAGCAGATGGTGGACGCCATGCTGCCCGCCGGGTGCGATCCCGCGCTCCGGGAGCGCTTGCAGGACCAGTTCGCGGCGGCGCCGCCCGACGTCGCCCTGGCGCTGTTGCGGGCGCAGCTCGGCTTCGACCTGGCAGCGGCCTTCGAGCGCGTCCGCGTGCCGATCCGGGCGATCAACACCACGCAGCCGACCAACGTGGCAGCCGGCCGCCGCCATGCCGCCGACTTCGCCGCGGTCGACCTCGCGGCCATGCAGCTCGGCCACTTCCCGATGCTCACCGCCCCCGAGGTCTTCGACCAGAAGCTCGCCGAAACCCTCTCCGCCCTCGGCATCGGCGCGGGCGCCGGCGCGGCAAGACCCTAACCCTGGCCGGCGGCCCTGCCGGCGCGCCGCCGATCTGGAGAGAGCCTGGCGACCCCCTCCTGACAGCGTGGTGTCAGGAGATCTCGTGGACCCGTCAGACAGCTGGTATCCTCGCGGCTCATCGCGGCTCATCGCGGCTCATCGCTGCCTTCGCTTTCCTGGGTCTCGCTGCCGGAGCTTCAAATGACCAACGCCGCGCTGCTCGCCCTTTTCGGCTGGATCGCCTTGGCGGCGACGGCGCCGCCTGAGGCAGGGGCCGCGGCGGAAAGAGAAGCCGGCTTGGTGGCAGGGCCTACAGTCCCGAGCGGGGATCCTCGCTAGGCCGAGCGCCCGAGGTAGGCCCTCAAGCGGGGGGCCGCCGAACGGAAGGGACGGCGGGTCAGAGCGTTTTGGGCCTGCCAGCGCTCGGCGGGTCCGAGCTCGACCAGGAAGCGGGTCTGGCGACCTTCCCAGACCGCGATCGGCTCGCCGTCGCGGAACAGCAGGCGGTTGCCTGAGAGGGCGGGCAGGCGGTCGCCCGGAGTGACGATCCCCACCAGGTTGAGGGGGTCTGCCGCGCTCACCGATACCAGGTCGCCGCGCCGCGGCTCCTTCCGCACCGCCCGCAGGCGCCCGACGGCCTCCGATAGGGCGAACTGCTCGCCCGAGAAGCCGTCCACGAAGCGGCCGCCGCGGATCTCGCCGCGGGCCTCCAGCCGGCGATAGACGCGCAGCAGGTCGCGCCACGGAGGCGTCATCGACTCCCGCTCCAGCAGGCGCCTGAAGACCACGCCATAGCGGCGCAGCAACGACCACGCCGCCGCTTCGAGCGCCGCGGGCGCGACGCCCGGAGCGGCGAAGGCGAAGTCGGCGGCAGGAGCGACGGCGGCGGCGCTAGCTCCTGTCAGGGCAGGCGCCGGCGGTCGCAGCAGCGACCATCGCCCGGCGTTCTGCACCCCGAAGGCGGCAAGGCCGGCGGCGGCGCCCGTCCGCGGCTGACGATCGACCCGCGGCCGCTTGTGCGCCGGCACCAGCAGCGCGCGCAGGCCGGTGAAGCTGTCGGCGGTCACCAGGCCGGCCGCCACCAGCTCCGCGAGCGCGGCCTCTAGCTGGGTGTGGAGGAGCCGCGCGCCGGTCGCGAGCTCGTCGAAAAACGATGCGCCGGTCACGAGCAGCCGCCGGTATACGGCCGCCGCGTCCGAGGAAAGCTCCGGCGGCTCGCCGCCGGCGGCCGGCGGCGGCGCCAGCTCGAGCCAGAGCGGCAGGCCGCCCCGCGGCAGCACCAGGATGGGAGTGGCGCGGACCGGTCCCGGGCGCCGCCCGCGCGGCCTGCCCTCGGGATCGCCGCCCGTCCCGGTCAGCTCCGCCACCGCTACCGGCCCAGCCGGCGCGGCGGCTGCCGGCGGCGTCAGGCGCCCCCAGACGTAGCGCCCCGCGAGGCACAGGGCGTCGAGCCACAGCGGGTCGTAGCCCGGCAGCCGGGACGGCAGGATCTCGCCTTCCCAGGCGGCGGCCGGCGCCTCGAAGCCTTCGAGCTGCGCCAGCACCGCCGGCAGGCTCTCCGGACCCTGCGCCGGCGCGCTTGCGGCGGCCGCGGCAGGAGCGGCAAGCCCGGCAGGCGCGGCGCCCGGGGCGATGGGAGTGCCAGCCGGAGCTGGCCGGTCCCCGGGCTTCGCGACGCCGGTGCCGGCGGCGGTCACCCGGTGCCAGGAGAGCAGGAAGCGCATGAAGTCGGCCTGCGAGACCGGCTCGATCTCCCGCCGCAGCCGCTCGAGGGTGTAGCGGTGGATCCGCGCCAGCAAGCGGCGCTCGCACCACTCGAAGCCGGCGAGCGGCGGGTGAGCGACGCCGAGCTCGCGGCGCACGCCAACGGCCTCGGGGTCCTGGATCTCGCGGGTGCCCGCGGCAACCGCGCCCGGTCCGCCCTCCGCTTCCCTTGCCGCGGTCGCCGTGCCTGCCGGCGCCCGGCCCGGCGCCGGACTGAACTGGCCGCGCAGCGCAAACCCCTCGCCCTCGAGCGCCGCCAGGGCCGCCTCGACCGCCGCCTGCCGCAGGCCGGCCGCCGCCGCCAGCTCCCGGGCAGCGGTGGGGCCCAGCCCTTGCAGCCGGCCGCGCACCATCTCGACCGCCGCCTCCTCGGGCGCCCATGGCCGGGCATGGCGCGCCGGCGGCGCGATCGCCGGCGTCAGCACGGCGTCCGGATGCAGCGCCGCGGCCAGCGCCAGGCGCTCGGCCGCCACCCACAGCCTGCCCGACAGGAGCGTCGCCCGGCCGGCCTCGGCGAGCTGGGCGAAGAGCGGCTCCCACCCCGAACGCCGCCCTTCCGCGGCGGTGACGAAGGTGAGGGTCAGCAGCGCGTCATGCAGCTCGTCGGCGGTCTCCGCAGCGGGCCAGGCCTCCTCCCGCACGCGCGCGATCGCCGCCGCGTCGAGCGCCCCCAGGTCGGACGCCGTTTCCGGGTCGAGCCAGCGGCGCACCCGCACCGCCTGGGTGCGGCGCTCCTCGAGCGGCGCGTCGTCGAGGAAGGCGTAGGGGCGGGCCGCCAGGATCTCGTGGGCCAGCGGCGACGGCTCGGTCACGTCGCGCGCCACGAGCGCCAGCTCGCCGCGCTCGAGGCGCCCCAGCAGCCGCTCGAGGCCGGTGGTGTCCATGGCCTCTTCCAGGCAGTCGCGCATGGCCTCGGCGACCAGCGGATGGTCCGGCACCTCGCGTTCGCCGACGATGTTCTCGAGACAGGCCAGCTGGTCGGGGAAGACCACCGCCACCAGGTCTTCGGCGTCCTGGCGCAGCCGCGGCGCCGGCACCCGGCGGCCCCCCCGCCAGCGGGGCACCGCCAGCGCGCGGCTGGCCGCCCAGCGCCAGCGCACCGGGAACAGCGGCGAGTCGAGCACGGCCTGGGTCACCACCTTGCGCACGCTGCCGGAATGCAGGAAGTGGAAGGCGTCGGCGAGCGGGAAGCTGTGGGTCGGTCCGAGCGACAGGATGATGGCGTCCTCGGACGCCGCCGCCTGCAGCTCGAAGTTGAAGGTCTGGCAGAAGCGCTTGCGCAGGGCCAGTCCCCAGGCCCGGTTGAGCCGGCTGCCGAAGGGCGCGTGCATCACCAGGTGCATGTCCCCCGCTTCGTCGAAGAAGCGCTCGGCGACGAGCGTGGTGCGCGACGGCATGGTGCCGAGCGCCGCCGCCGCGGCCGCCAGGTAGGAAACCAGCTGCGCCGCCGCCTCCTCGCCGACCCCCACCTCGTCGCGCAGCCAGGCCGCGGCGCCTGCCGGCCCCGCCGGGCCGGCGCAGCGGTCGGCCACTTCCTGGCGCAGCCGCGACACCGCCAGCGACAGCTCCTCGGTGCGCGCCGGCGCTTCCCCCAGCCAGAAGGGGATGGTCGGCGGCTGGCCGTGGGCGTCCTCGACCAGCACCCGGCCAGGCTCGATCTTGTCGATCCGCCAGGCGGCATTGCCGAGCTGGAAGACGTCGCCGGGCAGGCTCTCGACGGCGAAGTCCTCGTGCACGGTGCCGAGCAGCGTGTTCGAGGGTTGCAGGACGACCTGGTAGTCGGCGGTGTCGGGGATGGCGCCCCCCGAGGTGATGGCCGCCAGCCGCGCCCCCTTGCGGCCGCGCAGCCGGCCGGCGACCGCGTCCTGGTGGAGATAGGCGCCGCGCCGGCCGCGCCGGGTGCTGAACCCATCGGCGAGCATCGTCACCACGGCGTCGAAATCGGCCCGCGACAGGTCACGGTAGGGATGGGCGCTGCGCACCAGGGCGAACAGGCCGTCCTCGCTCCACTCCTCCGCGGCCACCGCCGCGACGATGTGCTGCGCCAGGATGTCGAGCGGCGCGGGCGGCACGATCAGCCGGTCGAGCTCGCCCCGCCGCACCGCGTCGAGCAGCGCCGCCGTCTCGACCAGCTCATCGCGGCTGGTGGGGAAGATCCGCCCCTTGGGCACCGCGGAGAGCCGGTGGCCTGCCCGCCCCACGCGCTGCAGGAAGGTGGAGATCGACCGCGTGGAGCCCAGCTGGCAGACCAGCTCGACGGTGCCGATGTCGATGCCCAGCTCGAGCGACGAGGTGGCCACCAGCGCCTTGAGCTGGCCGGCCTTCAGGCGTTGCTCGCAGCCCAGCCGCTGCTCGCGCGATAGGCTGCCGTGGTGGGACGCCACCGCCGCCTCGCCCAGGCGGTCCGCCAGGTGCCGGGTCGCCCGCTCGGCGAGCCGGCGGGTGTTGACGAATACCAGGGTCGTGCGATGGGCGCGGATCAGCTCCGCCAGGCGGTCGTAGATCTCCTGCCATACCTCGCCGACCATCACCGCCTCGAGCGGGGAGGCTGGCACCTCGACCCCCAGGTCGAGCGCCCGCCGGTGCCCCGCGTCCACGATGACGCACCCGGGCGCCCGCCGGGTCTCGCCGGAGGCCGGCGCGGCGGCGGGTCCGGATGCGCCGCCCGGCTCGCCGGCGTCCGCCGGCGAGGCGCCGATCAGCAGCCGCGCCACCTCTTCGATGGGGCTTTGGGTGGCGGAGAGCCCGATTCTCGCTAAAGGCGCGGCGCAGAGCGCATCCAGGCGGGCCAGCGACAGCGCCAGGTGCGAGCCGCGCTTGCTGCCCGCGACGGCGTGGATCTCGTCGACGATCACCGTGCGCGTGGTTGCCAGCATCCGCCGGCCGCCCTCGCTGGTGAGCAGGATGAACAACGATTCGGGGGTGGTCACCAGGATGTGCGGCGGCTGGCGCACCATTGCCGCGCGGACCTTGGCCGGCGTGTCGCCGGTGCGCACCAGGGTGCGGATGGGCGCGTCCGGCAGGCCGCGCGCCGCGAGCTCGGCGCGGATCTCGGCCAGCGGCTCCTCGAGGTTGCGCTGCACGTCGTTCGACAGCGCCTTGAGCGGCGACACGTACACCACGCGGGTCTCGTCGCGGAGCTCGCCCGCCTGGGCGGCCCGCACCAGCTGGTCGATCGCGGCGAGGAACGCCGCCAGGGTCTTGCCCGAGCCGGTGGGAGCGGCGATCAACGTGTGGCGGCCGGCCATGATCGAAGGCCAGGCGCGCTCCTGGGGCTCGGTCGGGGAGCCGAAGCGGGCGGCGAACCAGGCGGCGACCGCCGGATGAAAGTCCTGGATTGGGCTCCGCGGCAACATGGTCTTCGTAGCCTAACACCGCCCTGCCTACGCCGCATTCCCGCCAAGCCCGCGCGGGGGCCTGCTCGGGGCCTGGATGCCGGCGGCCCCAACCGGGCGAGCTGCCCGGCGGCGTGTACGCTTTGCAAGCAGCCCCGGAGGAACCGAGCAGATTGGCTCGCCGGCAGCATTTCCTGGCCGGTTCCACGTACCAAGCTGCGGTCGCCGACCCGGCATCGAGATTGCACGCGTTCACGCTCTCAGCGGTTGCGCGGGCAAGCGCCTAGAAAGGTGAATTCGAGACCAATGACCGGCGGCGACTCGAAGGGTTTCCAGCGGGCTTCGACCGGTGTACCCGGCCTGGATCACGTGCTCGACGGCGGTCTGCCGGCGAACCGCATGTACCTGGTGCAAGGCGACCCCGGCGTCGGCAAGACGACGATGGCGATGCAGTTCCTGCTCGAAGGGGCGCGGCGGGGTGAAGCCGCTCTGTACGCCACCCTGTCGGAGACCGAGGAAGAGCTGCGCGACGTCGCCGCCTCGCACGGCTGGCAGCTCGACGGCATCTCCATCTGCGACCTGCAGAGCGCCAGGGAGGAGCCGCGCGGCGGCGCCGAGTACACCCTGTTCCATCCCTCGGAGGTCGAGCTCGCCGAAACCACCCGCTCGCTGCTCGCGGCCGTCGACCGCGTCCGGCCGGCGCGCCTGGTGGTGGACTCGCTCTCCGAGATGCGCCTGCTGGCGCGCGATTCGCTGCGCTACCGGCGCCAGATCCTGTCGTTGAAGCAGTACCTGGGCGACCGCCAGTGCACGGTGCTGCTGCTCGACTACGCGCCGGAGGGCGCCACCGACTTCCAGCTGCAAAGCCTCGCCCACGGCCTGATCCTGCTCGAGCACCTGGTGCCGGCCTACGGCGGACAGCGGCGCCGGCTGCGGGTCCAGAAGGTGCGCGGCGTCGCCTTCCGCGAGGGCTACCACGATTTCTCGATCGTTCGCGGCGGCCTGGTCGTCTTTCCGCGGCTGGTGGCCGCCGACGACCGCCAGCCGGCCGATCTCGAGATCGTCGAGAGCGGTATCCCGGAGCTCGACAGCCTGCTCGGCGGCGGCGTCGCCCGCGGCACCAGCACCATGCTGCTGGGGCCGTCGGGTGTCGGCAAGACGACCCTGGCGTCGCAGTACGTCGCGACGCGCGCCAAAAACGGCGAGCGGGCCCTGGTCTATCTCTTCGACGAGATGCCCTCGGTGTGGCTGGAACGCTGTATAGGGCTGGGCATGAACGTCCAGCCGCTGATCGCCAGCGGGCTGATCGAGCTGCGCCGGGTGGACCCCGCCGAGCTCTCGCCCGGCGAGTTTGCGCACTCGGTGCGGCAGGAGGTCGACGGCGGGACGCGGACCCTGGTGATCGACAGCTTGAACGGCTACCAGAACGCCATGCCCGAGGAGCACTTCCTGGGACTGCACCTGCGCGAGCTGCTCTCCTTCCTCAACCAGCGGGGCGTCCTGACCCTGCTGGTGATGACCCAGCACGGCCTGGTCGGCGGCTACGTCGAATCGCCGCTCGAGCTCAGCTACCTCGCCGACAACGTCATCGTGCTGCGCTACTTCGAGGCCTTCGGCGAGGTCCGGCAGGCCATCTCGGCGCTCAAGAAGCGCACCGGCCCCCACGAGCGCACCATCCGCGAGCTGCGCCTGGGCCCCGACGGTCCGCGCCTCGGCAGCATGCTCAAGGAGTTCCAGGGCGTGCTGGGGGGAACCCTGACCTACCTGGGAGACCGGGACCCGCTGCTCGCCGAGGACGCGGGCGCCAGGCATGCCAGGCATGGCTAAGGGCATCGAGAGCATCGAAGGTGTCGAGGGCGGGCGCGACCCGCGCGAGGAGCGCATCCTCATCCTGGCGCCGACCGGCCGCGACGCGGCGATCGCCTGCCAGGTGCTGGGCGGCGCCGGCCTGGCGTGCGCCGCCTGCGCCGACGCCGGCGAGCTGTGGCGGGAGATCGACGCCGGCGCCGGAACGGTGGTCCTCGCCGAGGAGGCGCTCACCGGCTGGGTGGTGCAGGGGCTGCTGAGCTGGCTCGGGCGCCAGCAGCCCTGGTCGGACCTGCCGCTGATCATCGTCGTCGACGGCGGCGACGCGAGCGAGAAGGCGCTCGCGATGCTGGCGCCGCTCTCCAACGCCACGATCCTCGAGCGGCCGGTCCGCCTCAACACGCTGGTCAGCGCCGTGCAGACGTCGCTGCGCGCCCGGCGCCGCCAGTACGAGGTGCGCGACCTGCTGCACCGCCAGGCGGAGACCGACCGCCGCAAGGACGAGTTCCTGGCGATGCTCGGCCACGAGATCAGGAACCCCCTGGCCGCCATCCGCAACGCGCTCTACATCCTCGACCGGGCGGGCTCGCGCGCCGCGCAGCCGGCGCGCCAGCTGCAGGTCATCGAGCGCCAGACCAACAACCTGGTGCGCATGGTCGACGACCTGCTCGACGTGTCGCGCGTGACCCTGGGCAAGATCAGGCTGGACCTGCAGACCGTCGACCTGCGGGAGGCGGTGGAGCGCTGCCTCTCGGAGCTCGGCATGGCGGCGCTTGCCGAAAGCCACTCCCTGCGCCTGCGGGTGGACATCGAAAAGGCCCTGGTCGAGGCCGATCCGGTGCGTATCGAGCAGGTGGTCTGCAACCTGATCCAGAATGCCGTCAAGTACACACCGCGCGGCGGTAGCCTGACGGTGTCGGCGCGGGCCGAGGCGGGGATGGGAGTGGTGCGGGTTGCCGACACCGGTATCGGCATCCCGGAGGCGATGCTGCCGCACATCTTCGAGCCCTTCATCCAGGTGGAGAGCTCACGGCTGCGCTCCGAAGGCGGGCTCGGCCTGGGATTGCCGCTGGTGCGCGGCCTGGTGCTGCTGCACGGCGGCAAGGTGGAGGCGCACAGCGCCGGACCCGGCGGCGGCAGCGAATTCGTGGTGTCGCTGCCGCTCAAGCCGCTGACCTCGACGCACTGTTTCCAAGACGCGCCGCGCCCATCCCGCGCCGACGGCCGGATGCCCGGCAGCGGCCTGCGGGTGCTGGTCGTCGAAGACAACCGGGACGGCCGCGAGTCGCTGCGCGAGCTGCTCGAGATCTGGGGCCACCAGGTCGAGGTGGCGGAAAACGGCATCGCCGGCCTCGAGAAGGCGTTCGCCGCACCGCCGGACGCGGCGTTGATCGACATCGGCCTGCCCAAGATCGACGGCAACGAGGTGGCGCGGCGCATCCGGGCGGTGCTCGACCCGGATCACATCGCGCTGATCGCGATGACCGGCTACGGGCAGCCCGAGGACCGGCGGCGCGCCATCGAGGCCGGCTTCGACACCTACCTGGTCAAGCCGGTCGATCCTTCCGACCTTGGGCGCATCCTGATCGAGGTGTCGCAGCGCCGCGACCCCCACCGCGTGGAGCACGCCTGAGGGCGAGACGGTCGGCCGAAGCGAGGAGGACGGCCAGCAACTCGCCGGCCGCATCAGGGGGCGGCCAGGCGGGCGCCGCGTCCGAGGTGGAGGTCGTCTGGACGGCGGCCGCGACGAGCGCGGCAGACATGCGATACTCTTGTAGCACACTCCTGACCGGCACGTGACCGCGCTGCCACGACCACGTCACCGCGCGGTGCCAACCTGCCGGCGGAGGAAAAGCACGATTTGGACGCCTTGGAGTTGTTGCAGGAGATCTTGGCGCTGATCGCGGCGGTGTCCCTGGCGGCCACCTTCGTCGCCGCGGCCGCCGCCCTGCGGCTGCTGGGGCGCCGGCCCGCGCGCCGGAGCCATCGCCGGCCCGATCCCAGCGCCACGGACGCCACCCTGCCCTCACCGCCCCTCCTGTCCCAGGCCCTGCCCCCGATCTCGGTGCTCAAGCCGCTCAAGGGGCTCGACGAGGGGCTGTTCGAGAACCTCGCCTCGCTGGCGGCCCAGGATTACCCCCGCTTCGAGCTGGTGCTGGGCACCGAGGACCCGCGGGACCCGGCGCTGGCGGTGGCCGAGCGGCTGCGGCAAGCCTTCCCGCGGTTGCCGATCACGGTGGTGGCGGGCGCCGCGCCGCTCGGCTTCAACCCCAAGATCACCAACCTCGCATCCCTCGCGCGGCATGCCCGCCACGAGCTGCTGCTGATCTCGGACTCCAACGTCCGCGCCCGCCCGGGCTACCTCCGCGCCCTGGTTGCCGAGCGCGCGGCGAGCCGCGCCGGCATGGTGTCGTCGGTCCTGGCCGGCGTCGGCGAGGCCAGCCTCGGGGCGCTGCTCGAGAACCTGCACCTCAACTCCTTCGTCGCCGGCACGGTTTGCGCCGCGCAGCTGTTCGGCTCGCCATGCGTGGTCGGCAAGTCGATGCTCTTCCGGCGCGACGACCTCGAGGCGGCCGGCGGCTTCCAGGGCGTGCGCGACGTGCTGGCCGAGGACTACGTGCTCGGCTGCCGCTTTCAGCGGCTGGGGCTGCCGGTGGCGCTGTCGGCGCACGTCCTGCCGGTCCTGCACGAGCGCCGCTCGGTGCGCGAGTTCCTGGCCCGGCACCTGCGCTGGGCCCAGATGCGGCGGCGGCTGTCGCCGGCCTTCTTCGGCGAGCCGCTGCTCAATCCGCTGCCCTGGCTGCTGGCGCTGGTGGCTGCCGCGGCCTTGCGGGGCGGCGAGGCGTTCCTTGCCGCGGGTGTCTTCGCCGCCGCCGGCCTGGCGCTCAAGATCGCCGCCGACGCCCTGCTGGCCCGGCGCCTGCGCGGCCAGGCGCTGCCGGCCGCCGCCCTGGCGGCCATCCCGTTCAAGGACCTCCTGGTTGCCGGCGTCTGGCTGGCGGGTGCCTTCCGCACCACCATCCTGTGGCGCCAGACCCGGCTGCGGATCGGCCCCGGCAGCGTGCTGGCGCCGCTCGCGCCGCCGGTTCCGCTCGCCCCGCTCGCGACCTCTCGCGACACCTTCGACGCGTTCGACACGTTCGACAGTTTCGAGACACCCGGCGCGGTCTCGCGGCTGGAGGTGTCGGCATGAGCCCGCTGCGCGCCGCCAGCCAGGAGACCTGGAAATGGGTGGTCTCGGTCGACGAGGCGATCCTCCTGGCCGTCCGCCGCTGGGAGTCGGCGTTGATGACGCGCCTGATGCGGATGCTCACCCGCATGGGCGACCCGGCCGCCTGGGTGGTGGTGGGGCTGATCCTCGGCGCGGTGGCCGGAGCGCACTATGCGTGGCTGCTCGGCACCGGCGCAGGGCTGGCGGTCGCCGGCTCGCAGGTGCTCAAGCGGGTGTTCTGCCGGCCGCGGCCCACCACCGGCATCGGCGGTTTCGCGGCGCTGGTGGCGATCCCGGACCGGTTCTCCTTTCCCTCGGGCCATACCGCGGCGGCCTTCGGCGTGGCGGTGGCGCTCGCCGGCGAGGGCAGCGGCACCGCCCTGCTCATCCTGGTCCTGGCCTTCGGCATCGCCATCTCGAGGATCTATCTCGGCGCCCATTACCCCCTGGACGTTGCCGCCGGGGTGCTGGTGGGAGCCGCCTCGGGCCTCGTCGCCAGGCTGCTCATCGACGGCTTCCATCTGCTCGTCTTCCTGGGCTACGCTGGGCTGACCCTGGTCCCCCTGGGGCTGGGGGGCTGATCCTCCCTCTCGATGAGCGCCGGGGAGGCCGGCCCGCCCGGCCGGACCGTCTTTTCCATGCCTGCCCCGGGCCGCGATCGTGGATAGATCGTCAGCCGCCACGGAAGAGCCGGGCGCGACAGCCACGCTGACGGCGCCGCCGAGCGTGCCGGCCGCGTCCGCGGCGCCTGCCGCCGCCGCGGCGCCTGCCACGCCGGCCGCGCCGTCCCGGCCGGTCATCGCCGGGGTCGAGATGGGCTATGGGCACCTGCGGGCGGCCTATGCCCTGGCGGCGGCGCTGGGAGCGCCGGTCGTGCACGCGGACCGGCCGCCGGTCGCCGGCGCCGAAGAGGTGCGCCTGTGGCGGTCCGCGCGCCGCCTGTACGAGGCCACGGCGCGGGCGTCGCAGCTGCCGGTGCTGGGCGCGCCGCTGCGGGCCCTGCTCGACAGCCTGACCTCGATCCCGCACCTCTATCCCAAGCGGGACCTGTCGCGGCCCACCCTGCAGGCTCGCTCGCTCGACCGCCTGGTGCGCAAGGGTTTGGGAGCCGGCCTGGTGGAGCAGCTCCGGCGGACCGGAGCGCCGCTGCTCACCACCTACTTCGCCACCGCGGTCGTCGCCGACGCCCACGGCTGCGAGCCGGTGTACTGCGTGGTCACCGACGTCGACCTCAACCGCGTCTGGGTGCCCATGGACCCGCGGCGCAGCCGCATCGTCTTCCTCACCCCGACGCGGCGCGCGCTCAAGCGGCTGCAGGCTTACGGCGTGCCGCGCAGCCGGATCGAGTTCACCGGCTTTCCGCTGCCGCCGGAGCTGCTGGGCGGACCCGACCTGGAGACCCTGCGCCGGCACCTCGCCGGCCGCCTGGTGCGGCTGGATCGCAAGGGCATCTTCCGCGAGCAGGCGCGCAGCGAGATCCACTACTTCCTCGGCGTCGAGCTGCCGCGGGACCAGGAGCGCCGGCCGCCGCTGCTCACCTTCTCCCTGGGCGGCGCCGGCGCGCAGGCCGAGCTGGCGCGGGCGCTGGTCCACAGCCTGGCGCCGCTGGTCGGCGACGGCCGGCTGCGCCTCTGCCTGGCAGCCGGCATCCGGCCGGATGCCGCGGCCCGCTTCACGCGTTGGATCGCCGAGGCCGGTCTTGGCGACCGCCTGGGGGGCGACGTCCGCATCTTCGAGGCAGCCGATCTCGACGGCTACTTCGCGGGCTTCAACCAGCTGCTTGCCGAGACCGACATCCTGTGGACCAAGCCCAGCGAGATGACCTTCTTCGGCGCGCTCGGCATCCCGCTGGTCTTCTCCCATCCGGTGGGCATGCACGAGCGCTACAACCGCCGCTGGGCGATCGAGAACGGCGCCGGCTTGAAGCAGCGCGAGCCCGGGCACGCCGGCTACTGGATCAAGGAATGGCTGGCGGAAGGGACGCTGGCCGCGGCCGCCTGGTCGGGCTTCATGCGGCTGCCGAAGTTCGGGCTGTTCCACATCGTCGAGCGGGTTACCGGAAGGCGCCAGCGGACCACGACGAGTGCGGAAGGGGCTCAATCAATTTCGTTTTGAACGACGCGGCCGAGCATGCCTCCTGGCGCGAGCGCCAGCAGCTCGACCTCGCCGAAACGGTTCCAGAGCCCGGCGCCCTCGGGGCTGAACACCCGGATGTAGTTGTCGGTGAGGCCCTGTCCGGTGCCGCCCCGGGGGCGTTCCCAGAGCACGACCTCCCTGCGGCCGACGTGCGCCGACCGGAACTCGTTCTCCGACCGCGCGGCCGCCGCCAGCATGCGCGCCATCCGTTCCCGCAGCTCCGACGGCGGCACCGCGCCGGGCAGCGCCGCCGCCGGGGTGCCCGGGCGCGGCGAGAACGGGAAGACGTGCACCTTGGCGAAACCGAGCGCCGCCACCGTGGCCAGGCTCTCCTCGAGCTCGGCGGCGGTCTCGCCCGGGAAGCCGACGATGACGTCCGTGGTGACCGCCACGCCGGCAACGGCGGCCCGCACCTTTTCGACCAGCTGCCGATAGCGCTCGGCGGTGTAGGGCCGCCGCATGCGCCGCAGGGTGGCCGTGGCGCCGCTCTGCAGCGACAGGTGGAGGTGCCGGCACAGCCGGCGGTCGCTCCACAGGGCGAGCAGCTCGTCGTCCAGCTCCCAGGGCGCGATCGAGGTGAGCCGCAGCCGCGCCGCCGGGACTGCCGCCGCGGCCGGTGGCGGCCCCTGCGAGGAGCTGGCGGCCGCCGGCAGGGCGGCGAGCAGCTCGCGCACCAGGCCGGCAAGGCCTTGGCGGCGCTTGGGAACCTCGCCGGGACCCGCCCCAGCATCCGCAGCCGCGGCCGCCGCGGCCGCCTGGCCCGGCGCAGCAACCCCGACCGGCGCGGCAACCCCGACCGGCGCGGCCGTCGTGCCGGGCCCGCCGCCGGCGGCGCGATAGGCCGAGATCTGGACGCCGGTGATCACGATCTCGCGGTACCCCGCGAGCGCCAGGCCGCGCACCTCGTCCACCACCTCCGCCGCCGGCCGGCTGCGCTGGCGGCCGCGGGTCGCCGGGATGATGCAGAAGGAGCAGCGCATGTCGCAGCCGTCCTCGATCTTGACCAGCGCCCGGGTATGGCCGTCAGGCAGGCGCGCCTGGGCGGGCGCGCGAGATCGCGCCGGTGACGCAGCCTGCCGGCCAGGCTCCGCCGTCGCGGTGGTCGAGCTGCCGGAGAGGGCCGCGGCCACGGCCGTGGCGCCAGGGAGGACCGTCGCGGTGCACGGGGCTTCCGGCGATACCCTCGGCGGTGACGCTGCGAACGCCTCCTGCACCCGCTCGAGCAGGTGTTCCTTGCCGGCGTTCGGCACCACCAGGTCGACGCCCGCCAGGCTGGCTGCTTCCGCCGGCGAGGCGGTGGCATAGCAACCGGTGAGGACGGTGCGGGGCCCCTGGCCGGCGGTGGCGCGGGAGGCGGCGCGCGCCGCCTGGCGCGAGGAGCGGGCGGCCGCCGCGGTGACCGTGCAGGAGTTGACCACATGCAGGTCGGCCTCGGCCAGGGCAGCCGCCAGCTGGTGTCCCGCGGCCAGGAAATCGCGGGCCAGCCGATCGTTTTCGGCCTGGTTGAGCTTGCACCCCAGGTTGGTGAAGAACACCCGCACCGGAAGAGTCTAAATGCGAAATCAACCGCGCGGGGCACTCGCTCGCCACTCGGCCGACGCCAGGGAAGGCCGGACTGCGCGGCGCCCGACCGTGGGCGCGCCTGACCGCGGGACGGCGGAATGCAGGGTGTCGCAGCCGTGGTTCATGCTTCCAGAGCGGCGGCCCCTCGCTGCCGGCTCGGGAGGTCGGATAGGCGTGCGGATCGGCAGGGTCATTCCTGGCTCGGCGCCCGGCCCGGCGAGGGCGATGGCGCCGGCGGCGCTGACGGCGCCGCGGTCGCTGCTCTTGCCGCTCTTCCTGCTCTTCCCGCTCTTGCCGCTGTTGCTGCTCTCGGCGAGGCAGCTGGCCGCCTCGGAGTCTCCCTGGATCGGCAATCCACAGTCGCAGCTGCGCCTGGTCAGCGGCGACGGCGTGGCGGCTCGCCACGGCGAGCTGCGCCTGGGTGTCCAGTTCCGCCTGGCGCCGGGATGGCACGTCTACTGGAAGAACAGCGGTGACGCGGGCTTCGCGCCGGTGGTCACCTGGAAGGCAGCCCCCGGCTTGAAGCCGCCCGAGCTGCTGTGGCCGGCGCCGCGGCGCTTCGAGCTGCCCGGCGGGCTCGAGGCGTTCGGTTACGCCGGCGAGGTGGTCTACCCGGTGCGGGCGGCGATCGACGCCGCGCCCGATAGCGGCCGGCTGCGCCTCGCCGCCAACGTCGACTACCTGGTGTGCGAGATCGACTGCATACCCTACCGCTACGATCTCAGCCTGGAGCAGCCGCTGGGCGAGCGGGCGCAGGCCGACCCGCGGACCGCGCGGCTGATCGACGCTTGGTGGCGCCAGGTGCCGCTGGCGCTGTCCGCCGACCGCCAGCCGGACCGCCCCGGCACGCCGGCGGTCCGCGAATCCCTGCCCGCCCCGCGGGCGGCCCTAAACGGGCAGGCCGTGGCGAGCGCACGCCTGCACGGAAACCCGGGAACCCCGGACGTGATGGCCCAGACCGAGATCGTCGGCGATGGAGCGTCGGCGCTGCGTGTCGAGCTGCGGCTGCGTGGCGTGACCGCCGCGCCCGCCGGCGCCGATCTGTTCTTTGAAACGCACCCGGCGCTCGAGCTGGGACGCCCGCGGGTCGTCGCCACACCCGTCGAGCTGCGATTCACAGCGCCCGTGCGGCGGAAGGACACCTCGGCGCCCCTCCCCGCCGGCACCGAGATCGCCTGGACGGCCACCGGCCTCGAACGTCCCGGGCGCGGTGAGCCGCTGGCGCTCGCCGCGCGCCAGCTGGTGCCAATCGAGGTGAAGAGCGCGGCGCTGGCCGGGGCACCGATCGGGGCGGCGGCCGATGGCCGGCCGGCGTCGGGCGGACGGGCGGGGGGCGCCGTCGCGGCGGCGCGGCCGGCAGCCGCGCGGCATGGCCTTCGCGCCAGCCTGGCGGCCGCCGACCCCAGGGTTCTCGCCCTCGCGGCGGTCGCCGCGGCGCTCCTGACGCTCGAGGCATGGGGGCTGCTCCGGGTGCGGCAGCCGGCGACCCGCCGCGAGGCCGCCGGCTTCCTCGCGCTGCTGCTGACCCTTGGCGCCCTCTATGTGCTGTCGCTCGAAATCAGCGCCGAGGGCCTCGCCGGCGTCGAGCTCGCGCTGCTCGCCATGGCACTGGCCGCCTGGTTGCGACGGCGGATCGAACGGCCGGCGCTGGCCCGCATCCTGCTGGCCGCGGCCCTGGCTGGCTGCGCGATCGTTCCATTGTGGCTGGCGGGCCGCAACCGCCTCGCCGGCGACCTGCCGGCGGCCGCCGGCGTACCGGCGGCGGGAACCGCCGCGGCAGCCGCGCCGGCGCGCTCGCCGGCGTGACGCCGTGACCGCCGTGACCAATGGCACTGGCCGATCCAGCTTCAAGGCAAGACACTGGCGGAACTGCCAAACACCCTGAACCGATAGGAGGTCTCACAATGCGTAACCGTTGGGTCCGTACCGCACCGCTGCTCGCCGCCGGGCTCCTGCTCGCCGCCACCGCCGCCTTCGCCTCCGGCGAGGTGGGCACCGGCGCGCCCGGCTTCCAGCTCAAGGGCATCGACGGCAAGAGCCACTCGCTGGACGACTACAAGGGCAAGGTGGTCGTGCTCGAATGGGTGAACCCGCACTGTCCCTTCTCCGACCGCCACGCGCGCGAGAAGACCATGACCGAGCTGGCCAAGCAGCACGGCGAGGTGGTCTGGCTCGGCATCAACAGCACCAACCCGCGGAGCGGCGACTTCGAGACGCCCGCCGATTACCAGTCCTACGTCAAGAGCGAAGGCATCACCTACCCGGTGCTCTACGACGAATCCGGCGCCACCGGCCACGCCTATGGCGCCAGGACCACGCCGCACATGTTCATCATCGATCCCCAGGGGAGGATCGCCTACAACGGCGCCATCGACGACGATCCGAGCGGGCGCAAGGCCAAGGCCGAGCGCGTCAACTACGTGGGTAACGGCCTGAACGCCGAGCGCGCCGGCGGCAAGCCCGATCCGGCGTCCACCAAGCCTTACGGCTGCTCGGTCAAGTACTGATCGGCCCCGCCTGGGCCGGGCCTGGCGGGAGCTTCCATGCCTGGGCGCTCATTGTGCTCGAGCTCGCCGGCGAACGGATCTCCGGCTTGAACGGCTTCCTCGAAACCGAGACGCCGTTCCCCCCGTTTTCGTTGCCACCGCATCTATCCGCATAGCAGGAAGGTCCGTTGGCAGCCGGCGGCGGCGGCGCCGCTTGCCGCCGCGCCGGGGAATCCGGTCGCTCGCGCCGGTCTACATACATCGGACCCACAAACGAATTGGCATCCGATGAGCGACCATTCGCCCAGGCACACCGCCGATCTCAGCACGGATCTCCAGACCCCCCCAAGAATACCCCGACCACCTATCCTATTGACCCAATCAAAGAGCCAAGCCTAAAATAAGACCCCGTAAATACAAGCTATTCCGTAGTTTAGGCACATATCTCAATGCGAGGCAAAACGGCGCCGGGGGGTTCCATGGCTTACACTCAGAGTGGCATCATGGCCCAGATCTACGTGGCTTTCGGCCAGGGCACAGGTGCCGTACGCGTGTCACAGGAGGTCTGCGCCGCCCTGTACGACCGCTATTTCCAACGCATCGACGCGGCGTTGGTCAGGGATTGGGAGTCGCTCGCTGTGCAAGTGCTGGAGCGCTTCCGCGCACTCGGCCGCTTGATGGCGATCAACGCCGGAGCCGCGGGCAAGACCGCCCTTGCCCGCGGCGACTTCGAACGCGCCGCGCGGATGGTCGAACAGCAATCGAAGACGCCGCTCTGTCCACCCTAGCCTGGTGTCCCGAGCCACCACCGCCCGCGCCGACCCCGAGCCATGAAACAGGCGCCAGCCCCCTCCCCTTCGCTGCGGTCGACCGTCTCGCTCAACCGGCCGCCTCTGCGGCACTGATCGCCCCTTGCGCTCATCGGCCTGGACGCGGCTCGCTCTACTGCTCGGCTTCCTCAAGCTCGGGGGAGTGGTCGGCAGCTTCCTGTTGCTCGGCCTGCCGATCGGCGCCGGCCTCCCCAACCCCGTGGGCCTCTCGCAGCTGTTCACCTATCCGGAGATCCTGGCCTTCGGCGCCGCCGCCCTCTTCCTGCTGATCGCGGGCCGCGGCGACCCGCGCGCCATCTCGCTCGGCGCCTTCCTGCTGTTCACCGCCGATGCCTTCTGCAACCGTCCCGCCCATCTCCTGCAGGTCTATGGGTCAGGCGCGCTGGCCGATCTCGGCTGGATGTCCGGAGGGCTGCGGCTCGACATCCTGATGCCTTTGTTCTTCTGGCGCTTCGTGCGCGACTTTCCGCACGCGTCCGCCGCGCCGCGGTTGCGGCTGCTGGTGGACACCTGCATCCGGACATCCCTGGTGACGGCGCTGTCCTTCCTGACCTTCTATGCCGTCCACGCCGTGCTGCTGGCGGTCAGCAGCCCAAAGACCGGCTCCGTGGTCGGCGCCTCCTGGTACGACGTGGTCGGCTGGCAGCGCGACAAGCCATTGAACGGCCTCTACGAGACCTGCCAGTTCCTGCTCCTGGGCGCGGCGCTGCCGGTTTTGGCCTACAAGGCGCGGATGACCACGGGCGAGCAGCGCCGGCGGGTGCGGCTGTTTGCCACCTGCCTGGTGTTCGGCCTCGGACCGGTGGTCGCGTACCTGCTCTCCTACCTGCTGTTCCCGAGCCTGAGGCAATACGAGGAGACAAACCTCGACGTCGGCCGGCCGCTGGCGATCACCGCCAGCCTGTTTGCGCTGTCGGTCCCCTTCTCGATTTCTTACGTCGTGCTGGTGCACCACGTGCTGGAGCTCAAGCTCGTTGCTCGGCGGGCCCTCCAGTACGCACTCGCCCGCTACTCGGCGGTGGCGTTGGCGACGGTGCCGCTGGCGGGGGTGCTCCTTTATCTGTACCAGAACCGTTCGCAGTCACTGGCGGAGCTGTTCTCGGGCAGCCGCATGCTGCTGCTGCTCGGCGCCTCCGGGCTGGGCATGGCCGCCCTCTCGTATCGCCGCGGCCTGCTCGATTGGGTCGATCGCCGCTTCTTTCGCGAGCAGTACGATGCGCGGCAGATCCTCACCATGCTCGTCGAGCGCATTCGCGCCATCCGCGACGCCGCCGAGCTCGCGAAGCTGATCGCGCGGGAGGCGGACCTCGCCCTGCATCTCGACGGCATCTCCCTGCTGATCGCCGATCCACGGACCGGCATGCTCAAGGACCCGATCGACCGCGCCCGGCGGCTGGACGGCTCGTCGGCGCTCGCCGGCCTCATCTCGAGCGGCTCCGAGCCTTTGGCCGTGGACCTCGACGACGTCCGCTCGCCGCTCGCCCGCCTGCCGGAAAAGGAGCGCCACTGGCTGGCCGATTGCGGCTTCCGCCTGCTGGTGCCGATCCTGTCGCGCGACGGCTCCTTGCTCGGCATCATCGGCCTGGGCGAAAAAAAGAGCGGATTACCCTTCCTCAAGGAAGACCGGCAGCTGCTGCACGCCATCGCCAGCAACGCCGCCTGGGTGCTGGAGCTCGATCAGAGCCGCACCGCAACGCCGTGGACCTCCGCCTCGCGCCAGCCGCCTCTCGCGGAGGCTGTGCCGTCGGAGCCGCTGCCGGCAACCGAAGTGGCCAAGGAGTGTTCGGTCTGCGGCATTCTGTACCAGCCCTTCACGGTGTTCTGCGGCACCTGCAGCCGCCGCCTCGAGCCTTCCAGGGTACCGTTCGTGCTGCCGGGCAAGTTCCGCTTCGAGCGCCGCATCGGCTACGGAGGCATGGGGGTCGTCTACGGCGGCTCGGACCTGGCGCTGGGCCGGCCGGTGGCGGTCAAGACCCTGCGCCGGGTGTCTCCCGAGGATGCCATGCGCCTGCGCCGCGAGGCCAGGACGGCGGCCGCGGTCTCGCACCCGCATCTCGCCTCGATCTACGGCATCGAGACCTGGCAGGGAGTGCCGATGCTCATCCTCGAGTTCCTGGAGGGCGGCACGCTGGCGCAGAAGATCGAGCAGGAGAGGCTGCCGCAGCTCGCCGCCGTCGACCTCGGAATCGCCGTGGCCGAGGGCCTGGCGCGGCTGCACAGCGTCGACATCCTGCACCGCGACATCAAGCCCAGCAACATCGGCTTCACCCGCGACGGCATTCCCAAGCTGATGGACTTCGGCATCGCCCGCGTCATGTTCGACCTGCGCCGCGACGGCAGGAACGACGACCCCGGCAGTGCCGACGATGCGCTGGCGCTGCCGCCGACCTCGGTCTGGAACCAGACGGTCACGTCGGTGGACCTGTCGCGGCAGATGGCCGGCACGCTCTCGTATCTCTCGCCCGAGGCGCTCAACGGCCAGCGGGCGGATGCCTCGTTCGACCTGTGGAGCCTGGCGATCGTGCTCTACGAGTGCCTGCTGGGCCACAAGGTGTTCGGCACGGGCGACGTGCGCAAGATCATGACGCGCATCCGGCTGGGCAGGGTGCCCGACTTCGCCCAGGTCTGTCCCGAGCACGACGAGGTGCTGGGAGACTTCTTCCGCACGGCCCTGCACAAGAGCGCCGCGCGCCGGCCGGGGACCGCCATGGAGCTCAAGCAGATGCTGATCGAAGTACGGACGCGCCTCCGTGGGCCTCGTGGGTGATCCCCCGGCCGGTCCGCGGGTCAGGTCCCCCGATTCGCGACCTTTCAGGCTCGATGAGGGTCCTTGCTGACAGCGAGATGTCTTGCCTCGCCCGCCAGAGTCGCGAATCGGGGGCCCTGCCCCGACGGACCTCCTTCCCCACTCCGGCTTTGGGAGGTCTCATCCGGGCGATATCACCTGGGAGGGTTTTCTTCCAGGCCTAGAAAGGGCCGCCCATCTCGCTTCTTAGCGCTTTGATCTTGGTGGCAAGGCCTACTCCGTCGCCCAGCGGGATCACGACCGACTCCAGCTGGGGGTGCATCATCAGGTAGCCGTTGAAGGCGCGGAGGGCTGCCGTCTGCGGGTCCTCTTTCTCGCCTTCGGCCGCCGGCGGCGGCTCGGCTACCTCTCCTCCCCACAGAAGGTTGTCGATGACCACCAGCCCGCCGACGCGCAGATTCGGCAGCACCAGGTCGAGGTAGCGCCGGTACTCGGTCTTGACGGCGTCGATGTAGACCAGGTCGAACGGTCCTTCGAGGCGCGGCAGGACGTCGAGCGCCGCGCCCTCCAGCAGCTCGACCCGCCCGGCGACGCCAGCCTGCTCGAGATAGGCCCGCGCGCTGGCGATGCGCCGCGGATCGTTGTCGATCGACACCACCCTGGCCTGGGGCGCGGCGCGGGCGAGGCACAGCGTCACATAGCCGATCGCCGTGCCGATCTCGAGCATCAGGCGCGCGCCGGTGGCGCGGGCCAGGATGGCGAGCAGACGGGCCACCTCCGGGTCCGAGATGGGGATGTCCTCGCGCGCCGCCTGCTCCTCCATCTTCCGCAGCAGCGGCTCGCGGGGAGGCAGCAGGCGGTCGAGGTACGACTCCTGCTCGGGCCGGAGGATGCTGCCGGCGCCGTGCTTCATGGCGTGCGCGGCGGTGGCGCGACCGCGCCGGCGGGGCTCCCGGGCGGCTCGGGCGCGCTGCCGGGCGCGGCGCCGCGGGCGGCGCCAGGGCTGTAGGCCGCGCTCTCGAGCGACACGGAGCGGATGGCCGGCTGGCCTGGCGAGAGGATGTGAAAGTTCGGGGCCAGCGAGATCCGGCAGACACCGTCGGGGCCCGCGGCCTCGATGGGCATGTCGATGTCGTGCGGGCCAGGGCCCGAGATCCCCGTCTCCACCGCGCCGCAGGTCCCACGGACGACCACCGACGGGGTGTTGGCGGTGGCGTCGTGGTAGACCAGCTTGTCGGTGGGGCCGTCTCCCGGCGGGATGCGGAAGCTCAGCCACAACGTCCCGGGCCCGGGAATGGACTGCACCCGGATCTCACCCGGCTGGTCCGCCAACCAGCGGCGCGCCACCACCTGCTTGTCGGAGCCGGCGGCGAGCGGCAACCAGGCCGGGGAGAACTCGAGACGGGGCCCCGCCGGCTGGGGCTGCGCCGGCACCTGGACCTCCGCCGCCATGTATTCCTGGCGGCCAATCGGCTCGCCGAGCCCTTCGAGCGTCCATCGCCTGCCGCCCTGATCGTAGAGGCCGACGGTGAGCCGGTATCTGCCGGGGTCGAGCGCCGGCGCCAGGGCGGATTGGTACAGCTTCACGTCGTAGCTGACCGGCGTGCCGGCGACCCAATGCTGAGGGAACGGGTGATCGAAGGTCCGCAGCACCTGGCCCTTGGGGCCGAGCAGATGGAGGAAGACCAGCGGCGCGGACGGGCTGTCCTCGCCGCCCGCGCTCGCGGCCGGCGTCCAGGACAGGCGTACGGTCGCCAGCTGGGGATAGGGCAGGACGACGGATCGCGGCTGCACCTCGAGGCGGCCGGCGTCCGGAGCCTTGTGCTGACATCCCACCGCGCACCACGACAGAGCTGCAACGAGCGCCAGCGCCAGCGTGTAGGTTTTTTTCATGGCGTGACGAGACGTTAGTGACGGCGCGGGCCGCTGTCAAGCCGGACCGGAACGGGGTAGTGGGACATTGAAACCCCACTACCCTGGGCGATAGGTCGCCGAGCAGTCCGGGCCCTCCCAGACGGTGACCTCGACCAGCGTTGCCGGCGCCCCCGGGAGGCGCTCCTGCAGGCGGGCGAAGAACCAGGCGGCGATGCGCTCGGTGGTCGGACTGAGCCGATCGAACGGCGGGACGTCGTTGAGGTCGCGGTGGTCGAGCCCCGCCGCGACCTCGCGCAGAGCTGCCTGCACCGCGACGAAATCGGCGGCCATCCCTTCGCCGTCCAGCTCGCCGGCGGCAAGCGCCGCCTCGACCTGCCAGGAGTGGCCGTGGACGGGCTCGGCGGCGCCGCGGTAGGAGGTCAGATGATGCGCCGCCTCGAAGCGGGCCCGCACCCGCAGCACGTACGAGGGCGGCACGTCAGGTCTCCCAGTCCGGCGATTCAGGCCCGCTCATTTCAGCGCCCCTGAAGCAGCTTCTCCACCCTCGCCACGACCATCTCGAGCGCCACCCGGTTTTCGCCCCCTTCGGGGATGATGACGTCGGCCCACCGCTTGGAAGGCTCCACGAACTCGAGGTGCATCGGGCGGACGGTCTCGAGGTACTGCCGCAGGACGTCGGCGACGCTGCGCCCGCGCTCCGCCATGTCGCGGCCGAGGCGCCGGATCAGCCGCAGGTCGGCGTCGGTGTCGACGTAGATCTTGAAGTCGAGCAGCTCCCGCTGGCTGGGCTCGACGAAGATCAGGATGCCCTCGAGCAGGATCACCGGCAGCGGCATCACCCGGCGGGTGCGGGCGGTGCGGCGGTGGCGGACGAAGTCGTAGATCGGCACCTCCACCGGGTGGCCGGCCTTGAGCGCCGCGAGATGGGACACCAGCAGGTCGTTGTCGATCGCCGCGGGATGGTCGAAGTTGTGCGCCAGGAGATCCGCCTCGCTGCGCCATTCGACGTCGCGGTAGTAGCTGTCCTGCTCGATGAGGGCGATGCGGTCCTCGCCGACGGCATCGAGGATGGAGCGCACGACCGTGGTCTTGCCGGAGCCAGTCCCACCCGCGACGCCGAGGACGAAGGGCTTGGGTCCAGGGAGCGCACGCAACGGGTCGAGCTCGGGCTGAAGCTCGATCACGGCTTCGCCGGCGGCTCCGCGGAGAGGGCGGACGGATGGCGCGCGCATCCCGGAATTGTATCGTTTCCGCCGCCTCCGGTGTGGCTGGCGCCGCTCGACCCGCCCGACCCCGACCGAGGCGGCGGTCCGCTCAGCGCTGGCAACCGGGACAGTAGAAGGTGCTGCGGCCTGCCTGAACCAGGCGGCGGATCGGGCGCGAGCACCTGGTGCAGGGCTCGCCCTGGCGGCCATACGCAGCCAGCGACACCTGGAACTCGCCGCTGCGGCCTTCGCCGTCGGCGAAGTCGTTGAGGGTCGTGCCGCCCGAGGCGATGGCGCGCCGCAGCACCGTGACCGCGGACCGTGCCACGCGGTCCCAGCTGGCAGGAGCGATGCGGCCCACCGAGCGGGCGGGGTGGACGCGGGCGGCGTAAAGCGTTTCGCTGGCGTAGATGTTGCCCAGGCCGACGACGACCCGAGCGTCCATCAGGAACGCCTTGACCGGCCCGCGGCGCCCGGCGGCGGCGCGGCGCAGCGATTCGCCGGAGAAACCACGGGCGAGCGGCTCGACGCCGAGATGGGCGAAATGGGCGTCGCCCGCGAGACTGGCGGTCGGCAGGGCAAGGACCAGGCCGAAGCGCCGCGGATCGCGGAGCCGCAGCCGGCGGCCCGAGCGGAGTTGAAAGGACACGTGCTCGTGAGGCTCAGGAGGCGCGGCCGCCGGCACCAGGGTCAGGCGCCCGCTCATGCCCAGGTGGATGGCGATCGTCGAGCCGCCGCTGAGATCGATCAGGAGATACTTGGAACGCCGGCGCAGCTTCTCGATTCGCCCGCCGGCCAACCGCAGCAGCTCGCGCGTGCGCACCCGCTCGCGCAACGCGGGGTTGCGCACCTTCACCGTTTCGATCACGTCGCCCGGCAGCAGCGGCTCCAGGCTCCGGCGGAGCACTTCGATCTCCGGCAGCTCGGGCATCCAGTCATTGTACCCGGGTAGCCAGTCAGCCGACGCTGCTACCGGCGCCACCGGCAGCGGGGCCGTCACCTGCAGCCACGGCGGACTCCGCCGCCACGGCCTCCCCGGCCGCCTCGGCGCGCTGGCGCACGAAGCGCGCCAGGCGCGCGATCCCCTCCTCGATCTGGCCCGGGGTGACGTAGCTGAACGACAACCGGATCTGGCGTTCCCGCCCAGGACGCAGGGAGAAGAACGTCATCGGGCAGCAGATGACCCCGTAGTCGCGGGCGCAGACCTCCAAGCAATCCTCGTCGAAGGCGAAAGGCAGATCGACGGCAAGAAAGAACCCGCCTTGTGGACGGTTCCAGGTGGCGACCCCGGAAAGCTCCGCCGCCAGGCGCTCGAGCATGACGTCGCGGTTGCGGCGATAGAAGGGAAGCCGTTCGCGCATCGGGCTCGCGAGCGAGCCCTGGTGATCGAGCAGGATCCCACCGGCCACCGCCTGGAGCAGCGGCGGGGTGTTGACCGTGGTCAGGCTCTTGACCTTGGAGAGCTCCTCCGCGAGCAGTGTCCGGCGCCCGCCGGCAAGCGCCACCTTCTGGTCCGCCACCAGGTAGCCGAGACGCAGGCCCGGGAAGATCGTCTTCGAGAAGCTCCCCATGTAGATCACCACGCCGTTGCCGTCGAGCGCCTTGAGCCTGGGCAAGGGCTCGCCGTCGTAGGCGAACATGCCGTAGGGATCGTCCTCGAAGACCAGCGCCTGCCGCTGGTGGGCCAGCTCGAGCAGCGCGTGGCGCGCCGCAAGCGGCAGGCGCGTGCCCATCGGGTTGTTGAAATCGGGGATGTCATAGATCGCGCGGACGCGCCGGCCGGACTGCTCGACCGTGGCGAAGGCCGCCGCCACCGCGCTCGCCTCGAGCCCCTGGGGACCGCTGGGAACGGCCACGACGGGGACGCCCAGGATGCGCGCCAGGCCGGTGATGCCGATGTAGGTCGGATCGCTCACCAGCAGCACGTCGCGGGCCGGATCGAAGAGGCCGGCGAGCAGGATCGCCATGCCCTCCTGACATCCCGAGGTCACGACGATGGCGTCAGGGGCGGCGTGGATGCCCAGATCGACCTCGAGGTGGCGCGCCAGCAGGTCGTTGATGATGCCGTTGGTGCGGTTGTACTGGCCGAGGTCGGCGTAGACCGCCGCGGCCGAGGAGCCGGTGGCGGCCGCCCGGTGGGTGACGAAGCGCTCCACCTTGGTCAGGCTTGCCGCGACGTCGAAATGAATCTCCGCCGGGCGCCCCGGCGCGAACGACACGGCTTCCGGATAACGCAGCACCACCTCGTTGAGGAAGTTCATCACCTCCAGCAACGGATCGACGAAGCAGCTCTTGAGCTCTACTTGCATGGGCACGGCCCCGGGAGGGGAGTCCGTGGGCAAGCCGCGCCGCGTCGGCAACGTCTCCCCCAGGTGCAATCACAACCAGTGCGTTGCGAGCGCTCCGGCGGGACAGCATCGGGCACTGCCGGCCGCAACGCCGCCCCCGCCGTCGCGGGCAAGCCAGGCGCTGTCGATTCAGCTGATACAGGCCACTAACCGCGCCCGGGGAGGATGTGCGGGAAGCCGCGCTCGAGGCGGAAGCGATGGAAGAGGGCGAGGAGCTGCTGCGCCTCCACCGGGGTGGGACGCATGGCCGGGTGGCGGGGAGCCGGGCGTACGTCGAAGGCCCCGGCCTGGTGCGCCCGGTCGAAGAGCTCCCGCAGGACGGCGGCGCTGCTGTTTTCGCCGGCATGGATGGGGGTGCACAAAACCTCGGTGGCAATGCCATGGGAGGCAAGGGCGCGGACCAGCTCGAAACGCTCGTCCGGAGATACGTCCGGAGAAGCGGGAGGGTGCGCAGAATTCCCAGGGCTGTTGGAGTCTCGGGAGTCGCGGGAGTCCCGGGAGTCGGGGGAGTCGGGCCGGCGCTCGATGCGCCTGGCAAGCCCGGGGTCGGCGGTCGGGATGAGCACCCCCACGGTCACGACGTGGCGCTGGTCGAGATCGACGAGAAGGTCGAGGTCGCGCAGCACGAGAGGAGAGCGCGTGAGGATCGAGATTTCCAGGCCGATCGTTTCAGAGAGATCCGGCAGCCCCGCGCGTTCCGGCAACCCCGCCCTTTCCGCCAGCCCCGCTCTTTCCGCCAGCCCCGCTCTTTCCGCCAGCCCCGCGCGCTCCGGCAGCCCCGCGCGCTCCGGCAACCCCGCGCGCTCCGGCAGCTCCGCGCGTTCCGCCAGCTCCGCGCGTTCCGCCAGCTCCGCGCTCTCGAGAGACGCCAGGTTCCCGCGATTCCCGCGGCGGAGGAGGTGCTCGAGCAGGCCGCGCGTCCGCAGGCGCACCTCCTCGGCAAGCGGGTATGGATCAGCCTTGGCTCCCAAGATCAGGGAAGGCGTGAGCGGCGTGATCCCCAGCTGCCGCAGGTCGGGAGGGTCGAAGCGCCCGGGCAACCCCTCCCCACACCATTTGACCTGCGCGACGCAACGGGGGCAGGCGCGGTAGGGCTCGATCCTTTCCGCCAGCTCCGTGCCAAAGACCTGGCGCGCGGCGAGGCGCAGCCATTCGAGGAGCTGGGAAGGGTGCGATGTTTGAGTCGGGTGAGTCGGGCGAGTCGGGTGAGTCGAGTGAAACGGGTGGATCGAGTGAGTCGGTCGAGCGGAGAGGGCGGAAGGAAGGGTGGGGAAAATCGCCGGATAGCTCATCTTGCGTCTTATTTACGCCATCCGATCTCCTTTGTCAAGCCCTTGGGCGAGCCAATTACGCCCTGTTTGCGCCAACTTGTCAAGCGGGATTCTACTTGGCGGACAGTGGGCCGGCAGAGCTGACCCGCTACCTGCGCGACCTCCGCGACTCCGCGACCTACGCGCGGGCGGAAGCCGGTCCGCCCTTGGCGGCGGCGCTGATGCGGACCACCAGCCGTGCGAGGGCGGCGTCGGCCTCGCCGCTCTCTCCCTTGAGCTGCAGCTCCGTCTCGAGGACCTCCCAGGGCAGCCCGGCCGCGACCGCCTCGGGGAGGCGGCTGGCGGCGAGGTAGGCGCGGTACAGCGCCCAGGTGTTGACCCCGGCCAAGGGGTTGTTGCCGCCGGGCAGGTCGCCTTGCAGGGCCGGCGCGATGCGCTCCGCGAAGCGGTTGTAGTTGCTTTCGCCGCCGCGCACGCGCGCCACCCGCATCATGCCGCGGATCGCCGTGAGCCGGCGGCAGAACGTGGCCAGCAGGGAAAAGAAGGACAGCCGCGCCGCCGCCGGGTCGTCGGCGGCAACCAGCAGCCGCTGCAGGCGGTCCATGGCCTCGCCGCCGTGGCCGGCGCCGATCGCGTCCAGCAGCTTCCAGACGTCTTCCTCGCCGCGGTCCTCCACCGACTCCTCGACCATCCGCCGCTCGATCCGGCCGCCGCCCGCGGCGCGCGCCAGGTTCGCCAGCTTGCGGTACTCGCCGGCGAGCCGGGCGGTCGAATCGGCGGTCACCGAGGCCCCGGCGGCCTCGCCGCCCCGCCCCGCGCCGGGACGGTCGCCGGGCTTGCGCAGGGTCCGCCGCGCCAGCTCGGCCAGCGCTTCCTGCGCGATGCCGATCCCGGTCTGGCGGGTGAGCTCGGCAGCCAGCAGGTCGACACCCTGCCAACCGCCGCGGTCGGCCTCGACCTCGCCCACCGCGGCCACCGCGCCGCGCTCGCCGAGCAGCCGCGCCAGGGGATGGTCGCGCGAGACGTCGCGCTCGGCGAAGACCAGGAAATGCCCGGCCGGCATGCCTCCCGAGATCAGCTCCCCCAGGTCCGACAGGTCGCCCTCGGCGCGCCCTTCGATCCCCTCCCGCCGCGCCGCCTCGAGCAGCGCCGCGAGGCCCTCGCGCAGCTCCTCGGCCTGCCGTTTGCCGCGGGCGCGGCCTCCGCGGCCGCGGCGCGCGGCCTTGCCGCCCTCGAACACCCAGGCCGGGAGCTGCGCGAGGAGCTGCTCCGCCGGTCCGCCGGCCGCGCCGGTTTCGATCTCGAACAGCCGCAGCGCCTGCATCAGCCGCGAGGCCGCCAGCCGCTCGCGGGCGGAGAGCGCCCCGGCATCGCCGGCGCCGCCCTGAAGCGGCAGCGCCTCGCCGGCGTCGTCGACGAGATCGGCGGCCGCCGAGCGGTCGGCAAAGACGAAGGTGTCGACGGCCAGGAGCACCTTGGCCGACCCGAACAGGGAGTAGGTGCGGAGATCTTGCAGCAGCGGCCCAAGGGAGGCCGGACGGCGGTGCGGCTCGACGCGCCCGCCGTGCTGCGCCGCCAGCTCCGAGGCGACCGCGAGCGCGGCCGGCTCGGCCAGCACCAGGTCGCCGTGGACCAGGAATACCTGGCTGGCGCCGTCCTGCCGGGCGGCGGCAAGCAATCGATGGATGGGCGCGGTCAAGCTCCCTGTCAGCCGGCTTCCGCCTCCAGCATCCCCTTTTCCGCCAGCTCCTGGCAATCGATGCAGAACCGCGCCCAGGGCACCGCCTCGAGGCGGAGCACGGCGATCGTCCGACCGCAGTTGGAGCAGCGGCCATAGGTGCTCTGGTTCATGCGGGCCAGAGCCTCTTCGATTTGCAGCAGCATCGTCCGCTCGCTGTCCGACAGCGAGAACATCAGCTCCCGGTTGTACGCGGCGTTCGCGCGATCGACGATGTCGTCAGTCCCGTCGTCGGCCGACTCCTGCCCGGCCTTTAGGTCCTGGTTGTACATGTCGAGGATCTCCTGCCTCTGCCTGAGCAGGCGTTCGCGGAGAGCGTCGTAGCGCTCGCTGGTCACCTCAGGAGCCGGTTTGGCGGTCTGTTTCCTGGCCACGCTGCTGTCTCCTTTCCGCTCTTTCCGATGGCGCTTTCCACCAGAACGGTCTCATGGCGGCTCGCGATGATAGCTCATTCCGGCCCGGATCGAGAGCGCGCGGTAGAGCTGCTCGTACAGCACGACCCGTGCCAGCTCATGAGAAAGGGTCAGCGGACCCAGCGACAGCACCCATCGCGCCTGCTCCAGCAGGCCGGCGTCCAGCCCCAGGTCGGAGCCGATCAGGAAGGCGACGGGGTGGGGCCATTCGCCGCGCACCCGCTCCAGGCGGTCGGCGAAGGCCTCCGATGCCAGGGCCTCGCCCCGGCTGTCGAGGGCGACGGGGAAACTCGGGCGCGGCAGCGCCGCAAGCAGCGCCTGCATCTCGGAGCGCTGGCGCTGGGGGTCGTCGGACCCCACCCTGGCGCGCACGGGCAGATCGCGGACCGGCGCCAGGCGCTCGATGCGCCGGCGATAGGAGGCGCACAACTCTTCCCATCCCGAGCGCTGGTGACGCCCGGCCCAGATGACGACCAGCTCCCGGCTCAAATCACTTCCGGGTCGCGGTCCGCCGCGGCCAGGACCGGCTCTTCCAGCGGGGCGGTTGGTGTCAGGGGCGAATGAGCCTGGGGATCGAGTGGATCGGGGGGCTCGGCGGCCCCGGGCGCCATGTAGCGCTCCCACTCCTCGCGGAAGGCCAGGGCCTTGAGGTCGCGCATCCGGTCGAGGAAGACGACGCCGTTGAGGTGGTCGTGCTCGTGCTGGATGATCCTTGCCTCGAAGCCCTGGGCCACGTAGTCGAGCGGCTGGCCCTGCCGGTCGAGACCGCGCACGCGCACCGCCGGATGGCGCGGCACCAGTCCCCGCAGGTCGGGGATCGACAGGCACCCCTCCCAGTCGTAGATCAGCTCGCCGGCCTGCGGCGTGAGCATCGGGTTGACCACGACATGCAGCGGGATCGTGGCGGCGGCTGCCCGCTCGAGGTCCGCCGGCGGCTCCTGGGCGTCGGGAGCCGGCGCCTGGGGCGGCGCCAGCTCGTAGACGAAGATCTGCAGCGAGGTCCCGACCTGCGGCGCCGCGAGGCCGACGCCGCGGGCCGCGCGCATGGTCTCGATCAGGTCGTCGATCAGCTCCTGGACCGCCGGCTCGGCGAGGCGCCCGGGCGGCAGCGCCTGGGCGACGCTGCGCAGGGTCGGATGGCCAAGTCGGACGATCGGTCGTAGCGGCATCGCGGCAAGCCTCGCGCCAAGGATTATATCGCCACCGGCCGGATGCCGCCGGATGCCGGCCAGGCCCGGCCGGAAAGCGAGCCCGGCGCCGAGCGCACACCGGGCCCGACGCCGACCGCAGACGCCTTGCGCTCAGCCCCGATCGAAGGGCGGGCTGGCGCTCGGCGGTCTCCCCGGACGCCGTCTGGCGCTCTGTTATCTTTGGCCCATGACGAGGTCGAGCGGACGCCCCGCGGCGGACCGGTGGCGCCGCCGCCGGCGCCTGGCTTTCGCCGGTGCCGCGCTCGCCGCGCCGGCGGTGGCGCATGCCCTCATCCAGCGCCGCCTGCGCCCGCCGGAGGCCCCGGGTTGGGGGCGGACCCACCGTTTCGCCGGCCATCTCGGTCCGGTCGTCTACCAGGAGCTCGGCGCCGGCGAGCCGATCGTGCTCCTCCACGCCTTCGGACCCGGCTTCGACGCCCGCCAGTGGCAGGCAGCCGCCGAAGCGCTGGCGCCGCACTGCCGCGTCCTGGCGCCGGACCTGCCCGGCTGGGGCCGCTCCGCGCCGCTCGCGCCCAACCCCGAAACCTGTCTAGCCTGCCTTGCCGATTTCCTCGCCGGGGTGGTCTGGACCCGCGCCGTGCTGGTCGCCGCCGGGCACGCCGCACCCTACGCGATTCACCTGGCGGCAGAGCATCCCGACCTGGTGCGCGGAGTCGCCCTGGTGGCGCCGCGCGGCCTGCTCTGCCGCGGCGCCGCGGCCACCGGCGCGATGGACGGCGGGGACGGCGTCGACGTGCTCGACGACCCCAGGCCGACCGACGAGCCGCTCGACGACCCCAGGTTGCCCGAAGAGCCGTTCGACGACCTGGACGAGCCCGAAGGGCTGGACGCCGGCGACGAGCTGGACGAGCTTGCAGAGCAGGATCAGCAGGACCGGGAAGACGGCCTGGACGAGTTGGCGCGGCCAGACAAGATGGACGAGCCGGACGCGGACCTCCCGTCCCACCCACTGGTCGCGGATCTGCTCCGCGTGCCCATCCTGCGCATCTCGGTCCTGGACGTCCTGACCAGCCGGGCAGCTCTCGCCGGCTATCTGAGGAGCTACGCTTACGCCGCTCCCGAGCGGGTCGACGCCGCCCTGATCGAGCATCACTACCGGGTGAGCCATCTCCCCGCCCACCGGCGTACGCTCGCGGCCTACTGGCGCGGCGAGCTCGCGCTTCCCGCCGCCGCCACCCTGCGCCACCTTCAGGTCCCGGCCTGGGTGATCCTGGGCGGCGGCGACGCCCAGGACCGCCTCGCCGCGGACGGCCTGCCCCCGGGCTCGGAGATCGAGAGCGTCGCCGGCACCCGGGCCCTCCCTCACGCCGAGAAGCCGCTCGCCGTCGGCGAGGCCCTCGCCCGGTTCATGGCCAGCCTGCCGGCGTCCTGAATCACGGGCGGCAGGCCGACGTTCTCGAGGGCGCCAGCCTTTCTCGACGGCGGCACTCCGAGTCTCTCAACGGCGGCACGCCGACTTTCTCAACGGCGGCAGGCCGCCGGGGGAAGGTACAATACCGGCCGCATGAGCGACGACCGCGGCCACCGATTCCCCGACGTGCCCGGCGGCTATCCGTTCCCGCGGCTCGAGCTCGAGGTCCTTGCCGAATGGCGCGCCCGGCAGATCTTCGAGCAGACCCAGACGCGCCCGGCTCCGCGCGGCGACTTCGTGTTCTTCGAGGGTCCGCCGACCGCCAACAACGTGCCGCACGTCGGCCACGTGGTGACCCGCGTGGTCAAGGACCTCTTCCCGCGCTACCGCACCCAACGCGGCTACCGCGTGCTGCGCAAGGCCGGCTGGGACACCCATGGACTGGCGGTCGAGATCGAGGTCGAAAAGCGCCTGGGGTTCAGCGGCGGCAAGCGGCAGATCGAGGAATACGGCATCGCCGAGTTCAACCGCGCCTGCCTCGAAAGCGTCCACGCCTACGAGCGGCAGTGGCGGGCGATGACCGAGCGCATCGGCTACTGGATCGACCTCGACCACGCCTATCGCACCTACAGCAACACCTACATCGAATCCGTATGGTGGGCGCTGGCCGAGCTGTGGCGGCAGGGACTGCTGGTCGAAAGCTACAAGATCCAGCCCTACTGCGCCCGCTGCGGCACCACGCTGTCCAGCCACGAGGTGGCGCAGAACTACCGCGATACCGAGGATCCGTCGATCTGGACGCTGTTCCCGGCCCGCCCCGGGCAGTCCGTGGCCACCGCCGACGGCGGCGTCTGGGAGGTGGGACCGGAGCTTTCCTTCGTCGCCTGGACGACCACTCCCTGGACGACCCTGGCCAACGTCGGCCTGGCGGCGTCCCCGGACGTCACCTATCGCATCGTCGCCCACCCTTTCCTCCCCGGCCGGCAGCTGCTGTTCGCCGAGGGCCTGGCCAATCCGGTGCCGCTGCTGGCACCGGCAGCCGAGGAGGGCGGCAAGCGCCGCGTGATCGATCTGCGCGAGCAGCCGGCGCTCGCCCGGGTCGCCGGCCGCGCGCTCGAGAACCTCCTCTACGAGCGGCCGTTCGCCTTCTTCTTCCCCGAGGAGCCGGGCAGGGTCGTGCTCGGCGACTACGTCACCGTGACCGAAGGCACCGGGCTCGTCCACACCGCCCCGCCGTTCGGCGAGGACGACTATCAGACCGGCCTGCGCTATCGGCTGCCGCTCATCCTCAGCGTCGATTCGGAGGGCAGGGTGGCGCCGGGGGCCGGCCCCTTCGCCGGGCTCTGGTTCAAGGACGCCGACGCCAAGATCGTGCACGACCTCAAGGAGCGCGGCCTGCTGCTGCACTCCGACCGGTACCGGCACAGCTACCCCTTCTGCTGGCGGTGCGACCGCCCGCTGCTCTACTACGCGACGCGCAGCTGGTTCGTGAAGACCACCGCCGCGCGCGAGGCGCTGATCGCCGGCAACCGTGAGATCCACTGGCATCCCGAGCACGTCGGCGAGGGCCGCTTCGGCAACTGGCTCGAGAACGTGGTCGACTGGGCGCTGTCGCGCAACCGCTATTGGGGCACGCCGCTGCCGATCTGGGTCTGCGACTGCGGCGGGCAGCGGGTGATCGGCTCGTTCGCCGAGCTGTTCGCCGCCGCCGGGCGGCCGGCGCCCGCCGATCCCTACGACGCGGCTCGGTTCGACCCCCACCGGCCGGCCATCGACGGCCCCGACTTCGAGCTGCCCTGCGGCAAGTGCGGCGGCACCATGCGGCGGGTGCCCTACGTCATCGACGCCTGGTTCGACGCCGGTGCGATGCCCTTCGCCCAGCACCACTACCCCTTCGCGAACCGCGAGCTGATCGACGGCCGGCGCCAGTTCCCCGCCGACTTCATCTCCGAGGCGGTGGACCAGACACGCGGCTGGTTCTACACGCTGCACGTCCTCGCCGTGCTGCTCTTCGACTCGATCGCCTACCGCAACTGCATCGTACTCGGCCACGTCAACGACGAGCAGGGGCGCAAGATGTCCAAGCGCCTCGGCAACTTCGTCGAGCCGATGGCGGTCATCGAGGAGAGCGGCGCCGACGCCTTGCGCTGGTACTTCTGCGTCAACAACCCGGAGGTGCCCTCGCGTTTCTCGGCCCGCCTGGTGCGGGAGGCGGCGCAGCGGTTCCTGCTGCCGCTGTGGAACGCCCTCTCCTTCTTCACCATCTACGCCAACCTGGACGGCTGGCGCCCGCGCGCCGGCGCGGACCGCGGGCTCGCAGCCGCGGCGCCGCTGCCCTTCGCCGCCCGCCCGGCGCTCGACCGCTGGGTGCTGCTGCGGCTGGACCGCCTGGTCGCAGCCGTCACCGAGCATCTGGAGGGCTATCGCGTCGCCGAGGCGGCGCGCGGCGTCGAGGAGCTGCTCGACGACCTCACCAACTGGTACATCCGCCGCAGCCGGAGCCGCTTCTGGGCGGCCACGGCGGCCACCGCCGCGGCCGACAAGGACAGCGCCTACGACGCGCTCTACGAGGTGCTCACCACGCTGGCGCGGCTCCTCGCGCCCTTCGTGCCGTTCGTGGCCGAGGTGCTGCATCGCCACCTGGTGCGCAGCCAGGACCCGGACGCCGCCGCGAGCGTCCACCTCGAGAGCTGGCCGGAACCGGGGCGCGACCGTTCGGATCCGGCGCTCGAGATCGGCATGGCCGCGGTGCAGCGCATCGTGCGGCTGGGTCACGCCGCGCGCAACGCCCACGGCCTGCCGACCCGCCAGCCGCTGGCCGCGGTCACCCTGGTCGCCGCCGACCCGAGGCTTCCCGAAGCGGTGGCGCCTTACGAAGACCTGCTGCGCGACGAGCTCAACGTGCACGCGGTGCATTGGGCCGCCGACCGCTCGCAATACGTCCGCCACGAGGTGCGGCCGATCTTCCCCAAGGTCGGACCGCGCCTGGGCAAGCGCATGCCGCTGGTCAAGCAGGCGCTCGCCGCGGCCGACGGCGACGCCCTGGCCGCCGAGCTCGAGCGCTCCGGGAGCCTGACGCTGCCCCTGCCCGGGAGCGACGAGATCGCGCTCGCGGCCGGCGAGGTCGAGGTCCACCTCGTCGAAAAGCCGGGGATGGCCACGCAGGGCGACCGCGAGCTGCTGGTGGCGCTCGACACGCACGTCACCGAGGAGCTGCGGCAGGAGGGGCTGGCGCGCGAGCTGGTGCACCAGATCCAGGACGGGCGCAGGAAGCTGGGGCTGGACTACGCCGACCGCATCCGGCTCCTGGTGCTCGGCGGCACCGAGCTCGAGCGCCTGATCGAGCGCCACCGGACCTACATCCAGGACGAGACCCTGACGGCGGCGGTCGAGCGCCTCGACCAACCGCGCGCGCCGCACGACGGCGGCGGCCTGCCGGTCGAGCTGCCGGGAGGACCGGCAGGAATGGCCTGGATCGAGAAGATGGCGCCGGCCTCCGGAGTCTCCGGGGGCACCGGTTAGACCGCCGGCGGGCGGCGGCAACGAGTCGCGAGATCGGGGAGAGAGCGAGATCAATGTCCGGAATTTTCAAGGCCTACGACGTCCGGGGCATCTACCCGGCCGAGATCAACGCCGAGGTCGCGCATCAGATCGGCCTCGCCTTCCAGCACGTGCTGGACGAGAAGGACCGCGAGCACGGCAAGACCGTCGTGGTGAGCCGTGACATGCGCGGCAGCAGCCCCGTGCTGGCGTCCGCCCTGATCGAGGGGATCACCGCCGCCGGCCTCGACGTGCTCGACATCGGGCTCGCCTCGACGCCGATGAATTACTTCGCGATCGGCTACAGCGGTGCGGCCGGCGGCGTCCAGGTGACGGCCAGCCATAACCCGGCGGAGTACAACGGCTTCAAGTTCAGCCGCCACGGCGCCCGCCCGGTGTCGGGCGATCACGGCATCGCGCTGATGCAGGAGAAGATCGCCGCCGCCGACCTGCCGCGGGCGGCGCGGCCGGGCAGCGTGCGCCAGGGCGACGTCGCCGCCGACTATCGCCGCCACGTCCTCTCGTTCCTCCAGCCGGCGCCAGCCGGCAGCCGCAGGCTCAAGGTGGCGATCGACGCGGCCAACGGCATGGTGACCATCGACCGCCCCATCCTCGACGCCATGGGGATCGACATCGTGCCGCTGTTCTTCGAGCTCGACGGCAGCTTCCCCAACCACGAACCCAACCCGCTCAAGGAGGAGAACCTCAGCGACCTCTGCCGGGCGGTGGGCGACAGCGGCGCCGACTTCGGCACCGCTTTCGACGGCGACGCCGACCGGGCGGGCTTCGTCGACGAGCATGGCGAACCGATCCCGAACGACCTGACGACCGGACTGATCGGCGGCGAGCTGCTGGCGCGCGAGCCCGGCAAGGCGGTGATCTACGACCTGCGGTCGTCGCGCGCCGTCGCCGAGTACATCACCGAGCACGGCGGCATTCCGGTCCGCGAGCGGGTGGGGCACTCGTTCATGAAGGCCACCCTGCGCCAGCGCCAGGGCATCTTCGGCGGCGAGCTTGCCGGCCACTACTACTTCCGCGACCACTACTACGCCGACTGCGCCATCCTGGCGCTGGTCGAAGTGCTCAACCTCCGGCGGCAGACGGGCGAGCCCCTGTCGCACCTGGTGGCGCCGCTGGCCCGGTACCACAAGAGCCCGGAGATCAACTTCGTCGTCGAGGACAAGGCGGGCAAGATCGAGCTGCTGGCCAAGCGCTACGCCGATGCCCGGATCGACTACCTGGACGGCATCACCATCAGCTATCCCGACTGGTGGGCCAACGTCCGCCCCTCCAACACCGAGCCCTACCTGCGGCTGGTCCTGGAAGCCAAGACCGCCGCCGAGCTGACCCGCCGCCGCGAGGAGCTGACGGCGCTGCTGGGCAAGCCGGAATCGGACTAGCACCGGGGGCCGCGGGGGCCTGCCCGACTGCTAATCCCGGCGGCCGCCCAGCAGGCCGGCGCGCATCAGGTAATAGAGCAGGGTCAGCAGGGTGGAGACGACGGCGGCGACGTAGGTCAGGGCCGCGGCGTTGAGCACGCGGTCCATGCCCTGGCGCTCCTGCGCCAGCACGATGCCGTTTTCGACCGCCAGGCGCTTGGCCCGCGCCGAGGCGTCGAACTCGACCGGCAGGGTGACGACCTGGAACAGCAGCACCATCGCGAACAGCATCGCGCCGATCAGCACCACCTGCGCCGAATGCAGGAACACCAGCCCGACCAGCATCACGATGTAGCCCAGCGACGAGCCGATGTTGGCGGTCGGCACCAGCGCGGTGCGCAGCCATAGAGGCTTGTAGGCGCGAGCGTGCTGGACGGCGTGGCCCGCCTCGTGGCAGGCGACACCGACCGCCGCGATGGACGGCGTGCCGTAGACGTCCTCCGACAGCGCCAGGGTCTTGGTGGCCGGGTTGTAGTGGTCGGTCAGCATGCCGGAGGTCGGCACGATCTTGACGTCGCCGATGCCGGCGGCCCGCAACATTTCCTGGGCCGCCTGCGCGCCGGTCAGGCCGCGGGCAGAGCGCACGCGCGAATATTTGTTGAACGCCGACCGCGTGCGCCAGCTCGCCCAGAGGGACAGCAACAGTCCGGGCAATATGAACAGCAGGTAATGGTAATCGTAAAAGAACATACGTCCTCCTCCCCCTCGAAAACAAAGCCCCCGGCGCCGGCATTTCAAGCTCGCGGCGGCTGGAACACTGGATTTACGACGCAGTACACTTAGTGCCATGGTCAAGGACGAGGAGAGGCGCGACGGCGGCGAGAGCGCGGCGGCGCGGGAAGGCAGGGGCCCGCGGGTCGCCATGGTCACAGGTGGCAGCCGCGGCATCGGCAGGGCCGTGGTGGAGGCGTTGCTCGGCGCCGGCTACCGGGTGTTCTTCGGCAGCAGGAGCCAGGAATCGGTCGACCGTGCCCTCGCGGAGCTGCGGCAACACCCTGGCGCCCAGGGTGCCCAGGGCTCCCATGGCTCCCATAGCTCCCATAGCTCCCAAGGCTTTAATGTCGCCGGGCGGCAGCTCGACGTTCGCCGGCAGGACCAGGTCGATGCTTTCGTCGAGTGGCTGCTCGCCGAGGCCGGGCACGTCGATTGCCTGGTGAACAATGCCGGGATGGGGGCCTTCGGCCCGGTCTATGGCCTCTCCGGCGACCAGTGGCGGGAGGTCATCGAAACCAACCTGAACGGCGCCTTCTTCTGTATCCACGCGGTGGCCGGAACGATGAAGGAGCAGGGCAGCGGATGGATCCTGAACGTCGCCTCGCTGGCCGGCAAGAGCCCGATGGCCGGGGGTGCCGCCTACAATGCCAGCAAGTACGGCCTCCTCGGCCTGTCCGAGGCGGCGATGCTCGACCTGCGGCAGTTCGGGGTGCGGGTGGCGACGATCCTGCCGGGCAGCGTCGACACCAGCTTCGGCAGCTCCGACAGGCCCCGCGGCGACCGGTCCTGGATGCTGGCACCCGAGGACGTGGCGGCGATGGTCCTCCACCTGCTGAGCTACCCCGACCGGGCAATGCCGAGCCACGTGGAGATCCGCCCGACGCGGCCGCCCAGGAAGTAGCACGGCGGCGCCGCCAGACCTAGTGCACTGGCGAGCCGCCGTCAGCGAGCCGTCGTCAGCGAGCCGCCGTCAGGAGGTCAGAGCGCGTGCAGGGTGTCGGCGTTGCGCATCACGTCCGGCCCGCTCGGAGCAGGTGCGCCGGGGCTGTCCTCGAGGGTGATCTTGACCCCCTTGGTGCCGGCGGGCATGTGCGCGGACGCCAGCTCCATGGGGTGTCCAGGCCGGGCGTCGAAGGTGCCGCCGCTCACCATCCCCCGATCGGCGACGAACCAAAGCTGGTAGACCTTGCCGCCGGCGGGCGGCCGCAGCCCGCGCACGGACATCGTCCAGTGCTGGTGGTCCGCGGCGACGAAGAGGACGCCGCTGGCGTTGCCCGCCTCCGGGGCGGCCGGATGCAGGTTGCAGACCTCCGCCGCCGGGGAGGTCACCACCGCCAGGCTGTCGCGCATGCTGGCGACCTGGGAGCGCAGCCGCCCGAGGCGGGCTTCCATTTCGCCGGCTCGCCGGAGCGCCGCGTTGCGCTGCCCGGCCAGGCGGGCCACGGCTGCCTGCTGCTCGCGCAGGCCGCTGGCCAGCCAGCCGCAGACCCCGGTGAGGGCCAGGATCAGCGCCGCGGCCAGGGCGAGCGGCCAGCGGGAGGAGCGGGAGGGGCGAGCGGTAGCCTGGCGGCGCGCCGGCACCGGCGCTGGCGCCGGCGTTGCGATAGGCGGCCGAGCTTCCCTGCCCGCGGCAGCCGGCCCGGAAGAGGTGGCGGTGGCGGTGACGAGCGCCATCAGGCGATGACTTACCTCGGGCCGGGGCGGCACCGGCGGCAGGGCAAAGGGCAGCAGGCCAAGAGTTTCGAGATAAAGGCGGGACAGCGTCTCGGATTCAACGACGGCTGAAGCCGGCGAGGCGTTCGAGCCGTGGCCCGGCGCGGTCGGCGGCGGCGACGCACCCGACCCGGGCGCCAGCGCGGCCGGCAGTGGTGGCGGCGACGGCGACGCACCCGACCCGGGCTCCGGCGCGAGCGCCGTCAATGCTGCGAGGGCCGCCAGCAGGTCCTGATCGTCGGGTGTAAGCTCGTGGTCCTCGCTCACAGCAGCTGTCTGATCTCCTCGCGCAGCGCCTGGCGCAGCTTCTTCATCGCGAGCAGGGTCCGCGTCTTGACCGTTCCGAGGGGCAGGCCGGCCTTGGCGGCGATCTCGCTTTGGGTCAGTCCCTGGTAGAAGGCCATCTCCAGCACCTGCCGCTGCTCGGCCGGCAGCGCCGCCATCTCGCGCCGCACGCGCTCGTGCCTCTCCTGGATGAATACGTTTTCTGCCGCTTCCGGGGATGCATACGCCTCGCCCCCCGCGCTCGGTACCGCCTGGGCGCCGGCCTCGTGGGTGCGCTCGACCACCTTGCGGCTGCGCAGGCGGTCGATGGCCCGGCTGCGGGCGATCAACACCAGCCAGGTGGACACCGAGGAGCGGGCAGGGTCGTAGCGCTCGCCATGGTTCCAGACCTGGACGAAGACCTCCTGGAGCACCTCCTCGGCGTCGGCGTGGTTGTCGAGGATGCGCCGGGCGAGCGCCATCAGGGTGGGCGCGAAGCGGGCGTAGAGCTCCGCCAGCGCGTCCGGCTGCCGCTCCGCGATGCGCCGGATCAGCGCCGCGTCGCTCGAGGCCGCCAGAGAGCCGGTCTGCGATGAGGTAGGATCCATTCCCGGGTCGGCGCCCCGCAACTGTGTCTGCCGGTGCTTTCGTCGCAGGGCGCCCGACACTTCCTACGGGTCGTCGGCGCCCCGCAAATGCGTCAGCCGGATTGCGCTGTCGAGCTCATTTTTGGCGAGGATAGCATGAAGCCCGGCGCCGCTTCGGGCGGCTGGCCGCGGCAAGGAGGCAGCGCTTTGCCCACGGACCTCCATCGAGACAGCGGACCGCTGCAGCCGGCCGTCCGGGTGATCATGATGCCCAAGGACACCAACGCCCTGGGCACCATCTTCGGCGGCATCATCCTCTCGTACATCGACCAGGCGGGAGCGGTCGAGGCGCACCGCCATGCGCCGGGGCCGCTGGTGACCGTCGCCATGCGCGAGGTGATCTTCCACGCGCCGGTGTTCGTCGGCGACCTGGTGAGCTTCAACACCGAGACGCTGCGCCGCGGCCGCACCTCCATCACCGTCAAGGTGACGGTCGAGGCCGAGCGCGGCTATCGCGGCACCGGCAGGGTCAAGGTGACCGAGGCCGAGGTGATCTACGTGCACGTCGGCGAGGACAACCGGCCGCTGCCGCTGCCCGATCCCCGGACCGTCCCGGCGAGCGGCATGTCGTAACCCGGCCCTCTGTTCGGCAGTCGTGCACTTCTGGCTCACCTCTGTCGCAGCAGTCGCCGGGGCCCCAAGTGGTACCATCGCCAGGATGCCCGAGGCGCGCCGCGGCAAGCGAGTTTTCTCCTACGACGAGGCCCTCTCGTCCTTCCCCGCCGTCCGCGACCTGACGGCGGCGGCGGTGCGCCAGATGGAGGCATTGGTCAACTCGCTGGCCAGCCGCGACGAGCTCGAATCTCGCCGCCCCGAGCTGGAGGAAGCCTGCGAAGAGATCGTCCGCCTTTGGGCGCAGGAGATCAGCGCGGTCGGCTGCGAGGTCAAGGGGCTGTGGCTGGTCGACTGGGACAGCGGGGACGGCTATTACTGCTGGCGCTTCCCCGAGGAAAGCATCTCCTTCTTCCACACCTACGAAGAAGGGTTCGCCGGCCGGCTGCCGATCAATTGAGCCAGCCGATCCGGCGGCTCAGCGCCTGTTTGCTTCGGCGAGCAGGCGTTCGAGGCCGTCGAGGCTGAGGCCGTCGAGGCTGGCGGCGACCGCGTCGGCGGCGGCGAGGTGCTCCTGCGGATAGGTGTGGGCGACGCCCAGGGTCAGCAGCCCGGCGCCGGCGGCGGCCGCGAGGCCGGCGGGGCTGTCCTCCACCGCCAGCACCTCGTGCGGATGGACCAATCTTTCGGGCAGCGGCGGCAGGACGTTGAGCGCCTCGAGCGCGCGCCGGTAACCCTCGGGGTCCGGCTTGCCCATGGCCACGTCCTCGGCGGTCACCAGCACCTTGAAGGAGCTCGCGAGGCCGGACTGGCGGAGGGCGCCGTCGACCTCCTCCCGCAGCGCCCCGCTCACCACTCCCAGCATCAATCCGGCCGCCGCCGCGCCGCCGACCAGCTCCGCGGCGCCGGGGAACAGCGAATACCCGCTCTCGTGCATGCGCTCCTGGTAGTAGGCCGCTTTGCGCGCGATCAGCCGCATCAGCCGCGGCACGGTCGGGGTCTCGCCGGCGGCCTCCAGGACCGCCGCGAAGCACTGGCGGTCGTCGAACCCCAGGTAGTCCCGGAAGTAGTCTTCCGGCGTCAGCGCGACGCCCTCTTCCGCCAGCACCCGCTGGAACATCTCGAGGTGGATGGGCTCGTCGTCGACCAGTACGCCGTTGAAGTCGAACAGGATGGCCCGCAGCACCCGGCGATCATACCGCCGGCCTGAAAGCGCCGGCTTGAAAGCCTGGCCGGAGCGGCCGGTGGAGTGGCCGGGAATGCCGGCGCCGCCGATGGGGGTTTTGATCTTGGAGAGGCAGCTGGCGGCTTGACCGGCTTGACTTTGCGGTTTGACTTTGCGCAGGTCGGTCGCTATCGTGCTGAACGAAGGAGACTCCATGGACGACATTCAGGCTCAACCCGTGGGCGACGCGCCTGCCGCCGGTCCTCCCGCCGCAGATGCCGGAGAGAGCACGGAGCAGCACCCGGTGACCTTGACCGCCAAGGCGGTCGACATGGTCAAGATCACCCGCAACGGCGAGGGGATCGATCCTTCCCATGGGCTGCGGGTGGCGGTGCGCGGCGGCGGCTGCAGCGGCTTCGAGTACGCTCTCGACTTCGAGGGCGAGGCGCGGTCCAACGACTACGTCTACGACCAGCACGGCTTGACGGTCTACGTCGACGCGGTGAGCGCGCGCTACCTCGAAGGCACCACGGTGGATTACGTGCTGGGAACGAGCGGGGCCGGCTTCAAGTTCAACAACCCGCGAGCCCAGGGCACCTGCGGCTGCGGCTCCTCCTTTACCGTCTGACGCACGACTCGACCAGGGGCAGCGGCCGCACCTCGGCACCTCCGCCGCCCGCGAGCTCGAGCCGGCTGCCGGGCGCGGCGGCGCGGCGGTGCAGGATGGCCAGGCCGGCCGGCCGGTCCAGAGCCAGCGAATGGACGGCGGTGCCGAGCGTGCCCGCCTCGCGTCCTTCGTAGAGCAGCGCGGTTCCCGGGGCCGGCACCACAGATCCTTCGAAGACCAGCCCGCACAGTGACTTCTGGACCCCGCCGCGGTAGTGGATGCGGGCGACGACCTCCTGCCCCAGGTAGCAACCCTTGGTGTAGCTGACCGCCTCCTCGACGCCGGTTTCCTGCGGGAAGCTCTGCGGTCCGAAGTCCTGCCCGAAGCGCGGGATGCCGGCCTCGGTCCTCACCACCTCCAGCGCCTCGGGGCCCACGGGGCACAGGCCGGCGCCGGCGCCTCCGGACCAGGCGAGCAGGCCCTCTCTCAGCGACGCCGCCTGGGAGGCCGAGACCCACAGGGTCAGCGCAGGCACTCCCAGGCGCTCCCGGCGCTGGACCGTGACCTCGACGCCGGACACCATGGCGCGAGCGTGGCTCCACGGCTCGCCCGGCAAGACGAGCCCCGGGGCGATGCCAGCCGGCCCGGCCAAGACCTCCGGCGCTCTGGGGCCGGCCAGCATCAGCGGCAGCATCTCGTTCAGGGGACGGATTTCGACGCGATCGGCGATGAGGTACTTCCGCAGGTGACCGGCGATGGCCTCCTGCTGGCCGGCCGGCAGCTCGAGCCAGAGGCGATCGCCGTGCTCGATCACCACCACGTCGGCCAGGATGCGGCCCTGGGCGCTGGTGAAGAAGCCGTAGGCGCCCCGTCCTGCCGCCAGCCCCTTGACCTCGCAGGTGACGTAGGCGTTGAGGAAGCGATGGCGGTCAGGCCCGAGCACCTCCAGCCGGTCGCCGACCGGATGGTCGGCCAGGCCGCAGCCGTGCCGCAGCGCCGCGTACTCCCGTGAGAGCTGGCCGGTACCGGCGGCGGCCACGGCGACGGCCGAAGCCGGCGTGTTCGTCTCGTTCATACCCTCAGTCTAGACCAGCCGCATAGAATGAGGGGGCAATGAGCGTCGCCGTTCCCTTCGCGCTGAGCCGTCCCGGCGGTGGCTTGCTGCACGGGCTGGTCGATTTGCCGGAGGCGCCGGGCGGCAGTCCGGCGGTGGTGATCTGTCATGGCTTCAAGGGCTTCATGGAATGGGGGTTCTTTCCCGCCCTGGCGGCGCTGCTGGCGCAGCGCGGCTTCGTCGCGGTGCGCTTCAACCTCTCGGGCACCGGCATGCAGCCGGGCGACGAGCGGGTCACCGACCCTGGGGCCTTTCGCGAAGACACCTACAGCGGCGAGCTCGCCGATCTGCTGCGGGTGCTCGAGGCGACCGGCGACGAGATCGCTCCCGGCTGCGTGGACCGCGCCCGGATCGGCCTTTTCGGCCACAGCCGCGGCGGGGCCGCCGCCATCCTGGCCGCCGCCGCCGAGAGCTGGCGGGAGCGCGTCCACGCGCTGGTCACCTGGGCGGCCATCTCGCACGTCGACCGCTACAGCCCCGAGGATAAGAGGATCTGGCGCGAGACCGGCGAGCTGCCGGTGGTCAACAGCCGCACCGGGCAGCAGCTGGCCCTCGGTCGCGGGCTGCTCGAAGACGTCGAGCGAAACGCCACCGGTAGCCTGGACATCCTCGCCGCCGCCGGCCGGCGTGCCGCTCCCTGGCTGATCGTCCACGGCGCCGAAGACGAGTCCGTGCCCGCCGCCGAGGCCGCCGAGCTGGACGCGCGCGCCGCCGGCACCCACGAGCTGCTGCTGATCCCCGGCGCCGGGCACACCTTCGGCGTCCGGCATCCCTTCGCCGGTCCCACTCCTTTCCTCATTCAGGCGCTCAACGCCACCCAGACCTGGTTTCGGCGCTACCTATGACCCTCTGCCACCGCCGAGGCAGCGGCATTGCTGGCGGGGTTGGTCGGACTTGCCACAGCACATCGCCTCTCCTCGGGGAGCCGAACCTGGGATCCTGATAGTGCTAGGGTATGCGAGACTCTAGAATGAGCCAAATGACCCCTGCTGACTCTGCCTCACAGCGTCTTTTAGCCGCAGAGCTAGATGCGCACCTCGGAAAAGCGCTCCTCATCCTTGATGAGGGCTTCATTCGCGTCATCGACTACATCGGTACTAATGTCTCGATAGAGCTGCCGGAGGAGAGGTAGCTGTGGCTAGGAGAGCAAAACCAACTTTCATAAGTCTTTTTTGCGGATGTGGCGGCCTAGATGAAGGCTTCATGACAGCCGGCTTTGAGTGCTTGGGAGCTTTTGATCTTAATGCCTCGGCAGTTGAGACTTATAATGCCAACTTCCCTAATAAGGCCACGGTCGCCGATCTTTCCGGTTGGTCAATGACTCCACCGAGCGCTGGTCAACCAGACCTCATCCTCGCAGGGCCGCCATGTCAGGGCTTCTCCACGGTCGGGAAAAGGAACCCATCTGACGTTCGCAATCACCTTCTTCTGAAGCCAATTGAGCTGGCACTAGCTACGCGAGCACGCGCAGTTCTCATTGAAAACGTTCCTGGTGCCCTCACCGGCGCTCAAGCGTCTTACTGGACGACAGCGATCACCACCTTGCGTAAAGCAGGATACACTGCTGAAACCTTCGTTGTAAACGCTGGAGCTGCTGGCTTACCGCAAACAAGAAAGCGGGCGATACTCGTCGGCATCCGCAGCGGGAGACTCCCGGGCACGCGGCCATCGAGCAACAGCGGCGATAGAGCCGCGATAAACTCGGTGCTTCCAGTTCCGGAGGGAACTGCTAATCATCGCCCTTCCATACTCAAGCCTGAGTCACGCGCAGGTAAGATCGCCGCTCGCATCGGACCTGGACAAAAACTATGCAATGTGCGGGCGGGAGAGTCGGCAGTCCACACCTGGAACATACCTGAAGTCTTTGGTGAAACGTCTGTCGCCGAGAAGGAGCTATTGGAAGCTATCCTCCGAATGCGGCGCAGGAAACGCCAGCGATCCTGGGGAGATGCCGACCCCGTTAGGTACACAGAGATCAAGACACTCTTTGGGCGAAGCGCTGAGCTACTCGTCAGTTCTCTAATCGCAAAACACTACTTGCGCCATGTTGGCGCCGTAGCGATAGACTTGACACAAACTTTCAATGGGAAGTTCCGGCGTCTTACAATGGATGACCCGACCAACTGTGTTCTCACAAAATTCTGCGAGGCGTCCTATTTTCTGCACCCGCTCGAACAGCGGGCCTTCACCGTCCGCGAAGCTGCGCGCTTACAAGGCTTCTCTGACACTTTTGTATTTGTCGGTTCAGAGCGTAGTCAGGCTGCCCAAGTTGGCAACGCCGTGCCACCACCACTGGCACGCCACATTGCCGAATGGCTTCTGGAGGTGCTTTGATGCCGGGCATTAGCGAGGGAGCACTGCGCCAGATAGCAGCCGATCTCGATGCGAACCTTTACGATCCGGAGCAACGGCTAGCCATCGGAGGCTCCCTTTCTGTGGTGCTCGACGAGGTGCTCTTTCACGCGGCGTCTAGATATTGGCAATTCACCCCAACGCACACAGGCGCACATCACTTCACCGATAGACTTCTGTGGTGGCTGCAGAATGAGGGACTTACAACCGATGAGATGGACACGCTGCTGCGAACAGTGACTCACATTCAATTTGTCGACCGGGACGATATGTTAACGCTATATCGCGGAGCCTTTCACGGTCAAATCATGCGATGGCTAATGGATCAATTATCGCTTGACTTCTCACTTACGCCTACCGACCTAGCTGAAAGGCTCAGACAGGGCCTCGATCGCACTTGGTTCTGCCCTGTTACCGACAGTATGGACATCGCGCAGTTTCACCACGTGAATGGCATTAGCGGCGCGGATCAACGACCGTCCTGGCGGACACTTGCCCGGTTTGGGGAGACCAAACGCATAGCAGACTACATGGGGAAGAAGGGCCTGGATCGACTCGTCCTACTGGAAGACTTTGTCGGCTCTGGAACACAGACACAAACACCTCTGCGATATGCCATAGGTCAACTCTGCCCACAGCGCTCAGTTTTATTCGTACCATTGATCATCAGCGCTGTCGGGTTCGAGAATCTGCGCAGTGCGCTTGGTCAGGTCGATGGCTTCCGACTGGAGCCCTGCTTCGTAGTTCCCCCTAACGTTCTCGTCTCAGCTGAGCCAAACGCGCACGAACCTGCATACTCACAACGCCTGCGCGCTATCGTCTTAAAAACTTTCGATGCCGTGAGCCAACCAATGCCGCCAGAGAGCGCACCGTTGGCAGAGGCGTTTGGATTCGGATCGGTTGGCACCCTGCTTGTACTACATTCTAATTGCCCGAACAACACACTGCCGCTTATTTGGCATGACTCCCCGTCATGGCGGTCTCTTTTCCCTCGTGTGTCACGTCACTAGCGGAGGAACGGGAGCATGGACACTAGGCAACGCGAGAACCCCTTTCAGGTTCTTTATCTGACAGAGGCAATGACCGATCCGAATCTCTATTGGGAGCTATTCAGTCCACGTATTATTACAGGTGAGGCGCAAAAGTTGTTCGCCCTTGGAAACGTCGTGCTGTTGGGAAGCAATGGGACAGGGAAATCTATGCTTCTTCGGTTGTTCGCCCCATCGGTACAGGCGGCATATCTGCGCCACGGAAGGGAAATGCCGCTTCCGAAAGCAAGCCAACGGCTGTTGGGCATTGGTATCAATTTCGTGGTCGCTGGCGTTGATCGCCTGGCGGCAAGACGCCTTACGCCCGACAGGCAGGAGAATATACTCCAGTGGTCCATAATGTTCGGCGACTATCTGAACTATTTCTTGGTGCGCGAAATACTAACAACGTTGCAGTTTCTTGGAACCTCGGACGGAAAGCCGCTTGCAGAACTTCTTCGGGCGAGGGTCGACAGAGAGGTGCTCGAGCAGTTCGCAGAATGGTTGGCTGGACGAGACTGCTGGTTCGGCGCGCTTAATGGCAAGAAGCGGTTTGAGGAAGTGCAACAAGCGCTTAGCCAACGCCTGCATGAATACCGCGCCTACTCAAACTGGAATAGCGACGAGTTGCCAGAAGCGATTAAGGTTTCCAAGAGCGAGATCGCCCAGCCAATTTTGGAATGTAGGCGTGGCCTTGCGGAGCTTGGAATTCTCGATCAGGAAATACCGCTAACGGTCACCATCGACCAGTACGAAACGCTGCTCAATCGTGATTACGATACAGTGACAGACCCCGAAGGCGCTATGGGGCGGGCACTCTGCCGCGTGGTCAACGCTTTCATGGCTATGAGGGCTCCGGAGGTATCGTACAAAATCGCTGTCCGCCCGTACAGCTGGGATCGCGAAATGCGGGTCTTCGGCAGCGATGCTCATCTCGAATTCGAGCGGGACTATCAGAAAGTCGATTTGGATGATGTCCTCAGCAGGAAGGAGGCGACATCATCATGGATTTTTCCGGTCTTCGCGCGCGACGTCGCGAGCAGGCGAATGGCTCTGACTCTTGGGGGAAAGGCTAAGGATCATGGCACTTGGCTTAAAGGAACCCTGGCGCGACTTAGTCCAGAAGAGGAGCTTTTGCGCTACTGCGCCAAGGATGAGAACGTACTCTTGCCAAAAAACGAGGCGTGGTCGAATGAATGGAGGACAGCGCTGGCCGAGCTGTATCGCGGAAGCAAATTTAAAGCCAAGCTCGCAGAAACTTGGATAAACCAACATGCAGGGCGTAAAGGAACCCTACCGAAAGTTCCGAGCGACTTTGAAAGAGGAGAATGGGCGAGGCCCTATTGGCACAAGGAACGACGTGAAGCGCTGCTCATGCAGATCGCATCCTCATGTAGACAGCGGCGAGTGTACGGTGGCGCAAGTACCTTGCTCACCTTGAGCGGTTACAACATAACTATTTTTCTAAACCTGTGCCGCGAGATCTGGGACACTAACGAGCGGGCAATTGCAAAGGGTTCGACAACGGCTGACAATCCGATCTCGGTGGATATTCAAACAGATGCAATACGGAAGGTCGCCGAGGGATGGTTTAATAAACTAACTGAGTTCCCGGAGGGCGGGCGCCGTCAAGATTTTATCGGGAGGCTTGGGCTCGGTATTCGGAAAGCGTTACTTGCAGATAAAGGTTTGGTTTATCCAGGCCACAACGGTTTTTCGTTGCTCATCGCGGAATACGATCGATCTGAAGCGGTGCCTATAAAGACTTTTCTAGAGAACGCGCGAGACTTTGGCGCGTTAATTTCTTCTAGGCATACGAGCAAGGAGCACGATGGGCGGCTAAGAAAGAAATGGTATATTTTCCCGCTTCTTTGTGTCAATTTCGAAATCCCGGTGGTAAGGACGAAGGAACCATATTATGCCGATTTGACAGAGGTTGCTGCGTGGTTGAGTGACAAACGCCCCGCGATTGTTTTCAGGGGACCTGGAGCACCGCGACGACGCAAGGGCAAAAGGGCGGGACGACGCGAAGGTGGAGAATCGCAGTCCTCGCTATTTAGCGAGAAAGGTAGTCGAGAGACGTGAGACCCTGGGGACCGATCGACTGGCTGCTCTCCAAACTCCCGAACGTGAGTGAGCCGGTCATAGTGGTCGGAGCGCTGGCCGCTGAAGAAAGATGCAAGGCCGTCCCAGTGACAGCCGTGGCACGGGGGGTTCGGTCTATTCTTTTTTTACGGATCGATGACCCGCAGTCCCGGTTCACAGAAACAATAGATGCAAAAGTAGCGGCAAATCTCGCAGCCCTTGAGAAGGCGAATGTGAAACCATGGGCGATAGAACATGCATTTCTATTTGCTAGGGACGATTTGATCGCCCAATTGTTCAATTCCATCTGGCGGGATAATACAGACGAGGAAATAACCCTATGGCTTGATATTACATGCCTGCCGAAGCGGTTCTTTTTCTTTCTCGTGAAAATGGCCATGCGCGATGAACGAGTGAGAACTCTGCTGGCGACTTATACGCAACCGGAGCCAGGGAGGTATACAACGGACCACCTCGCTGAAGATCCCGTTGAGGTGCAACCACTGCCGGCTTTTGGCCTCGTAAAGAATGAGCCTGAGCAATTAGTTGTGGCGGTGGGGTTCGAGGCCCTTGGTTTGGCACAACTACTCAGTCAATTCAGGGAGACGAGCCGGGAGGTTTACCTGCTGATTCCATTTCCGCCAGGTCAACCTTATAGCAAACGGATTTGGCAAACGGTTCAGAGCATAGGACCTCCTGCCGATAGTAACATTAGACGGCTACATGCCCTCAATCCATTCGACGCCTATACCGTTATCGAGAACCTCGTCGATAATGGTACGCTGCAGGCGAACCCGCCAGCGCTTGCGCCCTACGGACCGAAGCCGCTCTCTCTCGGAATGTGTCTTTTCGCGCTTGACTACGGCGCGGCCGTTTACTACACCCAGCCCGCTCTGTATCACCCGGACTATACAACCGGAATAGGAACTACTTGGGCTTATTGTCTAAAACTCAACGGAGTGGCAGTGCGACCGTGAGAGACCACTACTGAGAGGCTATGCGCGAACGAGTCTCGACAAGTCGAACGACACGCTCTACACAGCTTCTCAATCCCTCCGTAACCTCATGTTCCCAAAAGCGAAGAACCGATATCTTTGATGTTTCCAGCAAACTGGATACTTCACGATCGCGCTCTTTGGTGAGTGCCAGCTTTGCTGTCCAGAAGAGGGAGCGCGTCTTTGGAATGTGTCCACAGCGTGGGCAGCCATGCCAAAAGCAGCCATCCACGAACACCACGAGCGACGCTGACGGGAAATAAAAGTCTGGTCGCCCTGCAAGCGCCGCAGGATGAAGTGCCCAACCCCGAAGGCGCCTGCGGACTAACGCAAGGCGGAGACGCGTCTCAGTAGTCCTATTGCCGCGCGAGCGGATGGCTGCCATATTCCGGGCAACCTGCGGGCGAACAGCTGCAAACCGGCCATCTGGTAGCGTGGCTTTGAGAATGCGGTGCACGGGCTATACCTAGGCGATTCAATAAATGCAAGACGCCACCGGTCGTTCTACGGCCCCGGCGCCCTCGGCAGGATATTCTAGGGTAAGGTGGCTATGATAGCAACGACTGAAGCCCTTGGATCTGCTGCGGGAGCGGGGGTGTGCTTCTAGGGTTTTGACGCTACAGCTGGTTCCGTAAGTGACAGTTACTACGGAGGTCGGTCTCAGAGGTTCAAACTACGGATCTGCCGGACCGAGCAGGCGCTGCTCCTCGAGTAGGGCTTCCAGCTTGGCAAGGGCTTCCAGGTCTCGCGGCCTGCCGGCGGCTCGCTTCATCCGGGATAAGGGCCGGCAGGCGAGGCAACGACAGGACTCGCCAAAGATCTATTGTAGATGACAGTTGAGCGGGGCTGAAGATAGTCGCATCCCCGCCTCCAGCGATCTCGCCGAGCAGGCCTAGATCTCCGAGGGTCGTGGTCAGGCTGAAGGTCACCGCCGCCGCTCTCGGCTGCGTTGGCCGGCTCGGCGCAGCTCTTCTGCGACGCTTTGAAGCTCCATGAGGTTCAGGATGCGCTCGTCGATCGAGCGCCTGAGGTTCTGCCGCAGGAGGGTTCGATCGACGTCTCGCTTGTACAGCTCGACGACGGGGTCGGGTGCCAGGGGCAGATCCTTGTCGCTCATCTTTGCTCGGCCCACCGAGCTTGGAATATATCACCGGACGTGGGCCAGTCCCCGCACTCGTGGCCGCTCTCCGTCAGCGCAGACCTCGCGGCGTGCCCTTCGGGCTGGCGCGGCCTTGACCTTGACGGTACCGGCAGCTGGCGGGAATGCGCGCCGGAAGGTGCTCACGGCCATCCTGGCGTAGAGTTCCGGGACCAGGCGGTAGATGTCCACCATTCAGCGCTTCCTACCGAAAAGAGACCAGGACTACCTTGGGCGCAACGGCAGAGGGTCAAGCTGCCCAAAACGGCCATGTCGAAGTGGCGCGCTTGGTGGCGCCAGACCACCGCTAGGATCAGTGATCTTAGGATCTTCAGAGGTAAACCCGCGGTAGGCGAGAAAGCCCTGCGGTCCTGAGCCTTTCGTGGCGGCCGAGCGTGAATGTGAAGAGAGAGTTTATCGGCGAGAGCCGCCCACTTCGCTCGTTCAAGGAGACGGACTACCATCCGAGCAGAGGTGAAGTGGGAGCGTCCCTGCCCGTGTCCTTGTGGACCGAGAAGGGTCATAGGGGAGTACCCGCAGTTGGCGCCAGAAGATGTTTTGCCGATCTTTCGTCGCTCCAGGGCGGCTCTCGGCCGCCTAGTCAGGTGGAGGAACCGCTCGAAGTTGGTCCGTCAGCGCAGACCTTGATCGACGGACCGCCGCGGCGTTTCCTTCGGGGCCGGCGCGGCCTGGGGTATCGCGCTGCCGGCGGCTGGCGGGAATGCGCGCCGGAAGGCGCTCACGGCCATCCTGAGGTAGAGCTCCGGAGCCAGGCGGTAGGCATACACCATCCAGCGCTTCCTGCCGATCAGGACCTCTTGGCGGCCGCTCTCGACGGCGGCGACGATCGCCTCGGCGCAACGGGCGGGGGACATGCCCGCGGCCTGGGCACGGTCCATCGCCGCGTACGGGCTGCCGTCGGCGGTCAGGGCGCTGAGCGAGATGGCGGTGCGCACGCCACCAGGGCAAACGATCGTGACCCGCAGACCCGCATCCCAGGTCTCGGTGCGCAGCGCGCCGAAGTAACCGTGCAGGGCGTGCTTGGAGGCGCAGTACGCTGAGCCCCGCGGAATGGCGATCTTGCCGGCGAAGCTCGCGACGACCACGATCCGGCCCTGCCGCCGCGACAACATCGACGGCAGCACGGCCCTGGTCAAGGCCACCGGCCCCCAGAAGTTGGTCTCGAAGATGCGCCTCTCGACCTCCGGCAGCGTGTCGCGGACGTAGGCACGCTGGCTGACGGCGCCGTTGTGGACCAGCACGTCGATGTGGCCGCAAAGCGCCAGGGCGCGCTCGGCCGCATCGGCAATGCTGCCCGCGTCGCCGAGATCCAGCGGCAGCACCAGATGGCCGCCTGCGCCGCCGGGTTCGCCGCGCCCGGCCCCCTCGCCGCCGGCTCCTTCACCGCCTGCTCCTTCGCCGGCTCCCTCGCCGCCGGGCCGGCCCTGGCCGTTGCAGACAGCAGCCACCTCGACGAGGCGCTCCCGGTTTCGCGCCGACAGGATCAGCCGCGCGCCGCGCCGCGCCAGCGCGTACGCCAAGGCCTCGCCGATCCCGGAGGAAGCGCCGGTGATCCAGACCACCTGTCCTTGCCAGTCCATCACGCGTCCTCCAGGCAGCGCCGCAGACAGTCCGCGGTGGCCTCGACATGCGGCGGCAGCAGCATCGTGTAGTGGTTGGCAGCCACCGTGAGGACGTCGAGAGGCGCCTCGCCAAGGATCGCCTGCCAGAGACGTGGGAGGTCCTGGCGCACCGCGGAAAGATCCGCTCCAAGGCCGGTCCGCGCCGGATCGAGACCCATCGCTGCCGCCTCGCGGGCCATCTCGGCGAGGCGCTCCCGGGGCAGCGGGTCTCCGGCCTGAATGAGCGCCGCCCGCACCGGCGCCGCCCGGGGCACGTAGCGGCCGGCGGCCTCGACGTTGGCGCAGAACACCGCGAACAACCGCTCGCCGAGGCCGCTGCTGGGCAGCACGCCGGCGGCAACCGCCTGCTCGAGCGCCCGCTGCACGAAGCCGTCGCCGTGGTACGGCCCAGGGACGTCGGCGAGCTCGTCCGCCCCCGGGCGCCCGGCGCTGACCGCCACGTCGTAGAGGAACCAGCGCAACAGGCCGGCGCGCAGCAGCGGATCGAGCGGCAGCCGGCCGTTGCCGGCCGCCGGCTGGCCGGCCGCCGCCTGGCCGGCTGCCACCTGGCCAGTGGCCGCGCCGGCGGCCGCACCGCCGGGGAGGGTGTCGATCAGCACCAGGCGGCTCACCCGAGCGCCGCGCGCGAGGAGCTGGCGGCTCATCTCGAAGGCCACCATGCCGCCAAAGGACCAGCCGCCGAGGACGTAGGGGCCCTGGGGCTGTCCGGCGACCACCTCGTCGAGGTAGCGGGCGGCCATTGCCTCGACGTCGCCGCACGGCGCCTCCTCGCCGTCCAGGCCGGCTGCCTGCACGGCGATGAAGGGACGATCGGCGCGCAGCAGGCGCGCCAGCCGCCGGTAGGAGAGCGTGGTGCCGCCGATCGGGTGCACGCACCAGAACGGCAGCCGGGTGCCTGCCGGTTCGATCGTCACTCGCAGCTTGGCGCGGCGCGGCGCGGCTTGCGGCAACAGGCCGGCCAGCGAGCGCACGGTGACCCGGCCGGAAAGCGCGGCGAGCGGCAGCGGCTTGCCGAAGCGCTCCTCGAACGTCGAGGCGAGGTGGAGCGCCAGCACCGAGTGGCCGCCAAGATCGAAGAAATCGTCGTCGGCGCCGGCGCCGGCGACTCCCAGCACCTCCCGCCAAAGGTCGGCGATGGCGCGCTCGCGCTCGTCGGCCGGCGCACGATACGGATAGGGCAGATCGGGCCGCGGCTTGCCCGAGGTTGTGCCGGTCGCCACCCGCACCCCGGGGAGCACGGCGGCTTCCGGCGCCGCTTCCCCGCCCGCGAACCCGCCCACCGCCGCGTCCGCCGCCGCGTCCGCCGCCGTCGCCGAAGGCCCGCCGCGGGTCCAGTCCATCGCGGGCAGGCTTCCGGCATCGGCCGGCGGCAGCTCGAGCGAGTAGCGCTGGCGCTCGAAGGGATAGGTCGGCAGCCGCAGCCGGCGCCGGCGTTCGCCCTCATGCACCGCCTGCCAGTCGACCTCGACACCCGCCAGCCAAAGCCGGCCAAGGCCGCCGAGCAGGATCTCCAGGTCCGGCCGCGGATCGCTCGCCGGCGGCAACGACGAGACGATCAGGCGATGCTCGCCGGCCGGGCCGCCGGCCGGAGCTGCGGCCTGCCGCGCCGCCTGGTACCGCTGCACCATCGCGCTCAGCCCGCGCCCCGGCCCGACTTCCAGGAAGATGCGGCCCGGCTCGCGCCAGAGCTCTTCGATGGCCGCCCCGAAAAGCACCGTCTGCCGCAGGTGGCGCACCCAGTAATCGGCGGCGACCGCCTCCTCGGCGGCGATCCAGGTGCCGGTGACGTTCGACAGGTAGGGCAAGGCGGGAGGCCGCAGCTCGACCTGCCGCACCCGCTCGGCAAAGGCGTCGAGGACGGGCTCGAGCATCGCGGAATGGAAGGCGTTGCCGATGCGCACCCGCCGGCAGCGCACGCCGCGCCCGGCGAGCCGTTCCTCGAGCGCCGCGACGGCATCCACCGCTCCGGTCGCGACCGCTGCCGACGGTCCGTTGATCGACGCCAGCTCGAGGCCACCGCCCAGGAGCGGCTCGAGCTCCGCTGCCGGCAGCTCGACGCTGAGCATGGCACCGGGAGGCAGGTCCCGCATGAGCTTGCCGCGCCACGCCACCAGCGCCAACGCATCCGCGAGCGTCAGCACGCCGGCCAGGCAGGCAGCCACGTACTCGCCCAGGCTGTGGCCGACCAGGGCAGCGGGACGCACTCCCCACGAGATCCAGAGCTGGGCGAGCGCGTAGTCGACCGCGAACAGCGCCGGCTGCGCCAGGGCGCTCGCCGCCGGCCGTCCGGACGCCGCCGCGGCGGCGTCCGCCGGGTCTGGCGGCGGGAAGAGGAAGCTCCGCAGATCGCAGCCGAGATGCGGCGCGAGCAGCTCGGCACAGCGGTCGAGCTCCTCGCGGAAGCGCGGCTCGTCGCGATACAACCCGCCGGCCATGCCGGGGTGCTGGGCCCCCTGGCCCGGGAACATGAAGACGATGGGGCGATGGCTCGGCGCTTCGCCACCGGTCATCACCCTGGCGGGGTCGAGGCTGTCGAGCGCCGCGACCGCCTCGCCGGCGTCGCGGCAAAGCACCGCTCGCCGGTGCTGCCACTGCCGGCGGCCGGTCTGCAACGTGTGGGCGACGTCCGCCAGGAAAGTCGCCTCCGGGGTCGCCGGCCCCTGGGGATGCCGCGCCGCGAGATGGTGGCTCAGGTTGGCGGTGGCCTGCTCCAGCGCCGCGGCGGTCTTGGCGGAGAGGACCAGCAGCTGCCATGGGCGGCCGGCGGTGCTCGCGGCCGGCGGCGGCGCTTCTTCCAGGATGACGTGGGCGTTGGTGCCGCCGATGCCGAACGAGCTGACCCCGGCGCGCCGCGGCGTGCCGCCGCCGGGCCACTCCCGCAGCTCGGCGTTGACGAAGAACGGTCCGCCGGCGAAGTCGATGCTCGGGTTGGGCCGCTCGAAGTGCAGGCTCTTGGGGATCTGCCGGTGCTCCAGGGCGAGGATGGTCTTGATCAGTCCGGCCACGCCGGAGGCGACGTCGAGGTGGCCGAGGTTGCCTTTGAGCGAGCCCAGGGGGCAGCGCGCTCCGGCGGCCGCCGCGGCCCCGAACACCCGGTTCAGCGCCGCGACCTCGATCGGGTCGCCGAGCGCGGTGCCGGTGCCGTGAGCCTCGACGTAGCCGATCGCCTCAGGACCGAGCCCGGCGACCGCCAGCGCCGCGGAGATCACGTCGGCCTGGCCGTCGACGCTGGGCGCGGTGAAGCCGACCTTGTGGGAGCCGTCATTGTTGATCGCCGAGCCGCGGATGACCGCCCGCACGGTGTCGCCGTCGGCCAGCGCCTCGGCCAGCCGCTTGAGCACCACCAGGCCCACGCCGTTGCCCGCCACGGTGCCCGCGGCGCGCTCGTCGAAGGCCCGGCAGTGGCCGTCCGGCGACATGATGCCGCCTTCCTGGTAAACGTAGCCGCGATGCTGCGGCATGCCGATCCGGATGCCGCCCGCCAGGGCAAGGTCGCAGTCATAGCCGAGCAGCGCCTGCACGGCAACGTGGACGGCCACCAGCGAGGTCGAGCAGGCGCACTGCACGGCGAAGCTGGGGCCGCGAAGGTTCAGGCGATACGAGACCCCGGTGGAGAGGAAATCCTTGTCGTTGCTGACCATCGCCTGGAAGGCGCCGGCGGCACGCAAGAGCGCCGGGTTGGCCAGGAAGTGATGCCAGGCGTAGGTGTTCGGGCCCACTCCGGCATAGACGCCGATCAGGCCGCCGTAACGGTCGGGGTCGCAGGCCGCGTCTTCCAAGGCGTCGCAGGCGCATTCGAGGAAGACGCGCTGCTGGGGGTCCATCAGCTCGGCCTCGCGCGGCGCGATACCGAAGAAGGCAGCGTCGAACAGCTCGGCGCCGTCCAGCGGTCCGCCTGCCGGGACGTAGCCTCGCTGGCTCGCCATGCCGCCGGCGGCGGCAGCGGTCTCTTCGGCGGTGAAGCGACGGATCGATTCGATGCCCTGGCACAGGTTCTCCCACAGCTCGGCGATGCCGGCGGCGCCCGGGAAGCGGCCGGCCATGCCGATGACCGCCACCGCGTTGTCGAGCGGGCCGCCGCCGCCGTCACGCGCAGCGTCGCGCCTGCCGTCGCCCGGACCGCTGGGGTCGTCGCCGCCGCTCACCGCCGCCCCCTCCTGGCCGCCGCTTGCTGGCGCCGGCTGGCAAAGGCTTCCTGCTTGCGCACCGCCCGCTGCTGCGCCGGCCCGAAATCGGGCGCCGGCGCGGCAGCGCGCCCGGCCGCCTGGCTGAGGTGCTGGGCGAGCGATTCGATCGTCGGATGCTGGAACAGGTCGAGCATGGCGAACGGCCTGCCGAGGGCCTCCTGGAGGCGCGCGTGCAGGCGGGCGAGCAGCAGCGAGTGGCCGCCGAGATCGAAGAAATTCTCGCGGATGCCCACCTGCTCGAGCTGCAACAGCTCGCGCCACAGGCCGGCGATCGTCTGCTCGAGAGCCGTGCGCGGCGCCTCGCGCAGGGCCTCTGCCCGCCCCTCGAGGCCGCTCGGGGCCGGCAGGGCGCGGCGGTCCACCTTGGCGCCGTTGGCGGTGAGCGGCAGCGCGTCGAGGAAGACGAAGACCGCCGGCACCATGAAAGCCGGCAGCTTGGCGGCGAGGAAGCCGCGCAGCCCGGCAGCACCCTGCGGCGGCTCGCCGCCGCCGCGAACCACGACGTAGGCGACCAGCCGCTTGCCGCCGGTCGCCGGCTCGTCGCGATCGACCACCACCGCCTGCGCCACCTCGGGATGGCGGGCCAGCGCCGCCTCGACCTCGCCCAGCTCGAGCCGGAAGCCGCGGATCTTCACCTGGTGGTCGACGCGCCCCAGGAACTCGACCGCCCCGTCGGCGCGATGGCGCGCCAGGTCGCCGGTGCGGTAAAGCCGCCCGCCGGCGCCGCCCCCGCTCCAGGCAGCGCTCGCGAAGGGGTCCGGGATGAAGGCCGCGGCGGTCAGGTCCGGCCGCCCGCGATAGCCGCGCGCCAGGCACATCCCGGCGATGCAGAGCTCTCCGGGCGCTCCCCGGGGCACCTCGCGGTGCAGGTGGTCGAGCACGTACCAGCGCGCGCCGGCGATCGGCCGCCCGAGCGGCACGCTCGGCCCCGGCGTCACGCCGGCGGCCGGCGGCCTGCCGCTGCATCGCCACTCGCTCATCGAAATGGTGGCTTCCGTCGGCCCGTACCGCGCCATCAGCACGGGTGCGGGGTGCCCGGACCCGCGGCCGTCCACGGCCACCCGGTACCGCAGCTCAAGATCGCTCGGCACCCGGTCGCCGCCGGTGATCACCAGGCGCAGCGCCCGGCAGCTGTCGAGCGCCTCCTCGTCGAGCAGCGCCGACAGCAGGCCTGGCGGCAGGTTGGCGTTGGTGACCTGCTGGCTCGCCATCAGGCCCGCCAGGTACCCGGCCTCGTGCTGGCGCGCCCCGTCGGCGAGCACCAGCGTGGCACCCGCCCAGAGCGCGCCGAAGATCTCGACCAGCGAGACGTCGAACCCGAGACGGGTGCGCTGCAACACGCGGGCGCCCGGCGCGAGGTCGGCGGCAAGCTGGAAGCGCAGCCGGTTGACCACCGCCTGGTGGGGAACCATGACGCCCTTGGGCGCGCCGGTCGAACCGGAGGTATAGATGACGTAGGCGAGCCGGGCGGCGGCCGGGCCGGGCGGCCCTGGCGGCCAGGGCGGGCCGGCCGGCAGCGGCGCGCCGGGCAGAGCCTCGCCGCGGCCGGATGGGCTGGACGGCGCCGCCGCGTCCGGCCGGACCGAGGCGCTCGGAGGCGCGGCCAGCGGCACGATGCGGCCGTCCCGCGGCAGCCGATCCAGCGTCTGCTCCGCGGCCAGCACCAGCTCCGCCCCAGACTCGGCAACCACCTGGGCCAAGCGCTCCGGCGGGTTGGCGGGATCGAGCGGCAGGAAGGCGCCGCCGGCCTGAAGGATGGCGAGCAGACCGGCGACGAGATCGAACGACGGCTCGGCGCAGATCCCGACCAGGCCTTCGGGACCAAGGCCCAGCCCGCGCAGCCGGTCCGCCAGGCCCTGGGCGCGCGCCGCCAGCTCGCCGTAGGTCATGGCCTGCTCGCCGGGCTGCGGGGGGTGGCCGTCGAAGCCGGCCGCCCACTCCATGTGGCCGTCAGGGCCGGCCACCAGGGCGACGGCGTCAGGTTGGCGAGCTGCGCGGCGCAGGAAGGGCGCCTGCAGGAGGTCGTCCCCAGCCTCGACCCAGGCGCCGTCGTTCCACTCGGCCAGCAGCTGGTGGCGCTCGGCCGGTGCGAGGAGAGGCAGCGCCGACAGGCGGTCGTCCGGGCATGCGACCGCGGCCCGCAGCAGGTTTCGCAGCTGGCAGCCGAGGCGCTCGACGGTGGCCGGGTCGAAGAGCTCGGTGCGATAGGTCCAGGCGCCGGCCAGGGCGCCGGCAGCGGTCTGGTGAAGGGCGAGCGACAGGTCGAACTTGGCCGTGCCGGTGTCGGCATCGAGGGGCTCGAAGACGAGCCCTTGCAGCCGTGGCGAGAGCGGCGGCGGCTGGAAGGCCAGGACCACCTGGAAGAGGGGCGTCTCCTCGGCTCCCCGCCGCGGCGCCAGCTCGCCCACCACCTTCTCGAACGGCAGGTCCTGGTGCGAATAAGCCGCCAGCGCGGTCTGGCGGCTGCGCGCCAAGAGGTCGCGGAAGGCGGGGTCGCCGGCGAGATCGAGGCGCAGCACCAGGGTGTTCACGAAGAGCCCGATCAGGTTCTGGACCTCGGGCCGGTCGCGGTTGGCGACCGGCGTGCCGATCGTGAGGTCGGACTCGCCGCCGTAACGCGAGAGCAGCGTGGCGAGCGCCGCCAGCAGGGTCATGAACACCGTCGCCCCCTGGCGTTGCGCCGCCGCCTGCAGCTCGCCGCTCAGCTCCACTGGCAGCGACCAGCCGCGCCGCGCGCCGGCGAGGCTCGCCTCCGGCCGCCGGGGCCGATCGAGCGGCAGCTCGAGCGCCGGCGGCGCGCCGCGCGCACCCGCCAGCTGCTCGCGCCAGTAGGCCAGCTCCGCCGCCAGCACCTCGCCGGCGAGCCATTCGCGCTGCCAGTGCGCGAAATCGGCGTACTGGATCGGCAGCTCCGGCAAGGCGTGCCGGGCCGGTGGCCGGCGGCTCACGCCGGCCTCGTAGAACACCTCCAGCTCGCGCACCAGGACGCCGAGCGACCAGCCGTCGCTGACGATGTGATGCAGGCTCACCAGCAGCAGATGCTCGGGCACCGCACCCGGCGAACCGGGCTGGCCGGCGGCGAGGCGCAGCAGGCACGCCCGCACCGGCAAGCCCGAGCCGAGGTCGAAGCGACGGCGCGCCTCCTCGGCCGCGAGGCCCGCGGCCACCGCCTCACGCCGCGCGGCGGGCAGGCCGCGGAGGTCGGCCAGCGGCAGGCGCAGCGCCGGTTCCCGCCCGGGCGCGGCGACGAGCGCCCCGACCACGCCGTCACGCGCCGCGAAGGCCGTGCGCAGCACCTCGTGGCGGCGCCGGATCCGGGCCAGCGCCCCGCTCAGCGCCGCGACGTCCAGCCGCCCGCGCATGCGGAAAGCCCCCGCAACGTTGTACAGGGCCTTCCCGGGAGCCAGCTGATCGAGGAACCAAAGGCGCTCCTGCGCGAAGGAGAGCGGCAGGGCAAGGGCCTGCCCGGCCGCCGCTCCTGCTCGCGGCAGCGCCGTGAGGACCGGGAGCCGCTGTCCGCGGCGCAGGAGCGACTCGATCTCGCGCGCCTGCGCGGCCAGCGTCGGGCTCTCGAAGACGCGCCGTAGCGGCAGCTCCACTCCGAACGACTGGCGCACGCGCGCCAGCAGCTGGAAAGCGAGCAGGGAGTGGCCGCCGAGCGTGAAGAAGCTGTCGTCCACGGCCACCTGCTCCGGGCCGGCCGCGAGATGCAGCACCTCCGCCCAGACGGCCCCCAGGCGCAGCTCGGCTGCAGTCCGCGGCCCGACGCGGCCGGCGCCGCCGGCGGCGCGCCGCCCCTCTGCCGCGACCCGGGCAGCGAGGGCTTTGCGGTCCACCTTGCCGCTCGGCGAGAGCGGCAGCTCCGGCAGCTGGACGAAGACCGCGGGGATCATCGGCTCCGGCAGCTCGCGTCCGAGCGCCGCCCGCGCCCGCTGCTGCCAAGCGGCGAAGACCGCGGCCGGAATCGCCGCTTGCCCGGCGGCAGGCCGCAGCGTCACGCAGGCCAGCAGCCAGCGGTCCGCGGCGCTCCCCTCATGCACCACGACCGCCGCCTGCTGCACCTCCGGCAAGCGGCCGATTGCCGCCTCGACCTCGCCGAGCTCGATGCGCACGCCGCGGATCTTCACCTGGTCGTCGATGCGGCCGAGATAATCGATCGCGCCGTCCGGCAGCCAGCGGGCCAGATCGCCGCTGCGATAGAGCCGTCCGCCGGGAGCGGCGCCGAAGGCGTCCGGCACGAACTTCTCGGCGGTCAGCGCCGGCCGGCCGAGGTAGCCGCGGCCGAGCTGCACGCCGCCGATGTGCAGCTCGCCGTGCACACCGACCGGCACCTCGTCGCCATGGCCGTCGAGCAGGTGGATGCGGGTATTCTCGACCGGGCTGCCGATCGGCACCAGCCGCCGCGAGCCGGCCGGATCGCACCGCCAGCAGGTCACGTCGACCGCCGCTTCGGTCGGACCGTACAGGTTGTAAAGCGGCGCGCCGAGCTTCTCCGCGTGCCGCTGCTGGAGATCGAAGCCAAGCGCCTCGCCGCTGGCGACCACCCGCCGCAGCGCCGCGAAGGGCGGCCGGCTGCCGGGCGCCGGCGGCGGCAGGCTCTCCAGCAAGGCGCGCAGCATCGCCGGCACGAAGTGCACCGTGGTGACCTGGTGCTCGACGAGGACCTGGTGCAGATACGCGGGGTCGCGGTGGCCGCCGGGACGCGCCAGGACCAGGCAGGCGCCGTTCGCCAGCGGCCAGAACAGCTCCCAGACCGAAACGTCGAAGCCGAGCGGCGTCTTCTGCAACACTCGGTCGTCGGCCCCGAGGCCATGGCGCTCCTGCATCCAGAGCAGCCGGTTGGCGATGCCGCGGTGGCTGTTCATGGTGCCCTTGGGCCGGCCGGTCGAACCGGAGGTATAGATCACGTAAGCCAGATTTGCGGGCGTGGCGACGGCGCCGAGGTCGCCGCTCGCGTTGGCGCTCCAGGGCGAGGGGCGGCCTGGGGGGACATCGAGATAGAGCGATGATCTCGTGGCGCCGGTGCCGCGCGCGCCGCCCGCGCCGGGCCCACCAAACCGCTTGCCGAAGGGGCGCTGGGTGAGCAGCAGCGGCGCACCGGAGTCCTCGAGCATGTAGTGCAGGCGCTCCTGCGGGTAGTCAGGATCGAGCGGCAGATAGGCGGCGCCCGCCTTGAGGATGGCGAGCAGACCGACCATCATGGCGCAGCAGCGTTCGACAGCGATCGCCGCCACGGTCTCAGGCCCGGCACCGAGCCGCCGCAGGTGGCGGGCCAGCCGGTTGGCCGCAGCGTTGAGCGCGCCGTAGCTGAGATGATCCGCGCCGCCGTCGCCGTCCGCGCACACCGCCACGGCTTCGGGGGAGCGTCTCGCCTGCTCCTCGAACGGCTCGTGCAGGCAGAGCCGGAGCGCATCGCCGTCCTCGTTCGCTGTCGCGTTCCACTCCCGCAGCTGGTGCCGCTCGGCCGCGCTCAGCCAGGGCAGGGAGCTGATCGTTGGGTCGGGACCCGGCGATCCGAGGGCAGGCGCCGGGTCCCGACCCAACGATCCCGGGGCAGGCGCCGGGTCCCGACCCGGCGCCGCGAGCGCGGCAACGCCTTCGAGCAGGTTCCGGAAGTGCCCCGCCAGGCGCTTGACGGTAGCGGCGTCGAACAGGTCGAGGCTGTATTCGAGCGCCAGCGCGAGCCCGCCGGCCGTGTCCAGCGCACGCACCGAGAGATCGAACTGGGCGATGCCGGGATCGATGTCGCAGAGCGCCACGCTGGGCCAGGACCTGGCGGCGGCGAGCCCGGCCCCGGCCTGGAACCCGAGCAACACCTGAAACAGCGGCGTCGTGGCCAGGTCCCGCTCCGGCGCCAGGCTCTCCACCAGCTTTTCGAACGGCAGGTCCTGGTGCGCGTAGGCTGCCAGGCAGACGTCCCGCACGCGGCCGAGCAGCTCGCGCAGGCCGAGCTTCGCGCACGCCGGATCGTCCGGACCGCCGAGCTTCACGCGCAGCGCCAGGGTGTTGACGAAACAGCCGATCAGCCCTTCGAACTCGGCGCGCTCGCGATTGGCGATCGGCGATCCGACCACCAGGTCCGGCTGCCCCGTGAAGCGATGGAGCAGCACGTCGAGCACCGCGAGCAGGGTCATGAAGAGCGTCGCGCCGCCTTGCCGGGAGACCCGGCGCAGCCCGGCCGCCACGCCGGCGGAGACCTGCACCAAGACGGTGGCGCCACGCTTGCCGCGCACCGGCGGCCGCGGCCGGTCGGACGGCAGCGCCAGGACGCCGGGCGCTCCGGCCAGGGCCTGCCGCCAGTGGGCGAGGAGCGTCTCCATCGCCTCGCCTTGCAACCAGGCGCGCTGCCAGCGCGTGAAGTCGGCATATTGCACCGGCAGCTCCGGCAGGCCGGCAGCCGCCGAGACGCCGCCGGCGACCGCCGGGTACAGCGCCAACAGCTCGCGCAGGAAGACCTGAAAGGACCAGCCATCGGCGACGATGTGGTGGAGCACCAGCACCAGCAGATGCCGCGGACGGGCGCCGGCACCGATGCGCAGCAGGGTGGTTCGCACCAGGGGCCCCACGGTGAGATCGAAGGGCCTGCGGGCCAGCTCGCGGCCCAGGCCGCGAGCGATCGGGGTCGCCGCGGCGCCCAGCCGCGTGAGATCGGCCAGGGGCAGCTGCAGGGTGAGCTGCGGCAACACCACCTGCATCCCCCCGGCCGCGGTCGCCCGGAAGACCGAGCGCAGGACGTGGTGGCGACGCACGATCTCGTAGAGGCTTCTCGCCAGGACCGCAGGATCCAGGCTGCCCTCGAACAGCAGGCCGCCGGCCACGTTGCAGGAAGTGTCGTCGGGATCGAGGCGGTTCAGGAACCAGAGCCGCTCCTGGGCGAAGGACAGCTCTTCGGCGCGGGCACCGTCGCCGAAGCCCTGCTCGGCTGTCCCCGGCCCCGGCGCGGGCAGGGCCCCTCCTCGAGATGCGCGCACCAGGCCGGCCAGCGCGGCGAGCGTCGGCGCCTCGAAGATGCTGCGCAGCGGCAGCTCGATCCCCAGGACCTCGCGCAGCCGCGAGACCAGCCGCGTGGCGAGGAGCGAATGACCGCCCAGGGCAAAGAAGTCGTCCTCCGGGGAGAGGTTGCGCGCCGCGTCCTCCGGGCCGCCCAGAAGATCGGTCCAGATGGCCGCCAGCAGCTCCTCTTCGGCGTCGAGCGGCCGCGACCGAGACCTGGCGGCGTCGGCGAGCACCCATTCCGGCGCCGGCAGCGCCCTGCGGTCCACCTTGCCGTTGGGGCCGAGGGGCATGGCCGCCAGGAATACGAACGCGGCGGGCACCATGTAGACCGGCAGCTGGCGGGACGCGGCCGCGCGCAGGTCGGCCGCGTCCACGCGCGCGCCGGCGCGCGGCACGACGTAGGCCACCAGGCGGCGGTCTCCGGGGCCTGCCTCCCGCGCCACGATCCGTACCTGCTCGACACCGGGCTGGCCGGCGAGGACCGCCTCGATCTCGGCGGGCTCGATGCGGAAGCCGCGGATCTTGACCTGCTGATCGATGCGGCCCAGGAAGTCCAGAACGCCGTCCGGCAGCCACCGCACCAGGTCGCCGGTGCGGTAGACGCGCCCGCCGCCGCCGATGGGATCGGGAACGAAACGCTCCGCCGTCAGGTCCGGCCGGCCGAGATAGCCGCGCGCCAGGCCGTCGCCGCCGATCAGCAGCTCGCCGGGCACCCCGATCGGCACCGGACGGGCGTGACGGTCCAGGACATGGACCGAGGTGTTGGCGATCGGCCGGCCGATCGGCACCGTACCGGCGAAGGGCGGCAGGTCCGCGGCGGCACGCGCGCGGTGGCAGGTGGCGAAAACCGTGCTCTCGGTCGGGCCGTAGCCATTGACCAGGACCACCCCTGGCAGCTCGGCCAGCACCCGGCGGGCATGCGGCCCCGACAGGGCCTCACCGCCGGCCAGCAGCTGATCGAGACGCCGGAGGCTCCCGAGGTTGCTCTCGACGACCTGGTGGAAGAGGCCCGTGGTCAGGAACAGCGTCGTGACACCCTGGCTCTCCAGCTCGGCGCCCAGCTCTTGCAAATCGGGAAGCCGCGGCGGGAAGACCGCCAGGCGGGCGCCGTTGAGCAGCGGACCCCAGATCTCGAAGGTGGAAGCGTCGAACGCGAGCGGCGCCAGCTGCAGGTAGACCTGGTGCGGACGGAAGTCGGCGAACCAGTTCTCGCGCACCAGGCGGACGATGCCGCGATGGGTGACGGCGACGCCCTTGGGCCGCCCGGTCGATCCGGAGGTGTACATCACACAGGCCAGGTTCTCGGGCCGGACTGGCGCGGTCCACTCCTCGCCGGCGCCCGCCTCGTCCGTGCCCTCCCCGGGCTCCGCCAGCGCGCCGTCCAGGCAGAGCACCTCGATGCCGCCGTCGAGCAGACCGGCGGGCAGCGCCCGCAGGCGGCGCTCCTGGGATACCAGCAGCCTCGTGCCGGTCTGGGCGAGGACGAGCTCCAGGCGCCGGCGCGGCCAGCTCGGATCGAGCGGCACGTAGGCGCCGCCGCACTTGAGCACCGCCAGCAGCGCCGCCACCATCTCGAGGGAGCGCTCGATCCAGATCGCCACCCCTGCCTCGGGCCCCGCGCCCAGCCGCGTGAGCCGCCGGGCGATCCGGCCGGAGAGCCGGTCGAGCTCCTCGTAGGTCAGCTGCCTGTCGCCGAACGAGACGGCCGGGGCCTGCGGCCGGAGCCGGGCCTGGGCGGCGAAGAGCTCGTGCACACAGCTCTCGCGCGGGTAGGCGGCGGCCGCGGACGGCCACTCGGCCAGCAGCTGATGCCTTTCGGCGGCTGCGAGCAGGGGCAGCTCGTCGAGATGGGGATCGGCACCGGCGACGCCGGCGACATTGGCGCCAAGGCCGCCAAGCAGCACCTGCCAATGCCCGGCAAGGCGCGCCGCGGTGGCCGGATCGAAGAGGTCGCGCCGGTACTCGAGGACGCCTTCCAGGCCCGACCGGGCGCCCTCGCCGCCGCCGGCCAGCGCGAAGGTCAGGTCGAACTTGGCAGTGCCGGTCCCGAGCGGCGCGGCTGCCAGCGCGAGGCCGGCAGCCTCCGTGCGCGGCAGCGGCGCGGCCTGCAGGGCCAGCACCACCTGGAGCAGCGGCGACCGGTCGTGAGCGCGCTGCGGCGCCAGCTCCTCGACCAGCCGTTCGAACGGCATCTCCTGGTGCGCCAGGTCCTGAAGCACCGCCTCGCGCACCCGTTCGAGCAGCTCGCCGAAACGCAGGCGGGGACCGGAGAGATCGCCGCGCATCACCAGGGTGTTGGCGAAGAACCCGACCAGCCGGTCGGCGCCGGGCGCCTGGCGGTTGGCGACCGGCGTGCCGACCAGCAGGTCCTCCTGGCCGGTATAACGATGGAGCAGCGCCTGGAGCGCCGCGAGGCAGGTCATGAACATCGTCGCGCGGTGCCGCCGTCCCGCCGCCGCGAGGCCGGAGACGGCCTCCGGCTCCACCCGGACCGTGGCTTCCCCGCCGCGCCAGGTCTCGCGCGGCGGCCGCGGCCGATCGGCCGGCAGCTGGAGTCGGGGCGGCAGGCCGGCCAGGCGGTGCCGCCAGTAGGCAAGCTCCGCCGCGAGCCGCTCGCCGGTCAGCCGCTGGCGCTCCCACGCCGCCCAGTCGGAGTACTGGAAGGGCAGGTCCGGCAGCAGGCACTGCTCGGCGCCCGCGATCCGCGCCGCATAGAGAGCCGCCAGCTCCTCGAGGATGACCTCGTGCGAGCGGCCGTCCGAAACCAGGTGATGCACCGTCACCAGCAACCGGTGGCGTTCGGGCGCGAGGCGCAGCAGCTCCGTGCGGAGCGGCCGGCCGGCGGCGAGGTCGAACGGCCGGCGCGCCCCGGCCTCGGCGATGCGTGCCGCCTCGCGCTGCCGCAGAGGCGGCGGCAGCGCCGCGAGATCGACGACCGGCAGCGGCACGTGGAAAGCCGGCACGACGACTTGAAGCGGCTCGCCCGCGCCGCCGTGCGGCGCTTCCCCGGCGCCGCCGTGCGGCGCTTCCCCGGTACCGCCGTGCGGCGCTGCCCCTGGCCCGGCTCCTTCGCCCGACTCCCGTGGTGGCGCGAAGCGGGTGCGCAGGACCTGGTGGCGGCGCACCAGCTCGTCCAGCGCCCAGGACAGCGCCGCGACGTCGAGAGCGCCGGTGGCGACGACCAGCCCCGCGATGTTGTAGGCCGCGGATTCGGGCGCGAGCCGCGCCAGGAACCAGAGGCGGCGCTGCGCGTGGGAAAGCAGGGTGCCGGCGCCGCCTGCGGGCCTCGGCAGTGCGGCCGGAGCCGCGGCCGTCAGCTTGGCGCCGGCCGCCCTGACCTGGTGGGCCAGGCCGGCGAGCGTCGGCGCCTCGAAGATGCTGCGCAGCGGCACCTCGATCCCCAGGGCCTCGCGCAGCCGCGAGACCAGCCGCGTGGCGAGCAGCGAGTGGCCACCCAGGGCAAAGAAGTCGTCCTCCGGGGAAAGGTTGCGCGCCGCATCCTCCGCGCCGCCCAGCAGCTCGGTCCATAGGGCCGCGAGCAGCTCTTCTTCGGCGTCGAGCGGCCGCGACCGCGGCCTGGCGGCGTCCGCGAGCACCCATTCCGGCGCCGGCAATGCCTTGCGGTCCACCTTGCCGCTCGGGCCGAAAGGCATGGCCGCCAGGAAGACGAAAGCGGCGGGCACCATGTAGGCCGGCAGCTGGCTGGCCACTGCCGAGCGCAGGCCGGCCGCGTCGAGGCTCGCACCGGCGCGCGGCACCACGTAGGCCACCAGGCGGCGGTCTCCCGGGCCCGCTTCCCGCACCATGACCAGGCTCTGCTCGACGCCGCGCTGGCCGGCGAGGGCCGCCTCGATCTCGCCGGGCTCGATGCGGAAACCGCGGATCTTGACCTGCTGATCGATGCGCCCCAGGAAGTCCAGCACGCCGTCCGGCAGCCACCGCGCCAGGTCGCCGGTGCGGTAGAGGCGAGAGCCGCCGCCGCGGGGATCGGGAACGAAGCGCTCCGCCGTGAGGTCCGGCCGGCCGAGGTAGCCGCGCGCCAGGCCGTCGCCGCCGACCAGCAGCTCGCCGGGCACCCCGGCGGGAACCGGACGGGCGTGACGGTCCAGGACCTGGACCGAGGTATTGGCGATCGGCCGGCCGATCGGCACCGTGCCGGCTGACTGCGGCGGCTCCGCGGCGGAGCGCAGGGCGTGGCAGGTCGCGATGACCGTGATTTCGGTCGGGCCGTAGCAATTGACCAGGGCGACCTCCGGCAACTCGGCCAGCGCCCGGCGGGCATGCGGTCCCGACAGGGCCTCGCCGCCGGTGAGCAGCTGATCGAGACGCCGCAGGCTTCCCAGGTTGCTCTCGACCACCTGGTGGAAGAGGCCGGTGGTCAGGAACAGCGTCGTGACACCCTGGCTCTCCAGCTCGGCGCCCAGCTCCCGCAGATCGGGCAGGCGCGGCGGGAAAACCGCCAGGCGGCCGCCGTTGAGGAGCGGAGCCCAGATCTCGTAGGTGGAGGCGTCGAAGGCGAGCGGCGCCAGCTGCAGGTGGACCTGGTCTGGACCGAAGTCGGCGAACGAGCTCTCGCGCACCAGGCGGACGATGCCGCGATGGGTGACGGCGACGCCCTTGGGCTGCCCGGTCGAGCCGGAGGTGAACATGACATAGGCCAGGTTCTCGGGCCCGACCGGCGCGGCCCGCTCCTCGCCCGTACATGCCTCGTCCGTGATCTCCGCGGGCTCCGCCAGCACTCCGTCCAGGCAGAGCACCTGGATGCCGCCGTCGAGCAGCCCGGCGGGCAGGTCCCGCAGGCGGCGCTCCTTCGACACCAGCAGCCGCGCGCCGGTCTGGGCAAGGACGAGCTCCAGGCGCCGGCGCGGCCAGCCCGGATCGAGCGGCACGTACGCGCCGCCGCACTTGAGCACCGCCAGCAGCGCCACCACCATCTCGAGCGAGCGCTCGATCCAGATCGCCACCCGTGCCTCGCTCACCGCGCCCAGCCGCGCCAGCCGCCGGGCGGTCTGGCTGGACAACCGGTCGAGCTCCTCGTAGATCAGCCGCTGGTCGCCGAACGAGACGGCCACGGCTTGCGGCCGAAACCGGGCCTGGGCGGCGAAAAGCTCGTGCACGCAGCTCTCGCGCGGGTAGGCGGCGGGCGCCGCCCGCCACTCGGTCAGCAGCTGATGGCGCTCGGCGGCGGCGAGCAGGGGCAGCTCGTCGAGATAGGGATCGGCAGCGGCGACACCCGCGATATCGGAGACATGGGCGGCATGGGCGACATCGGCGACGGTGGCGACAGTGGCGGCGAGGCCGCCCAGCAGCACCTGCCAGTGCCCGGCAAGGCGCGCCGCGGTGGCCGCATCGAAGAGGTCGCGCCGGTACTCCAGGACTCCTTCCAGGCGCGGCCTGGCGCCGTCGGCGCCAGCGGCGCCGGCGGCACCGACGGCGGTAAGCACGAAGGTCAGGTCGAACTTCGCTGTGCCGGTCCCGAGCGGCGCGGGCGCCAGCGCGAGACCGGCCGCCTCCGTTCGCGGCAGCGGCGCGGCCTGCAGGGCCAGCACCACCTGCAACAGCGGCGACCGGTCGCCGGCGCGCCGCGGCGCCAGCTCCTCCACAAGCCGCTCGAACGGCATCTCCTGGTGGGCCAGGTCCTGAAGCACCGCCTCGCGCACCCGTTCGAGCAACTCGCCGAAACGCAGGCGAGGGCCGGAGAGATCGCCGCGCATCGCCAGGGTGTTGGCGAAAAACCCGACCAGGCGGTCGGCGCCGGGCGCCTGGCGGTTGGCGACCGGCGTGCCGATCAGCAGGTCCTGCTGGCCGGTGTAGCGATGGAGCAGCGCCTGCAGGGCCGCGAGGCAGGTCATGAACAGCGTCGCGCGGCGGCCACGTCCCGCCGCTTCGAGGTGCGCGACGACCTCCGCGTCCACCCGCAGCGGGGCTTCCCCGCCGCGCCATGTCTCGCGCGGTGGCCGCGGCCGGTCGGCGGGCAGCTCCAGGCGCGGCGGCAGGCCGGCAAGGTGGTGCCGCCAGTAGGCCAGCTCCTCCGCGAGCCGCTCGCCGGTCAGCCGTTGCCGCTCCCACGCTGCCCAGTCGGAGTACTGGAGGGGCAGCTCCGGCAGCATGGACCGCTGGGCGCCCGCGATCCGCGCGGCGTAGAGGGCCGCCAGCTCTTCGAGGACGATCTCGTGCGAGCGGCCGTCCGAAACCAGGTGATGCAGCGTCACCAGCAGCTGGTGGCGCTGGGGCGCGAGGCGCAGCAGCTCCGTGCGGAGCGGCCGGCCGGCGGCGAGGTCGAACGGCCGGCGCGCCCCTGCCCCGGCGATGCGCGCCGCCTCGCGCTGCCGCTCCGGCGGCGGCAGCGCCGCGAGATCGACGACCGGCAGCAGCAGAGGGGAAGGCGGCAGGACCACCTGCAGCGGCTCGGCGGCGCCGGCAGGCGGCGGTGTGAAACGGGTGCGCAGGACCTGGTGGCGGCGCACCAGCTCGTCCAGCGCCCAGGAAAGCGCCGCGGCGTCGAGAGGGCCGTCGGCGGCGACCAGGCCCGCGATGTTGTAGGCCGCGAGCTCGGGCGCGAGCTGTGCCAGGAACCAGAGCCGGCGTTGCGCGTGCGAAAGCGGGGTGCCGGCGCCGCCGACGGACGCCGGCAGGGCGGCCGGGAACGGGGCTGCAACTGCGCCCTGGGACGGCGACGGGGCTGCGTCCTGGGTCGGGGATGGAGATGCGCCCTGGGTCGGGGATGGAGATGCGCCCTGGGACGGAGACGGGGCTGCTGCGGCCTGGGTCGGGGACGGAGATGCGACGACGGCGCCGGCCGCCTCGACCCGGCGGGCCAGACCGGCGAGGGTCGGCTCCTCGAACAGGGTGCGGAGCGGCAGCTCGACTCCCGTGAGGTCGCGCAGCCTGGCCAGCATCCGCGCGCCGATCAGCGAATGGCCGCCGAGAGCGAAGAAGTCGTCGTCGGCGGCGATCGAGACCTCCGGGTCCGCGTCGGCGCTGGCCCGGGAGCCGGCACCGGTCCAGCTGAATGCCGGCAAGACCTGGACCCAGAGGCGTGCCAGGAGCTTCTCTGTCTCGGTGCGCGGCGCCGCGCGGGTGGCGGTCGCCGCCTCGCCGCCGGCCTCAATCTCCGCCGGCTCGATGCGCAGGCCGCGGCCCTTCACCTGCCGGTCGATGCGGCCGAGGAGCTCCAGGCTGCCGTCGGCGCGCCGGCGCGCCAGGTCGCCGGTGCGGTAGAGACGGCCGCCTCCCGGCGCACCGGCGTAGGGATCGGGGATGAAGCGCTCCGCCGCCAGGTCCGGGCGCCCGAGGTCGCCGGGGGCAAGGCCGGCGCCGGCCAGCAGCAGCTCGCCCGGCACGCCGGGCGGCTGCGGCGCCAGGTGCCTGTCGAGCACGTAGGCGGCGGCGGGCGCCGCCTGCCTGCTGTCGGCGCTGTCGGCGCTGTCGTTCCAGCCCCAGAGCACCTGGTGCCTGGCGGCCTCGTCCAGCAAAGGCAGCCGCGAGACCGGCAGCGACGAGCGGCCGGCGGCAGCCGCGGCCAGCGTGCGCAGGCAGGCCAGCATACGCTCGGCGGTGGCCGCGTCGAACAGCGCGGCATCGTATTGGAGGGAGGCGGCCAGCGCGCCGTCGATCTCGGCCGCCAGCAGGCTCAGATCGAGCTGGGCGATCCGCCGCGGCAGCTCGATCGACTCGAGCGCGAGGCCGCCCCCCAGATCGAGGCGCGCGCCGGCCAGGCCGAGAGCGAAACCGCCCAGCCCGGGCGCGCCGGCGGCCTCGCGGTAGAACACGAGCTGTGCGTCGAAGAGCGGCGAGCGGCTGGGGTCGCGGCGACCGCCAAGCCGCTCGGCGAGCAGCGGAAACGGATAGTCCTGGTGGGCGAACGCCGCGATGGCCGCGCCGCGCAATCGCGCCAGCAGCTCGCCGAAAGTGGGATCGCCGGCGAGGCTCGCCCGGACCACGACCGGGTTGGCGAAGTACCCCACCATCCCGGCCAGCCCGGGGGCGCCGCGGCCGGCGGCCGGTGCCCCGATCTGCATCTCCTCCTGGCCGCTGAAGCGATGCAGCAGGGCGGCGAAGGCCGCCAGCAGGGTCATGAAGCGGGTGGCCCCGGCCCGCCGGCCGAGATCTCCCAGTTGCTCCGTCAGGTCGCGGCCAAACCGCAGCGACCGCGAACCGCCGCGAAAGGCCTGAACCGGGGGCCGGGGCCGGTCGGCGGGCAGGTCGAGGGGCGGTGCCGCCGGCTCCAGGATGCCCCGCCAGTAGTCCGCGAGGCCCTTGCCGGACACACCCTCCAGCCGCGACTCCTGCCAGCGCAGGAAGTCGAGATGCGAGCCGGCCGCCGGCGGTAGCGCCCCTCCGCGGTAGAGGGTCCCAAGCTCATTCAGCAAGATGCCCAGCGACCAGAAGTCCGCGACGATGTGATGGACCGCGAGGACGAGGACGGTGCCGCCCGGGGCGCGGTGCCAGACGCTGACCCGCAGCAGCGGTCCTTGCGCCAGGTCGAACGGCCGGTGCGCCTCGTCGGCCAGCCGCTGGCGCAGCCGCGTCTCGCTCCAGCCCGCGGCGTCCTCCTCGATGAAGGTGAAGGCGGTCTCGCCGCGCACGACCTGGAGGCAATCGTCGCCGTCCGGCTCGAAGGTGCTGCGCAAGGCGGCATGGCGCGCGACCAGCGCGGCGAGCGCCGCATGGAGACGCGGCGCGTCCAGCGTGCCGCGAATGCGCGCGGCGCCGGCCAGGACGTAGGCTGGATTGCCGCCCTCCACGAGGCGGTCGAGAAGCCAGAGGGAGCGCTGGCCGTGCGACAGCGGCCAGCGCGCGGGCGCCACCGGTGACGGTGCGCCGGCCGCGTCCTCCAGCGCGCTGATCCCGCCGGCGACCGCCCCACCCGCCACCGGCGTGGTGCCGGAGTGCTCGAGAGCACCGGGGTCCACGCCGGCCAGCTGCCGCGCCACCAGCGCTTCCAGCTCGGCGAGGGTCGCACCGGCCAGCAGCGTCGACAGATCGACCCGCACGCCAAGACCGGTCTCGATCGCCGCCGCCAACTCGGCCGCGGTCAGCGAATCGAGCCCGAGGCCGATCAGCGGCCGGTCCGCGGCCAGCCGCGCCGCGTCGACGTCGAGCAGCCGTGCCGCCTCGCGCCACAAGAAGGCGCCCACCTGCGCCTGCAGCTGCCCAGGCGGTGAAGGTTGGAGGTCGAGCATCAGCGCCGTGGTGAACGTTCAGGCAAGGGCCGAGACGAGGCGCCGCGGCAGGCGGCGCCATCCCGGCGGCGGGCGGCGGTCCCACCTAGTAAGAGTGTCGAGCGGCCGGCTGAAATCGCCCGGCGTTATTCCTGGGATAACCCCCGGTTCTTGCCGGGAATGCGGCGCTTTTCAGGATTCAGGCGGCGTGGTGACAGCGCGCGGTTACGGCTGGAAACAGCGATGAGCGCGGTGAGCCGAGCGGGCGCCCAAGTCCCGCGGGGCGCCCGCCGGCTTCTCTAGCAGTTGTAGTCGCAGCTGCACGCCGAAGCGCAGCTGGCGTAGGTGTCGTCGCAGGTGTCGCTGCATGGCGAGCCGGTCGCGCCGGCAAGCCCTTTGAGAACCGTCCTGTCCAGCGAGCCAAGTGTCTCCCGGTGCAGGCCAAGCTTCCTGCGCGCGTTCTTCTTCATCGTCGCCTCCTCTCGCGATGGCTGCTCAGATTCGGTCGGCCGCCGTCGTCGCGGCGCCAGCCGCAACAGCGATGGCCACGCATAGCTAAGTTACTGTAACACGGCCCGACCTGGCCCGCTGCTCTCGTGATCCGCGAGCGCGGCGTCACCCAGGCGCCGGGCTTTCTGCGCGCCATCGCCCTCCGGGGGCGAAGCGCCCGCCTACGTGACCTGTCGAATGCCGGACGTGTCCCCCACCACGGCGAGGCTGGCGTCGCCGCTCGGAAGCTGCAGCGTTGCCGGCACCGCGCCGGAGTCTTGTACGGTGGCCGTGATCATTCCATTCGCGATGTCACACTGGCTGGGTACCGGATGCTCCCGGTTCCGTCCCGGCGGCCAGGGCCAGCCGAGATTGATCGACTGCTGGCCGAAATCCGAGAACGACCAGAAGATGCAGGGAGTGTTCACGCTCTGACAGGATTCCTTGTAGACGAGCAGCCCGCCCTGCGACCAGGTGAGCCAGTGCTGCGGCGCCCAGATGCGGATGCCGGCGAGGTTGTCGACGACCGCCGCGAGCGTGCCGGCGGTTGCTCCCTGGACGAGAGCCATGGCCGCCACGAAGCCGGCGCCGCTGCCAAACCCGCCGCCGGAATTTTCGGCGAGCACCAGGTGACCGATGCCGGCTGGCCACTGCTCCCGTTTCGAGACCGACAGGTCCCAACCCGTCGCCATGCACCAGAGCGGCCCCAGGTCGGTCTGCAGGCCCATGAGCTCCGAGCGCTCGCTCACGGGAGAAAACGTCGGACCGTCGTACCAGAACCCGTCTCCCCCCTTGAAACCCTGCCCCGGCTGGCTGTCGGACAGGGCCGCCTGGGCCGTCCAACCGGCGCCGCCCAGGGCGAGCAGCCCGCAGAGGACCTCGCTATAGCGAGCCGTCAAGGTCAGGAGCTCGCTCGCGGACGGCATGCCTGGTTGGCGTAGGGCCAGGAGCCGGACCGCCAGCACCGATCCCCAGCGCATCTGCTCGTAGATACAGGACAGCGGCTCGGACAACCCGAAATACTGGAACATCGTGTCCGTGGCGGTAGCGCCGGTCTGGGTCTGCAGCAGGCCCAGCCACCACTCGACGATCGTGGCGGCCGGAAACGGCAGCCCGTCCCCGTTCACGGGAAACCCCGTGTCCAGCCACAGCAGGCAGGCGCCAATCATGTGCTGCCAGTTCGACGATTCCCCGGAATCGAGATACGCGGCAGGACTGAAATCGCTCTTCGCCCAGGTTTCGTACTGGCCGAGGGGCCCGGTGATCGGTTGCCCGGCGATGAGCGCGGTGAGGAGAGCGGGCGCCCAATCCTGCGGCTCCCCGTGCGAATCGGTCATGGCAGTTCTCCTGTCAATCGCACACGTTGATCGAACGACGAGAGACGTCGCGAGTCCAGCTGCCGGGAACGTCTCGGCTCAGCGCTTGGTAAAGATTTTCTCGGCCTGCTTGTTGAGCTCCTCCACGTGCATCGGATCGATCAGCTCCTGACGCGCCGCCTGGGAGATCGCCGTCTTGACGTTCTCTTGAGCACCCTCGAGCACCCGGGATCCGTAATCGGGCCACTGTCCCCGGGTTTCGGCATATCCCCCAAGATGCAGCGACAACGCCGTCGCATGTCCGCGTTGGCGTGCCTCCTCGTCGGTGCCGACGTGCGGGTAGCCGTGGATCAGCTTGGATTGGACGTTGGCCATCGCGCCCCGGTCGTAGTTCCGGCCGCCCGAGGTCGTGGGATGCAGGCGATGAATCCGTTTGGGCAATGCCGCCGCGACACGCCTCAGCGTGGCCACACGGTTCTTCACGCCACCGCGGGCCAGGCCGCCGCGTTGAGCGGCGTCCGTGACCAGATGGTCGACCTCGACCGGCAGCGGCAGGCTGCGGCCCTTGTTGATCTCCTTTGCTCCCTGCAGGCGCTGCTGGCCGTAAGTGCCCCGCAGCGACGCGTCTTCGAGGAACTCCCGCGCGATCGCGATTCGGTTCGAGGCCCTGTACCTGGCGCGCTGGCTGGTGCGGGTGTTTCGCCGGCCGGCTGCCGTCCGTCGCTGCCTGGCCCACCGGAAGTTGTAGGAGACCAGCTGGCAGACGGGTGCCGCGGCCATCCCGCCCGCGGGCGCTCGCGCTGGCCCCAAGCCGGCGGCAGTGCGGGCAGGATCGCCGGCCGCGGCAACCTGAGCGACGCCCGCCCGCTGCCTGGCCCTGTCACCCATCGCTTCGGCCTCGTGCTCGAGGCCGGCGTCGTCGTTGACCGGCACTCCCGTGGCATGCCGCAGGGTGGGCTTCACCCGGCCTTGGCGCTGCTGCACCACGTGCCAGCTCTCGTGCGCCAGGTGGCGCTCCTGGCCCGGCGCCAGGTGGATCTGGTTGCCGCGGGCGAAGGCGAGGGCCTGCAGCCTTGCCGGCTCGGGCGAGCTCCGAAACACCCGCACGTCCGAGAGATCGAGGCGCGAGAGCCGTTCCTGCTCGGCACGGAGGGCGTCGGGAAGACGGGCGACGAGGCCGCCGAGGCGGTGGCCCACGAGACGGGCGCCAGGCTCGCCCTGCGCCGGCAACGACCGCGATCGCGGCGGACCGCCAAAGGGCCTGGTCCCCGGCAAGGGGCCGGCCGGCGCCGGTGTGCCGCTCACTGCCTTCATCGCCTGCCGGCGGCCGTGGCTGCTGGTGATCATGTCCTGACCACGCCGTTTCCGCGCCGGCCGCCGCGTGAGCGGCCAGGTGCCGCGAGCGGCGTTACCGCTCCTTCGGTTGCCGATCGGTTGCAGCAGCGCCCGAGCTGCTGGAGCTGGAAGCTGCACCGCCGGAAGCCTGCTTGTCCTCCGTTGCTCCGGCGCCGCCCCCCGAGCCTCCGGAAGAACCAGTGAGACTCATCGCGCTGGCGGCACTTGTGCTCCCCGAAGCCGAAGCAGTGGCGTTGCTGCTACTGCTCGAGCTACTGGAGCGACGTTTCTCATCCTCTATCACCGGCTGACGTTTCTTAGGCTCTTTCTTATGCTCTTTCGCCAGCTCGCCGAGATATTGAAAACCCCTGGCAAGGTCCTCGCCTCTTTTTGTCCGCGGCACCGAAGCCGCGGCGCGTGTACCACCGAAACCCCTGGAGCTGGCCGCCATGGGGTTGACGACCCCGTGAGGGATTTCCCAGTCGTAAGCCGGGCGGACAGACTTGCGTTGCTGATAATTAACTCTCTCTTCGCTGCTGCCGGCCGAGGAGCTCGCGGCCGACGCCGCGCTGCTACCGCCGCCATAGCTAGCGGACGCAGGGCTCGACGATGACGAGCTGCTCGCAGCATCGCTCGCGGCCGACGCCGCGCTGTTTGTGTCGCTAGAGCTTTTCTTTTCTCTGCGGACGCTGGCCAGGTAGACGTTCTTTTTGAATTCAACGACATGAGGGGTGGCAATGCCGCCGTGCTCGGCACCCGTCAAATCGACCCGCTTGACCGGACCGCCTACCTTGTTCCAGACCTGGTATCTCGTAACGGTCTTCGCGTTACTTTGAAACCTGGTGCCCGACGCATAGTCCCTTAGCACGCCGGAGTGAAACGTGTGCCCGCGCGACGACGCGGGCATCCTGTTGCTCCCAGTGGCCAAGCTTTTCGTAATCTCATTCTTTCGCTCCGCCCGGAGCTTGTTCGTTGCCGTGAGGGCTCTCCACTTGGCCGCGAACATGGCGATCTTCGGGTGAGAGCTCGGCGATGCGGAGCTGCTGGCCGAGGAGCTCGAGGACGACGCCGACATGCCGCCGCCAAAGCTCGCGGGCGCAAGGCTCTGCGCCGCCGAGCCGCTCGCCGACTCGCTCGCGGCCGCCGCCGCCGCGCTGCTGCTGGAGCTCGCGGCCACGAAGCTCGGCGATGCGGGGCTGCTGGCCGAGGGGCTGGCGGCCGCTGCCGAGCTCCCACCGTCAGATTGCGCGACGGCTGGGCCGGCCGGCGACGCCGGCAAGTCACCCGCACTCCCGCGCCTGGCTAGCGCGACGGGCGGGACCTCCCGCGAGGCCGCCAAGTCACTCTCGCTCCCACGCCTCTCGAAGCTCCGGGCCGGCGCGAGCGCAGCCGCGGTGTGAGCGGTGGACGCGCTGCTGGTGCTGGTGGACCTGGCTGCCTTTTGACCGGTCAAGGGCAAGCTCTCACCTCGCTCCCAGTGCGGAAAGTGCTCGAGCGCGACCTCACTGGCAAGGCCGGGGCGGCGGCATGAGCGGCAGCGTCACCCGGCGCTTGTCGTTGGGCGGCAGCAGGCTGTCGGTCTCGTCGCCGTCCGGCGAGGAGACGCTGACCGTGCCTTGGCCCTTCATCCGGCTCAACCAGGCGTCGAAGAAGATCTGGTCGCCGCTGTTGACAAAGAGAGTGAAGGTGGCGCTGTCCCCCTGCCAGGCCGAGAGCTTCATGAGCACCTCGCATGGGCTCACGACGACGGTGATCGACTCGGCTCCCGGCACCGTGAGCCGCACCTCCGTCACGCCTCCCCCTTGGGGTGGGAAGTGATCCTCGAGGACGTTGACCACTACCCGCGGCTGGTCGAGCTCCACCGTCAGGAAGTTGTTGTCCCCGAAAACGCCCCAGGTCCCGCACCCCTCCAGCAGCTGCAGCTTGCAGTCCGCGGCGCCTTTCCCGAGCTGGATCTTGATCGGATGAATCGCCATGTCTCTCCTTTGGGAGCGAGGGCCCGGAGCCGCCTCCCGGGGCTGGGAAGCGGCGCGCGCCTGCTCGTGTTTGGAATGCATCGTGCGATGAGGCTAAGCCTTGAAGACTCCTTTGAGATATTGGAAAATCTCTGATTTCACTTGCGACTTATGACGACGGCCCGTCGTCGAGTCCCCGGCCCTCTCCGACACCCACTTTTGCCGCGCCCGCCCTTGCCCTGCGGCCCGCCGGGCCAGGGACAGGCAGTGCCGCCGCGCGCAGGCCAGGCCCGGCCCAGCCTAAGAGTTTTTCTGACGAAAACCAGGAATCTCCCGAGCTTTGATTGGTAAACCGCTTACTATACTTAGCGCTCATCCTGAATACCGCTGATCGATGGCAGCTCGTCACGCAGGCCTGAGCCGCCGTCGGCATTTGTCTGCAAGGAGAAACAAGAACATGCCGCTCGCCGGCAGAATCGGTCAACTGGGAATCCTTTGCGAATGCGCCTCGTTCCGCCAGGCCCTGGGCCGGACGTTGAGAAACGAGGACTGGATCGAGCAGGTGATCGAGCTGGAAGACGACCGCGGCGCGGCGGGCACGACCTCGACGCTCGGCATCGACGTCCTGCTGCTCACGGTCTCGGTCGCGCATCATTCGAGCGAAGACACGCTGAAGCGGGTGCAAGACCTCACGCCGCGCCCCAAGGTCCTCCTGCTCTCTCTCGACGACGACAGCGGCGTGGCCTTGCAGGGTCTGCAGGCCGGAGCTCTCGGCCTCCTCTCGAAGCGCGCCCAGCTCGACGAGGTGCTGCGCGCGATCCAGCTGGTCCATTCGGGCCAGCGCTACCTGAGCCGGCCGTTCCAGCGCACCTTCGCGGACCGCTACCTGCGCGGCAAGCTGCTGGACACCCGCGGGGAGCACCTGAGCAGGCGCGAGACCGAGGTCCTCCGCCTCCTCGCCCTCGGGGCCAACCACCACGAGATCTCCCGCCAGCTCTGCGTCAGCGTCAAGACGGTCGACACCCATCGCGGCAACATCCTGCGCAAGCTCAAGCTGCGCAACAACGCCGACATCACGCGCTACGCCATTCGCAACGGACTGATCGACATCACCACGGAGAGCTGAATCATGAGCAATTCGACCCCGCTCGTGTCATGCCTGATGCCCACCCACAACCGTCGCGCGTTCATCTCCCGGGCCGTCGGGCTCTTCCTGGCGCAGGACTACACCCACGACGAGCTGCTCGTGGTCGACGACGGCAGCGACCCGGTGGGCGACCTGCTGCCTGCCGATCCGCGCATCCGCTATCACCGGCTGCCCGGGCGGGTGACGCTCGGAGAGAAACGCAACCTCGCCGCGGAGCGGGCGAGCGGCGAGATCCTGGTGCACTGGGACGACGACGACTGGATGGCTCCCTGGCGCCTCCGCTACCAGGTGCGGGAGCTTCTGGACTCGGGGGCGGACGCGTGCGGCCTCGCGCGCTGCTTTTTCCACGACCCCGCGAGCGACCGCGCCTGGGAGTACCGCTACACCGGGACTCATCCCTGGGTCGCCGGCGGCACCCTGTGCTACACCCGGAGCTTCTGGGACACTCACCGCTTCGGCGCCCTCGGCGTGGGCGAGGACAACGACTTCGTCTGGCGGCACCGGCCGCGGTTGCTGCGGCTTCCCGACAGCCGCTTCTACGTGGCAACGGTCCACCCGGGCAACACCAGCCGCAAGCAGACCTCGGGATCCAACTGGGCGCCAATACGGCCAGAGGAGCTGCCTTCAAGGCTCGCCGCCTCCCTTACCCTCCCACCCGCTGCCGGCGGCGTCACGCCTGCTCCCTCCTTCTTTCCTCGCGACGACCACGCGTTCTATCGCCAGCTCATGCACGCGGATTCCATCCCGGCCGGGCCGCCGGCGCCCTCCCGACCCATTCGTCACTTTCCCCTTCGCCGCTCGATGCCGCCGGCGCGTTCCCCCGGCGTCGGGCGCGGCCGGGTCGTCGTGCGCCGGATCGGCTTGTAGGACAAGGATCAGAAAAAACCTGATCGAACATCCGCCCTTTTCCAATTACCGGCTGGCCGCACGCACGCTAGAGTCGCCGCAACAACCCTTGCTGCGGGTTCTTCACGGCGGCTCCGGAAAGGAGAGCGAATGCCCGTCACCACATCCTACCCTGGCGTCTATCTCGAGGAGCTGCCCAGCACGACCCACTCGGTGGTCGCGGCGGCCACCTCCAATGCCGCGATCATCGACTGGTTTCCCCAGGGGCCGATCGATCAGGCGGTCCAGATCACCAGCCTGAATCAGTTCAACGCCATCTTCGGGGGCGTCGCGTTCGGGGGCATCGTGGAGGGGAGCGAAGGGAGCTACGCCGTCCAGCAGTTCTTCTTGAACGGCGGCAGCACGATCTGGGTGGTGCGGGTGGTCCCGGCGGGGGGCGGGAGCCCCCCGGGGACGCCCGCGGTGCCGGCGGTCATGAGCTTGCCCCTCGTCGCCAGCCCTCCTCTTTCCTACCCCTATGCCTCCGTCTTCGCCGTGAACCCAGGGAGCTGGGGCAACAATCTCTCCATCGGCCTGAACGTGCAGCCAGCTCCCAACAATCAATCTCCCTCGAATTCCCAGCTGTACACGTTGCAGGTGGGCAGCACGCTTCTCCCGGCGACGCCGTCGTCGCCGGCCGTTCTCGAAACCTACTACAACGTCTCCCTCAACCCAAGCGATCCGAGCTTTGTCGCCAGCGTGGTCAACGGCGTGTCCCAGTATGTCACCGTCACGATCCCGGCGGCCCCCTCGCCTCTGACCTCGCCTCCGGACCTGGCCTCGCCCCCGGTCCTGCCCCCCACCGGCTCGCCGCCGGCGCCGGAGGTGTGGACTGCCCTGACCGACGGTCTCGACGGCAATTGGGCCCCGGACGGATCGGATTTCGCCAGCGCCATCGAGGCGCAGCTCGTCCCGGGGAACAGCACGCCTGTCCCGGGGAGCATCACGCCTTTCCTGAACCTGATCGCACCCCAGGTGTTCAACATCCTGCTCGTGCCGGCGGCAGCCATTCTCCTCTCGGAGGCGTCCCAAGCGGTCATCACCGCCGGCATCGCCTACTGCCAATATAACCAGGCATTCTTCGTGATCGACCCGCCTCCCCCGAGCACCATCGTGCAGAACCAGGTCCAGACAGCTTCCTATCCATGGCTCACCAGCCCACCTCCGCCGCCATCGACCCAGTTCGTCAACCCCGGGCCGGGCGACACGGACATCCTTGCCTGGGTCTCCAGCAACAACTACGTCAGCAGCGCGAACTACAGCGCCGCGACCTACTACCCCTGGCTGTCCATTCCGGACCCGGCGAACAACTTTCAGCCGCGCCTGGTGGGACCGAGCGGCACGATCGCCGGGATCTATGCCAGCAACGATTTCAACCAGGGGGTCTGGACGGCGCCGGCCGGCACCAACGCCGTGCTGCAGGGGGCGACGCTGACCACGGCGCTGAACGACGCCGACAGCGGCATCCTCAACCCCCAGGGAATCAACGTGCTGCGTTCGTTCCCCATTTACGGCAACATCGTCTGGGGAGCGCGCACCCTGGCCGGGGCGGACCTGCTGCAGAGCCAGTGGAAGTACATCAACGTCCGCCGGCTCACCGACTTCATCGAGCAGAGCCTGATGCAGAGCCTGAAATGGGCGGTCTTCCAGCCGAACGCGGCGCCGCTGTGGTCGTCGATCACCATGGAGGTGACCTCCTTCCTGTCGGGGCTGTTCGCCCAGGGAGCGTTCCAGGGCACGAGCGCCGCCCAGGCCTACTTCGTCCAGTGCGACGGCACGACCACCACGCCACAAAACATCCTCAACGGCGTGGTCAACGTGGTCGTCGGCTTCGCTCCGGTCTTCCCCGCGGAGTTCATCATCCTCCAGATCGAGCTGATGCTCGGTCAACCCCAGGCTGCTTAGGAGGAACCCATGGCCAGCGCCAGCGCCAGCACCCAGCGTGATCCGTTCCTGACCTTCAACTTCCAGGTGAAGTGGAACAACCAGTACGTCGCGGGGGTCTCCAAGGTGAGCGGACTCACCAAGACGACCGAGGCGGTGAGCTTCCGCTCCGGCGGTCAGCCCCAGACCACCTACCGCGTCCCCGGCCAGACGCAATACGGCCCGATCACCCTGGAGCAGGGCATCACCTACGACCTCACGTTCCTGCAATGGGCCAACAAGACCTGGTACTACCCGAATACCAGCGCCGCCGGCCAGGAGGTCTCGCTCCTCGATTTCAGGCAGAACATCCAGATCGAGCTGTACAACCAGGCGGGCCAGCTGGTCTTGCGTTACAACGTCTACAATTGCTGGCCCTCCGAGTTCCACGCCCTGCCGGAGCTCGACGCGGCGGTCAACGCCGTGGCCATCGTGTCCCTGACGCTGCAGAACGAGGGCTGGGACTTCGACACCACGGTGACGCCGCCGACGCTGCCGAGCTTCACGCAGCCATCGAGCTGACATGGAAGCCCTGTCGGCGCGCCGCGTCCTGGAGGTCTGGGAGCGCGGCCAGGAGCAGGACGGCAACGCCCGGGCGGTCCTGCTGCTCGGCCTCGCTCATCCGGAGCAGCCCGGGGAACGTCTCGCCGCGCTGCCCCTGGGAGCGCGGGACGCCGAGCTTCTCGCCCTGCGCTGCCGGACACTGGGCCCCGACCTCAAGGGAAGGACCCTCTGTCCGCGTTGCGGGGAGCGGCTGCTGTTCCGGCTCGACGGTTCGGCGCTCCTGCCGCCACTTGCCGGCGCCGAGAACCCGCCGGCGACCCTTGCCGTCTCGGGCATCGAGATCGTCTGGCGGCTGCCCGACGGCAGCGACATGGCCGCGGCCCGGGCCTGTCCGGACGTGGCCGCGGCCCGCCTCCTGCTGCTGCGCCGCTGCGTCGCCTCCTGCCGCCGGGAGGGCTCCGACCTGGCGGTCGAGGAGTTGCCCGACGAGGCCGTCGCCGCCCTCGGCGAAGCCATGCTGGAGCGCGACCCCGGGGCCGAGCTGCGGGTGGATCTGAGCTGCGCCGCCTGCGGCCAGGACTGGTGGGTGTTCCTCGACGCCGGGGACTTCTTCTGGCAGGAGATCGCGGCCCTGGCCCAGCGCCTGGTCGACGAGGTCGCCGCCCTGGCGATCGCCTACGGCTGGTCGGAGAGCGAGATCCTCGGCATGGGGAGCGCGCGCCGCAGGCTGTACATGGAGGCGATCCGGCGGTGAGCGACTTCCTCACCCGCCTGGCCGAACGGGCCCAGGGACTCGCGCCCCTGGCGCAACCCTGGCTCGCTCCCCGTTTCGCCGCCGGGCCCGACCTCGGGTCGGCTCCCGGCCAGGGCGGCGACCGCGCGGCCGAGCCGGCACCGCAGCCGGTGCGGCCCCTGCCGCGCCCCATTCCGGCGGCGCCGCGGCCAACCGCCCTGCCGCCGGCCCACCAGGAGGATCCCAGGGCGCCCGAGCCGGACGCGGCGCCCAGTCCCGATCCCATTCCGGCCTAGTGCGCGCAGCGGCCGAGGACCGGGACTGCGATGAGCAACTTCAAGGCCGTGGCCGCCGTGACCCAGACGCTCAAGCGCCGCCTGGAGGAGGTCATCCAGGAGCACCTCCCCGAAGCGGTGGTCACCACCTATCGTCCGGAAACCGAGGTGCACGGGGCCGAGCGGAAGGCCGCCCGCGTCAACCTCTTTCTCTTCCAGGTCACCAACAACCCCACCTTCCGCAACGCGGACCTGCCGACCCGCAACGGCGACGGCTCGCTGGTGCAGCGTCCCCAGGTGGCGCTCGACCTCAACTACCTGCTGAGCTTCTTCGGCGACGAGAGCCTCGCGGGCCAGCTCCTACTCGGCCTCACCACCACGACCTTGCACACCGATCCCTACCTGAGCCCGGCCGAGATCCAGGCCGCCGTGAGCAAGACGCGCTTTCACGACTCCGGCCTTCCCGACCAGGACCTGACCGTGCGGCTTGCGCCCCTGGGCCTGACGCTCGAGGAGCTGACCAAGTTCTGGTCCGGCTTCTTCCAGGTGCCCTACACCCTCTCCCTGGCCTACCAGGCCTCGGCGGTGCTGCTCGACGCCGACCTCACGCCCCAGGCGCAGCTGCCGGTCCGCGGCCCGGCGTTACACGGCGGCCCCGCGCGTCCGCCGCAGCTCTTCGCCGTGCAGCCGGCCGCCCTCGAGGCCCCCCTCCCCGGGGCCGCCGCCGAGGTCACGCTGATCGGCCGCAACCTCGGCGGCCCCAATGCGGTGGCCGGCTTCGACGACCAGCTCGTGCCGCTGCCGCCCGGCCGCAGAGAGTCCAGGGTCACCGTCGCCCTGCCGCCGGGCCTGGCGGCGGGCACGGTCAGCGTGCGGGTGGGTGGCGCAATGCCGGCGGCGCCGGGGGCTCCCCGCCTGCTGCTGACCTCGAACGCGCTCAGCCTGGTGCTGCAGCCGCGGATCGAGGGCGACGCCAGGTTCGACCCCGAGGCCCGGGCCGTCACCGTGCAGGTCCAGCCGGCGGTCCAGAGCGGCCAGACCGTGCAGCTCCTCCTCAACGAGGTGCAGCAAGGCCAGCCGTCCTATTCCTACCTGCGGGTCCACCAGGGCCGCCCGGCCGTGCAGCTCGGCTTCAAGACCCCGGACGTCCAGCCGGGCGTCTACCTGGTGCAGGTCGTGGTCGCGGGGGCGGCCAGCCGCCTGCGGCCCGATTTCGGCCGCTACAGCCAGCCGGTCGTGCTCATCCCATGACGGACGACGACTTCGTCCGCTGGCAACGCGCCAACCAGGCCTGTCTCGCGGCGGCCCTGGCCGAGGTTCGCCAGGCGCTCGCGGCCCATGCGGGAGAGGAAGCGGGCGCGACCCTCGCGGTGCCGGACGAGCCCCGGGAGGAGCCGCCGCTCGCCCCCCCGGCCCTCGAGACGCTCTGCCGGACCTTCGAGCTTGCGGACGGCGAGCGGCGGCTGCTGCTGCTCTGCGCCGCGGCGGAGCTCGACGCCGCCGTCCCCGGCCTCTGCGCCCGGGCACAGGGCGACCCGCAGCAGACCTCCCCCACCTTCGCCCTCGCCCTCGCGCTCTTCCCCGAGATCGCCTGGGGCTCGCTGTCGCCGGCCGCGCCGCTGCGCTACTGGCGGCTGATCGAGGTCGGCCCGGGGAGCAGCCTCGTCCTGTCGCCGCTGCGCATCGAGGAGTTCGCCCTTCACTATCTCGCCGGCCAGGGGAGCCCCGACGAGCGGTTGGCCGGCCTGGTGCGGCCGGTGCCGCCGCCGCGGGACCTCGCTCCCTCGCAGCATGCGGTGGCCGAGTCCCTGGCCGCGGCCTGGGCCGACGCCGCACGCCGCGACGAGACGGTGCCCGTGCTCCACCTCCATGGCGAGGACGCGGCCGGCCGCCGGGGGGTGGCCGCGGCGATCGGCGAGGTCCTCGGCAGCCCGCTGAGCCGGGTCGCCGCCGAGGCCCTGCCGCCGGCGGCGTCCGAGCTGGCCACCTTCCTTCGCCTCTGGCAGCGGCACGCCCTGCTCACCGGCAGCGGTCTGCTGGTCGAGTGCGAGGGCCTCGACCCCGCCGACCCTGCGCGCGAGGGGCTGCTGCGCAGGCTCGAAGAGGACACGGACGGGTTGCTCGTCATCTCCAGCCGGCAACGGCGGCCGCCGCGCGAGCGCCCCCTGCTCGACGGCGAGGTCTGCCCGCCGGCCGCCGCCGAGCAGCGCGAGATCTGGCAGGCCGCCCTGCGGGAGGCCGGCCTCGGCCCGGCCCGCCTGGACCCTCTCGTCGCTCAGTTCCAGCTGGGCCCGGCCGGCATCCGCGCCGCCTGCGCCGAGGCACGGACTCGCCTTCAGGCCGGCGCCTCGGGGGAAGGGGGGGACGCCGGAGCGCTCCTCTGGGACGCCTGCCGCAAGCTCGCCCGCCCGCGGCTCGACGACCTCGCCAGGCGGAACGAGGCGCGGGCCGCCTGGGAGGACCTGGTCCTGCCGGAGGAGCAGCTCGCGCTGCTGCGCGGCATCGCCGTCCAGGTCCGCCAGCGCTTCCGGGTTTACGAGACGTGGGGTTTCGCGGCCCGCAGCGCGCGCGGCCTCGGGGTGAGCGCCCTCTTCACCGGCGCCAGCGGCACCGGCAAGACCACCGCCGCCGAGGTGCTGGTGCGCGACCTCGCTCTCGATCTCTACCGTGTCGACCTGTCCGCCGTGGTGAGCAAGTACATCGGGGAGACGGAGAAGAACCTGGCGCGCGTCTTCGCCGCGGCCGAGGAGGGGGGGGCCGTCCTCCTGTTCGACGAGGCCGACGCCCTGTTCGGCAAGCGCGGCGAGGTGCGCGACAGCCACGACCGGTACGCCAACGTCGAGGTGAGCTACCTGCTGCAGCGGATGGAGACCTACCGCGGGCTCTCCATCCTCACCACCAACCTCAAGGAGAACCTCGACCCCGCCTTCCTGCGCCGCATCGGCACGGTCGTCGACTTCCCCTTCCCGGACCGCTCCCGCCGCAGCGCCATCTGGCGCCGGATCTTCCCGCCGCAGACGCCCACCGCGGCGCTCGACTGCGACCGCCTCGCACGCCTGAACGTGAACGGGGGGCACATCCGCAACATGGCCCTGCACGCCGCCTTCCTGGCGGCGGACGCCGGCGAGCCCGTCGGCATGCACCATCTGCGGGCCGCCGCCCACCGCGAGCTCGCAAAGCTCGGCCGCTCGCCCGGCGAGGAGCAGCTCATCTGATGGAGGACCCATGGCCGGACCACCCTTAGCCGTCAGCCTGCTCGCCGGGGCCCTGGTGACGATCGACGCCACCACCCTGGCGCGCAACACCATCGCCTTCCAGTTCAACCCTTCCACGCTGCGCCGCACCCTGCAGCCCGACCTGGTGGGCGGCGGGGAGCAGGGCGACCGCTCGCAGGCCGTGCGCTTCACCGGCGCGCCGGTCGAGACGCTCGCCTTCGACGCCGTGTTCGACAGCCTGGCCTCGAACAGCACTTCCGCCGGGCCGGGCATCTACCCGCAGCTCGCGGCGCTCGCGCTGCTCGCCTACCCCACGCTCGCCGCCGTCGACGGGGAGCAGAGCCTGCTCGCCCAGGGCATCCTGGAAGTGGTGCCCCTGCTCGCGCCCCGCACCCTGTTCGTCTGGGGGCCGCAGCGGGTGCTGCCGGTGCGGGTGAGCGAGCTGACCATCCAGGAGGAGCTGTTCGACGCCACGCTCACCCCGCTGCGCGCCACCGCCAGCCTGACGTTGCGGGTGCTTTCGTACTCGGACCTCCTCCCCACGAACCCCGACTACGCCACCTTCCAGATCTACCAGCAGGAGCTGCAGACGCTGGCGCAGCAGGGCTACACCACCCAGGCGTCGGCGGTGACCGGGGTCCAGATCGCGGCCCTTTGACGAGAGACCGGAGAGATCATGACCGCGCCGACCAGCCGCTACGCCGGACTCCCCTACCTCACGTATCTCGCCCCGAACGGCGAGACCATCGTCCACCTCTCCAGGCGCTTCCTGCCTCAGCCGAGGACCATCCAAGGTCCCACCGCGGTGACCGTGCAGCAGGCCGACCGCAATCGTCTCGACCTCGTCACCGCCCGCACCCTGCACCAGCCGGAGCTGTTCTGGCGCATCGCCGACGCCAACAACGGCATGGATCCCTTCGACCTCACCCATCCGCCCGGGCTCGTCCTGCGCGTGCCGGCGCCGCAACTGTAGGCCGCATCCCGGTGGAGACCCGGCCGTGAGCACGCCGCCCCAGGATCTGCAGTCGATCCAGGTCGGGCTGCGCCTGGGCGCCACCTTCCAGCCGGCGCCGCTCGACCTGATGCAGGCGCTCGAAGGGGTCGAGGTCACGCAGAGCGACGAGGCGCCCTCGCGCTTCCAGCTCACCTTCCGTGCCGAGATCGCGGGTCCCGGCGCGCTCGACTATGCGGTGGTGCAGAGCTCCCTGCTGCAGCCCGCCACGCGGGTCGTGATCTCGGCGGCGGTGAATGCCGCCTCCCAGGTGCTCATCGACGGCTTCATCACCGAGCAGCAGCTCGTTGCCTCGGACCGCCCGGGGACCGCCCGGTTCACCGCCTCCGGCGAGGACCTCTCCGTCAAGATGGACGCGATCCAGGTCCCCCTCGAATACCCGGCGATGAGCGACGCGATGATCGCCGGGGTGGTGCTGGTCAAGTACTCCCTGCTCTACGGCGTGACCCCCAAGGTGATCCTCACCTTGCAGGACATCCTCCCCTTCGGCTACGTGCCGCAGCAGAACTGCACCGACCGCGAGTACCTGAAGCAGCTCGCGCAACAGAACGGCAACCTGTTCTACATCCAGCCGGGGGCCTCGCCGGGCGAGAGCTACGCCTACTGGGGGCCGCCCGTCCTCGGCGGCACGCCGCAGCCGCCGCTCAACGTCAGCCTCGGACCGTTCACCAACGTGTCGTCGCTGCAGTTCTCCTTCGATTCGAGGAAGCCCACCTTCGTCTACGGCTACGTCATGGAGACCGCGATCGATCCCTACCTGCCGATGCCGATCCTGACGATCGGCAGCACCCGGTCTCCCCAGCTCGCCGCCCGGCCGGCGCTCTCGCCGTCGCAGCTGACGAACCTGGCGATCAAGAAGAACCTGTGGCAGGACCAGGGGATGGACCCGATCAAGTCCCAGGCGACCGCCCAGGGGATGACCGACCTCTCCGCCGACGCGGTGGTCACCGCCACGGGGGAGCTCGACGCGGTCCATTACGGCGGCGTGCTCACCGCTCCCGGCCTGGTGGGGGTGCGCGGCGCCGGCGCCAACTACGACGGCCTCTATTACGTCAAGCAGGTGCAGCACAGGATCACCGCCAAGACCGGCGCCTTCGGCTACCGCCAAAGCTTCACCCTCACCCGCGAGGGCCTGGGGAGCACCGTCGACCAACTGTGAAACCCGGAGGATCGAGACGCCATGAGCCCACCCAGCGCCCCCTGCGCCGTGCAGACCCCGCACGGACCGCGCTTCCTCGGCAAATATCGCGGCACGGTGCTCGACAACGTCGATCCCCTGGCACTGGGCCGCATCCTGGCCGAGGTGCCCGCGGTGCCCGGCATGCTGGTCAACTGGGCCAACCCCTGCATTCCCTACGCCGGCCCCGCCGTCGGATTCTTCGCCCTGCCGCCGATCGGCGCCAACGTGTGGATCGAGTTCGAGGCCGGCGACCCCAGCTTCCCGATCTGGTGCGGCTGCTTCTGGGAGGAGCTGGAGATCCCGCTGGCCCTGGAGCTCTCTCCCGAGGACCCGTCGCAGGTCAAGGTCTTTCGCTCGGAGTTCTGCACCCTGATCTTCAACGACACGCCGGGCGAGGGAGGCATCACCCTGCAGGTCATGGATCCCGCGGTGGACGTGCCGGCAACCCTGACGTTCACCTCGGCCGGCGTCGAGATCAACTGCGGCCCGTCGAACATCCTGCTCGACCCGGAGGCGGGGATGACGCTCGAGACCGCCGAGTCGGTGGTCACCATCACCGCCGAGGCGATCGCCGCCGAGTCCACGGACGTCAACGTCACCGCCGACGTCTCCATCGAAGGACCGGTCGAGGTCACCGGCGACGTCGAGGTCACGGGCGCCGTGGAGATCACCGGCAACACCGAGGTCACCGGCGCCCTGGAGGTGACCGGCGACACGACGCTCACCGGCGCCCTGGAGGCCACCGGCAACGCCGAGATCGGCGGCGCGCTCGAGGTCGAGGGCGAATCGAACTTCCTGGGCGCGGTGACGATCGAGGGCGAGACCAACATCACCGGCGCCCTGACCCTCGAAGGAGACGCCAACGTCCTGGGCGCCGGCCAGGTGGAGGGCAACTTCGCCGTGGCCGGGCTCATCGAGGGAGTCATCGTCCCGCCGTTCTGAGGTGGCGAGGAGAGAGGAGCGCCATGTTCGTCCGTTTTCCCTTCCAGCTCGACCTCGGCCGGGACGTGGCCCAGAGCCCGGACGAGCCCCACCTGCGCGAGCTGATCGAGGAGCTGCTGTTCGTCTCCCCCGGCGAGCGGGTCAACCGTCCGACCTTCGGCTGCCCGCTGATCGAGCGGGTGTTCGCCCCCGACACCGCCGAGACCGCCGCCGCCACCCAGGTCATGGTCCAGACCTCGCTCCAGCAGTGGCTGGGCGCCCTCATCCAGGTGCTGGGCGTGAACGTCCAGTTCCAGGACGACCAGATGATCGTCACCGTCTCCTACCAGGACCGCCGGACCCGGCGGACGGCGGCGGCGCGGTTCACGCGGTGACCGATGGCCGATGCCCTGTCGCTGGACCCCTTCTTCCTCGACCGGCGGCGCAGCCTGGTCGCCGCCGGCGCCGGCCGGCGGGTCGCCGCGCTCGACCAGGCTTCGGCGCGGCACCTGGGCGCGGGACGCTGGGAGCTGCGGTTGCGCTTCGTGGCGCCCCTGCCGTCGGGCCTCGCACCCGAGAACCTCCGCCTCGTCCCCGTCCGCGGCCGGGCCGGCGACGGCAACGCCCCCGCCGCGCCGGGCACGGCCGCCGGCGGTTTCGCGGTGTTGACGGTCCACCCGGACCCGGAGGACGACCGCTCGTGGCTGGCGGAGCTGGCGAACCCCACCGACCCGGCGGCGCTGCTGCGCGGCACGCCGCAGTGGGCGGTGGAGCTGGTCGGGTTGCCGGCAGCCGACCCGCTGCTCAACCGGGCCCGCTTCAACCTGCTCGTCGCGACCCCCGCCAACCTGCCGCCGGCGGCGCCGGCGCCGGCCGCCCCCTTGCCCACGGCCGCGCCGGCGATCGACTACCTGGCCAAGGACTACGCGAGCTTCCGCCAGCAGATGCTCGACGACATCGCCCTCTGGCTGCCGGATCTCCCCAACGACAGCGTCGCGGCCCAGAACGTGGCGCTCGTCGAGCTGCTCGCCTTCGCCGGCGACTACCTGAGCTACTACCAGGACGCGGTCGGCACCGAGGCCTACCTGGGGACGGCGCGGCGGCGGGTGTCGGTCGCCCGGCATGCCCAGCTGCTCGACTACTGGATCTCCGAGGGCACCAACTCCCGGACCTGGGTGAAGATCCTGATCGCCGCGGACACTCCGGCCGGCGCCGTCCTCCCGGCGGGCACCGCGCTGCTCACCGCCGTGCCCGGCATGCCGGCGGTGCGCGTCACCGAGCTCGCGGACCTCGACGAGGCGGTGAGCCGCGGCGCACGCATCTTCGAGACCCTGGAAGACCTGGACGTCGGAATCGACCTCCAGGAGCCCCAGATCCACGACTGGGGGCTGCCCGACTTCTCCATCCCCGCCGGGAGCACCACCGCCGCGCTGCGCTGCCAGTCGCCCCGCCTGGCCCCCGGCCGCGCCCTGCTCCTCGCGTCCCGGCAGCGCCCGCAGGACCAGCACGTGGTGCGCCTGACGTCGGCCGAGCCCGGGCGCGACCCGGTGACCCGTGATGCGATCACGTTTCTCGGCTGGGCCGCCGAGGACGCGCTGCCGTTCGACCTCCCGGTGACCGCTCGCGGACCGGAAGGGCAGCCTCTACGGCTGAGCACGGCCTGCACCAACGTGGTGCTGGCCGACTTCGGAGCCACCTGGCCGCTGGCGGTGCCCGCCGCGGCAACCCGCCCGCGGGTCCACCTCCCGCGGGTGCCGCGGAGCGGGAGCTACCGGCCGCGGCTCCCCCAGAAGGGGATGATCTTTCGCGTCCCCTTCAGCCAGGCGGCGGCCGGGTCGGCGGCGGCGGCTCTGCGGCAGGATCCTGCCCGGGCCATGCCGGCCATCCGCCTCTGGCAGTCGACGCTCGACGGACGGCAGGTCCCCTGGCAGGTGCGCCGCCAGCTCCTCGCCAGCGGCCGCTTCGCGCCCGACTACGTGGTCGAGATCGAGGACGGCCGCGAGGCCTGGCTGCGCTTCGGCGACGGCTGGCAGGGGCAGCTGCCCGCTCCCGGCTCCCGTTTTTCGGCGCTCTACCGGATCGCCTGCGGCCAGCCCAACGTGGGGAAAGGCGCTCTCAAGCACGTGGTGACCGACCTTCCCTGGGTCGTCGGGGTGGAGAGCCCCTTCGCCGCGGCCGGCGCCATCCCGCCCGAACGCACCCGCAGGGCCGCGCTGTTCGCGCCCCACGCCTACCAGGGCCAGGCGCGGTGCGTCACCGCCGCCGACTACGTCGCCACGCTCGCCGCTCACCCCGAGGTGCTGCACGCCGCCGTCGAGCTGCTCTCGACCGGCAGCTGGCCGACCGTCTTTGCGTACGTGCAGCGCCGCGGCGGCCTGCCGCTCGACGCGCCGCTGCGCGCCGCGCTCCTGGCCGAGCTCGCGGCGCGCCGGGTGGCGGGCAGCGAGGTGGCGCTGCTCGACGCGCGCTACCTCGCCGTGTGCGCCGCCTTCCAGGTCACGGTGGCGCCCCAGGCGTCGCGGGACGCCGTCGAGCAGGCGCTGTGGCAGGCCTTCGGCACCGGCGAGCTGCCGGGCGGCGGGCGCGGCTTTTTCGCCGCCGAGAGCTTCACCTTCGGCCAGCCGCTCTACCTGGGCCGGATGGTGGCGACGGCGGCGGCGGTCGCCGGCGTGACGGCGGTCGCGCCGATCCACTTCGCGACCTGGGGGCAGCCGGCGGGGAGTCAGCTCGCCGCCGGGGTCATCGTCCCGCAGCCGTACCAGGTCATCCGTCTGCTCAACGACCCGGACCAACCCGGCGAGGGCACGCTCCGCTTCGCGATGGAGGGCGGCTGGTGATCCCCGCCGCCGGCAACCCGCCGGGCCGCTCCCGGATCTGCTTCCGGATCGGCACCTGGGCCAGCTTCCGCGCCGCGATGCTCGCGCTGCTCGCGGTGGCGCAGCCGCCCGGCGCCGCCGCACCGCCGCTCGCCGAGCTGGCCCTGGGCGGACCGGACGACTGGGTCACCGCGTTGATCGACGCCTGGGCCGTGGTGGGAGACATCCTCTCGTTCTACCAGGAGCGCATCGCCAACGAGGGCTTCCTGGCCACCGCCACTCAGCCGTTCTCGGTCGCCCAGCTCTTCCAGATGATCGGCTTTCCCCTGCCCACCGCCACCGCCGCGGAGACCCACCTGCAGCTCACCGTCTCGAAGATCACGGGCGCCGGGACCCCCGCCGGACCCGGGAGCATGGTGATTCCCGCCGGCAGCCCCGTGCGCAGCCTGGCGGGCCAGGCCAGGAGCGCCGCCGCCCTCGACCAGCTGGTGACCCGGCTGGCGGCGGCCGGCAGCGCACCGGGGCCGAGCACGGCCTTGAACGACCTCGAGAGGCTGGTCTCCCTCGCCTCCGGTGCGCCCGCTCCGCCCACGCCCCCGGCCCCCGGCGCCGCGCCGGTTGCCGCCGGCGCTCTGTCCACGACGATCAGCCCGCAGGTCTTCGAGACCACCAAGGCGGTGGCGGTCCATCCGGGCTGGAACTCGCTGCAGCCATGGGTCCGGGTGCGGACCGAGGTCCAGGAGGTGCGCGGCGGCACGACCGAGCTGCGGCTTGCCGGGACTGCCACCGGCCTCGCCGTGGGCCAGCCGATCCTGGTGACCGCCGAGGTCCCCGGCGAGCCGCCCGCGTCAGCCACCCTGTCCTTCGTCCGCATCCTGGCCGCGGTGACCGCCAACCGCACGCAGGGTTACACCCTGGTGCAATGGGCGGACCCGCTCGACCAGGCCGCCGGCTCGCCGCCGCCGCCGCTCGAACCGTTCGCCAACCCCAGGGTGTTCGCCTTCGGCAACCAGCTCACGCTCTTCGGCGCCGCGGCGCCGGACTGGGGAGCGCTGCCGATCGCCACCCGGCGGCGCTTCGCGACGATCCAGGGCGGCCTCCTGCGCCAGGTCGTGGCCGCCGGCGGGACCGCCTGGGCAAGCGCGAGCTCGGGCCTGCCCGCGGAGCCGCTCAACGCCCTTGCCGCGACCGGGGGAGCGATCTTCGCCGGCATGGCCGCTTCCGGGGTCTTCGTCTCGACGGACGGCGGGGAGAGCTGGCGCCAGGCCAGCAACGGCCTGGCTCGCAAGAGCGTGCAGTGCCTGCTCGCCACCGGTCCACCCGGGCAGGTCCTGGCGGGGACGCTCGGCGCCGTCTATCGCTCGACCGACGGCGGGCAGACCTGGGGACCGCTGGCCGGCGGTCCACCGCAACTGGTGGCGGCGGCGAGCCCGCCGAGCCCGCCGAGCCCGGCCGGCATCGAGGTGATCCCGACCAACCTCCCCAACACCGCGGTCCGCGCCCTCGCCGTCTATGAGGGCCTGCTGATCGCCGGCACCGACAGCGGGATCTTCACCTACGACGGGGCGAGCTGGTCGCAGGCGGCCGACGCGGCGGCGAGCCCACCCGCGGCGGCGGCGGCGATGGCGCTGCCCGTCTCGGCTTTCGCCCGCGTTCTCGACGATCTGGACCCGCGCCTCTTCGCCGCCGCGAGCGAGGACGTGTACGAGTCCGCGGACGGTCTGACCTGGAGCCGGATGCCGCCCCTCCCCACCGCGGCCCGCCCTCTGCGCGCCCTGGCCGCCAGCGGGGGGCGCCTCTTCGCCGGCGGCTGGAACGGCGTCTACCGCGCCGACTTCGACGCCTCCCCGAGCGGCGGCTGGACGCTGCTGACCGGCGGCCCGCCCGGACCCATCACGGTGCTGTCGTTGCTCCCCGGCGGCACCGTGAACGGCGCGGACGCGGCGCTGTGGGCAGGCACCGCCCAGGAAGGCCTGTGGACCTCCGCCGACCTGGGGGAGAGCTGGACGCGGGAGCCGCTCCCCCCGCAATCGCCACCGTCACCCGCGGCCGTCCTCGCCCTGCTCGCCGCCGCCGGGACGATCTTCGCCGCCACTCCCTTCGCCGGCTTCGCGGCCGGCCACTGGCCCGGCTTCGCCATCCAGGGGCGGCAGGTCGACCTGGGCAAGACCGACGGCAAGATCGTCCCCGGCGGCCGGCTCGTCCTCTACGACCCGCCGCGCGCCGGCGCCTACACGATCGAGGAGACGGCGACCGTCTATCGCCAGGGTTTCACGCTGAACGCCTCCGTGACCCGGCTGACCGTCACCCCGGAGGCCGGCCTCGCCGCGTTCGAGCTGCGCACCACCCAGGCCTGGGTGGAGAGCGTCGAGCTGGAGCTGGCGGTGGCGAGCGTCCCGGTGCCCACCCCGGTCTGCGGCAGCAAGATCGAGCTGGCCGGCCAGCTGACCGCCATGCTGCCGCCGAGACAGAAGCTGATGCTCACCGGGCAGCCGCTCAACGCCGCCCTGCTCCCCACCGGCGGCGTCCTGCGCCGGCAGGGGGAGAGCTGGGCGGCGCTGGGCCCGCGCGGCGCCGCCGTGACCGCGCTCGCCGTCCGCGGCCCCGAGCTGTGGGCGGCAACCGCCGGCGAGGGGGTCTTCCAGCTCGCCGCCGGGCGCTTGGCGCCAAGCAACACCGGTCTCGGGAGCTCCAAGGTCGTCGCCTTCGCGGTGAGCCTCGGGACGCTCTTCGCCGGCGCTGCCTCCGGCGGCGTCTTTCGGCGGGACGCCGGCGGCGCGCACTGGGAGGCGTGGGGGCTCGCAGGAGAGGCGGTCAGTGCCCTCGCCGCCGACGGGGCCGGGACTCTCTACGCCGCCACCTCCACGGGTACCCTTTTCCAGAGCGTGCCTGGCGCGGGAGCGCAGGATTGGCAGGCGCTGCCAGCGCCCGGATCCGCGGTGCTCAGGCTGGCGGCCGGGCCCGCGAGCGGCCAGCTCTACGCGGGAACCGCGGCAGGCGTCTTCGGCTTCGACGGCGCCGCCTGGGGTCGGACCGGCGCCGGCCTGGCGGACCTGGCGGTCGGGGCCCTGCTGTGGAGCGACGGCCGGCTGGTTGCGGGGACGCTCGGCGCCGGGGTCTTCCAGCTCGAGGCCGCAGCCTGGCAACCGGTCGGCACCGCTCCCGGCAACGGTCAGGTGACCTCTCTCGCGGCGCTGCCTGGCGGGCTCGCCGCCGGCCTCGCCGGCAGCTCCGGCGTCTGCCTGTGGAATGGCGCCGGCTGGCAGGCGGCTCCCACCGGCATCTCCAACTCCGTCCAGGCGCTGGCCGTGGCGGACGGCGAGCTGTTCGCCGGCACGGACGCCGCCTCGCTGCTGGAGAGCCCGGGGAATCCGCAGGCGCTGGCGGTCGGGACGGACCGGCTGTTCACCTATTCGCCCGCCCCCGGCGAGCTCGCCAGCCTCGACCAGGGGAACCTCCCCGCGGGTCTCACGGAGGCGTTTACCGGCGGCGGCACCCCGCTCTCGCCCCAAGCCGTGGTGGCTCCGGGGGTCCTCGGCGGCTTCTGGATCGTGCAGGACACGGGCAACGCCGTCTACTACCTTTCGGGCCGGTCCGCCACTGCCGTCCAGGTCGCGGCCGCCGGCGCCGTGCTGCAGATCACCGGCCCGCCGCAGCCGGTGCCGGTGCCGGGCAGTCCGGCCGTCGCCGTCGAGAGCTGGCCGCTGGCCGACCAGGCCGGAGTGGCGGGCTCGCTCGCCGTCTTGCCGGGCGAGCTGCTGCTGCTGCCCGCGCAGCCGGGAGGCGCCACCGCCAGCGAGGTGGCGCAGCTGGCAGCCCAGCTGCCCATCGGCGGCACGGCGGGAAGCGGCGGTCCCACCGTCCGCGCGGACGACCGGCAGCGCACCAGGCTGCTGCTCGCGGCGGACCTCTCCGGCTTCTACGACGCGGCGACGGTGAGCCTGTCCGCCAACGTCGTCCACGCCACCAACGGCCAGTCGGTGCAGGAGGTCCTGGGGAGCGGCGACACCTCGCAGCCCAACCAGAGCTTCCGGACCCGGCGGGCCCCGGTGATCCACCTGGCGGCCGCGGACGGTCCCCGCAGCACTCTCGCCCTGCAGGTCAACGGCGTCCCCTGGCGCGAGGTGCCCTCCCTCGGCCAGGCAGAGCCCGGCAGCCGGGTCTACGCCGTCACCTACGATGCCGAGGGCCATGCCACCGTCACCTTCGGCGACGGCGAGCACGGCGCCACCCTGCCGACCGGCCGCGACAACGTCGTGGCCTTCTATCGCGGCGGCAGCCAGGGGCCGGAGGCGGAGGTGGAAGCCGGCCGGCTGATCCAGCTGCTGGCGCCGGCCAGCCGGGTGCAGCGGATCACCAACCCTGGGCCGGCAAGCCGCGCGCAGCCGGCCCGCAGCGTGCTCGGCGCCGCTCCTCCCTCCGGCATTCGCACCCTCCGCCGGGCGGTCACGCCCGGCGACTTCGCCAGCCTGCTCCTCGCCGTTCCCGGCGTGGCCCAGGTGCGGGCCAGGCGGCTGTGGACCGGCGCCGGCTGGCTGGTGGGGATCACGGTGGCCGCCACGGGCGGCAAGCCGGTCCTGCCAGGTTCGCAGCTCGAACGGCAGCTGGCCGCCGCCGTGACGGACGGGGCGCTGCCGGGAACGGCGATCGCGATCCGCTCGTTCCAGCCCGCCTGGTTCGTCCTCGGCGCGACGCTGCTGGTGCCTCCCGGACTGGCCGGGGAGGCGCGCTCGGCGATTGCCGCCGCGGCCCGGAGCGCCCTCGCCGCCGCGTTCGGCACCGCGGCCGGCGGCCTCGGCGAGCCGGTCACCGCGGCGCGGATCACCTCCTTGCTCCAGCAGATCCAAGGCCTGGCGGCGGTCCGCATCCAGGCCCTCTATCGCCGCGGCGATCCACCCCGGAACCGCTCCACGCTCCCGGCGCTGGACATGCGTTGGGATCCGCGCGCCCAGACCCTCCGGCCCGCCGAGCTGCTGCAGCTCGACGCGCAGGACGGCCTGACGCTCGCGCTCGGGGACGCGCCGTGACCGATCCGTCCCGGCCGGACCGCGGCGATTTCTTCTACCGCTTGCTCCCCGCCCTCTACCAGGTGCGGGACCTGCGGCTGGGCCAGCCGCTGCAAGCCCTCATGCAGGTGCTGCAAAGTCAATACGATGTCCTGCACGCCAACCTCGGCCTGCTCTACGACGACTGGTTCATCGCCACCTGCAGCGAATGGGTGGTGCCCTACCTCGGGGACCTCCTGGCCGTCCCCCGGATCGACGTCCCCCATCCCTGGCATTCCTGGCGCAGCCTGGTCGCCAACACGATCGCCTGGCGCCGGCGCAAGGGCACGGCGGCGACCCTGGCCCGCGCCGTCCAGGGTGCCAGCGGCTGGCCGGCCGTCGCCGTCGTCTACCAGGACACGCTGGGCGCCACCCAGTCGCTGCTTGCCCTGCGGCATGGCCGCGGCGGCACGGCCGACCTGCGGGACGCCGCCGCTCTCGCCGCCCTGGGCACGCCGTGGAACGTCCTCGCCCATACGGTGCAGGTGACCAGCGGTCCTCCCGCCGCCGGCTCTCCGGGGGATGCGGCAGCCGGCCGCGAGATTCCCGGCGGGGCCTTCAACCTGCCGTTCGCCGGCCTCTCGGTGTGGCGGCTGCAGAGCTATCCCGTGGCCGGGGGAGCTCCCTGCGCCGTCGCTCCCTGCTGCTACACGTTCCACCCTTTCGGCGTCGACACGCGGCTGTTCAACCTGCCGCAGAGTCCGGCCGATCCCACCCGGGCGCCCCGGCCGTGCGACCTGCCGATGCCGCTCACCCGCGCCGGCCTGCGCGAGGCGCTCGCCGCCGCGGCGGCGGCGGAGACGTCCGGGCAGGTCGGGCCCGCCACGCCGCCGGCCGTCGCGGTCGAGCTCGACTCCCGGTTGCTGCCGCCCGGCCAGATCTCGGTTGCGGACCTCGCCGCCTGGTCCTTGCCGCCTCGCGGGTACCGGGCCGCCGTGGACCCCGAGCTGGGCCGCTTGACCGTCGCCGGCCCCGAGCAGGAGGTCCGGGTGAGCTTCGCCTGGGGCTTCAGCGGCGACGTGGGCGGCGGCGCTTACGTGCGGCCCGAGGAGAGCGGCCCGGCGGCCGGCGCCTGGCGGGCGGTGATCGGCCAGAGGATCGTCGCGGCACCGCAGCCGGATGGCGAGGAGCACCCCTTCACCTCGCTCGCGGCGGCGCTGGCGGCGTGGGAGGCGAGCGGCAGGCACGGGTGGATCGAGATCGTCGACGACACCACCTACCCTTACCCTCCCGGCACGGAGAGCGGTTGGAGCCTCCTGCTGAGCGGCAGCCGGCAGCTGACGATCACCGCCGCCCAGGGTGCTTTCCCCTGCCTGCGGGGAGACCTGGAGGTCGCGAGCGACGGCTCGGAGGTCGGTCTCACCCTGGCGGGTCTGCGGGTCGACGGCCAGGTGCGGCTCGGCGGCTACGCCGCCCTCGGCATCCGCGACTGCACTCTGCGCCCGCCCCTGGCGAGGCCGGCCCGGGATCTCGCGGCCGGAGCTGCTGACGAGGTGCCGCCCTGCCTCGTGGCGACCGCGGGGGCGGCGGAGTCGGTCCTCGAGCTGACCCGCTGCCTCACCGGGCCGCTGCAGCTCGACCCCGCGGTGCTGAGCCTCGCCGCGACCTCCTGCCTGGTCGACGGCGGAACGGGGCTCGCGATCGGCCCTCCCGCCCGTGCCTCTCGGGCCGCCGCGCCGCCGCTGGCGCTGACGACGAGCACCGTCTTCGGACGCGTGGCGGTGCAGCAGCTGAGCGCCACGGCGACGATCTTCCGGGAGCCGGTCCTGGTCGAGCAGCGCGAAACGGGCGGCATCGCCTGGAGCTACGTGGCTCCCGGCTCGCTCACCCCCCGCCGGTACCGCTGCCAGCCCGACCTCGCCCTGGCCGCGGCCAGCGCTCCCGCGCAACGGCGCCTGGGCCTGCTGCGCCTGCGCCCCGTCTTCACCGCAACCACCTACGGCCAGCCCGGCTACGGCCAGCTCGGGGCCCACTGCGCGCCCGAGATCCTCACCGGCGCTGCCGACAGCGCCGAAATGGGCGTCTTCCACGACCTGTGGCAGCCCCAGCGCCGCGTCGCCCTCGCGGCCGCCGTCGCGGAGTACCTCCCCTGGCACCTGGACAGCAGCCTCACCGAAGAGACCTGAGGAGACGAGATGAAGCGCGGCAGCCTGGAAGGCGACTTTTCCCGCATCCCGTTCGCTCCCGGCAAGGGCTACAGCGGCGTGCGGATGCAGCAGGGGCGGGTGCAGCTCGATGCGGACTGGAACGCCCAGCTCGACATCCTGACGCATGGGCTCGACACCGCTCTTGCCGACGCCATCGGCGCCCATGGCGGGCCGCAGGGCCACGCCGGCTACGCCGTCGAGACGGTCGCCGCCCTGCGCTTCGACGGCGCCGGACGCCACGTGGAGGTGGCGCCGGGGCATCCCTTCGCTTTTCCGGGCCGGACCCCCTTTGCGCTGGAGGCCCAGGTCTGTCCGCGGGAGCATGGCGCGGGAGGGACGGTGGTGAGCCGGCTCACCGCCGGACGCGAGGCACAGGGTTACCGGCTGAGCGTCCGCCCGGACGGCCGCGTGACCTTCGCCCGCTGCGGTCTGCCGGCCGGCGACGGCCCGGCCGGCCCCGGCGAGCGCGAGCTGGTCACCGAGCCGATCCCCTGGGGCCGCTTCAGCACGGTGCGGGCTTCCTTCGACGGCCGGGAGGTCCGCATCTACATCGGCAGCGCGCTGGCCGCCCGCGGCCCCAGCGCCGCCGAGCTCCCCGCCACCGGCGCCCCGCTCCTGTTCGGCGCCGCGGCGAGCGCCTGGGGACCGACCGGCTTTTTCGACGGCCTGCTGGGCGGGGTGCGGATCTGGGCTCCTCCCGACGCCGGCGCCGGGGGCGGCGGCGCGGTCCCGTGCGGTTTCTGGCCGCTGGACGAAGGCCACGGCGAGGTCCACGAGGACCGCGAGGGTCTCAACCCCGGAGCCCTGCGCGGCGGCGGCGCGGACGCCTGGGTGCTCCGCGACCTGCGCATCGGCGCGGGGCGCTACTACGTGTGCGGCGTGCTCTGCGCCAACCCCGGTCCGAGTCTCTACACGGAGCAGCCGGATTATCCCGGCGCCCAGCTCCCGCCCGGTCCGGGGCGGTTCCTGGTCTATCTCGACGTCTGGGAGCGGACGGTCACCTGGATCCAGGACCCCACCCTCCGCGAGGTGGCGCTGGGCGGGCCGGACACTGCCGTGCGCTCGCAGACGGTGGCCCAGGTGAAGATCCGCCCCATCGCTCGAGAAGACGACGGCACGGTGCTGCCTGCCGCCCCGCCTGCCGGCCGGCTGCAGGCCCGGCGGCAGCCGGTGGGCAGCCTCGGGAACTTCCTCTACCGCGTCGAGATCCACGACGCGGGCTGGCTGGGCATGCCGGAGCGCCCCGGCGCTCCCACCTGCAAGTGGTCGCGCCGCAACGGTGCCGTGACGTTCCCGATCGCCCCGGTGCGCCCGGAGGCGACGGAGATCTTCCTCCAGCCGGCGAGCGGTTTCGAGCTGGCCCTGAGGGCCGGCGACTGGATCGAGATCCTCGACGACGCGGCCGTCCTGAAGGCCGAGGCGAGACCCCTGGTTCAGATCGAGCAGGTCCACGCCGACGTCTCCCGCCTGTGCCTGGATCGGCCGGTGCCGCGCGGGGTCGGCCAGCTTGCGGCGCTCCATCCCTTCCTCCGGCTCTGGAACCAGGAATCCGGCGAGGAAGACGGCGGCACCCTTCCCATCCAGCCTGGCGCCTGGATCGGTCTCGAGGACGGCGTCGAGGTCTGCTTCGAGGCCGGCGGCCACTTCGCCACCGGCGACTTCTGGTGCCTGCCGGCGCGGACCTTGACCGGCGAGATCGAATGGCCCCAGAGCGACGGCGCCCCCGCCGCCCTGCCGCCGTCGGGCGCCGGCCACTGCGGCTGTCCGCTGGCGGTCTTGGATCTCGGACCGAACGGCGTGCGGGTGGGCGACCGGCGCCGGCTCTTCCCGCCGCTCACCCGGGTGGGTGGCGGAGGCGACGAGATCCCGCCGGGGCTCGCCGTGCTCAGCGAGTCGCCCTCGCCGCCGCGGGGCTGGGCGGCCACCGGCCACTACCTGACCGCGCCCAGCGGGCACCGCGGCTGGACCTCGTGCCAGCTGCCGTTCCCGGAGATCTGCTGGCTCGCCGGCGCCGTGGTGGAGAGGCAGGTCTACCTCTTCACCGAATCCGCGGTCTGGCATTGGGACCCCGCGCGGCCGGAGCGGGCACCCAGCCGCCTCGGCCCGCTGCCCGAGACCCGGCGGGAGTTCGCCGTGGCGGCCCGTCGCGGCCGCATCCACGCCGTCGGCGGGTTCGACCTCGAAACCGGCGAACCCACCGGCGCCCACGACGAGTACGATCCCAAGACCGGCACCTGGTGCTCCCGCGCCCCCTTGCCCGGGCCTCGCGGCGCGCTCGCGTTACTGGAGATGGGAGGACGCCTGCATGCGCTCGGCGGCCGGCACCGCGGCGGCGCCGGCGGCCCGCTCTCGGATCTCCACGACGTCTATCACCCGGAGCGGGACGGCTGGGCGAGGGCGCTCCCTCTGCCGCAACCCCTGGCGAACCCCGGCGCCGCCGCCTGGGGCGGCCGCATTGCCCTCGCCGGCGGCACCGCCGCGGGCCGCCTCTCCGCCGAGGTCCTGCTTTTCGCGGAGGGCTCCGGCTGGCAGCCGGCGCCCGGCCTGCCGGCGGCGGTGACCGGCCCGGCGGCCGCGGCGCTGCAAGGGTCTCTCTGGGTGATGGGCGGGCGCGACGAGCGCGGCTGGACAGCCGGCGCCGCGGCCCTGGATCCCGAGGCCTCCGCCTGGGCGCCCCGCCCCCCGCTGCCGGCGCCGCCCCGCCTGCCGGTGGCCGCCGTGATCCGCCACGAGCTGCACGTGCTCTCGCCGCTGGCGACGAACGGCGGGCCCCGGCTGGCGGTCCAGACCTGGCACGGGCCGGAGGTGTTCTACATCCTGCGCAAGGAGCCCCCGGCCCCGGCTTGATGCAAGGCTGAACGCCGCCGGCCTGGCGGCTCACTGCCGCGGGTGCTTGCGGCGCGCGCGCAGCTCGGCGAACAGCTCGTCCACCGGCGCGATGCCGGGGGCGGGGAAGTTGTCGGGGTTCTCCCAGAACTCGGCCAGGGCGCCGCTGCCCCAGGCCTCGTAGACCGCCACCTTGAGCATGAGCTGCAGCTTGTCGCAGGCCTTGACCAGCCGCGCCTCCAGGGTGGCGCCCTCCTGGTACTCGGCATGGAGACGGCGCGCCCGCTCCGGCAGCGGCGCCAGCACCTCGGCCACCGCCGCGGTCTCGGCGGTCTTCTTGGCGCCGGCCGGGAAGTAGCGGGCGGCGGTGCGCGGCAGGTCTCCGACCCGCAGCTCGGCGAGGTCGTGCACCAGCGCCATCTCGACCGCCCGCGACACGTCGAGGCCCGGGACCCGGCCGCCCAGCGCCCAGACCATGAACAGCACGTGCCAGCAGTGCTCGGTGACGCTCTCGGGCGCCGCGACCCCGCGCAGCACGAAGCCGCTGCGCGGGATCCGGTCCAGCACCTGCAGCTCGAGGAGGAGCTCCAGCAGGGTTTCGTTGCTGCGCAAGCCGCTACCGGCCGGACGCGAAGGTATCGAGCCAGCCGCGCGTCCAGTAGTCCGACAGGGTGATGAAGATCATGAACGCCAGCCACAGGAAGCCGGAAACCACGGTGAGCTTGGTGAGCTTCGAGCTGTGGCTCACGTGCATGAAGAAGAGCACGACCGCCGTCCCCTTGAGCACCGCGATGGTCAGGGCCACCACGTCGTTGAGCGGACCGAGGTTGAACTCCGCCACCACCACGGTGACGAAGGTCATGACGATCAGGAAGCCGAACGTCAGGAAGTACGGCTTCCGCGACGGGGCGTGCGCCTGCCGCGCGTGCGGTTGGTGGGTTTCTTGTGCGTCCATCCTCGCCCCTCGTTCAATGCGCCCCGATCAGGTAGAGCAGCGGGAACAGGAAGATCCAGACGATGTCCACGAAGTGCCAGTAGAGGCCGATGCACTCCAGGGGGTTGTGCCACTCGGCGGTGAAGCGCCCGCGCCAGGAGGGCACCAGCAGGTAGCTCAGCAGCCCGACGCCGACGATCATGTGGAGGGCGTGCAGGCCGGTCATGGCGAAGTAGAGCGAGAAGAAGACCTGCGCCTGCTCCGGGTGGCAGGGCTCGCCGGGCGGGCAGTCGTAGTGGAAGTGAGGGCCGGGCACCAGCTGGTGCTTGACGAGGTGCTCCAGGGCCGGGATGCCCGAGGGCACGCCCTTCTCGCTGTACTCGACGGCCTTGATGCCCAGGAAGGTGCACCCCAGCGCCATGGTGATCAGCAGGAACACCACCGTCAGCTTGCGCCGGTCGACCTGCGCCGCCCAGATCGACAGCGCCATGGTCAGGCTGCTGATGATCAGCACCGCCGTGTTGGTGGCGCCCAGCCACACGTTCAGCTCATGGCTCGCCTGCGCGAAGACGCCGTGGAAGCGCTGCCGGTAGACCACGTAGGTGGTGAACAGGCCGCCGAAGAACAGGATCTCCGTGCACAGGAACACCCACATGCCGAACGTCGACGCCTCGCGCTGCTGGTCGAGGTCGTCGAAGTGGTGCTGCAGCGCGACGTGACCGCTATGCAATGTTGGCCTCCTGCCGGGCGGCGATCCGGGCGTCCGGCGCGTACTCGTACGCCTCCTCCTCGACGACCACGGGGTAGTCGAAATTGTAGGTCGGCGGCGGCGAGGTGGTTTCCCACTCGAGCCCCTTCGCGCCCCATGGATTGGCTCCCGCCTGCTTGCCGTAGAACAGCGAGTAGAGGAAGTAGCAGAGCGGCAGGACGTAGCCGACGCCGAGCACCGAGGCGCCGGCCGTCGAAAGCACGTTCCACACCTGGAACTCGGGCGGGTACTCCCAGTAGCGGCGCGGCATGCCGAGGTAACCGAGGATGAACTGCGGGAAGAAGGTCAGGTTGAAGCCGACGAAGATGAGCAGCGCCGACAGCCGCGAGGCGAACACCGGGTAGATCTTGCCGGTCATCTTCGGCCACCAGTAGTGCAGGCCGCCCATGTAGGCCATGATCGTGCCGCCCACCATGACGTAGTGGAAGTGGGCGATGATGAAGTAGGTGTCGTGCAGGTGGAGGTCGATGCCCAGGGTGGCGATCATCACTCCGGTCAGCCCGCCGATGGTGAACAGGCCGATGAAGCCCAGGGCATAGAGCATCGGCGTCTCGTACGAGACCGACCCTTCGTAGAGCGTCGCCGTCCAGTTGAAGACCTTGATCGCCGAGGGCACCGCGACCAGCATCGACAGCAGCGAGAACACGGTCGCCGCGTAGACCGATTCGCCGGTCACGAACAGGTGGTGGCCCCAGACCAGGAAGCCGAGCACCGCGATGCCCATGCTGGAGAACGCGACCACCGGGTAGCCGAACACCCGCTTGCGCGAGAAGGCGGCGATCAGCTCGCTGATCACCCCCATGCCGGGCAGCACCATGATGTAGACCGCCGGGTGGGAGTAGAACCAGAACAGGTGCTGGAACAGGATCGGGTCGCCGCCGAGGCGCGGATCGAAGAGCCCGAGGTTCAGCGTGCGCTCGACGGCCACCATCATGAGGGTCACCGCGATCACCGGCGTGCCCAGGATCATGATCAGGCTGGTGGCGTAGTTCGACCAGATGAACAGCGGCAGCCGGAACCAGGTCATGCCCGGCGCCCGCATGCGGTGGACGGTGACGATGAAGTTGAGGCCGGTCAGGATCGACGAGAAGCCGGCGACGAACACCCCGAGCGCCGTCGAGACCACGTAACCATTCGAGTAGTGGGTCGAAAACGGCGTGTAGAACGTCCAGCCGGTATCGACGCCGCCGTGGATCAACGCCCACAGGGTCAGGCTGCCGCCCAGCACGTAGATGTACCAGGACAGCAGGTTGATGCGCGGAAACGCCAGGTCCTTCGCGCCGATCATCAGCGGCACGAAGAAGTTGCCCAGGGTGGCCGGGATCGACGGCACGAGGAAGAAGAACACCATGATGACGCCGTGCATGGTGAACAGCCGGTTGTAGGTGGCGGCCTGCACCAGGTCGCCCTCCGGCGTCAGCAGCTCGAGGCGGATCAGCATGGCGAAGATGCCGCCCAGGGCGAAGAAGACGGTGATGGAGATCAGGTAGAGGATCGCGATCCGCTTGTGGTCCTTGGTCAGCAGCCACGACTTCCAGCCGTAGCCGTCGTGCAGGTAGCTGGGGCGCTGGCGAGCGATCTCGTCCAGGTCGAGGTCTTGGGTCGCGGCGGTGCTGTTCATGGTTCGGCTCTCACTTGCTCGTCGGGCCCGCGGCGGCGGGCATCGAGCCTGCCGGTCCGCCGGTCATCGGGCTGGACGTGCCGGGCGGATTCATGGCGCCGGTGCCCATGGCCGGCGCGTTGCCCAGCGTCTTCAGATAGGCGATCAGGTCGATCAGCTGCTCCTCGCTGACCTGCCCCTGGTAGGTCGGCATGATCGGCTGCCATCCCCTGACCACCTTCGCCGCCGGCAGCAGGATGGATTCTCGCAGATAGGCCTCGTCGGCCAGCACCGTCTCGCCGCCGGCGAGCTGCACCTGGTGGCCGTAGACGCCCTGCAGGCTGGGCCCGCGCGCCATCCACCCCGGACCCATCTCGTGGCAGGTGATGCACGCCAGGCTTTGGAACAGCTGGGCGCCGACCGCGACCGGCGACTGGCCGCCGCCCGGGCCGCCGGCCAGCCACGCGGCGTAGTCCTCGGCCGACATCACCACGATGCTGCCCACCATGCGCGAGTGCTCGGCGCCGCAGTACTGGTCGCAGAACAGGTGGTAGGTGCCGACGCGGTCGGGCCGGAACCATACCCGGGTGTAGGCCCCCGGGTTGACGTCCTGCTTGAGGCGGAAGGCCGGGACGCCGAAGCTGTGGATGACGTCCTCGGAGGTCATCGTCAGCTTGACCGTCTGGCCCACCGGGATGTGCAGGTGGTTGATCTCGCGGTTGCCGTTGGGATGCTCGAACTTCCACATCCACTGCTTGCCGGTCGCCCAGTACTCGACCGCGTCCGGCGGCGCCTGGTGCTGGACGAAGAACAGCCGGGCGCCCCAGGCGAACATCGCCAGCATGATGAACAGCGGCACCACCGACCAGACGACCTCGAGCCAGGGCCCGGCGTGGTCGCTCTTGCCCACCTCGTCGGGATGGCGGCGCCGGAAGCGCACCATGAAGACCACGATGAGGACCGCGATCAGGGCGGTGAAGAAGAGGCTGATCGCCAGCCAGACGGCGAACATGGCGTCCACCTCGCGCGCCGCCGCGGTGGCCTGCTCCGGGAAAAACGGTAACGACCGCATATCAGGCAGTCCCCAAGGGGTTTTGGCCCCGGTGCTCGCGCCGGAGCAGCAGCGCGATCATGGTTCCCAGGCCCACCACGCACAGGATCGCGCTGAGGCGGACGATGTTGAGGGTCGCGGCGCTGTACCTGCCCTGCACCGGATCGTAGTGGAAGCAGTAGAGCAGCACCTGGTCGACGGGCGAGCCGATGCGGTTGCTGGCCGCCTCCACCAGGCCCAGCCGGACGTTGCGCGGCGGGAACTCGATGCCGTACAGGTAGCGCGAGGCCGCGCCTTGCGGCGTGAGCAGGACGATGCCGGCGGGATGCGCGAACTGCTTCGCCTGCTCGTCGTAGAAGTAGCGGAAGCCGACCGCCCGGGTGAGGCGCCGGATCGGCTCGGCGCCGCCGGTCAGGAAATGCCAGCCGGGCGCCGTTTCGGGCCGGCCATAGCCGTGCACCGCGTAGCGCTTGGCGGCGGCCGCCATGGCCGGCGTCTCGCGCGGGTCGAAGCTGACCACCACCACCTCGTAGTCGTGGCCGGCGTCGAAGCTCATGCCCTTGAGGCTGCGGACGAGGCCGTTCAAGGTCATCGGGCAGAGCATCGGGCACTGGAAGTAGACCAGGGCGAGGACCAGCGGCTTCCCGCCGAAGTAGCTGCCGATGCGCACCGGCCGCCCGGTCTCGTCGCGGAAGGCCAGGTCCGCGGGGACCTTGTCGCCCACCTTCTGGTCGAAGCCGATGCGCTGGAAGGGACTTGGCATGCCTCCCGGCGCGGTTTGCCCGCTCGCGGCGCCCGGCGCGGCGGGAGCGAGGCCGTACTGCATGAAGGTTTGCGACGGCGGCGCCGGCGAGGGCTGGGCCGGCTGGGCGAGGGCGATGCCCGTGCCGGACGCGCCGGCGCCTGCCTCGCCCGTGCCGAACCCGCCGGCGATGCCGAACAGGAACGCGGCGGCCGCGGCCGTACGCAGGAACCTGCCGCCCATCACGGCATCCCTCCCGGCGGCGGCGGCGGCACGTTCGGCAGGTGCGGCGCCGGCTGCACGGCGGGTGCCTTGGCGGCAGGCTGCCCGGCGGCGGGCTCGGGCATCGCTGGGGCCGGCAGCTGGCCGGCGCCCGCCGATGGCGGTCCGATATTGCCCATGCCCTGTCCTGGCGGCGGCAGGAGCGTGCCGGGGCTCGGCTGGTCGGTGGGCGGCCGGCCTTCTTCGGCGGTCGAGCCGTGCGCCGCCATCTCGGCGAGCGGCGGCGTGGTGACCTTGGGCAGGCCGCGCGCGGCGAGCACGTCGATGGCCACGTCGATCGGCACCCGCACCGTCCCCTGCGCCTGATCGATCCAGCCGGCGTGCCGCAGCCCCAGCTCGTCGGCCTCGTGCATCTTGATCATGTCCTCGGTGGGTGCCGCCTGCAGGCGCGGCTCGGGAGCCTCCGGCTGGCCCATCGCCTTGGCCATCGGCGGCGGCGGCGCGGCGTGGCGGCGGTCGAAGGCGTCGAAGCCGACGAACATCCCCCACATGGCGACGACCGACACGACGCAGGTGGCGACGACCCCTACCGCGGTCCAGAGGATCGCGCGGATGTTGATCTCGGCGTCGAACTCCTCCGAGTCGGCCGGATGCGGTCCGGGCGCCGGCGGATGCGGCTCGTGCTCGTGGGCGTGATCGCCGGGATGGAACTCGCCATGAAGATGATGGCCGTCGGTCATGTGGGAACCACCTCCGCGATCTGCGGGTCGTGGATCGGCAGCAGCGGCCGCTGCTTGAGCTGGCGGCCGAAGAGCCAGAGCCAGCCGCCGAAGAGCGCCGCCGGGACCGCCAGGTACATCCACTCCATCTCGAGCCGCTGGCTGCCGGCGGCGCCGACGTAGGCGGGCTCGACCTGCCAGAACAGATCCACGAGGCGCATCAGCAACATCCACGCGGCCAGCGACGCCAGCCAGCGCGGGCGCCGCTTGAGGTCACGCGAGAGCAGCAGCGCGAACGGCAGTGCGAAGTGGCACCACACCACGATCCCGGCAATAGCGCCCCAGCCGCTCAGGATGCGATGCCGGTACCAGAAGATCTCGTCGGGCAGGTTGCCGGCCCAGGTGATCAGGAACTGCGAGAAACAGATGTAGGTCCACATCATGGTCAGGGCCAGGTACAGCTTGCCATAGTCGTGGAAGTGCTTCCTCACCATCAACGGCGCCATCGGCTCGCTGCGCGAGAGGAAGAAGGCGATGACGATGGTGAAGGTCAATCCCGACAGGGCCTGGCTGACGATCAGGTAGAAGCCGTACATGGTCGACGACCAGTGCGACTCGATCGACATCAGCCAGTCGACCGAGGCAAAGGTCGCCGCCAGGCAGTAGATGACGATCCCCGGACCGGACACCATCCGCATGCGGCGCGCCAGGCCCGCGTCGCCGGTGCGGTCCTGCTCGAGCGACATGCGGTTGATCAGGTGGGTCAGCACCCAGGCGATGGCGAAGTACAGCACGAGGCGGGTGACGTAGCCCCACGGGGTGAGGTACGAGTGCGTCTTCCACTGCAGCATCGCATCGACCTTCACCTTGGCCGGGTCCGCCCAGGAGTAGAGGCGCGGCAGCCAGAAGAAGAGAGGCACCGCCGCCAGCAGCAGGACCGGGATGGTGCGGGTCGCCGCCTCCAGCTGGCGCCGCACCACCAGCAGGAAGCCGCCGCCGACCAGGTGATTCATCATCGCCAGGGCGAGCGAGCCGAAGGCGATGCCGACGCAGTAGACCCAGCCCACCAGGTAGGCGCGGTAGAAGTAGTCGGGGCTCATGAGGAAACCGGCGACGCTGCCGACGAGCCCGATGACGCAGATCGTCAGGCCCAGCCGCTGCAACCGGTCGACGGCGGGAGGCGCGGCGAACGCCTCGGCATCGAGACGAGGCGCCTCGCCTCGGGGGGATGCCGCATGTCCGTTGCTGGGGCCGCTGCTCATGGGACCTCGCTCGTCTGGGGCCGCGCCGGCGTCTGCGGCGCGCCGGTGGCGGGATTTTGGGAAGCCGCCGGGGGCGCCGCCAGCTCGCCGGCGAGCTTCTGCCGCGTCGCCTCCGGCAGGTCGGCGAGGCGGGCGTTCTGGCTGTACTGCAGGGCGCGGATGTAGGCGGCGATGGCCCAGCGGTCGGCCACCGGCACCTGCGCCGCGTAGCTCGGCATCACGCCGAAGCCCTGGGTCATGACGCTGAAGAACCAGCCGACCTGGGCGTTGCGCAGCTGCTCGCTGTGGAACGAGGGCGGCTGCTTGTAGCCGCGGGTGACGATCATGCCGCGGCCGTCGCCGAGCTTGCCGTGGCAGGGCGAGCAGAAGACGTCATAGCGCTGCTCGCCGCGCAGCAGCACCTCGCGGGTCACCGGGAAGGGGACGTCGGCGACCGGCCTGCCGCCGCGGATGCCGGAGTAGAAGCTCTCGTCGGCGCGCAGGTCGCCGCGCGCCACGGTGTGGGCCGGCAGCGGCCGCGCCGAGGCGCCGTCGGGGTAGAAGGTGCTCTCGCGGTAGGGCCGCATCTTGTTCTGGTTCTGCATGTCGTGGCGGCAGCCGGCCAGGGCCAGCGCGGAGAGCGGCAGCAGGAGCAAGAGCAGCGGCAGTCCCCTGAGGTTTCGGTCAGAGATCAACTTCGGACACCTCGCTGGGATTGAGGCCGGAGAGGAAGCGGCGGATCTCGCCGCGCTCGAACTTCGGGTCCACCGCCTCGATGACCAGGAAGAAGCGGTCGCTCGAGGCGCGCTCCGAGAAGCTGTCGACGTTGAAGACCGGGTGATAGGGCTGCGGCAGGCCGTTGAGCACGATCATGCCGATGACCGCCGACAGCGCGGCGAACAGGATGGTGCACTCGAAGGTCGGCACGATGAAGGCAGGCCAGCTGTTGTAGGGGCGGCCGCCGATGTTCCACGGCCAGATGATGACCTGCGTCGTATAGGCGAGCAGGAAGCCGGTGAGGCCGCCGACGATGCCGCCGCACAGCACCACCAGCGGCATCTTGGAGCGCGGCACCTCGAGCGCCTCGACCACCGCCTCCATCGGATACGGAGTGTAGGCGTCCACCTTGCTGTAGCCCGCCGCGTGCACCGCATGGGCGGCCGCCAGCAGCTCGTCGGCGGTGGCGAATTCCGCCATCGTGCCGTAGATCCCCTCGTGCTCGCCGGCAGCCAGGGTGTCGTCGTAGTCGATGGCGTCGGATTTCCGGGTTCTCGTCATGCGGGCTCCTCCGCCGAGCCGTGGCTGCCGCTGCCGGGGGTCATGACGCGCATCTCCGACATGGCGATCATCGGCAGGAAGCGGACGAACAGCAGCATCAGGAACATGAAGAGCCCGAGCGTGCCGGCGAAGGTCATCCAGTCCCAGATCGTGCCGCGGTACATGCCCCACTCCGAGGGCAGGAACTCGCGGTGCAGGCTGGTGATGATGATGACGAAGCGCTCGAGCCACATGCCGGCGTTGATCACCATCGAGATGCACCACAACGCCACCACGTTGGCACGGATGCTCTTCTTCCACAGCAGCTGCGGGATCAAACCGTTGCACACGATGAGCGCCAGCCAGAACAACCTGTACGGGCCGCCGATGCGGTTCCTCATCATGAACCACTCGTAGTTGCTGGCGCTGTACCAGGCGAAGAAGATCTCGATCATGTAGCCGTAGAAGACGATCAGCCCGGTCGCCAGCATCACCTTGCCCATGGCGTGAAGATGGCGCTCGGTGACCATGTCGTGCAGGCCGAAGGCGGCGCGCAGCGGCAGCAGCAGGGTCAGCACCATGGCGAAGCCGTCGAAGATGGCGCCGGCCACGAAGTAGGGCGGGAAGATCGTCGAATGCCAGCCCGGGATGATGCCGATCGAGAAGTCGAAGCTCACCACGGTGTGGACCGACAGCACCAGCGGCGTCGCCAGGCCGGCGAGCAACAGGTAGGCGCTCTCGTAGTTGTTCCAGTGGCGGATCGAACCGCGCCAGCCGAGCGACAGGAAGCCGTACACCACCCGCGAGACCCGCGTCTTGGCCCGGTCGCGCATCGTGCCCAGGTCCGGGATCAGGCCCGTGTACCAGAAGAGCAGCGACACCGTGGCATAGGTCGAGACCGCGAAGACGTCGAAGATCAGCGGGCTGCGGAACTGCGGCCACAGGCCCATGGTGTTCGGGTACGGCAGCAGCCAGTAGGCGAGCCAGGGCCGGCCCAGGTGCAGGACCGGGAACATGCCGGCGCAGGCCACCGCGCCCAGGGTCATCGCCTCGGCCATGCGGTTGATCGAGGTGCGCCAGTTCTGGCGCAGCAGCAGGAGGATTGCCGAGATCAGGGTGCCGGCGTGCCCGATGCCGATCCACCACACGAAGTTGATGATCGCGAAGCCCCAGGCGTTGGGGATGTTGATGCCCCAGATGCCGACGCCTTTCCAGAACAGCCAGCCGACGGCGGTCATGAACATCCCCAGCACCATCAGCGTGATCCCGAACGCGAGGTACCACCAGCGGGGCGTGGCGCCGTGGACGATCGCGGTGATCTTGTCGGTGATCGTCGCCGGGGTATGCCCGGGGCTGAGCACCTCGTCCTCGTCCGGCGGCGCGCCGGCCAAGGTGCGCCGATCCAGGTCCAGGGTGGCCATGAGCTAGGTCGTCCTCTTCTCGGTCGGGGAGGTCGCAGCGGTCGGGGCGGTCGCAGCGGTCGGGCCGGTTGCGGTCAGGCGTGGGTTCGGGTTGGTGACGCGCGCCAGGTAGGTGGTGCGCGGCCGCGTGTTCAGGTCGTCGAGCATGCCGTAGTTGAGCGGGCTGGCCTTCCAGCGCGAAACCTCCGCCACCGGCGAGCCGAGCTTGGCGGCATTCAGGTCGCCGAACACGATCGCCTGGGTCGGGCACGCCTGCTGGCAGGCGGTCTTCAGGCGTTGCTCCGCGATCGGCTGGCCGCTGACCTCCGAGTCGATCTTGGCATGCTCGATGCGCTGCACGCAGTAGGTGCACTTCTCCATCACGCCGCGCATCCGCACGGTCACGTCCGGGTTGTACATCATCGCCGCCAGCGGGCTCTCGCGGTCGCTGTAGCGCAGGAAATTGAAGCGCCGGACCTTGTAGGGGCAGTTGTTCGAGCAGTAGCGGGTGCCGACGCAGCGGTTGTAGGTCATGTCGTTCAGGCCCTCGGCGCTGTGCACCGTGGCGCCGACCGGACAGACCAGCTCGCAGGGGGCGTTCTCGCACTGCATGCAGGGGACCGGCTGGACGTGCAGCTGCGGGTCGTCCATGTCGCCGGCGAAGTAGCGGTCGATGCGGATCCAGTGCATCTCGCGGCGCCGCATCACCTGGTCCTTGCCCACCACCGGGATGTTGTTCTCGGCCTGGCAGGCGACGACGCAGGCGCTGCAGCCGGTGCAGACGTTGAGGTCGATCGCCATCCCCCAGGCGTGCCCCTCGTAGTTGCGGTTGGGGTACAGGGTCATGTCGCGCGGCGGCGCCTCCCCGCCATGAGGAGCGTGGGCGACGAAGTCGGGGTCCTTCAGGAACTCGGCGAGCGTCGCGGTGCGGACGATGTGGCGCTTCTCTTCCTCCACGCCCGCCGTCCGGTCCTCGTCGATGCCCTGCTCCTGGTCGATGGCGTGATGGTTCTGGGTGCAGGCGAAGATGTAACGCTCGTGGAGCCCTTCCACCGTGGCGCCGGGCGCCGACCACGGCGTCGCGGCGGTGCGCAGGACGTAGGCGTTGAAGCCGAGGCCCGAGCCGTTCTCGCCGGCGCGGCGGCGGCCGTAGCCGAGGCTCAGGGTCAGGGTGTCCTCGGCCTGGCCGGGAAGCACCCAGACCGCGGCGTCGAGCTTGCGGCCGCCGACCGAGACCCGTACCCGCTCCTCCCAATCCAGCTTCAGGCGCTGGTGGGTGGCCGGCGAGATCAGCACCGCGTTGTCCCAGGTGAGCTTGGTCATCGGCTTGGGCAGCTCCTGGAGCCAGACGTTGGACGCCCGGCTGCCGTCGCCGATGGTGGGGTCCGGCTGGAAGCAAAGGGTGAGCTGCCGCCCGGCGCCACCCGCTGCCGGCCGGGCCGCGGCGATCTCGCCGGTGGCCTGGGCGACCGCCCCGCCGGCCACCGTCACGCCGCCGAGCGGCGCCAGCCGGGTGCCCGGGATCACGCCGTCGTGCAGCGCCTTGCGCCAGGCCGGCTCGAAGTCGCCCGGCAGCTGGCCGTTCCAGGTGGCGCGCACCAAGTCGTAGCCCAGCGCCTCGCCGTGGCCGAGCAGCACCGCCATCATCTCGATCGAGCTCCTGCCGCCGTAGAGCGGCTCGATCAGCGGTTGGGCAAGGCTGGCGGTGCCGTCGAAGGCGCGGGCGTCGCCCCAGCACTCGAGCTCGTGCGCGGCCGGCACGTGCCACTGGCAGTACTCGGCGGTCTCGTCCACGTGAGGGCCGTGGTGGATGCGGGTCGCCACCTTGGTCAGCGCCGTCGCGAAATCGAGGTCGGCGGGGGCCGTGTAGACGGGGTTGACGCCCCCGAGCAGGATCAGCAGGTCCACCTGGCCGGCGCCCATGTCGCGCACCAGCTCGGCGAGGGACTGCAGGTGGTCGACCGGGTCGATCTCCGCCGGCTCGGCGTAGGTCACGGTCTTGCCGGCGTTGCCCAGCTTCTCGTTGATGGCGTGGGCGAGCACCTGCGCGGCCGGCGAGGTGGTCTCGCCGGCCACCACCAGCGAGGCGCCGGGGTGCGCCAGAAGGTCGGCGGCAAGCGCCTCGAGGAATGCCTGCGCCTTGGGCGCCAGGGCGGCCTGCGCCGAGGGCGCAGCCGGGGTGGCTCCCGCGGGCGAACCCTGGAGGGCGGCTCCCGGGGCATTGCCCGCGGCAACCATCTGTGCCAGCGCCGCCAGCAACGCTTCGAGCTCGGCCGGCGGCAGCGGCAGGCGGTGATCGGCGATGCTGCCGGTCGGCGACGGCGTCGTCTCCACCGCGTAGAGGCGGTTCAGCTTCTGCGCCAGGTCGGGGCTCGCCTCGCGCACCCGGCGGCGGTCCGCGAACTGGCGCGCGTAGACCACCGAGCCCGGACCGGCGGCCAGCAGGTCCGAGTCGAAGGTCGCGACGACGTCGGCGTGCGACAGGTCGTAGCGGACCTCGACCGGCCGGCCGAAGGCGCGCACCGCGGCGGCGCGGGAGTGGAGCGGACCGGCCGCCTCCCAGCGGTGCCAGCGGGCGTTGGGGTAGAGCGCCGCGAATTGCTTCATCTGGGCGGCGAAGGTCGGCGAGGTGACGGCGCCGGTGAGCAGCCTCACCCCCTGGCCGCCGCTGGCCCGCTTGGCGCGCATCAGCTGGGCGGCGGCGACGAGGAACGTGCTCGCCATCGCGGTCCGGCCGTCGTGCAGCACGCTTTGGGAGCGGGCGGGATCGTAGAGATCGAGGATGGCCGCCTGGGCGAACATGTCGGTCGACCCCAGGCTCGCCGGGTGCTCGGTATTGCCCTCGATCTTGGTCGGCCGTCCCTCGTGGCTCTCGGCCAGGACGCCGACGCCGTAGCCGCCCTGGGTGAGGGTGGTGGCGAAGAACAGCGGCCGCCCCGGCACCACCTGTTCGGGCTGCTCGACGTAGGGAACGATCTTCTCGATCGGCTGGCGGGTGCAGGCGGTCAGCCCGGCCAGCGCCAGTGACGCGCTCGACAGCTGCAGGAAGGCGCGGCGCGAGGTGCCGGACGGGCCGCCCTCCCCGGCTTCCCCATGACCGGCACCGTTACCGGCATCATGCCCGGCCGACTCGATCCATACCGAAGCCTGGCGCGGGAACTCGCGATGCAGGAGCTCCTGGAACTCCGCCGTGCCCGCCAGCTCGTCGAGGCTGCGCCACAGCTCCGGCCCGCGCTTGTTCTGCAGCTCGCGGCGCACCGTCTCGAGATCGAGGCGCAGAGGCTCGGCCGGGCGGGATGGCTCGGCGGCGCACTTCGCTTTCGCACCTTTGGCGCTGTCCATCGTTCTCGCTTTCTGGCGGCCGCGCTCGCCGGCCTCGGCCTTCTACTGTGCCTCGACGGCCGACCGGTCAGCGGTGGCAGGTCGAGCAGCTTGTCAGGGACTGGAGCTTGTACTCTCTGACCAGCCCGGCACGCATCGCGGCGGCACGCATCGGGTCCGCCGGCGGCTGCCAGTGCAGGTTATAGATCTCGGAACGCGGCCGCACGTTCTTGCCCGGGTTGCGGTGGCAATCCAGGCACCACTCCATGGTCAGCGGCGCGTTCTCGTACATCAAAGGCATCTGGTCCACCTCGCCATGACAGGTCACGCAGCCCATTCCCTTGGCGATGTGGATGCTGTGATTGAAGTACACGAAATCCGGCAGGTCGTGGACGCGGTTCCAGCGCAGCGGCGTGTTGGTGGCGTAGCTCTCGCGCACCGGCGCCAGCAGGTCGGCGTTGGTCCAGATCTGGCGATGGCAGTTGATGCAGGTCGAGGAGGGAGGCAGGCCGGCAAAGTTCGACTTCTCGACCGAGGTATGGCAGTAGCGGCAGTCCAGCCCCAGGCCGGCCACGTGGTGCTCGTGACTGAACACCACCGGCTGCTCGTGGATCTCGCCCTGGTGGGTGACGTACGGAGACCGGAAACCCTCGAGACCGAGCCAGCCCAGACCGCCCGCCAGCACGACCACGACGGCGATGCTGATCTTCGAGAGCGAGTTGGCGCTGCGATGGAAGGTCTGCATGGCCTCGGAGCCCGGGTCACCTGGTGGCTGGGGAGTTTGTGAAAGTCGTCACAAGCGCGTGATGCTACCAGGCGTCGCAGCCGGGGTGCAAGCCTGCCGGAAAGCTGCCGGAGAGCGGCCGAAGAGTGGCGGCCGGTCCCCGCGGCAGGTCCCGAAGGAGCCTGCGCAGTCGTCGATTCAGAGCGGCCAAGTCTCCCTCAAAGCAGGGCTCCTGTCCAGAGGGGCGCGACAGGCGGACGGGGCCGGCGCGGGTGCGGGGCCGATGGACGGCGATGGCTGAGGGACGGGCGAGCAATGTTAGACTCCCGCGAGCGTCCGGGCCCCGCCGTCCGCGCCGCTCCCGGCGGCCGCGGCGGTCCCTGCGCCTGAACACGACCCACGACGATGGCCACAGTCTTCAGCTCATCCGCCCTGACTGCAGAGGCCGGGCCGGCCGCGGCACCGGCGGGCCAGGCGGTTGCCGCGGTGCCCGCGGGACCGGTGCAGACGACGCCGGTTGGCCTCCCTGCGGTTGGCCTCCCTGCGGTTGGCCTCCCTGCCGGGGCGGCATCGCGCGCCGGCTTCGGGCCGCTGGCGCTCGGCGATCTGGCCGAGATGACCAAGCCCGGCATCACCCTGATGGTGGCGCTCACCACCGCCCTGGGGTTCCTGCTGGCCGGCGGCGCTCTTGCCTCCTGGCAGCTGGCCGCCACGCTGCTCGGCACCTGCCTGGTGGCGGCAGGCGCGTCGGTGCTCAACCAGTTCTGGGAGCGGTCCACGGACGCCCTGATGCGGCGGACGGCCGGACGGCCGCTGCCCGCCGGCCGCCTCGATCCCGATCTCGCCCTGCTGTTCGGCGTGGCGCTGGCGGTCGCCGGCCTGCTGGCTCTGGCCCTGGCGGTCAACGCGCTCACCGCGGCGCTCGGCGCGGCGGCCCTCGCGGGATACGTCTTCGTCTACACCCCGCTCAAGAAGGTCAGCTCGCTCTCGACGGTGGTGGGCGCGATCCCCGGCGCCCTGCCGCCGATGATGGGCTGGTGCGCGGTGCGCGGCGAGATCGATCTCGCGGCCTGGGCGCTCTTCGGCATCCTCTTCTTCTGGCAGATGCCGCACTTCCTCGCCATCGCCTGGCTGTGCCGCGAGGACTACGCGCGGGGCGGCTTCCCGATGCTGCCGGTCCTCGACCCCGGCGGCGCCTGGACGGCGCGGCAGAGCGTGCTCTACGGCGCCGCCCTGGTGCCGGTGAGCCTGCTGCCTTCGCTGCTTGGCCTGGCGGGGCGCTTCTATTTCGCCGGCGCCCTGGTGCTCGGGCTCGCCTACCTCGGCTTCTGCCTGGGATTCGCCCGCCGGCGCTCGACGCCGGGCGCTCGCCGCCTGATGCTCGCCTCGCTGCTCTACCTGCCCGCGGTGCTGGCGGTGTTGCTGTTCGACCGGCTGGCGCTGCCGGCCGTGTTCCGCGTGTTCCGCTAACCTGGATCGGCGATCCGTTGCAGCCCACGCCGCTCCCCGCGCGCCACTCCGAGCAGTCCTCGATCACCCCCCGCGGAGGATGGGTCCGGCCCCTGGCGTGGGGCCTGCTGCTGGCGGCCCTGGTCGGAGTGGCGGCCACCGCGGTCTACCAGAGGGTTCAGCGTACGGCGCGGCAGGCGAGCCTCGAGCGGCAGGCGGCGCTGCCGGTCCTTGGCCGGGTCCCGGATTTCACGCTCACCAACCGCGACGGCCGCACCGTCCGCCGCCAAGACCTGGCCGGTGCGCCCTGGATCGCCGACTTCGTCTTCACCCGCTGCGTGTCGTCGTGTCCGCTGCTGAGCGCGCGACTCGCCCGCCTCGACCGCGCGCTGCCGCCGGGCGCGGCCATTCGCCTGGTGTCCTTCACCGTCGATCCGGCCTACGACACGCCGGCCGTGCTCGAGAAGTACGCACGGTCGTTCGCCGCCAGCCGCCGCTGGCTGTTCCTGACCGGCGACGAGTGGCAGCTCCGCAACCTGTCGTGGCAGGGCTTCAAGCTGGCGCTCGAGCCGGGCCAGGGCAAGGGCGGGGTCGAGGCGATCCTGCACAGCACGCGGTTCGCGCTGGTCGACGCGGACGGCATCATCCGCGGCTCCTACCCGGCGCTGGACCCGGACGCGTTGCAGCAACTCACCGCCGACGCACGGGCGCTGGCCGCGGGGCGATGACCTCCGCTCTCCGCGAGGACTGGTAGCGCTCCCCGGCGCGCGCTCAAGGCGGCGGGAAGGCCTCGGCTAACGGGATCTCCAGCTCGAGGAGGAGCTCCGAGCGGAGAACCTGGTTGCGGCTGAAGGAGCCGTGGAGGCGGAACGTTCCTTCGGCGAGCACGTGGACCTGGACCGTCTCCCCGATGGGATCGACGATCCAGTATTCGCCGACGCCGCTGTGCTCGTACAGCGCTCGCTTCACGCCCAGGTCCCGGCGCGCCGTTCCGGGCGAAAGGACCTCCACCACCAGATCGGGCGCACCGTCGATGGCGTCCTCCTTGACGACGTCCTCATGTCCCGCCAGCACCACGAGCAGGTCGGGCATCACGACGTCGCGCGGCGAGAAACGGACGGCCGTTCGATCGGGGAAGAGCTCGCCATGCCCGGTGCGCCGCAGATAGCTCTCGATCAGGAACATCAAGTTGCGGTTGACACGCTGATGCCGCGTGCCGGGCGAAAGCGACATGTAGAGCTCCCCTCCCAGGATCTCGTAGCGGCTCCCGTCACGGTCCGGCAATTCGCGCCAGTCGTCCCAGGTCAGCAGGTAGGCGGGAGGGAGGGAATCGAGCTCGAGGGCCATGGCCAAACCCCCTTTCGCCGTCATCGTAACATCCCGCTCAGCGCCGCTCCATCGCTTCCTCACCGGCGAAATCCCTCCATTCTCTAAAGACGGAATCGGCGGCTCGGCCTGCGCACTCCCGCGCGCAGGTGCGGCCCGCGGCGGCGGTCATCGACCGGGCAACCCATGACGAGGCGCGGGCGATGACTGGCAACGCTTCGCGGCAGACTGAATGAAGGACGCGGGTTAGAATCCCGGAATGCTCCGCATCCATGACCTGCCGGCGGTCAACGCCACGCTCAACGCGCTGTCCGCCTTGCTGCTGGTGACCGGCTTCCTGCTGATCCGCAACCGGCGCTGGAGAGCGCACCGCGCCGCGATGGTGACGGCGCTGGTTTGTTCGACTCTGTTCCTGACTTCGTACCTGATCTATCACGCGCATGTGGGCTCGGTACATTTCCCAGGCACCGGGACCGCGCGGATCGTTTACTTCACAATTCTGATCAGTCATACCTTGCTTGCCGCTACGGTACCCATACTCGCCGGCATTACCGTGGTACGAGCTTTTCGCCGCAGATTCTCGCAGCACAAGAAGATCGCTCGGTGGGCTCTGCCCATCTGGCTCTACGTCTCGGTGACCGGCGTGGTGGTCTACTGGATGTTGTATCAGATGCGCTGGTAGGAGCCGGCGCTCTGATGGAGGCAGTTTTCAGCGGCGGCCGGTCGGGGCCGGCTCTACCGCCGGCTCGACGACAGGCGCGGCCGCGGGCGCCGGCGGTGCCCCGGCCGTGGCGCTGGGGCGGGGCGGCTCGCCGAAGAGCCCGGGCTGCTCGGCGGGCGCGGCGCCCGGCTCGGGAGGATCGAGGGGGCCGGCGCTCTCCTGGGTGTCGGCCGCCGGCGACGGACCTTCCGGGGCCGGCAGGTAGACGTAGCGCGCCAGGCCGCGGTGATAGAGCATGCCTGGCGAGCTTTCGCGCGCGATGCGCAGCTGGTTGAGCTTGGCGTCGAGATCGTCGATGAAATGCAGGGCGACCGCTTCGAGCGTCATCGGCTCGACCGGCGAGCTGAACTCCTTCTTGCCCTGGTGAGACAGCACCAGGTGCTCGAGCAGCAACCGCAGGTCGTCGGGAAAGTCGGGGATGGCCGCGCAGCGTTCGCGCAGCAAGTCGCGGCCGAGCACCACGTGCCCCACCAGCCGGCCCTCGAGCGTGTAGTCGTTGGCGGGCATCGCTCCCAGCTCGCGCAGCTTGCCGAGATCGTGGAAGAGGACGCCGAGCAGCATCAGGTCGCGGTCGAGGTCGTGGTAGTGGCCGCAAACGGCGACGGCCAGCTCCGCCATCGACACGACATGCTCGAGCAGGCCGCCGCGGTAAGCGTGGTGCATCGATTTGGCCGCTGGATGCTCGCGCAGCTCCGCGCCGTAGACGGCAAGCGTCTCGGCCGCGAGCCGCCGCATCGCCGGGCGCTCCACCGCCGTTTCCAGCAGACCGCGGAGTCTCATCCACAGATCGTCGATGTCCTCGCGCGTGGACGGTACCAGCAGCGACTCGTCGAAGCCGAGCCGGCGGTCGTCCTCCGTCGCCTCGCGGCATTCGTCGATCGTCAGCTGCAGCTGCTCGCGGTAGCTCTTGACGGTGCCGCGGAAGGCGATGAAGCGGTGGACATCGAACTGGCCGTGAAGCGCCGGACTGTCGGCCCACACCTTGGCGACGATCGAGCCGCTGGCGTCGGCGAGCTCCATGTCGAGATAGCTTTTGTTGTTGCGGTCCTGGCGCAGCTCCTTCTTGGTGAGCAGTGCGTAGCCCTGCACCGAGTCACCGGCTTCCCAGCTGCGGATCGGCGCATTTCTTTGATGTCGCGGCATGGCGTCCTGGATCCATAGTAATCGCTCGTCGCTCCTGCGACAAATCAGTGACACCAGCTCGGGGTCGGCTCGTGGCACCAGCTCGCTGCGCCCGCCACGGCCGGACGCTGCAGGCATGGCACCGGCCGTGCAATACTGACGCCCGTGAGATCACGCTCAACGTCTGCTCTGCTGCCGTTCGTCTCGCTGTGCCTGCTCGCCTCGGTGACGCTGGCGGCGTTGCCGGACTCGACCGTATCACCGGCTTCGCCGGCGCCGAGCGCAGTCCGGCAGGCGGCCGCGGCGCCCGCCGCGACGGCCCTGGCGAGCGCGGTCGTGCCGCCGCCGCCGCCGGCGCCGGACGACCCGGTGCTCTGGCCCGAGCCGCAGCGCGCCTTCTTCCAAGACGGCCCACAGCTGCTTCTGTCGGACGACCAGCGCACGGCCCTCATGCACATGGACGTCGGCGCGCGCCAGCGCTGGATCGACGAGTTCCTGGCACGCGATCCGAGCGCCGACACCCCGGCCGCCATGCTGCGGGAAGGCATCGATCGGCGGCAGCGCCTCGCCGCGGGCAGGTTCATCTCGCCGGCGGACGTGCGGGCGCGGCTCTTGTTCCTCGACGGCCCCCCTACCGAGCGCACCATCCTCGACTGCGGCACCACGTTCAAGCCGATCGAGGTGTGGTCCTACAAGAACGGGCCCCAGCCGGAGACGCCCTCCGGCAGCATCGTGGTCTACCGGCCGGAGCCCGACGCGCCGTTCCGCGCCTGGGCGCCGAACGACGGCAAGCGCACCCTCTATACCTCCGATATGGAGAACTGGATGGAGCAGTGGGAGGAGCTGCGCGGCAGGTCGGGCAAGCGCTTCGACGTGCAGCTGTGCAAGCAGGCGTTCCTGATCGACCGCGTCACCGGCATCGTCGGCCTCAGCGGGCCGCGCCGCGGCGGCGGCGAGAGCGCCGAGGCCGCCCGGCACGCCTATGCCAAGCGTCCCCAGGGCCAGCAAGATGAAGGGCTGCTGGACCCGCCGGGCGACCTCGCCCGCTGGGCTCGCCAGGCGGCCGCCACCGCGATGGGCAACCAGCCGGCGGCGCTTTCGGTGCGCGGCCTCGAGGTGCAGTTCCCCGAATGGGACGGCCAGCGCATCGTCGCTCGCGCCATCGCCCAGGTCGTCGCCACCGGCAGGGTCACGGAAGAACCGCTCGGAGGCGGAGCGGAGAATGGTCCAGCCGCCGCCACGCCGCCAAGCGCCGCGGGCAGCGGCGCGCCACCAAGCACCGCGCCCAGCGGTGCGCCAAAAAATTCCGCGCCCAGCGGTGCGCCACCAAGCGCCGCGGCCAGCGGTGCGCCAAAAAATTCCGCGGCCAGCGGCGCGCCCAGCAACGGCGCCGCCTCCCCCGCCACTTCGTCAGGCCGCCAGCTCGTCGGCCTGAGCGTCGAAGGCGCGGTCGAGAACGCGGGTCACATCTTCGAGAGCTTCCGCGTGCGCTACCGCCTGCCGCCCCCGGCCGCCGGCCAGCCGGTGACCATCGAGCTCGACCGCTCGTTGCGGCCCAGCCGCGCTTTCGTGCTGCGCCTGAAGATCAGGGACGACGGGAGCGGCGCGGAGGCGCTTCTGGCGCGCGGCTTCGTCGTGCCCGGCGCGCCGATCCAGCCGGTGGAGACGATCGCCGCGGCGCGCCCGGTGGGGGAGCGCCCGGCGAACCAGGGACGCCAGCTCCAGGCCGTGCTTTCGGGACGGCTCGACAGCTTGAGCCTGGTGCCGCCGGCGGACGACGTGGTTTTCGGGCTGTGGCGCGCGGATGCGCTGGTCACCGGCAACTCGATCACCAAGGTCGTCTTTTCGGTCGACGGCACTCCCCAGTTTGCGCGCAACTCGGCGCCCTACAGCGTCGAGCTGCGCTTGAAGCGGCTGCCCACCGAGCAGGTGGTCAAGGTCGAAGGCTATGACGCGCATGGCCGCCTGATCGCCTCCGATCACCTGGTGCTCAACCAGCCCCACGGCGGCCTGGCAGTGGCCATCCAACAGCCGGCGCGCGGCTCCAAGCCGATCGGCCGCATCCAGGCGGTGGCCGAGGTGACGGTGCCCTCCGAACGGCGGGTCGAGGTCGTCGAGTTCCGGCTCAACGACAAGCTGGTGGCCAAGGTCACCCAACCGCCCTGGGCCTCGAGCATCGACGTGCCGAAGGAGGGCGACACCGTCTACCTGACGGTCGCCGCCCAGCTCGACGACGGCAGCCGCGCCGAGGACGTCCGCTTCCTGCGCTCTCCCGACTACGTCGAGGAGGTGGCGGTGAACCTCGTCGAGCTCTTCACCACCGTCGTCGACGGCTCGGGGCAGCTGGTGCGCGGCCTGACCGGCGACGATTTCGAGGTGCTCGAGAACAGCCAGCCGCAGAAGCTGGCGAAATTCGAGCTGGTCGAGAACCTGCCGCTCACGCTGGGCATCCTCATCGACACCTCGGGCTCGATGGCCAGCTCGCTGGGCGAGGCGCAGCGCGCCGCCGGCGGCTTCCTCGAACGCATGGTGCGCCCCGGCGACCGCTGCTTCACCCTCACCTTCTCGGACCGCCCGGTCCTGCGCATGCCGCTCACCGACGATCCGCGGGCGGCGGCGCAGTCGCTCGAGCGGCTGCAAGCCGACGGCTCGACCTCGATTCACGACGCCCTGGTGCAGAGCCTCTATTATTTCCGCGGCACCCACGGCCAGCGCGCCCTGGTGCTGCTGTCGGACGGCGACGACAACACCAGCCAGCTCACCTTCGACGAGGCCCTCGAGTTCGCCAAGCGCAGCGGCGTCGCGATCTACACCATCGGTCTCAACATCCCGGTCCACAACGTCGGCATCCGCCGCAAGCTCAACCACCTGGGCGAGGTGACCGGCGGCAGGGTCTTCTTCGTCGGCAAGGCGGCCGAGCTGGCCGGGGTCTACGCCGAGATCGAGCGCGAGCTGCGCAGCCGCTACCTGCTGGCCTACCAATCCGGCGCTACGGCCGGGGCCGGAGGCTACCGCCAGATCGACGTGAAGATGCGCAAGCCCGGTCTCAAGGCGCGCACCGCCCGCGGCTACTACCCCTGACCCGGCCGTAAGGGGCGCTCCGGCCGCTCCGACGGCCGGCGCCGTGACCGCGCTGTCACTGTGGTAAAATGCCTGATTCGGGGGAGCCGAGCAGTTTCACGCCCACCTCCCGCCCCAACCCATAGACTCTCGGTTTGCGGAGGAAATGCCTGCATGGCAGCGCGACGCTTGATGAACCGTTTGTATTACTTCACGATCGAGGACGAGAGCATCCTGGCGGAGGCCTTCTCGCAACTCGAAAAAGACGTCTACGCGATCACCTACAAGGTCACCGGCACCGAGGACGTGTTCGTCACCACCGGCGAGACCAAGGACGCGATGGATCGCAACGATATCCCGTACAACCTGCTGGCCGAGGAGGACTGCGCGCGCATCGCGCTCTACCACTCGCCGCTCTCGCGCGAGGAGCTGGCCGACTACGAGGACGCCATCAAGGCGCTGGGGCTGGCCTGCCGCGCCATCGCCCTGGCCTGCGTCGGCGTCAACGGCGAGACCAACCTGGGTTTCGACCTGTCGAACGGCGCGAAGCATTACACCTACTTCACCGCGCCCGCCGGCCACACCTTCATCTGGCGGCTGTTTCGCGAACGCGACGAGGCCCTCGACTTCCTGAGCAAGCTCACCGCCGGCGACAAGAAGGCGGTCGAGTGGGCCGAGGCCATCCCGCTCGGCTCGTCGAAGGAGCTCAAGTCCTACCATTGAGCCGAGCCCTCCGGCCGCCCGCGCACGCCGGTGCACGGCGGCCGCCGAGCGAAGGACCCGCACCTGACATTCATCCTGCCGGTCGAGCCCACCTACACGGTATCGCAGCTCTGCGGCGAGATCCGCGAGCTGCTCGCCGAGGCCTTCCCGGCAGTCTGGGTTGCCGGGGAGGTCGCGCGCTGCAAGCAGGGGTCGCGCGGGCACGTCTACTTCGAGCTGATCGAGAAGGGCGACAACGACTCGATCGTCGGCAAGCTCGACGCGGTCATCTGGAACGCCGACTTCCAACGCGTCAAGCGCATGCTGGCGGCGACCGACCAGCGGCTGGCCGACGGCGTGCAGATCCGCTGCCGCGGCAACCTGGACTTCTACGGCGCCGGCGGCCGCCTGCAGCTGACGATCCGGGAGGTCGATCCGACCTTCACTCTCGGCCTGCTCGAGCTGCGGCGCCGCGAGACGCTGGCGGCGCTTTCGGCCGCCGGGTTGATGGAGCGCAACCGCGCGCTGGCGCTGCCGGAGCTGCCGCTGGCGCTGGCGCTCATCACCTCCGAGGACAGCGCCGCCTACCATGACTTCCTGTCCGGCCTGCGCGAGAGCGGCTACGGCTTCCGGGTGCTCTTCGTGCACGCCGCGGTGCAGGGCCGCGACGCCGAGCGCGAGGTGGCGTCGGCGCTGCGGGTGCTGGCGGCGCTGCCGGCGGCGAGCATCGACTGCGCGGTGGTGATCCGCGGCGGCGGCTCGCGGACCGACCTCGCCGCCTTCGACAGCCGCGTCATCGCCGAGGCGATCGCCCGCGCGCCGTTTCCGGTGATCACCGGGCTGGGCCACGAGATCGACCGCTCGATCGCCGACCTGGTGGCCCACACCGCGCTCAAGACGCCGACCAAGGTCGCCGAGTTCCTGATCGACCGGGTGATGCGCCTGGACCTCGCGGTCGAGCAACTGCGCCGGTCCCTTCGCCGCGAGGCCCTGGTGCCGCTCGCCCGGGCGCGCGAGGCGCTGGGCAGGGCCGAACGGGGCGTCAGCCTGGCGCGGCTGCGCCTGGCCGGCGCCGGCGACCGCGTCGCCGAGCACGCGCGCGCCCTGGCGCGGCTCGGGCGCAGCGCGCTGCGCGCCGCCACGCGGCGCGGCGACGAGCTGCGGGCACGGCTGGGCGCCGCGGCGCCGCGCGGCGTCCTGCGCGCCGAGCTCGAGCGGCGCCGGCGCGCCGATCGGGTCTGCGGCGCGGCGCGCGGCCACCTGCGCGAAGCGCGCGCCACCTTGCAGGGGCTGGAGCGGCTCGCCGCCCAGCTCGATCCACAGCGCACCTTGGAGCGCGGCTTCAGCATCACCCGCGACGCCGGCGGCGTGCTGCTGCGGCATCCGCGGCAGGTGGCGAGAGGCGCCGTGCTGCGGAGCCGCCTGGCAGGGGGGCTGCTGCGCAGCGTGGCCCTGGCTGACTTGGAAGAACCAGCCGAGGCCCCCCAGCTCGCGCCGGCGACACTCGCGGCTGAATCGGCGCCGATGGACGGCGCGCCGGTGGTGACGCCCGTGGGACGAGCGGCGAGGCCGCCTCAGGCGGTGGGGAAACGCGCCGCGAAACCCGCGGCCGCGGGCGCGCAGATCGCGTTCGAGTTCCTGCCCGGCACCTCTGGCAAAGAAGGCCGATGATCCGATGAGCGAAAACAGCGATCCGGAGCGGCCGCGGACCCCGCGGGCCGCGGAGGAGGCACGACAGATGCCGGACGAGGCGGGAGCGGCGACGACGGCGGCGGTGCGGGAGGAGCCGGCGCTCGGCTTCCGGCAGGCGATGGAGGAGCTCGAAGGTATCTTGCAGCGGATCGAGGGCGAGGAGATCGACATCGACCAGCTGGCGCAGGAGCTGCGGCGCGCCGCCCAGCTGCTCGACCTGTGCCGGGGAAAGATCCGCCGGGCCGAGGTCGAGGTCACCCAGATCGTTCAAAGCCTCGAGGAGAGCGGCGAGGAGAAGGACGGCGAGGGCGCTCACCAGCCATGATGTCGCCGAATTTCGTCTTCGTCCTCTTCGCGCTGCTCGCCGCCGCGGGCGCCTACCTGATCGTCGCCCACCGCCGCGGCCGCCTGGCCGGGCTCGGCGCCGCGCTGCTGGCGCTGATCTTCTTCGCCGCCGTCTTCGCCGGACTGGTCGCGCTGCTGGCCAGCGGGGGGTTCCACTGAGCGCCGACCCCCGCCGCGCCACCAGCGCGCCGCCGCGGCGCCGCCGCCTTGCGGAGGCCGCCGAGTAGCCATGTCGGACTCTCCTTACGAGCTGCAGCGGCTGGTGACGATCGGCACCTTCAGCACGCCCTGGGAGGCACAGATCGCCCAGGCGCGCCTCGGCGCCGAGGGCCTCCACTCGCTCATCGCCAACGAGCACGTGATCCGCCTGGTGGCGCTGTCCAACGCCGTCGGCGGCATCCAGCTCAAGGTCCGCGAGCGGGACGTCGAGGCGGCTGCCGCGGTGCTGCGGCGGCTTGCTCCCCTGCCCGAGATCTACCTGATCCCGGCGGCAACCGGCGATGCGGCACCCACGCCCGCCCCGGACTTCGCGCCCGAGCCGGTCCCTCCGGCCGGCAGCCCGGCGGCGGCTGGGCCGGGCGTCGCTGCCGGCCCGGGCGCAAGCGCCGGGGCGGGGGCCACCTCCGGAGCGGGAGTCAGCTGCCCCGCCTGTGGCGGCGGTGAGCTGCGGCCGGAGCGGTCGTCGCGCCTGGTGCTCGGGTTGCTGCCGCTCTCGCGGCGGAGCTATCGATGCGCCGACTGCGGCAGCCTATGGCGCGCCGAGGACATCGGCGGCGTCCCGCGCCCCGATCCCGGGCCGGCACCGGACGGGGGCGCTCCGCCACCGGACGAGGACGCCGATCTGGTCACCGTCGCCCGCTTCCATACTCCATGGGAGGCCCACCTCGCGCGCACTTTTCTGGAGTCCGAGGGCTTGCGCTGCTGCGTGCTCGAGGAGCGGCTGCCTGCCGTCCACCTGCTGTCCGCGGAGCCGGTGGCTTTCAATCGCCTCGAAGTGCGGCAGACCGATGCCGCCCATGCCGCCGAGATCCTGGCCCGCGCCTGGAGCCAGCCCTCCCTGGTCGCGCTTCCCGACCCCGACGCCGGCGATCCAGGCACGGAGGGTCTCCCTGGCGGCCCTGCCGACCTCGACGGGGACGGCTGAAATCCGCCGCTGGACCCGAGTGGTCGAACCAGGCATGGACTGTAGGCCCGGCTGTGGGGCGTGCTGCATCGCGCCGTCGATCTCCTCGCCGATCCCCGGCATGCCCGCGGGCAAGCCGGCCGGCATCCGCTGCATCCAGCTCGACGCCGACAACCGCTGCCGTATCTACGGCCTCCCCGAGCGGCCGGCCGTCTGCTCCCGTTTACGGGCTGGCATCGAGATGTGCGGCGCCACGCGCGAAGAAGCGCTCGTTTACCTGACGGCCCTCGAGCGCGCCACCGCACCGCCGGCGTCGGCTGCGCCGCGGCCCCCGGCAGCGTCCGGCGGGCACCCGGGGTAGAGTACGCGCCATGTTCGAACGCCAGCGCAGCGGTTCGGTGCTCTGCCCTTCGTGCGGCAAGCTGGTCGGGGTCAACGAAAAGGAGTGCCCCTACTGCGGCCGGCGCAGCCCCGGGATGTTCGGCCTCAACCAGTGGCTGCGGCGGCTGGGGCGCGACATGGGCTTCGTCGATGCGGTCATCGGCGGCTGCGCGCTCCTCTACCTGCTGATGCTGGCGACGGACCCTCGGGGCATCAGGACCGGGGGCCTGATGTCCTTCCTGGCACCCAGCATGCTGAGCCTGCTGCGCTTCGGCGCCAGCGGCGCGGGGCCGGTGTTCGATCTGCACCGCTGGTGGACCCTATTGTCGGCCGGCTGGCTTCACGGCTCGCTGTTGCACATCGGCTTCAACCTCTACTGGGTCCGCTTCCTCGCCCCGGCCATCGCCGAGCTCTATGGCCCCAGCCGCATGGTCATCATCTACTCCGTCTCGTCGGTGACGGGCTTCCTGCTCAGCAGCACCATGGGGTTGCTCCACGTCGGCGCCGGCATCGTGACAGTGGGGGCGTCGGCGCCGATCCTCGGCCTCATCGGGGCCATGGTCTTCTACGGCCGCCGCACCGGCAGCCGCGCGATCGGCTCGCAGGCCTGGACCTTCGCCATCTCCACGCTGGTCTTCGGCTTCATCATGCCCGGCATCGACAACTACGCCCACGTCGGCGGCTTCGTGGGCGGCTACCTGGCCGCCCGGCTGCTCGATCCGCTCAAGCAGGAGCGCGGCGACCACCAGGCCGCGGCCTTGATCCTGCTGGTGCTGACCGCCGCCTCGGTGGTGGCATCGCTGGTCGTGCCGCTGCCGCCGGAGCTGATGAGGCAGCTGGCCCCCCGCTAGCCCCGTGGCCTTGCGCTCTGCGCTCGGCGAGCCGCGCGACGCCGCGAGCCCACGGTCCACTGTACAACCGCCGGCGAACGCGGGAAGATGAGCGGCATGATACCCCTTGCGCGTACCGCGCGGCGCGGCGCTGCTGCGCTGGTTCTCTGCTGCGCGGTGGACGGCACTGCCACCGTTGCCGGGGCCGCGCCAAACGAGCTCGCGGCTGCGCCCGGGGCTGCGCCGGCTGCACCAGGTGGAACCTGGGTGGCGGCGGGACCGGACACCGGCAACGTCGTGGCGCTGGCGGCGGCTCCCGGGAATCCCGGGATGATCTACGCGGCGTCCGCTTACGGCTTCGTGGCGCGCAGCGCCGACGGCGGGGCGACAGACGACCGCCGGCCTGGAGGGCCGCGCCGGCGCCCGCCGGCGGCACCGCCAGGCTCTTGCTCCTGGACCGGTCGGACACCGCGCCCGACAGCAGCGAGAACCAGGTCTTCGCCAGCATCGGCGCCATCCCGCCCAGCGCCGCGGGCTGGAGCGAGATCTCTCTCTATACCCCCGCGGCACTCGAGGCCTCCGTCGAGCGCATCGCCTTCGACGCGCTGACCGGCACCCTCTATGCGGGGACTGATTCCGGCGTCTCGAGCTCGACCGGCGACGGTCCCTGGAGCGCCGCCGGCACGGGCCTCGTCACCTCCGACCTCGTCGACCTGGCCGTGGTCGCCGGACAGGCCGGGCACCTCTTCGCGCTCGGCGCCGAGGGGCCGGGCACCTGCGGGGCGGCTTCGTGCCACTCCCTCACCCTGTTCGCCACCACCGACGGCGGCGCCAGCTGGACGCCGCTCGCCAGCACGAGCGATCTGGACGATCCGCAGATTCCCCCGGGACGGGTGCCCGGGCAGCTCGCCCCCGATCCGGCGACCCCGGCGACCCTGTACCTGCTGGCCGTCGGCCTCTACAAGACCACCGACGGCGGCGCCACCTTGCAGAAGCTGCCGCTGCCGGGGTCGGCCGTCGCTCTCGTCATCGACCCGGGTGCCCCGGCCACGCTGTATGCCGCGGTCCGTCCGGGCGCCGCGGCCATGATCTTCAAGAGCCTCGACGGAGGGGGCAGCTGGTCGGCGGCGGCGCAGGGCCTGCCGGCCGGCGCCCAGGCCACCGTGCTCGCCATCGATCCGGCGGCGCCCGCCAGCCTTTACGTCGCCACCGATCAGGGTGTCTTTGCCAGCACTGACGGCGGCGCCACCTGGGCCGCGCTCGACCAGGGCCTCGCGGGCCTCCGGGTGCTGACCCTGGCCGCGGTCGCTGGGACGGCCGGCGGCGGGCCGTCGACGGTCTGCGCCGGGACGGAGGGCGCCGGCCTCTTCACCCTGCAGCCGGTCCCGTGATAGCCGGACCCGGCGCCGCGGCAGCACCTGAAAATCCTCCCGGCTGAAGACGCGCACCGCCACCGTCAGCGGTGCGGACGTGGTCGTCGACGACGGATCTCCTTTCGCTTCCTGGTCCGAGCGGACGCCGCCTGAACTTGCCGCCAGGGGCGCCGTATAGGATGACGGAATGCTCTCTGCCGAACCTGCCGCCGGCAGCACCCTTGCCGCTCCCGCGGCCGGCGGGACCGCCGCGACGGGGCGCCCGCGGCCGCGGATTCGATGGCTGCGGAACCTGTTGCTGGCGGGAGGCATCGGGTTTGCGGCCGGAGCCATGGTGTCGCTCCAGGACCGCGGCGCCGAGTTAGCCATCTCGCTGGCGATCGGCACCCTGGTCGGCATCCTGATCATGCTGTTCGCCCGGCTCCTCTTTGCCCGGTGGGACGGCGCCATCGGCCGCCTTCCCCGGCGTCGGGCTGCCGCCGCGCGCGCCGCGCTGTTCGCGATGAGCGGGCTGGCGGGCTGGTTCGTGGTGGAAGGCCTGGCAGTCCTGTTCCTCAACCACCACTTCGGCCGGGGGACCCTGGTCTACGTGACGATCACGGTTGGCCTGGCGGTGAGCACGGGCTTCGGCTTCTACAGCTTCGAGGTCCTCCTCACCCGGCTCGAAACCAGCATCGCCCGCCTCAAGGAAGTCGAGTACGCCGAGAAGGAGCTGCAGCTGGCGCGCGAGCTGCAGAGCCGCCTGCTGCCGCCGCCCGCGATCGACGGCGACGGTTACCGCGTCGGCGCCCGCAACCTGGCTGCCCGCCTCGTCGCCGGAGACTTCTACGACTCGTTCCTGCTGCCGGACGGCGCGGTCGGCGTGGTGGTGGGCGACGTCGCCGGCAAGGGCATGGCGGCCGCCCTGATCATGGCCTCGGTCAAGGCGATGCTGCCGCTCGTCTCCGCGGCCCGCTCCGCCGCCGATACCCTGCGCGAGCTCAACCGCCGCCTCGCCGCGGAGCTGCCGGAGCGCGAGTTCGTGGCGCTGGCCTTCGCCCGCTTCGAGCCGGCCGGCGGCGAGGTGGAGCTGGCCAACGCCGGCCTGCCCGACCCTTACCTGCTGACCGCCGGCGCGCCGCCGGCGCCCCAGGTGGTGCCCGGACCGCGCCTGCCGCTGGGCGTCTGGGCCGAGGTCGCCTACAGCTCCCTCTCCCTGCGGCTCGCACCGGGCGACCGGCTGTTGCTGCTGAGCGACGGCCTGGCCGAGGCGCCTGCCGCGAACGGCGAGCCGCTCGGCTACGGGGCGCTCGCCGGCCTGCTGGCGGCGAACGGAGACCGGGACGGTCGCGGCGAGGCGCCGCTGGCATGGATCGATCGCCTGCTCGAGCGGGTGCGGGGCGCCACCCGGCCGGCCCTCGAGGACGATTGGACGGCGCTGCTGCTCGAGCGGCACGCGCCGGTCGCCGGGAATTCGTGACCTAGTTACTATCCTTTACATGGCATCGGGCCCTCTGCTACCTTGCCCGTTGGGTTTTTGGTGCCAGTGCCTGGCGGAGACCCGAGGACGCCGCCTCCCCTTCGCTCCGGCCCAACCGTTTCTTCTTGACCCTGCATGCCGATGCCGGAAACCTCCATCGCCGCCTTCGCCGCCCCGGCGACACCCCAGGGCTCGACCCTGGCCGGCCCGCGGCGGGTGCTGGACCTGATCGGCAACACGCCGCTCGTCGACCTCTCGGAGCTGACCGGGCGGCCCGAGGTCCGGCTGCTGGCCAAGGCCGAGCACGCCAACCCGGGCGGCTCGGTCAAGGACCGCCCCGCCCTCGCGATCATCCTGGACGCGGAACGGCGCGGGTCGTTCGCCGCGCCGGGACCCGGCGCCGCCGGCAGGCGCCTGCTCGACGCCACCTCCGGCAACACCGGCATCGCCTACGCCATGATCGGCGCCATCCGTCGCATCCCGGTGACCCTGTGCATGCCCGAGAACGCCAGCCCCGAGCGGCGCAAGATCCTGCTCGCCTACGGCGCCGAGCTGCATCTGACCGATCCGCTCGCCGGCAGCGACGGCGCCATCGCCGAGGCCCGCCTGCTGGCCGCGGCGGAGCCCGAGCGCTTTGCCTACGTCGACCAGTACTCGAACCCCGAGAACTGGGGAGCGCACTACCGCACCACCGGCCCCGAGATCTGGGCCCAGACCGGCGGCGAGATCACCCATTTCGTCGCCGGCCTCGGCACCAGCGGCACGTTCATGGGCGTGGGACGCTTCCTGCGCGACACCCGGCCGGCGGTGAGGTTGATCTCGGTCGAACCCGACTCGCCGTTCCACGGCCTCGAGGGCATGAAGCACATGGCCTCGGCCATGGTGCCGCGGATCTACGACCCCGCGCTGGCCGACGAGGCGCGCGAGATGCCGACGGAGACTGCCTACGCGATGGTGCACCGGCTCGCGCGCAAGCAGGGGCTGCGCGTCGGCGTCTCCGCCGGCTGCAACGTCGCCGCCGCCCTGGCGGTCGCCGAGGCGGTGCCGCGCGGCGCCGCCGCCACCATCGTCACCGTGCTGTGCGACGGCGCCGACAAGTACCTCTCCGAGCACTTCTGGGAGGAGGGGCCCGCCGCATGAGCGAGATCAGCCGTCCCGACGCCGAGACCGAGCCGGCGGCCCCAACCCTGACCGTCGCCGCCGCCGACCTCGACGAGATCGGCCGCCATGCCGAGCGCACCTACCCCGAGGAATGCTGCGGCGTCCTGCTCGGCGAGGAGCGCGGCGGCGCGACCCGGGTGGACCGCATCGTGGCGGCCGCCAACGAGCGCGGCGACAGCCGCCACAACCGCTTCGTCATGAGCCCCGAGACCGTTCTCGCCGCGCACAAGGAGGCGCGCGCGGCGGGCCTCGCGGTGGTGGGCTACTACCATTCGCACCCCGACCACCCGGCCGAGCCCAGCGAGTTCGACCGCGAGCATGCCTGGCCGGGGCTCTCGTACCTGATCGTTTCGGTCCGCCGCGGCCAGATGGACAGGGCCAGGAGCTGGCGGTTGCGCGACGACCGCGAGCGCTTCGAGGAGGAGCGCCTGGCCGGCGCCTCCGGCGACCTGCAGCATCACGCCTGAGCGGCGCCGCAAGGCAGCCGCCGGCAGACCATCACAAGGAGAGACGTCCCATGGCCACGATCCAGATCCCGACTCCGTTGCGGCGCTTCACCGCCGAGGCGGGTGACGTGGAGGTCCAGGGCGCCACCGTGGACGAGGCGCTCGGCGACCTCACCCGGCGGTACCCCGGCCTCAAGCCGCACCTCTACACCGCCGAGGGCGCGCTGCGCAGCTTCGTCAACGTCTTCCTCAACGACGACGACGTCCGCCACCTCGAGCGCGGCGCCACCAAGGTCGCGCCCGGCGACACGCTGACCATCATCCCGTCGATCGCCGGCGGCAGCGCCGTCGCCAACCCGCCCCGGGGCGCGGCGTCCCCGGACACCGGCGAGCTGCCGGCGCTCGGCCCCGAGGAGATCCGCCAGTACAGCCGCCACCTGATCATGCCGGAAGTGGGGATGGAGGGGCAGCGGCGGCTCAAGGCCGCCAAGGTGCTGATGATCGGCGCCGGCGGCCTCGGCTCGCCGCTCGGGCTCTACCTGGCCGCCGCCGGCGTCGGCACCCTGGGAGTGGTCGATTTCGACGTCGTCGACGAGAGCAACCTCCATCGCCAGGTGCTGTTCAGCCATGCCGACGTCGGCAGGCCCAAGCTCGACGCCGCGGTCGAGCGGCTGCGCGGCATCAACCCCTACATCACGCTGCAGCCGCACCCGGTGCGGCTCGACTCGAGCAATGCCCTCGAGCTGTTCGCGCCGTACGACATCGTCGTCGACGGCACCGACAACTTCCAGACCCGGTATCTGGTGAACGACGCCTGCGTGCTCTCCGGCAAGCCCAACGTCTATGGCTCCATCTTCCGCTTCGAGGGCCAGGTGTCGATCTTCTGGGGGGCCCGGGGACCTTGCTACCGCTGCCTCTTCCCGGAGCCGCCACCGCCCGGACTGGTGCCGTCGTGCGCCGAGGGCGGCGTGCTCGGAGTGCTGCCGGGAATCGTCGGCGCGCTGCAGGCCAACGAGGTGATCAAGCTCATCGTCGGCGCCGGCGAGCCGATGATCGGCCGGCTCCTGCTGGTCGACGCGCTGAAGATGAAATTCCGCGAGCTCAAGCTGCGCAAGGACCCCGCCTGCCCGATCTGCTCCGAGCACCCGACCCAGCACGAGCTGATCGACTACGACCAGTTCTGCGGCCTCGCGCCGCCGCCTGCCGGCGCGCGCGCCGGGCGGGCCGGGGAGACCGCCGGCGGCGGGGCGCACGCCGCGTCAGGGATCGGCGGCGCGGCCGCCGGCGCCGAGGAAGGCGGCGAGCTCGCGTTCGATGTCGACGCCGCCGAGGTCAAGCGCTGGCTCGACGAAGGGCGGGACGTCAAGCTCATCGACGTGCGCACGCCGCTAGAGCACACCATCTGCCGCATCGAGGCGGCGCGCCTGGTGCCGCTGCAGGAGCTCCCAGACGAGCTCGAGCACCTCGATCCGGCGGCGCACTACGTGGTCCATTGCCACCACGGCGGCCGCTCCGCCCAGGCTGTCGAGCTGATGCGGCAGCGCGGCTACGCCGCGGCGCAAAACCTTGCCGGCGGCATCGACGCCTGGAGCCGCGAGGTCGATCCCGCGGTGCCGCGCTACTGAAGCCCCGCCGCCGGTCGCAAATTCAAGCCGGCGGGAACCCTCCCTGGTTCCGGGCGTAATGACCAGATTGGATCGAAGTCTGGCACTCCCAGGGGGGTTCGCCGATGCCCAGGATGAGGTCAGGGCTGCGCTGGCTCGCAGCCGCCGCGGCCGCCGCTCTTGCCATGGTCGTTCCCGCCGCTGCCCAGCGTCCGCCGGACGCGCCGCCGCCGCCGCGCGAAGAGTCGCCGCGTCCGGAGGGCCGCCGCGCCGACATGCCGCCGGACTCGGCGCGCGCCGCGGCGGAAGAGCCGTCGCGGCGGGAGGGCGAGGCGGCGGGCCGCGGTGACCGCGACCGCGACCACGGCCGCCAGGCCGAGGAGAAGCTGGTCACCACGCATCACAAGGCGCGGATCGGCGGGCGCGAGATCGCCTACACCGCGACCGCCGGCACCATGCTGCTCAAGCGCGACGACGGCAGGGTGCGCGCCACCGTCTACATGACCGCCTACACCCGCGACGGCGTCTCGGACGTGGGCCGCCGGCCGATCACGTTCGCCTACAACGGCGGCCCGGGCTCCGCCTCGGCATGGCTCCACATGGGCGCCTTCGGCCCGCGGCGGGTGGTCATGGAAGACGAGGGCTGGCCGCCCCCGCCGCCGTACCAGATCGCCGACAACAACGAGTCGCTGCTCGACGTCACCGACCTGGTCTTCATCGACCCCGTCTCGACCGGCTTCAGCCGGCCGGCGCCGGGCGAGGACCCGGCCAGCTTCCACGGCGTGCGCGAGGACATCGAGTCCGTCGGCGACTTCATCCGGGAATACATCTCGCGCTTCGAGCGCTGGGGGTCGCCCAAGTTCCTGGCCGGCGAGAGCTATGGCACCACCCGCTCCGCGGGCCTTTCCCGGTATCTGCAGGAGAAGCTCAACGTTTACCTCAACGGCATCGTCCTGGTCTCGTCGATCCTCAACTTCGGGACCGCGCGGTTCGATATCGGCAATGACCTTCCGTATCCGCTCTTCCTTCCCACCTACACGGCGACCGCGTGGTACCACAAGAAGCTTCCGGCCGACCTGCTAGGAGGGGACCTGCAGCACGCGATCGACGAGGCGGAGCGATTCGCGGCGGGCGAATACACCCTGGCGTTGACGCGCGGCAACGACCTCGGCGACGCCGAGCGCCACGAGGTCGCCAGGAAGCTGGCGCGTTACACCGGGCTTTCCGAGGCGTTCGTCGAGAACGCCAACCTGCGCCCCACGATCTTCGAGTTCACCAAGGAGCTGCTGCGATCCGAGCGCCTCACCGTCGGCCGCCTCGACAGCCGCTTCAAGGGCGTGGACCGCCAGGCCGCCGGCGAGCGGTTCGAGTTCGACCCGGCGAGCGCCGCTTTCGCGGGACCTTTCGCCGCGGTCTTCAACAACTACGTCGAAAAGGAGCTGGGCTTCAAGAGCGAGCTCAACTACGAGCTGCTGACCGACAAGGTCCGGCCCTGGAACTACCGCCCCTACGACAACCAGTACGTCAACGTCGCCGAGGACCTGCGCTACGCCATGGCGATCAATCCCAACCTCAAGGTGCTGGTCAACAACGGCTACTACGACCTGGCGACGCCGTTCTTCGCCACCCAATACACCTTCAGCCACCTGGGCTTCGACCCCACCTATCCGTCGCGCGTGTCGATGGCCTTCTACCACGCCGGCCACATGATGTACGTCCGGCGTGCCGACCGCGAGGAGCTGAAGGCCAACATCGCCCGCTTCATCGCCGCCGCCGCCAACGTGCCCGCGGCGGCGAAGTAGGCGCCGGGGAGAGCGCCGGACGGGCGCCGACCGACCCGTAGGAAGTGCCGGCGCCCTGCGACGAACCCTGGCAGGTCGCATTTGCGGGGCGCCGGCCCGCGGCCGCCTTGCGGTAGAGTCCGGACCATGAAGCAGCTCCGCCCGCGGGGCGTGGCGGCCCGCGCCGCCGGCACCCTGTTCCTGCTCACTTGCCTGGCCGCGGTCCCGGCGACGGCCCAGCTCGGCGGCCCGCTGCCGCCGCCGCTGCCGCTGTTCCCGCCGGACAACTGGTGGAACCTCGACATCAGCGGGGCGCCGGTGGACCTCGTCAGCAGCAAGTACATCGGCTTCATCGGTCCCGGCACCGGGCTCCACCCCGACTTCGGCGGCGACGACACCAGCACCCCCGACGGCATCTTCGGCTTCCCCTACGCCGTGGTGCCTGGCAGCCAGGCGCTCGAGCCGGTGACCTTCGTGCTCTACCCGGACGAGAGCGACGCCGGCGCTCCGGGCAGGAAGCCGGGCTACCCGATCCCGGTCGCCGCCCGCACGCAGCCCAAGTGGATCGAGGGCGGCAACCCGGGAGGCTGCACCGACAGCGACTGCCACATGCTCCTGGTGGACCGCGACAACCGGATCCTCTTCGAGCTCTACCAGGCCCACTGGAACGTCGATCACTGGGAAGCCGGCTCGGGAGCGGTCTTCCCGCTCGACGCCAACGCCCGCCGGCCCGAAGGCTGGACCAGCGCCGACGCCGCCGGCCTCGCCATCCTTCCCGGCCTGGTGCGCTACGACGAGGTCTTCGGCCCAGGGCCCATCCGCCACGCCTTCCGCTTCACCGTCCGCGACAGCAACGGTCACGTCTTTCCCGCCTCGCACGACGCCGGCTCGAACCCCGACGCGCCGCCGATGGGGACCCGGCTCCGCCTGAAAGCCAACGTGGACCTTTCGGGCTACCCGCCCGAGGTGCAGAAAATCTTCCAGGCGATGAAGACGTACGGCCTGATCCTCGCCGACAACGGCAGCGACATGTACGTCCAGGGCACCTACGACACGCGGTGGAACAACGATGTCCTCAATCCGGCCTTCGGCAGCCTCACCGCCGGCGACTTCGAGGTCGTGCAGCTGGGCTTCAAGGGGCCGGCCGCCCAGGCGCCCTGCGCCGCCGCCGACACCCGGATGTGCCTCGCCGGCAGCCGCTTCGCGGTCTCCGCCCAGTACGTCCTACCCGACGGCACCAGCGGCCCCGGGCACGTCATTCCCCTGACCGCCGGCACCGGCGCCTTCTGGTTCTTCGCCGGCGCCAACCTCGAGATGCTGCTCAAGGTCCTCGACGGCTGCGCGGTCGACAACCATTTCTGGGTGTTCGCCGCCGGCCTCACCAATGCCCAGGTCGTCACCACCGTGATCGACACCAGGACCGGGGCGGCCAGGCGCTACGTCAACCCCCAGGGCGCCGCCTTCGCTCCCATCCAGGACACCGAAGCCTTCGCCTGTCCCTGACCTTCGCCAGAATCAAATCAATTCCCGATCGACCTGGAGACCACGACCCATGCCGACCCGCTTCTCGATTCTCTTCGGCCTCGCCCTGCTCCTCGTGTCCGCGGCCGCCGTCGCCGCCGGCCGCCAATCCGAGCCCACGCCGGAGGCCGCGATGGCCCGGACCGCCACTGCCGAAGCTCCGCAGGCCGGCACTGCCCCGCCGCCGGCCGCCAGGCCGCCGAAGCCCAAGTTCGACGAAGCCAAGGCCCTGGCGGACCTGCGCAAGGAGATCGCCGGCAAGGAGAACGAGCCCGCGGGCAAGGTCTTCATGGACATCGACCTCATGGCGGGCGTCACCGCCGGCCAGCTGCTGATGATCATGGAGAACGGCTACAGCCGGCCGCTGGGAGTCACCTGCACCCACTGTCACATTCCCGGCGAATGGCAGAGCAACGACAAGAAGGAAAAGGAAGCCGCGAGGGGCATGATCCAGATGACCGCGAAGATCAACAACGAGCTCCTCCCCAAGGTCAAGGGCCTGGACACCGACCACCGCCCCGAGGTCAACTGCACCACCTGCCACCGCGGCCAGGTGCGCCCGGCGCTGCGGATGCCGTAGCCCGACAGCTCAGGATCAATGCCCAGCCCTGCCGCGGAGCGCCAAGCCTCAACCCCGCGGTGGGTGGGTAGCGGATGATGGCAGCGGTCGCGCTGTGGTGGCCGCGTCCTGGCCCAGGTAGCGGCGGATGATCTCGTCCAGCTTGCCGCTCCGACGCAGCTTTTCTATGTAGCGGTCCAATGCTGGCTTGAGATCGCTTTTGGGCACCACGGCGTAGCTGTAATACTCGGCTCCCGGCAGCTCGAGGGCTATCTTCAGGTTTGGGTAGAGCTTGAGGAGGCGCCAGACCGAGGGCTCGTCCTGCACCGTGAAGTCGGCTTTCCCTTCGTTCAGGGCATCGAAGCTCCAGCGGGTGAAGTCGGCGTAGCTGATCGAACCTGGACGCAGCGCCCTGGTCTGCTCCTCGTTGCTGGATCCGACGATGGTCGACGCCCGCTTGCCCGCGAGGTCGGCTGGAGTGCGCACGGCGCTGCCGGCAGGCACCACCACGAGGTGGTGCACAGTGAAGTACGGGACCGAGAAGTCGACCTGCTTCCGCCGCTCCTCCGTGACGCTGAACTCGCTCGCAATCACATCGCCGTCGCCCCGCAGGAGCGCCGGCAGGAGGGCGTTGAACGAGGGCTTCACCGGACGGACCTCGAGGGCGACCGCAAGGGACCTGGCGAACCCCTCCATCACCTCGTAATCGACGCCGTCGTAATGGCCGAGGCCAACCTCGGCCCTGACGCGAATGAAGGGGCTCTCCTGGTGTGGGAAGCAGAGGACGATGAGCTTGCCGCGGGCCTTGACCTCCGCCAGGGAGCTGGCGGCAAGGCCTGGCGCCGCCAGGAGCCATCCCAGGCCAAGCAGGACGGCGGCGAAGACGTGGTTGTGGCCGCGCATCTGGAAGCCCTCCTCGACGGCCGCGCGCAGGTCACGGCCCAAGGTCGATGGCGATGTTCGATGCCGACGTTCGGTCAACATTACCACGGCACCGCGGCCAGGCTGGATCTGGGCGCACGCGGCCATACCCCGTTCCGCAGTCAAGGGCGCAACAGGCCTTGATGGCGCGGCGCTCATCCATCGCGCGGTATCTCTCCGCCACCTGGCGCTCGCACCAGATCGCGGCGAGCGCGTCCAAGCAGCTCGGATGCGCATCCTGGGCCAGGACGGCCAGGTAGAATATGCCGGTGAAGGTCCGCCGGGCCGTGGAGAGCGATGCACCCGCTCTCGTCGCCATGATCAACCGCGCCTTCGAGGTGGAGCGGTTTTTCATCGCCAGCGACCGCATCGACCTCGAGGAGGTGCGGAAGCGCCTCGTCAGGGGAGAGTTCCTCATCGCCCATGGCGGCCAGGGCGGCCATGGCTCCCATGGCTCCGACAACGCCGGCTGCGTCTACATCGAGCCCCGCGGCGAGCGCTGCTACCTTGGGCTGCTTTCGGTCGACCCGGATCTGCAGGGTACCGGCCTCGGCCGCGGCCTCATGCAGGCTGCCGAGCAGCGGGCCCGGGAGCTGCGTTGCGATTTCATGGACATCCTCGTCGTCAACCTGCGCGAGGAGCTGCTGCCTTTCTATAGGTACCTGGGCTATGTGGAAGCCGGGACGTCGGATTTCACCGCCGGCGTCCAGACCTTGCTGCCTTGCCACTTCCTCAAGATGTCGAAGCGCCTTTGAGGAGCTCCTCTTCGCGCCAGGCGGCCCTGCCGTCGGCGTAATGCTCGAGCTTCCAGATGGGAACCTCGGCCTTGAGCCGTTCGAGGGCCTGGCGGTTCGCCTCGTAGGCGGCGGCCCGGTGCCTGGCGGCGGTGGCGATCGCGACGCTGGCCTCGCCCACCGGGATCTCGCCCAGGCGGTGGACGATCGCGACTCGCAACCCCTCCGTCGCTCCTTCCAGATCGGCGGCAATGCGCAGGAGGGCCTGGCGCGCCATCGGACGATAGGCGGTATAGGTCAGCCTGAGCACGGCGCCGGTGGTTTGATCCCGCCGGCGGGAGTGGTCGCGGACGGTACCCAGGAAGAGCAGCACGGCCCCGCAGGCGGGAGAGGCGACCCGGGAGACGACCTCCTGCGGATCGATGGCCGCATCGACGAGATCGACCATCGGCCCCGCGGCAGCCACGGCATGCCCAACGCCACCGCTCCCTCCCGAGACGGGCGGCAGCAGCGCCACCTCGGCACCTTCGCCGAGGACCTGGTCGGATGGCGCGATCGACCCGTTGACGGCCACCGCCAGGCGGGGCCAGAGCGGTGCCAGGGCGGGATACCGCGCGTCGAGCCATGCCCGCAGGTCTGCCACCCGGGCCGCCTCCGGCAGATCGAGGTCCAGCTCACCCGTGCCCAGGGCATCGTGGGCGCTGGCGAATGCCAGAAGCCGTATCCGCATACCCGGGATGCTAGTCCGCGCGCCGCCGGGCCGCAATGCCGGCCACGGCGGCCGCGGAGACGAACGGGGAGTGCGGGGAGCCGGCCGCGGTCCATATAATGCCCCGGGCAACTGGGGAGAGACCGTGCCGACACTCGAGAGCAAGGTGAGCCACGACGAGGCGTTTGCCCGGCGGGCGGAGCATTGGCGCGCCGAGGCGGCCCGGCTCGAAGAGGAGGAGAAGCACCTGCGGCTGGGGGGCGGGGCCGCGGCCCACGACCGGCAGCGGGCGCAGGGGAAGATGACGGCGCGCGAGCGCGTGGCGGCGCTCTGCGATCCCGACACCTCTCTTCATGAGCTGGGGATCTGGGCGGCCGACGGGATGTACCAGGAATTCGGCGGCGCCCCCGCGGCGGGCGTGGTGGTCGGCCTGGGGACGATCTCCGGCCGGGAGGCGGTCATCGTGGCGAACGACGCCACGGTCAAGGCCGGAGCATGGTTCCCGATGACGTGCAAGAAGGTGTTGCGAGCCCAGGAGATCGCGCTCGAGAACCGGCTGCCGATCGTTTACCTGGTCGACTCGGCCGGGGTGTTCCTGCCGCTCCAGGACGAAATCTTCCCGGACAGGGAACACTTCGGGAGGGCCTTCTACAACAACGCGCGGCTGTCGGCAGCAGGGGTCTTCCAGATGGCGGCGGTGATGGGCTCTTGCGTCGCCGGCGGGGCCTATCTGCCGATCATGAGCGACGAGGCGCACATCGTCGAGAGGACGGGCTCGATCTTCCTCGCCGGCTCGCACCTGGTGAAAGCGGCGATCGGGGAGCAGATCGACAACGAGGAGCTGGGCGGGGCGGTGGTGCAGTGTGACATCTCGGGGGTGGTGGACCACCGGCACCCGGACGAAGCGAGCTGCCTGGCCAAGATCCGCAGCCAGTTCTCCCAGCTGGCGCGGCCGGCGCCTTCGCCCTTCGCCCGCCGCGAGCCGGTGCCGCCGCTCTACCCGCAGGACGACCTCTACGGGTTGATACCGATCGACCGCACGCGGCCCTACGACACCTACGAGGTGCTGGCGCGGCTGCTCGACGGCAGCACGCTCGACGAGTACAAGGCCACCTACGGGCGGACGCTGATCTGCGGCACCGGCTGGATCGACGGCTGGCCGGTCGGCGTGGTCGCCAACCAGCGCTCGATCGTGCCGCGGACGACCGGCACCGGGCCGCGCGACAAGGAGCTGCAGATCGGCGGTGTCATCTATTCCGACTCGGCCGACAAGGGTGCGCGTTTCGTCGAGCTGTGCAACCAGAAGCGCATCCCGCTGCTGTTCATCCAGGACGTGACCGGTTTCATGGTGGGCAGCCGGGCGGAACGCGGCGGCATCATCAAGGACGGAGCCAAGATGGTCAACGCCGTCGCCAACTCGACGGTGCCCAAGCTCACGCTCTTCGCCGGCAACTCCTACGGCGCCGGCAACTACGCGATGTGCGGCAAGGCTTACGGCGCCCGCTTCCTGTATGCCTGGCCCTCGGCCGCCATCGCCGTCATGGGGGGCGACCAGGCCAGCCAGACGCTGCTCAACATCCAGGTCAAGAACCGCGGCTCGGGAGTTTCGGCGGCGGAAAAGGAGCAGCGGCTGGCCGAGATCAAGGCGCGCTACGCCGCCGCCATGGATCCCCGCTACGCCGCGGCGCGCCTGTGGGTGGACGGGATCGTCGACCCGGCCGCAACCCGCCAGGTGCTCGCCCGGTCGCTGGCCGCGGCCGCCCACAACCCCGACATCCCGCCTTTCCGCACCGGCGTGCTGCAGACTTGAGCGGCGCCGATGCTACTGTCCCGCTCATGAAAACCGTGCGCATCGGCAACGGCCAGGGCTTCTGGGGCGACAGCGTCGATGCGCCGGTCGAGCTGATGCGCGGCGGACCCATCGACTACATCGGCATGGATTACCTGGCCGAGGTCACGCTGTCGATCATGATGCGGCAGAAGCTCAAGCACCCGGACCAGGGCTACGCCACCGACTTCATCGACTTCATCCGCCGCGTCCTGCCCGAGGCGATCGAGCGCAACGTCCGCATCCTCACCAACGCCGGCGGCCTCAACCCGCGCGCCTGCCGGCGGCGGATCTTCGAGGTGGCGCGCGAGCTGGGGATCTCCGGCGTGCGCGTCGGGGTGGTCGAGGGCGACGACGTGCTGGCCCGCCTGCCGGCGCTGATCGCCGCCGGCCATCCGCTCGCCAACATGGACACCGGCGAGCCGCTCGCCCCCCACGTCGACCGGCTGATGAGCGCCAACGCCTATCTCGGCGCGCGGCCGGTGGTCGAGGCCCTCGCCACCGGGGCGCAGATCGTGCTCTGCGGCCGCATCACCGACACGGCGCTGGCGCTGGCGCCGGCGATCCACGAATTCGGCTGGGGCGAGACGGACTGGGACCATCTCGCCGCCGGCACCATCGCCGGCCATATCCTCGAATGCGGCGCCCAGTGCACCGGCGGCAACTACAGCCGCTGGTGGGAGGTGCCCGACCTGTGGAACGTCGGTTACCCGATCGTCGAGGCGCACGCGGACGGCACCTTCGTCGTCACCAAGCACGAGGGCACCGGCGGCATGGTGACGGTCGACACGGTCGCCGAGCAGCTGCTCTACGAGATGAGCAGGCCGACCGAGTACATCACTCCCGACTGCGTCGCCGACTTCACCAGCATCCGCCTGCGCCAGGAGGGCCGTGACCGGGTGGGCGTCTCCGGCATCCGCGGCGGCCCCAAGACGCCGTTCTTCAAGATCTCGGCCTCCTACCTCGCCGGCTACAAGACCAGCGGCCAGATCACCATCTCGGGCCCGCGCGCCGTCGCCAAGGCCGAGCTCGCCGCCGAGATCGTCTGGCGCCGCCTGGAGCGGGCGGGCATCACCTTCCCCCCCGAGAACCGCTCGGTCGAGCTGGTCGGCACCGGCGTCTGCCTGCCCGGCATCCTGCCGGAGGTCGCCGACCCTCCCGAGGTGGTGCTCCGTCTAGGAGTGCGCGACCCCGATCCCGACAAGGTGGCGCGCTTCGGCGTCGAGCTGGCGCCGCTGATCACCGCCGGCCCGCCGGGAGTGACCGGCTTCGCCGGCGGCCGCCCGAAGCCGCAGGAGGTCATGGCCTACTGGCCGGCGCTGCTGGCGCGCAACGAGGTCGAGAGCCACATCGAGGTCTCGGTGGAGGAAGCCTAGAGCATGCGAATGAACCGAGCGGGACACTACTAGAATGGCGGAGCGCGCCCCATCGACCTGGTCGCGGCTCGCCGCGCATCATCCCCTCCTGCCCTGGTACGCCGGCTTGCTCGCCGGCATCCTGCCTGTGCTGCTGCTCGGCTTTCTCTACAGCGCCCTAGCCAACCGCTTGGAGTTCGCCGGCTGGGGTCTGCTGCTCGCGGCCTTCTACACCGCCGCCCTGCGCCAGGGGATGCAGGCTGGCTGGCCGGCGCCGCGGCTGCTCGGCGCCCTGGCGCTGCTGCTGGCGGCGGGCGCCGGGGCGTTTGCCTGGATCGAGGACACGCACCGGGAGATCCTGGACCTGGGCTACCGCGCGGTGCTGCCGCCGGCGATCTACTTTCCGGCGGCCACCAGCCCGCTCACCGCCGAGACGGCGGCGGCCGTGCTGGCAGCCGGCGGGGTTGCCGCCCTGGCCGCCGGGAGGAGACGATGAAAGTGAAACTGGACCTGGTCGCCCATGCACGCTCGGGCGACAAGGGGGACGCCAGCAACGTCGGCCTGATCGCCGCCAGCCCCGAGATCTACGAGCTGCTGCGCGCGCAGGCGACCGCGGAACGGGTCAAGGAGCACTTCCGGGAGGTCTGCCGCGGCCCGGTCGAGCGCTTCGAGGTCCCCAACCTGCGCGCCTTCAACTTCCTGCTCCACGATTCGCTTGGCGGCGGCGGGACGGAGAGCCTGAAGACCGACGCCCAGGGCAAGACCCACGCTCAAGGGCTGCTGCAAATGGAGGTCGAGGTGCCCGGCGAGCTGGTGCCGACCCAGCCGGTGCGGCGGCACGGCCACAGCCGCTCCGCGGAGCGTGGCCCGGACCCCGCCCGGGATGGCGGCGGCCGGTGACCGGTGCGACCCCAGCCGGCCCCGGTGCGGGCCCCGGCCCCAGCGCGGGCGCCGATCCGGCTCCGGGTGCCGACCCGGCTCCGTCCGCCGACCCCGCTCCGGTTGCCGACCCGGCTCCGGGCGTCCCGTGGGCGCCGCCGGGGCTCGCGTTCAGCCGCCTCGAGGCGCGGCGCGACCGCGACCTGCTGTGGGTGACGCTCGCCGACCCGGAGCGCGCCAACGCGCTGTCGCCGGCGCTCATCGCCGAGCTGACGGCGCTCTATCGCAGCCCGCTGCGCGCCGCCGGCCTGCGCGCGGTGCTGCTGGCCGGCAAGGGCCGCAACTTCTCGGCCGGCGCCGACCTCGAGCACCTGCGGACGGTGGCGGCGGCGGGCCCCGAGGAGAACCGCCGCGACTCGGCGGGCCTGCGCGATCTTTTCGCCTCGGTGCTGCGCCAGGAAGCGCTGACCATCGCCCTGGTGCACGGCGCCTGCGTCGCCGGCGGCTGCGGCCTCGCCACCGCCCACGATTTCGTGATCGCCGCCGAGGGCGCACGCTTCCTGTACAGCGAGGTGCGGATCGGCTTCGTGGCGGCGCTGGTCGCCACCTTCCTGCCGCTGCGCCTGCGCGGCGCGGACATCCGCGAGCTGCTGCTGTTCCCGCGCTTTCTGGATGCCTGGCAGGCATTGGCGATCGGCCTCGCCAACCGCGTGGCCCCCGCGGGCGGCCTCGCCGCGGCCGGCGAGCAGCTCGCCGCCGAGGTGCTGGCGACCGGCAGCTCCGAGTCGATCGCCCGCACCAAGCGCCTGTTGCTCGACGTCCTTGGCCGCCCGCTCGACGAGGCCATGGAGCTGGCTGTCGAGGTCAACGCGCAGGCGCGCACCACCGCCGACTGCAAGCACGGCATCGCCACCTTCCTCGCGACCAAACAGCCGCCGCGCTGGCGGGAGTAGGGCCGTGGCGGCGCGGCCCCAGGCGCCAGCGGCGCCCAGAAGCCTGCTGCTCTTCGACATCGACGGCACCCTGGTCGATTGCGGCGGCCAGCCGCTGGCGCCGTTCGCGGCCGCGCTGATCGAGGTCTTCGGCACGGCAGGGGACATCGACGGCTACAACTTCTCGGGCTGCACCGATCCACAGGCGGTCTGCGACCTGATGACCGGCGCCGGGTTCCCGGTCGAGGAGGTGCGAGCCCGCCTGCCGCGCGTGCGCGACCTCTACCTGCCGCGCCTCGAGAGCACCCTGGACCGCGGGCGCATGCGACTGCTGCCAGGGGTCGAGGAGGTGCTGCAGCGGCTGGCGCTGCGCCCGGACGTCGAGCTCGCGCTGCTGACCGGCAACTGGGAAGCCGGTGCCCGCACCAAGCTCGCGCGCTTCGACCTCAACCGCTTCTTCCCTTTCGGCGCCTTCGGCGGCGACGGCGACGGCTACATCCGCTCCTCGCTGCCGCCGATCGCCCTCGCCCGCGCCGCCGAGCGCCGCGGCAGCACGGTCGCCGCCGGCGAGGCGCTGATCGTCGGCGATAGTCTTCAGGACGTCGCCTGCGCGCGCGCGCACGGCATCAAGGTGCTGGCCGTGGCCACCGGCAGGACCCCGGCCGCGGCCCTCGCCGCCGCCGGCGCCGACTGGGTGGTGCCCGAGCTCGGCGCCGCCGAAGAGCTGTGCTGGGCGAGGTCATCCGCGGGCGGAGGCTCCACGTACTAGGGAGGTCACCCTATGGGCGATGGGGGCGGCTGTGCGCCACGCGATCCGCGGCCGGATCGAGATCGGGCGAACGAGGAGGAGACGATGGCGATGACAGGATCGCGCACCGGCGGCTCGGCCCTTGACCGGCGCTCGCTGTTGAAGGGCGCCGCCCTGGCCGGGCTCGGCGCCTTCGCGGCCGGCTGTGCCAGCGCGCGGGAGCGGCCGGCCCATGGCGCGGTCAGCGCCGCCGGCGAGGAGCCGAAAGCGGCCGGGGCGAAGCCGAGGGCGGCCGGGGCGCCCGCGGCCCCCATGGCAGAAGACACCGTGCAGATGATCTTCACCGCGGCGCTCATCGCGGAGGACCTGGCGACGACCTTCTATTATCAGGGCCTCCTCGGCGAGGTGATCCAGGACCCCCGGCTCGCCGGGCCCGAGGGCTCGGCCTTCAACGTCTCCGTGCTGGGCTCCCAGGGCAACGTCGGCTACCTGCGGGCGGCGCTCGCCGCCGAGATCGGCCACGCGGACCTGATGCGCCAGCTGATCGGGCGCTCGGACGCCGCCGGCGATCCGGTGCAGACGTTCTATTTCCCGGAGGGCAGCTTCGAAGACCTCGCCACGTTCCTCGGCACACTGGACGCGCTCGAGAGCGCTTTCGTCGGGGCGTATCTCGCGGCCGTGCGGCAGCTCTCCTCCATGGCGGCCCGGCTGCCGCCCGTCGACGCTCCGCAGCTCGACCCCAAGGGCAACGCCTACACCGGCGCACAGCTCGTCTTCTTCGCCGAGGCGGCGGCGTCGATCCTGGGCGTCGAGGCCGAGCATCGCGCCCTGGGCCGGGTCATCGGCCAGTCCATCCCGGCCAACAACCTCTGCTACGAGCAGACGGCCGGTGTCCGAACGGTGTACAACGGCGCGAGCTCGGCGGTGGCGGCGCTCGGACCTTTCGTGAAGCCGGGAGCCAAGGGCTTCGGCGCCACCGGCTACGCGTTGCGGCAAGCGCGGGCGGACGCCCCGAAGCTGATGCTGCCCTGCACCGGCGGCCTGCCCGCCTGACCCGGGCCGGCGAGGGCTCACCTGGACGCCAGCAGGCCCAGCAAGTCGTTCAGAATCTTGACCGATATCTGATTCCGATATACATTGGCTCCATGAAGCCGATCTCGCTCCATGTCAATGAAGAGAGTTACCGCGACATGAAGTCGCTTGCCGAGCGCACTGGCCGGCCGGTGGCCGAATTGGTCCGCGAAGCCATGGCCGAGTACACGGCGCACCGCCTCGGAGCCGCGGGCTCGCTCTTCGATCTCGAGCCTCACGCGAGCGGCGAGCTGCTGGCGCCCTGGACGCGCGCCGAGCTCATGGACGAAAGGCTGAATCGCTGATCCTCGCCATCGATACCGATGTCCTGGTCTCCTGGGTGATGGGCGGCGCTCCTCGCCACGAGGAGGCACGCCGACTTCTGGACGAGGAGATCCGGAAGCGCGGCTGCGGGCTGGGACTTTCGCCGCAGGTGATCCACGAGTTCCTGCACGTATCGACGGATCCGCGGCGCTTCGAGAAGCCGCTCAGCATGGAAGATGGGCTGCGCTGGTCGCGCAGCCTATGGACCGCGACGGAGGTCGTGCGGATCCTCCCTGCACCCAGCGTGCTGGACCGCACTCTCGAGCTGCTCGCACACCTCCGTCTGGGGCGTAAGCGCATCCTCGACACCGCTCTTGCGGCGACGCTGGAGCTTGCCGGTGTCCGCCGTCTCGCCACCTTCAACCCTGGTGATTTCCGCGTCTTCAACTTCCTGGACCTCGTCGCTCCGGGAGCCACCCTCGACGAATAGTTGGTTTGTCGCTGATCAATGCTCTGTCGTCGTTTGGCGTCCTATCCAGTATGGGGGGCTATACTCGTCCCATGACCGTTGAGCTGCTGACGGAAGACCCCCTGGCACCCCCGGCCGATCTGGGACCTTACCGGCGGAAGGACTATGACGCCCTGCCAGAGCAGCCGCGGTGCGAGCTGCTGTTCGGGAGGCTCTACCTGACCGGGAGCCCGACCCTTTGGCACCAGGTGGTGGCCTCGTACCTCTGGCGACATCTGGAAGGCATCGCCGTAGCTGCCGGCGGATACGCCTCCATTGCGCCACTCGACGTGGCGTTTGCCGATCACTCCGTCGTCCAGCCGGACGTCATCTACGTCTCGCCCCAGCGCCTGGGGATCCTGGAGGTACGTATCGAGGGCGCCCCCGATCTCCTGGTAGAGGTCCTCTCCCCGGCCAGCAGCCGCCGCGACCGGGGCGAAAAGCTGAGCCTCTATGCCCAGACCGGCGTCCGCGAATACTGGATCGTCGACCCTGGGACACGCCAGATCGAGTTCCTGGTCAACGAGGCAGGGCGCTTCATCGTCGCGCTGCCCGTCGCCAGCGTGTACCGGTCCCAGCAGCTCCCTGAGGTCCACCTGGACCTCGCCAGATTCTGGCGGGAAGTGGGGAGCCGCGATCTGACGCGTCGCTGACTCTAGGGGGCTAGGCGGGCGGCTGGCCGCCGCAATCGATCAGGCGGGCGGCGGGCCGCCGCCCTTGCGCGTGTCGTCGAGGGCGATGCCGTGGCGGGCGAGGAGGCGCTTCAGGCGGTCGTGGACTCCCGGGCCGAGGAGGCTGCGCGCGGCGGCGCTGATGTCGTGCAGCACGACGTGGAGGTCCTGGCGGCCGGTCCAGTGCTTGCGGGCGTACGGCTCGAGGTCGCCGGTGAACACCTGTGAAACGACGGCGACGCCCACGACCAGATCGTCGAGATAGCCGATGGGGCCCAGGATCAGCTCCGGGAGCAGATCGATCGGACTGATGAAGTAGGCGAGGGCGCCGCCGATCAGGATGCGTGCCCGGCGCGGCACCTCCTTGTCCAGCGTCAGCCGCACCAGCAAGATGAAGATGTCCGGCACCAGCAGCAGGGCGATGATCACGTCCTCCGGGAGCTTGCCTCCCCGCCGCTCGACGGTTTCCAGGATCCGCGACCGCAGCCGGTCATAGAAACCCAGCAGGTCGTGGTGGGGCAGCTCCTCGCCGCCGCTCGCCAGCGCCGCCTCGGCCTGCCGCTCGGCCGCCGCCTGGTCGAACGCCGCCAGGTCCGCCATCGAGGCCGGAAGCTCCGCCTCCGCAAGGTGCTGCGGCACCTCCTCGGAACGGTGGTGCGGCAGCCCTTCGGGGCGTTGCGACGGCACCTCGTCCCCGCGGTGGGGTGGCATATCCTCGGGCGCCGATGGCGCGCTGGTGTCGTCCGTCATTGTGCTCACTCTGCGGGCTGGGAAGTACCTTCTACCTGCTATCACCGCCTTCTATCACTTGTGCAATCGCCGCGTCCAAGCGCGCTAGAACACGTATGCCACCGCCAGGCCGATCTGGACGGCCATCATCATCAGGTACATGTGGCGCCAGGATGGATGGTTCTCGGTCTCGGCCAGCGATGCGGGATCGCGGACGAGGAGATAGACAGTGTAGATGCCCCAGACCGTGAGCAGGGCGCCCAGGAGCGTGAGCAGGACGGGATTGCCGGTGAGGATCGCGTGCGCCGGGTCCTGCGGGTCGCGCAGCCAGGCGCCCAGCGGCAGCAGGAGCCAGGGCAGCACGAAGAACGGGCTGATGATCCAGGCCGCCTTGCGCACGCCGTGCAGGATCGGCAGCGTCTTGCAGCCGCCGGCGCGGTCGCCGGCGATATCGGCGAAATCCTTGGTCGAGGAGGCGCCGATCAGGAAGAGCCCGATGATGGCGCCCAGGTACCAGGGCTCGACGTAGCCGACCCTCGCCACCATCGCCCAGCCGGCGACCTTGAGCAGGACGCCGCGCGGCACGGCAATCGTGAAGTTGGCGGCCATGCCCCGCACCTTGGTACGGCCCATCCCGGGTGCCGAGTAGATGAAGGTGAAGAGCAACCCCGCCAGGTAGATGAAGAAGGTCTGGTGGTACCCGAGCGGCGCAGCGAGCTTGGCCTCCAGGCTGTCGTAAGGGTGCGGCACCACCAGCCAGGTGGGAATGAGAGCCAGGGCGTAGAACAGCCAGCTGAAGCGCCAGGCCTCGCGCAGGCTCAGGGCGCCGGTCACCAGCGGCCGGTTGGGCTTGTTGAGGCGGTCGATTTCAAGGTCGTAGATCTGGTTGATGGCATTGGAGGCAGCATTCATCAAGCTGGCGCACAGCGAGCCCAGCGCCACCGTCGCGACCACCGCCAGGGTGAGCCGGCGCGCCGGATCGGGGTTGTGCGCCGAACCGAAGGCGCACACCGCCCCCGACACGATGCCGAGGAGAGGCGGCAGCAGCGTGAACGGGCGGGCCAGAGCGGCGTAGAGCCGCGGCTTGCCGCCGGCCGGGGGCGTCGCCTTTGCCGTCACCTCCGGGGCGGACGCCGCCGCCGCGGGCGGCCGCGCCAGGGAGCTTGCCGCCGCGGGCGCCGGCGCCTGCGCTTGACGCTCCATGTCCCTACAGTACCAGGGACGCCAGGGCGGCGCCGGCCAAGGCTCCGACCAGCGTATTGAGGAAGTTGAGCGCCTCGTTGTCGAGCAGCCGGCGCCTTTCGAGCATGGCACCCACGACGCTCTCGAAAGTGGTGCCGATGAAGGCGGCACCCACGACCGGCAGCACGCAGGCCCACGGGTAGAGCGCCACCGCGGCCCCCAGCACACCGAGCACCGCCGCCGCCACGATGCCGGCGAGCGTGCCTTCGAGCGACACCGCCCCCTCGGTGCCGCGCGGCACCGGCCGCAGGGTGGTGATGAGGAAGGTGCGGCGCCCGATGAGCTGGCCGATCTCGCTCGACGCGGTGTCGGCGGCGGCGGTGGCGAAGGCGGCGGCGAAGGCCGCCGCGAAGAGCGCCGGGTACGGCGTCAGCGCCGCGAACACGGCGCAGGCCGCGGCCACCCCGGCATTGGCCAGGGCATGGCGCGCGCCGCGCCGGCCGCCCCGCTCCTGGGCCAGGTTGGCCGCCGCCTTGCGGCGGTAGCCGAGCTTGGTGCAGGCGCTGCCGATGACGAAGAAGGCAACCAGCAGCAGCCAGCCGCGCCAGCCGAGGAAGCCGTAGATGGCCGTGCCCAAAAGCACGCCGGCAAGGACCCCCGAGAGGTCCACGGTGCGCGCCAGGTAGGCAGCGCCGGCCAGCGCCGCGTTGATCGCCGCCCCGATCAGCAGGCGCGTGAAGAACGGCCAGCCGAGGAAGGCCGGCCATTGGCCATGGGTCAGCACCATGCCGAGCAGGAAGATGCCGGCGACCAGCGGGACCCCGAGGTTGTCGTCGAGCCCCTGCGGCACCGATTCGAGCGCCGCCGCCAGGATCGCCGCCGACCCGCCCGCCACCAGCGCAAACGCCCAGCTGTAGCGGCGCTCGGGCGCCGTCCAGGTGAGCAGCGCCGCCGCCGCCAGCGTGCCGAACGCCACGTAGGCAGCGCTGCCCGCCCAGCTTTTCGCCGGGTTCCACGGCAGCTTGCGGCGCCCGAAGGCCATGCCGAACACCGTCGCCATGCCGTCGCCGAACGCCAGGATCCCCCAGGCCGCCGCCGCCACCTCGAGGCGGCGATAGAAGACCAGGATCAGCAGCAGCACCGTCAGCGGGTAGAGCACGATGCCCGCCGCGCCGCCGGCCTGGCGCTCGGCGTCGCGCCACATCCGCTTGCCGCCGATCCGGTGCAGCACGAAGAGGTTGTTGAGCAGCGCCACCCCGGCCAGCGCCGCCGACCAGAAGGGCCCCAGGAAGCGGAGGCTGAAGGCGATCAGGCCCATGCCGACGTGGGTCGCCTTGCGCAGCGCTTCGCTCCCCGCCAGGCCGGGCGCGGCGGGCGCGGCGGCCGCCGGCGGCGCTGCCGGGCTGCTCATCCCCGCCACTGTCCCGTCTCCCGCAGCCACGCGAGGGTGGCGGCAAGCCCCTCGCGCAGCGGCCGGTAGGCATAACCGAGGTCCGCCACCGCCCGCGCCGAGCTGTAGGCCCAGTCGTGCCGGTACACCTCGACGAGGTCCGGGGTCAGGGCCGGCGTCGTGCCACGCAATCGCGCCCATCCTTTTTGGGCCGCACCGATCGCCTTGGCAAGGCCGTCCGGCAGCCGCCGCCGTGGCACCCGCACCCGCGACAGCTCCTCGATCAGGCCATAGAAGTCGCCGAGCCGGGTGTTCTCTCCTCCCAGGACGTAGCGGGCGCCGGGGCGGGCGCGCTCGAGCGCCAGGCCGGCGCCGCGCGCCACGTCGTCCACGTAGACGTGGCACCAGCGCCGCTGCGGGCTGCCGAGCAGGGCGGGCAGCCGCCGGTGCAGCAGGTCCAGCACGTGGCGCACCACCAGGTTGCCCTCGGTCATCTCGCCAGGACCGTAGATGACCCCGGGGTAGACCACGACGATCGGCTGGCCGGCGGCGATGGCGCGCCGCGCCAGGCCGTCGGCCAGGGTCTTGGTGCGCTCGTACGAGTTGATCCAGGTCCGGCCGCCACCGGCGCTGCCACCCGCCGCGCCGCCGGCCGGCGCGGCCGATTCGTCGAGCACCCCGCCCGGCCCCCCCTCGCTCGGACCGAGCGCCATGAAGGTCGAGACGTAGACCACCTTGACGCCCGCCGCGGCCGCCGCCGCCAGCACGTTCTCGAGGCCGCCGACGTTGGTGCGGTCGAACTCGGCGGCCGGCGCCAGGATCTTGACCAGCGCCGCCGCGTGCACCACCGCCTCGCACCCTGCCATCGCCCGGCGCACGCTGTCGGCGTCGGTGACGTCGCCTGGCACCTCTTCGACTCCGGCCGGGAAGCCGCCCCGCAGGGCCCCAGGGGGCCCCACGGGCCCCGTATTCGATATCCCCTGCGGCCCTCGCGGCCGGACCAGCACCCGCAGCGTGTGCCGCGGCGCCAGCTCGGCGACCAGGCGGCGGCCCAGGAAACCCGTGGCGCCCGTCACCAGCGTCTTCATGCCGATGCCCTCACCGCGCCGCCGCCGCCGCTCACCGCCGCCCACAGGTCGGCCAGCGCGTCGTCGAGCCCGCGGCGCGGCTGCCAGCCCAGGGCCCGCAGCCGTCCCGCATCGCCGGCCAAGAGCGGCAGATCGACGTCCCGCATGCGCGCCGGGTCGATCTCGATCCGCGCCCGCACCCCGGCGATCGCCATCAGGCGGTCGAGCGCCTCGGCCAGCGAGACGGCGCGGCCGCTCGCCAGGTTGTAGACCTCGCCCGGCTGCCCGCGCTCGGCCAGCAGCCGGTAGGCTTCGATCCCGTCGTCGACGTGGACGTAGTCGCGCCGCGCCGCGAGGTTGCCGACGCGCAGCACCGGCTCGCCCTCGCCGCGGGAGATCGCCGCCAGCTGCGCGGCGAACGCTGGCAGCGCGAAACTCGCCGACTGCCCCGGCCCGGCGAGGTTGAAAGAGCGCACGACCACTGCGCCATGGCCGAGCGACAGCCGTTCCGCCGCCGCCTTGGTCAACGCGTAGGGCGTGCGCGGAGCGAGCTCGCGCTGCTCGCCGATCGGTTGCTCGGATTCCGGCACCAGGCCGTAGACCTCGGCCGAGGACGCCACCACCACGGGCCTCCCGACCGCCGCCGCCAGCAGGTTCTCGGTGCCCAGCACGTTGACCCGGAAGTATTCGGGCATACGGTGCCACGACTCGCCCACGTGCGTCAGCCCCGCCAGGTGCACCACCACGTCGGGAGCGGCAGCGCGCACCGCGCCGGCCAGGGCTGCCGCGTCCAGCAGATCGGCCTCGTAGAGCTTCACGCCCGCAGCCGACAGCGCCGGCGTCTCCTCGAAGAACGTGCCGCTCACCCGCTCGCCGTGCGCCAGCAGCAGCCGCGCGAGCCGTGAGCCCACGAAGCCGCCGACGCCGGTGACGAGCACGTGCATGGCAGGTCGCTTGCCGAGGGTCCGGGTGGCGCTCCCCCCGAGGCCTATCCTGCCATTCCGGAGCCGCCGGCTGCCTGGAGGGGTGGCGTCTCCCGCGGCTCGGCGGGCGCGTGCGGCTCCTGGGACTGCCGGCCGGCCTCGCGAGCCGCCGGGGTCGCCGCGAGCCTCTGTTTCCGCGCCGCAAGGGTCTCCCGCCAGTAGGCGAGCAGGTCGCCCAGGGTCTGCGCGAACGGGATGCGCGGCTCCCAGCCGGTGTCGGCCCGGAACTTCGAGCTGTCGCCGATCAGGATCTCGACGTCGGAGGGCCGGAGGCGCTCCGGATCGACCTCGACCCTCACCTTCGCCGTGCTCAGCGCCAGCAGCTGGTCGAGCATCTCGCGGATGTGGATGCCGTGGCCGGTGGCGATGTTGTAGACCTCGCCCGGCTTGGCGCGCGTCACCGCCAGCCAGTAGGCGCGCACCATGTCGCGCACGTCGGTGAAGTCGCGGATGGCTTCGAGGTTGCCCACCCGGATGACCGGCTCCTGCAATCCCAGCTCGATCGCGGCCACCTGGCTCGAGAAGTTGGAGGTGACGAAGACCTGGCCGCGCCGCGGTCCGGTGTGGTTGAACCCGCGGGTGCGGATCACCTTGAGGCCGTAGCTCTGGAAGTACTGGTAGCCGAGAAAGTCCTGCGCCACCTTGGACACGGCGTAGGAAGAGAGCGGCCGCAGCGGGTTGGTCTCCTTGATCGGCGTCTCGTCCGGCAGCACCAGGCCGTACTGCTCGCTCGAGCATGCGATCTGCACCACCGGGTCCAGGCGCAGCGCGCGGATGGCCTCGAAGAGGTTGGTCTGGCCGGTGATGTTGGTGGTCAGGGTCTCGTTGGGAGCCGTCCAGCTCGCCGGCACGAAGCTCTGCGCCGCCAGGTGGAAGACGTAGTCGGGCCGCGTGCGCTCGAGCGCGGCCAGGACCGAGCTGAAATCCCGCAGATCGGTCTCGACGAGGTGGACCCTGTCGCGCACGTGCTCCACGTTGTCCATGCGGCTGCGCCAGCGATAGGTGCCGAACACCTCGACGTCCGGGTGCTCGGCGAGCAGGTACTCCGCCAGGTGTGAGCCGGCGAAGCCGGTGATGCCGGTGATCAAAGCCCTCATCGACTCCTCCCTTCAGACGACTCCGACAGCTGCGACAGGTACTGCGCCAGTCCCCATTCCCAGTGTTCCACCGGGCGCCCGAGCAGCGCCTCGCAGCGCTCGACCGCGAGCACCGAGTAGGCCGGCCGCGGCGCCGGCCGCGGCATCTCCGCCGTGGTGACCGGCGCCACCTCGACGGCGCCGGCCGGTCCCGGCCACCAGCGCGCGATCGCCGCGGCAAAAGAGTACCAGGAGACGGGCTCGCGGTTGCGATAGTGCACGATCCCGGTGGCCTCGAGCGGCGCCAGGTCGAGCAGCGCCCGCGCCAGGAACGGGGTGTAGGTGGGCGCTCCCACCTGGTCGGCGACCACCCGCAGCTGCCGCGTCCCGCGCTCGATCTGGCGCACGATGGCGGTCACGAAGTTGGGGCCGCCGGCCCCGAACAGCCAGCTGGTGCGCACCACCAGGCTGCGCCGGGCCGCCAGCGCCAGGCGTTCGCCGGCGAGCTTGCTCCGGCCATAGACCGAGCGTGGACCGGTGGCGTCGCCCTCGGCATAGGGTTGCCCTCTCTCGCCGCCGTCGAAAACGTAATCGGTCGACACCTGCAGGAGGCGCGCGCCACGGCGGTCGGCGGCCCGCGCCAGCCCTCCCACGGCCTCGCCATTGACCGCCATGGCATGCTCCTGCCGCGTCTCGCAATCGTCGACCCGCGTGTAGGCGGCGCAGTTGATCACCACCTCGGGGCCGAACGCCGCCATCCAGTAGGCGAGCCGCTCCTCGTCCGCGACGTCGGCTTGCTCGCGCGACAGCGCCAGCGCCGGCCAGCCGCGCGCCCGCGCCGCCGCCAGCACGGCGCGGCCCAGCATGCCGCTGCCGCCGAGGATCAGGGTCCGCATCGCCGCTGCCCGCCGATCCGGGCCATCAGGTGATGCCGACTTCGGAGTTGTCGCCGACCATGAAGCGATACGCCTTCGGTTTCTGGTCGGTCTTGACGATGCGCACGTTGCGGCCGATCAGCGAGCCGTCGATCCGCAGCGGGATGTCGCGGATGGTCGAATCGGCGAGCACGATCGAGTTCTCGAGCTCGCAGCACACCAGGCTGCAGCGCTCGCCGATCGAGGTGTAGGGGCCGACGAAGGCGCTCTCGAGGCGCGCGCCGTCGCCGATCACCACCGGCCCCCGCACCAGCGAATCGACGATCTCGACGTTGGCTCCCAGGCTCACCCGGCCCTCGATGCGGCTGCCGGCGCCGACGGTCGAGCCCAGGCGCGGCTCGAGGCCCTCGAGCACGATGCGGTTGGCCTCCAGCATGTCCTCGAGCTTGCCGGTGTCCTTCCACCAGCCGCGCACCAGGTGCGGGTGCACCTCTAGGCCGCGGTCGATCAGGTCCTGGATGGCGTCGGTGATCTCGAGCTCGCCGCGCGCCGACGGCTTGATCCGGCGCACCGACTCGAAGATCGTGGGATCGAACATGTAGACGCCGACCAGCGCCAGGTTGCTCTGCGGCTGCCGCGGCTTCTCCTGCAGCCGCCGCACCTTGCCGCCCGCCGTCAGCTCGGCCACCCCGAACTGCTGCGGGTTCGGCACCTCGGCGAGCAGGATCTGGGAGTTGCAGCCGAGCAGCCGGAACTCCTCGACCAGGCTGGTGATGCCGCCGGCGATCAGGTTGTCGCCCAGGTACATCACGAACTGCGAGGTCCCCAGGAAGGGCTCGGCGATCAGCACCGCGTGCGCCAGGCCGCGCGGCGCGTCCTGCTCGATGTAGGTGACCCGGGCGCCGAAGCGCGAGCCGTCGCCGACGGCGGCGCGGATCTCGCTGCCGGTCTCGCCGACGATGATGCCGATGTCGTCGATGCCGGCGGCGACGATCGACTCGATGGCATAGAACAGCACCGGCTTGTTGGCGACCGGCACCAGCTGCTTGGCGGAGGTGTAGGTGAGCGGCCGCAGCCGCGTGCCCTTGCCGCCGGAGAGGATGAGGCCTTTCACGTGGCGATCTCCCGCCGGCCGCTCGGCAGCTGAACCCGATGGCCGCAGCGAAGGGGAGGAGGCGTCCCCGCCGGTTTCATGGCTCGGAGCACCGGCGGCGATGGCAGCTCAAGGCGCGGTCTGGGTGCTGCGATTATTGAGGTCGAGCACGGTGCCGATGTTCTTCAGGCTCAGGGAGAAACGGATGCTGGTGTCGGAGAGGCGCGGCCCGACCAGCGCCTTGAACTGGCGGATCTCGAGGCGCAGGCCGTAGCACTGCTCCGACCAGTTGATCGCATAGTACTGCTGCCCCAGCACGTGGTTCTGCACGTCCCAGCCGACCTGCGCCTGCAGCGAGAGCTTCTGCGGGATGACGTTGAGAGCGGTGTTGACGCGGACCTCGTTGCTCTCCGTCATGCCGGTCTCGGGCAGGTAGTTGACGAACCAGGTGAGGCCGACGATCTGGTTGCCGGGGAGCGAGAGATCGCTCGACAGCGAGGTCGAGGCGATCCTGCCGAACAGGCCGCTGTACTGCACCTCGCCCTTGACGCTGGTCTTCTCGCTGGGGTTGAAGCGCAGCAGGAAGTCCCACGGGCTGGCATTCGAGCGCCTGATGAGGTCGAGCGACTCCTCGAACGGCATCTTGGAGTCGAAGCTGTACATCCGCGACACCTCGAACAGCATGACCTCGCGCGCGCTGGCGTTCTCCTCGCCGGACTTGGCGAGCAGGCGGTTGTCGAGCGCCACCCGGACGTTGTTGGTGGACAGCGGCCCGTCGATCTGGTCGAACTGCGGCAGGGCCAGCTGGCGGAAATCGCTGAACGGGCCGTAGTAGGTATAGGTGACGCGCGGCTCGATGACGTGCTTGAACTTGGCGAACCCGGCGATCTCCTTTTCCATGATCTTGGAGAAAGAGGGACCGACGAGCTCCGCGGACCCGTAGGGCAGCGCGCGGTGCAGGCTGGTGTTGGCGAACGCCTGGGTCTCCGTGGTCACCGGCGGCGGCGGCGGCGCACCCGGCACCGGCACGCCGGGCACCGTGGTGAAGGTCGTCGCGAGGCTCTTCTGGTAGAAGGTGTACCGGTAGCCGCCGGTCAGCGAGAAGTTGAGCCACGAGAAGGTGTTCACCGGCAGCGTGATCTGCGGGAAAAGATCGATGCGGCCATACTCGCCGGAATACGAATCGGGGCGGATGATGTCGAGATAGTCCAGGAAGTTGTCCATCTCCAAATAAAATGGCGTCGAACCGATCTTGGTCGAACGGACCTGGTACTCCACCTCGGGCAGCTTCTTCTGATCGACGTCGGAGACGAAGTCCGTCCCGTTGTTGAACAGGATCTGGCGGTCGTTGACCAGGATGTTGAGCAGGTTGGGTCCCCAGTTGCCGGTCAGAAAGGCGCGGCTGTCGATGAAGCGCAGCGAGCTGGTGTCGAAGTCGTGCTCGAAATCGCGCAGGTAGTCGAAGTCCGAATACTTCTGGTACTGCATCACCATGCGCATCCCGAACGGCAGGTCCTCGGTGTCGTGGTCGGCCCTCACCTTCCAGCGCAGCTTGCCCTTGTCGGCGGGGTCCTTGACCGCATAGCCCTCGACGTCGCCCCAGGTTCCCTCGGTCGGGTGGTAGCGGAACTCGTCGCCGGCGCCGAGATAGCCTCGGATGTAAGGCTCGAGGTAGACGGTGTCGTCGAAGCTTTGGCCCAGCGTCTGGAAGTAGGCGAGGCTGATCGACGAGCCGCGCTGGCCCGAGGAGTGGATGGACGGCATCAGCATGCCCGAGGCGCGGTCCTTCTTCGCCGGATAGAGCAGCCAAGGGGTGTAGAACAGCGGCAGCTCCTTGACGCGGAAGGTGACGTTGCGCATGTGGGCGTAGCCTTCGACCTCGACCCGGGCGCGCGCGAGGTGGAAGCTCCAGTCGGGCGTCTTCTGGACGCACGAGGTGAACAGGCCGTCGAACACCTCGTAGGTGTCCTCGCCGGTCTTGTCGACCTCGACGCCGCTGAAGTAGTAGTCGGGCGCCACGTAGGCGGTCGCCTCGAGCATCTTGCCGGTCTTGGTGTCGAGATCGAAGTTGAGCGTGGTGCCGGTCAGCCGCTTCGGTCCCTGGTCGAGGATCACGTTGCCCTGGGCGACCACCTGCTTGCTGGTGAGATCGATCTCGACGTGGTCGGCGCTCAGCTCGAGGTCCTGGTAGTGCACCTGCACGGCGCCGGTCAGGACCGCGTAATCGTTGCGCTTGTAGTCGAAGGTCACGGCGCTGCCGGCGGCGGTGCCGCCGTCCTCGAACTTGAGGTTGAAGTCCATGCGGTTGGCGCCGGCGCCGGGCGGCCCCTTGGGCGCGCCGCCGGGAGCGGCCGGCGCGCCGGTCGCCGGGTTGTGCCGCTGCCCGCCGCCCGGCGTCGCCCCCGGCGCGCTCGACGGCACGGTGCCGGCCGGCGACGGCCCGATCGATCCCTGGGACGGCTGGCCGGGAGCGGTGCCGGGCGGCGCGGCCGGGTTGACCGCCGGTGCGCCCGCCGGGACGTTGCCGGTGTTGGCCGCCTGCGGCTCGGCGGTGCCGGCCGGCGCCGCCGGCTGCGGCGGCGCTTCCGCGGGCGTCGGGGTTGCCGGCGTGGCGGCGGGCTGGGTGGTGTCGGGCGTTGCCGGAGCTTGGGATGGCGCGGTCTGGGCCGTTGCCGGCTGCGCTGGCGCGGGCTGGGCCGGCGCGGGCTGGGCCGGTGTCTGGGCCGGCGGCGTGTCCTGCCGCCCGGCTGCCGGCAGCGCCAGGCAGGCGGCCAGCAAAAGGCTGAACTGCACGCGGCGCGTAACGGACATGGGCGGCGCCTAGTCTATGCGCTCGATCACCATCGCGGTAGCCTCGCCGCCGCCGATGCAGATCGCTGCGCAGCCGAGCCGGCCGCCGCTCGCGCGCAGGGCGTGCAGCAGGGTGACCAGGATGCGCGCTCCGGAGGCGCCGATGGGATGTCCCAAGGCCACCGCGCCGCCGTGCACGTTGACCCGCTCGGGAGCCAGTTCCAGATCGCGGATGAATGCCTGGGCGACGACGGCGAAGGCTTCGTTGACTTCCCACAGGTCGATGTCGGCGGCCTTTAGGCCCGCCCGCGCCAGCACCGCCCGCGCCGCGCCGACCGGCGCCGTGGTGAACCATTCCGGCTTCTGCGCCACCGAGGCGTGCGCCCGGATGCGGGCGAGCGGCCGGACCCCGAGCGTGGCGGCGTGGCCGGCCGTGGTCAGCACCAGCGCCGCGGCGCCGTCGTTGATCTTGCTGGCGTTGCCGGCGGTCACCGTGCCGTCCTTCTGGAAGGCCGGACGCAGCGACGCCATCCGGTCGAGGTCCACTTTCCAGGGCTCCTCGTCGCGTTCGACCTCGGCCGGCTGGCCCTTCTTCTGCCCCTTCTGCGGCACCGCCACCGGGACGATCTCGGCGGCGAAGCTGCCGTCTTCGCCGGCGGCGCGGGCGCGGCGGTAGCTCTCGAGCGAGAAGGCGTCCTGCTCCTCGCGCGAGAGCTTGTACTCGGCGGCGCAGAGCTCGGCGCAGTTGCCCATGTGGATGTCGTTGTAGGGGTCCCACAGGCCGTCGTGGATGGTCGAGTCGACCAGCTTGCCGTGGCCGAGGCGCAGGCCCTCCCGCACTCCGGCGGCGAGGTAGGGCGCCTGGCTCATGCTCTCCATGCCGCCCGCGGCCACCAGCCGGTAGTCGCCGCAGCGCAGGTCGTTGGCGGCGATCATCGCCGCCCGCATGCCCGAGCCGCAGACCTTGTTGAGCGTGATGGCGCCGGTCCCGACCGGGCAGCCGGCGCCGAGCGCGGCCTGCCGTGCGGGCGCCTGCCCCTGACCGGCGGTCAGCACGCACCCCATGTTGACCTGCTCGACGGCTTCGGGAGGCACCGCGGCGCGGGAGATGGCGGCGGCCAGCGCGCGGGCTCCGAGGGCATGCGCCGGCAGTGACGAAAGCGCGCCCTGGAAGGCGCCGATCGGAGTACGCACTGCGCTGAGGATCACCACGTCTTCCATGACGGACGGCTCCTTCGGGAGAAATCGCTGCCGGCGCCGCCGGCACACGCGGGCGGGCGGCAGGGCGCGCGGCATGCTAACACGCCTCCGGGGTGATGCCCCCCGGCACGCCTCCGGGGCGATGCCCCCCCGGCCGGGCTCGGGAGCGACGAAGGCCCGGGATGGCGACGCCAAGGCTCGGTGAGGGGCGGTGCCGAGATCGACGGGCCTTGCCTCGCCTTTTGAGTCGCCACGCCGGGCCTTCGTCGCTCCCGGCCCTTCCTCTCCCCTCTACGGCGATTATGCTCTCCGGCGACCGGTATCGGCTGTGCGGCTATCATCTCTTCGGCCAATCGGCTGGTCGCCAGAGAGATTGGTGGCCAGAGCGGCCAGGAGAACTCCGGGGAGGGTGTGCCAAGGAGATGTCCACGAGGGTTCTCGGCATAGATTTCGGCGAGAAGCGGATCGGGCTTGCCATCTCGGACCCCGGGGGGCGAATGGCTTTGCCTCTCCCTACCTTGGTGCGCCGCGATGACCGCTCGGCCATGGCGGCCATCGCCGAGATCGCTCTCCGCGAGGGCGTCGGGCGGCTGGTGCTGGGCGAGCCGGTCCGCCTCGACGGCTCGCGTGGACCGGCAGCGGAGCGGGTGCGCCGCTTCGGCCGGCGGCTGGCGGCGAGGACGGGCCTGCCGCTCGGCTTCGTCGACGAATCGCTGACCAGCGTCGAGGCGGCGGCGCGCCTGCGGGCCGCCGGCATCGATCCGCGGCGGGCGCCGGAGCGGATCGATGCCGCCGCCGCTCAGATCCTGCTGCAGGAGGATCTCGATCGCGCCGCGGCACGTGACCTGAAGGAGCGAAGCGGGCAAGAGGTGGGCGAAAACTAGTGGCCGAGAAAACCGCGCAGCGCGACACCCAAAGCCGCCCGCCTGCCCGCGACCGCCGCCGGCGGCGCCGGCGCTCGCGGGCCGGCTGCTGCCTGATCCTGGCGCTCGGCGTCGCCGCCGCCGGGGGGGCGGCCGCCTATGGCTGGTGGGTTGCCCGCCCCTATCAGGGGTACGCCGGCAACGAAAAGCTGGTGGACGTCGCCCCGGGCACCGGCGCTTCCCGGATCCTCGACCAGCTGGGGCGCGAAGGAGTGCTGGTCAATCCCCTGGTCGCCCGCGCCTACCTGGTCTACGTGCTGGGGAACCCGCCGCTGCAGGCAGGCGAGTACCGCTTCGCCGGGCCGATGACCTTCCAGCAGGTGCTGCGCAAGCTGATCCGCGGCGACGTGGTGTCGCGGGGAGTGACCGTGGTCGAGGGGTTCACCATGGAGGACATCGCCAACCAGCTGGCCCAGGCCGGCGCCGGCAGGCGCGAGGTGTTCCTTCAGCTGATGCGCTCGCCGGCGCTGATCGCCGACCTCGATCCCGCGGCTCCCGACCTCGAGGGCTATCTCTTCCCCGAGACCTATCGCTTCCGCGTCGGCACCTCCGAGTCCGAGATCGTCGCCACCCTGGTCAAGACCTTCCGCTCGCGATTCGAGCGTTCGGTCCGCCCGCTGATGGCCGGCGCCACGCTGGCCGGCAAGCCGGCCACGGTGCGCGAGGTGGTGACCCTCGCCGGCATCGTGGAGAAGGAGGCGCGGGCCGCCGCCGAGCGGCCGGTGGTGGCCGGCGTCTACCGCAACCGGCTGCAGCGGCACATGGCGCTCGACGCCGATCCCACCATCATCTTCGCCCTGCGGCGCCTGGAGCGCTGGGACGGCCACCTGCACCACGAAGATCTGCAGCTCGAATCGCCCTACAACACCTATCGTTATGCCGGCCTGCCCCCGGGACCGATCTGCTCGCCCGGCCTCCCCAGCCTGCAAGCCGCGGCGCGGCCCGCGGACGTTCCCTACCTCTATTTCGTGAGCCGCAACGACGGCACCCACGTGTTCGCCACCACGCTCGAGGAGCAGAACCGCAACGTCCAGATCTGGCAGCGGCAATACTGGCGCGACCGGCGGGAGCAGGAGAGGCGCGAAGCCGCCGGCGAGGACGGCGGTGCGCCCGCGCCGCCCGGCGGCCCTGGCCGCGGCAGCGGCGGCCGGCAGCACGGGCGCCGTCGCTGACGGCCGATCGCCCGCGGCGGCAGGCGCCGGCAGGTGCCGAGCGCGCACGCCGCACCGCGCCGGCCCGGTGCCGCTTCATTGACAGGGCGCAGGGGGTGGTGTATCAAGGCTAAAAAGCGCAGACCTGCCGCGCCGCCCCCAGCAGGACATCACCCGAGGTTGTAGACCGGGCCGAGAGGAGACATCCATGAACATCCCAGAAGAATTCGGGAACTACCTCCTGCTCAAGAAATTGCGAGAGGACGCCCTGGGCGAGACGTTCCGCGCCGGGCGGGTGGGCCGGGACGGCATCGAGCAGGTCGTGCTGCTGCGCGTCTTCAATGGGCTGGGCATCGACGGCGAGCGGCTGTGGCAGCGGATCTCCGGGCGCGCCGCGGTCCAGCAGGCGCTGCGCAGCCCCAACATCGGCACCGGCGTCGACCTGGGCAAGGTGCGCAGCTTCCCGTACGCCGCCTATGACTACATTTCGGGCAAGAACCTCGCGACCCTGTTCGCCCAGGCGGCGCGGCAGCGCCAGCCGATCCCGATCGAGCACGCGCTGCTGATCACCGAGCGGATGGCCCTGGCACTGGCGGCTGCCCATGAAACACGGGTGCAGGACGAGCGGCTGCTGCACGGCTTCGTGGTGCCCCACCTGGTGATGATCTCCAACGAAGGCGAGACCCGGATGCTCGGGTTCGAGGTTGCGCCCGGCCTTCGCGAGCTGTGGGCCGGCGGCTGGCGCAACGACGACCTGCGCGGCTACCTGGCACCGGAGACGGCCGCCTCGGCCGCCGCCGCCAAGACCGACGACGTCTACTCGCTGGGAGCCATCCTCTTCGAGCTGCTGGCGAGCGAACGGCTGTCGCTGCCGCCGAGCGCCGATGCCGCCGCCGCACAAGGGCAGATCGCCCAGCTCATCGACACCATGGTGCTGCCGAACGAAGGCACGCCCCTGCCGGCCCCGGTCGCGGCGCTGCTCGGCAAGAGCCTGGCCCCGCGCGACCAGCGCATCCCCGACGCCGTCACCTGGCACAAGACGGTCTCGAAGCTGATGATCGACGGACATTTCTCCTCGACCACCTTCAACCTCGCCTTCTTCATGCACAACCTCTTCCGCGACGAGATCGACCGCGAGAGCCAGGAGATCGAGGCCGAGAAGAAGCTCGAGCTGCCACGCCGGCTGTCGGCGGGCGCCGCGAGCGGCGCGGCGGCCGGCGGCGTTGCCGCCCTTGCCGCCGGGGCAGCCGCGGGCGCGGCGACCGGCCATGCCGGCGCGGCGGGTGCCGCCGACATGCGCGAGCGGACGGGCGTTCGCGATGCGAGCTGGGCTGCCGCCGCCGCCGCGGGCGGGGCCCATGCGCCAGGCGCCGGCACCGCGGCGGCGGGCGGGGGCGACCGCAAGCTGCTGTGGATCGGGATCGCCGCCGCCGTGGTGCTGGTGCTCGCGGTAGGCGGTTTCCTGCTGTTCGGCCGGGGCGGCGCGAAGCCGGCAGGTCAGGCGCCCGGCGCGGCAGCCGCGGGCACGCCGGCGGCGACCGCCGCCACCACCGCCGCCGAGGCCGCCCGCAACGCCGCGGCGCTGCAGGCGCAGATCCAGCAGATGATCGAGGCCCGCAGCAAGGAGCTCGAGAGCAAGCTCAAGGGCCAGTACGACGACAACATCAAGCAGCTGCAGCAGAAGCTGGAGGAGAGCCGCCGCACGGCCGCCGCCGCCCAGGCCCAGGAGAAGGACAAGGGGCGCAGCGAGCGGCAGGCGGCAGGCGCCGGGGCCGCGGACGCGGCCGCGCCGTCGACCGCCGCCGCGGAGGTCCGGCCGCGCACCGAGCGAGCGGACACGCCGGCCGCGCCGCCGCTTGCCGCCGGGGCGACGCGCACCGCGTCACCGGCTGCGCAACCGCCGGCCGCGGCGGCGCAGCGCGAGGCTGGCGCCGGCTCCACGACGGCGGCGGGCACCTCGCCAACGCCCGCGGCGACCCCGGCGGCCCCGGCAGTCCCGGTGGCCGAGGCCGGCGCCGGCCGGGGGCCGCAGATCCAGCTGGGCGACCTGGTGAATCCCGGGCCCGGAGTGGTGATGCCCAAGCTCCTCTACCGGCCCGCGACGCGCTACCCCGCCGCCGCCAGGCGCATGAACCGGGCCGCCGAGGTGGCGGTGAGGCTCCTGGTCGACGAGAAGGGCAACGTGGAGAAGGCCGAAGAGGTAGGAGGACCGGTGGGCCTGGGCTTCGACGAGGCAGCGCTGGAGGTCGCCCACCACAGCTCCTACCAGCCAGCGACCAAGGAGGGTGTCCGCGTCAAGATGTGGCTCAGCATGAAGGTGACCTTCGTACCATAGCCTCAACGGCCATTCCTCAGGAGGTTGAAGCACCGCGGAAGGTGGCCGGAGAGCTCGATGGCCGGAGAGCTCGATGGCCGGAGCGGGAAGGAGGAGGGCCGCGGGAGACGGGCTCCCGTGGCGGCGACTCTGGGAAGGCGAGGCAAGAACCTTCCACCTCGGCACCCCCCCCAGCGAGCCTGGAAGGTCGCCACCACGGGAGCCCGTCTCCCGTGGTCCGGCCGGAAGGGTACCCGTGGAGGCTTACAGGTCCGAGGACTTCAGGCTGGCTACCAGCTCCTGGATGATCGGCTTCAGGACCTTGTCGAACATGCGGTCGTCGTGGACGCCGCCGCCGAAGCCGCCGACCGAGACACTGGAGCTGCTCTCTTCCTTGCGCGCCTCGTCGGCCCAGACGATCTCGCCGGTCGAGACGTTGAATACGCGGGCGTTGAGCGCCGCCACGAAGGTCCGCTTGTGGACGCCGAAGCTCGGCAGGTTGCCCACCCCCGGGCCGTGAGCGCCGGCGTCGGTATTGCCGTACTCGGTGAGCGCACCGGTCAGCATGTAATTGACCCCCAGCAGCTTGCCGATCCGCATCGCGGTCTTGGCATCGACGTCGCCGCTCAGGGTGAGGCCCTTCTCCTGCATGATCGAGTTGATCTTCTCGCGCTCGACCACCACGAACTTGCGGCTCTTGACCAGCTCGGTGACGAAGACGTCCTGAGCGGCGGCGGCGCCGTTCTGGAACCACCACTGGTTGTTGGCCTTGTTGCTGAACTCGAGGACCGCGATCCGCGGCTTGCCGCTGCTGCCGCCTTCCGCGGCCAGCAGCGAGGCGGTCAGGACGAGCGCCAGGGCGGCGCAAAGGACCAGGGTAAGCACGCGCTTCATGGGTCGATCTCCTAAGGCAGTGGGGGTCCCGCCCCCGTTTGTGCTCGCTCGCCAGCCCGCCCGCGGCCATCCGGTTGATACACGCCCGCCGCTACCCGGCCAGGAGGCTTCGCGCCCTGGGCTCCGGCGGAGCGGCGGGCGCGGCGATAGATAGAGCAAGAGCAAAGAATTATACCGCGCGGGCTCCTCCTCTGCCACTCGATGCGCGGTCTGGCGGCAGCGGGGGACACGACGCCTGTCACGCCCACCCGCCAAGAAGAGGCGGCGTGCAGACAGCGGGCGTTACCGGCGGGCTCGCGGCCCTGCTGTAGACTGCGGCCCCGCAGGAGCTCGATACCCCGACCATGGCCTCACCGGAGCAGGCGCCGGACGCATCGCCAGCCAGCGCGCCCCTAGCCGGCGGAGTCACAGCCAGCGGAGCCGCGGCCCCGTGGCTGCCGGCGGCAGTGTTCGCGCTGGCGCTGGCGGTGCGCCTCGCCTACAACTTCGAGATCCGGGACCTGCCGACGCTCCACGAGCTGGTGATGGACGCGCAGCGCTACGACGCGCTGGCGCGGGACATCCTCGATCACGGCTGGCGGCCGCGCGAGGCGTTCTACCAGGCGCCGCTCTACCCCTATCTGCTCGCGGCGGTGTACGCGGTCAGCGGCCGCTCGGCGACGGCGATGCGCCTGGTCCAGGCGGCGGCCGGCGCGCTCACCGCCGCCCTTGCCGCCATTGCCGCCGGACGCCTCTGCCAGCGCGCGCCCGGCGGCGGCAGGGATGGCGCGAGCGACCGGCGGCAGGCCGGTGCGGTCGCCGCGGCGGCCGGGGTGATGGCGGCGCTCTATGCGCCGGCCGTCTTCTACACGCCGTTGCTGCTGAAGACCGTGCCGGCCTTGCTCTGCGAGTCGGCGGCCCTGGTGCTGCTGCTGCCGCCATCTGGGCGCGCCGTCTCGCCGGCGCGCGGGCTGGCCGCCGGACTGGCGCTGGGCGGGGCCGCGCTCCTGCAGGAGAGCCTGCTGCTGCTGGCGCCGGCGGCGGCGCTCTACCTGCTGGCCGCCAGCTCGAAAGCTGGCACGGCAGAAAGCTCGCCGGGAGCCGAGCCGCGGCACGCCGGCGGCATGGCAGAGACCGCGCCGCCCGGAGCCGAGCCGCGGCACCCCGACGGCACCGCAGGGACCGCGCCGCCCGGAGCCGAGCCTCCACGCGCCGGGACGGCGAGCCCCGGCAGCAGGCTCGCCGGTTCCCGGCATGCCGCGGCCCGTGGCCCGAAATGGTCTTGGCCGGCTTCATGGGCGCGGGCGGGCGCCGCCCTGGCGCTGCTTGCCGGCACGGCGCTGGCGCTGGCGCCGGCGGCGCTGCTCAACTATGCGGCCGGGGGCGAGCTGCTGCTGACCAGCTCGCAGGGTGGGATGAACTTCTACATCGGCAACGCCCGCGGCGCCACCGGCACCTACGCCGCGCTGTCGTCAGGCAGCCAGGCCCCCGAGCGCCAGCGGGCCGACGCGGAGCGGCTGGCTGCCGCCTTCGCCACGCGCGAGCGTGGCCGGGCGGTGGCCGCGGCCCACCTCACCCCGGGCGAGGTGTCGCGGCTCTTCTGGCGCGAGACCGGACGCGAGATCGCCGCCGACCCGCGGGCCTGGCTGCGCCTGATGCTGCGCAAGGTCCGCCTGTTCTGGAACGCCTACGAGGTCCCCGACGCCGAGGGATTCCGGGTCTACCGCCGGGAGTCCCTCCTGCTGAGCTGCGATCCGGTGGTCTTCGGCACGGTGGCACCGCTCGCCGCCGCCGGCCTGCTGGCGCTCGCCCGCGGCGACGCGCGACAGCGCCGCGGAGCACTGCTGCTGGCACTGCTCGCCGGGACCGTTTGCGTCTCGGTGGTGCTGTTCTTCGTCTTCGGCCGCTACCGCCTGGCGGTCGTCCCCTTCCTGGTGCCGCTTGCCGCCGCCGGCGCCATGGAGCTGATCGACGTCGCGACGCGCGCGCGGGCGGCATCCTGGCGCGACGCGGCCAGGCCGGCACTCGACCTGGCGCTCCTCGGCGCCGCCGGCCTGGCGGTGAACCTGCCGTGCTACTCGGCGGCCGAGGTCCGGCAGCAGGACTCGGCGATCGAGTACAACCTCGGCGTCGCCGCCACCCGCTGGGCCGAGGCCGCCGGGGCCGAGGACCCGCGCCTTGCCCGGCTCGCCGCGCCGGCACCCGGCGGCGGCGGTCCGAGCCTGGCCCACGCCGCCGCCGCCCGCGAGCGCCTGGGCCAGGCGGTGAGCCGGGCCTCGCGCGCCGCCGCCTACCTCGAGGAGGCAGCGCAGTCGAGCCCGGGCTTCTTCGCCGCCGAGCTCGAGTGGGCCATCGCCCGCGAACGCCGAGGCTCCTATCTGGCGGCGTCCGGCGAGTACGCCCCGGCGGTCGGCGACTACTTCGCCGCCCGGCGGCGCCTCGCCGCCGCCCTCGCCGCCGCCAGGAGCACCGGCACCGCAAGCACCACCGGCGCGACCAGCACCGCCGCCGCCACGACCGCCGGCGCCACCGCCGCTGCCGCCACGACCGCCGCCGGCGCGCCCCCGGCCGGCGCCGCCGACCCGGTGCTCACCAGGGAGGCGCATACCGTGCTGGCCGCCCTGGACGCCGGGGCCGCCGGGGCGCTCAACAACCTCGGCGTGGAGCTGATCGCCGCCGGCCGGCTCGACCGCGCCGAGACCGTCCTCGTCCAGGCCGCGGCCCTGGCGCCAGCCCAGCCGGCGCCTCGCGGCAGCCTTGCCCTTTGCAGGTTCCAGCTCGGCCTCGCCGCCCGCCGCCAAGGCGCCACGGCTCCGGCGGCACGCTATCTCGCGTCCAGCCGCGACGGCTACCGCCAGGCGATCCAGCTCGCCGAGGCCGCCGGCCGCGCCGACCTGGCCGGCCTCTACCGGCAGGGCCTGGCCGCCGCCGGCGCCGAGCTGGCCCGCGATCCCGGACGCCCTTGATCCGGCCAGGGCGCTTGCAGCTCAGCGCCGCGCCGCCAGCTCCTGGGCGTCGGCCACGCAGAGCGCCGTCAGGTTCACGATGTCCGCCACCTCGACGCCGGGTTGCAGGACATGGACGGGCTTGGCCATGCCGAGGAGGATGGGGCCGATGGCCTCGGCCCCGGCCAGCCGCCAGATGAGCTTGTAGGCGATGTTGGCCGACTGCAGCTCGGGAAAGATGAGGACGTTGGCGGGGCCCCGCAGCCGGCTGAAGGGGTAGGTCTCGCACAGCAGCGACTCCACCACCGCGGTGTCGGCCTGCATCTCGCCGTCCACCTCCAGGTCCGGATGGCGGGCAGTCACCAGCTCGACCGCGCGGCGCACCTTGCGTGCCGCCGGATGATGGTTGGAGCCGAAGTTGGAGAACGACAGCATCGCGACCCGCGGCGCGATGCCGAAGCGGCGGACGAACTCGACGGTCAGGGCGGTGATCTCGGCCAGCTCCTCGGGGGAGGGGTCGATGTTGACGGTCGTGTCGGCGAGGAAGAACAGGTGCTCCGGCGAGCGAGCGGCGGCGCCGGCCGCGACCGGCGGCGCCGTGTCCTGGAGGATGAGGATGTAGGCCCCCGACACGCGCGAGACGCCGGGCCGGGTGCCGATGATCTGCAGCGCCGGCCGGATCGTCTCGGGATAGCTGCGGGTGAGCCCCGAGATCATGCCGTCGGCGTCTCCCAGCTCGACCATCATGCAACCGAAATAGTTGCGCAGGCGCATCTGCTTGCGCGCGTCCGTCAGGGTCAGGCCGTCCCGGCACCGCATCTCGTGCAGGCGCCGGGCATAGGGCTCGAACAGCTCCGAGCTCTCGTTGTGCAGGATGGTGACCCGCCCTTCCGCGAGCTCGAGGTCGCGGAGCCTGCCGGCGATCACCTCGCGGCGCGCCAGCAGGATGGGATGCGCGATCCCTTCCTCCACCAGGATCTTGGCGGCGCGCAGGACCTGGTCGTGCTCGCCCTCGGGGAAGACCACCCGCTTGGGATCGCGCTTGGCGCGGTCGAGGATGCCACGCATCAGCTCGAAGCGGCGCGAGATCAAGGTTTCGAGGCGCCGCTGGTAGGCATCGAGATCGGCGATCGGCACCCGTGCGACGCCGCTCGCCATCGCCGCCTGCGCCACCGCCGGCGGCACCCGCAGCAGCACCCGGTGATCGAACGGCTTGGGGATCAGGTAGTCGCGGCCGAAGCGCAGCGAGTCGAGGCCGTAGGCCCGCAGCACCGAGTCGGGGACGTCCTCGCGCGCCAGCGCCGCGAGCGCCCGCACCGCCGCCAGCTTCATGCCGTCGTCGATGTCGGTGGCGCGCACGTCCAGGGCGCCGCGGAAGATGAACGGGAAGCCGAGCACGTTGTTGACCTGGTTCGGATAGTCGCTGCGGCCGGTGGCGACGATGGCGTCGGGGCGCGCCGCGCGCGCCTCGTCGTAGCCGATCTCCGGGTCCGGGTTGGCCATGGCGAAGACGATCGGGTCGCGGGCCATCGAGCGGATCATCTCGGGCGTCACCACGCCCGCCGCCGACAGCCCGATGAACACGTCGGCGCCGCCCATCGTCTCGGCCAGGGTGCGCGCCGCCGTGTCGGCGGCGAACTCCTCCTTGTAGGGATCCATCAGCTCGCGGCGGCCGCGATAGATCACGCCCGCGATGTCGGCAAGGATCATGTTCTGCCGCCGCGCCCCCAGGGCGAGGTACAGCCTGGCGCAGGACAGCGCCGCGGCGCCGGCGCCGGAGAAGACGATGCGCACCTCCGAGATGGCCTTGCCGGCCAGCTCCAGGGCGTTGAGCAGCGCCGCGCCGGAAATGATCGCGGTGCCGTGCTGGTCGTCATGGAAGACGGGGATCCGCATCTCCGCCTTCAGGCGGCGTTCGATCTCGAAGCAGTCCGGCGCGCGGATGTCCTCGAGGTTGATGCCGCCGAAGCTCGGCTCGAGCAGCTTGACGGCGCGGATCAGCTCTTCCGGGTCTTCCGTCGCCAGCTCGAGGTCGAAGACGTCGATGTCGGCAAAGCGCTTGAACAGCACGCCCTTGCCTTCCATCACCGGCTTGCCGGCCAGCGCGCCGATGTTGCCGAGGCCCAGGACGGCGGTGCCGTTGCTGATCACCGCCACCAGGTTGCCCCTTGCCGTGTATTCGTAAGCCAGCAGCGGATCGCGCTCGATCTCCTTGCAGGGGTAGGCGACGCCGGGGCTGTAGGCGAGCGACAGGTCGCGCTGGGTATTGGTGGGCTTGGTGGGGACGACCTGGATCTTGCCCTTGCGTCCATGCGAGTGGTACGCGAGGGCTTCCTCTGGCAGGATTTTCTTCACGGCGGCCGATCTTACCTCGCATAGACTTCCGTGGTGGCCATGGTCCGTTCCGAGTGATCGTCGCGGTCGAGGACGGCGCCTACCGCGTGGTGACCCAGCCGGACCACGCGCACCTGGCGGGCGAGATCCTGTCGTTGTGGCGCGCCGATGGGCTGGCCGCCAATCCGCGGCGCGGCGAGGTGGTCTTTGCCGGGCGCGAGCACGACAACGGCTGGCGGGAGGCGGACGCGGCGCCGCGTTGCGCCGCCGACGGTCGCCCGGTGGACTTCATCGCCATGCCGCGCGATTTGCGCATCGAGATCTGGGAGCGCGGCACCACGCGCTTCCTCGAACGCCGTCCCTATGCCGCCCTGCTGATCGTCCGGCACGCGCGCGATCTCCACCGCGACCGGCGGCGGGAGCCCGGTTGGCGGGAGTTCCTGGAACGGCTCGCCCGGCGCGAGCGCCGCCTGCGCCGGGAGCAGCGGGTCTCCGGCCGCGCCCTGGCGGCGGACTACCGCCTGCTGAGCATGGCCGACAAGATCTCGCTCGCGGCGTGCGCCGGCCGGACCGGAGAGCTGGGCCTGACCGCGGGAAGTGTCGGCGCCCTGCGACGAGGTCCTGGTGACCCTGGTTCGCGGGGCGCCGACCTGCCCGGCATGACCGGCCGGCTCGCGGCCGGCACGGTGTGGCTCGCGCCGCTGCCGCTCGCCGGCGCCACCACCTTCCGGGTGCCCTGCCGCCGCATCCCGCTGCGTCCCTACCGGGGTGACGCCGACCTCGGCGGCGAGCTCGCCGCCGCGCGCTGGGAGGATCTGGAGGTCCGGCTGGCGGGCTAGGCCGGCCGGGCGCTGTGGTGCTCAGGGCTCGACCGCGCGGGCTCGCGGCGCGTTCAGACCTTGAGGTTCTCGGTCCGGCTGGGGCCCGACAGGACCACCTGCTCGAAGACCCTGCGATAGAGCACCAGGAGGTCGGAGAAGACGCGGGCGAACGCCTGGTCCGTCGCCTCGGCGAGCAGCGGATGATCGTGGGGGAGCGGCGGCAAATAGAGCGGACCGGGCGCCGCTTCCGCCGGGGAACCGCCGCCGGGGAAGCCGGCCGCGGCCGCGGCGCCGCCGGCGGCCGCGCGATCCACGACGGCGTCCCGCGGCTCCGCCTCCATGCCGGCGGCAGGCATCGAGGACAGCCGCTCGGCGGCGGCGGACGGGTCGCCGGCAGCAGCTCCCCCCAGGGCCACGGCCTCGACGGCCGCCCGGGCCAGCGCTGCGGCCCGGCCGTCCACCAGGTACAGGGTGTAGAAGAACTCGAACATGTCGACCTTCAGCACCCGCAGGATCTTTTCGAGCGAGTCGAGCTTGGGCAGCTCCTTGCCGTTCTCGTACTTCGACAGCTGGCTCTTGCCGATCCGCGCCTCCCGGGCCACGCGGCTCTGGCTCTTGCCCCTGAGCTCGCGCAGCAGGCTCAGGGTCCTGCCCAGGTTGGCAAACATGCCCATAGGAGAAATGTAGCGGCAGGAACATACCGCGTGCAAGCGTAAGTCACTGATAATGATACATTTAGACGCCAAGCATTAGCCAGATCAGATCATCCAGTTCTCCATTTGGACTACGAAATACGCAGCTGTTGGAGAGTAAAGACAAAAAGTTGTCTATATCCGTCCTGGATACGTTTTTTCCCGACGAGCAGCCTGCGCCGGTTGCGGTGACGCCGTTTGCGTGCCGGCCAGCGCTCCTACTTTTCGCTTCAGGTACGGCCGGCTGTTCCCCGTGCAGCCGGCCTGTCAGGCCGCCTGGCGCGGCCCGTTCAGCGCTTCTTGCGGCGGCCGCGCCTGGGGGTCCCGGAGGATGGCGGCGGCGCCTGCGGCGCCGCACCGGCGGCAAGCTCGCCGCCGCCCGCCCCGCGCGGCATGACGCGGAAGAGCACCACGAACTCGCCGACCTCGACGGCGCCCTGGGCCACCGGCTGGGAGTGCTGGAAGGTGCTCTGCATGAAGGACTCCACCCTGCCCAGCGCTTCCTTGATCTCCCCCGGCAGGGCGGCGGCGCTGGTGCCGATGGGATAGGCGCCAGGGTCCGTGGCAGTGGTCCGCTCGACCTGGATCTTCTCGGCTTCGACCAGGTCATAGCGACGGAAGAACTCGCGGCGGCTGACTCCCTGCGAGCTCAAGATCTTGGCCAGGGTGTTGAGAGTTGCGTGCTGGCGGCCGTTCTCGATGCGCGACAGCTGCCCGCGCCCCAGCCCCGCCTGCGCACCCAGATCCTCGAGCGTCAGGTGCCGCTCCTTGCGCAGCCGGCGCAGGGTCTCGCCCACGCAATCGAACATTTCCACTCGCGCAACATACTCGCGGTCGGTACCGCGTTGCAAGCGTAACCCTTTGAGGATCAAATGTTTACGCTTGGAGAACATTTCCGGTCACGGCGTCTTGTTCCCGGCTCTGGAAAGGTGCGTGCCGGTGTCCAGGCCCGATCCGACAACTAATCCTCGATTGGGCACCACCCGCGATTGCCGCTTCCTGATGGGGTTCCGGCGGCGCGCGAGGCCGTCGCCGGCGGGTGGAGCCGCCGCCGATCGGCCATGCTACCCTTGGCGCAGGATGCAGCAAGCGCAGCATCATGCGGCGGCACCCGCACCCTCCCCTTTGGCGCTGCCGGCTTTCCGGCGTTTTGGCGGCGGGGGCGGACTGGCCCGGCATTTCCACGCCGTTCGCCTGTCCCGTTCGCAGCGTCCGGATCTCACCGCCGCCCGCGAGCGGCCGTTGATCGTCTACCTCCACCACTGCTCGTGGTGGGACCCGCTGGTCTGCCTGCAGCTCGCCAGCCAGATCTTTCCGGGCCGGCGCCACTACGCGCCGCTCGATCAGGAAACCCTCCGCCGCCACGGCCTCTTCGCGCGCCTCGGCTTCTTCGCCGTCGACGTCGAGAGCGCCCGCGGCGCCCGCCGTTTCCTCGAGCTGGCCACCCGGATCGCCGAGCAGCCGGAGGCCACTCTATGGGTTACCGCCGGCGGCGCCCTGGCAGACCCGCGCGAACGTCCGGTGAAGCTGCAGGCCGGGCTCGGACACCTGGCGGCCCGCGTCCGCCACGCCGTGCTGCTGCCGCTGGCGCTCGAGTATCCGTTCTGGAACGAACCGCTGCCCCAGGCGCTGGCGCGCTTCGGCGAGGAGCTGGCCGTCGAGGACGCCGGCATGCGCGCCCACGACTGGACCGAGGTGCTCGCGGCCCGGCTGGAGGCAGCCCAGGATGCGCTGGCCGCCGAAGCGGTGGGGCGCGATGCGACGCGCTTCGAGGTCATCCCGGGCGGCGGCGCCACCGCCGGCGGTCTTCAGGAGACGTGGCGGCGAGTCCGGGAGATCCTGCACCGGCGGCGGCCGATCCGCCGCGCGGACCCCGCGGACCCCGGGGGCGCGTGAGCCGCGTAGGCCGCTTATCAGCGGATACGGCCGCGTAGGCCGCTTATCAGTTGGATACGGCCGCGTAGGCCGCGGCCTTCGGGGGGCGGACGATCTCGGCGGCGGCCGGCCAGGCGCCGGCGAGGAAGGTGGCAGCGGCCGGAAAGAAGTCGTCCGGGCGCTCGAGGTAGGGGTGATGGCCTGACCCTTCGACGCGCAGAAAGCGGGCGTTGCCGCTGTGCACCGCCCAGTCGCGCGATGCCTCGAGCGGCACCAGGTCGTCGGTGCCCTGCATCACCAGGATCGGGAACTGCAGCCCTCCGAGGCGGGGACGAAAATCCCAGGCTTTCATCTTCGGGACGATGTGGTCGAAGTAGAGGCTCATCGTGTGGGCAGGCCACTCGTTCGGGAAGCCGCAGACGTCGTCGAGCGGGAAGCGCGCCGCCGCCTCCGGCTCGCCCATGAAAGCCGGCAGCAGGAAGTAGGTGAACCAGGCGCGGCAGAAGGCCACTGGGTCCTCGCGGTCGATGCCTTCGCGCCGCATCTCCTCGAGCCGCGGCACGCCAGGCGGATAGATCAGCACCTCCGGAGCGGGGGTTTCCTGGGCCCATTCGCCGGGCTGCCGCGGCGTGATCGGGCACACCAGCAGCATGCGCTCCACCCGCTCGGGGTTTTCCATCGCGTACAGAGCGGTGACGGCGGCGTGGTAGGAGGTGCCCAGCAGCGCCATGCGGTCGAGGCCGAAATAGCGCCGCACCGCCTCGAGATCGCGGACGTCCTGCTCGACGCCCAGGTGGCGCCGATCGCTGACGGTGCTCGACCGGCCCCGGCTGCGCGGGTCGAAGAGGATCAACCGGCGCCCCTCGGCGAGCGGCTGCAGGGCATCGGCCAGCCAGTTGGCGTTCGGGACCACCACCGTCTCCGGGCCTTCGCCGAGGATCCGGTAATAGAGGTGCAGCCCGCGCCGCACGAAAACGAAGCCTTCGCTGCTCTTCATCGTCCTCGCCACCGCGCCCCACCCACGGGCCAGCAAGTCTACTACAGCGCCGACGCCCCACCGGAGGGCTGCTTGTAAAAGCGAAAAAAGCGAGGGACCCAGCTAGTGCCCGCTAGTGCCCGCCCCCGGAGGGCAACGCCACCTCGAACAGGCGGAACGGCGGCTGTTGTGGAAAGCTGCGCCGGAGCAGCGAGAAGCTGACGTTGTAGACCGGCACGCCCGCGGCGGTCTTGCCCTCCGGCTGGCCGCGATGGGCGTGGCCGTGGAAGACCGCATCCACCGGGTAGCGCGCCAGGGGTTCCGCGAGGCGGCTGGAGCCCAGGAACGGGAAGATCTCGAGCGGCTCGCCTTCGACCGTCTCCTGGACCGGCGAGTAGTGCAGCACCGCGATGCGCGGCTTGTGCCGCAACCGCGCCAGCGCCGATTCGAGCTTCAAGGCCTCGCCGACCGCCTCGTGCACGAATTGCTTGATGATCTCCTCGCCCCACGGACCGAGGGCCCGCTTGCCGAAGCCGCCGGCGAAACCCTTGACCCCCGCGAAGCCCACCCCTTCGACCTCGCAGGCCTCGCCGTCGAGCATCTGGACCCCGCTTTCGACCAGGACCTGGCGCACCTCGGCGGGCTTGCCGGACTCGAAGTCATGGTTGCCGAGCACGCCGATGATCGGCACGCCGACGGTCTGCTTGAGCTCGCGCGCCAACCCATTCGCCTCCTCCGGCAGGCCGTGGTCGGTCAGGTCGCCGCACAGCAGCACCACGTCGCCGTCGCGTCCCGCCTGGGTCAGCGTCTGGCGCAGCAGCGGCTCCGCCGTGCGGCCGAAGTGCAGATCGGCCATGGCCGCGATGCGCACGACTCCATCGGCTCGCACGTCTCACGTCGAAAGGCAAGCGGCGTGCCATGCGTTCTGGTACAGGTCTTGCTCCCTGGGGTCCCCAGGAGGAAGCCTGCCTCGAATGACGACGCGCGCGAACCCTTCGCACCCCCAGAGGACCCCGCTCTCGCCAGCAGCCGCGGCCTTCTACCGCCACTGCATGTCGGTGCTCGAGCAGGCCGGCATTCCGTTCCTGGTCGGGGGCGCCTATGCCTTCGCCCGTTACACCGGCATCGTCCGCCACACCAAGGACTTCGACCTCTTCATCCTGCCGGGTGACTTCGACGCCGCCCTGGCCGCGCCGGCCGCCGCCGGCTACGAGGTCGAGCGGAACTTCCCGCACTGGCTGGGCAAGGTCCATGGCGAGGACGGCGCCTTCGTGGACCTGATCTTCGGCTCCGGCAACGGCCTGACTCCCGTCGACGAGCGCTGGTTCCAGCATGCCCGGCGCGGCGTGGTGCTCGGGGTGCCGGTGCGGCTCTGTCCCGCCGAGGAGATGCTCTGGTCGAAGGCCTTCATCATGGAGCGCGAGCGTTACGACGGCGCGGACGTCGCACACCTGCTGCACTGCTGCGCCCGCGAGCTCGACTGGCCGCGCCTGCTCGACCGCTTCGGTGAGCACTGGCGCGTCCTGCTCAGCCACCTGGTGCTCTTCGATTACATCTACCCGGTGAACCGGGCGCATCCCGCGCAGCCTTCGAGCGCCGCGCGCGTGCCGCCCGAGGTGATCGAGACCCTGGTCGGCCGGCTGCTTCAGGAAACCCGCGAGATGAGCCCCGGCAACGGTGGCGCCGGGGCGATGGCGGCCGGCGCCGGGGGGCCGGCCGGCGCCGAGGCCCTTTGCCGGGGCACCATCCTGTCGCGCGCCCAGTACCTCTTCGACCTCGAGACGCACGGCTATCTCGACGCACGGCTGCGACCGTCGGGCGCCATGAGCCCCGAGCAGGTCGCGCAGTGGACGGCCGCCATCGAGGACCCGGCAGACCAGTGCCCGGCCGAGCCGGACACCAGGTCGGGGCCGGCTACTGGCCGCCGATGATGTCGGTCAGCTGCAGCGCCGCTGCCATTGCCGCCAAGGTGCCGGCAATGGCCAGGCGGCCCGAAAAGGCCGCGCCCGCTGCGCCCACGCTCAAACCGAATGCGATCGCCCGAATGAAATAACGTATCCTCGGCGGCGGCCAGATGCCGCCGCCATTGTGCGGCGTGCCGTTGGACATGCTCTCGACCCTCCGTGAATGAGAACCAGTTTGCCGCAACTCCACTACCAAGGGGCGCCGCCGGGACCTCCGGTGTTACGCCGGGCGCCGCTCGTCAGGACAGCGCCCGCTCGTCACGACCGCCCAACCAGGATGAACGGCGCCCAGAAGTAGGGATGAAAATACCGCGATCCATCGATCAGCTGGAGCTTGGAGCTGCGCAAGGCCTCGGACCGGTCCAACCCCGACTCGAGATGGCCGTAGAAGCCAACCATCAGGTCGGCGGTCGACTCGTCGTCCACCTGCCATAGGCTGACCACGAGGCTGGAAGCACCCGCGTACAGGAACGCGCGCGTCATCCCGATCAATCCCTCGCCGGATACCTCTTTGCCCAATCCGCTTTGACATGCCGACAGTACCACGAGGTCGGCACGCAGCTTCAGGTTGAAGATCTCACGCACCTGCAACAGCCCATCCTCGGCCGAACCGGCGGCATGCGTGAGGCGCAGCCCCGAGAGATCCGGATGACTCGCATCGAGCAGGCCATGGGCCGCGAAATGGAGGATGTGGGCCGAGCGCACGACCGCGCTGGCCTTGACGTTCTCTTCGCTCGCCGCGGGCCCGAGGAAGACCGCGGCTCGATCCGCGCCGAACAGCCTGGCGATCCGGCATACCTCGTCACGCGCCGCGGGCAGCGGTCTTGGCTCAGCGAGGCTGGCCGCAGCCGTGTTCGCGCCGCGCCCGGAGGCGGCTGCGGTGGCCGGGCCGCAATCGCCACCCGCAGCCGGGGCAGCCGGGGCGGCGCCGCCATCCTGGCCGTCACCTTGAACATGGCCCGGATCGCCGAAGCCCACGAACAGCTTTCCCGCCGCCTCCGGGCCGCTGCCCGGCCGGCGGCCCGTCACCAGGTGCGCCAGGACGGTGGCCGAAGGGACGTAGGACACCGCGCGTTCCCGGATGAGGTAGGGGAGATCGCGCCGGGGCGCGCCTCCTTCCGGCACCTTGGCGGTCAGCAGCACATCGAAGCTCAACGAGTACAGCGGACCGTCGGGCGCCACGACGAGGCGCGGCTTGGCGATCAGCTCGCCGGCGGCAGGCAGGAGCAGCTGCCGGTAAAGCTGGTAGGCGTCCTGGGCATAGTGCCGCGCGAGCAGCCGGCTGTCCGTGTAGACGGCGCGGCGCAGGCTCTCCACCAAGGGGGCGAGCTGCCGCCGCGGCGGCAGCGGATGGACGCCCAGACCTTCGCGCGTCACCACGAACAGGTAGGAGCCCTCCTCGCCGACGAAGAACTCGAGCAAAGCCGTGCGTTCGTCGAGGAAACCCTGGATCTCCTGAAGCGGCAGCGGTTCCGGGGCGTGCACCGCCGCATAGGCAGGTTCGCGGCGGCGGATCTCGGCATCCAGCTCCTTCTCCTGTTCCTCGGCCTGATCGAGCTCGCGCCCCAGCCGCCGCACCTCGACGTCAGGCAGTGCGTGCCGCGGCGACCACAGCCGGGTCTGCAAGCGCGCGATGCGCTCGCCGATCTCCGTCTCGCGCGCTTTCAGCTCCACCGGAATCCCTTCCCGGACGTCGACTCGCTCCTTGGCCAGCAGATCGAGCAGTCCGCGCGCGCGCGCCTGCTCGCTGGCTGCCAACGCCTCGACGTCGTGGCCGGCGCCGCGCTGCAACCGGTCGAGGCGCATCAACAGGTCGACGTAGAGCTCGAAGTAGCCGCGCCGGGTGGCGAGGAAGGAAACTCTCTGGTCGGGCCGGACGACACCTGACCGCAGCTTCTCGGTGATCGCTATCGCCCGTTCGATGGCGAACCTGGCCGCCGCCAGGTCGCCGCGATCGCGCTCGATCCGTGCCAGTCCGGCCTGCGCCGCGGCCTCGACCAGGGGCGCGGAGCCGTTGAGCTTCAGGGCGCGCTGGAAGGCGGCCTCGGCCGCGGCCGGCTTGCCGGCCTCGCGCAAGGCGTTGGCGAGCTCGACCTGGATCTGCGCCTGCCGCACCGGGCCGGCGGCCGCCTCGAGCACGGCCGCCGCTTCGAGATCGGCAATGGCCTCGCCGGGCTGGCCGCGCTCGCCATGGACCCTGCCGAGGTCATAGCGCGCCAAGCCTTCGATTCGCCGCAGACCGCTCGCCCGGATGAGGTCCAGGGCCTGCTGGAAATACTCGAGCGCCTTGGCCGGCTGGTGCTCGGCCTCGAACGTCGAACCGATCCCCAGCAGCGCGTAGGCGCGCCCCTGCGCGTTCCCCAGCCGCTCGAAGGCGGTCAGCTCTTCGCCGTACCGCTGCCGCGCCTCTTCCGGCTGCCCCATGTAGAGCAGGGAAGCGGCCAATCCCTCCAATGCCCAGGCCGCCTCGCTGGCGGAACCAGCTGTGGCTTGGCCATTTGCCGCCGTCAGGAGCTCGTGGATCCGGGCGTACTCGTCATGCGCGGCTTGCAACTCGCCAAGGTCCATGTCGATGCGAGCCCGCTCGCGGAGGGCAAACGCCTGGATCTCGAGATCGCCTGCCTGCTGGCCCCGGGCATACCCGACGTCCAGGTAGTCGCGGGCACGGTCCGGATCTCCCAGGCTCCCCAGCAGGAAGCCGAGCTCGCACAGCGTCACCGCTTGCCCGTATTCGTCGTCCGTGCGCCAATGCAGCGCCAGCGCCCGCCGGTAATCTTCCACGGCCTGCGCGATCTCGCCGCGACTCTCGCTGTAGTACCCCACGAGATACAGCAGGCCCGCTTCGCCGCCTTCATCGCCCAGCTGCCGCCGGATCGCGAGCGCGGCGCGCAGGGATTCGAGCTTGCGGGAGTCCGGGAGCAGGTCGGCCAGGCCCTGCAGGGCCTCGGCTTCCGCCAGCCGGTCGCCGATCTCGCGGGCGAGGGCGAGCGCGCGCTCGAAGAGCCGCGCGGCGTCCTCATGGCGCGCCGGGTTGGCCGGGCCGCCAGCCTGCTGCCGCGCCGCGGTCCGCGCCAGATCGAGCTGCACGGCAAGAGCCAGCTCGCGCTCCCCGACCCGGATGGCGCCGGCCAGTGCCGGCTCGAGCAGCGCTCGGGCACCGGCCGCCGCGTCGGGCCGCGGCCCGTTCAGCTCCTGGCGGGCGGCGAGCACGGCCCGCTCGGCGCGCGACAGCTCCTCGTCGCAAGGCCCGGCCGGCCGCCGCTCCTCCAGTGCGAGGGCCTGGCCGCCGGAAGGCGCCCGCGGATTGCGGGGCTCGACCGTCCACCGATGCTCGCCGGCAGCGGCGGTGACCCATGACAGCCGGATGGGCTCGAACCCCGCACCGGCCACCTGCAGGTCCTCGGCTGTCCGCCCGTCCGGGTCGAGATGGCGCACCACCAGGTCCGGCGTGCTGGAGAGGATCGCCAACCGCACGTAGGTGGCCGCCGGGAGGGTGAGGCGCAGCTCGGCAGGTCCGGCAGGCGGGGCGGCCGGTAACGCCGCCGGGGGGGTGGTCGCCTGAAGCCCTGGGGGAGGAACGGACCGCGGCGGCGGCAGGTGGGCGCAGGCCAGCCCGCCGGCCGCCAGGCACAGGACCGGCAGCGCCAGGACGGATTGCCTCCCGCCGGGAAAGGACAGGCGAAGAATGATCTGCGCTACCAAGAGCGGGGGCTCTCCCCAGCGATCCTATCGCACACTGTCTATATTGGCCTGCGAGGGGCCGTGGGTTGTGCCAGGATTGGACGGGGGGGCGATGCCGAACAGCGACCAGGAAGTGGTCTCGCGTTATCTGCAAGGAGACGCCGAGGCGGTGGACACGGTGGATTCCTGGATCTCGCGCGCGGCCTGGCCCTATCAGCGGCGGCTGTCGAGCCGCTGGGAGGACGTGCTGCAGGACGTGCGGCTGGAGGTGACCCGGTTGCTCGGCCAGGGCAAGTTCCGGGGCGAGTCCTCGCTGCGCACCTACCTCTGGCAGGTGGTGAGCCACACCTGTCTCGATCAGCTGCGGGCGCAAGGCCGCTGGCAGTGGACGGAGCTGGAAGCGCTCGACGAAGGCGGCGGCACTTCGGCACCGCCCGCGACCGGAGGTCACGAGGACAGGGACCTGGTGCAGCGGGTGCTCGGGCGGGCCTCCGGCGACTGCCGCGAGATGTGGCGATTGATCGCCATGGGCCACTCCTACCGCGAGATGAGCCAGCGCCTGGGGGTGGCCGAGGGAACCCTGCGGGTGCGCGTGCTGCGCTGCCGCGAGAAGGCGGTGGCCCTGCGCCGCGAGCTGCTTGGCGGCGGCCCTCCGCGGCGGCGTAACGCGGCCGTCGCTGCATCGCCCAATATCAGTGAGAGGGCGAATGATGATGGACTGTGACCTGGCGATCGAGCTTCTCCCCTGGCTGCTCAACGGTACCCTGGAGACCGGCGAGCGCCAGGAGGTGCTCGCGCACCTCCGCTCCTGCGCCGGCTGCCGCGCGGCGCTGGCGGACACCCGGACGGCCTGGGAGATCTTCGACTGGCACCCGGAGACCGCGGCGCTCGTGGCCCATGCCTCTGGCGGCGCGGAAGGCGCGGACGGCGCGGGCGGCGCCGGAGGGGTGGGCGGCGCGGGGGACGCGCGCGGCGCGCGCGGCGCCGAAGATGCCCAGGACATCGAGGAGCACCTCGCAACCTGCCCTAAGTGCGCCGCGGAGCTCGAGCTGGTGCGCACCAGCCGGCTGCTTGCCGACCCCGCCAGCCCGGCGGACGACGCGCGGTTCGCGATCCTGCCCCGGCCGCGGGAGGCGACCGGGAGCGGCGAGGCCGTGAACCCCGTCAACCCCGGCAACCCCATCAACCCGACATCGCCGACGCCGTTGACACCGCGCCGATCGCCCCTGGCGGCCAGGCGCGACGACGCGGCGGCCAGGCGGGCGTGGCGGCGGTCTGCCCTGGCGGCGAGCCTGGTCGGGGCGCTCGCCGCGACCGGATGGCTGCAGAGCGCGCACCGGACCCACGACCTCGAGCAGCGCCTGGCAGCCACCACCCGATCGTCCCGATCGCCGGCACCCCCCGCGAGTGCGGTGGCGGCGCCGCCGCCGCCCGCGCGCGGCGAGGCTTCCGACCTGAAGCGGCGGACCGGCGAGGCCGAGGCCCGGCTTGCCGCGCTCGCCCAGCAGAACCGGCAGCTGCAGCGTCAGGTCGCCGATCTGGACCGCACCGCTGCCGCCCTCAGCCAGCGCTCCGCTGCGCTTGCCGCTCCGCAGCCGGCCGCGGCGCCCCGCATCGAGAGCGACGTCATGGTGAGCGACCTGGCGCCGCTGGAGCAGACGGAGCGCGGCGCCGGAGCGCCGGCCGCCGCGGCCGTCCCGCTCTCCTCGGGGGCGGCAACGCTGCTGCTCCACACCCGCCATCGCGGCAGCTACCAAAGCTACGAGCTCGAAGTCCGGGACGCCCAGGGGCGGCTGGTCGGCGCGCCCGCCCGCGTGCTGCGCCTGCCGGGGAGCCAGGACTCCTTGGAGGAGTTCGACATCACGCTGCGGCGCGGCGCCCTGGCTCCCGGCACCTACACCCTGCATCTCTACGGCCGCCCGGAGCGACCTGGCGCGGTGGGGAGCGCCGACGCAGCCGAGAACCAGCGCGAGCCGCTCGAAACCTACTCCATCCGCGTCTCCTGAGCATCCTCCCAGGCACGGATCGCGGCGAGCGCCTGCGGCGCGGTGGTGACGCGCCGGAGCTCGGCGCGCAGGTCGGTCTGGCGGAACATCCGCGCCGCGGTGGCCAGCAGCTGCAGGCAGCCTTCCGGGCGGCGGTCCGGGCACAGGAACAGGAAGACCTGCTCGATGCTCCCGGCGCCGGCGTCGCTCAAGCCGCAGCGCAGCAGCCCCAGGGACACCCGCGGCGCCGGCAGATCGGGGATGCGCACGTGCGGCAGGGCGAGGCCCTCGGAGAGAAACGTCGAGGCCTCCTGTTCGCGCCGCTCCAGCAGGCGCAGGATGTCTTCGCTGGCCATGCGCTCCTGCCGGCCTCCCAGCAGGTCGACCAGCAGCCGCAACAGCTCCCGCTTGGCGATCGGTGAGTCGAAGAACGCGATGGCTCCGGGCGCCAGCAGGTCCGAGATCCGGACCCGTCCGGACGCGCTGGAACCGAGCACCGACCAGCCGCCGACGATGCCCGGCCGCGCCGGCGCGCCGGCAGCCGCGCGAGACCCGGCGGCGGCCACTGTCGCCGGCGGCGGCAGAGCGCCGGGCTTCACCAGCGTCGGGCGCGCCGGCGCGGCTCTTCCATCGATCGCCGCGGTCGTTTCATCGGGGCGCTCCGGCGCGATGCTCTCATCAGGGCGCGTTGCCGCGGCGCTCTCATCAGGGCGCGCCAGCGCGGTGCTCTTATCAGGGCGCGCCAGCGCGCCTGGCCCGCCCCTGGCCGCTGACGCCTCGGCCGGGACCTCGGCCGCCGCCATGCCGGTCTCGGACACCCCGGTCTCGTCGACCACCACGATGGCCAGGTGGTCGCCACCGGCGATCAGGCGCTCGACCGGCGTGCGGCGGCCCAGCAGCCGCTGCCACAGCGGCAGCTCGCCGGGACGGCCCACCACCACGTGGCCGACGCGGTACTCGCGGGCGAAGCGCAGGATGGTGTCGGCGACGTCTTCTCCCTTGAAGGTGAAGACGATCGCTCCCAGCTGGTGGGCGAGCGCCAGGGTGTCGGACAGGCGCCTGCGGGTCGCCGCGTCGAGGCGCGCCGGGTCCTCGCTCGAGGTCTGCACGTAGAGCGCGTACCAGCTGCGGTTGAGCTTGCCGGCGAGGCGGGAGGCGTAGCGCAGCAGCGCCGGCGCGTCCGGGCTGCGCGACGACAGGCAGACCACGATCTGGTCGGGCGCCTGCAGCCCCTCCTCGCCAGGGGTGCGGCGCGCCCGCCGTTCGATGATCGAGGCGATCTCGCGCAGGGTGAGCTCGCGCAGCTGCTCCAGGTTGGACTTGCGGAAGAAGTTGTCGAGCGCCGCCGGCACCCGCTCGGTCGAATAGACCCGCCCCTCCTCGAGCCGGCGGCGGAGATCCTCGGGGGCCAGGTCGACGTTGACCAGCTGGTCGGCGTCGGCGAGCACCCAGTCCGGCAGGCGCTCCTTGACCCTGACGCCGATCAGCCGCTCGACCGTGTCGTAAAGGCTTTCGAGGTGCTGCACGTTGAGCGTGGTGACGACGTGGATGCCCGCCGCCAGCACTTCGAGCACGTCCTGGTAGCGCTTGGTGTTGGGGCTGCCGGGGACGTTGGTGTGCGCCAGCTCGTCGATCAGCACCACCTCGGGCTTGCGTCTCAGCACCGCCTCGAGGTCCAGCTCGCGCAGCACGACGCCGCGATAGTCGACGGTGCGCGGCGGGATCTCGGGCAACCCCAGGCAGAGCGATTCGGTATCGACGCGGCCATGGGTCTCGACGATCCCGACCACCACGTCCACCCCCTGCGCCTTCAGCCGGTGGCCTTCGAGCAGCATCTGGTAGGTCTTGCCGACGCCCGGGCCGTAGCCCAGGTAGACCTTCAGCCGGCCGCGCCGCGAGCGCTGGATGAGGTTGAGGAAGCTCTCGGCCGAAGGCTGGGTCGTGGTCATCGCGCGGTGGGCGGCAAGGGCCGGGTGGCGTCCAGATCGAGGTTGAGCTCGAGCACGTTGACCCGCGGCTCGCCGAGCACTCCCCACTGGCGCCCTTCCGTATGGCGCCGCACCAGCTGGCGCACCACGTCCTCGGGCATGCCACGCTCGCGGCCGACGCGCGGCACCTGGAACTCCGCTGCCGCCGGCGTCAGGTGGGGATCGAGACCGGAGCCCGACGAGCTGACGAGATCGACCGGCACCGGCGCTCCCGGCCGCTCGGCGCGGGCCGCCGCCGCCGCCGCGCCCACCTGCTCGACGACAAGCTTGTGGCTGGTGGGCCCCAGGTTGGTGCCCCCGGAGGCCATCGGATCGTAGCCCGCCCCGGCGGCGGAGGGACGCGAGTGGAAGTAACCGGGACCCGAGAAGGGCTGGCCGATGAGGCGCGACCCCACGACCTTGCCGTCCCGGTGCAGCAGGCTGCCCTGCGCCTGGTCGGGGAACAGCAGCTGCGCCAGCCCGGTGACCGCCAGCGGGTAGACGACGCCGAGCAGCAGCGTCAGCACCAGGGTGATGAGAACTGCCGGAACGAGATGGTGAGTGAGTTTCATGCTGCCTCCCAGAAAGCGCCCGCCGGGTCTCGTCGAGAGAGCCTGACGGCCCTTCAGGCCAGCCCCACCGCGGCGACGAGCATGTCGATCAGCTTGATGCCCGCGAAGGGCACGACGATGCCGCCGGCGCCGTAGATGAGAAGGTTGCGCCGCAGCAGCATCGCCGCTCCCAGCGGCCGGTAGCGGACGCCGCGCAGCGCCAGCGGGATCAGGGCGACGATGATCAGGGCGTTGAAGATCACCGCCGAGAGGATCGCCGACTCGGGCGTCGCTAAGTGCATGAGGTTGAGCGCCTGGAGCGGCCCCGTCTTGGCACCTTTTAGCGCATAGAGCGCCGAGAACATCGCCGGGATGATGGCGAAGTACTTGGCGACGTCGTTGGCGATCGAGAAGGTGGTCAGGGCGCCGCGGGTCATCAGCAGCTGCTTGCCGATCTCGACGATCTCGATCAGCTTGGTGGGGTTGGAGTCGAGGTCCACCATGTTGCCCGCCTCCTTGGCGGCCATGGTGCCGGTGTTCATCGCCACGCCGACGTCGGCCTGCGCCAGGGCGGGCGCGTCGTTGGTGCCGTCGCCGGTCATCGCCACCAGCCTGCCCTGGGCCTGCTCGCGGCGGATGAGATCCATCTTGTCCTGCGGCCGGGCCTGGGCCAGGAAGTCGTCGACACCCGCCTCGTTGGCGATCGCGGTCGCGGTCAGCGGGTTGTCGCCGGTGATCATCACCGTGCGGATGCCCATCCGGCGCAGCTGCTCGAAGCGCTCGCGGATGCCGCCCTTGACGATGTCCTTGAGGTGGATGACGCCGAGCGCTCGCGACCCGTCGGCGACCACCAGCGGCGTGCCGCCGCTCCTCGCCACCCGCTCGACGATCGCCTCGAGGTCTGGCGGCCCCGTGCCGCCCGCGGACTCGACGAAGCGCAGCACCGCGTCGGCCGCCCCCTTGCGCACCTGGCGCGCGCCCAGGTCCACGCCCGACATGCGGGTGTGGGCCGAGAACGGGATGAAGCGCGCCTCGGCCGCGCCGAGCTCGCGCGCCCGCAAGCCGTAGCGGTCCTTGGCCAGCACCACGATCGAGCGCCCCTCCGGCGTCTCGTCGGCCAGGCTCGAGAGCTGTGCCGCGTCGGCCAGATCGGTCTCCAGGACGCCGGCCAGGGGGATGAGCTCGACCGCCTGGCGGTTGCCGAGCGTGATGGTGCCGGTCTTGTCGAGCAGCAGCGTGTCCACGTCGCCCGCCGCTTCGACGGCTCGGCCCGACATGGCCAGCACGTTGTGCTGGATCACGCGATCCATGCCGGCGATGCCGATCGCCGACAGCAGGCCGCCGATGGTGGTCGGGATCAGGCAGACGAGCAGCGCCACCAGCACCGTGATCGAAGGCGGCGCCGAGGCCTGGAAGCCGGCCGCCGGCGACGAGGCGCCGACGCTGTAGATGGCGAACGGCAGCAGGCTCCCGACCGCCAGCAGGAAGATGATGGTGAGCCCGGCCAGCAGGATGTTGAGGGCGATCTCGTTCGGCGTCTTCTGGCGCTCGGCGCCCTCGACCAGGGCGATCATGCGGTCGAGGAAGGTCTCGCCCGGGTTCGAGGTGATCCGCACCTTGATCCAGTCCGAGATCACCTTGGTGCCGCCGGTCACCGCCGAGCGGTCGCCGCCGGACTCGCGGATCACCGGCGCGCTCTCGCCGGTGATGGCGGCCTCGTCCACCGAGGCGACGCCTTCGATCACCTCGCCGTCGCCGGGGATCGTCTCGCCGGCCACGATCAGCACCACGTCGCCCTTGCGCAGCACAGGCGCCGGCACCGCTTCGGTGCGCAGCTGCTCGACCGGCGCCGCCGTGTCGCCGACGATGCGGTTGGCCATCGCTTCCGTCTTGGCCCGCCTCAGGGTATCGGCCTGCGCCTTGCCGCGCCCCTCGGCCATCGCCTCGGCGAAGTTGGCGAACAGCACGGTGAACCAGAGCCACAGCGTCACCTGGATGGTGAACCCGAGGTGCGCCGTCTGCCCCGAGGCGGCGTCGCGCACGATCAGCAGGGTGGTGAGCACGCTCCCCACCTCGACCACGAACATCACCGGGTTCTTCGCCACCTGGCGCGGATCGAGCTTGACGAAGCAATCCTTGAGCGCCCGCCGGACGATCGCGGGATCGAAGAGGGGACGCTTCTGTACGCGCTCTGCCATGGAGTTGCCTTTCCGTATCCGGGAGGAAGTCTCTGCCCCGACCAACTGCTAGGAAAACATCGTCCCCGCTTGCATCAGCAGGTGCTCGACGATCGGCGCCAGCGACAGCACCGGAAAGAACGTCAGGGCGCCGACGATCAGGATCACCCCCAGGAGCAGCGCCACGAACAGCGGCGTGTGCACCGGGAACGTGCCGGCAGAAGGCGGCACCGCCTTCTTGGTCGCCAGGTTGCCGGCGATCCCCAGCATCGGCACGATCATCAGGAACCGCCCGACCAGCATGGCGATCCCAAGCGTCCAGTTGTACCAGGGGGTGTTGGCGGAGAGGCCGCCGAAGGCCGAGCCGTTGTTGCCGGTCACCGAGGTGAAGGCGTAGACGATCTCGGACAGGCCGTGCGGCCCCGAGTTGCCCAGCACCGCCGTGCCGTAGGGAGTGACGCTCGCCCAGGCCGCCAGCACCAGGATGTTGAAGGCGAAGATCAGGGCGTAGAGCATCGCCATCTTGACGTCCTTGGACTCGATCTTCTTGCCCAGGTACTCGGGCGTGCGTCCGACCATCAGGCCGGCGATGAAGACGGTGAGCACGATCATCACCAGCATGCCGTAGAGCCCGGCGCCGACGCCGCCGAAGACCACCTCGCCGAGCATGATGTTGAGCATCGGGACCATGCCGCCGAGCGGCGTGAAGGAATCGTGCTGGCCGTTCACCGCGCCGCACGAAGCGTCGGTGGTGACGGTGGCGAAGAGCGCGCTCTGGAAGATGCCGAAGCGCACCTCCTTGCCTTCCATGTTGCCGCCGGCCTGCTCGCCGCCCGGCCGGTCTTCCGCGGCCTGGTCGACGCCGTAGCGGGCGAGCATCGGGTTGCCCACCGCCTCGTAGTGATACACGGTGAAGAAGCCGGCCAGCATCAGCACGAGCATCGCCGCGAATACCGCCCAGCCGTGCTTCTGGCTGCCGGTCATGCGGCCCAGCGTATAGGTCAGCCCGGAGGCGATGGCGAGAATGCAGAGCATCTCGACGAGGTTGGCCAGCGGCGTCGGGTTCTCGAACGGATGCGCCGAGTTGGCGCCGAAGAAACCGCCGCCGTTGGTGCCCAGCTCCTTGATGATCTCCTGCGAGGCGACCGGGCCCTGGGCAATGAGCTGTTCGGAGTGCATCTCGACTTTCACCTTGCCCGCGGCGTCGGCCGCAGGGTGGCTCTCGACGCGCTGCGGCTCGAGCAGCGCGGCGTGGGTGTAGCGCCCCAGGTTCTGGGGCACGCCCTGCCACACCAGGACCAGCGAGCCGGCCAGCGAGAGGGGCAGCAGCAGGTAGAGACAGCAGCGGGTCAGGTCCACCCAGAAGTTGCCGATGGTGCGCGACTCGCGCCGCGCCACGCCGCGGATGAAGGCGATGGCGAGGGCGATGCCGGTGGCGGCGGAGGCGAAGTTGTGGAAGGCGAGCCCGGCCATCTGCGTCAGATAGCTCATGGCCGACTCGCCCGAGTAGTTCTGCCAGTTGGTATTGGTGGTGAAGCTCGCGGCGGTGTTGAATGCCAGCGCCGGCTCGACGCCGGCTAAGTGCTGCGGGTTGGCCGGCAGGTACGCCTGCAGCCGCTCGATCCCGTAGAGGACGAGCATGCTGACTCCGCTCCAGAGGAGCATCGCGATGCCGTACTCCGTCCAGTGCTGCTCCACATCCTCGTTGACGCGGCAACAGCGGTAGATCAGCCGTTCGAGCGGCCGCAGGACCGGCGTCAGCCAGGTCTTCTCGCCCGAGAAGACGCGGGTCATGAAGGTGCCGAGCGGCGGTGTCACCGCCACCAGGAGCACGAGATAGATCAGCAGCTGCAGCCAGCCGTTGACGGTCATTTCAGCCTCGATTCCGTTCGCCGTTCTTCGCGCCACCCGTTCGTGCGATCGGCCGGGCGGCCCGCTCCCCGATCCGTGCTCAGAACTTGACCAGCACGGCGGTATTGATCCGGGTCTCGGTCTTCCGCAGGTCGGGCGTGAACCCTGGCACCACCGAGCCCGGCGCGCCGGTGTTGCCGCCCGGCGGCGTCACGCCGCCGGCGCCGGCGAAATACAGCACGTTCGCGCCGCGCCGGTCGAGCTCGGTGCGGAAGGTGACGAACTGCCGCGGCATCCAGTCGAAGGTGATGGAACCGTCGTAGGCCCGGAACGGGTCGCCGGGGTTCTCGGTGAAATAGGCCGTCCCGGACGCGGCGGTCGCGCCGTTGATGGGCGGCAGCAGCACCAGGTAGCGTCCCGGGTTGTCGATCTGCCCGCCGCCGACGGTGATCGCGAACTTGTCGTTCAAGAACCAGAAGCGGTTGTAGATCATGTAGCCCAGGAAGTACTGCGCCGGGATGCCCGGGGAGCTCTTGGTGCAGTGGACGCCGCCGCCGCTCTCGCAGCCGGCATCCAGGGTCAGTGAAAACGCCATCTTGTCCAGCCAGCGCTCGGGCCGGTCGTAGTACTTGAGCTCGATGCTGTCGTCGGTGTGCCAGCGGGTACGGTTGGGGTTGCCCAGGGTGTCCGTGCCGACGCCGTAATTGTTGGAGAGCACCTCGAGAGAGCCGGTCGGCCGCCACAGGACCTGCATACCGAGACCGGGTTTGCTGTTGAACTTGCCGTACGACTGCCAGCCGTTGATGTACCAGGGCTCGATCTTCAGCTTGTCGGTGGGAAAGATCTGGACGCGCAGCCCATTGAAGAACCATGGCGTGTTCGATGACACGTACGACGGCTGGTAGGCCCAGTTGTCGAAGTTGTAGTAGCTGAAGAGCCCGACGTACGACATGAAGATCCCCGCCTCGAAATTGATGCCGCTCCACTGGTCCCAGTGGTAGCCGCCGTAGGCCTCCGAGAGATAGCGGTAGGCGTTGTCGAGGTTCCACTGGCCCCGCGAGGGACTGGCGTCGTTGCGCGGCGTCATCGTCGAATACATCCCGAACTGCGTCATCAGCCTGCCGATCACGTGGTCGTAGTGGAAGTCGCCGCCGATGCCCAGCTGCTGGAGCTGGATCTCGCTGGTGCGGCCGATCTCGCTGCTGCCGACCAGCGTGTTGTCCTTGGGGTGGTTGAAGTCGGTGATCTCGTTGACGTCCACCCGGAACTCGCCGGTGAAGACCTTGGTGTCGATCGGTGACTCGGTGGTGCGGCTGTTGCCGTTGAGCCAGGTGAAGTCCGCGAAGGCGAAGGGCTCGGGCGCCTTGGGCGTGGCGGCCGCGGCGGCCGCACCGGCGGGCGGCGTGGGCTGAGCGACGGTCGGAGGCAGCGCCCCCTGCGGCTCGGGCTGGGAACGCAAGAGGGCGTGCAGCACGCGGTCCTGGCCGGCGGCTTCCGCGGCAGGGGCGGCTGGCTGCGCGGCTCCTCCCTGCGCCTGCCGCTGGGCCAGGGCGATCGCCTGTTCGAGCTGGGCCTGGGCGCGCGCCAGCTGCGCCTGCGATTGCGCCATCTGGGCCTGGGCCTGCGCCAGCTGCGCCTGGGCCTGCTCGAGTGCGGTCGGCGGCGCGGCGGCGCCTGCCTGGGTCGAGCGGGCATCGGCGGTGGATTGGGCGCCGGCCGCGGCCTGCTGGGCCGCGAGGCGCGGCGCGGCGGCGGCCGCCAGGGAAAGGACTGCTGCAGCGAGGCAGCCGGCTGGACCAAGGTGCGAACGGCGGGTGAACATGATCGACTCCTTCCTCACGAGCAGGGGCAAAAAAACGGCAATGTCGGTCAAGGCGGGGCCTCAGGCCTCCGCCCGGCGATCGATGGCAGTGACGCCGCGCGTCAGAACCGCTCCGGCCTGAGCATGGCGTAGGTGAGGTACACCAGCAGGCCGACGGCGATCACGGCGCTCAACAGGTACTCCCAGTTCATGGCGGTCTCTCAGATCCTTTCGCAGAAGCGCACGTACCAGACGGCCAGCGCGAAGAACAGGATGGTCACGGCAATCGCAATCAGGTCGAGCATGGGTGGCTCCTGGTAGTTACATCCTTCGCCAGCTTGGAATGCGCGCCGGTCATGCCGCCGGCGCCGCCGGCAGCGTGAAGCAGAAGGTGGCGCCGCCGCCGTTGTCGTTGTCGTGGCTCTTCACTCCCACCGTGCCGCCGTGCGCCTGCACGATCTCCTTGGCGATGGCGAGCCCCAGGCCGGCGCCGCCGTGGCTGCCCGGCACCTGGAAGAAGCGCTCGAAGACCCGGCCCAGGTACTCCTTGGGAATGCCGGGCCCGGAGTCCGCCACCGAGAAACGCACCACCTTGCCCTCCGGCTCGACCTGCACCGCGACGGTGCCGCCGGCGGGCGTGTGCTGCAGCGCGTTCTGCAGCAGGTTGCCAAGCGCCAGCGGTGCGCGCGCCGGATCGGCCAGCACCTTCGGAGCCTGGGGCGCGATCGCCACCGAGACCTTGATGCCCTGGTCGTCGAAGGCCGAGCGCAGTGGCGCGAGCGACATCTCGACCAGGTCGCGGGACGGCACCGGCTCGAAATGGAGCTGCTGGCCGCCGGATTCGTAGCGCGCGATCTCGAGCAGGTTGACCAGGATGGTGCGCAGGCGCTCGGCGTCGTCGCGGGCCGCCACCAGCAGCTCGGTCTGCTGCGGCGTGAGGGCACCGAGGCGCTCGTCGAGCAGGACGTGCAGCGCCATCTGCAGCGAGGTGAGCGGCGTGCGCAGCTCGTGCGACACGGTCGACAGCAGCCCGCTCTTCATCTCGTCGATGCGCCGCAGGTTGGTGATGTCCGAGAGGATCAGGGTGATGCCGACCAGCTGGCCGTCGTTGCCGCGGACCGCCACCGCGTGCGGCAGGTAGAACCGCTCCTGGCCCTCGTGGAAGATCTGCCGGGCCGCCTCGTAGCCGCGATCGGGCAACGTGCCGGAGCGCGCCGTCTCCTCCAGCAGGTGGGGCAGCCAGTCCGCGTGGCGCGGCGGCACCGGCTCGCCGGGGCGCAGCCCGAGCGTCGAGACGGCGGTGCGGTTGGCGAGCTCGACCTGGAAGTCCGGGGAGAGCACCGCCACCGCATCGGGCAGGCTGTCGATGGCCAGCTGCGAGGTCTGCTGGGCGCGCACCAGGCGCGCGCGGTTGCTGCGCCGCAGCTCGCGCAGGCGGCCGGCCATGGCGTTGAAGGCGGCGGCGAGCTCGCCGAGCTCGTCCTTCGAGACCACCGGCACCACCAGGTCGAGGTTCCCGTGCTCGACCTCCCGCACCGACTGCGTGAGGCGTGACAGCGGCAGCAGGATGGCGCGGCTCAGGAACAGCACGAAGCCGACCGCGAGCGCCGCGCCGAGCGCGAGCAGCGCCATCATCCGGCGGCTGGCCAGCGCCGCCAGCCCGCGGGCCCTGGCGTTGGCGCGCACCATCGCGTTCTGGTTCATCTGCTGCACCTGGTCCGCCGCCAGCTTGATCTGCTGGAACAGCGGCAGCAGCCGGCCGAAGTACACGGCGCGGCGGGCGGGCAGCGGCTGCCCGGCGTCGAGCGCCTGGGCGAGCAGCGCCGGATAGGCGGCATACAGGTCGCGGATGCGGAACGCCGCCGGGCCTTCTCCCGGCAGGGTGATGTTGCGCAGCTCGACGTCCAGGGCCCTGGCGAACACCGGCGCGTTGGCGGCTGCCAGCTGCTGCCCGCGCCGCGGGTCGCCGGCCAGGGCAAACAGCGCCCCGCTGTCCATGCGGTCCAGCGCCTCCTTCATGTCCTGGCAGGCGACGACGCTGTCGTAGTTCTCGCGCAGGATGACGTCGACCGAACCGCCGAGCCGCGAGATCCAGCGGGTGCTCTGCACGCCGACCAGCGTCAGCAGCGCCAGCAGACCACCGAACCCGAGCACCAGCTTGCCGCGCAGACCGAGCATGGGACCTCGTGGGACGACACGCCAAGGCAGGCCGCCCCGGTAGAGGGGCGGCGCCCGGCCGCATCCGGGCCGCCGGCGGAGCAGCAACCGCAACAGCTTCGCGGGCGGCGAGGAGGCAGCAAGTGCAGGGGCGGTGCCAGTGGACAGCCACGAGCGCCGAGGGCCGGCGAGACGGCCGGCAAGGCGTGCGGCGGCGATCGCAACCTACTGCCCGGACAGGGGTTGCCTTGGAGCTGGCGACCTATGGGGAGCGCTCGCGGCGGCTCCCCGAGTGACTCCGGCGTGGAGGTTGGAGCACACGATCATTGCGAATTGCAATGCGACGCGGCAACTCGCCATTGCAATTCGCTATGATCAACCAGTCCCGTCAGGGCAGTGGGCCGTACCAGCACTGGCACATGGGCTGGATGCCGCTGCAGTTGTTACCGTACGGACTCAGGCAGTAGCCCGTTTGGCCGCCCATGTGGCCGCAGACCTGGTTGTAGGTCGCTCCGGGGCAGTTGTCTTTGCTGCACGAGCCGCAGGTCAGGGAGAGAGGCACCGGGGCCGGCGTGACGGGAGAGAGCTCCGAGGCGGCGGGCTCGGCGGCGCAGGCCGCACCCGTCTCGGTCAGCACGAGCGGGCGCGCCGAGGCGGCGGCGGCGAGATTGCCGCGGGTGCAGCGGCAGAGCGGCGGACCGCTGCTGACGTAGCCCGGCGGACACTCCGGACAGAGAATGCCCGGCGCCACCGGGTGCGCGGGGGATGCCGGCTGTGCCCCGGCGGACCACGGCCTGCCGAGCGCCATCATCAGCACTCCGGCCAGGATCACGAGCTTCATACGCATGAGATCTCCTTGTCCGGCCCGAGATCGAGCAGCACCGCCAGGCGCGCGGGCCGCGCAACGCGTCCGGCTCGACTCTCACCCTTATCTGTGCGGGTGCGCGCCGCGCCAAGGACAGGCAGGAGCAGGCCGGGCGCCCTACAGCCCGTGCTGCTTGCGCCGCCGCCAAAGGGTGGCCTGGTCGATGCCAAGCACGGCCGCCGCCTCGCGCAGGGAGTTGGTGCGCGCCAGGACGCGGCGGATGTGCTCCTGTTCGACGCTGGACAGGGGCGCCAGGTCGCCGAGCTGCAAGCTGGCGGCGGCGCCAGGCTCGCCCGGCACCCGCGGCCCGGCCGGCGCCGCACTCCCGGCCGATGACGAGCTTCCGGCCGTGGGAGCAGCTCCGGCGATCCCGCCGCCAGCGTCGGAGCCGGCGGACCCGGTCGAGGTCTCCGTCACCGGCGGCGACGCGGATCTGGCGGCCCCCGCCTTCGGCAGCAACAGGTCCGGACCGATCTCCGGACCCTCGGCCAGCATCGTGGCGCGCTCGATGGCGTTGCGCAGCTCCCGCACGTTGCCCGGCCAGGGGTGGGCGGCTAGCAGGGCATGGGCCTCGGCGGTCAGGCGCAGACCGGGCCGGTGGTACTGGCGGCCGAAGAATGCCAGCAGGCGTTCGGCGAGCGGGCGGATGTCCTGGCGCCGCTCGCGCAGCGGCGGAATCTCGAGGCTGAGGACGTTCAACCGGTAGAAGAGGTCCTCCCGGAACCTCCCTTCGCGGACGCTCTGCTCGAGATCACGGTTGGTGGCCGCCAGGATGCGGACGTCGGCCCGGCGCGGCGTCGGGTCGCCGACGCGCTCGTACTCGCGGTCCTGGATGAAGCGCAGCAGCTTGGGCTGCAGCTGAAGCGGCAGGTCGGCGATCTCGTCCAGCAGCAGCGTCCCGCCCTCCGCCAGCGTCACCCGCCCGGGATTGCCGTGAGTGGCGCCGGTGAAGGCGCCGCGGGCATGGCCGAACAGCTCGCTTTCCAGCAGCTCGGCAGGCAGCGCCGGCGCCGGCACCACCACGAAGGGCCGGTCGCGGCGCGGGCTCCACTGGTGGATGGCGCGCGCCACGACTCCCTTGCCGGTGCCGCTCTCGCCGCGCAGCAGGATGCGGGCGTCGCTCGCGGCGGCCTGCCGCGCCTGCCGCAGGAGCGCCTGCATCGCCGGGCTCCCGCTCTCGAGGTCGGCCTCTAGATCGCCCTCCCCCGCCAGGGTGAGGTGGACCTCGAGCGCCTGCACCTTTCGCTCGAGGCGGCTCAGCTCGGCGACCTTCTCGATCGCCAGATCCAGCTCCATCGGACCGAACGGCTTGGAGAGATAGTCGGCAGCGCCGCGCTTCATGGCCTCGACGGCGGTCTCGATCGAGGCGTAGGCGGTGATCACCACGGTCTTGAGCGCCGGGTCCTCGGCGCGGAGCCAGGAAAGGAGGTCGAGCCCCGACCCGGTCCCCAGCCGCAGATCGACCAGCGCCAGGTCGAAGCGCCGTCCGGCGACCTCCTGCTGCGCCTCCTCGACCGAGCCAGCCGTGCGCACCCGATGGCCGCGCCCTTCGAGCTGCAGCGACAGGGTGCGCCGGATGTTCGGCTCGTCGTCGACCACCAGGACGTCGAAGGACGGAGCGGGCATGGGACCGGGGGGGCGGCGGCCTCCTCAGCGGGGCGCGAGCGGCCGGGTGGCGGCCCCGTAGATGGTCAGCGAGCGTGGGTCCTGCAAGAAGGCGACGACGTCCATGTTCGCGCGGTTCCACCTGCTGTCGATCGGCAAGGCGACGTCCGCGGAACGTGGTTCTCCACCGGAGTCGCCAGCCGTGCCGGGGGTGCCGGGGGTGCCGGAGGTGCCGGGGGCGCTGGAGGTACCCGAAACGGTCGTTGCCGGCAGGGAGAAAGCCTTGACCAGCACCCTCACCACCTGGTCGTCGTGCAGCGTCGCCGAGGCGTTCTCGCCCGCGCCCACGGCCGTCGTCAGGCCGCTCTCGGTGAGCGCCACCCAGACGTCCGGGCCGGTGCCGGAGACCGGCCGCAACAGCCGGGCGGTCACGGTGATTCTGGCGCCAGGGGCGCCAGGGGCGCCGGTCGCCCCGGGGCCGGCGCCGGAGGCGGTGCCCTCGACCGGTGTCGCCAGGCTCACCTGGGCGACGGCCGGGGCGGCGAGCGCGTCCCGGATGCGGCGCATCACCTGGGCCTCCTCCGAGCCGACGGTCTCGGTGCGGCCGTTGACCACCAGCTGCGGGGTATAGATCCGGTCGGAATGGAAGACCTGGGCGTAGCCCATCTGGCGCTGCGACCAGCGGGAGGAGGAGAACGGATCGCTCCAGCCCAGGTGATTCCAGTAGTCCACGTGGTAGGCCAGCGGGATGACGGTGCCGGCCCAGCGCTTGTCGCGCTTCAGGCGCGACAGCAGGCGGTCGGCGGGCGGACAGCTCGAGCAGCCCTGCGAGGTGAACAGCTCGACCACCACCGGTCCGCCACCGCCGGCCTTCCCCGCCTCGGGCGCGGCATCCCGCCCCCGCGACACCCCGGCCGACGCGGCGGCCCAGACCGCCACCGCCGCGAGCAGCAGTAACAGCGTCGTGATACTCAAAGCGCTCATCCGGACGTTCGATCGCAACATCGCCGCCTCCTTGGCAACACGGCCCTCGCCACCGCGGGAGCCGCGAGCGGACCGTCGAGGCCCACCTGCTGACTATACGTCCGGCGCCGGCTCGGCGGCTTGCGAGCGGGGGCTTTCGGGCGGCGGCTTGCGCCGGGGCCACCGATCGAGCCGCTCGTGCCGGTCCCGCTGCTTCATGTCGGTCCCGTCGGTCCCCGCGCAGTTGGCCACGCCTGCCACCTGAGAGTACGATGTCAGGTAGGAGGTTCAGCGCATGAAGCGGAATCCGTCTATAGAGAAAGAAGAGAAGGAGGAGGATCAGGAAATGGACTGGAATCCGTCAATCGGATTAGAGACGCTCCGCATCCCGCCGGGGGTGGACACGCTGGAAGGGTTCCGCCGCTGGAGCTGGAGCGATTCCTTCCCCGAGCACGGTCGCATCGATTTCCTTGCCGGGGAGCTGGAGATCGACCTGAGCCCCGAGAATCTCTTCAAGCATGGGACCGTGAAGACCGCCATCACGGCCCGTCTGCACGACGCGGTGGTTGGCAGCGGCCGCGGCGCCGTGTTCGTCGATTGCACGCGCGTGGTCTCGGTAGATGCCGACCTGTCCGTCGAGCCCGATGTCCTGGCAGTGCTCTGGGACTCGCTCGAGACCGGTCGTGTGCTCCGAGTTCCGGTCGCCAGTGGGGAGCCCGACTCGTACATAGAGTTCGAAGGCGCTCCCGATCTGGTCGTCGAGGTCATCAGCGACAGCTCCCAGGGGAAGGACCGCCGCCGCCTGCCGCCCCTCTATGCCAAGGCCGGCGTCCCGGAGCTCTGGCTGGTCGACGTGCGCGGCAGGCGCGGGAAAGCGATCGAGCTGGGCATCCACCACCTCGGCCCGAACGGCTACTTCCTCTCGCAACCCGATGCCGAGGGCTGGTGCGAGTCGCGCCTGCTCGGCCGCCCATGCCGCCTGCGCCGCGACGCGGTACGGGACCTGGGCTTCACCTACGAGCTGGAGCTCGCCGGCCGGACAGCCTGATCGGCCTGCCGGCGCCGCGCGCCGCGAACGCGGCACCTGGGAGCCTCCGTGACCCTGAGCCGCCTGGTCCGCCCGTTCAATGCAGGAACATCGGCAGGTCCAGCACGCCGACGATCTTGGGGCGGTAGGCGGCGCGGTCGTAGAAGCGCTCGACGTCGACCTGCTTGCTGCCGGAGCAAGCGGTGCCGATGGGCACCGTGCTGTAGCGGCCGCCGAGGATGGCGACCAGGCGGCCCGTCTCTCCGGCCAGCACCAGGTCGGCGGCCAGGCTGGCGAAGTTGCTGGCCACCAGGCGGTCGAGCGCGTCCGGCGGCCCCGAGCGCATCAGGTAGCCCAGCCGCTGATAGATGACCCGGTCGCCGGTCGTCCGCTGCAGCTCGTGGCGCAGCAACCGCCCGATGCCGCCGAGCTCGCGATTGCCGATGACGTCGGCCTCGCCGCTCTCGATGGGAATGCCGCCCACCGGATAGGCCCCCTCGGAGATGGCGACCACCGCGTAGTTGCTGGGGTTGCTCCGCTTGTCCGCCGCCAGCAGCTCGACGATCGCCGCCGGCTCGAACGGCACCTCGGCGATCAGCGCGCGGTCGGTGCCTGCAAGATACGAGCTGAGCAGGCAGGTCTCGCCGGAGTAACGGCCGAACAGCTCCACCACCAGGAACCGCTCGTGCGAGCCGGCGGCGGTGCGGAGGTCGTGGATGAAGTTGACCGCGCGGGTCACCGCCGTCGAAAAACCGATGCAGTACTCGGTGCCGAAGACGTCGTTGTCCATGGTCTTGGGCACCCCGACCACGGGCACCCCTTCCTCGTGCAGCCGGCAGGCGAAGGAGAGGGTGCCGTCGCCGCCGATGGCAACCAGTGCCTCGAGACCCAGGAACTCGAGCACCTCGAGCGCGACGCTGGTCAGGTCCAGCCGGCCGCTCGCGTCGGTGCCGCTCTCCCGGCCCCGCAGGTGTTCCGGAACGCTCTCGCGCTTCATCATCGCCGGGTTGATGCGCGAGGTGTGCAGCACCGTGCCGCCGCTGCGGTCGATGGTGCGGGTGTTGGCGCGGGTCAGCGGCACCAGCCATGCCGAGTTGTCGGCGCCGGACGACGGGATGACGTTGAGCAGCGAGGCCCAGCCGCGCCGCAAGCCGAGGACCTCGTAGCCCGCCTCCTCCATGCGGCCAACGAAGCCCTTGATGGCCATGTTGAGGCCCGGCACATCGCCGCCGCCGGTCAGGATCCCGATGCGTCTGGCCATCAGCGACCGGCGTCAACCTCCATCAGCCGGTCGATGAGGTCCACCACCCGGTTCGAGTAGCCCCATTCGTTGTCGTACCACGCCACCACCTCCACGAACCCGTCGCCGCGCGCCGTGGTGGACAGAGCGTCGAAGATGGAGGAATGCGGGTTGCCGAGGATGTCCGAGGACACCAGCGGCGCCTCGCTGTATTCGACGATCCGCCGCAGCGGCCCGGCCGCGGCCTCCCGCACCGCCCCGTTGACCGCCGCGGCATCGGGACGCTCGCGCAGCCGCACGGTGAAGTCGACGATCGAGCCGTCAGGCACCGGCACGCGCAGCGACATGCCGTCGAGCTTACCCTTGAGGTGTGGCAATACCTTGCCAACCGTGCGCGCCGCGCCGGTGGTCGTGGGAATGATGTTCTCGGCCGCGGCGCGGCTGCGCCTCAGGTCCTTGTGCGGCCAGTCGGCCAGCCGCTGGTCGTTGGTGTAGGCGTGGACGGTGGTCATGAAGCCTTCCTCGATGCCGAAGCGGTCGTCGAGGATCTTGACCAGCGGCGCCAGGCAGTTGGTGGTGCAAGAGGCGTTCGACACCAGGCGATGCTCGGGCCGCAGGCCGCTGTCGTTGACCCCCATCACCACGGTGGCGTCGATCTCGTCCTTGGCCGGCACGGTCAGGATCACCCTCCTGGCGCCGCCGGACAGGTGCTTGGCGATCTGCTCGCGGCTGGTGAACACCCCGGTCGACTCGATCACCACGTCGACCCCCATCTCGCCCCACGGGATCGCCCCCGGATCGCGCTCTGCCGTCATGACGGTCCGCCTGCCGTCCACGTAGATGGCCTCGTCGTCGAAGGTCACCTCGCGGCCGAACGTCCTCATGACCGTGTCGTGCTTCAACAGGTAGGCCAGCTGCCGGTTCTCGAACAGGTCGTTGATCCCTGCCACCTCGAGGTCTCGGCGGTCGGAGAGGACGCGGAACACGCTGCGGCCGATGCGGCCGAAGCCGTTGATGCCGATCTTGGTCATGGTCCGGGCTCCTGGGCGTCGATCTCGTGGCAACGCCGGATCAGGTCGATCAGCCGGTGAGCGTACCCCCAGCTGTTGTCGAACCAGGTGAGTGTCTTGGACACGTTGCCCGCCAGCACCATGGTGGCCAGGCTGTCGAAGATGCCCGATGCCGCGGTGTGCTGCACGTCGGACGAGACGATGGGGTTGTCCTCGTAATCGACGATGCCCTTGAAGCGAGGCGTGGCGGCGGCCTCGCGCACCACCCGCTTCACGTCCTCGACGGTCACCGGGCGGTCATGCCAGCAGACCAGATCCACCACCGAGCCGTTGGCCACCGGCACGTCCATGGCGAGGCCGCTCAGCTTGCCGCGCAGCTCGGGCAGCACGGCGACCACGTCCTCGGCATCGCCGGTCTGCTGCGGGATGATGTTCTCGGCGGCCGCACGCCCCTGGCGCGGGTCCTTGGCGGGCATGTCGGCCAGGTGCTGCTCGTCGGTGTAGGCGTCGATGGCGGTCATGAAGGCGCGCCGGATGCCGAAGGCATCGAGCAGGATCTTGGCGGTGGGCGCCGCGGCCTGGGCCGTGGCGGAGGCGCCGGAAACGATGCGGTGCTCGCGGCGCAGCCCGCCGTCGTTGACCCCCATCACCACCGTGAAGTCGGGCGGTTCGGCGGGCCGCGAGCAGAGCAGGACGCGGCGGGCGCCGGCCGCGAGATGGCGTTCCAGCTCGGCCCGGGTGCGGCTGCCGGACCGCGCCTCGACCACCGTGTCGATACCCAGGTCGCCCCAGGGGATCTCGCCCGGTGCCTTGCCCGTCAACAGCCGCACCTCGTGTCCGCCGGCGCGCAGCACGTCGCCATCGACCGCGAGCGGGGCCGGAAAGCGCCCGAGGATGGTGTCGAAGCGCAGCAGGTAGGCCAGCGCCGCGCGGTCCGCGGGGTCGCTCACCGCCACGAGCCGCACGTCCTCGCTGTCGTAGAGCAGGCGGAAGAGGTTGCGGCCCATCCGCCCCAGGCCGACCACGCCGACGTGGGCGGCGGCGCCCTTGCTGCCTCGGCCTGCAGGGGTGACAGCGGTTGCCGCGGTCGCCGCGGTCGCAGGGGTTGCTGGGGTTGCTGGGGTTTCAGCCATCCAGGGCGCCCTCCCAAAGGACTGTCCAAGGCCGGCCCGGGGCCGGCTCGCCGTTCCAGTCCCAAACGTTAACACGCACGCCTCCGGGGGCGCCCCCCGGCCGGGCCGCAGGACGGGCACGGGGTCCCTGGACTGCGACCTGAAGGCTCGCCGAGGGGACGTGCCGAGATCGGGGGGTTCTTGCCTCGCCTCCCAGAGTCGCAGTCCAGGGACCCCGTGCCCAGCGGCCCTCCGTCCTCCCACTACGGCCGTCAGCTCTCCAGCCGCCGCTGCCCCGTTTGGTCAGCGAACGCCCGGGGCGAGACCGAGAACGCCGGGCACCCGTCCTCGGATATCCTGTCTCTATCCATGTATACGCTGGACGCACGGTAGGAGGGAGATTTCAGATGCGCGATGTCGGGCGGCGGGTGGGGGGTTGCTTGGCGGCTCTGGGATTGGCGCTCGCTCTTGCCAGCCCGGCGGCGCACGCTCAGAAGGTTTCGTTCAAGGACCCCAAGGACGACGACAACGGCCCTGGCAAGTACACCTACCCGACCGATCCGGTCTACAAGCCGGGATCGTTCGACCTGACCGGCTTCACCCTCAAGGCGCACGGCGACAAGGTGGACCTCGACGTCGAGCTGGCGGCCAAGCTCGAGGACCCGTGGAAGACAGGCAGCGGCTTCTCGTTGCAGATGGTGTTCGTCTTCATCCAAACCCATCCCCAGAAGAAGGCCGGCGGCGCCAAGCCGGGGGCCGGGAGGCCCGGCAAGAAGCCGCCGGGCGCCGACAAGTCGGGCGCCGGCAAGGCGGCCACCGGCAAGGACGCCGCCGGCAAGCCGGCAGAAGAGACGGCGGCGGCCCCCGCCCCCGCCGACAATGCCGCGCCAGCCGAGACCTCCGCGGACCAGGCTGCGGGCAAGCCACCGGCAGGCTCGCCGGAGACACCCACGGCCACGGGCGACAAGACCGCCACCGAGAAGCCGGCAGCCAAGAAGACGACCGGCGGCAAGGCGGGCAAGACCGGCGCCGGGACCTCGGGCGCCGGCGAGAAGACCGCCGGCTGGAAGCCTGGCATCACCGCCGGCCTTCCCGGGCTGGGCATCCAGTTCGCGCCCGAGGATGGATGGGACCGCTGCATCATCCTGTCGCCGCTGCCGGCCTCGCGGGTCAGGAGCGAGGTGGCGGCCAAGGCGGCGGCGCTCAAGGACGCGATCGTCATCCCCGCCAGGGTGCGAGGCTCCGGCCGCTCCATCTCGGCCACGGTCGACCGCAAGGCGCTGGGGCCCGGCGACCCCACGGACTGGGGCTACCAGGTGGTGATCGCCGGCAGCGATCCCTACCCGGCCGCCGACTCCCTGCTGGTCCGCAAGGTGATCGAAACCGAAACCCAGCACCGCTTCGGGGGCGCCGACGGCGCGTGCAATCCCAACGTGCTCGACCTCTTGGCGGACGACGGCGAGGGCGATCCCGAGGAGGTCGCCGAGCAGCACGAGATGTTGCAGTACGAGTGCAATCCGGACGGCACTCCCAAGCACCCTGCCACCCTGAAGCTGGTCCACCTGGATAAATCGGAGGACTAGGGCAGTCTCACGGAGGCCAGAGCGGGCGTTGCGCGTCTATCTACGGCAGCCGGCGGCAAGCGACGAAGCGGAGCTGGTGGCGCTGATGCGCACCAGCCGGCGCCTGCACGCGCCCTGGGTGTCGCCGCCCGTGGATGGCGTCTCCTTCCATGTCTTCCTGGCGCGGGGACGGCGCCCCAACGCGCTGGCGCTCCTCGCCTGCCACGTCGACGGCGGCGCCATCCTCGGCGTCTTCGGGTTGAGCGAGATCGTGCGCGGCCCGCTGCAGACCGCCTTCCTGAGCTATTACGTCGGCGCCCCCTACGCCCGCCAGGGCTACATGACGGAGGGCATGAAGCTGCTGCTGCGGCACGCCTTCACCCACCTGCGCCTGCACCGCCTGGAAGCCAACATCCAGCCCGGCAACCTGGCCTCGATCGCGCTGGTCGAGCGCTGCGGCTTCACGCGCGAGGGCTATTCCCCCCGCTACCTCAAGATCCGCAACCGCTGGCGCGACCACGAGCGCTGGGCCCTGCTCGCCGAGGTCTGGCGCCAGCGCCGGCGCGACCGTCACGCTCCCGGGGCGGCCTTGTAGAGCGGCACGCCGGTGCCCACCTGCTGCTCGATCTCGGCGGCCGGCAGCGGGCGGCTGGCCAGGTAGCCCTGGTACTCGTCGCAACCCAGCGCGGCGAGGAAGCGAAACTGCTGCTCGGTCTCGACACCCTCGGCGATCACCGTCAGGTCCAGGCCGTGCGCCAGGCCGACGATCGCGCTGACGATCGCCTTGCCGGTCGGACCGCTGTCGATGTCGCGCACGAAGTCACGGTCGATCTTCAGGCAGTCGATCGGCAGCGTCTTGAGATGGGCCAGGGAAGCCTGGCCGGTGCCGAAGTCGTCCATCGAGATGCGCACGCCGAGCCGCCGCAGGCTCGCCAGCGTGTCCACCGTCTGCTCGACGTTCTGCATCGCCGCGCTTTCGGTAATTTCGAGGTCGAGGTAGCCGGGGTCCAGGTCGATCTCGCGCAGCAGGGCGGCGACGGCGCGCGGCAGCCCCGGATCCTGGAAGTGACGCAGCGACAGGTTGACGGCGATGCGGATCCCCGGCAAGCCGCCGAGGTGCCATTGCTTGAGCTGCCGGCAGGCGGCCGCCAGCACTCGCTCGCCGATCGGGATCACCAGGCGCAGCTCCTCCGCCAGCGGGATGAACTGCGCCGGCGCCACCAGGCCGCGCTGGGGGTGCCGCCAGCGCACCAGCGCCTCCATGCCCACGGTCAGCCCGCTGGCGAAGCTCACCACGGGCTGGTAGAGCACGTCGAGCTCGCCGTGTTCGAGCGCCCGCCGCAGCTCGCTCTCGAGCGCCAGCCGTGTCACCGCCCTGACGTTCATCGCCGGGGTGCAGAGCTGGTAGCCGTTGCCGCCCAGCTCCTTGGCGCGCAGCAAGGCCAGCTCGGAGCTGCGCAGCAAGGACTCCACGTCGCCGCCGTCCGACGGGAAGAGACCGACGCCGATGCTGGCGGTGACGTGCAGCGCGTGTCCGCCGCCGGTGCCCAGCCGGAAAGGCTCGACCAGGCGCTCGAGCGCGGTCTGCGCCACCCTGGCGGCTTCCGCGGCGCGCGCGTTGTACTGCAGCAGCACGCTGAACTCGTCGCCGCCGGCCCGGGCAAGGGTATCGCCCTCGCGAATCATCGCCCGCAGCCGGTCGGCGACGCCGCGCAGCAGCTCGTCGCCGGCGCGGTGCCCCAGGGTTTCCTTGACCACCCTGAAGCGGTCGAGGTCCATCATCAGCACCGCCACTCCGGTGTCGGTGCGGCGGGCCTTGGCGAGGCTCTGCGCCAGGCGATCGCAGAAAAGGGCCCGGTTGGGCAGCCCGGTGAGCGGGTCATGGTGGGCCTGGTGGGCAACCTGGCTTTCGGCGGCCTTGCGGTCGGTGATGTCGACCAGGGTGCCCTCGATCGAATCCGGCTCTCCGCCGTGCGCCGGACGCCAGGCCACGTTCTCGAGGATCCACAGGGCGCTCCCGTCCTTGCGGCGCAGGCGGAACTCGAGGTTGTCGATCTGGCCGGCGGCCTTCAACCGGGCGACGAACCGATCGCGTTCCGCCGGATCGAAGAAAAGACTGGCGGCGCGGTCGCGCATCAGCTCCGCCACCTCCTCGTAACCCAGAAGCCGGGCCAGCGCCGGGTTGCACTCGCGGAAGCGGCCGTCGGCGGTGGTGCGGTAGATGCCGGCGGGGGTCTGCTCGACAAACCGGACGTATCGCCGCTGCCACTCGGCGGCCGCCGCCCGCTCGCGGCGAACCGCCGCGGCCAGCCGCCCGGCGGCAAAGGCGGCCGCGGCCAGCAGCAGGATCGCCGCTGCCGCCAGGGCCGGCGGGGGAACGCCCGCGAACCGCCCCGGCCCGGGCGCGGCAAGTGCCAGCGCCGCCGCCAGCCCCGCCAATGCCGCGGGCACCACGCTCAGCAGGATGGGTGCCAGCAGACGGCGGCTCGGCCGCCGCCGCAGCGGCTGCAGGGGTGCGGGAGAATGCGTCTGGCGCATGCGTCACCGATCCGTAGCGGGTTTGATCTCCACCGGAACGCGCTCGGCTTTCTTTAGAGTCTGCTCTGGTCAAGCAATTGTAACCGAAACGCTCCCCCGGGGGGCAGCAGGCCGCACGAGCGTTTGCGCCAGCGCTACGATTGACAGCGGCGCGCAGCCTTCGGCGTTGTTGTTGACGGTCAGGACGAAGCGGCGGCCGGCGGCCAGCGCCTCGCGCGCCAGCTCGACCAGGGCGCGCCGCGCCGCCGGATCGGGCGCGGCCAGGCGGTTGAATGGAGCGAAGCGCCTTGCGGATTCCTCATAGGTGGTCCCGGAGCCCAGCAGCCAGCGGCCCAGCGTCAGCGGGCCGGCCGCCACGCCGGCGAGGCGGGCCTGGACACGGACGTCCGGCATCCGCGGATGGACGTTGAGGCAGTGGCAGGCGCCCGCGGCGGCCAGCGCGGCGGCGTAGTCGGCGGTCAGCAGCTCGCGGTTGCGCAGCTCGACCGCGTAGAGCGGCCCCGGCGGCAGGGCGGCCAGGAAAGCCCGCAGGCGCGCGGCGAAGCGCCGCGGCGGCCCAAGGTCCTGCGGGGCGAACTGAAAGAGCAGCGCGCCTCCCTTGCTTCCCAGGCCCTCGACGTAGGGCGCCACCACTGAGGCGGCGGCATAGCCGGCGTCGAGGAATCGCGGGTTGGGCCGGCCGCGCTCGGCGCCGTAGCGCGGGTGGTCGGGGAAGCTCGCCAGGGTGCACGCCTCGTGCGCCTTGACCAGGAACAGGAAGTCCTGGGGCACCGCCGCGGCATCCTGGGCCAGCTCCGCGGCGGGCAGCGGGCGGTAATGCGTCCGGTCGATGCCGACCGCCCGCAACAGCGGATGGCGCGCGTAGGCCGCCAGGCCGTGGTGCGCCAGGCGAGCGGTCGGGTATTCCCGGTCGTAGACCAGGCCCGCCCAACCGGGGAACGACCAGGTGGAGCCGCCGAGGTAGATCCCGGCGGGCAGGCGGCGGCCGAGCTCGGCGACCTCGTCGCTCGCCGCGGCTGCCCCGACCCCGCCGGCAGCGCCGGCGCCAGCCGCGGCCGCCTCGTCCTCGAACAGCGGCAGCTGGCTGCCGCCCTCGGCTGATTTGCCCTGTGCCATGCGGCTGCCGGCGCCCCCCCGGCGGCGATCAGTCCAGCCGCTCGACCTTGACGTCGGGATCGCCGTCGCGGTCACGGGTGATGGTCAGCTGCCAGGGCTGGCAGCACACCTCGCAGTCCCGCACCATGCTGCCCCAGATGTCCGGCTCGATCGCGATCTCGACCTGTTCCCCGCAGTACGGGCACTGCACCTCGATCGCTACGTTCCAGTAACCGTCGCCGCTCAAGCGCCGGCCTTTCGTCCGCGCCGCTGGCTCTTGCCACCCGCGCCGCCCGCGCCACCCGCGCCGTCCGCAGCATTGGCCGCGCCGGCCGCGCGGCCCGCGCCAGCCGCGCTACCCGCGCCAGCCGCGGCATGGCCGGCGGCGGCCGCGCCAACTGCTGCATGGCCGTCGGCAGCCGCGCGGCCGAGCCGGCGGACGATCTCGAACTCGCGGGCGGTGACCGGCTGCACCGAGAGCCGGGAGCCCTTCTGCACCACCCGCATGTCCGCGAGGCCCGGGGTCGCCTTGAGCGTCGCCAGCGGCACGATGCCCGGGAACTTCTCGACGAACCCTACGTCCACGGCATACCAGGTAGGGGCGGCGGGATCGCTCTTGGGATCGAAGTACTTGTGTCCGCGCTTGGTGGCAAACGGGTCCGGGTAGCCCGCGCGCACCACCTCGGCGACGCCGGTCACCCCGGATGGCTCGGCGTTCGAGGCGTAGAAGAGGACTCCGTCGCCGACCTGCAGCTCGTCGCGCAGCAGGTTGCGCGCCTGGAAGTTGCGCACCCCTTCCCAGCTGGCCTTGCCGTCGCGCTCGAGATCGTCGATGCTGTAGGCCTCCGGCTCGCATTTCAGCAACCAGTACCGCTTTCGCGCCATTCGTCTCCTCCGCCGGCTCGCCGCCGCCAACGCGCCCCGCCAACTGCGCCACCGTGAAAATCATAGCGCCCGCCAGAAAAGTTTGCCGGATGTGACATTCGGCACAACGCCGGAGCCGCGGTGGCGGTAGTGTCTCTTTCAGGTACGACCCTGGCGGGGTCGAGCGACTGACCGCGGGGGCCCGTTCCCCAAGCCCCCGCGCTTTTTTCTGGAGACCTTGACTTGCCGGACTCGCCCTACTCGCCGGACTCGCCGATCTCGCCGATCTCGCCGGACTTGCCCTACTCGCTGGTCTCGCCCACCCGCTCCTCCGGCCGCCGCCTGCCCGGGGCGCCGGCGCTACTGGCTCGGACCGCCGCCGCCATCGGCCTGCTCCTGGCCGCCACGCTCGCCGCGGTCGGTCAGGGAGCCGTCGCCGCTGGGCAGCCGCCCGTCACGGCCGGGCAGGGAGCCGTCACGGTTGGGCAGGCTGCCGTCACGGGTGAGCAGCCGGCCGCGCCGGCGACGGCGGCCGCCGCGATCACGGTGACGGTCGACCCGAGCGCCAACCGGCATCCCATCAGCCCGCTCATCTATGGGGTCAACTTTGGCGACGACGCCCAGGCCGCCCGCCTGCGCTGGCCGGTGCGGCGCTGGGGTGGCAATTCGACCACCCGCTACTCCTGGCAGGACGACACCTCGAACCACGCCAGCGACTGGTTCTTCTACGACCTGCCCAACGACAATCCCAATCCGCAGAACCTGCCGTTCGGTTCGTCGTCCGACCTCTTCGTCGGCGCCACGCGCACCGCCGCCGGCGAGCCGCTGATCACCGTGCCGACCATCGGCTGGACGCCGACGGACCGCACCCGGCGGTGGGGCTTCTCGGTAGCCAAGTACGGCCCGCAGCAGGCCACCGAGTGCACCGTCACCGGCTACCCGCCATGGTGCAACCCCGACGCCGGCAACGGCCTCCATCCGGACGGCACGGCGATCACCGGCAACGATCCGGCCGACACCTCGCGGGTCATCGACCCCGCCTTCGTCACCGGCTGGATGGCGCATCTCGATGCGGTTGCCGGCACCGCCGGCAACGGCGGCGTCCACCTCTATGCGCTCGACAACGAGCCGACGCTGTGGAACAGCACGCATCGCGACGTCCACCCGCTGCCGACGACCTACGACGAGCTGTGGCAGCGGACCCGGCAGTATGCCGCCGCCATCAAGGCACAGGATCCGGCGGCCCAGGTCCTCGGCCCCGCGGACTGGGGGTGGTGCGCCTACTTCTTCTCGGCGGCAGACGGCTGCCAGGCAGGCGCCGACGCCCAGGCGCACGGCAACCTGGCGCTGACCGACTGGTACCTGCTGCAGGCCGCCAACTATCTGACCGCCACCGGCGTGCGCCTGCTCGACTATCTCGACGTCCACTACTATCCGCAGGCCAACGGCGTCGCGCTGTCGGACGACGAGTCGGCGGCCACCGCGGCGCTACGGCTGCGCAGCCTGAAGGGTCTCTACGACCCGACCTATGTCGACGAGTCGTGGATCGGGCAGCCGGTCGACCTCGTCCCGCGGATGAAGGCATGGATCGCCTCGCGCCTGCCCGGCACCCGCCTCGCCATCTCCGAGTACAACTGGGGCAACGACAACGGCGCGAGCAGCGCCCTGGCGCAGGCCGAGGCGCTCGCCATCTTCGGCCGCGAAGGCGTCGACCTCGCCACCCGCTGGGTGGCGCCGGCGGCGGGAAGCCGCGTCGAGGACGCCTTCCTCCTCTACCTGGACTATGACGGCAAGGGAGCCAGGGTGGCCGGCGACAGCGTCCAGGCGGCGAGCGGCAACGTCGACCTCGTGGGCGCCTACGCCGTGGCCGGCGCCAGCTCGCGGCTCCACCTGCTGCTGTTCAACAAGGACACCGTCAGCCACGCGGTGCAGGTGCAGGTCGCCGGCTCTCCCTCGGCGCCGCTCGCCCTCTACGAATTCGACGCCGTCAACCGCTTCGGCCCGGCGGGCACGGCCACACTCGCCGGCGGCAGCGTCACTCTCACCCTGCCGGCGCTCTCGGCCACCCTGGCCGTCACCGCCACCCCCGCGTCGCCGGGCCCGGCGCGCTTCTACACCCTGCCGCCCTGCCGCGTGCTCGACACTCGCAACCCAACCGGCGCCTACGCCGGCCCCGCCCTCGCCGCCGGCGCCGAGCGCACCTTCGCCCTTGCCGGCCGCTGCGGCATCCCGGCGACCGCGCGCGCCGTCTCCGCCAACCTGACCGTGGTCGGCGCCACCGGCGGCGGCGATCTGCGCGCCTTCCCCGCCGACCTCCCGGCCCTTCCCACGGCCAGCGCCATCAATTTCCGCGCCGGCCAGACCAGGGCCAACAACGCCGTCGCCGGCGTCTCGCAGGACGGCAACGCCGCGGTCGCCATCCAGACCGACATGACCTCCGGCAGCGTCCAGTTCATCCTGGACGTCAACGGCTACTTCCAGTAACACCGGCCGGCGCGGCCCGCCGAAGGTCCGGCGGTTCCGTTGGTAGAGCCTGATCTACTCTTCCGGCTCGATTCCCATCTCGCAACGGAGCTGTTCCACCGTGATGGTCCTCCCTTCACCGGCCCTGGCGCGCGCCAGGGCCGCGAGGAGCCGCTCGGCGTTGCGAGGGGATCGCAACAAATAGTCGGTTTCAGTCAGGACCGGCCTGCCCGGCCGAGCACCGTGCTCCTGCTTGCCGTTGCCACTCACCGCTGATCCTTGCGCACCACGACCGATGGCGCCGCGAGATGGGCGGCGTCGTACGCCGCGATGTCGCAGTCGTCGAGATGCTCGGCTTTCCACACCATGGCGCGGAGGATGCGGTTCCAGCCGCTCGGGTGATCGTAGAAGACGAATTCCTCGAGGGGGCCGGGCTTCATCTTGCGATACTCGGACAGGTGCAGGGCCGCCTGGGCGAAGCCGTCGGGCTGGCGCGAAACGTTGACCCCGTAGTTGTCCGCCTCGGCCTCCATCGTGCGGGTGAGTGTGTTGTTGACCGGCGTCAACACCAGGGCGTACACCGAGAACAGGAACAGCAGCAGGGGCAGCCCCGCCACGTCGCCGACGTCGCGGATCCCCCATCCCGCGCCGTGGCGGGCATGCAGCCTGGCGAAAGACCAGCTGAGAAAGGCGAACCCGACGACGATGATGATGCCGATGAACACGATGCCCTTGTACACGTGGTGCAAGACGTAGTGGCCCATCTCGTGTCCCAAGACCGCCCTGATCTCCTCCGAGGAGCCGCGGTTCATCAGGTTGTCGTTCATGCTGATCTGCGTCGTGCCGAGCAGGCCGCTGACGTGCGCGCTCATGCGCTTGGTCTGCTTCGAGGCGTCGAACTCGTACACGTCGGTCGCCGGAATGCCGTTGGCGCGCGCCATCGAAAGGATCTGTTGCTTGAGCGTGCTGTCGGCCAGCGGCTTGAACTTGTTGAACACCGGTTCGAGGTACACCGGCGCGATGGCCGCCCCGAACATCGCGAAGGCAATCGCGACCAGCGAGCCCCACAGCCACCAGGTGCGCGGCGCCTTCCGCAGCACCGCATAGATCGCCACCAGGGCCAGGGTGCCCAGGATCAATCCGAGGACCAGCCCCTTGAGCTGATCGCCGAGCCAGTCGGCCAGGGTCTGATTGGACATGCCGTACTGGTGCTCGCGGAAGTAGCCCTCGTAGGCGTTCCAGGGCAGCAGCACCAAGGTGGTCACGAGGATGTAGAACACCGCGTAAAGGGCGGTCTGCAGCCACTTGAAGCGCGTGATGCCCTCGATCCGGTCGCGGACCCGGGCCGAAAGCCCGGTGCCCAGCAGCAGCCAGGCAACCAGGAGCCCGGTCAGGAAGTCCCAGAGGATCAGCCAGTAGCCGCCCTCGAAGTAGGCATCCGATTTGGCCCGCGCCGCGGGAGATAGCTGGGCCAGGTAGGCTTCGGCGGCCGCCGCGGGATCGAAGTGACGGGCTGCCGGCGCCGGAGCAGCCGCGGCCGGCGTGGAAGACGCGGCGGCCGCGGACGACGCGGGCGCGGCGGCCGCGGAACGGGCGGCGGAAACCAGGAGTACAGCGGCAACCGCCGCCAGCAGCATCGCTCTGCAATGTTTCATGGAAGTCTCTCTCTCCTCAAGGATATCGACAGCCTGCAGGCTGATACGGCGTGCCGGGATGAGTAGTTTCACCGCGCCCCTGCAAGGGCCCGACAGCAGGTTCAGTCGCGATCTGCACGCGGCCCACCGCCTCCCCAGTCGTAGGTGTCGAGGTCGCGCCAGGAGAGGATCGTGCCCTGGCTTCGCCGCTGCGTCTCGTGGCCGGCGTAGACCACGACACGATCGACGATCCGTGGCCCCTGCTTGCCGGCAAGAGCGTCCGCGAAACGCTCGAAGGATGCCAGCGCCTGTCCGGATGGGGTCTGGGCGGACTTGATCTCGACCAGCAGGAGGCCGGGGCCTCTCTCCACGACGAGATCGATCTCGAGCCCTTTGCGGTCCCGGTAGAAGGAGAGCCGTGGCCGGCGCCCTCGGTGGAGGTGAGCCTTGGCGATCTCGGCGGTCACCCAGGTCTCGAAGAGTGCGCCCCGCAAGGGATGGGTTTCCAGCTGGCGTGGATTCTCGACGTTGAGGAGGCTGGCCGCCAGGCCGGTGTCATAGAAGTACAGCTTGGGTGCCTTGATGAGCCGCTTGCCGAGATTGGCGAAGAATGCAGGGAGCCGGAAGACGATGTAGCTCGCTTCCAGCACCGACAGCCAGGAGCGAGCGGTCGGCTGGGAGACGCCGCAATCGTTGGCCAGGGATGAAAGGTTCAGGATCTGGCCGGTGCGTCCGGCGCACAGGCGCAAGAAAGTCTGGAAGAGCAGCAGGTCCCCGACCCGGATGATCTGCCGCACGTCGCGCTCGACGTAGGTGGCAGTGTAGTCAGCAAGCCATTCCTGGGCCGGCAGCTTGCGCTCGTAGATCCGCGGGTAGCCACCTTGCCAGAGCAGGGTCTCGAGATCATCCGGGGGGTCGGGAAACCGGCGGACCTCCTGGAGTGAAAGCGGCAGCAACTCAGCCAAGGGCGGTGCGGCCGGCAAGGGACTGGCTCACGGTGCCGATCAGCGCCTGGTTCTGGGAGCCCGTCAGCAGGAAGCGGCCCGGCCGGGGATCCTCATCGACAATGCCTTGCAGGTAGGAGAACAGCTCGGGGACCCGCTGCACTTCATCGATGATGGCGCCGTGGCGATAGCGGCCCAGGAAGGCGATCGGGTCGGTACGGGCGAGCTCGCGCTGTGCCGGATTCTCGAGCGAGACATAAGGCAGCTCGGGGAATGCCATGCGGCTCAACGTGGTCTTGCCGGACTGGCGCGGCCCGGTCAGCGTAAGGACCGGGTATCGCGTAGCCAGGTCGAGAAGGCGAGGCTGGAGGAGGCGCTCGATCACCCTGGAAAGCTTAGCATTTCGATGGGGCCGATTCAAAGTCGTAGTTTCGATTGGCCCCGGCGATGCACGGGGTTCGGTGATGCGGCTACCCGGATCGACCGTGATAGCGTCCTGGAAGAGCTCGAAGGACGTCCAGGTCGGCAGCTGGCGGGGGATGCCACGATCCCACGCAGGAAGACGCGAGGCCCCAGCAATGAATCGGAACCAGGCTTTGCCGCGCGCCGCCGCCGTCGTCATGCTCCTGATCGGCTACCTCGTGGCTTTCGACAAGCCTGCAGCCGGCGCCTCCTGCCTGGACAACTTCAAGAAAAGAGGCTCCATCCTCACGCGCTGGATCTACACCACCTCTGCGGATTTTCCCGACCTCCGGGTCAGGGTCGCGGTAGAGCGCCTACGCCAGCAGCTCCCTTCCAAGCAGATCGAGGTCGTCTCCGCCGACGCCGACCAGGGAGTGCTCCACGCCCGGACCTTCCCCGACACTCGCCACCGTGCCTTCGACGTCGATTTCGCCGTCTCCCAGCTGAGAAGCGGGGCCCGGGTGAAGATGGTCATGACCCTGCCCGCCACAGGGGTCAGCGACGAGGGGCTCAAGGAATCGATGTGCGACATCGTCGACGCCGCCGCGATCGCCGTCCCGAGCTCCGGCGCCGAAGGCGCCGCCGGCACGCCACAACCCGCGACAGACCTGCCCAAGCCCGCGCCTCAGCCAGCCGCGGCCGCAGCCGCGACGCCGCGCCCCGGACCGCAGGAGCCGCCGCTGACCAACGAGGACGTGATCAAGCTCTTCCAGGCCGGTCTTGCCCCGGACCTGATCGTGACCAAGATCATGCAAACACCGAGCGTCGGCTTCGACCTCTCCACCAATGCCCTGGTAGCGCTCGCCGGCCTGAAGATGCCGCACGACGTCATAGCCGCCATGATGCAGCGGGCGCACGACCAAGCAAAGTAGCATCGACCCGGCCGGCCTCATCACGGGAAGGACGCGGGCCGGCTCAATCCTGTGGGTCTCGCTGCCTCGGGTGCTTCTCCGCCGCCGAGATCAGAACCGTGGCAGACTTGGTGACCGAATAGCGGCAAGATTTCCTGGAGGCATGGAATGAGTTCTTCCGTAGTCGAAGCCAGCACGCGGGCGATGAGCGTTGAAGTCACGCGGGACGAGCTGGTCGTTTCGTTGACCGATGGCCGCAAGATCACCGTGCCCTTGGCCTGGTTTCCGCGGCTTCTCCAAGCAACGGAAGCCCAGCGCAACGACTGGGAGCTGCTAGGTGACGGAGTGGGCATTCATTGGCCCGCGATCGACGAGGACCTCAGCGTAGCGGGCCTGCTCCGCGGCGCGCCTGCTCCTGCGTAACAGGTTCGTTCCCTCCTCTGGAAGAGCCGCGAGAGGCATGATGGGATGGACTCCTCTTGCGAAACTCCGGAGGGAGGGATTGACCAGCTCCCCTGGAGAATAAGAGGGTGGCGGAAGCGGAAAACTGCTCTTCAGGTAAACCGCAATGATCGCTAATAGAAAACAACACTACCTTCCTCAGTTTTTTCTGCGTACTCCTTGGCCACCGCGAACCCTCCTCTAGCATCATGAACCACCTGAGATGCCTTCCCGGTTATTTAGCTCATCGAGAAACGTTGCGAGAGCGGGTGGCACCCTGCGGCCGTGAAATCGCCTTCCACGGCCTCCTGCATCTTCTCGGCGAAGACGGCGCCGAGTTCATGGCAGTCTTCACGCACGGCGAGCTGGAATCGCTCGATCCGATCGTGGAGGAAGTCTCCGCCGCCTACCGGCTGCTTGGCCGTGGGGTGCTGTGGGCGCGGCGTAGCTGGTGACCTGGTGCCGGCGGCTGGCGAGGCCACGCTGAGTCTCGCCGGCGCACCGCTTCCTTCCTAGGCCCACGGGAGGTAAACTTCCACCCAGGAGGCAACCATGAGCCAGCCGGTGACAGCCACCATCTCCACCTACCCGCATCTCACAATCAACGCCGATGGCGTGCCCCTGATCGCCGGAACGACGATGAAGGTGGTTGAGCTTGTGACAGCCCACCAGGCCCATGGCTGGAGCCCAGAGGAGCTGCACTTCCAGTTTCCTCACCTTTCCCTTGGGCAAATCTACGCCGCCCTCACCTATTATTGGGACCACAAGGATGAGCTCGATGCTGACATCGCGCGGCGTGATCGGGAAGTCGAGGAGATCCGCCGCGAAGTAGGTCCCTCCGCGATCGCAGCCAAGCTCCGCCGTACTCCACCTTGAGCATCGCCTTCTATTTCGATGAGCACGTTCCGCGCGCAGTAGCACACGGACTGCGCCTGCGGGGTATTGATGTGCTCACGGTCCAGGACGACAACCTCAGCGGGATACCTGACAGCCAGCTACTCGACCGGGCAACCCAACTGGCTCGCCCTCTCTTTTCGCAAGATGAGCATTTGGTAATCGAAGCCAGGCGACGCCAGAAGGAAGGGTTTGCTTTCTGGCGCAGCCGAGTTGGAACGCGAACTGTGTGACGCGGCCGCGCGGCAGGCGAGGCTCGGAGCGGGCCAGCCGGCGGCGGCTGCCACCGCGGCGAGGGCGAAGGAGGCGCAGGGAAGGGTAGAGCAATTGTCGAGCGCGCGGCGCTGAAGCATGCGCCCCCTCTTCACCCAGCCCGAATGAGTCTCCCTGCTTCCGCCGGCCTGTAGATGCTTACTCCCCTGGGCCGAGGTCGCAGGTCGAAACACGCCGCCGTTGAGCGAGCCACGCTTCCAGTTCCGCCACCGAATACAGGACCAGCTTTTTCGACGGCTTGCAGTATGGCGGACCGTCGCCACGGACGCGAGCGTGGGCGAGGTACTTCCGAAAGCCCGTATGGGGCCTCGACACCCCCCTGGGTCTTCGCCGTCTCCTGGCAGCAGCGAAGACCAGCTTGTACCTGAAGCTGACACGAGAGTCACCTTTGTCGAGCGCCCTTGCTGGCCGAACGTTGGCCGGCCGCCGTCGCGCTACACGCGGGATGATGCGCTGCCCGACCTGGTGATCGACAACGCCACCCAAGCCGCCGCCGGCCCACCGCGGCCACCACCCTGCCGGCGGGATGATGCGAAGCTCTCACCTGGCGGCCTTGTCGCCAGGCTCGATGGCGGTCAGCTGCTCATAACCGCCATCCTGCCGCCGGTTCTGATTACCGCCAACACCTTGCCTGGTGTTGCCGATGCACGCCGCCAGCTGGCCCAGGAGGCGCGCCCAGCCGATATCGGCCATCAGAGTCGGTTATAGGTCCGATCGACCCGCCAACGGTCCGCCGGGCGCGTAAGAGCATGATTGAGAGGCCGGGCCGCACCGCGGCGCTGTAGCTGCAGCAACTCCGGCAACGTTCCTTTCATGCCTTGGCCGTTGCGGCCAGGCATCACTTACTGGAGGAATCGCCGGTCGATTGCGCGTCGTCTGCCGGCAGCGCCTGCTTTGGAGTTGGCTCGCCCGATTGAGGATCGAGGTCGAGCAGCGATAATCTGGCAGAAATGTCTCTGAGGATGCCGGCATCGGTACCAGGTATGGTCCACAGTGACGGAACGGGCCTCTTCTCCGGGAAGAACGTTCCGAGATGGCTAACCATGCTCTCGACGTCCTCGAGGCGACGGTCGATGGATCTGACACTCGCCACCAGATCCTCGAGGATCTCGTTTGGGGAGCGAATGGGGCCGCTGCTGCGCTCGCCGCCAGGGATCAAGGCCAACTGCGCCTCCAGCGCCGGCCAAAGGGCTTCGAGCAACTGCCCGGCGCGCGCCTCGGGAACCGGCTGACCGGCGTGCCGGTTGATGGATAGAAGTGTCTCGCCGAGCCCCTGCTTCCCCACCTTCCTTGCCTGGAATTGCGAAAGAGGCCCGCCAAGCTCGCTGAAGTCGACGTCCAGCAGGAGCGGGACGACTCGACCACTCTCCAGTGACTTCGCGAGGGAGCCGGCCTCGAAGAGCAGCCATGGAGACGACAGGTTGTCGCGAGTCACGCAGACGATCCCGAAGTTCGAGACTTCCAGCTCTCTCGACAGAACCTGGGCCCATCGTTCGCCCGGAACCACGTCCGATTCGGACAGCCAGGGTTCCGCGTAGTGCAGCACGAGAGGGATCCAGGAGTGGAGACAGCGGGCTAGCACCTGGCTGCGCGGACCGCTCCAGCTGATGAAGATCCTCATGTTTGCGCCGTGCCCAGGTGAGCCACCGACTGGCTTGCTTCCGAAGTACCAAGGTGGGCCGCCTGCCTGCATCTCGGCATAAAGTCTAAGAACGTCATCGTTCGAAACTTTCGCTTCGGCCAGCGTGGAGCTGAGGTCAAGGGGCCAGCTTTCGCCTGCTTTACCGTAAGCGAGGCGGTAGGTGATGGGGCGCCCGGCCTCATCCTGGCTCGGCAGCGCCAGCCTGGGAACAAGGGCTCCGATCAGGCGCTCCGCAGAGACGTTGTCTGGAACTTCGGCCTGCGTTTTCTTACTACCTGAGGGATCGAGAATGCTCACTCTCACCATGGCCATTGTGCTCTTATCCTCAGCTGATAAGGGCTTCCGCCCTTTGTAATCCGCGGTTCATTGTAGCTAAAGAAAGCGCGTAAGAACAGCGCGCCGCGCGAGCGCTCGTTGCGTTCTCGTCTTGCGACTGAGACCTCCGTCCTCGGCGAGTCAGAGCCGGACCGGAGCGGCCTTGCGCTGCAGCTGCATCACGTTGGCGTTGGGGTCGACCACCAGGCTGGGCGCCGTCGCGGCAAGAGCACCAGCCGACCCGATCGAGGAGGCGATCGCGGGCCTAGCGGCCGCGGCGGGCACCGCGGCGGTCGGCGACCGGCTGCGACGGCTCGGGCAGGCGCTGCAAGGCGCCAATGCCCTGGCGAGGGCGCTGGCGCGCGAGCGGGCCTTGGCGGCGCTCGACGGCAAGGCCAAGGCGCCGGCGCTGCTCGTCTACGCGGCGCTGACGGCCGAACCGGCGCCGGCCGCGGCGGGCCAGGGCCGCCGGTCGAGTTCGCCGAGCCGGCGGCCTGGCCTGAACCGGTGGACGGTGCGGAGCTGCTGTCCGAGGTCGCCGCCACCTTTACCCGCTTCGTCGCGCTGCCGCCGTTCGCCGACGTCGCGGCCGCCCTGTGGACGCTGCACGCGCATGCGCTCGAGGGCGCCGCGGCTTCGCCCCTGCTGGCGCTCACCTCGCCCAAGAAACGCTGCGGCAAGACGACGACGCTGTCGCTGCTCGCCCGGCTGGTGCCGCGCCCGCTGCTGAGCGCCAACATCTCGCCGGCGGCGCTCTTCCGCATCGTCGAAAAGTACTGCCCTACCCTGCTGACCAGTCTGCTGCAACCTCACGCCGCCGCCCTGGTTCGGGGTGCCTCCCTGTACCACGTTGGGATCAGCGCACCGATGACAAAGCCGATTCCGTCGATGGCGAGGAACATGCCGACATCAAAGATCGTAATGGGTGAATTGCTCTTGCTCCATTCCCAGATGAACGGCAAGACCAGGCTGGCGCCAGAGGCCCATGCCTCAATCCAGCGCAGGAAGCCTCGCCAGCGTGAAGTCGGCTGGTTGTCGGCCATCCAGGCCAGAACGATGGCGTTCAAGAATGGCGGCACCAACCAGAGCACCCAACCGTCTGTCTTCGGCCAAGACCCGATCAGGATGCAAATCGTTCCAACGGCAATGACGGATGCGCAGAGGCCCGCGATCAGATAGAAGCCTCTCGGACGCCGATTCCGCGAGTCCCGCCGCGCGAGCCGCCACCTGTCCTTGATCAACGTAGCGAAGATTACCGGGGTACCCAGATAGGCCGATGCGCCGGCCATCAGGCCGAAGAACTCGCTCCTATTAGTAGGGATGACGAGGAAGAGCCCGAACCACAGTAACACCCACGCGACCGCCAGCAGCAACAGCCGCTCGTTCAGCGTCGAAGCTGGGAGTTCGGCCGGGCGCAGCCATACCTCATAGAGGCTATAGAAGGTTCCGGCAGTTCCCGTACCGCCAGCGCCGATGTAAGAAACGTCATAAATTTTTCCCATCACCTCTTTCAAGCCAATTTTCAGGTGATGAACGCTGATCCGAGCATCCACACACGCTGGCAACCGCCTGGGCAATAGGTGTGGCCGGCGCACTGGCTCCTCGTCCAGGATAAATTCGGCATTGACCACAGGAATCTCAACTAAATCGGTGAAACAGGGCCATCGCTTGCTCCGCGCGTGAGCCAGTAGCTTGGCGAGCAAATCAGCAGTCACTGCAACATTCCAGCTCTCCGCTTCATACGTGCCGACGAGATAGAGGCAAGCGCCGGCCCCCCTTTCTAGCTCCGTGAGTATTTCGGATAGCGCCTTTGCCTCGGCACTGGTGGTGGTGAGTGTGGTGATCAGCTCGGCCGCAAGCTGGGGTGGCGTGTCTGAATAGAAAGTGTAAATTCTCTGGGCCAACCTCCGCCTGCTGAAGGCGAGCCGGCGCTCAGCTCTCACGATTCGCGCCTCATACGATAACCAGGTAAACCATTTGAACATGATCGCCCAAGCCCCTCATCGGCGGTGGTATGCTCGACGCTACCAGAGCGATGTCACCGCTTTGAAACCAAGTCGCCGATTCGCGTCTGAACAACATGCTCACTATATCGCACGGGGCCCCGATATCCCAGGAGCAGGCTCTGCAACTGGCGCGGCGTGGCGGTGGTGGGTTAGGCCACTCAGCGAACCCGTAGACCATTACGATGAACAGAGCAATAATGCCCAGAGGGTTACTCGCAAGGCTCTTAGCAGTATCGCCGTAGCTCTTCAGATTCTTCGCCATTGAGCGCCGGGCGGCGAGGCGCTGACGGTGCTGCACGGGCGGGAGGTCGTGTTGTGGCCGGACGCTGACGAGGCCGGCGCGCGTCACATGCAGTGCATCGCCGCGGAGCTCGCCGGCGTTGCGTCCGCCGTCCGGATCTTCTCGCCGCCTGGCCTGCCCGCCGGCGGCGACGCCGCGGACTGGATCGAACCGTGGCGGGCCAGGGGCGAGTCACCCGGGGCAGTCCTGGGCGAGCTCGAGAAAGTGGTGCGAGATGTGCCCGTCCTTCCCGCCGGGCCAACCCCGGACGCCGTCGCGGCAAGAGCGTCCGGCGACCCGATCGAGGTGGCGATCGCGGGCCTAGCGGCTGCGGCGGGTACTGCGGCGGTCGGCGACTGGCTGCGACGGCTCGGGCAGGCGCTGCAAGGCGCCAATGCCCTGGCGAGGGCGCTGGCGCGCGAGCGGGCCTTGGCGGCGCTCGACGACAAGGCCAAGGCGCCGGCGCTGCTCGTCGACGCGGCACTGACGGCCGAGCCGGCGCCGGCCGCGGCGGGCCAGGGCCGCCCGGTCGAGTTCGCCGAGCCGGCGGCCTGGCCTGAGCCGGTGGACGGTGCGGCGCTGCGCTCCGAGGTCGCCGCCACCTTTACCCGCTTCGTCGCGCTGCCGCCGTTCGCCGACGTCGCGGCCGCCCCGTGGACGTTGCACGCGCATGCGCTCGAGGGCGCCGCGGCATCGCCCCTGCTGGCGCTGACATCGCCCGAGAAGCGCTGCGGCAAGACGACGACGCTGTCGTTGCTCGCCCGGCTAGTGCCGCGGCCGCTGCTGAGCTCCAACATCTCGCCGGCGGCGCTCTTCCGCATCGTCGAGGAGTACTGCCCTACTCTGCTCGTCGACGAGGCCGACAGCTTCCTGCGCGACAAGGAAGAGCTGCGCGGCATCCTCAACAGCGGCCACACCCGCGACGCGGCCTACGTGGTGCGCACGGTCGGCGACGACAACGAGCCGTGCCGCTTCTCGACCTGGGCGCCCAAGGCGGTAGCGCTCATCGGCCGGTTGCCCGACACGCTGGCCGATCGCAGCCTGGTCGTGGCGATGCGCCGCCGCGCTCCGGGAGAGCACGTCGAGCGCCTGCGGCTAGACCGGCCAGGCGGCTTCGAGGAGCTCCGGCGGCGGGCGGCGCGGTGGGCCGCCGATCACCTCGCCGCGCTGGACGGCGCCGACCCCGAGATGCCCGGCGAGCTCGACGACCGCGCGGCCGACAACTGGCGGCCGCTGCTGGCCATCGCCGACCTGGCGGGCGGGGAGTGGCCGGAGAGCGCGCGGCGGGCGGCGCTGGCGCTGTCGGGAAGCGGTAGCGAGCCGCCGGACAGCGCGCGCGAGCAGCTGCTGGCCGACATCCGCGAGTCCTTCGACGAACGCGGCCCCGGCCGCCTCCTCACCGAGGACCTGTTGCAGGACCTGCGCGCGCGGGAGGACAGGCCCTGGGGCGAATGGCGAGGCGGGCATCCCCTCTCGGCCGTCCAGCTGGCGCGGCTGCTTAGGCCCTTCGGAGTGCGGCCGCGGTTGTTCCGCACCGGACCGAAGGTCGCCAGAGGTTACCTGCTGGAGAGCTTCTCCGACGCCTTCTCCAGGTATCTGCCCGGCGGACCGGCGAACCCGCTGCCAACCAATGCCGTAGCGGGTTTGGCCGGCTGTCAGATAGGCGACGGTAACGGCGGTGTAGCGGCTGCCGAAGGCGGCGCAAACCAGCATGGGGACTGCGTTGTAGAGGGTGTAACGGCTCAGCGCCCCGGGGCTTCAGGCGGGGAGGGGGGTGCCGGCGCCGACGGGGCCGATGCTGACGACGAAAAAGAGGTGCTCGACCTGTGATGATGGCCGAGGAGTTGCTCGAGGAGCTGCGGCGCTGCGGCGTCCAGGTGGAGGCCCGCGGCGAGATGTTGCACGTCGAAGCACCGCGCGGCGCGCTCTCGCCGGAGCTGGTGCAGTCGTTGCGTCGGCTCAAGCCGGCGCTGCTTCAGCTGGTCGCGCCCGCCTCCGCGCGGACGGTCGCCGAGACGCTGGGCGGCGTGTCGGAGTCCGGCCCGTCGCAGCTGATCGCCGAGGTGTGCGCCATGCGCCTCGAAGACTTCGCCCGGGCTGGCCTGGTCGTCGAGGTGTGGAGCGCGGTGCTGGACGAGGCCGTGGTGCTGGCGGGCGACGACGCACGGATCGACCCAGGGGAGCTGCGGACCGTCTACCGAGCACACGAGCTGCGAGTGCTGCTCGGGATCACGACGCCGCGCGAGCTGCGACGGGTTCACGAGGTCAAGAATTTGTTCCGCGGCACCATTACCGACGCCTCGCCGACCGGGGGAGGAGTCCTCGATGCCCCCGAGAAGAGGCCAGCACGCTGCTATTGATCGTCCAGCGAAAGAACGACACGAAACAACAGGTCATCTAACTGCTCGTCGCTGAGGGCTCCCGTCTCATGTAAATGTGACACTAGCAGCCCGATCGCGTTCGCGATTCTCGTAAGCCGTGCTGCATTATCAGCGCCGTCGGCCTCCGGGCCGAAGAGTGTGTCAGCGACTCTCCGTGCTACGCTGCTTCCCTCTTCCTTGAACGTTAGGTCGCGCAAGATATCGTCACGTGTCGGCATTCACCACCTCCAAGTCTTGATCGTGCCCAGGGCAGCCACCACAATTGACCTGTCAGTGGGCTTTGTGCTGCCTGTCGTGCTCCGCGATGATCTCGCGCACGGCGGGCACCAACTCCGTTGGAACCTCCATCAGGGTGTGGTCCGGGCGCGACAGCGCAGCCTCATGCTCAGCGGCGGCCTCCTCGTCCGTCTGGCGCTCGTAGTGGTCTAGGAGATCCCGAATCCGCGCACCATCCCAGCCTGCTGGATATTCGCTCTTCTTGGTGCTCATGGTCGCTTCCGCCTTCGGCGCCGATACGCCGCTAAAGCCTTTCCCCTGAGATCATACGCCGTCACGACAAATGCCCCAAGGCGATCCTCGTCGAGGATGTAAACAACCTGGAGGAACCGCCCGGCGTCGGTCTGCCCGAGAGCGATCCGAGACCCCTCCCGCCCTGGGAAGTCATCACCCGGCCGGCGCATCACCTCCTCGACCTCTTCGTCGGTGATCCCATGCTGATAGATGTGGGGCTCCTCGGAGTCTGCGTCGATGTGAAAGCGCAACTGCACGAACGGGATCTTACCGGACCAAGCCAAACCCCGTGACCCCTGTAAGTCGCAGCCGCATGCCGCTGCTCGGCTACGCTCGTAAGCGACAGCGCTCGCTAGTGTCCGCTTCCCACTGCTGCCCGACTGCTGCCCAGGTCGTTCAGGACGCAGCGGCCGAATCGATTGACACTGGATATATGGCTGATTCTAAAGAAGATATATGGTGCCCAGGGACGGAATCGACCCGTCGCCCCCGTTGTTTTTCAGTCATCGTACCGGTGGCACGTAGATGCCCGGCAGACCGAGCTTCGCCGCGGCGTCGTTCAGCTGCGCGAGGTCGGTCGTCAGCAGCCGCTCCAGATCGGCCTGGCGGGCGGCCAGCTCCCGCTGCTGGTCGGCGAAGACTTCCCTGTCGCCTTGCGTGGGGCGGCCGTCGCCGCTCTCGATCCACTCCATGAGGGGCGAGAGACGCGAGTAGAGCTGCGCGCCTCCACGCTGGGCCAGAACGTCGTAGACGATCTCGGCCTTGGGGTTGTGCAACCTGGCCTCCAGCTCGTCCAGCTTCCGCGCCAGGTCGGCCGAACCCTTGACCAGCGCCTCGGCCCGGGGATCGTCCTTGACCAGCTCGTTGCGGGACAGCAGCTGCTGGCGGACCTCGCGCAGGCGCAGGACGGTGCGCGTGAGACGGGTGATCGCGTCCCGGACCTCCAGGGCCAGCTGCAGCTGGGCTTCCAGGTCGGCCGCCGAGACGGTGACCCGCGGGTCCGCATGCACCGTGAACGGCTGCGTCGAGACCTTGCCGTCGACCGTCAGCCGGACGGTGTAGGAACCCGGCACCGCCTCGGGTCCGATCACGGGATAGCCGGAGTCGAGCTTGGCCCCGGGAATCAACTCGGCGCCCGCCCAGCCGAGGTCCCACACCGCGCGCTCGACGCCCGGCTCCTTGGGGGCGAGACGCCGCTTCAGGACCTGCGTCTCCTCGTCGGCGCTCTCGGTGACGCCGATCGGCTCGATGGCCTTGCTCGACAGCGTCGTCACCACCGTGCCCTTGGCATCCAGGACCTCGATCGTGACCTCTCCCTTGGGCGCGCGGTCGAGCCGGTAGTAGATCGCCACTCCCCGCGGCGGGTTCTCGCCCGTCCAGCCCTCCGGCCCCTGGCGCAGGTCCCAGCGGACCGCATCGGTCACCGCCAGCAGACGCGGCCCCGCCGCGCCGCCGGCAGCCGCCGCCGCGGCAAGCACCCGCAGGTGGTCGAAGACCCAGAACGAGCGGCCATGGGCGGCCAGCACCAGCTCGTCGTCCTTGACCACCAGATCGTGAATGGCGACCGCGGACAGGTTGAGGCGCAACGACCACCAGGTGGCGCCGTCGTCGGTCGAGAAGGCGACGCCGTGCTCGGTCCCCAGGTAGAGCGTGCCCCGCCGCGCCGGGTCCTCCCGCACCGCGTGCAGGAAAAGGTCCCTGGGTAGCTTGCCGTCGAGGCGCTTCCAGGTGCGCCCGAAATCGGCGGTCTTCCAAAGATACGGATGCATGTCGTCGAGCCGGTGGGCATCGACCACGACATAGGCGGTGCCGGCGTCGAAATGCGACGGTTCGATCGTGGTCACCGTTCCCCACTCCGGCAGTCCCGTCATGGCGGCGGTAACATCAGTCCAGGTCTTGCCGCCGTCGCGCGTGAGGTGCACCAGGCCGTCATCCGAGCCCGCCCAGATCAGCCCCTTCTGGACCGGCGACTCCGCCACCGCGAAGATCGTGCAGTAGATCTCGACTCCGGTGTTGTCGCCGGTGATGGGGCCGCCGGCCCAGGTCTGCTTCGACTTGTCGTTGCGCGTCAGGTCCGGGCTGATCGGCGTCCAGGTCTGGCCGCCGTCGAGACTGCGGAAGAGCACGTTCGCGGCGTGGTACACGACCTTGGGATCGTGCGGCGAAACGGCGATCGGGGCAGTCCACTGGAAGCGGTACTTGAGGTCTTCCCCACCGTGCCCGGACGGGTTCTCGGGGTAGATCCCGACCACCTGCGCCTGGCCGGTGCGGTGGTCGTAGCGCGACAGGTAGCCCCCGTACTCGCCGGCGTAGACGATGTCCGGATCCGCCGGATCGGACACCACGTAGCCGGCCTCGCCGCCCCCCACGCCGTACCAGGCGGCGTTGGGGATGCCGCCGCCGGTCAGGCTGTCGCTGGGACCTTGCGCGGTGCCGATGTCCTGCAGCGCGCCGGCGACGCGGAACGGCACCCGGGTGTCGGCCCAGACGTGATAGGGCTGGCCGAGCGGCAGCGGCGGCGCCGTCCAGCTGGCGCCGCCATTGGTGCTGATGTCCACGCCGCCGTCGTTGCCGGCGATGATGCGCTTGGGGTCCTTGGGGTCGATCCACACGTCGTGGTGATCGCCGTGGTGCATCGAGACGTGCTGGAAGGTCTTGCCGCCGTCGATGCTGTGCAGCATGGTCACCTGCGGGCACCACAGGTCGTCGGGGTTGTTCGGCGCCACCGTCACCACCGTGTAGTAGAAGGCCCGCTGCCGCAGCTCGTGGCTGGCGCTGGCGCGGGTCCAGGTGTCGCCGCCGTCGTCGGAGCGGAAGAGCCCCCCTTCCTCGGCCTCGATCAGCGCGTAGACCCGGCGCCCGTCCGACGGCGCGACGGCGACGCCCACCTTGCCCCAGATTCCTTCCGGGAGCCCCTTGCCGGTGAGCTGCTTCCAGGTGTCGCCGCCGTCGCGCGACATGTACAGACCGCTGCCGGGACCGCCGCTCGTCAGCGTCCACGGCCGGCGGCGGACCTGCCAGAGGCCGGCGAAGACGATGTTCGGGTTGCTCGGATCAAGCGCCACGTCGGAGGCGCCGGTGTCGGCATCCTTCCTCAGCACCTGCCGCCAGGTCTTGCCGCCGTCCCGCGTGCGGTAGACGCCGCGCTCGGGGTTGGGGCCGAAACCGTGGCCGAGAACGGCGGCGAAAGCGACGTCGGCGCTGCGCGGATCGACCGCCATGGTGCCGATGTGTCCGACCAGCGTCAGGACGCGGGTCCAGGTCTTGCCCGCATCCACCGACTTGTAGATGCCGTCGCCGGGCACCGCGTTGCCGCGCAGGTTGGCCTCGCCGGTGCCCACGTAGAGAACGTTGGGGTCCGAGGGAGCCACCGCCAGCGAGCCGATCGCGGCCACCGGCTGGTCGTCGAAGATGGCGCTCCAGGTGATCCCGCCGTCGTTCGACCTGAACACTCCGCCCGACGCGGAGCCGAGATAGAAGACGTTGGCGTTGCCCGGCACCCCTGCCACCCGCGAGACGCGTCCGCCCCAGGCTGGCCCGATCGACCGGTACTTGAGCGCCGCGAGGCCGGCGGGGTCGTGCAGCCCGTTGAAACCGCCGGGCTTCGCGGCTTCCGGTGGCGCGGCGGCGGGCGCCAGCGCCGCCGCTCCGGGGCGCGGTTCCTTGCCTTCCGCCGGCCCCTTGACCTCGGCGGCATGCTGTCCGGCACCCTCCGCGGCCGGCGGCTCCACCGCCGCCGCCGCGTTCGCCGACGCCCCCGCCAGCGCCGCGAGCAGCGGCGCCGCCGCCAGCAGCAGCACGGCCGCGAGCCCTGGGCGCCCGGCGTCAGCAAGATCGAGCGGGGGAGCTTGGCGTCGGCGGATCGGCTGGCGCATACAGGTGCTCCTTTGACGGCGGTGAGAACGCGACCGATGCGGAGGGCGGAGGAGGGGAAGGAAGGACCGCCTCCACGGGTCGCCGGCACGATCGGCAGGTCGCGACCAGACAGCGCCCGCAGCTTAGCCAAAGGCCCGCGCCCAGGCAAGAGATCGGCGGCGCGGGCGGCGCGGGCGCCGCCGCGCCGCCGGGGCCGCGCCGGATCTCAACCCTGCCGGGCCCGCAGCCTGCCGAGCTTGCAAAGACCTGCCAGGAGCAGCGGCAGGACGAGCATCAGAAGCTCCAGGGTCCCACTGCCCCCGTCGGGGGAAAAGCCAAGAATGCGCTCGAAGAAGTCCATCGATATCTCCTTGCTGAAAGATCCCCGCGCCCGACCACGGTGCGTCCGGCGCCTGGGACGGTTGACATCGCGACCCGGCCGGCACGGCCGGCCGGGTGAGCGGTTTGCTCCCGAGGCTCACGGACGAACGATCGCGATGATGTACGTGCTGCCGCCGAGGATCTCGCTTCCCCGCCGCTGCAGGACGTCGAGACGGAAGCGGTCGCCTGGCTTGGCGTCCGCGGGCGCCTCGAAAGTGAGGGCCGCCGTCGCCAGCCCGCGTGGCGGCAGCCGCACACCTGCAAGGGTGGCGACGTGTGCGCCCTCGCGGGCAACCAGGTGACGCGATCCATCGAGCCGCGCGAGCCGGCGCAGCTTGCGCCGCCGCCACGGCTCGTCACGCTCCCGCGGGCCGCCTTCGCGCTCCAGGTCCTCGCCCGCGTCCGTGATTGCCTTGCCGAGCCTGTCGAGCCACTCGCCCAAGGCATGCCGCACCGGCCGCCGCGAAATCGCTTCACGCTCCACCTCGTCGAAACCGACGAGCGTGCCGTTGGGCCGAGATGCCTCGCCCGGCCTGGGCAGCATCAACGACAGGTGTCCAGGGAAATGGCTCAGATCGAAGACCAGGTCCACCTCGGCCGCCCGGTCGCCGGCATTGTGGAAGTCGAGCAGGTGCGTCTGCACCCCTGGCGTCGACGATCCCGCGGGTTGGGTCCCCGGCGTTGCGCCGAGGGCCACCAGGTGGGTGTTCCGGTGCGCCACGTGCTTGTCCGTCATCGCCAGGACATCGAGGTTGATCTCGGTGGCGGTCAAAGGATCGCCGGGGGTGGTGACGAAGGCCGCCAGGCAGACGTGGTCGTGGCCGGCCGCCAACCCGAGCGTGCTGAAGTCGAGCTGGAACTCGACGACCTGAGGCATCCGCACGTCGAGATCGCGCGTCAGCGTCCGGTAGGGCGTCGCCGTGTCGACGAAATGCCATGACGTGCCGGCAAGCCAGGCGCCGCTCGTGTTCCCCGCATTGATCTGCGCCGCATACCCCGCCGGCAGCGCCGGCAACCCTGCCGAGGCGTCGGCGACCAGCAGCAGCACCCTGACCTGGGCCGCCGGCACCGCATTCAAGCTGCGGTTGTGGACTTCGACGAAGATGCGGTCGATGCCGCTCACGTCGGCGGTCTCGATATGCAGCGTCGAGTCGACGTAGTCGCCGATATTGACCGCGAAATCGAGGTAATCGACGGGCGAGCCGAGCGCCGGCAGGCCGGGCAGCGATGTGCGCCGGACCTTGATGTCGGCGCTCATCCAGTGGTACAGGACGTAGGGGTTGGCGGCATCTGCATGGGTGGGGTCGAGGTGATTCTCGACCCAGGGTTGGCGGCTCCCCGCCTTGAGCCGTCCCGAATCGTTGTAATTGACGCGCAGATAGAGGTCCGGGTCGAGTCCGCTCGCGGCGTCGAGGTCGATCTCCCAAACGCCGCGTCCGTGGGTGGCGGCGCGCAGCAGGCGGGCGGGCTGATGGATCGCGAGGTGCGTGACGGCCGACTCCGGGAGGCCCTGCGAGAAGAGCGTCCACGACCAGCTCGCTCCCGCCTTGACGCCTTTCCAGCAGCCGACGTCGGTGCCGGCGTAGACGTCGCTCGGATGGTCCGGATCGACGACCACCGCGTGGGTGGGCACGTCGACCACGGTGGCGGGCATCGCCGCCGTCCAACTGGCTGCGTCGTAGTAGTACACGTGGGCGACGCCGCCGCCGCCCAACGCGACGTAGCAGGTGCCCGCCGCGGCGTCCTCGACGGCGATCGCGGTGATGTAGGTGAAGGCGGGCAGCCCGGCCATGGGGATCGCCGTCCGCGACCAGGTGGCGCCGGTCAGGTCGTAGCGCCAGAGGGTGGCCGCGGTGGCGGCGAAGATCCGCGTCGCCGAGGCGAAGGCGATGGCGGTGACGGAGCCGCCGTCGATCACGTCCTGGGCGAGGTCGGGCGTTGCCGCGCCATAGGGATTGCTCCCCGTGGGCAGCGTCACCCACGAAGCGCCCCAGTCTGCGGTGAGCCAGAGCCGATTGGTCCCGAAGGCGGCCAGCGCCGAGGACGCCCCCGAGGCGATCGCGGCGATGGGCGCGACGAAGCCGGTGTTGTCGGACTCGGTCTTCGCTGCCGTCTGCTGCGCGGTGGTCGCCGCGGTGATGGGCGGGAACTGAAGCCCCGACCACGAGGCGCCACCGTCGACCGTCACCGCGAGGAAGGCCCTGACGTACTGGCGGATCACGCGGTAGGCGCTCGTCGGGTCGTACGCCAGACCGCCGCCGTCGCCGCCGGCCCTTTCGACCGCCGCCTGCTCGCCCAGGAGGCGGGGAGTGCCGTTGTCCTGTGCCCCCGCGAACACCACGGCGTCGGTGTCCGCCCGCTGGGCGAGATACGAGAGCTCGGTGATCGCCAGCCCGAGATTGCGCGACTGAAAGGTCCCCGCGGCACCCCCGCCCGTCGACAGGACGAGGCCGCCGTCGGTCCCCACCCATACGGTGTTGCCGTCGTGCGCGTTCCCGGCCGCCGTGAGCGCAAAGGCGAGGCAGTGGACGTCGGAATGGATCCCCTGGCTGATCCACGTCGGATCGACCGTCGGGTTCGCCGCGTTGGCAGGGTTGAACGGGAAGACCCAGCTCCCCGGGCCGCCCGTGAGCGTCCCCTTGAACACCGCCAGCTGATCGCCGCCGAGATAGACCGTGTTCGCATCGGCCGGATCGACCGCGACGACGATGTCGTACCACCCTTGAGAGCCGCGGAAGAGCACGTTGCCGGGGAGGCCGGTCACGACCGAGAACGACGAACCGGACAGCCGGTTGAGCGTTCCATCCTGGCGCAGGGCGTAGACGGCCGAAGGGTCGCTCTCGCCCGCCGCGAGCGCGATCCGGCCGCTCCCGGAGAGACCCGTGAGGGCCGTCCAGGTCACGCCGTCGGGACTGCGGTAGACCCGGTCGCCGTCGAAGCCGGCATAGTACGCCTTGCTCGCACCGCTGCCGGCGACGATGAGCGACGAGGCTGCTCCGGTCGCGTTGGTGAATGCGGCGCTCGTCACCAGGGTCCAGGTCGACGGGCTGCCCGCGGGCCGGGCGAACATCCCCTGGGTGGTCGCCGCGATGATCTTGGTCGCGTCGTCGGGGTCGAGGACGATCGCATAGATGCCGCTCCCCGCGAGGTTGCTCGCCTCGAGCGACCAGGTGCCGGCCAGGAGGTGACGGATGCCGATGCCGAGATAGGAGTCGTAGCTGCCGTCGGCCTCGCCCGTGCCGACGTAGACCTCGTCGGCGATGGCGCTCGCGCCGAAGCGCACGGCGAGGGCGCCCATCGAGAGGGAGTCTGCCTCGGCCGCACCGCCGAAGAGCGACGCCGAGACGCTGTAGTCGTCGAGCGGCGACCAGCTCGCTCCGCCGTCGCCGGAGAACCAGACGCCGCCGTTTGCCGAGCCGGCGTACACCCGCGTCCCCCCGGGGCCGGCGGCGAGGGTGGTCACCCGCCCGCTTTCCTTGAGCCCCCCGGCGATCACCGAGGGACCGAGCGGCGTCCAGTTGACGCTGCCGGGGCCGCCGGGAGTGCCGGCGGGCAAGCCGCCGCCGCCGCCGGGAGTGCCGGGAGTGCCGGCGGGCGAGGTGCCCGCGGCCTTCTCCGCCGTCCGCCGCGCTGCCGATGCCTTCAGGAACGTGCCGCGCAGCGGCCGTCCGTGCTCGTCGGCGCGGCTGCGGAGGAACCAGTCGCGCCGCGCCTGTGGCTCGTCGCGCTTCTCCACCTGCCTGCCGCCGCCCCGCCGCCTGTCTCTCTCCGTTGCATCTTCACGTTCGTCGTCCGTCCGCCTTGCCATTACCCTCGACCTCCTATCCGGCGAGGATCGCCTCGAAGGTCGCCAGGAGCGCCCGGAGACCGGCGGCCGCCAACGTTGGCGCCTCGAGGGATGCGAGCGCCGGCTCGCATTCAAGACGCAGAACGAAGGCAGGGAGGCAAAGCCCTCACTCTCGAGGGCCGGAAGCTTGAAGAACAGGCGTGCCGGCGCCCTGCGGCAAGACCGCCGCAGACTCGTGGGCCGGGGCGCCGGCCGTTCAGGCCGCGAAGGTACGGATCATCTCGCCCAGGCGATCGAGGCCGCGCTCGACCTCGTCCAGGCTGGGGCCGAAGGACAGGCGGACGTGCTGGTGGAAGCGGGACAGGCGCTGGGCACGGCGGTGCCCGGGGTTGACGTCGAAGAAGACGCCCGGCACGGTGATCACGCGATGATCCAGGGCGGCGCGGAAGAACGCCATGCCGTCGGCGATCCGCTCGGGCAGGTCGCGCATCGACACGAACGCGTAGAACGTGCCGTCGGGCTCGCGGTCCAGCACCATGCCCAGCTCCCGCACCCGCCGCAGCATCAGTTGCCGCTTGATCGCGAACGCCTCGCGGATGGCGGCGCCTTCGGCCAGCACCCGCCGCGGCTCCATCAGCTGGATCGCGGCCCGCTGCAGCGGCTTCGAGCCGCCGCCGTCCAGGAAGGAGCCGGCGCTCTCCACCGCTTCGATCACCTGCCGCGGCCCGAGCGTCCAGGTGATCCGCCAGCCCGGATAACGCCAGTTCTTGGTCAGCCCGTCGACGATCACCACCGGGTCGCTGTCGACGTCCTCGACGTAGCGGGCGGCGCTCACCAGCGGGCCGGGCTCGCCCGGGCCGAGGTTCCAGACGTACTGCGAGTAGAACTCGTCGATCAGCAGCGTGCAGTCGAGCTCGCGGCTCAGGTCCACCCAGGAGGCCAGCTCCTTGCCGGAAACGAGCTTGCCCATCGGGTTGCAGGGGTTCGACATCAACAGGGCCGAGAGCCCCCGGCCCAGCACCTCCCGCCGCAGGTCTTCGAGAGAGAAGCGGTAGGCCTGCTCGCGGGAAAGCAGGATGGGGATCGGCGACACGCGGCGGAAGATCTCCAGCAGCTCCTCGTAGGCGGTGTAGTCAGGCAGGAAATGGCCGAGGTTCACCTGGTCGAGGGCGGCCACCGCGCGCGTCAGCGCCGCCCGGCCGCCGCCCGAGATCGCAACGTTCTCCGCGGTGTACTGCGAGGGCAGGCCGCGCCGGTAGAGCTGGTTGTAGAGGGTGGCGACCGCCTCGCGCAGCTCTCCCAGGCCGCCCACCGGCGCGTACTCGTGGTCGGCGGGATCGATGATCAGCTCGCCGATGCGTGGCGGCGCCCCCGGCAGCGGCCCGGTTTCGGGTTGCCCCTGGCCCAGGTTGCACCAGCCGGGATGCCCGGCGCGGTAGCCTCGCGCCACGGCCTCGGCGGTGACGTAGACGACCCCGGTGCGCGGCAGCGGACGGAACGCTTGCAAGGTCGCCGGGCGGGCGAAAGGCGGAGCGGCGGCGGACGCCATAGAGCAATTAGCGTACCATTCCTCCGGCTTTCTGGGAGGTGATCCACCGTGGAGATCCACAGCGCAGAATCGTTCGCCGCCTATTTCGACGGCATCCGCGGGCGCACGATGCGGGTGGCCGCCTGCATCCCGCACGACCGCCTCGAATGGTCGCCGCGTGCCGGTTCCTTCACCTTCGGCGACCTGCTGCGCCACCTCGCCGCGATCGAGCGCCACATGTTCGCCGAGAACGTGCGCGGCCTTCCCAGCCGCTATCCCGGCCACGGCCGCGAGCTGGCCGACGGCTACGACGAGGTCATGGAGCTCCTGTCGCGGCTGCACGCCGAGTCGATGGCGATCTTCCGCGCCCTCACCCGGGAAGACCTCGAGCGCCGCTGCGAAACCCCGGGGGGTGTCGCCATCACCACCTGGAAGTGGCTGCGCGCCATGGTCGAGCACGAGGTTCACCACCGCGGCCAGATCTACCTGATGCTCGGCATGCTCGGGGTCGCCACGCCGCCCATCTACGGCCTCACCTCCGAACAGGTCAAGGCCCGCAGCCTGCCCCTGGCGAGCGGCCCAAAGAGCGCCTGAGGAAAGGCGGAGCCGGCGGGGCGGGAGCCGGCGGGACGGAGCCGCCGGACGGAGCCGCCGGAAGAAGCGGGGGGAGAAGCGCAGCGGAGCAGGGGAAGCAGCTCAGCGGAACTGCAGCTTCAGGCCGAGCCGCAGGAGGCGCGGCGTCATCACCTCGTCGACGAAGTTGGCGCGGCCGACGCCCAGGTTGGTCTCGCGCCGCAGCACCTGTCCCGAAGCCAACAGGTTGAGCCCCTCGAGGCTCACCGCGAGGTTCAGGTCCGAGCCGGCGGCGATCTCCTTGTCGAGGCGGGCGTCGAAGGTCACCAGGTCGTCGCTGCGAAAGGCGTCCACGCGGTCGGTGAGCCGCAGGTCGACGGGACCCGCAAGGTCGCGGGCCACGGTGCGGTAATAGGCCAGCGGCACTCCCTGCCTGCCGTTGATCTCGACCGCGGCCGAGACCGCGCCCGGCAGCTGGACTGCCGCGCTCAGATCGAAGGCCCAGTGGCTGCTCAGGTAGACCGGCCGGCCGCCCGGCAGCGGCGACTGGCCGGCCACCGGCTGGCCGTCGTAGTTGCCGTCCACCAGCGCCGCCGAAGGGTCGGCGTAGCGCCGGTAGGTGGGTCCGAGCTGCCATCGCCAGTCCTGCCAGAGCAGGCGCCCGCGGGCCGTCCAGCGGCGCGCCAGGCGCTGGCGCCACTCGAGCGTCGATCCCAGCAGGCGCTGGCGCCGGTCGCCGTTGACCAGCAGCGTGCCGCCGGTCGGGCTCAGGCCCGGCCGGAGATCGTAGTAGGGCACGCTGTAGGAGGCACCGTTCGGCAGGGTGCCGGTGACCGGTGCCTCCTCGATCCAGTCCGCGGCGGTCGCGACGCGCACGGCGTTGGCCGCGTCGCGCACCAGCAGGCGGTCCTCCAGCACGCCGGTGACCCGCCGGTAGACCAGGTGCAGCCCGACCATCCCGTCATCCCCCAACGCCTGCTCGCCGCCGACGATCGCCTCGTCGGTCAGCTCGGGCCGGAGCCGCGGGTCCACGGCGTTGGCCGGTACCCCGGGCGGCAGCAGCGGATCGAAGCCGTTGGGATACCAGAACCTCACCCCCGGGCCGGCGCCCGGGTAAGCGGGCTCGTAATACGCGGCGCTCGCCGGCGCCGCGGGATCGACGCGCGCCGGGATGGCGGCGCCGAGCTGTGACGCGTAGCGGGCCAGCGAGGCGCGCAACAGGAGGCGCGGCGCGGCGGCCGGCGCGTAGGCCAGGGCCAGGCGCGGCGCCAGGCTGGTCCAGTGAATGCCGCCGGCGTCGTTGCCGGCGAAAGCAATCGCCGGCAGCAGCGGGTCGCCGGGAACGCCGGACACCGCGCTCGGCAGGTTGCGCGGCGTCTGGCGGTCGTAGCGCAGGCCGAGCTCCGCCGTGACCCGGCTCCAGCGCAGGGTGTCGGCGGCCCACAGCGACTGCCGAGTCAGCGCCTCGCGGGTATCGCCGTCGCGCCAGACGTCGAGGACGGCCTGGTCGGCCGGCAGGTCGAGAACCGGTCCGGCGGTGATCTGCCTCCATGCCGGCGCCTGGAACCGTGACGCCTCCGCCGTCTGCCGCCATTCGCCGGCCGCCTGGAGCTCGCTGGCGGTGCCGCCGACGAAGCCGGAGTCGCTCGCCTGCAGGGAGGCGGCGCGGGTGTTGCCGCTCTCCGCATCGGCGTACCAGCTGCCGCGGGCCACCCCCGCGGCGTCGAGGACGAGCGGCGTGAACAGGCCGCCGCGCGGCAGCGCCTGGGAGATGGCGGCGACGAGGCCGCCGGTGGCGGTGACGTACAGGCGCGGCGACAGGATCGCGGTGTCGGCCAGCCGCCAGACGTCGTCGTGCGCCCGCCGGTCGAGAGTGGCCTCCGGAGCGCGGTCCGGGCCCGCCCCCTCGCCGTCCTCGGTGCGGCTGGCGCGGGTCCACGACAGGGTGGCGCTGTTGGCGCCGGCCAGGCGGGCGTCGAGCTTGCCGGCGCCGCCCAGGTCGGAGACCGTGAACCCCTGTCCTCCGAAGGCGCGGAGCGCCGTAAAGCCGCGGTCCAGGCCGGCCCACAGCCACAGCGTGTCCTGCCGCAGCGGCCCCCCCAGCTCGGCGCCGGCAGTGCCCGTGTCGCGCACCCGGTCGCCGCTCACGTTCTCGCGCGCCGCCTGGACGGCGCCCAGCCCGTGCACCGCCTCGGGGCCCGAGGCCAGCGGTCCGCCGCTGCCGAGACCCCGGACCGACGCCCGCCACTCGTTGGTGCCGCGCCGCTGCACCAGGTTGATCTGCAATCCGGGTGACAGCACCGCGGGGTCGGCGCCGCCGGTCGTGACCTCGACCTGCTCGGCGGTCAGGGCGCTGACCCCAAGCGGCACGCTCGGAGAAGCCGCGTTGCCGACCTCGAAGCCGTCGATGCGGAAGACACCCTGGTCGCCGCTCGCGCCCGGACCCACGAAAGCCTCGCCGGGCCTGCCGCCGTAGCCGGCCACGTAGGCGTGGGTCGCCGACGCCCCCGGCGCCTGCGGCAGCACGGACCAGGGATCGACGGCGCCGGCGAGGTCGTAGAGCGCCATCGAGCCCGCCGGCGAGTAGAGGGACACGAGAGCGGACGACACGGGTGCCGCGGTGCGGGCCACCGCGGTCGCGGGGACCGCCGAGACGTCCGCAGCCGCCGCCGGGACCTCCGACGCATCCGGCAGATCCGCCGGCGCCGCGGCCTCCGCGGCACCTGCCGCCAGCGCCGCAGCCTCTGCACCGCCGGCCGCCGCGGAGTCCTCCGCCGCTGCGGCGGCGTCCGCGGGCGTGGGGTCATCCGCGGGCACCGGGTCGTCCGCCCGCGCCGGGTCGTGCGCCGGTGCCCGGTGTGCCGGATCGTCCGCTGGCGAAGGTGCGACCGACGCCGCCGCCGGCCGCACGGGGGCAGGGCCCGTGGCGCTCACGGCGCCGCCGCCGAGCAGGAGCGCCACGAGGACCGGGACCGGTACGGCACGACGGGCAGCCACTGGGATCCGCTCGCTCACATGAAAACCCTGCACCAGGCGTCGGCTGACTCTTACGCGGCGCCTCCGATCGCTGTCCACGGACCGGCGCCTTCGCCGCCCGCCGCCGCGGTGGCGACGGACATGCCCATGGCGGCGAGCGGCCCCGACAGGTCGTCGGGCAGAGGTGCCACCAGCTGCAGCGGCACGCGGCTCGCCGGATGGTCGAGCCGGACCTCGGCGGCGTGCAACGCCATCCGGTAGAGGCCGAACCGCGTCCGGAACAGCCGGTTGTGCTCGCCCTTGCCGTAGCGCACGTCGCCGATCACGGGCAGCGAGATGTGCTTGAGATGGCGACGGACCTGGTGCAGGCGGCCGCTCTCGGGCACCACTTCGAGCCATGAGTAGCGCTCGAAGCTGGCCAGGCGCCGGTACCTGGTGACGGCCGGCACCCGCGGCCCCCCCGGCGACCGCGGGATGGGATGATCGATGACTCCGGCATCCGGGGCGATGCCGCGTACCAGCGCCAGGTAGCGCTTGCGCACCCGGCCGGCCTCGAAGGCGTCGCCCAGGACCCCGGCCGCGGCAGCGGTGAGCGCCAACGCCAGCACTCCGCTGGTACCACGATCCAGCCGATGCACCGGGTAGACATGGCGGCGAGACATCGCCCGCGCCAGGGTCATCACAACGTCAGTATCACGGGCCCAACCGCGATGCACCACCAGCCCCGACGGCTTGTCCACCGCCAGCAGGTCGTCATCTTGGTAAAGAACGGAAAGCGAGGGCCAGGGTTTCATGAGCTGGGAAGAGATTACACCGCGGCGTTCCGCTATCCTACTCGCGGTGGGTGGCGAGGCTGGCGACGACCCGATTCTGCCGCTGCAGTTCGCGAACCGTGCGGTCGCGGAGATCCTCGAACGCCTGGCGGCGGCCTTGCCCGGCGGCCTCGGCGGCAAGCTGGTTGCCGAGGTGCGGACCCTCGAGGAGCTGCTGATGGAAGCACGGCCCCCCAGGTTGATGGTCGTGGGCCGGCGAGGAGCCGGAAAATCCTCGCTGGTCAACGCCATCGTCGGCGAGAACGTGGCGGCGGTGGGCTCGGTGCTGGCCGAGACGGGTGTGCTGCGGTGGTACTCCTATGCCACCTCAAGGGGTGAGCTGCGGCTCCTCGACACCCGCGGGCTGGGCGACAACAGCCGTCCGGAAGCCACCAACTTCCGCGGCGCCCTGGCCGAGATCGCGGCGGCGCTCGAGCAGGAGCCTCCCGACTCCCTGCTGTTCCTGTGCAAGGCCAAGGAGGTCGATTCCCGGATCGGCGAAGACGTCGACAACGTGGTCGAGATCCGCCGCCTGGTCCGCCAGCGGCACGGCGCCGAGCTGCCGGTCGTCGCCGTGGTGACGCAGGTCGACGAGCTCGACCCCAAACGCGTCGAGCCTCCCTACGCCGACCCGATCAAGCAGGGCAACATCTCGACCGCCGTGACCGCGGTCGAGACGGCGGTGGCGCAGCGCGGCATCGCCCTGACCCGGGTCGTTCCGGTGTCGGCCTACGCCGAGTTTCGCGACGGCGTGCGGGTCTATGACAACTACTGGAACGTCGATCGCCTGGTCGAGTACCTGATCGACGGCCTGCCGCAGAGCGCACAGCTGCAGCTCGCGCGGCTGAGCCGCCAGCGCGCGGTGCAGGAGCGCCTGGCGCGGCGCCTGACCGGCGCCGCCGCCACGCTGTCGGCGGGCATCGGCGCGGCGCCCATCCCGCTGGCCGACATCGTCCCCATCACCGGCCTGCAGATCGGCCTGATCACCGCCATCGCCTACCTTGCGGGACGCGAGCCGTCGCGGGCGACGGCGCGGGAGTTCCTGGTGGCGCTGGGGGCCAACGTCGGCACCGCCTTCGTCCTGCGCGAGGCGGCGCGGGCGCTGGCCAAGGTGGTCTTCCCCGGCGCCGGCTCCGCCGTCTCGGGGGGAGTGGCCTTCGCCGGCACCTGGGGCATCGGCGAGGCGGCCACCGCGTACTTCGTCCAGGGCCGCTCGATCCGCGAGGCGAAGCGGCTGCTGCGCCGGCGCCGCGCTGCCGCCACTCCCGCCGCTCAGTAGTGCCGGCCAGGCCTACTTCGACCAGCGAGAGCTGAAGCGCGGCCGGAAGATGGAGGCCGCCTTGGCGGCACGGGTCTCCGGATCGCCCAGGCGCTCGACCTCGACCGGCGGCTGCCGAGGATCGATCGGCTGCCCTTCAGGATCGAGATCGGGCCGGCCTTCGCGGCCACCGGCGGAAAGGATCGACGGCATCCGGGTCGAAGGGGCCATCGGGCCGATCGGGGCGGCCGGCCGGAAATCGCGGCGGCCTCCCGGGCGGGCTCCCTGGCGGCCAGGGCCGTTCCCCTGACCCGCCCCCTGCTGGCGGCCGGCGCCCCGACCCCCGGCAAGGCCGTTCCCCGGCCGGCCGGTGCGCGCGCCGGCCCGCCCGGCGGCCTGCCCTACCGGCCCGGATGGACCGATGTGCCCGCCGCGACCCCGATGGTTGCCGCCGGGGCCGCCGTAGGCACCGCCCTGTGGCGTCTGCTGCTGGCCGCCGCGGCCCCGATGATTGCCACCGGGGCCGGGGGCGTGGCCGGGCCGGCCGGCGCCGTTCCTCGCCGCCTGCGGAACGCCCGGGGCGGCCGGTGCCGCATCCGGCTGCGTACCGCGCTGGGCCTTGCGCGCCGCCTTCTCGCGGGCCCGCGACCGCTCTTCGGCCTTACGGGCGCGAATCGCGGCGATGCGCTCGGCGAGCGGGATCTCCAGCCGCTCGCTCGGTGGAGCCGAGTAATCGAATCCGGCCAGCGTTCGCTGTGGCAGGCGCTTGCCGACCGCGCGTTCGATGGCGGTCAGCTCCGACTGCTCCTGGGGCGACACGAAGGTGAACGCGTCGCCGACGGCGCCGGCGCGGGCGGTGCGGCCGACGCGGTGGATGTAGTCGTCCGGCACGTTGGGCACGTCGAAGTTGATGACGTGGGAGAGCGCCTCGACGTCGATGCCGCGCGCTGCGATGTCGGTGGCGATCAGCACCCGCAGCCGGCCGTCCTTGAAGCGTGCCAGGGCATCGGTGCGCTGGGCCTGGCTGCGGTTGCCGTGGATGCGGTCGCAGGGCATGCCCTGGCGGTCCAGGAACTCGGCCAGACGGTTGGCGCGGTGCTTGGTGCGGGTGAAGACCAGCACGTTCTTGATCTCGTCGCGCCGCAGCAACTCGAGCAACAGCCACGGCTTGAGGTCTTCACGCACCATGTAGACCGCCTGGACGACGCCGTCGGCCGGCAGCGACCGGCGCTCGACGTTGATGGCGACCGGGTCGTGCAGCATCTCCTGCGCCAGCTCGACGATCGGCGGCGGCAGGGTGGCCGAGAACAGCAGGGTCTGCCGGTGCCGCGGCAGCGCCGCCAGCACCCGCCGCACGTCGGGAAGGAAACCCATGTCGAGCATGCGGTCGGCCTCGTCGAGCACCAGCACCGCGAGGCCGTCGAGCCGCGCGTACTCGTTCTGGAAATGGTCGAGCAGGCGGCCCGGCGTGGCCACCAGGACGTCCACGCCGCGGCGGAATGCGCTCTCCTGCGGCCCGCTGGCCACGCCGCCGTAGATGGCGGCGCCGGTCATGGGGGTATAGGCGGCGAGCCCGGCCAGGTGCTCGGCGATCTGCGCCGCGAGCTCCCGGGTGGGAGTCAACACCAGCGCGCGGGTGGCGCTGGACTGGCGCTCGGCCAGGCGTTGCAGGATGGGCAGCAGGAACGCCGCCGTCTTGCCGCTCCCGGTCATCGCGCAGGCGAGCACGTCGCGGCCGGCCATGGCCGGCGGGATCGCCTGGATCTGGATCGGGGTGGGCTCGACGAAGCCGAGCTCTTGGATGCCGCGCAACAGCTCGGCGGAGAGGCCAAAGGAAGCAAAGTCATTCATGTGCACGCTCTCTCATCGGCGAGGGCCCCGTTCGCAAGGAGCGCACCGCCAGGATGGTTCCGGCCAGGTGAGACGAAGGAGAACGGAGGGCTTGCCGGGATGCCGCCGCTCGGTTTCCCGGAGATCGCTCCGGGAGACGCTACCGCACGAACCACACGATCGACGCCGCGCGATCTGCTCACGGGCGCGCGCCACTCGCCTTAGATGGCGCATCGGGGGTGCCGCCAGTCCCTTGCCTGCTGGCCGCGGGGGCCGTCCGGGAACGACTGCACTTAGGATGATCTCACATCCTGGCGAAATCGCCAAACTTGCCGGTGTCCTGGGACACCACCAACTTGCCGGGTGACCTCCTCACCCCTCGCCGCCTGCCGCCGGCCCCGGCCCGGCGCGGCGGGCGCGCAGCACTTCGTAGAAGGCGGGCAGCAGCGACACCACGACGATTGCCAGGATGACCAGCGAAAAATTGTTCTTGACCGCCGGCACGTTGCCGAAGAGGTCGCCAGCCAGGACGCCGACCACCACCCATAACAACCCGCCCACCAGGTTGTATGCCGAGAACCTGCCGAAGGGCATCTTGGCGAGGCCGGCGACGAACGGCGCCACCGTGCGCAGGATCGGCACGAAGCGGGTGATCACGATGGTCTTGGCGCCGTACTTGTCGTAGAACTCCTGCGTCCGCCGCAAGTGCTCGGGGCGCACCAGCTGCCGGCGCGCCGCCAGCAGCCGCGGTCCCACCAGATGCCCGACCCAGTAGTTGACGGTATTCCCCAAGATGGCCGCCAGCAGCAGCAGCACGATCAGCCACCACGCCGACAGCGCGCCGATGCCGGCGAAGGCGCCGGCCGCGAAAAGCAGCGAGTCGCCGGGCAGGAACGGCAGGACGACGAGGCCGGTTTCGCAGAACACGATCAGGAACAGCAGCAGGTAGGTCCAGGCTCCATATTCCCGCAAGACTCCGCCCAGGGTACGGTCGAGGTGCAGGAGCAGGTCGGCGGCGTGCTTGAGGAAGGTCATGGGATTCTCCTACTTCAGATAACCGAGCGCCCGGAGCTTGGTGATGTAGCGCCATTCGAGGTAGGTGGCCCCCAGGGTGTCGCCGCGCTTCAGGAAGACCGACCGCGCCTTCGCGCGGGCCGCCAGCTCGCGCTCGCCCCAGGCGCGCATCGCGGCGGCCAGCCGCGGCTCGCGGGCCGCCAGGTTGGTGCGCTCCCCCGGGTCGTGGCCCAGGTCGTAGAGCTCGACCGGCTGCGCCGGATCGCGGGCCGCCACCAGCTTCCACGGCCCGCGGCGCACCGACCACCGCGGGCGGCCATGGAGGATGACGTCGGCCATCAGCGTCGGCTGCGCCGGACGGTCGCCGCGCTGCTCGCCCCGGTCGCCCCCGGCAGCGGCCGCGGGCGCCGGCTGGCCGCCGAGCAGCGGCGTCAGGTCCGTTCCCTGGCTGGGGGGAGGAGCCACGCCGACGGCGCGCAGCAGGGTCGGGAAGAGGTCGGCGAGCTGCACCGGCTCGCTCACCACCGCCGGGCGCCCACCAGGGACCCGCACCAGCGCCGGCACGTGCACCAGCTCCTGGTACAGGGTGTGGCCGTGGTCGGAGTTGGTCTCGTAGCCCAGCCGCGTCTCCTGATCGAGACGGTCCCAGAACTCCTCGCCGTGATCGCTCACCACCGCGACCACGGTACGGTCTTCGAGCCCCAGGTCGCGGAGACCGTCGAGGAAGCGTCCCACCTGGCGGTCCGTGTAGGCCAGCTCGGCATGGTACAGGGCGCGGAACCACGGGCGGGCGGCGGGCGGCGGGATGGTGGTGCGCTCGGGGTTGCGGTCCGCCTCGCAACCCAGCCGCCCCCGGTAGCCGGGAGCGAGCCGGCGTGCCACCCGCGTGCACTCCGGTTCGGGCGGGTTGTACGGCGAATGCAGATCGAACAGGTGCAGATACAGGAAGGTGCGGCGGTCGCCGGCGGTGGCGCGCAACCGGTCGAGGGCGCGGCCCACCAGGATCTCGGCCCGGTCCTCGTACGAGGTGTACTCGTCGAAACCCTGGTGCACTCCGAAGCCCGGCAGGATGTAGAAGTTCTGATAGACGCCCATGGTGTAGAAGCCCTGCGCGCGCAGCACCCCGGCCAGCGTGCGCACGCCGCCGGGCAAGCCGGTCGGCGCGAAGTCGTTCTGGCGCGGGCTCGACGGATCGAAGTCGCCAAAACGCTGGCCGGCGCCATGGGTCTGCGGCTGCAAGCCGGTCAGCAGCGAGCAGACGCTCGGCAGGGTCCAGGGCGAGGGCGACAGCATCTCGGCAAAGCGCACTCCCTGCCGTGCGAAGGCATCGAGGCGGGGGGTCAGCCCCAGGCCGTCGCCATACGATCCGAGGGCGTCGGCCCGCAAGGTGTCGATCAGGATCACCACCAGGTTGCGTCCGGCGGGCCGGCCCGGCCGCAGGAGCAGGGGATCGCCCCACATCGCCGCGCCCTCCGGCAGCGGCTCGCCTTCCCGGGTCGCCACCGCCTCGAGCAACAATCGCCTGGGGCGCCGCGGACTCCGGCCGCCGTCCTGCCTGCCGCCAACCGCGTCCGCGGGCAGCGCGCGCCCCACCACGCGCCAGGCCGGACCGCCGGCGGCGCCCCCCGTCACCGTCTCGCGCAGCCAGGGCCGGCGCTCCTCGCCGTCCACCAGCGAAGCGCTGAAGACGGCGGTCACCCCCGGCCGGTCGTATTCGGGCAAAAGGCCGACGCGGGCCTCGAAGCGGGTGCCGGCCGGCAAGCCGTCCGGCAGCGGCAGCTCGCTGCGCCTGCCGCCGGCCAGCGCCGGCACCGTCTCGCCGCCGAGCGACATCGAGCGATACGGCTCGTCGGGCGGCTCGACGGCGACGCTCGCCAGCCGCAGGCGCCCGCCGTCCACCGCCAGGCGCAGCCCCTCGACCTCGCCGTGCCAGTGCGGCTCGCGCTCGAGATCCACCTCGTAGGTGTGCGGCAGCCCGTCGGCGGCCACCGGGAAGCTCAGTGCGCGGAAGCGGCTGAAGCCGTGGTCCTGGGGCAGCCGCCACGAAAGGGTCGCCAGCCGGGCAGTGCCCTCGCCTGCCAGCCGCAGGCGGCCGATGCGGGACGCGGAGAGTTGGGCCGTCACCTCGTAGGGCGATTCGGGCGTGGCCTCGCCGCCGGGAAGGGCCGGCGGCGGACCGCCGGCCGCCGCCCCGGTTGCCCGCGGCAGGTCGCCCAGGTGCACCAGCAGGTCGGACCCGGAGCCGGAGCCGCCGCCGCAGCCGGCAAGCGCGAGCGCCCCGGCGAGCAGCGCCAGCGCGGCCAACGCCGGCGCCCTCGCGCCGAGCCTGGCGCCGGGCAGGCAGGAGGCGCAGGACCGGCAGGCGACGCGAGACTGGCGGGGTGTGCAGGGCAGGCACATCGGCCCGCTAGGATAGCGCGTGGAACGTCCACCCCCAAGGCGACTCGCCGGCCTGAAGGAGAGGCGGAACCGGCGCGGCGCGCGGCCCCTGCGCGCTCGCCGCCTGACGGGCTGACGCTCTCTTGTCACACGCCCGGCAATTGACCTAAGATCGCTCAGCTTTCCGCGGGTGATTCATCTTTGTGCGTCCCGTGCCGGCATTTCGGGCGGGGTCGTCGGGCCGTACCGGGCCCACAGGCGGGAGCTTCGTCGCAAGGGGTCGTTCGACCCGTCCGCGGCATGGCCTTCGGTGATCGGATGCCGGGCGCTTACGCCCGGCGCTTCGCTTCCTTTTTGAGGAGATGCCTATGACTTCGACGGGCAGCGATTCGTTTCGCACCGCGCGGCGGCTTGCCGTCTGCTCGAGACCGCTGGCGGTCGCTCTGCTGCTGACGGCGACGGCCTGGCCGGCCTTCGCCCAGGAGACCCCTCCCCCGACCGGCGACCAGGGGACCAAGACGGCCAAGACGGACGAGGACAAGGCCAAGACCGCCAAGCCGCCCGAGGAGAAGGTGCCGGTCGTCAACGAGGAGATCACGGTCACCGCCCGGCACCGCGAGGAGACCCTGCAGGACGTGCCCTTCTCGGTGGCGGCGCCGACTGAAGACGTGCTGCGCAGCCGGGGCGCCGACGGCCTCGAAGGCGTGGCGGCGAACGTGGCCGGCTTCACGGTGCAGAACCTGGGTCCGGGGCAGAGCCAGGTCGCCATGCGCGGCGTCTCGTCGGGCCAGATCGTGCGCGACCAGCCCGGCGTCAAGGAGCAGGTGGGCATCTACCTGGACGAAACGCCGATTTCGCTCTCCCTGTTCACGCCGGACATCGACCTGTTCGACGTCAGCCGCGTGGAGGTGCTGCGCGGCCCGCAGGGCACGCTGTTCGGCGCCGGCTCGGAGGCCGGCACGGTGCGCTACATCACCAATCAACCCGAGCTCGGCGCCACCCGCTGGGTCGGCGACTTCAGCGCCTACGGCACCAGCGGCGGCGATCCTGGCGGCACCGCCAAGGTCGCCGTCAACACCCCCGTCGGCACCACGGCGGCCTCGCGCTTCGCGGCCTACTACACCCGCTACGGCGGCTTCATCGACGCCGTGCAGCCCAACCTGTCGGTCAGGGATGGCGTCAACGGCGGCGACCGCGCCGGCGCCAGGTGGGCATTCAAGATCCAGCCGGACGAGACGTTCTCCATCACCCCGCGCGTCCTCTACCAGGAAGTAAAAATGGACGGCTTCAACCGCGCCGACGCCTATAACATCCTGGCCAACCCCTTCACCACGACGCGGCCGGCGGTGACGCTGGGCCCTTACCAGCAGTTCACCCAGATTGGGGAGCCGTTCACCGACAAGTTCTGGCTGGGCGACGTCAACCTCAGGTACAACTTCGGCAACATGTCCCTCACCTCGGTCACCTCGTACACCCATCGCGACATATTGCAGGTGCGCGACGCCGGCGCGCTGACGGCGAGCATCACCGGCGGCTCCATCGGCCTGCCGCAAAACGTCTACACGCTGAATGCGCCGCTGGATGACGCCACCAAGGCCAACCAGTTCACCCAGGAGCTGCGGCTTTCGGGTAAGACGAAATCCTTCACCTGGCTGGGCGGCCTCTTCTACACCCACCTGACCCGCCATTACGGCCAGAACCTGCTGGTCGACGGCTTCCAGCAGCTCACCGGCATTCCCACCCAGGGCATCGACGCCCCCGAGAACGTCCTGTTCTTCTCCGACCTGCGCTACAAGCTCGAGCAGTTCGCGGTCTTCAGCGAGGTGACCTGGAACGCCACCGATCGCCTCGAGCTCACGGGCGGCCTGCGCTACTACCACTTCAAGGAAGACCGCTCGCAGGTCTTCGACGGCATCTTCGCCCAGAACAACACCGGCACTGCCCTGGTCTCTCAGCCCGGCAACGTCAGCGCCGACGGCGTGGCGCCGCGCATCATGGCCAGCTTCGCCGTGGACAAGGACACCAAGCTCAACTCCCAGGTCTCCAAGGGCTTCCGCCTGGGCGGCATCAACGATCCGCTCAACGTTCCGTTGTGCACGCCCTCGGACCTCCGCACCTTCGGCGGCCATCCCACCTGGAAGGACGAGACCCTGTGGAACTACGAGGTGGGCTCGAAGTCGGAGATCATGGGCGGTCACGGCTCGTTCAACGTCGCCGCGTACTACATGGACATCAAGGATCTGCAGGCGACCGTGACCGCGGGCTCGTGCTCGTCCCGCGTCGTCTTCAACGTGCCGAAGGCCCAGAGCCCCGGTCTCGAGGCGGAGCTGACGGCGGCGCCCAACAAGAACTTCGACTTCGCGGTTTCGGCCAGCTACAACGACTCCAAGCTGGAATCCACGCTGACCTCGACGGATGCGAACGGCAACGTCTCCGTCGTGTCCGGCATCAAGAAGGGCAACCGCCTGCCGACGGTGCCGCAGTTCCAGTCGGTGGCGGCCGCCACCGCCCAGCAGCAGGTATCGGCCAACTGGCTGGGATACGCCACCGCCACCTACCAGTACATCGGCTCGCGCTACACGCAGATCGGCGACCAGGCGGAGGGGTTCGGCACCGTCAACCTGCTGTCGTTCGCGCAGTCGGGGGGGCAGACAATCGGCGGGCCGTTGACGCAGTCCACCTTCACCTTCAATCCAAAATTGCCGGCGTACCAGATCGTCAACCTGCGGGTGGGCATCCTCAACGAACACTGGGACGTCGCGATCTACTCGAACAATTTGAACAACGAGCGGGCCCTGCTGGCCCTCGACCAGGAGCGTGGGACCCTCGCCCGCGTGGGTTTCCTGGTCAATCAGCCCAGGACGTTCGGCGTCAACGCACGGGTCAAGTTCTAGGTTGAGCTGAGGCGGAGAGCCGGAGGGGCCTTCGGGTGGCCCCTCCGGCCGCTGACGGTACGCCTTACCCGAGCCTGCCGCGAATCCAGCACCCCCCTAGGACGCGGGTACCGCGGTAGAAGACTGCGGCCTGGCCCGGGGTTACGCCTCGCTGCGGCTCGGAGAACTCCACCTCGACCTCGCGGGCTGCCCCGGCGCGCGGATGGATGCGGGCGGCGACGCCGGGGTGGTGGGAGCGGATGCGAACCGTGGCCTCGATGGCGCCTCCGCTCCGTGGCGGCTCGGGGCCGATCCAATGCAGCCGCTCGCCGAGCAGGCCGGGGGCCAGCAGCTCCCGCTCCTCCCCCACCACGACGCGGTTGGCCTCAGGCTCGATGGCCAGCACGTACAGCGGCCGGCTGGCGGCCACGCCGAGCCCGCGGCGCTGCCCGACGGTGTAGCGGTAGTAAGGCTGGCCGGAGCCCAGGGTCTTGCCGCCGGAGTCGACCACCTGCGCCGGCGGGCCACCGGCACCCACCTGCGCCTCCACGAACTCGCGCACGCCGCTCTCGACGAAGCACACCTCCATGCTCTCGCCCTTGCCGGCGACCACCAGGCCGGCCTGCCGGGCCAGCTCCCGCACCTCGGCCTTGGTCATGGCGCCGAGCGGGAAGAGGGAGGCGGCGAGCTGCTCGGCGGTGAGCTCGAACAGGTAGTAGCTCTGGTCCTTGGCGGCATCCAGCGCCGTGTGCAGCTCGGGAGCGCCGGAGCCTCCCGCCGGGCCGGCCGCGCCGGCGCGGCCGGCCTCATCGGCGCCATGGGCACCATGGGCGCCATGGGCGCCACGGGCACCATGGGCGCCGCCGGTGCCGTGCAGGATGCGCGCGTAGTGACCCGTCGCCAGCCGCTCGGCTCCCAGCCGGCGGGCGCGCTCGAGCAGCAGGTCGAACTTGATCCAGGTGTTGCAGCGCACGCAGGGGCTAGGGGTGCGCCCGGCCAGGTAGTCGGCGACGAACGGGTCCACCACCTGCCGGCGGAACTCGCCGTCGAGCCGCAGGGTGTAGTGCGGGATCCCTGCCTGCTGCGCCACCCGCCTGGCGTCGCCGAGATCGAGAGCGCCGCAGCAGCGCCCATGCCGCGGCCGCTCCGACTGGTCCCAGAGCAGCATCGACAGGCCGATCACCGGCTGCCCGCCGCGCGCCAGCAGCCAGGCGGTGACCGACGAGTCCAGGCCGCCGCTCATCGCCACCGCGACGAGCCCGGCCGCCGCATCGGCCTGCACGTTCATCCTCGTGCCGAGCCGGCCAGCGCCTCGACGCCGGTCAGGCGGCGCAACGCCGCCGCCTCACGCGCCAGCGCGGCGAGGAACAGATCGACTTCTTCCGGGCGGTTGGCGACGCCGAAGCTGACGCGAATCGAAGACAGCGCCTCCTCGGGCGACAAGCCCATGGCGAGCAGGGTCTTGCTCGGCTCGACGGTGCCCGACGAGCAGGCCGAGCCGGTCGAGACGGCGAAGCCGGCGAGATCGAGCCGGATCAGCAGGGCTTCCCCCTCGACGCCTGACAGCGCCACGTGCGAGGTGTTCGGCAGCCGCGGCGCCGTGTCGCCGTGGATGATGGCGCCCGGCACCGCCGCGAGGCCCGCTTCGAAGCGGTCGCGCAGTGCCGCCAGCTGGCGCGGCCTCTCCTGGCTGCCCACCTCCGCCTGCGCCAGGGCCGCCGCCACGCCCAGCCCGACGATGGCCGGCACGTTCTCGGTGCCGGCGCGGCGCCGCCGCTCCTGGCTGCCGCCCGCCAGCAGGCTTGCGAGCTCCACCCCGCCGCGGACCCAGAGCGCCGCCGCGCCCAGCGGGCCGCCGAACTTGTGCGCCCCGAGCACCAGGAAGTCCACGCCCAGCAGGGACGCATCGACCGGCACCTTTCCCACCGCCTGCACCGCGTCGCAGAGCACGGGGATGCCGCGCTCGTGGCACTCGGCCGCCACCGCGGCGACCGGCTGCAGGGTGCCCACCTCGTTGTTGGCCAGCATCAGGCAGGCCAGCACCGTGTCGGGCCGCAATGCCGCGATCATTGCCGCCGCCGGCACGACGCCGTCCTCGCCCGGCGGCACGCGGGTGACCTCCACACCAGACCGCTCGGCGCGCGCCGCCGCCTCGCGCACCGACGGGTGCTCGACGGCAGAGATCACCAGGTGGCCGCCTGGCCGGCCGCCGCCCTTGCCGTCGAAGCCGCCCATGCCTCCAACGTCGCCCATGCCTCCAACGCCGCCCATGCCTCCAACGTCGCCCATGCCGCCAACACCGCCGGACCGCCGCGCGCCGGCGGCGACCACGCTGCCGATCACGGTGTTGTTGGCCTCGGTGCCGGAGGCCAGGAAGACAACCTCCGGCGGACGCCCGCCGATCAGCGCCGCGACGTGCTCGCGGGCCTCCTCGACGGCATTGCGCGCGGCCTGGCCGATCCGGTGGATCGAGGACGGATTGCCGAAGCGCTCGCCGAGCCACGGCAGCATGGCGTCGAGGACGCGCGGATCGAGCGGCGTGGTGGCATTGTGGTCCAGGTAGACGATGGGCATGGCCGCGGTATTGTAGCGCGTGGTGGCGCGTGAACCTCGGGCGCCTCCCGGGGCACTCACCCGATGTCCCGATATCGCGCCCGCGCCGACCCGCGCGTATAGTGTCGGGTTGAGGCCGCGCACCCTCGCGCTCCTCCGCGCACCCAGATATAGCGCTCGAACGCGGCCCGGAGCTCAGACGATGGCGATCTGGCACAGCAGACCTCGACCCGCGGCGGGACCGGCGGCCGGACGGCGGAGCCGCCTGCTGGCCGTCATCCTGCTCGCCATCCTGGCGGCGCCGGCCCTGGCGCCCGCCGCGCACGCCCGGCTTTCGGAGTCCAAGCTCACCAAGGAGCAGAAGAAGACGCTCGAGCAGCTGCCGCCGCAGTACCGGGCCTGGCTCGAAGAGGTCGAGGTCCTGATCACCAAGGACGAAAGGAAGGCATTCCTCGATCTCAAGGAGGACTATCAGCGCGACGCCTTCATCGAGCGCTTCTGGGAGGTCAGGGACCGCGGCGGCGCGAGCGGCGAGTTCCGCCGCAACTGGGAGGCACGGGTCCAGGAGGTGCGCACGCGCTACGGCCGCCTGAGCGACGAGCGCGCGCGGGTCTACCTGCTCAACGGACCGCCTGCCGGGTTGGTCGCGGAGCGCTGCAACATCCTGCTGTGGCCGATCGAAGCCTGGTTTTACCACGGCAGCGAGCGCCTCGGCATGGACTTCGTGGTCGTCTTCTACCAGGTCTGGGGGGCAGGGCAGTACCGTCTATGGGAGCCGGCGGTGGGCCTCGCCGAGCTGTTCCAGGACTCGCGGTCCAACCACAGCCTGGCCGAGATCGCCGGCGGCTGCCGCAACGGCGACGCCATCGCCTCCGCGATCTCCTGGGTGTCCAATCAGGGCATGGGCTACGGCACCATCGAGGCCCAGTTCCAGTCCACGCCCAAGGGACCCGGGGGAGAGTGGATCGGCTCGTTCCACTCCTACTCGACCGACATTCCGGTCGGCGCCCCCAACCTGCCGGCGAAGATGGAGGTCTCCTATCCCGGGCACTACGGCGAGCGCACCATGGTGCAGGCGCTCCTCTCGGTGGCCCCCGCCGACGTCGCGGTGCTGCAGCTGGCCGACCGCCGCTCGTACAACCTGCTGCTCACCGGCGAGGTGCTCTTCGGCGGCAAGCTGTTCGAGAACTTCCGCTACAAGTTCGAGTTCCCGGGCGGCGGACCGCCCGCACCCTCGGCGGCGACGCTGCCCCTGGTGGTCCAGCGTCCCCTCCGTCCCGGCGACTACACGTTGATCGTCAAGCTCGAGGACCTCAACTCGCAGAAGATCTGCCGCCTCAAGCAGGAGCTGACGGTGCCGCACGTCGAGAAGGAGGCGCCGCCGCCGCCGCCCGCCGACCCCGAGAGCGCCCGCCTGCTGAACGAGGCCAACGCCGCCATCGGCAACGGCGAGAACTCGCTCAAGCTCATCGCGCCGCGCGGCGAGCTGCAGACCGGCCTGATGCGCTTCGACACCCTGGTGACCGGCCACGACGTCGCCCGCGTCGTCTTCTCGCTCGACGGCAAGGCGATCCTGACCAAGGTCAAGCCGCCGTACAGCGTCGAGCTCGACCTCGGGCACCTGCCGCGGTCCCGCACCCTGCTGGCCACCGCGCTCGACGCCGCGGGCAACCAGGTGGCGAGCGACGAGGTGGTGATCAACGCTCCGGCCCACCGCTTCCGCGTCCGCCTGACCGAGCCGCAGCGCGGACACCGGTACGAGAGCAGCCTGCTGGCCCGCGCCGAGACCGACGTGCCCGAGGGCGAAAGCATCGATCACGTCGAGTTCTATCTCAACGAGCAGCTGGTCGCGACGCTGTACCAGGCCCCCTACACCCAGCCGATCGTCCTGCCCAAGGACCAGGCGCTGGCCTACGTGCGGGCGGTCGCCTACACCCCGGACGGCAACTCCACCGAGGACCTGGTCTTCGTCAACGCTCCCGACAACAACGTCGAGCAGCTCAACGTGCAATTCGTCGAGCTCTACACCTCGGTGCTCGACCACCGGGGCCATCCCGTCCTCGGCCTCGCCCAGAAGGATTTCGCGGTGAACGAAGACGGCCAGCGCCAGACCATCAGCCGCTTCGAGCGGGTCAACGACCTGCCGATCCATGCGGCGGTGGTGCTCGACAGCTCGGGTTCGATGGAGAAGAGCCTGCAGCAGGCGCGCGATGCCGCGCTGGGATTCCTCAAGAACACCATCCAGCCCAAGGACCGGGCCGCGGTCATCACCTTCAACGACCACCCCAACATCGGCGTGAAGTTCTCGAACGATCTGGACACCCTGGCCGGCGGGCTAGCCGGGCTCAAGGCCGAGCGCGGCACCTCGCTGTGGGACACCATCATCTTCACGCTCTTCTACTTCAACGGCGTCAAGGGACAGCGCGCCATCCTGCTGCTCACCGACGGCCGTGACGAGAGCAGCCGCTTCACCTTCGACGACGCCCTGGAGGACGCCCGCCGCGCCGGCGTCACCATCTACACCATCGGGCTCGGCGAGGACATCGACAAGCGCAAGCTGACCAAGCTCTCCGAGGAAACCGGCGGCCGTGCCTTCTTCATCAAGAGCGCCGCCGAGCTGAACGCGATCTACGCCACCATCCAGGAAGACCTGCGCTCGCAGTACCTGATCGCCTATCAGTCCACCAACACCAGCCCCGAGACCAACTTCCGAACCGTGGACGTCAAGGTGGACCGCGGCGGAGTCGAGGTGAAGACCCTCCACGGCTACTACCCGTAGCCCTCTCCGACCCCACGGCCCAACACCCCAGAGCCCGCCAGGCTTCACCGGAGGCGGCTACAAGGCGCACCCGTGCCGCGCCCTGAAGAGGTGTTAGGATCGCAAACGATGAGCGGTTTTGGCAGTCCTGACGGTCCTGACGGCTCACACGGCCCTGATGGTGCAGGCGGTTCACCGCGGTCGCGGCGCCGTCGCCTGCTGCTGATCGTCGCCGGCCCTGCCCTCCTGGCCGGCCTCGCCACCCTGCTCATCTGCCTGGCCCTGCTGGCCCCCGCGCCCGACGCGCTCGCGGCAGCCGCCGAACCCGGCAAGGCCGGCGCGACGCCGCGGGTGCCTGCCGATCTCGACCCCAAGTACCGCACCTGGCTCGAAGAGGTCGCGCCGCTCATGAGCGAGCGCGAGCGCGGGGTCTTCCTGTCGCTGACCCGCGACTACCAGCGCGACGATTTCATCCAGCGCTTCTGGGACGTGCGGGACCCCTTCCCGCAGACCCCGCGCAACGAGCTGCGCGACGCCTGGGAAGAGCGCCTCAAAGCGGCCCGCGAACGCTTCGGCAACGTGGTGGAGGACCGGGCGCGGGTGCTGCTCATCCATGGCGAGCCCGGCCACGTCTTCCATTCGCACTGCCCGGACGTGGTGCTGCCGCTCGAGATCTGGTCCTACGACCACACGCCGCGCATCCGCCGCGGCTTCGCCGTGGTGTTCGTCCAGAAGATGGGCGCCGAGCACGGCCGCTATCGCCTGTGGCCGCCCAGCGAAGGGCTGGCCAGCCTGCTGACGCTGCAAGCGCGCGCCCGCAACCCGACGCAGACCGACTTCTCGGCGCTCACGGAATGCCCGGAAGGCAGCGAGATCGCCGGCTATCTCTCGGGAGCGATCGACGAGGGACAGCTCGAGGCGCGCGGCCAGCTGCTGCCCAACCCCGGAGACGAGTGGTTGTCGAGCTTCGCCGCCGCGTCCACCGACCTGCCGCCGGGAGCCCAGCCCATGCCGGCCGAGCTCGACGTCTCCTTTCCCGGCCGCGTCGGCAGCCGCACCGTGGTGCAGGGGCTGCTGCGCGTGCCGCGCGACGCCGCGGCGCCGCAGCGTGTCGAGAACCACGCCTTCTACAGCTTCCTGATCGACGGCGAGGTGGTGCGCAAGGACGAGCTGTTCGAGCACTTCCGGTACAAGTTCAGCCTGCCCGAGGCCCAGGCCCTTGCCCTCCAGCCCGCTGCCGGCGGTCCGGCTGTCGCCGCCGAGATCCCCCTGGTCTTTCAGCGCTACCTCAGGCCTGGCGCCTACACCCTGGTGCTGAAGCTCGAGGACACCGGCGGCAAGCACTTCTTCCGCACCGAGCGCGAGCTCGAGGTGCCCGTGGTCACGGTCGATCCCGCCGCGGCGGCCGCGACGCTGCCAGCCATGCCGCCAGCCATGACCGGCGAGCCGGCGCCAGGCACCGCCACCCCGGCTGCCGGGACGGCCGGCGCCGCGGGTTCGCCGGCGCCGGCGACCGGGACCGCCGCGGCGCTGGCGGATGCCAACCGTTCGATCCGTTCCGGCGATCAGAGCGTGCGCCTGCTGACGCCTGCCGAAGGCCTGCTGACCGGCTCGGTCCGCGTCGACGCGGTGGTGGACGGCGGCGGCATCGATCACGTCCGCTTCCTGCTCGACGGCCGTCCGGCCATGATCAAGAAGCGGCCGCCGTTCAGCGTCGATCTCAACCTCGGACCGCAGCCGCGCGCCCACGTCATCAGGGCGATCGCGGAGGCGGCGAGCGGCAAATCCCTGGCCGAGGATCAGATCGTGCTCAACGCCGGACCGCACCGGTTCGGCGTCAGGCTGCTCGAGCCCCAGGCCGGGAAGCACTACGCCGCCAGCGTGCGCGCCGAGGCCAAGGTGGACGTGCCCGAGGGCGAGAAGCTCGACCGTGTCGAGTTCTACCGCGACGACACGCTGGTGACCACCCTCTACCAGCCCCCATGGGCGCAGATCATCCTGCTCCCCGAGACCGGCAAGCTCTCTTTCGTCCGCGTCGTGGCGTACCTCCCCGACGGCAACTCGAGCGAGGACCTCGCCCTGGTCAACTCGCCCAGCGGCGGCGAGCGCATCGACGTCCAGCTCGTCGAGCTGTACACGACCGTGACCGATCGCCGCGGCCGTCCGGTCGACGGTCTCGCCCGCGAGGACTTCAGGGTCTACGAGGACGGCGTCGAGCAGACGGTGCGGCGCTACGAGCGGGTGCAGGACCTGCCGATCTACGCCGGGGTGCTGCTCGACACGTCCGGCTCGATGGTCGACCAGCTCGATACCGCGGTGCAGGCGGCGCAGCGCTTCTTCCAGACCATCATCCAGCCCAAGGACCGGGCGGCGGTGATCACCTTCAGCGGCCAGCCCAACCTGGCGGTGCGTTTCACCAACGACCGCGAGGTGCTGGCGGGCGGCCTTGCCGGGCTGCGGGCCGACGGCAACACCGCCCTGTACGACAGCATCATCTACGCCCTCTACTACTTCGGCGGCGTGCGCGGCAAGCGGGCCATCGTGCTGCTCACCGACGGCAAGGACGAAGGCAGCCGCTTCCACTACTCCGACGCGCTCGAATACGCGAAGCACAGCGGCATCGCCTTCTACACCATCGGCCTGGGCCAGGTCGCCAAGCAACCCGACATCCGCATGAAGCTGGCCCAGATCGCCGCCGAGACCGGTGGCCGCTCCTATTTCATCGACCGGGTGATCGAGCTGTCCGGCACCTACCGCAGCATCGAGACCGAGCTGCGCTCGCAGTACCTGCTGGCTTACCAGTCGTCCAAGCAGGGCGCCGACGGCAAGTTCCGCACCGTCGAGGTCAAGCTCAACCGTCCTGGCCTCGAGGCCCGGACGGTCCCGGGATACTACCCCTGAGCCGCCCGCTCCCCCGCCTGGTGCTGGCCTCGGGCTCGCCGCGGCGGCGCGAGCTGCTCGCCGGCCTGGGACTGGCGTTCACCGTCCGCGCCGCGGCGGTCGACGAGACCCCCTTCCCCGGCGAGGCGCCGGCGGCATGCGTGCGGCGGCTGGCGCACGCCAAGGCCACCGCCCAGATCGGTAAGAACGAGCTGGTGCTGGCCGCCGACACCGTGGTGGTGCTGGACGGGGAACTGCTGGGCAAGCCGCGCGATCCCGCCGACGCCCGCCGCATGCTGGCGTCGATTGCCGGCCGCGAGCACACGGTGCTGACCGGCATGAGCCTGCACGACGAGCCCAGCGGGCGCCACGAAGCCGCGGTGGAGGCTTCGCGGGTGCGCATGGCGCGGATCAGCCCGCCGGACATCGCCTGGTACGTGGCGACCGGCGAGCCGCTCGACAAGGCCGGCTCCTACGCCGTTCAGGGCATCGGGGCGCTGTTCGTGGAAGCGGTCTACGGGAGCTACACCAACGTGGTCGGCCTGCCGCTGCCGGCCACCTGGCGGCTGTTCAGCGCCCTGGGATACGACCTGCGGTGGTTCGCCGCGAGCGCCTCAGGGCAAGAGGCGATCGGGGCTGCGGCGGGAGACTTCTGAGATTGCTGCGACGAGTGACCCGCTGGGGGGTCAGCCTCCGAACTTGATCGGCTCGCCGAGCTCTTCGAGCGAGAAGTTGGCCATGATCTGATGGCCGTTGAAGTCGAGCACTCGCAGGTCTTCCTCGGCCTCGAGGTCCTTGACGACGTTGGCGTAGGAATGGGCATAGCGCACCCTGACCGCCTCGAGCTCGACCTCGTAGGCGATGAACTTGTCGATGCCCTTGTAGCGCAGCTTGCCGACCAGCCGCTCGTCGGTGAGCGTGGGGTAGGTCGAGAGCACCAGGATGGGGCCGGTGCCGGTGAAGATCAGGTAGGCGCGGATCTCGGTCTTGGTCGGAGCCTGGATCACCATGACTCTCCTCCCTCTCTGATGACAAGGGTGCCGGGAACAGTAAATCACGAGGCAGCGGGCGGCGGAAGCCCCCGCCACGGGCTCCCGCGGCTTCTGCCGGGGGCAACGCCGGCGCCATCCGGGAAGTGGCGTCGAGACCGCCGGCCGCCCGGCCGCGGAGAAAGGACGTGCCGATGCAAGCCGAGCAAGCGTGGGCCCAGGACGGGGCAGCGGAGGTCGCGGTGGTCCTGGTCCGGCCGCGGGAGGAGGGCAACGTCGGGGCAGCAGCCCGGGCGATGGCCAACATGGGCCTCACGCGACTGATCCTGGTGGAGCCGGCGGCGGCGCTGGGCCCGACTGCCAGGGCATTCGCCGTCGGGGCCCGCTCGGTGCTGGACGGCTGCTCGCGGGCGGGCAGCCTCCGCGAGGCGCTGGCGCCCTTCCCGCGGGTGGTCGGAACCACCTCGACCCGCGACCGGCGGCAGGCGGTGCCGCTGATCGGTCCCCAGGAGCTGCCGGCGCGCCTGGCGGCCGATCCGCCCGGCACCCCGGTGGCGCTGGTCTTCGGTCCGGAGGTAGGAGGGCTCACCAACGAGGAGCTGGCGCATGCCAACCTGGTGGTGAGCGTGCCGTGCGCACCGCTGCAGCCGACGCTCAATCTCGCCCAGGCGGTGCTGATCCTTGCCTACGAGCTGTACCAGGCGAGGCTGGGAGCCGCGCGGGCGATGGGCGGCCCTGGCGTCCCATCCGCCGGCGCGCCATCCGCCGGCGCCCCGGTGCCGGCGATCGCCCCCGGCGCACCCGCCCATGGCGCCGAGCCGCCTGCCAACAGCGCCGAGGTGGACGGCCTGCTCGATCACGCGGCGGCCGTCCTGCGGCGCATCGGGTTCGAGCGCGACAGCACCTTTCCCGGGGTGCTGCGCGACCTGCGGGCCGCGGCCGCCAGAGCCGGGTTGACCCGGCGCGAGGCCGCCATCCTGCGCGGCATCTGCCGCCGCGCCGAGCACGCCCTGAAGCCTGGATGAGACAGCGCGGCCGGGCGGCCGCCTACTGCTTGACCTCGTCGTCCAGCAGCCCGTGCACGTCTTCCTTGGAGAACCCTCGCGCCACCATCTGGTAGGTGAGGGCCGCCATGCACCGGCGAGCGACCTTGCGCACACTCGAGGGGTGATACCCCATCTGCTCGGCGACCTCGGAGGAGTCGTAGCCGAGACCGTAGCGCAGCCGCAGCAGCTTGCGGCAGCGGGGAGGGAGATCCTCCATCAGGTCGTTGAGGTCCCAGAGCAGCTCGGCGCGTTCCTGGGGAGCCGCCACCGGCTCGGTCAACAGCTCGAGGATCACGGTGTCAACCGAGTTGTAGAGGCTGTTGCGGCGCTTGCGCCAATACACGACGCAGCGGTTGCGGAGGGTGACCACGATCCAGGCTTCGGGGTCCTGGATCTCCTTCCACTTCTGGATGGTGGCGACCAGCGCCTCCTGCACCAGGTCCTCGGCGTCGTGCGCCGGTACCCTGTAGCGGCCGAGCACCTGCTTGAGCCGCGGCCGCAGCCGGCGAAGGAGCTGGTCGAGCGGCTCTTTCTCGGCAGGCGATACGGGTTGGTCTGGTATTGCCATGGGTCTTCACTCTCGCGGCAGGGGAAGCTCTGCGCCCGGCAATCATAAACCTGTCCGCCCAACTTGCACACCCCCGACCGAAAGGTTGGTAACAACTGGGCGACGGTGCCAGGAGAGGTGGTAACCAAGGTGGGCGGTTCACGACCGTCGCCGGTGGCCGAAGAGAAATGGTGACCGTAGAAGGAGGAACGGAGGGCCGCGGGAGGCAACCCCCCTGGCCGCGACTCAAAGGGGCGAGGCAAGAACCCCCGATCTCGGCAAGATCCCCTCAGAGCCCCTTGCGTCGCGGGCCAGGGGGGTTGCCCCCGCGAGCCCGGCCGGGAGGTGGTCCTCGGAGGTGCCCTCGGAGGTGTCTGATAGACTCCCGCCCCGCATGACGACCACCCTGGAAACGCGCGCACCGGTCGCGCTGAGCCTGCGCCGCAAGCCGATCATCGGGGTCGTCCGCACCGCCGCGACCGCCGAGGCCGGCCGCCAGGCTCGCGCTCTCATGACCGCGGGCATCGAGCTGATCGAGATCACCTTCACCGTCCCCGGCGCCGCCGGCCTCGCGCAGGAGCTGCTTGCCGAGCGTGGCGCCGCGGGCCCGCCCTGGATCGGCATGGGGACCGTCACCACCGCCGCCCGCGCCCGCGAGGCGCTCGACGTCGGGGCCGAGTTCCTGGTCAGCCCCAACGTGAACGCTGCCGTCGCGCAGGCGGCGCGGGAGGCCGGCCGCTTCCTGGTGCTCGGCGCCCTCACCCCGACCGAGATCGTCACGGCCCACGAGCTGGGCGCGGACATCGTCAAGGTCTACCCGCTGCCGCCGGTCGGCGGCGCCGCCTACCTGGCCACCGTGCGGCAACCGCTCGGCGACATCCCGATGCTCGCCGCGGGCGGCTTCGGAATCGGCGACATCCCGGCCTACCAGCGCGCGGGGGCCGCGGCCTTCGGCATCGGCTTCCCGCTGCTCGCCGGGCGGATGGATGCGCCGCCGACGGTGTTGCGCGAGCACGTCGCGCGCGCCCTGCGGCTGGCCCTAGGCTCAGAACCCGTTGCCGGCGGCAGTGGGCAAGCCGGCGAGGAGCGCCCATGAACTCGCCCGCGACACCCGCCCGGCAGGTGGTCTTCGACCCGACGCCCGAGATCTTCGCCACCGACACCGCCGGGTCGTTCAGCTACCCGCTGCTGGTGGCCGGCAAGGCGTTCCTCTCGACCAGCACCTACGACGAGGTGCGCTTCGTCTTCTCGATCTGGCACCCCTCCGGGCAGCGCACCATCGACCTCGACCGCGCCTACGTCGAGTTGCGCGCCTCCTTCGACAGCGAGGAGGACCACTGGACCAAGATCGCCGAGATCGAGCCGGTGGTGCCGCCTTACGCCGGCGGCGAGAGCTTCGACGGCTGGATCGTGCTGCCGATCCTGGGTTCTTCCACCGCCTACGCCCTGGTCGGCAGCGGCTTCGAGCCGCGCGCGCGGTTGCAGATCCGCGCCAGCGCCTACTTCGTGGCCTGACCCGCGTAAGACGTCGGCCGAGCCGGCCATGACCCATCTCGAGCTCCTCACCCGCCTGGCTCAGCCGCTGCCGGCCGGCGAGGGCAAGATCGTGCTGCTGGTGCTCGACGGCCTGGGCGACATCCGCACCGCCACCCAACCGTCGACGCCGCTCGAGCATGCCGCGCTGCCCCATCTCGACGCCCTGGCCCGCCGATCGACCCTGGGACGCCTGGTGCCGGTCGCGCCCGGCGTCACCCCCGGCAGCGGCCCCGGCCACCTGGCGCTCTTCGGGCACGACCCCACGCAGCCGGCCGCCGACGTCGGCCGCGGCGTGCTCGAGGCGCTCGGAGAGGGGTTGCCGGTGGGGCCGGGAGACGTCGCGGCGCGCGGCAACTTCGCCACCGCCGACGCCGCGGGCAACCTGACCGACCGGCGCGCCGGACGCATCCCGACCGAGGAGTCGCGGCGCCTGTGCGCGGCGATTCGCGAGGCGCTGCGGCCGAGCCAGCCGGTGGACGGCGTCGAGGTCACCGTCGAGGCAGGAGAGGGCCACCGCTTCGTGCTGCTGCTGCACGGCGAGGGCCTCGCCCCCGATCTCGAGGACACCGATCCCCAGCGCCTCGGCGTGCCGCCGCTGCCGGTGGCGGCGCACGGCCCGCGCGGCGAACGCACCGCGGCGGTGGTGCGGCGGGTGGTGGCGACGATCGAGCAGGCGCTCGCCGCCGAGCCGCGGGCCAACCGCGCCCTGCTGCGCGGCTTCTCGCAGCTGCCGCACCTGCCCCGCATGCGCGATCTCTATCACCTGCGCTGCGGCGCCTTCGCCGGCTACCCGCTCTACCGCGGCGCCGCCGCGGCCTGCGGCATGGAGGTGGTGCCCTGCGGCAAGCGCCCGGCGGAAGCGGTGGCGGCGGCGCACGCCAACTGGGAGCGCTTCGACTACTTCTTCCTCCATGCCAAGCAGACCGACGCCGCCGGCGAGGACGGCGATTTCGCCGCCAAGGCGCGGGCGATCGAGGAGGTCGATGCCTGCCTGCCGGCGTTGCTCGAGCTGCGGCCCGCGGTGCTGGCCGTCACCGGCGACCATTCCACCCCGGCGCCGCTCAAGAGCCACAGCTGGCACCCGGTGCCGCTGCTCCTGTGGTCGGACCGCTGCTCGATCGACGGCAGCGAGGAATTCAGCGAGCGGGCCGCGGCCCGCGGCGAGCTGGGGACCCTCCTCTCCCACCAGCTGATGGGGTTGCTGCTCGCCAACGCCGGCCGGCTGGCGAAGTACGGGGCCTGACGCTCCAGCGGGCAGTCCCACCGGGAGTCCCCGGCGGCCGGAGAGGCAGGCTCAGCGGTCCTGCTCAGCGAAAGCCGCGGCGCAGCTCCCGGCGGAAGACGTTGAACGCCTCCTCGCCGCGCAGGCAGACGATCACGCGCTCGAGCTTGGTGCCTCCCTGCAGGTAGCGGTGGATCTCGGTGAGCATGACGCGGGCGGCGCGGTCCATCGGGAACCCGAAGACGCCCGTCGAGATGGCCGGCAGCGCGATCGAGCGCAGACCGTGGCGATCGGCCAGGGCCAGGGCGGCGCGCACCGCGGAGGCGAGCTTCTTGTCCTCGTCGCCCTCACCCATGCGCGGACCGACGGCGTGGATCACCTGGCGGGCGGGCAGGTTGCCGGCCGCGGTCATCACCGCCGTGCCGACCGGGGTGCCGCCGATGCGGTTGCACTCCACCTGGATAGAGGGGCCGCCCTTCCCGAGGATCGCTCCGGCGACGCCGGAGCCGAGCTGCAGGCGCTCGTTGGCCGGGTTGACGATGGCGTCCACCTCGATGCCGGTGATGTCCCCCTCGACCAGCTCGAGCTGCGTGCGGTCGAGGCTCACCATCAACTTGTTGTCGTCGGTCATCAAGTCCAAGGCCCCCCCGCCATCGATTTTACCAACCGGCACCCATAGTCCCATAGTGTAGACTCCTCGCCGCCATGTGGACGGAGCTCAGGGACGAGCTGGCGCGCGAGCTCGCGCGGGCCATCCAGGAGCGTTTCGCGGTCGCCCATCTGCCGGTCGTCGAGGTGCCGCCCCGCCGCGAGCTGGGAGACCTCGCCACCCCGGCCCCGATGCAGCTGGCACGGACCCTCAAGCGCCATCCGCGCGCCATCGCCGAGGAGCTGGCGGCCGCCCTGCGGCCGCCGCGCCTGGTCCGCGAGGTCAAGGTCCTGGGCGCCGGCTACCTCAACCTCTTCCTCGACCGTCCCGCCTTCGCCGCCGCCTTGCTCGCCCCCGGCCCCGGGCCGGCGCCCGCGCCGGGCGCCGCCGGGCCGCGGCCCGCCAAGGTGATCGTCGAGCACACCAACATCAACCCCAACAAGGCGGCACACATCGGCCACCTGCGCAACGCCGTGCTCGGCGACGTCCTCGCCGGCTGCCTCGGGAGCCTGGGGTATCCGGTGGAGGTCCAGAACTACATCGACGATACCGGCGTCCAGCTCGCCGACGTGGTGGTCGGCTTCCTCGACCTGCGGCGAGCAACCCCGGCGGAGGTGGCGGCGCTCCCCGAGCCGTTCGACTTCCTGTGCTGGGACCTGTATGCCGAGGTGCGGCGCTGGTACGACGCCGACGCCGACGCCCAGATCGAGCGCCGCCGGCTGGTGCGCGACACCCTGCACCAGCTCGAAACCGGGCGCGGCGAGCGCGCCGAGATGGGCCGCCTGGTGGCGCGCCGCATCGTCCGCCGCCACCTCGCCACCATGCGCCGGCTCGGCATCTCCTACGACCTGCTGACGCACGAGAGCGACATCCTGGCGCTGCATTTCTTCGACCGCGCCTTCCAGCGGCTCAAGGACAGCGGCGCGGTGCGCCTCGAGACCTCCGGCAAGAACGCCGGCTGCTGGGTGATGCCGCTCGCCCACAGCGACGAGTTCGCCGGCATGGAAGATCCCGACAAGGTGATCGTGCGCTCGGACGGCACCGTCACCTACGTCGGCAAGGACATCGCGTACCAGCTTTGGAAGTTCGGGCTGCTGGGGCAGGACTTCGGGTACCGCCACTGGCAGGAAGCGGCCGTCTGGGAGACCGCCCAGGAGGGCGAGGAGCGCCATCCGCCCTTCGGCGGCGCCCACCGGGTGATCAACGTCATCGACGCCCGCCAAAGCTACCTGCAGAAGATCGTGCGCGCCGGCCTCGCGGCCCTCGGCCACGCCGGCGAAGCCGAGCGCTCGGTCCACTTCGCCTACGAGATGGTGGCACTGTCGCCGGAGACCGCGCGGCAGCTCGGCTACCGCCCGGAGGCGCCGGCCGGGGAGGACGCGGAGGCGGGCGGCAAGGCGCTCGAGATGTCCGGACGCAAAGGAATCGGCGTCAAGGCCGACGACCTGATGGACCGGCTCGAGGCCAAGAGCCGCGAAGAGATCGGCAAGCGCAACCGCGAGCTGGCCGGGGCCGAGCTCGACGTCCTGGCGCGCGAGATCGCGGTCGCGGCGCTGCGCTTCTTCATGGTCAAGGCCACCACCAACCGGGTGATCGCCTTCGACTTCGACGAGGCGCTGAGCTTCGAGGGCGAATCAGGCCCCTACCTGCAGTACTCGCTGGTGCGCGCCCGCAACATCCGCCGCCGGCTGCGCGAGGCGGGCCTTCCCGACGAGGTGACCGCCGCCGGCGTCGCCGCTCTCCCCGCCGGGCACTTCGGCGAGGACCTCTGGGACCTGATCCTCGAGGTGGCGCAGATCCGCGACCTCGTGGAGCGTGCGGTCGCCGCGCTCGAGCTGTCGCTGGTCGCGCGCCAGGCGCTCGAGATCGCGCAGCGCTTCAACACCTTCTACCATCGGCACCCCATCCTGCAGGAGAGCGATCCGGCGGTACGCGCCGCCCGCCTCGCGACGGTCGAGATCTTTCGTCGCGGGCTCGAGGAGCTCGCCAGGCTGCTGGGCATCCCCATGCCCGAAAGGATGTGACATGGACCCCAACTCCGCTGCCGCAACTCCCGGTCAAGGCCAGCGCAAGACCTCGCCCTGGGTCTACGCCGGCTGTGGCTGCGCCGTCCTGCTGGTGCTGGCCGCGCTGGTCGTCCTCTTCGTGGTGAAGAAGGTGGCCGACCAGGGCCACAAGATCGAGCAGGGCCTGGCGGACCCCAGGGTGCGCGAGCAGCGCACCCGCGAGCTGCTCTCCTACCAGGAGCTGCCGGCGGGGTACTACCCGTCCGGGGCCATCTCGCTGCCTTTCCTGCTCGACATGGCGTTCCTCGGCGATCATCCGCCGGCCCCCGGCGCCACGCACGTCGACATCGAGGACCATGGCTTCATCTTCATCAAGATGCACTGGGGCAAGATCCCGGCGGATGCCGAGGCCAGGCGGCGCATGCTTCACGGCGGCAACGGCAAGGCGCCCTGGGAGCAGGGTTCCGGCTTCCGCCTCGACTCGCAGGAATCGCTGGGCGAGGGCGAGTTGACGGCCGGGGACGCCCACGTCGTCTACCGGGCGGCGCGCGGCGACGTCCACATGAACGGCAGGACCCACCGCGGCATCACCAGCCTCCTGATGATCGAGTGCCCCGACCGGCGCATCCGGATCGGCGTCTGGATCGGCCCCGACCCCGCGCCGGGAGAGCCGACCGCCGCGATCGAGAAATCGGGAACCCCTGCCGATCCGCGGGCGATCACCGCCTTTCTCGATCATTTCAACCTCTGCGCCGGCGGCTCGTGATGGCGCGCTCGGTGGCCGGCCGGCAGAAGGCGCGCCTGCCCGCGGCCGGCGCCGCCACCGCGGCCGGTCTTCTCCCGTCGCAAGGCATCGAAGAGCTGATCCGGCGCGGCCACGTCACCGCCTCGCCGCCGATCGACGACGAGCAGATCCAGCCCGCCAGCCTCGATCTGAGGCTGGGTCCGGTCGGTTACCGGGTGCGGGCGAGCTTCCTGCCCAACAACCGCTCGACGGTCGCCTCGAAGCTGGCGGAGATGGGGACCAACCAGGAGGCGTTCCTCCTCGACCTGACCCGGCCGACGATCCTCGAGCGCGAGCACGTCTATCTCATCCAGGTGATGGAAGCCCTCAGCCTGCCGCCGGACGTTTCCGGCAAGGCCAGCCCCAAGAGCACCACCGGCAGGCTCGACGTCTTCACCCGCCTGATCACGGACTACGCGGATGCCTTCGAGCTGGTCCCCGCCGGCTACCGCGGCCCGCTCTACGTCGAGATCATCCCCCGCACCTTCGGCATCATCGTGCGTGCGGGCCAGAAGCTCAACCAGCTGCGCCTGAGCCGCGGCGCGCCCGAGGAGTCGGACGCCGGGCTCGGCGCCCTGGACGCCCGGGAGACCCTGGTCTTCTCGCGCGACGGCCAGCCGGCGCCTCCCGCCATCGCCAAGGGACTGCTGGTCTCCGTCGATCTGGACGGCAGCGGCGAGCGCATCGTCGGCTTCCGCGCCAAGATGGACCCCTGCGTGCTCGATCTCGACAAGCGTCATCACTATCCGGCGCTCGACCACTGGGACCCCATCGTGCGGAACCCCAGGCGCCAGCTGCTGCTGGTCCCGGACTTCTTCTACATCCTGGCTTCCAAGGAGAAGATCCGCATCCCGCTGACCCACGCCGCCGAGATGGTTCCCTACGATCCCAACTTCGGCGAGTTCCGCATCCATTACGCCGGCTTCTTCGATCCCGGCTTCGGCTACGGCAGCGGCGACATTCCGGGCGCCCGGGCGGTGCTGGAGGTGAGGTCCTACGGCGTCCCCTGCCTGCTCGAGGACGGCCAGGTCATGGGCCGCGTCGTCTTCGAGCGCCTCGCCGGCTTGCCGAGCAAGGTCTACGGCCCCAAGATCGGCTCCTCCTACCAGGAGCAGGGGGTCTCGCTCGCCAGCCAGTTCGCGCCCCCGGAGTAGCGGACCGCAGGGGGACACGAACGGCCGCCGGCGGACGGCAGGCGCCAAGCGGCAGGCGGCAGGGAATCAGGCAGGGCTTGCCGGCAGCCCGAAGACGCGCGCGAAGAGCGCCAGCACGCACTCGACCGCCTGCGCCAGGACCTCGTTGACGGCAACCTGATCGAAGACCTTCATCGGGCCGTCGCCGGTCGCGACGACCGGATTTTCCAGCACGTAGGCGAGCGGTTCGATCTGGTGCGCGAGCCTCGCTTCGAGCGTCGCCGGATCGTCCCTGCCGCGATCGAGGAGCCGCCGGCGCAACACCTCCAGTTGCTCGGGGACGCTGCCGCGGGCGGCCAGCAGCCCAAGGGAGAACGCCCGGCGGCCGAGGGACTCCCGCAGCTTCCCCGCTCCCTCGGCGCCGGCGTAGATGCTGTGCACCGAAACCAGGCCCCGGCTCGCCATCCGCTCGATCTCGTCGATGCTGGTGCCGTAGGCGACGGCGCCCCCAAGCTGACGGTTCACCAGCCAGCGGCCCCGCGCCGTCCGCCGCTCGAGCTCCTCCTTGGAAACGCTTTCGTAGGACGGGTCCAGCTTGGCGGAAGCGGCACGGGTCGTGATCGTGCGCACGCGATGCACGCGCCCGGGATACGCCGCGAGGATGGCGTCGATGAGGGTGTCCTTGCCGACGGCGTAGGGCCCGCTGACATTGAACAGGATCGGCCTGCCGGCGGTCATTTCATCGTCGCAGTCTGGGGCGGAGCCGGCAAATGATACTACGTCCGCCTGCGGCAAGCTGGCGGGGGCTGCTAGTGCACTAGTCGTCCAGGTAGGCGACCTCCATGCGGCGGATGCGGAGGATGGAGACCGACAGCAGGACGGCGGAGAGAACGAGGAGGCCGCTGATCGACACCCAGCGGGAGGGGGCGTCCGAGAGAAGGGCGAAGGGGCCTTCGGAGACGGGGACCGGGCAGAGGGCTTGCAGGTAGTGGATCACCGACAGCTGCTTGAGGACCGGGGGCAGCAGGAAATGGATGGCCTCCCAGCCGAAGAGGGCGAGGGCGGGGATGGCCGGGCTGCGGAAGAAGAAGCCCAGGGCCAGGAAGGCGGCGCCGTAACCGGCGCAGGCGAGCGCGGTCACCAGCAGGTAGGCGGCCAGGTGCGCGAGCCCCGGACCGTGCAGCAGGAAGGCAGACCGCAGGCGGCCGTCGTAGGGCAGGTAGGCGAGAAAGAAGGTGGCCACGGTCGCGGCGCCGAAGAGGGTCAGCGACACCAGCAGGCCGGTCAGGTACTTGGCGACGGCCAGCAGCTCCCGGCGCATCGGCGTCAGGAAATAGAAGTGCAGGCTGCGGTCGAGCACCTCGCGCCGGATCAGGTTGCCGAAGATCGCCACGCAGCCGAGGAAGACGACGACCCGGAGGATGAAGGTCTGGTAGAGGATGGCCATGAGCTTGGTCGCCTCTCCCAGGTTGCCCGGGTCCGACACCGCTCGCGGCACCAGGCCCCGCAGCCCCACGGCGAGCGGCGCCAGGGCAAGCAGGTACAGGCCGAGGGAGCGCCGGCCGAGAAAGCTCTTGCGCAGCTCGAGCCGCACCACCGCCGCCACCTGGCGCCGCCATAGCGCCAGAGGCGTGGCGACGGGGGCCGCCGCCGCCGGTTCGATGGCAACGGCGCTGGTGGACGAGGCTTGCCCGCTCATGAGCGGCCTCCGTTGCCGCCCGGGGCGTCGATCAGGTACTGGTAGACGGCCTCGACGTCGGCGTCGGCCGGGACCACGGACTCGACGACGAGACCCTGATCGACCACCACCTGGTTGAGCATCTGGTAGAAGCGCCCGGCATCGCGGGTGCGCAGGAGCAGGCCGCCGCGGTCCGCCAGCATGCGGGCCTCGACGACGTGGTCCTGGGCGAAGGCGGTGGCCGCCAGCAGCTCCGGCCGGTCGCAGCGGATCAACACCTGGGCGGGGTGCTGCACCTCCATCTCGTCACGCACCTCGACGATGTCGCCCTCGGCCACCACGTAACCGCCGTTGAGCATCACGACCTGGTCGGAGATGAGATCGACCTCGTGCAGGATGTGGCTCGAGACGACGACGTAGAGGCCGGCCGAGGCGAGCTCGCGCAGCATTGCGATCAGCTCGGCGCGCGCCATCGGATCGAGGCCGTTGAGCGGCTCGTCGAGCACCAGCACGGAAGGCCGGTGGGCGATCGCCTGCGCCAGCTTGACCCGCTGGCGCATCCCCTTGCTGTACGCGGCCACCTTGCGGCCGGCCGCCTCCACCATGCCGACGCGCTCGAGCGCCTGCCAGGCCAGGGCGCCAGCCTGCTCCGGGTCGTGGCCGTGCACCCGCAGCAGCGATTCGATGAGCTGGTAGCCGGTCAGACCGGGCGGGAAGGCGTCGTACTGAGTGGCGTAGCCGACGCGGCGGAAGAGCTCCTCGGGGCGGTCGGTGGACATGCCGAGCACCCGCACCGATCCGCGGCTCGGCCGCAACAACCCGACCATCAGGTTCATCAAGGTGGTCTTGCCGGAGCCGTTGGGCCCCACCAGGCTGGTGATGCCGGGCGGGATCGACAGCCGCACCCGGTTGACCCCCAGCACGTCGCCGTAGAACTTGGAGACGTTGTCGAAGACGATCCGGTCGTCCGTCGTGCCGCCGCCCGCCGCGGCCGCGCCGCTGCCCGGCGCGGCTGCGCCGCTGCCCGATAGAGTCACCGCACCACCTCGTAGGCCCTGACGCGGCGGGCCAGCAGCGCCAGGCAGAGCAGGGAGCCGCCGATCAGCGACACCCAGGCGGCCCCGACCGGCATACCGCTCGGCCGCGGCAGGCCGAAGAGCCCCGCCCAGACCGTCTCGATCACCCGCCAGAAGCTGATCATCTGGCTCCACCAGGTGCCGAGCGCCAGCTCCATGACGCTGCCGAAACCCATGGTGACGAAGAACAGCATGACGAGGACGATCCTCGCCACCGGTTTCCACTTCACCCACGCCGAGACCGCCAGGGCCAGCAGCGAAAGCGAGACGATCAGGACCCAGCTGCCGGCGACGAGCGCGCCGAGCACCCGCAGGTGCTCGCCGAACCAGCCGGCGCCCTCGAGGTAGCCCTGCAGCAGGTACAGCAGGATGCCCGGGACCCAGGTGATCGTCGAGATCAGCAGCGCCAGCACCGCGAGCTTGCCCAGCATGTATTCGGCGCGCGAGAACGGGCGCGACAGGTACAGTGCCAGGCCGTTGTTGCGCAGGTCGGGCGCGATCAGCGCCGGCGCCACGGCGACCGCCATCAGGAAGGCGAGGAACCCTTGCAGCCCCAGGCTTTCGGAAAAGAAACCGGCCTCGATGGGGAGCGCCTGGCGCAGCCGCTCCAGCGGAATTCCGAGGAGGTTCAGCGCCGACAGGTTGTGGCGCAGGTAGATCATCAGCAGGCCGGCGAAGGGCGGCAGGAAGCAGAGCAGGTAGAACATCACGAAGGCGCGGCTGCGCATGACGGCCTGAAGCGCGTAGCGGGGCACCACCAGGAACCGCTGCCGCCGGCCGGTCAGCGGACCGTCGTAGCGATGGTAGTTGCGCTCATACACCGCCATCGGCGTCCCCTTCCATGGCCTTGAGGAAGATGTCCTCGAGCGAATCGCGCTTGTAGTCGAGGCGGCGGATCTGCAGCGAGGCGCCGGCGGCCAGCCGGAACATGTCGCGGGCCTCGACGCCGTCGGGCAGCACCAGCTTCAGGCGTTTCTGGGCGCCCGGCGCGCTGTCGCAGCCGAGCGCCGCCGCCAGCGCCGCGAAAGCGGGGCCGGCAGGGGCGCCGTCCGCGGTGCGCACCTCCAGGTCGAGCAGGCGGCGGTTGGCGCGGCGCTCCTCCTCGAGGTTCGCGTACACCGCCACCCGGCCGGCCTTCAGCACCAGCACCTCGTCGCAGCATTCCTCGACGTCGCGCAGCAGGTGCGACGACAGGATGACCCGCGCCTCGCCGCCGTCGCGGATGTCGCGGATCAGCTCGAGCATGCGGCGGCGGGCCGGCGGATCGAGACCGTTGGTGGGCTCGTCCAGGAACAGCAGGCGGGGACCGTGGGCGAGCGCCTGGGCGAGCTTGACCAGCTGCTTCATCCCCAGCGAATAGCTGTCCACGGCGCGGTAGCGCGCCTCTCCCAGGCCGACGTAGAACAGCGCCTCGTGGGCGCGCTCGAGGGCGGCCGCCGGCGGCAGTCCCGACAGCTCGGCCATGAGGCGCACGAAGCGGACGCCGCTCATGCCGGCGATGAACGAATCGGTCTCGGGCATGTACCCCATCTGGGCGCGGATCGCCGCCTTCTCGGAGCGGATGTCCCGGCCGAAGACGCGGGCGGTGCCGGCGGCGGGAGGGAAGAAGCCCAGCAGCGTGTGGAGCAGCGTCGTCTTGCCGGCGCCGTTGGGCCCCAGCAGACCGATGCAGCGGCCGGCGAGGGACGCCCGCAGGTCCCGCAACACCGGCCGCCCTCCCAGCGAGACGGTGAGCCCGTCGAGCTCGATGATTCCCGCCGGGCTCTGCGCCGATTCCTGCACGCTGGACGGCGGCAGGGTTACCTGCCGCCCCTCCCCTGCATGGCGGCGCCGTGCGCGCGCTCCATGCCGCCCAGGATGCCGCCGAAGCCCGCCAGCGTTCCCAGGTTGAGGCCCATCGGTCCGGCCTCGCTGTGGCCGGAGAACACGATGCGGTCCGGCTCGGCGTAGGCGTAGAGCAGCGAGGGCCCATGGCCGCCGCCGAGCAGCATGCCGAGGCCCGACCCGCCCTGGCCTGCCTTGCCCGGACCGTACGCCGCGCCGCCGGCGGCGGCGAGCGGCCCGGTGAGCGACGCCAGCGGCCCCAGGTTCTGGTAGAAGAGCGCCGAGACGTTCACCTGGCCGTCACGCCCCAGGAGGCTGCGCAGCCGCGGGGAGGCGGCGAGGGTCGTGCCGGCAGCCCGCTGCGCCAGGGCGCGGTCGAGCTGTGCCCGGCTCGGCGCCGCCACCAGGTAGCCGTCGGCGAACAGGTAATAGACCGCGAACGCCGGCTGGGTCGAAACGATGCCGTAGTAGGTGCGGTCGCCGTCCGCCTGCTGCTGCAAGGCCAGCTGCGGCTTGCCCGCCGCCTGAAGCGACACGTTGGCCTGCTGGACCGCCCGGGTGATCGTCTGCTGCAGGCGCACGGGATCGTAGACCTCCGCCACCAGCTGCCACGAGGGGCTCGGCAGGACGGGGCCGTCGAGCCCCAGCGCGATCTCGCCGCCCAGCGGCGCCGCCAGGTCGTCGCGCAGGTTGAAGCCGTGCTCGGCTTCCGCCTTGGCGAGCTCCGACGCCAGCTCCGGGCACAGGCTCAGCAGCTCGTCGAGCAGGTCCACGGGATTCTTTACGACGAAGGCGGCCACCAGGTTTGCGTCGCCCGAGAAGAAGCCGAGGCTCCCCATCGGCGCCGGCGCCGCCAGCCAGGCCGCGATGCCGCGCCGCTGCTGCGTGAAGGTCAGGGCGGCGCGCGTTTCGGTCGACGCCGCCGCCGGTCCGTCGTGGCGCTCGAGGACGAAGTGCTCGAGGTCGAAGAGTCCCATCGAATCGGTCAGCCGCGACCGTCCCGGCGCCGCCGCCGCCGAACGGCTGCCGGCCATCAGCTGCTGCAGGTCGGCGGCGAACAGCCAGCCGGCGCCGTCGGCATATGCCTGCGCCAGCCGGGCATGGAAGCTCGAGCCGACGAAGGCATTGGCAGCCTGCGGCTGCAGGTTGGCGGCGACGGTGGCGATCTGCGCCGCGCTGGGCGACGCCACCAGCAGCCCCTGCCCCACCCATAGCAGCAGCGTCTGGGAGGCCGGGGGCGAGCCGGCAGCCGGGCCGGGATCGGGCAGCCGGTCGAGCAGCACCAGCGCCGTCTTGCCCGCGCGCCGGTTCATCGTGGCGACCTCCTGTTGCAGGGTGGCGCGCAGCGCCGCCTCCTGGGTCGTCTCGGCCAGCATCACCGGCGGGCCGGACCCGGCGGCGCTGCCGGCGGGCGAGCCGGCGGCGAACACCACCTCCTCGCCAAGGTAGTGGCCGACGTCGGCGACCTCCTGGACGAGGTCGTGGAAGAGCTGGGCGTTGGCCGGGGAGCCCAGCGTCTGGCTCCACCACTGCTGCAGCACGGGACTGTCGGCCAGATGCTGGTCGAGCAGCTGCTGGGTATGCGCCAGGTTCGCCGACAGGTTGGGCACCGCGACGTAGACCAGCGAGCCGGCGGGGACCAGGTCCAGCAGCCGGCTGGCGGTGCGCTGTCCCGGCCGGGTCACCTGGCTGTCGATGTCGCTGCCCGCCGCCTGGAGCGCCGCGAGCAGGGCGTCGTACCTGGAGGCGTCACGGCTGAAGGCCACCTCCTGGCGCACCGGCACCGCGGCGACGTTGGCACGCGAGGTGGCCTGGTCGCCGGCATGCAGGACGACGTTGTCCGGCGCTTCAGGGGTTTCCGGAGTCTCGGCGGGAAGGGCCGCCCCGGAAGCCACGGCTGGCCGCGACTGCGCCTGCCGGTTCATCTGCACGTGCACCTCGCCCTCGACCACCGAGACCCGCGAGCCCTTGGTGCCGTGGTTGACGGCGAAGATGGTGCCGGTGACCGACACCAGGCAATCGGCGGTGGCCACGTAGAGGTGGCGGGGCCGCTGGTGGGCCGCCTGCACGACAATCAGGCCGCGCTCGAGGTCGATGGTGTTGCCGTCGCGGCCGGCGGCCAGCGCCAGGCCGGCACGCTCCGCCATCTCGATCCGCGAGCCGTCGGTCATGCGGAGCACGGCGCGGGAGCCCTTGGCGCTGCGGATCTGCTCGCCCTCGCGGACGGGCTCGCCAGCCTGGAGCGGCACGCTGCTCGCGCCGGAGATGCGGTAGAGCCTGCCGTCGACGGCCTCGACCCGCGCCATGCGCACGCCGCCCGCGCCGCCAGGTCCGAAGCCGCGCAGCAAGGCCAGACCCAGGCCGAGGGCCGCGAGCAGCAGGGCCGCTGCCGCCAGCCATGGCATCCGGCCGGTGAACCGCCGCGCCCGCGGGGTCAGCGCCCGGGCGGCCGGCGCGGCCGCGGCCTTGCCGGCGGCGCGGTTGGCGATCGCGGGGAGGGCGGCGCCCTGCGGGCCGTCCTCGACCACCTCGTGGAGGGGCACTGCGGCGCGCCCGGCGCGTTCCTGCCGCGCCGCGTGCAAGGCCCGCCGGCAAGGCAGGCACTCGCGGGCGTGATCCTCGAGCAGCAGGGCGCGCTGCGGCGCCAGCTCGCCGGCCAGGAAGGCCGGGATCTGAGGGCCGAAAGCCTGGCAGCCCGGAAACCCCTGGCCCGGCGCCGGCGCCGGTCTCATGTCCCCGCCGGCGTCGGCCCCGGCCAGGGCAGCCGGCGCAGCCTGGGCGCTCAGCCGCTGCCAGACCCGCGCCGCGGCCTCCTCGACCTGGCGGTCGTCGAGCGGCTCGGAGAGCACTGCCGCGACGGCCCGCTCCAGGTGGTCTCGATGGTTCCGGTTGTCGTCGTCGCTGCGGCTCATGACCTGTCTCCTTGCGGCGCCTGAAGCTCCCGCTGCAAACGGTGCCGCGCGCGATGCAGAATGACGGCGATCGCGGTCTGCGAGCTGCCGAGCTGCCGCGCGATCTCCAGATTGCCTAGTCCTTCGAGGTAGCGCAGGGCGAAGATCTCGGCCTGGCGTGGCGGCAGCCGCGACAGCGCGCCGCGCAGCTGGCGGCCCAGCTCGCGGCCGCTGCTGCGGCGCTCCGGGCTGGGCCTCTCGTCGTCGATCAGCTCCTCCTCGACTTCGCCGAGCGCCACCAGCCGCGAGCGGCGGCGCGAGCGCAGCAGGTCGAGGGCGGCGTTCACCGCCGCCCGGTGGAGGTAGCTGCCGGCGGATTGCGCCAGGACCGGCCGGTCGGGGCCGTCGCCCGCGGCGGGCGCGCCGGGGCGCCGCAGCAGGCGGGTGAACACCGTCTGCAGCACGTCCTCGGCGTCCATCGCGTTGCCGGTGATGCGGTAGGCGGCCCGGTACACGGCGCCGTGATGCTGCTCGAAGATCGTGGCGAGATCGGCGGGCGGCCCGATGCCGGGTCCGGTCACGGTGGTGTCGGTCGCGGCTCCGATGGTCGCCAGTCGCGACACTCCTTGCTTGTCGGTCGCGGCTCCGATGGTCGCCAATCGCGACACTCCTTGCTGGTCGGTCGCGGCTCCGATGGTCGCCAGTCGCGACACTCCTTGCTTGTCGTAGGCTGCGGCTTGCACGTCGTCGTCCCCTCCTGGGACCGGCGCCGGTCGCGGCTGGCTGGTGCCGCGACCGCTCTCGTCGTCCTCGATCATGGAACGATGCGCAGCGGGAATTGTTACGCCGGTGCGGCAGGGCGCAGGATCAGTCCGGACCGCTCTCGACCTGTTCGAGGAAGGCCTCGAGGATGGAATTGAAGATTTCGGGCCGGTCCATCATCAGCCAGTGGCCGGTGCCGCGGACCAGCTGGACCGGCAGCTCGGGCAGCAGCTTGTGCAGGCTGTAGGGGAGGTCGTTCGCGGCGCTGATCACCGCCAGCTTGGGTCCGGGGTAGCGCGCCAGCGCGGGCAGCGGCGAGAAGTCCAGGGCCGCGGCCACGATGGGTGCGACGGCGTCCTCGTGGGTCGACCGCAGGTCTTCGATCACCCAGCGCGCGGCATCGCGGTCACCACCCACCACCAGCTGGCGAAAGTACGCCTCCAGCTCCGCCAGCGGCTCGGCGCGCAAGGCCGCCAGGAACGGCTCGATCTGCTCGCGCGGAATGCGGGTCTGGTCGCCGTTGGGGTCCACCAGCAGCAGGCCCGCCACCCGCTGCGGATGCGCGGCCGCATAGGCGATCCCGACCGCCGCGCCCAGGCTGTGCCCGGCCAGCACGAAGCGCCGCAGCGCGAAGTGGTCCGCCACCGCCACGACGTCGGCGGCGAGCGCGGCAACGTCGTAAGCGCCGTCCTCGGCGGGGTCGGAATCGCCATGGCCGCGCAGGTCGAAGGCGAGCGCCCGCCGGCCCCGCCGCAGGTGGTCGAGCTGCAACGCCCACTGTCCGCCATTGCCGGCCAGGCCGTGCACGAAGAGGACCGGCAGGCGCCCGCAGCCGGCGTCGCCGCTGTCGCGGACGAACAGGTTGCCCGCGGGTCCGGCGATCCAAAGGTGCTCAGGCTCGGCCGCCTCGATCGAATCGGCCGAATCGGCCGGCTCGGCCGGCTCGGGCAGATCGCCCGGTTCGTCCGCCGGGTGGCCGGTGGAGCGGCGGCGGCCGGGCAACAGGGCCACGGCGGCGGCGCCAAGCAGAGCCAGCAGAGCCAGCCCGAGCAGCGGCCACAGCGGACGCACCGCGCCGCGGCGCCGCCGGCCGCCCGAGCGGCGGCGTGATCGGCTGGGCCGGCTATTCATGATCGACCTCCGGACGATCTCCCCAGGACGGGCCCAAACGGGCTCCGGTCCTTCAAGCTAGCACACTTGCCGGCGGCTCTCCGCGGCGCACGGGGAGCGGCACACGCGGCCCACTTCCGCTCGATTCGCGATTGACAGACCGGTGACGGTTCTAGTATCAATGCCCCCTCAGTCCTTGCCTCTTGGTGCAGTGACAGAGCTTTACGGAGATCGAAGGGAGTCTAATGCGATCGCTATCGCCAGACTGCCGTCGCTCGCCGCGGGTCGCCGGTTCGGCTGGCTTGGCGGCGGGGCGGGCCGCGACCGACCACCAAGGAGTGTCGCGACTGGCGACCATCGGAGCCGCGACCGCCGGCTCTCGCTGGCTCCTCTACGGCGCCTTGTTGATCCTCGGCCTCGCCGGTGCGCTCGGCGCCCGGGCAGCCGAGCTGCCGCGGATGCCGAACGCGGACCCGCGCCCCGTCGGTCCCACTGCCCCGGGCGGCGCCGCCTCGCTGCTCGCGCCGCTGGCACCCATTTCGCCAAAGGCCGGGTTGGTCGATCGGGCCAGTGTCTGCCAGGCGCTGGCCGAGGCCTACGCCGGCACGACCGCCGTCATCGTCGGCGCCACCGCCCTGCCCGCGGGCACGTTCCGCGGCTTCGCCGGCGACCTGCCGACGGCCGCCGAACCGCCGCCGCTGCGGCAGCAATCGGAGCCTGCCGCGGGTGGGGCGGAGCCTCTCCCGCCGCTGGTTTCGGCGGTGGCGCCCGGCCCCCAGATCTCCCCTGGTTCCGGCCGCGCCGGCGCATCCAGCGCCGCCGGCGTCCTCGGCGCCACCAGCGCCGCTCTCGATCCGCAGCCGGCGCCGGCCGCCACCGTCGCCCCGGCCAACCTCTCCTCTCCTCCGTCCAACCCCGCCACGGCCGCCGCCGTCTCCCCTGGCGCCCCGAGCCTTAAGTCTCCGGCAGCCGCCGCCCCGAAGCCGGTCCCCGAACCCCACCCCGCACTCGGCTTCGACGCCGCCTTCGGGGTGCCGCAACGGCCCTTCGGCAAGCTGATCTACCAGATTGCCCGCAACTATGCGCTCAACCCGCTGCTGGTGGCGGCGATCGCCAAGGTGGAATCGGACTTCAATCCCCACGCCCGCTCGCGCAAGGGCGCCTGCGGGCTGATGCAGGTGCTGCCCTCGACCGCTCGCCGCTTCGGGCTGCCGCGCAAGCGCGATCTCTTCAACCCGCGCAAGAACCTCGAAACCGCAAGCCGCTATCTCCGCTGGCTGGTCGATCGCTTCGGCGACGATCCCGTCCGGGTGCTCGCCGCCTACAACGCCGGCGAAGGCGCGGTGGACCGCTTCGGCGGCGTGCCCCCGTTCTCCGAGACCCGGGACTACGTGCAGCGGATCTTCGGTCTGCTGGGCTTCTCGGTGCTGCTCGAAACGCCGGTCGGAGCGGCAGCTGTGCCGGCCGCCGCCGCGGCAAGCGCGCTGGCCGGCGTCAGGTAGTCCCGCGCTCGCCGGCCGCAGTCGTCTTCAATCGTCGTAGCTGAGCTGCTTGCCCTGGCGGCGGTAGCGGCCGTCCGGCTCGGGCACGAACGCCGAGCAGTGGTCCATCTCGCCGCCGTAGACGTGCAGCGTGAGCGCGATGTGCTCGGGATCGACGTTGGCGAGCACGTGATGCTCGAAGGGGGGGATGAGCGCTCCCGCCGAGCCTGCCCGCGCCCGTACGCTGCCCTTCTCCTCGAAGCGGCAGAGTCCGCCGGCGGTCTCGTCGAGCAGATGGTAGCGCGTCACCTCGAGCTCGCCCTCGACCACGCCTTCGACGCACCAGATCCCGGCATGATCATGCAGCGCGGTGCGCTGGCCGGGGCCCCAGGTCATGACCAGGGCAGTGAAGCCGAGATCCGGATCGCGGTACAGCAGGCGCCGGCAGTAGCTGTCGGCGTGGGTGCGGCGAAAGCGCTCGGGCAGCCGCAGTCCCTCCGCCGGGATGAAGTTTTCCAGGTCGTCCTTGATCTGCGCGGCGATGGCCGCGGTGTCGCGCAGCCGGACGGCGGCACGCAGGCTCTCGATCAGGGGCTCGACGTCGACGGCGGCGCTGCTGCTGCTCATGGCAGGGGGGTCCTTTCGGTGGCAAGCGTCGGTTGGCAAGCGTCGGCGGCGGGGCGCGCCGGATCGGCGCGGGCCCGCCCGTCAGTCCTGTTCCAGATAGGTGTAACCCGACAGCCCTTCCTCGTAGCGGCGCACCAGCAGGCGCGACTCTTCGAGCGTCATGCGCTTGGCGCGCAACGCCGCCTCGGCCGCCTGCCGCACCCGCGCCACCAGCTCGCCGCGGTTGTAGCGCACGTAGCGCAGCACGTCGGCCACGCTGTCGCCGGTGACCACGCCATCGATGGTATACCCTTCCTCGGCGTCGAGCGAGACGTGCACCGTGTTGGTGTCGCCGAAGAGGTTGTGCAGGTCGCCCAGGATCTCCTGGTAGGCCCCCACCAGGAAGGCGCCGAGGTAATACGCGTCACCGGGTTGCAAGGAGTGCAGCTCGATGACGCTCTTGACGTCGCGGCGGTCGATGAAGTGATCGATCTTGCCGTCCGAGTCGCAGGTGATGTCGGCGAGCACCGCCCGGTTCGCGGGCTCCTCGTGCAACCGGTGGATGGGCAGGATCGGGAACAGCTGATCGATCGCCCAGGAGTCGGGCAACGATTGGAAAACCGAGAAGTTGCAGAAGTAGGTATCGGCCAGGGTGCGCTCGAGCCCCTCCAGGTCCTCGGGGACCTGCGCCAGGGTGCGGGTGATCTTGAGGATCTTCTGGCAGGTCGCCCAGAACAGGTCCTCGGCCAGGCCGCGGTTGTCGAGCGACAGGTGGCCGAGGTTGAACAGGCTGAGGCACTCGTCGCGGTAGGAGATGGCGTCGTGGTAGGACTCGAGCAGGTTCTTGCGCGACACCTCGCGGCAGGTCTCGAAGAGGTGCTTGAGCGGCAGCTCGGCATCCGGCGGCAGCTGCGACGGCAGCGCCCCGACCGAGAACTCGGCGACGCCCAGGGCCTCGACGATGAGCACCGCGTGATGCGCCACGGTGGCCCGGCCCGATTCGGACACCAGGATGGGATGCGGCACCTCCTCGTGATCGCACACTTCCATGACGCCGAACACGATGTCGTTGGCGTATTCCTGAAGCGTATAATTGAGCGACGAGGCGAAGTTGGTGTTCGAGCCGTCGTAGTCGATGCCCAGGCCGCCGCCGACGTCGAGGTAGCGCATCGAAGCGCCCATCTTGACCAGGTTGACGTAGATCTGCGCCGCCTCGCGCAGGGCGTCCTTGACCGAGCGGATGGAGGAGATCTGGCTGCCGAGGTGGAAATGCAGCAGCTCGAAGGTGTCGAGCATGCCGTGCTCGCGCAGGTAGTCGACGGCGTTGAGCAGGTCGCGGCCGGAGAGGCCGAATTTCGAGCGGTCGCCGCCCGACGCCTCCCAGTGGCCGGCGCCGCGGGCCGACAGGCGGGAGCGGATGCCGATGCGCGGCCGCACTCCGGTCTTGACGCTGATCTGGCGGATGAGCGCCAGCTCCGAGGGCTTCTCGACCACCAGGATCACGTTGCGGCCGAGCTTGCTGGCGAGCAGCGCCGTCTCGACGTACTCCTCGTCCTTGTAGCCGTTGCAGACGATCAGCGCCTCCTCGTCCTCGAGCATCGCCATGACCGCCAGCAGCTCGGGCTTGGAGCCCGCTTCGAGGCCGAAATGGTAAGGCCGGCCGTAGGCCACCAACCGCTCCACCAGGTAGCGGTCCTGGTTCACCTTGATCGGATAGACGCCGCGGTAAACGTTGCGATAGCCGTACTCCGAGATGGCGCGGCCGAACGCTTCGTTGAGCTCCACCACCCGGGCCTTGATGATTTCCGAGAAGCGGATGAGCAGCGGCAGCCCGATGCCTCGCTGGCGCACCTCGTCGACCAGCTCCTTGAGGTCGATCGCCGGTGCGCCGACTCCTGCCGGATGGACCGAAATGTGGCCCCGCTCATTGACCGAGAAGTAGTTGTTGCCCCAGCCGTTGATGTTGTAAAGATCCATCGAATCGGCGGCGGTCCAGCGGCTCGTCATCGTCGCGGTTGCAGGCATCGCGCTTCGCGCAGGCGCTCCTTTCTCTCTTCAGGGAAGCTCGGGTCCTGGCACGGCGAGCGCCGGAGACGGACCGCGAGAAGGCCGGTAACTTTACCATGGGCCGCGTTTGACAGCCGAATCGCGCGCCCGTTACCCTTATGTCATCGAGCACAGCGGGCCGGGAGTCCCCGGGAGCGCACCCCCACGACCGCCGACCCACCACGGGTGACGGCCTGGCGGGCCGTCCCGGCGACACTACCGCGCGCGGCCTGACGCAGGGCGAGGGGCAAGCCATGAGACAGACCCAGCAGTTCCCCAGCCCGTTGATCGAGCAGGAGCTGGTGAAGATGGAGAACGAATGGGCGCGGGCCTGGCAGCTGCCCGATCCGGGCGCCCTCGAGAACATCGTCGCCGACGATTTCACCCTGACCAGCTCGCGCTCGAAGGGCGAGACCACCAACAAGCGCCAGTACATCGACTCGACCCTCAAGCTGGTGCGCGGCGACGGCTTCAGCTTCGAGAGGATGAACGTGCGCATCTACGGCGACACCGCGGTCATCAACGCCCAGTTCCAGCAGACCGCGACGTTCGCCGGCCAGGACTGGAGCGGCGAGTTCCTGATCACCGACATCTGGGTCAAGCGCGACGGCCGCTGGCAGGTGGTCGCCCGCCACGCCAGCCGTCCCGCCGCCTGACCCGCGGGAGCCCGCGTGCCTATGGGCAGGGATGGGCTAGAGGTCTGACCTCAGCTCGCCGAGCAGGCGGGCCGTGGCTGCGGCGCGGTCCTGCCAGAAGGCTGCCAGGGGCGCCGCGGCAGGGACCGCCGGCCGGTGCCTCGCCGCCCAGGCCGCGGCTTCCTGCGCCAGCCAGCCCAGCACCGGCCCGGCGTCTTGCTCGAACATTGCCTGGAGCACCAGGCGGCGCTCGCCAAGCCGCAGGCCCAGCGCCAGCTCGCGGGCAGCTCGCGCCAGGTCGGCGCGGACGAGCACGATGCCGCTGCGCACCGGGGTGAGCAGCGAGGCGAGAAAGCCCTCGAGCCCATCGCGCCTCGGATCGACGCAGCCGGGCGCGGCGCGCAGGTGGAGCGGCAGGCACTCCGGCCCCTCGGGCAAGGACAGGGTCGCCGCCTCGGCGCGCAGCGCCTCGCCGAGCAAGGCCGCCCACCGCCGGTAGAAAGCATCCGCGGGCGCTCCTGACACCCCCGCATCGACCCCCCCGGGCTCCCCGAGGTCTTCGAGCTTCATCAGGAAGACCGGCAGCCAGCTCAACAGGTGCTCCCACAGGAAGGCGCCGCGCGCGTGCCGCCAGCGCTCGCGCGCCGGGGCGTCCGCGGCCTGCCGCTCGAGCTCGCCGAGACGCGCGTGCAGGCCGAGCATCACCGCCAGGTGGTCCGGCTCCGCCGGCGGCGTCTGCCCTAGGGCCCGCCAGAACCCGGCGATCCGGTCCGCCGCCTCCCCTCCCATCATCCCCTCGGCTCCCAGGTAGACCGAGGCGTAGGGGTAGAGCTGGAAGAGGAACAGCTCGCCGTGGGCGGCACGGCCGGGCAGCGGACCGAGACCCAGGATGTCGGCGACCGCCTGTAGCTCGGGCGCCGGCGATTCGCTCAAGGCTCCCAGGGCCCTGAAGATCTCCGCCTCCACCGGCCGGCCACCAGATTTACGGATCGGACGGACCGGCAGAGCCGGCCGGAGCGGCAGGAGAGCTGGGAGCGGCGGACCCGCGAAGCCCTTCGGGACCCGCCGGGCGGGCAGGATCATGGCCGCCGGCGGGGCCTGGCGTGGGCAGGCGGTAGGCCTCGCGCGAGGGGCGGAGCGGCCGGATGAGCCAGTGGGGGCGCCGCGTGCCGTCCGGCGAATGGGTGGCCGCCGGCCTGGTCTCCGCGAGCCACTCCCGGAAGACCCGGTGCGATCTCTCGGTGTCGGCGGCGATCTCGCCGTAGCGGTCGCCCGGCTCGGCCTTCCTGACCCGCACGGCCTGGTGCCAGCAGTGCATGCCGGAGATGGGGTCCGGGTGGACGGGAAAGGTGAGGTTCTGGTGCACGCCGACGTCGGTCCACCAGATCCGCGTCGAGTCGGGATCGCTCGAAGCATAGGGCCCGACGCCGGCCTGCCGCCGCAGGCTCCAGCGGCTGCCGTCCCGGCCGAGCGCCACGGTGGCCATGAGCTGCCGCTGCCCCTCTTGCCCCTGGCTGCCCGGCTTGCCCTGCGGTCCCCGCTGCCCCTCTTGACCCGGCGCGCCGGCCCGGCCCGGGCGCGCCTGCTGGCCGAGAAGGTCCGGGCGGGCCTGATCGGCGAGCTTCCAGCGCCCCATGTGGTGGCTGCAGGCCACCACCCCGGGCCGGATGCCTTCCGTCACCCACGCCTTGTCGACGAAGTGGCCGATCTCGGTTTCGATGCGGACCAGGTCCCCGGTCGCGATCCCCAGCCTCCCGGCATCGACGGGATGGATCCACAGCGGATTGCTGTGGGCGATCTCGTCCAGCCACTTGGCGTTGGCGCTGCGGGTGTGGATGTGGACCGGCAGCCGGAAGGTGGAGATCAGGCACAGGCGGTCCTTGCCGAGAGTCTCCGGATGGACGTGGCTCCTGACGTAGGACGGCAGCGCCTGCTCGCGCCAGCCCCAGGCGGCCAGCGTCGCGGAGTAGAACTCGAGCCGGCCGCTGGGAGTGGGGAACCCGGCCAGCACCTTGCCGTCCACGCGCACGCCGGCAGGGCGGCGCCCGTCGGCGTCCGGATCGGGGTTGCCGACCGGCACGAGGTTGGGGGACGCCGGCTTCGGCGCCCGCGTGTAGACGCGGCCGTAGCCGTCCTCGGCGGCGTCCTCGAGCTCCGCCGCCGCGACCTCGCGCTCGTGCAGAGACCCGACCTGGCGCGCGATCTCGAAGGCGCCGTAGCGGCGCATGAAGGCCAGCGGCTCGAGCCCGGCGGCGGCGGCCCGCTCCGGCAGGCCGGGCACGGAGCGCTCGAAGATGTAGCGGTAGTACTCCTCGACGCCGAGCCTTTCGCCGGGGCGCGCCGCCGACTCGGCGAACTGGCGGATGCCCAGGCTGCCGTCGGGATCGATGCGCCAGGTCAGCTCGAGCCAGAAGTCGTTCTCTTCCCAGACCTCGCCGGGATTGGCCTCGCGGCTGTCCCGCACCGCCTCGCCCAAGCGCTCGCGCGCGGCCAGCAGCACCGGCTGGCGGAAGCCGAGCCACTGCGCGTCGTGAGTCTCGTAGGAATGGATGTCATGGCGCTCGGCGCCGTGGCCCATGGGCAGGACGTAGTCGGCGAAGTACGCGGTCTCGTTCCAGGTCGGGGTGAGCGCCACGTGCAGGCCGACCAGGCGCTCGTCGGTCAGCGCCTCGATCCAGGTGAAGCCGTCGGGATTGGTCCACACCGGGTTGTAGACCCGCGTGAAGTAGACGTCGAGCCGGCCGCGCCCCTCCTTGAGCAGGTGCGGCAGCAGGAACGAGAGCTCGTAGGTGGCGAGCGGGTACTCCCCGGGCCAGTTCAGCTCGTTCCAGTGGCCGGGGTGGCGCGGCATGTGGATGGGCTTGGGGACGAACTTGTTCCAGGCGTTGGGGTAGGTGCCTCCCGGAGTGGCCACCGCCCCGAGGAGCGCGTTGAGCAGGAACAGGGTGCGCGCGACCTGCCAGCCGCCGAGGTTGCCCGAGGCGGCGCTGCGCCAGGTGTGGGTGGCCAGGCGGGTGCCGGCGCCCGCCACCGCCGCCGCCATCTGCGCGAGGACCGCCGCGGCGACGCCCGATTCGGCGGCCGCGTAGTCGAAGGTGTAGCGTTCGTAGAGCGCCGCCAGCACCGTCTCGAAGCTCGCGAAGGTCGCCGGCAGCTCCGGGTGCTCGGCCTCGAGGTATTGCTGCCAGTTCCACCAGCGGCGCACGAACTCGCGGTCGTAGAGCCGGTGCTTGACGAGGTGGTTGGCGATCGCCAGGAAGATCGCGGGTTCGGAGCCCGGAATGGGCGCCGCCCAGATGTCGGCATGGGTGGCGGTGTTGGAGAGGCGCGAGTCGAGGACGATCAGCTTGGCGCCGCTCTGCTTGCCTTCCATGATGCGCTGGGCGTGCGGATTGAAGTAATGGCCGCTTTCGAGATGGGCGCTCACCAGCAGGATGACCTTGGCATTGGCGTGGTCGGGGCTGGGCCGGTCGATCCCGCACCATAGGTGGTAGCCGGTGCGCGCCGCCGCCGAGCAGATGTTGGTGTGGCTGTTGTGGCCGTCCACGCCCCAGTTGGCGAGCACCCGCTCGGTGAACCCGTCCTCGCCCGGGCGCCCGACGTGATACATGATCTCGCCCTGGCGCCGCTCGACGATCGCGGCGCGGATGCGCCGCGCCAGCACGTCGAGCACCTCGTCCCAGCCCACCTGCTCCCACCTGCCCTCGCCGCGGCGCCCGGCGCGCTTGAGCGGATGGAGGATGCGGTCCGGGTCGGTGACCTGGTTCAGGGTGGCCGGACCCTTGGCGCAGTTGCGGCCGCGCGAGCCGGGGTGCTCGGGGTTGCCCTCGAACTTCCGGATCTGCAAGCTCTCGCGGTCCACGTAGGCGAGCAGGCCGCAGGCGGACTCGCAGTTGAAACAGGTCGTCGGCACCAGCAGGTAGCGCCGCTCCACCCGCCGCGGCCAGGCGCGCGAGTCGAGCTCCACCCAGTCGTCCCAGCGCTCCTTGGGCGGGAACGCCGCGAGATGGACCCGGCTGGCCCCGGGATAGAACGTCTCCCCCCGCGCTTCGGTGGCGGCCCGGGCCGCGCTCACCCGCCGTGCCAGCTCTTCGAGGCTCATCTGTCGTCGCTCTCCGGAGCCGGCGCCTGGGAAAAGACCAGGAGCCTCGGCGCAGTCAGGCTAGGCAAGGGGCACCGACTGGCCGGCCTGGACGTAGGCATGCTCGAAGGCCAGCAACCCGAGCAGGGCCAGGAGCGGCGCCATGGCGGCGCCGATGGCGGCAAGGCCCGGCACGGCGCCGATGGCCGCGCCTGTCGAGACGGCGCCGAGCCAGGAGGCGCCGCTTGACGCCACGGTGGCCAGCCCAACCGCCGCCGCGACCAGCGCCGCTGCCGCCCAGAACCAGGTCCGGTACCGGCCGCGGAGCATCTCCCAGGTGGCCAGCCGGGCGTGCGCCGTGCCGTGCGTCAGCGTGCACTCGCCGGCCACGAGCGCGAGATGCAGCAGGCCCGTCACCGCCAGGACGCCGAGCAGCGGCGCCAGCAGCCGCGGCTCGACCGCCATCGCCACCGGCGCCAGGGCCGCAGCGCCGGCGAGGACGGCCTGCACCGCGAGGTGGGGAGGCAGCAACGGGTTCTGCCAGAGGTCGCGGGCCTTGGCCTGGGCGAACAGGTAGGCGGTGTAGACCGCGGTCAGCAGGGAGAGCGGGAGCCCGGGCCAGATCAGCAACCGGACGAGATCCGGCCGGCCGGCGGCGGCCGCGAGGAAGTGCAGGGCCAGCACGAGGCTGTAGCCGCCGATGAGGAACGCTCCCCGCACCAGCCAGCTGCGCCATTGCGGCCGGGTGAAGATCAGGTAGAAGCGTCCTGGGTGCTCCAGGTCCCAGATGAGGAGGGCGCCCGTGGCAGCCAGGAAGAGGCCGCCGCTGACGGGCACGGCCAGGAGCCACACCGGGCTGGCGGCGCTCAACCGGCCCATCGCCAGCAGCAACAGGGCCACCAGGTAGACGCCGGCGGCAATCCCCTTGGTCAAGGTGTAGAGGCTCACCCGCCAGTCCCAGGGCATGCCGTGGGCTACGTCGTAGGCGAGGACCGCCGCGGCGGCGGAGTTGCCGGCCGGCAGGCTGCCCGGGTAGCCGGGGCGGCCCGCGCCTTCAGGGTCACGCGGACCACCGGCCTGTGCCGGGTGCCCCGAGACGACGAGGTCGCCGCCTCGCTGCTGCTGGCTCCACGAGAACAGGCCGCCGGGCGGGCGGCGCGCCGCCAGGGGATCGAGCGTCGCCTGGTGCGCGCCGCGGTAGAAGAGCTTCGGCCGCGTGTCCTTCTCCGGGCGGCGCACCGCCACCGGCTCGCGGTGGACGATGCGCGCCACCTGCGAACCCGGGTCGCCGAGGTCGCCCACCAGGATGGCCTCGGTGGGGCAGACCACCACGCATGCCGGCTCGAGGCCCATGTCCAGGCGGTGCGCGCAGAAGTTGCACTTTTCGGCCGAGTGGTCCTCGGGGTTGATGAAGATGGCGTCGTAGGGACAGGCGGCGATGCATGCCTTGCAGCCGATGCAGATCGACTTGTCGAAATCGACGATGCCGTCGGGCCGCCGGAACATCGCGCCGGTCGGGCAGGCGGCGGTGCACGGCGCATCGTCGCACTGGTTGCAGCGCGTCACCTGGAAGGCCCGCCGGGCCTGGGGAAAGACGCCGACGTCGACGTACTTGACGTAGGTGCGGGTGACCGACAGCGGCACCTCGTTCTCGGACTTGCAGGCCGTGGTGCAGGCGTGGCAGCCGATGCAGCGCTGCTGGTCGATGACCTTGGCCCACTTCAACGCCGCCTTAGGCCCAGGCACGGCGCCGACGATGTCCGGAACGGCGCCTGAGGCGCCCGGAACGGCACCGGCGGCGTTCGCAACGGCGCCGGAGGCGTTCGCAACGGCGCCCGAGGCGCCCGGCATCTGGAATCCCCCGTCCACGTGCTAGCCGCTGTAGGACTCGTCCTGCTCGATCTTGCTCAGCACCCAGTCGAACTCGCCGCTGGTGATCTTGGCGTCACAGTGGGTGCACTGCCCGGCCATGTTGACCTCGAGCGGCGCGCCGCAGTTGGGGCAGCTCTTGTCGGCGTGCGGCGCGCCGCGCACGCCGGCGCCGCGGATCAACGTCCAGTACTCGGAGTAGTCGCGGTCCGCGTTCGGGTTGCCGCCCACGACCTCGCCGGTCGCCTGGCGCACGGTGAAGTCGCGGCCGCTGGCCCAGATGCGGATGGTCACCGCATCGAAGTGCTGGTCGCGGACCACCTTCGCCAGCTCGTAGCGGGTCAGCCGCATGTCGCGCAGCTGGTTGCTCAGGCCCTGGTGCTGGTAGGCGGCGATCCAGTACTGCAGGTAGTCGTAGAGCCCATCCGAGACGAAACCGCGGACCGGCCGGAGGTCGAGCCCGGTCCAGGCGGGATTGAGCTCGTTGTAGATCAGCTGCAGGCGGGCGACGAGCGCCTGCTCGCCGCTCGCCGGATCGGCCTGCTGCAGCTCGGCCCAGCGCTCGGCCAGTGCGGGGTGCACGATCGTCGGCCAGTCGGTCCCCACCTCTTCGACGGTGCCGGTGAGCGCCGGCGGGCGGGACTCGATCTCGAGCGCCGCGGTCGACACCACGCTCCAGTCGAAGCGTCCGCCCGAGACCACCTCGCCGCAGTACTCGCAACGGTCGCCGCCGCCGGGACCGAACGGCGCGCCGCAGTTGGGGCAGTGGAAGCTGCGCACCGCCTCCGGCGGACGGCTGCGCACCGCCGCGTCGCGCACCAGCCGCCAGCGCTCGCGGACGTATTGCGTCTCGTCGCCGGTGCCGGCGCCGACCGTGATGTTGGACTCGAACTCCAGCAACAGGGCGACCTGCGGCCGCGGCTCGGTGCCGGCCGGCAGGCGCAGGTCGATGGCCCGCATGGCGCCGATCACCACCGCGGTGACCGGCACGCCGGCCGGCGGCCGGCTGGCCAGCTCGTTCCGCGCCTCGGCGCTCAGGTAGGGCGCCAGCGCGTCGAGATCCTGGCGGTTGGCGCGCGCCTCGTGGGCCTTGGCGTAGAGGGCGTAGGCAAAGTCCTCGAACAGGACCACCGAGAATTCGGGGTCGAGGCCGCGGATAGCGTCGAGGTCCGTCGCCGGCGGCGGGCCGGACGGGCCCTGGCCGGCTGGCGGCGCGGGCGGACCGCCACCGCCGCGGTTCTTGTTGATGAGATAGAGGACGATCAGCACGACGACGATCAGCAGCACCAGCGTGAAGCAGCCGCCCAGGCCGCATCCTGAACCGACGACGCCGGGACTCATGCCGATGCGCGACGACGGCGACGACCGGAAGGACCCGCCGCCCGAAAAGGAGTGACTGCCGCCGGAACGGCTGCCGCCGGAGAAGGTATGGCCGCCGCCTGGGCGGTTCGCGGCGAGCTGTATGCCGCTCGAGCCGTGGCTCGAGGACGACTGGCTCGATCCCGAGTAGGAGTGGCCGCCGCCAGGGCGCCGCGCCTCGGCCTGGCCGCCGGCAAGGAGCAGCAGGAGGGCGGCGGCGGACAGGGCTCTCGTCGCTTGCCGGGCCAGTGAGCTTCGAGGCAGCAGATGGCGGGGGCTCATGCCGTGCGGGCTCTCCTGGGATGCGGAACGGGGATGAACGGCACTCATTGTAGACGAGCAGCCCGCCGGCCGGCGAGAATCCGCGCCATGAGCTCCGTGCCCGTGGTGCGTGTGCCCCTGGTGGCGCGCACGCCCGGCGTGGACCGCGGCGGCACGGCCGGCGTCGCGGCCACCGGCGGGTTGCCGGGGTTGGCGGGCTTTCCATGGGAGCGGGCCGCGGCGCTCGGCGCGTTCGTGCTGGCGGATGGCAGCGGCGCCGCCTCGCAGGCCACCGCCGTGCGCATCGCCAGCGGCCGGCGCGCCTTCTACGTCCGCTTCGAGTGCGCCGACCGCGACGCCTGGGGGACCTACCGCCACCGCAACGATCCCATCTATCGCGAGGAGGCGGTGGAGGTCTTCCTGGCGCCGGGGGAGGCCCCGCCCCGGCACTACTGGGAGCTCGAGGTGAGCCCGCTGGGCGTGCTGTTCGCCGCCCGCATCGAGCACCCGACGGGACGGCGGGCCGACATGGTGGCCGACACCTCCTGGGAGTGTCCGGGGCTCGAGTGGCGCGCGGGGCCGGCCGGCACTGGCCGGGATGAGCCCTCAGGGGAATGCCGCATGGGCACCCTGCCCGTGCGGTGGCCGGACGTCCTCCCTGAACGTCCGGCCAGCCAGGACTGGTGGGCGGAGCTGGCCATCCCCTGGGCGGCGCTCGGCGGCCGTACGGCTGGCCGCTGGCGCGCCAACTTCTACCGCATCGAACGCCCGCGCGGCGGCGAGGCGGAGCTCAGCTGCTGGTCGCCCACCTACACCGACCCGCCGGACTTCCACCGGCCGGAGCGCTTCGGCGTCCTGGAGCTCGACCCGGCCGGCAGCTGAGTCTCCCGCTCGGGACACTTGACTGCCGCCGGGTTGCGCCGATCCGGAACCTACGCCCCCGCCGGCTCCCGGTCGATCGCGAAGCGGCCGGCGCCGTCGAGGTAGTACTTGAGCAGCCCGCCGATGATCGCGATGTTCTTGAGGATGTGCACCATCTGGTCCTGCTTGGCGGCCGCGTCGGCGGCGGCGCTCAAGAACGCGCCATGCACGAAGATGGTGGCGGCAAGCGTGAAGACGATCAGCGCCAGCGACGCCAGGCGCGTCCGGAAGCCCAGCAGCAGGGCCAGACCGCCCGGCAGCTCGAAGAGGATGGCCAGGGTCAGCCACAGGCCGGGGGCCGGCCAGCCGAGCTTGCCGCCCAAAAACTGGGTCATGCCGGCAAAACCGGAGATCTTGTTGAAGCCCGACAGGATGAAGATGCCAGCCAGCAGCAACCGCGAGATCCACGAAAGTTGTGCGTTCATGCTTTCCTCCTTAGGGTAGGTGATGCTCTGTGTTACAACACGCATCAGGGTAGGCGAAGCTGCTCGGGGCGGCGCTCGTCAGCCGCCGTAGATGGCCTCGCAGATCCGTGACAGCTCGCGGCAGTCCGCGGGCGGCACCCGCTCGGCGAAGTCCCGCTGCGCCAGCTCGAATCGCGGCGCGATGCTGTCCAGCAACTCGAGACCCGCCGCCGTGATGCGGCTGATCGAGAGCCGGCGGTCCCGTTCGCTGCGGTCGCGCTCCACCCAGCCGCGCTTCTCCAGGCGATCGATGAGCCGGGTGACGTCCGGGGCGCGCTCGATCATGCGCCGCGCGATCTCGCAGCGCGGGTGCCCCGCGGGATGGACGCCGCGCAGGATGCGCAGCACGTTGTACTGGCTCGCCGAGATGCCGAACTCCGCGCACAGCCGCTCGGTGTGAGCCCGCAGGTGGTCGGCGGCCACCAGCAGGTTCAGCAGCGCTTCCTGTGCCGCGCTCTCGAAGCGGGTCTGCTGGATGCGGTGGCGGAGCGTGGCGCCCATGACGGGGTTATACCACCACGGATAGCGTGTTGCAACACACATCGGTCGAGGGAACCGCCCCGGCTCGGCGACGATCTCGTGACGGTCCCGGCTATTCCTCGGCGAAGAGGGTCTTGTACAGCAGCCCCGCGATCAGGCCGCCAGCCGCCTGTCCGGCGAAGTAGACCCAAAGGTCGTCGAAGTTGCCGGTCGCCACCGCCGGTCCCAGCGTGCGGGCCGGGTTGAGGCTGGCGCCGGTCAGCGGTCCCGCCATCAGGATGCAGAAGGTCAGGGTGAGCCCGATCGCCAGCCCGCCCGGGATCGTCGCCTTGCCGCTGATGCCGGCGTTCATGACCGCGTTGACCAGGAAGAAGGTGAGGAGGGCCTCGACGAACAGGCCCACCCCCGGAGTCACGGTATAGGGCGTGCCGTGAAGGTCGAGGTTCTGCGCCAGCCGGGTGGCGCCAAGGCCGGTGGCGGTGCCGCCGAGCACCCAGCGCAGGGCGAGCGCGCCCAGGATGCCGCCGGCCAGCTGCACGACGATGTAGGCCCCGGCGCGTGCGGCGTCGATCTTGCCCGCCACCCAGACGCCCAGCGTCACCGCGGGATTGATGTGGGTACCCGAGATGTGGCCGTAGGCGTAGGCGAAGCCGACGATCACCAACCCGTGGGCGAGCGCGATGCCGACCAGGTGGCTGGACAGCGCCACGCTGCCGGCGCCGATGAAGATCAGGGCGAAGGTGCCGATGAGCTCGGCCACCAGCGAGGTTGAAAGCCTGCTGTACATCGAAGCCCTCCCGTGTGCCAGTGGCAGTTCGTTGAAGGCGGCGGTGAATGGTCTGGATAGTCTACATGGCCAGGGCAGCCGGACGGCGGCCGGACGGCGGCAGGCGCCGGCAGGTGGGCCGCGGCTCGGCGGGGTACAATCCACCGCCATGGCATGGCTGCGGCGGAAATTCCGCCTGACCGCCTGCGCCACGACCGGCGGCTGAGCCGCCAAGATCGGTCCGGGGGACCTGGCGCAGCTGATCGGCCCTCTCGCCCGCGTCACCGGGCGCGACGAGAGGGTCCTGGTCGGCCCGGAAACGGCCGACGATGCCGGAGTTTTCCTGCTCGACGGCCGGGCGCTGGTCGCCACCGCCGACTTCATCACCCCGGTCTGCGACGACCCGCGACGCTTTGGCCGGGTCGCCGCCGCCAACTCCCTGTCCGACGTCTACGCCATGGGCGGCACGCCGCTGTTCGCGTTGAACCTCTGCTGCTTCCCTGAAGCCGAGGTGCCGGACGGGGTGTTCGCCGCGATCCTCGAGGGTGCCGCCGACGCCCTGGGCGAGGCGGGAGCGGCGCTCCTCGGCGGCCACACGGTGCGCGACCCGGAGCTCAAGTACGGCCTGGCGGTGGTCGGCGAAGCGGCGCCCGGACGGCTGCTCACCAATGCGGGCGCCCGCGCCGGCGACCGCCTGGTGCTCACCAAGCCGCTCGGCACCGGCGTGCTGATCAACGCCTTCAAGGCGGACAAGCTCGACGAAGCGGGCCTCGAGCCCGCCCTGCGCGAGATGGAGCGGCTCAATGCCGTGGCATCGAGGTTGGCCCTGGCGCACGGCGCCGCGGCGGCCACCGACGTCACGGGCTTCGGGTTGGCCGGACACGCCCTCGGCATGGCACGGGCCTCGGGGGTCGGCCTGCGGGTCGACTTCGAGCGTCTCCCTGTCCACGACGGTTTCTACCGCCTGGCGGCGAGCGGCGTCAGCACCGGCTGCACCGGCGCCAACGAGAACAACGTCGCCGCGGCCTTCACCGCCCGGGCGAGCCTCGGCGCGGCGCAGCGAGAGGTCCTCTTCGACCCACAGACCTCGGGAGGCCTGCTGCTCTGCCTGCCGCCGCCGGCGGTGCCGCCGCTCCTCGATGCGTTGACCGCATCGGGGCACCGCGCCGCCGAGATCGGCGAGGTCGTCGCCGGACCGGCCCGCCTTGAAGTCATTTAGAGACTTTTAACCAGACCGGGCCGACTCGATAGGACGCGGGTCTTGTCAGGGTCTTGCATTCCGTTTCGACGGGTGACATACTCACCCCACTTTCTGCGCGTCAGGTATTGGACTCAAAAGAGACACCGCCTCTGTATTCCCTCCGCAGCACCAAGCCGATCAGTGCGCACGAAATTAACTGTAAAAACGCAAACGCCTTGAAATACCGACGTCAACTCCGCAATCGCTAAGACGACAGGGAACGTTCGGGTTTCAAGGGATCGGCAGGCCAAGAGAAGGATCGTATCCACGGCTCCGCCACAATGCTGACCGGGGCTTGACGGGATCGCTGGAATCTATCCTCCCCCGCTTGCTGTGAGCGGGTGGGGCGATAGGAGATAAATGCCGCATGGATCGCGGCGACTAACAACCTGTTTCAAGGAGTGAAGGAGCGCACAGATGCCCGAGCAAGGAACCGTGAAGTGGTTCAACGACGCCAAGGGATACGGCTTCATCGTGCGTGAGCGAGGCGCGGACGTATTCGTCCACCACGCCTCGATCATCGCCGAAGGATTCCGCACCCTGAACGAAGGAGACCGCGTCTCCTTCGAGGTGGTCGAGGGGCCGAAAGGCCTGCAGGCGAAGAACGTCGTCAAGATTTCCTGACCACTTCCGCGCCCATACATCCCGCGCCCTGCCGGTGATCGTACCGGCGGGGCGCCCCGGCCGCCCTTGGCCGGCGGCGTCCGCAACATTTCTTCGACGCGGCGGCCTCTTCTGGCCGCTTTTTCTCGCCAACTTAACTGAATACGCGGGCAGGCGCGAGCCTGCCGGGCCGCTGTGCATCGACGGTGCTCGCATGCGAGCGGCGGGCACAGGGCGCCGGCGCAGACATTCTTTCAGTCAATTCATCAGCACCCGCCAGACGACGACGCCGTGGTCGCCGCCGGCAGCCGCCAGCCAGGCCACCGGCGGCCGCGGCCCGAGCAACTGCGGCGGCCGGGAGCGGATGTCGACGGGCCCGACGACCAGGTACGCCACCCCGGCGTTCCGCAGCAGCGGCCGCAGCCTCGCGTAGTACAGGTCGGGGCGGACCGTCTCCGGCCCAAAGGCGTCGGGAAGCCCGACGTAACGATGTCGCAGGTAGCGGCCAAGGAAGGGCGACGAGCCGCCCAGGACCGCATTCGCCGGCAGCTCGCGGTCGAGACGCCGCAGCATTTCGACCTCGACGTAGGGGTGGCTGGCCGCGAACGCCGGCAGCCGGTAGGCGAAGGTCTTGACCGCCAGCAGCAAGACCGCCGCGGCGGCGATCCCGTGGAGCACCAACCGCCGGCGGCGGCCGCCCAGCCGGCCCCGCGACGGCTCGGGCCCGCCGTCCGGCGCCGCGCCGCCCCATGGCGCGAAAGCCAGGGCATAGGCGCCCGGCAGCAGCACCAGGAGGAGCCGCCCCCAGGTGAAGAAGGCGAACGCGATCGCCATGAGGAAGGTGCCGAGAGCGAACAGCAGCCAGGCAGCCGATCTTCGGATACGGCGATCGCCGACCGCCCACAGCGTACCGGCGACGACCAGCAGCACATGCGCCCAGGTGCCGAGGAGCTGGGCGGCCCCGCCGCCGGCGGCGAAGCGCCAGATCTCGGCCACCCCCGCGCGGAGCACCGCCGCCGGATCGTGAGAAACCACCGCCGCCAGCGAGCGGAACGGCACCCGGTCGAGATACGACCAGTCCGGATAGCCGTAGAGCTTCCAGGCGAGGTTCTTCCAATTTTCGTCGTAGAAGGGTTTGCCGAACTGCGCATAGCGCAGCGCCCAGTGCGGCAGCAGCGCCAGCGCCGCCGCGGCGGTGCCCAGGGCGAGGTGGCCGAGCCGCCGGCGGCCGCCAGAAGGTACCAGCCACCAGGCGGCGAGCAGCGCCGGCACCAGGAACAGGGCGTTGGACCGCGTGAAGGCGGCAAGCCCCAGCGCCAGGCCCGCCGCCGCCGCCGGCCCGGGCCCCGGCGCTTGCAGGTACCTCGCGGCGGCCAGCAGGCACGCCGCGGCCAGCGCCGCAAACAGCATGTCGGTGGTGACGTGCTGGCCGATGATCCACAGGTTGGGATTGACTGCCGCCAGCGCCATCGCCCAGCCGCCGGCCGCCACGCCCGACAATCGCTTTCCGAAGGCGTAGGCCAGCCAGGCGAGGCCGGCCGCGGCCAGGTTCGACAGCAGGCGCGCGGCGGCGAAAGGGTCGCCGGTGATTCGCGACACCGCCGCGGTCAGGAGGGGATAGAGCAACGGCCGGTAGGGATCGCGCGGCAGCGACCCGGAGAGCAGCTGCCGAGCCTGGTCGACATAGCCGTCGCGCTCGGCCGTGCCCGCCGCCTCCACCCAATGCACGCGGTAGCCATACAGGGCCAGCGCCAGCAGCAGCGTTACGGCAGCCGCCAGCGCCAGCCGATCGGGTCGCAGCGACCTGGCCGCGCCGGCCCGCCGCTCGCCAGCCGCGGGACCGCCGGTCACGGTCGCGCCGGCGGCTGACTCGGTGCCGGCGCCTGGCCAGACCCCGGGGTCCGGCTCGCTGCGGGCGGCTGACCTGGCATTGGCGGCTGGCTGCGTGCCGGCGCCTGGCTCGGCACCGGTGTCTGACCTGATGCCGGGGGCTGGCTCTGCACCGGCGCCGGGCGCGGCGGCGGCGGCGGCTGGACCGGCACCGGCTTGCCCGGCACTGACGCCTGGCCCGCCACTGGCGACTGGCCCGCCACTGGCGACTGGCCTGCCACTGACGCCTGGCTCGGCACTGACGCCTGGCCCGGCACCGGCGGCGGGCTCGGCACTGACGCCTGGCCCGGCACCGGCGCCTGGCTCGGCACCGGCGGCGGGCTCGCCGCGGGCGGCTTGCCGGGCAGCGGGTCGCGCGGCAGCTCGATGACCACGTCCTGCTGGCGCACCAGGCCCAGGTCCTCGCGGGCCAGACGCTCGAGCATCGCGGGGTCGCCGCGCAGCCGATCGATGCGGCCGCGCAGGCGGTCGATGTCGTTACGGGTCTCCTCGATGCGGGATTCGAGCTGCTTCTCGCGGGCCCTGGCGGCAGTGAGGTCGCGATAGCTCTTGAGGCCGGCGGCCCCAAGCAGGGTGACGAACAGCAGCACCGCCGCCAGCAGCACCGGGCGCGAAGAATCGGCGCGAGCAGGGCCGCGAGCTGTCAGGTGGCCGCTCAAGCCGGCCGGCGCGGGAAGGCGGCGGCTCCTGGATAGGATGCCACCCCCTCCAGCTCCTCCTCGATGCGGAGCAGGCGGTTGTATTTCGTCACCCGGTCGCTGCGGCAGGGAGCGCCGGCCTTGATCTGGCCGCAGCGGGTCGCCACCGCCAGGTCGGCGATGGTGGTGTCGGCAGTCTCGCCCGAGCGGTGCGAGATGACGTTGGCATAGGCGTGCGTCTTGGCCAGCTCGACCGCCTCAAGGGTCTCGGTCAGGGTGCCGATCTGGTTGACCTTGACCAGCAGGGCGTTGGCCAGCCCGTCGGCGATACCGCGCGCCAGGATTTCAGGGTTGGTGACGAAGAGGTCGTCGCCCACCAGCTGCACGCGCTGGCCGAGCTCGGCGGTCAGCTCCTGCCAGCCCTGCCGGTCGTTCTCGGCGAGGCCGTCCTCGATCGACACCAGCGGGTAGGCGTCCAGCCACTCGCGGTAGGTGGCGATCAGGTCGGAGCTGGCGAGATTGCGGCGGCCCTCGCCGGCGAGGTCGTACCGCACCCTCCCAGCCTGGCTGCCGGCGCCGCCGCCTTCAGGGCGGTGCCGCTTGTCGCCGCCGCCGCTGGCCAGCTCGCTCGCGGCCACGTCCAGCGCCAGCGCCACCTGCCGGCCGGGCTCGTAGCCGGCCTTCTCGATGGCGCGCATCAGCAGGTCGAGTGCCTCGCGGTTGCTCTTGAGGTCCGGCGCGAAGCCGCCCTCGTCGCCGACGGCGGTGACCAGGCCGCGCTCCTTCAACACTCCCTTCAGGCAGTGGTAGACCTCGACGCCGGCGCGCAGCGCTTCGGCGAAGCTCTCGAAGCCGAGCGGCACCAGCATGAACTCCTGGATGTCGACGGAGTTGTCGGCGTGGGCGCCGCCGTTGAGCACGTTGAGCTGCGGCACCGGCAGGGTGGTGGCGGCCGGTCCGCCAAGATAGGCGTAGAGCGGCAGGCCGGCGGCATCCGCCGCCGCCTTGGCAACCGCCAGCGACACGCCCAGCACGGCGTTGGCGCCGAGACGGCTCTTGTCCGCGGTGCCGTCGAGCTCGATCAGCGTCCGGTCGATGCGCGCCTGGTCGCGCGCGTCCATGCCCTGCACCCGCGGGGCGATCTCGTCGTGGATGCCGGCCACCGCCTTGCGCACTCCCTTGCCGCCGTAGCGCTTGCCGCCGTCGCGCAGCTCCAGCGCCTCGCGGCTGCCGGTGGACGCGCCCGAAGGCACCGCCGCCCGCCCGGCGCCGCCGCCCTCGAGCACGCACTCCACCTCGACCGTCGGGTTGCCGCGCGAATCGAGAATCTCGCGAGCCACGATCTCTTCGACGATGAACATGCCATCCCCCATGGCCGGATGCAGCGCGCTTACCACCTAAAGGTTAGCCGCAAACTCACGTATCCTCAAGCGTAGAGCTTGCGTAAGCCGGAAAGCCTTCGCCGCCTCGCCGCCAGGTGCGGACGCGCGGCGGTGGCGATGGTGATCGCAGGGACCGATCAGTGGTCGAGGTATCCCACCGAACGCAGGCGGCGTTCGGCCTCCTCGGCGCGGCGCACGCTGCCGGCTGCCGGCCCGCCTTCGGTGCGGGCCAGCCAGGCGCTCAGGGCGTCGCGCAGCCGCGGCACGTCGCGCCGCCGCTGGGCCAGCACGTCGTGCGTCTCGCCCGGATCGGCGGCAAGGTCGTAGAGCGCGAAGCGGCCGCTGCCGAGGTCGTGCACCAGCTTGAGACGTCCGTCCGCGACGCTGCGCATCGCGCCCTGGGCGGACATCTGGTACCGCCGCGGCAGCGGCTGGCCCAAAAGGGCGGGCCGCAGGCTGTGCCCTTCGAAGCCAGGCCCCGAAATCTGGCCTGGAGGGGCGTCCCGCGCGCCAAGCAAGTCGAGCACGGTAGGCACGATATCCAGGTTGGACACCGGCTCCGGAACCGTTCGCGGCCGCACGCCCGGAACGTGCAGCAACAAGGGCGTGCGGATGGTGGTGTCGAAGAGATTGTGGCAGTGCTTGACGTCGCCGTGCTCGAGGAACTCCTCGCCGTGATCGGCGGCGAAGACCACGATCGAATCGTCGAGCAGCCCGGACGCCCGCAGACCCTCGAGCAGCCGCCCCAGCTGGGAATCGAAAAACGAGATCTCGTCGTCGTAGAGGTCGACCAGGTGGTGCAGGTCCGCGGTCGTCAGGCCGGGATCCGGCTGGTGCTTGTACAGCCAGTTGGCGATCGGGTTGGGATCGCCCAGGCGCACGAAATCCTTCGCCGGATGACCGAGCGCAAAGCGGTGCCGGTAGCTCGCCGGCGGAGCGTAGGGACCGTGCGGGTCCAGGTAGTGCAGGTAAAGAAAGAGCGGGCGCGGGTCGAGCGGCAGGTGCTGCAGCGCCTGGTCGGTGACGCAATCGGCGGACTTCCACACGCAGTCTTCCTGGAAGCTGTCGAAGCCCCGCCCGAATCCGCCACCCGGATTGAAGTGGCCCGGGCTGTTGCGCACGATCGGGCTCGCCGAGACGGCGTGGGTGTGGAAGCCGCGCGCGCGCAGCAGCTCCGCCAGCCCCGGAATGCCTGCCGGGAGGCCCATGGCGCCGCCGGGCTGGCCGAGAAAGGCCGCGGCGGAACGCGAGGTCAGCAGCGAGTTGACCGACGGGAACGTGCACGACGCCTGGCAGCGGTTGTCGAGGAATACGACCGATTCGCGGCCCAGGGCCGACAGGTGCGGACTGGTGGCCCTGCCGTAGCCGTAGAGCGGCAGATGGTCGGCGCGCAAGGTGTCGACCAGGATGAAGATGAGGTTGTGCGCCGCCGGGGCCGCCAGGGCGCGCGCCTCCGCGTCCACCAGCGCGGCGGGGCCGGCGGGGCCGGGGCCGCCGGAGGCGCCGGACGGCGCCGGCTGGGCGCACGCCGCCGCCGCTACCGCCGCCGCCAGCAAGGGCAACAAGGGCAGCAGGAAAGCGGTGCCGAGCAGGGCTTCAGGCCACCGTCGCTGGCTTGGAACCATGCCGGCCAACAGCTCCCAGCAATCTAATCCGAGAGGTGCATCAGGAACTCGCGCTGGATCAGCGCCTGGAACTGCGCGAGCCGCTCCGGACGCACCTCGCCCTTGCAGGCTTCGACGATGATGACGTGCGGCAGCTCGGGGCTGTCGCCATAGGTTTCGTGGCGTTCGATGCCGCGAAAGTGAGGCAGCTCGCTCTCGCCGTAGGCGCACCAGCGCACGCCGGCGAAGCCGCAGGCGGCGAGCGCCTCGCCGAGCATCTCGCGGTTCCACAGGAACTGGTGGCGCCAGCCGTGAAAGGCGCGGTTGAGATGCAGCGCCGCTTCGCGCTTCACCTCGGGCTCGGCCGCCAGCCGGTAGTGCGAGGCCCATACCCAGTCGAGGTTGGGAGTCGATAGCCGGATCCAGCCATTGCGGCCCAGCACCCTCCAGGCTTCGCGCAGGAAGGCGACGGCCTGGTCGAGCCGCAGGTGCTCGATGAAGTGCTCGGCGAAGATGGCTTCGACGTTGTCGAACTGCAGCCCCTTGGTGACGTCCGCCACCACGTCGACGCCCGGCAGCGCCTGGGCGTCGATGTTGACCCATCCTTCCAGGCGCTCGCGGCCGCTGCCGACGTGCAGGCGGGTGTGGGGTTTCCGGATGAGCTGCAGGACCATGGCGGGGGGCCGGCGCACGCGGCCGCCGCCGCCTGGACGGCCGGCCGGCGGCAAGCGCGCGCGGGTGCAAAGCCGGCGGCGGTGGAGTTTAGCACGCGCCCGCCGCCGGCGCGGCGCGTTACGCGACGGACGCGACGGCCCTCTGCCGCGCCGCGCGCCGGCCACACGGCCACACCACGGCCGCCACGGCCCGCTACGCCACGTTCCGCTACGCGACGGCCCCTGCCGGCGTGGCGTCGAGCGCCGGGTAATCGATGTACCCCTTGGCGCCGCCGCCGTACATCGTGGCGCGGTCCGCCGCGTTGAGCGGCGCCCCGGCGGCAAAGCGCTCCGGCAGGTCGGGGTTGGCCAGGAACTTGACCGCGAAAGCCGCCGCGTCGCCTTCGCCGTGGCGCAGCGCCGCCTCGGCGCTGTCGCGGTCGAGGCCGCCGTTGATCACCACCGGCCCGCGGAAGGCGCGGCGCAGCGCCGGCGTGACGAAGAGCTGCCCGCCGGCGATCGGCCGCTGCTCGACGACGTGCAGGTACGCCAGGCCGCGCTCGCCCAGGGCCGCCGCCGCGTGCGAGAAGGTGGCCAGCGGATCGTCGTCCCGCATGTCGTTGAAGGCGCTGACCGGCGACAGGCGTACGCCGACCCGGCTGCCACCGCCCCAGGCCTCGGACACCGCCGCGACGACCTCGAGCAGGAAGCGTGCGCGGTTGGCCGCGGAGCCGCCGTAGCCGTCGGTGCGGGTGTTGCTGCCGGAGCGCAGGAACTGGTCGATCAGGTAGCCGTTGGCGCCGTGGAGCTCGACGCCGTCGAACCCGGCGTCACGGGCGCGGCGCGCGCCTTCGGCGAACTGGCCCACGACGCCCGGGATCTCGCTCGCCGCCAGCGCCCGCGGCGTGACGAAGGGCTTGGGTCCGGCGAGCGTCATGGCCTGGCCCGCCGGCGCGATCGCCGAGGCAGCGACCGGCGTCGCCCCGTCCGGCTGCAGGTCGGGGTGGGAGATCCTGCCGACGTGCCAGAGCTGCAGGAAGATCCGGCCGCCGCGCTGGTGCACGGCGCGGGTCACCAGCCGCCAGCCCGCCACCTGGTCATCGGTGTGGATCCCGGGTGTGCCCGGATAGCCGACGCCCTGGGGACTCACCTGGGTCGCCTCGGTGATGATCAACCCCGCCGAGGCGCGTTGCGCGTAGTAGGTGGCGTTGATCTCGGTCGGCACGTTCCCCGCCGCCGCGCGGTTGCGGGTCATCGGAGCCATCAGCACCCGGTTCGGCAGCTCGAGGTCTCCGAGCCGCACCGGTGAAAGCAGCTGCAACGTCGAATCGGTAGCATGTTGAAGCATCGGTGTGCCTCTCTCTGTTGACTGTATCTCTGGTTCACCCGCGTATGGTTGAGCACAGCACTGTGCTCCGGTGAACGATGTCCTCCAAAAAAAGCCTCAACTGCGGGCGCCGATCGCCCGCAGGACACGGCGCAGCACCGCGACGTCGTCGCCGGCCAGACCGGAGGTCAAGCCCTCCTCCACCTGCTCGATGAGACGCTCGCCTTCCGCCTGGCGCCGCCGGCCCTCGGGAGTGATCTCGGCCAGGACGCCGCGGCGGTCGGTCGGGTCGTCGAGCCTGACCACCAGGCCGTCGGTCTCCAGCCGATCGACCAGCTTGGTGATGTTGGACTTGACGCAGCTGCGGTGCTGGGCGAGATCGCCGAGCGACAGGCGCCCGCCGGCGGCGGCCAGGCCGCCGAGCACCGCCAGCTTGGCGGGCGACAGCGCGATGCCTTCGAGCGCTCGCTCGAGCGCCCTTTCGACCCGTTCTGCCGTCCGCAGCAGCATCATCACGACCTCCGGCCGGTCCGGGCAGGACATTTCGTTCACGAGTGAACTATACACCCCATCGGCGCCCGTCGCAAGCGGCGTCCTCGGACCGTCGGCCCTCCTCGGCGTGTTTGACAGCCCAGCGGTGATATGCGACCATTCAATTTCGCCTCCGCGGAGGAGGCGGCTGGTCTGACGCGGGGTGGAGCAGCCTGGTAGCTCGTTGGGCTCATAACCCAAAGGTCGCAGGTTCAAATCCTGCCCCCGCAACCATCGCCAGTTCTGCCATTAAGGCTGCCGATAAGAGTTACAGAGAAGAGGTAGGGCGGCGAGAGCTTCCCTGCCTCTTTTTGTTGTGTGCTCCGGTGTCTTCTGCCGGCTCTCCGGCCGGCGATCGGCGGCACGAGAGGCGCCGCCGGCGTGGAGGGGCGTGCCCGGCATCGTCCGGGATGCGATGAGCGTTCGTGACTGAAGGCAAGCAGGAGCGTGAACCCGAAGACGGGTCGCTCTCGGAGAGGGTGCGGCGAACGGTGCTGGGGGCGCCGCGCGACGTCACCGACACCTCCCAGCTCCACAAGATGTCGCTGGTCGCCTTCCTGGCCTGGGTGGGGCTGGGAGCGGACGGACTGTCGTCCTCCGCCTACGGACCGGAGGAGGCGTTCCGCACCCTCGGCCCGCATACCTACCTGGCGATCGGCCTCGCCATCGCGACAGCCCTCACCGTCCTCATCATCTCGGCCTCCTACAGCAGCATCATCGAGCAGTTCCCGACCGGCGGCGGCGGCTACGTCGTCGCTTCCCACCTGCTCGGGCCGCGCATCGGCGTGATCTCCGGCTGTGCCCTGGTGGTCGACTACGTGCTCACCATCACCGTGTCGATCGCCTCCGGCGGCGACGCCGTCTTCAGCTTCCTGCCGCAGCACCTGCACCATTTCAAGCTGCCGTCGGAATACCTGGTCATCGGCCTGCTGATCGCGCTCAACCTCCGCGGTGTCAAGGAATCGATCAAGACCCTGCTGCCGATCTTCCTGGTGTTCCTGGTCACCCACGCCCTGCTGATCGCCTGGTCGGTGCTCGGCCACCTGCCCGAGGTGCCGGTCGCGGCGCACCAGGCGGAGCAAGGCTTTCACTTCGGCCTCGCCACCCTGGGCCTGGGCGGCATGGCAATGCTGCTGATGCGCGCCTACGCGCTGGGCGGCGGCACCTACACCGGCATCGAGGCGGTGTCCAACGGCCTGCAGATCATGCGCGAGCCGCGGGTCGAGACCGGCAAGCGGACGATGCTCTACATGGCGCTCTCGCTGGCGCTGACCGCCGGCGGCATCCTCATCGGCTACCTGCTGCTCAACGCCCACCACGTCGAAGGCAAGACGATGAATGCCATCCTGGCCGAGAACGTGTTCGGTGCCTGGCGCATGGGCGGGCTGCCGCTCGGCTACTGGCTGGTGCTGGTGACGCTGATCTCGGAGGGGCTGCTGCTGATCGTCGCGGCGCAGGCGGGGTTCATCGACGGACCGCGGGTGATGGCCAACATGGCCACCGACTCCTTCTTCCCCCACCGTTTCGCCGCGCTCTCCGAGCAGCTGACGATGCAGAACGGCGTGCTGCTGATGGGGGCGGCGGCGCTGGGAATGCTGCTCTACACCCGGGGCAACATCCAAACCCTGGTGTTCATGTATTCGATCAACGTGTTCCTCACCTTCACCCTGTCGCAGCTCAGCATGAGCCGCTTCTGGTGGGGGAAGCGGGGGGAGCCGCGGCGCCGCCGGCACCTGGTCATCCACGGCGTCGCGCTGGTGATGTGCGCCAGCATCCTGGCGATCACGCTGATCGAGCGCTTCACCCACGGCGGCTGGGTGACGGTGCTGATCACCGCCACCTTCGTCGTCTTCTGCTACCTGATCCACGGCCATTACGAACGGGCCAAGGCCGGCCTGCGCCAGCTCGACGAGGTGCTGGGCTCGCTGCCGACCACCGGCGAGCCGAACCAGGCGCCGCTCGACCCCAAGGCGCCCACGGCGGTGTTGCTGGTGAGCGAGTTCAACGGCTTCGGCGTGCACACGATGCTCTCGATCCTGCGTTTCTTTCCCGGGCTCTACAAGCAGTTCGTGTTCGTATCGATCGCCGTGGTGGACTCCGGCTCCTTCAAGGGCAAGGAGGAGCTCGACGCCCTGCTCAAGCATCACGAGGAAGACCTCGCCAAGTACGTCGACCTCGCTCGGCGCCTGGGCTTTCCGGCCGACAGCGTGAGCCAGATGGGCACGGAGGTGGTGACGGAGGCCGCGCATGTCTGCAAGCGGCTCGCCCAGATCTATCCCAAGGCCACGATCTTCACCGGCAAGCTGGTGTTCCGCCAGGAACGCTTCTTCTACCGCCTGCTGCACAACGAGACGTCCTGGTTCATCCAGCGCCGCCTGCAATGGATGGGCGTGCCGATGGTCGTGCTGCCGATCCGCTCGATGGTCTGACGCGGCGAGCCCACCGGGCACGGCCTATCCGCCTCTCGACTCCGCGGACCTCGCTACCGGGGGAAGTCTTTCAGCCGCGTAAAGCGGTCGTCGCGGCCGGCGCTTCCACCCCCACCTCGGGCACCTCCCCCAGCGCGCAGGGTTCCGCCAGGTCCGGAACCTGGGCGGAGCCCACCGCCGCGCCGGCGGCCGCGGCGCCTGCCTGCCAGGTCCGCGGCTCGCGCCGGATGCGCCAGGTGAGGATGCCGCCGCTCAGCATGAAGGCGGCAGCCGCCCAGAAGGGCAGCATGACGCTGACGCCGAAGAGCCAGGTGGACCAGATGGGACCGATCGAGCGCGTGATGCCGCCGAACAGCTGCTGCACCCCCATGATCTGGCCCATCTCATCACGCGGGCTGCGGCGGGAGACGAGCGCGGTGGTGGAAGGAAAGAGCAGCGCGGTGCCGATCGGCACCAGCATGGCGATCGCCGCGAAACACGCGATGCGTACCGCCGGTGGCGCCTGAAGCCAAGCCGGTAGCGGCATTGCTGCCATGCCGAGCACCAGCGCCAGGTTGCCGGCACGCATCGCTCCCACCTCGCCCAGGCGCCGCACGACCGGTCCGAGCAGCACGGCGCGCATCACCACCGAGATGACGCCGACGAAGGTATAGAACGCGCCGATGGTCTCCTTGGTGACGCCGTAGACCCGCCCCAGATAGAGCCCCAGAACGGCGTTCATCGCCATGAAGGCCATCATGCCGATGGCGTAGACCCAGATCAGCGCGCCGATGGGCGAGGCGGGCTGGCGCACCACGTCCCAGAGCCTGAGCCAGACCGAGACCCGCGGCGCGGCGCCGGCGGGCCCGGCGGCGTGGCGCTTCGACTCCGGCAGCCAGCGCCATGCGAACAGGAAATTGAGCAGGCACAGGCCGGCGGCGAAGGCGCCCGGCGCCGAGCGGCCGAAGTGCGCGGCGGCGGAGCCGATGACCGGTCCGATCACCACCCCGGCGCTGGTGCAGGCGGTGACCCAGCCGAGCGCCTTGGCGCGCTCGTCAGGGTGGATCGAGTCGCCGACGTAGGCCTGCACCACGCCGACCGTGCCGCTGGCCGCGCCCTGGACCAGGCGCGACAGGAACAACAGCAGGACAGTGTGGGCGAGCCCGAACAGCGAAAAGGCGACCGCCGACAGAACCAGGCCGGCAAGGATCATCGGGCGGCGGCCGTAGCGGTCCGAGAGCCTCCCCCATACCGGCGAGAAGATCATCTGCGCGATGAAGAACGCCGAGACCAGCGGGCCGACGATCGACGGCTTGGCCCCCATCTCGAGCACGTAGAAGGGCAGCAGCGGCAACACGATCATGGCGCCGATCATGTCCACGAAAACCGTGGCCATGAGCACCCACAGCCGGCGGATCGAAGCGGCGCTGCTGGAGCTTGGTGGAAAGGTGGAGGGCGCTTGCGCCTGCATCATCGGTACCTCAGCTGCGAAAACGGCGCTCGGCAGGGCTCCAGAGCAAGAAAGCCGCGGCGCTCCCCGCCATCAGCAACACCCCGTAGACGGCACCCATTCCGAGATCCTGGAGCTGCAGGTTGGCCAGGATCTCGATCGAGATGGGCCGGGTGTCATACGTGTAGAGAACGATGGAAGTTACGAAGTCCCCGAGCGCGGTGATGAAGGCCAGTCCCGCGCCGGCGGCGAGCGCCGGGCGCAGCTGCGGCAGGATGACCCGGCGCAGCGTCCTGGCGCGGCCGGCGCCGAGCACCGCCGCCGCTTCGGCGAGCGCCGGGTCCATGCCGCGCAGGCCGGCGATGGCGGCGCGTCCAGTCAGGGGCAGGCTGCGCACCAGGTAGGCGAGCGGCAGCAGCACCGGCGTGCCGATCAGCACGAACCTGCCCAGCCAGGGCGCATCGACGCTGAAGGTGGTGGCGAGGGCGATGGCGAAGACGGTGCCCGGGATGGCCCAGGGCAACCCGACCAGCGCCTCGAGCACGCCGCCCAGGCGCGGCATGCGCCGCCGGCGGCCGCCGCCAGGGGCGGGCCCGGCGGGGCCGGTGGCGGCCAGGGCCGCGGCCAGCCCGACGCCCAAGGCCGCGGCGGTCGCCGCCGCCGCCATCCACAGCGAGTTGACGATCGGCAACAGGTGCACGCGGTCGACGAGCTGCGCGTAGTTGCGGAGATCGAGCACCGGCGGGAAGGGCTCGGCGTTCCACGTCCAGACCGGCACCAGCGAGATCAGGATCATCACCAGGTGGGGCAGCAGCAGCACCAGCGCCAGCGCATAGCCGGCGACGGCGGCCGCGGCGCGGGTCAGCGGCGAGCCCACCCGCCGGCGCGCCGGCGCCACGCCGCGCAGGCCGCTGGCCGGCGCGACGGCGGCGCCCGCGCGCTGCGAGGCCCACAGCCCGGCAAGCGCCACCGCCGCCAGCATCACCGTTTCCACCCGCGACATGGGGCGATCGCCGTTGAGCTTGGAAGCGAGGATCTGGGTGGGCATGACGCGGAAGCCGCCGCCGAACAGGTAGGGCGCCGAGAAGGAGGCGAGAGCGGTCATGAAGGTGAGGAGCGCCGCCGTGACCAGCGCCGGACGCAGCAGCGGCAACGTGAGGCGCCACAGACGGCGGCCGGCGCCGGCGCCCAGCGAAGCCGCCGCCTCGAGGAGCGCCGCGTCCTGGCGCGCCAGGCCGGCGCGGGCGAAGAGATAGAAGTAGACGTAGAACGAATAGGTGTGGACCAGCAGGATGGCTCCCGGGCCGGCCAGCTGCCAGGGGGCATGGTCGAGCCGCAGCAGCGCCTGGACGGCGCGCGAAACGAAGCCGCTCTCGCCGTAGAGGAAGAGGAAAGCGATCACCCCGACCAGGGGCGGCAGGGCCACGGGCAGGGCCGCCACCGCCCCGAGCACGCGCCGCCCGGGGAAGTCCGCGCGCTCGAAGATGAAGGCGAGGGGGACCCCCACCGCCGCCGCCAGCACCACGGAAGCGAGCGAGATCCACAGGCTGCGCCAGAGCGCCAGCCACTCGTCGGGCCGCGCGAAGAATTGCAGGAAGAAGCGGCCGGTCCAGCCGGCAGGGCCGTGGAACGACTCGGCGAGGGTGAGGAGCAGCGGGTAGCCGACCAGCCAGGCCAGGAGCAGCGCCAGGAGCACCGGCACGAATCGCAGCGAGCCTTCCACCAGCCGGTCCCGCTGCTCGCTGGCGCCAGGGGGCGCCGGCACCGGCGAGGGCGCCGGGTCCGGCAGGCGCCCCGGGGCCAGGGGGGCCGGGGAAGGGGCAGGGCGCCGGATCACTCGGGCCTCTCCGCCCCATCGTGCCCTTCCGACCATCCCCGCGAGCCCGGCGCGGAGCGGCGGAAGATCCGGCCCGGGGCGGCGGCGCCCTTGCCGGTGACGACAGGCGCCACCCCCACCTCGTCGCCGGGGGCGGCGGCGGCGGTGCCGGCCGCGACCTCGATCTCGAGAGCCGGCGCTCCAGGCAGCTCGACCAGGTAGTAGGTCACCGCACCGGCGTAGCGCCGCTCCGCCACCCGGCCGGTCACCGCGCCGGGGGCGCCGGCGGGCACCAGGGCCAGCGCTTCGGGGCGGACCACCAGCTCGACGGCATCGCCGGCGGCGAGCGGCTCGGCAGCCACGCCCGGCCAGGCCGCCGGGCCTGCACCGGCGGCGGCGGTGGCGGCGCCGGTCGATCCGCCACCGGCATCGGCGGCCCCGGCCGGCCCGACCGGCCCGACCGGCCCCACCGGTAGGTCGTCGAGCCGCACCAGCCCCGCCGTCCCCGCGCCCTCGAAGGTGCCCAGCAGCACGCTCGCCCGTCCCACGAACGTGGCGACGAAGCGCGTGGCCGGACGGTCGTACAGCTCCTCCGGCGTCCCCGCCTGGTGCAGCATGCCGCTCTCGAGCACCGCCACCCGGTCCCCCAGGTAGAAGGCTTCCTCCTGCTCGTGGGTGACCAGCAGGGTGGTGATCCCCACCCGGCGGATGGCCCGCCGCAGCTCGCGCCGCGTGCGCTCGCGCAGCGCCGGATCGAGGTTCGACAGCGGCTCGTCGAGCAGCAGCACGCGCGGCTCCGGGGCGAGAGCGCGGGCCAGGGCCACCCGCTGCTGCTGGCCACCCGAGATCTCTCCGACCCGCCGGCGCTCGAAGCCCGGCAGGTCCACCAGGGCCAGCGCCGCCGCGACCCGGGAGCGCACCTGGCTCCGGTCCAGGCGGCGGCTCTCGAGGCCGAAGGCGACGTTCTCGCCCACCGTCAGGTGCGGGAAGAGCGCGTAGTGCTGGAACACCATGCCGAAGTTGCGGCGCGACGGCGGCAGGCCCGAGACGTCCTGCCCCTCCACCAGGACCCTGCCGCCGCCCGGGTCGAGGGTCTCGAAACCGGCGATCAGCCGCAGCGCCGTGGTCTTGCCGCTGCCGCTCGGGCCGAGCAGCGCGACCACCTCCCCGCGTTCGACGGCGAGGGTCAGGCCGTCGAGCACGCGGCGGGCCGAGGCGCGGTCGTCGCCGAAGGTTTTCGCCAGGCGGTCGAGGAGGAGGAAAGGCGTCATTGGCGGTGCGGACGGGCGAAAGCGCGGGTCAGCGAAGCGCCGCCGAGCGTGACGCGGCGGCCCCGCGGCCGCGCACCGTCCGGTCCCAGGCGATCATCCATTCCTTGAGATGGCTGTCGATCAGCCGCTGGTCCACCGCGGCCGGCACCAGCGATCGCAGCACCTGCTGCGCCCACGCCGGCAGCCGCGCGGGCGGCAGGTCGGAGCGCGCCGGCAGCCGGAACGCATCGCGGGCCGCCAGCTCCTGGCCCTCGACGCTGCCGACGAAGTCGATGAACTGCTTGGCGACGGCCGGGTGGGGTGCGCCCTTGACCAGCCCGATCGAGTCGTCGATGACCGGCGTGCCGCTGGTCGCAAAACGGTAGTCCAGGGGCGCGCCGCGCCGCTTCTGCCACAGCATGTCGGTCAGCTCCCAGACCGTGATCAGGCCTTCCCGGCGGTCGAGCATCTGGATCAGCAGCGCCGGGTTCTGCAGGTACTGCTTGGTCTGGGCGTCGAGGCGGCGCAGCCAGTCGAAGCCCCGCTCGGGGCTGCCGGTGGCGGCGACCGAGCGCGCCAGGATCATGCCGAAGAGGGTGCGCATGGTGCCCGAGGCGAGCGGGTCGCGGATCAGGATCTTGCCCCGCCACCGCGGATCGAGCAGATCGTCCCAGTCGCGCGGCGCCGCCGCTTCGGGCACCGCCTCGGCGTTGAACACCAGGACCGGCGCCGTGCGGTAGGCGCCGAAGAACAGGTCGCGGGAATCGCGGCTGGCGGCGGGAACGGCGTCGGCCCACGCCGGACGGTAGGGCGCCAGGAGCCCTTCCGCGGCGCCGCGCGCGAAGATCGTCCGCGGCCCGCCATACCAGACGTCGGCCTGGGGGTTGGCGGCTTCCGAGCCCACCCGGTCGTAGACGTCCTGCGAGCCCATGTCGAGCCAGCGCACGTCGACCTGCGGATGCCGGGCCTCGAAGCTCTTCTCCATGAGCGACAGCAGGTCGCGGCCGTGCGGCGAGTAGACGGTGAGCGGCGTGCGGCCGTCGGAGCAGCCTGTGGCGAAGACCGCGAGGGCCAGGACGAGACTCCTCGACGACGCTCGGCGCCGTCCGGCCGCGCCCCGGGCCCTGCGCCCTGGCCGTCTCAAGCCTTCGTCATCGGGCCGCGCGCAGCCCCAGCAGGTTGGCGAACAACCGGTAGCCGCCAGGGACCCCGGCCGGCAGCTGGCGGAAGAGGGCGAGGCCGGTGTAGACGTATTTGCCCTTGCCGAGGTTCGCCACCAGCAGCCCGCCGCGCTGCTCGGGCCCGCCGGGATCGGCCATGGCGAGCAGCGGCCGGTAGGCGGGGTCCCAGGAGTGCGCGAAATAGAGCCCGCGCTCCTGCACCCAGCCCTGCCAGTCGGCCTCGCCGATCTTGTTGGGGGTGTTGAACACCGGGTTCGCCGGATCGAGCGCCTTGACCGGCGAATTCTCGTCCGTCACCCGGTCATGGGGGCGGGCGATCTCGAGCTTGTAGGGAGCAAAGCCGCCGTCGACGAACGGATATTGCTGGTACTGCACGATCATCAAGCCGCCGGCACGCACGTAGGCGAGCAGCCGCGCATTGGCGCGCGCCAGTGCCGGCTCGCTCTCGTAGGCGCGGCTGCCGATGACGATGGCGTCATAGCGCGCGAGGTCGCCGCCGGCCAGCTCGCTCGGCCCGAGCAGCGCAACCGGCACCCCGGCCTGGCGCAGGAACTCGGGAACCCGGTCGGCGGCACCGCGCACGTAGCCGACCTGGTGCAGCGGCGGCAGCTTGAGGTCGAAGGCGCTGATCTCGATCGCGGCGGCGTGCGGATAGGGAGTCGGCCGGATGTGCGTGTAATCGATGAGCGGCACCGCGAGGTCGGAGCGCGAGCCGTCGTCGAGCGCCGCGGCCAGCTGCAGCGGGTAGCGTCCGGGCTGCAGCACCGGCGGTGGGCGGAGAGTCAGCGCCAGGGCCATCGACTCGCCCTCGTCGGCCGCGGCCCGCGACGCCGCCGCGAGGTCGAACGGCACCGGCGCCGGCGGCGGCCACCCCGCACCCGCGGGCGAGGTTGGCGTCGTGGGCGCCGCGGGCGCGGCGGACGCGGCGGGCGTCGCTGGCGCGGCGGGCGACGGGGCCGTCGAGGGCGACGGCGCGACCTCGAGACGGCCGTGCACCGGCGTTTGGCGGTGCGAGGTCAGCACGACGCGCAGGTCCTTCGGCTCGCGGCGCGAGAGCGGCCACACCTGCATCGTTTCGGCCACCGCAACCTCGACGGCCGGCACGATGCGCAGCGGCCGCCGCACCTCGCCCAGCACCTCGTCGCGATGGCGGTGCACCACCTCGCGGTCCACGACGAGCGGCACGCCGTCGATGGTGAACGAGAACCGCGCGGTGAGCAGCGGCGGCCCGAACGGCTCGCCGCGCTCGGCCGGCGGAGCGCCGCTCCAGTCGTACAGGCTCCCCACCAGCGGCCGGCGCAGGAAGTAAGGCTCGGTCGGCGGCGCCGCGGCCGGCACGACGGGCTCGAGGTCCCAGCGCGACAACGCCCCGGGCGCCACCGTCTTGCTCTCGGCGTGCAGCGGCTCGGCCCGCCAGGCCGGTCCGGCGGCGGCCGGCACGAGGGTGACGGCAGCGCCGGCGAGCGGTGCCGCGCCGCCGGCGTTCCACAGCTCGGCCCGCACGGCAAAGGTCTCGCCCGCGGTGAGCGCCTCGCGCTCGGTGGTGGCGTCCAGGGCGATGCCCGCCGCGGCCGCCACCGCGGTCTGCGCCACCTCGAGCTTCTCGGCGATCAGGTCGGCCGCGGCACGCTCGCCGGCGCCGGCCGTGCTGGCGGCTGCGGGCACGCCGGTGACGGCCGGGGCGCCGGACGGCACCGCGCTGGCCGCGGCCGGTGCCGTCAACGCCGCCATCGCCGACCGCAGGTGCCGGACGATCGCGAGGAGCGGCGCCAGCGCCTGCTGCGGCCGCGCCGGGTTCAGCTGCTCGCGGGTGCGGCTCGCCAGCGACTCCACCGCGTCGAGCTCGGCGGCCACCCGCTGGCGCTTGCCGGCGTCGGCGATCGGCGCGGCGATGGCGTGGAGATGGGTGTCGATGCCGGCAAAGACCTCGCCGCGGGCGGCCGTGGCCACCGCGGCCGGGGCCGCGGCCGGGGTTCCTGCTGCCGGAGCCGCCGCGGCCGGAGCTGCAGCTGCCGGAGCTGCCGCGGGCGTGTGCACTGCCGGCGCCGGGGCTGCGGCGGCCGGCGGTGCTGCCGCTGCCGGTACGGCGGCTGGCGCCGAGGCCCGCCCGGGCGCGGAAGCGGCACCCGCCGCCGCGGCGGCACCGGCTCCCTTGCCGGCCCCCGCCACCCAGACCAGGTGGCCCTCCTGCGGCCCGAGCGACTGCAGGCGCCCCATGTCCTGCGAGCGATGCATGCTGCGGCTGGCTGCTGACAGCTGATAGGTGGATTTGCCGGTCCACGGGTCGATGGCGCTGGTGGACGTGGTGACCGCCGTCGCCCCCTCGCCGCCGAAGTAGGTGCAGCAATAGAGGGACTGCGGCGTCCAGGGGGCGAGGCCTTCGGCGGCAAGCTGGGGCAGCGCCGCGGCGTCGCCGGCCAGCGGGAAGGCGGCATAGGCGATGACGCCGGCCTCCTGGTGCTGCCCATGGTTGCGGTGCGGCACGCCCGGGAAGACCGAAACGATCACCTGCGGCTTGAAGCGACGGATCACCCGCACCGCATCCTCGAGCATCGCGTCCCTTGGCCACTGCCCCAACGTCTCGTCGAGCGACAGCGTGTAGCCGAAATCGTAGGCGCGGGTGAAGTACTGGCGGCTGCCGTCGACGGCGCGCGCCGCCAGCAGCTCGCGGCTGCGGATGAGGCCGAGCCCGACGCCCAGCTCGGGACCGATCAGGTTCTGGCCCCCCTCGCCACGGCTCAACGAGAGGTAGGCGGCCTCGCCGCCCATGGCGCGCGACACCAGGGTGAGCAGCGCGGTGTCCTCGTCGTCGGGGTGCGCCGCGATCACCAGCAGACGCTTGTGGGTGGAGAGCTTGGCGAGGGCGCGGTCGAGCACCGCCAGGCCGCCGGTCGTCGCCGGCTCGAGCGGCGCGGCGCCAAGGTTGACGGGCGTGGCTGCCGCCGGGCCGGCCGGCGCCAGGAGCATGAGCGCGGCAGCGGCGGCGGCGAGCGCGCCAATTGCAGCCAGCGCCGCCAGTGCCGCCAGTCCCGCCAGCGCGGCCAGGCATGGGCGAAGACGCAGCGCCAGGTGCCGCGCTCTTTTTGCAGCAGGTCTCGATCTCATCTCGGCCTCATGGTGCCGGTACTGTAACCCATCCCCGCGGGCTCCCACCCGAGGTATCCTGGAGCGGTCATGGCCACGACCACCACCGAAGACAAAGCCGCCGCGCTTCTCGAAGCGCGGCCCCCGCTCGACCCCAAGACGCTCAACTCCTTCCGCCGGCTGGGGTTCCTGCAAGCCGACCTCGACCCGCTGGGGCGGCTGCAAGCCGAGCCGCAGCCGGCGCTCGCCGAGGAGGCCGACCCGGCCACCGCGGCCTGGGCGCGCCGCCGTTACTGCGGCACCATCGGCGCCGAGTTCATGCACATCCCGCAGGCGGAGCGCCGGCGGTGGATCGCCGAGCGCCTCGAAGCCGACCCCGCGCCGCCCGACCGCGACCGCGTGCTCGCCCAGATCATGAGCGCCGAGACCTTCGAGCAGCTGCTGCAGACCCGCTACCAGGGCAGCAAGCGCTTCTCGATCGAAGGCGTCGCGGCTCTCATCCCGGCGCTCGACGAGATGCTCGAACGCGCCGCCGCTCACCAGGGAGCGCAGGTGGTGCTGGCGATGAGCCACCGCGGCCGACTGAGCGTGATGCTCAACGTCGTCGGCAGACCGGCGGCGCAGATCTTCGCCCGCTTCGACGACGTCGACGCGCGCAGCGTGCTCGGCGCCGGCGACGTCAAATATCACATGGGCGCGACCGGCACCTGGAGCGCCAGCAACGGCCGCGAGGTCGACCTCCACCTGGTGTCGAATCCCAGTCACCTCGAGGCGGTGGATCCGGTGGCGCTGGGGCGGGTGCGCGCCAAGCAGACGCGCCTGGGCGATCACGACTTCACCAAGGTGATGCCGGTCGTGCTGCATGGCGACGCCGCCTTCGCCGGCCAGGGCATCCTGGCCGAGACCCTCAACCTGGCCGATCTCGACGGCTACCGCGTGGGCGGCACCGTCCAGGTCATCGTCAACAACCTGATCGGCTTCACCACCGAGCCCCGCGCCCTGCACTCGTCGCGGTTCGCTTCCGACGTCGCCAAGCGGCTGCCGATCCCCATCTTCCACGTCAACGGCGAGGACCCCGACGCGGTGGTGCGGGTGGCGGCGCTCGCGGTCGACTACCGCTACGAGTTCCAATCCGACGTGGTCGTCGACCTGATCGGCTATCGCAGGTACGGGCACAGCGAGGTGGACGACCCGACGATCACCCAGCCGCTGCTCTACAAGCAGATCGACTCCCACCCGCCGCTGTGGAAGATCTACGCCCAGCGCAGCGGCGTGGCCGAGGCGGAGGCGGAGCGCCGGGCGGCGGCGGTGCGCGCCGAGCTCGACGCCGCCCAGGAAGCCGCCAAGAAGCTCGACAAGAAGCCGCCGCTGCGCACGCTGCCCGCGTACTGGGACCGCTACCGAGGTGGGCCCTACCGGCCGGAATACGAGGTGAAGACCGGGCTGGGCAACGACGAGATCCGCGAGCTGACGGCGCCGCTCACCAGCTGGCCCCAGACCTTCCACATCCACAAGAAGATCGAGGCCCTGCTCAAGCAACGCGCCGAGATGGGCGAGGGCAAGCGGCCCATCGACTACGGCATGGCCGAGGCGCTGGCCTTCGCGTCGCTGGTGCGCCAGGGCATCCCGGTGCGCCTGAGCGGCCAGGACAGCCGCCGCGGCACCTTCGCGCACCGCCAGTCGGTCCTGATCGACGTCGAGAACGGCAGCGAGCACATGCCGCTCGCCCACGTCGCGCCGGACCAGGCGCGCTTCGAGGTCTACGACTCGATGCTGTCGGAGGCCGCGGTGCTCGGCTTCGAGTACGGCTTCAGCCGCGACTACCCGGAGGCGCTGGTGCTTTGGGAAGCGCAGTTCGGCGACTTCGCCAACGGCGCGCAGATTATCATCGACCAGTTCCTGGCTGCCGCGGAGAACAAGTGGAACCTGCTCTCGGGCGTGGTGATGCTGCTGCCGCACGGGTATGAAGGCCAGGGCCCCGAGCACTCGAGCGCCCGCCTCGAGCGCTACCTGCAGCTGGCGGCCGAGGACAACATCCAGGTCTGCCAGCCGTCGACCGCGGCGCAATACTTCCACCTGCTGCGCCGCCAGGCGCTTTCGGTCTGGCGCAAACCCCTGGTTACGTTGACCCCCAAGAGCATGCTGCGCCACCGCGACTCCTCGTCGCCGCTCGCCGACTTCACCCGCGACCATTTCCAGCGGGTGGTGCCGGACCGCGAGGTCGAGGACGCCCACCGTGTGCTGCTCTGCTCCGGCAAGATCGCCCACGAGCTGCGCCGCGAGCGCGAGCGGCGCCAGGACCACAACGCGAAGGCGACGGCGATCCTCGCTCTCGACCAGCTCTACCCGCTGCCGAAGGACGAGATCGCCGCCGAGCTGGCCCGCCACCCCAACTGCAAGGACCTGGTGTGGGTGCAGGAGGAGCCCGCCAACATGGGCGCCCTCTTCTACGTCCACCCTCGCCTCGAAAGCCTGGCCGGCAGGCGCGTGCGCTCCGTCCGCCGGCATGCCAGCGGCAGCCCGGCAACCGGCTCCGCGAAGGCCCACCTGATGGAGCAGCAAACCCTGCTCGCCCTGGCCTTCACCAGCGGCAGCCAGGTAGGCTAGGTCAGCGGCTGGCGGCCAGGCTTCTGCCGGATGCCGGCCAGCATCGCCACGAAACCCTGCACCCGCACGGCCGCGGGGGCGAGCGCCTGCATCGCCGCACGCCGGGCGCTGCCGGATACGAAACCCTGGGCCGGGCGAGGCCGTAAGGATGCGCAGGAGGTGCACGGAGCCATGTTCGGCATCGCTTTCCTGATGGTCCTGGCACTGGCTGGCCTCGGAGTGTTGCTGGTGAGCCTGGCGCTGGTCGCTGGCGTCTTCAAGCTGGTCCTCCGCATCGCCCTGCTGCCGGTCATGCTGTCGCTCGGCCTCCTCAAGCTGCTGGCGGCGGGGCTGGCAGGGCTGCTGGCCCTGGCGTTGCTGGTGGCGGTGGCACCGGTCGTTCTCGCCGTGCTGGCGGTGCTGGCGGTACCGGCGCTGGCGCTCGGGATCCTCGGCGCCCTGGCGTGGGGCGGCCTGCGCATGGCGGCCGCTCTCTGACGACCTCTACGGGTCTGGAGCAGCGGGCCAGCGCTTCAGCTCGCCCTCGACCACTCCCGGCAGCTCGGCCGCGAAGTGGGGGCCGAACGCCCGCCCCGGAGTCCAGCTGCCGGGCGGCACGCTGCCGGCCAGCACGCGCACCACGCATTCGACCGCCGATTCCGCCGTCAAGCGATAGGCCTCCGGAGTCTCCAGCGTGGCGGTCACCCGCGCGCCGGCGGCGTTGCGCGCCTCTCCCCAAAGGTACATCCGCGCGACCGCCCTCACCTCGGGTGGCGGTCCCGTCACCCGCCGCACGATGGCGCCCTGCAGCAGCCGCTTGACCGGGCGCCAGGCGAGCAGCGGCAACAGGGTGCCGAGCCGCCGGGCGCGCCGCACCGAGCGCGGCGGCGCGGCGGTATAGACGCGGATGTTGGGGATGCCAGTCGTGTGGTAGGCGGTCGCGACGTCTCCCCAGGGAATGGTCATCGCCCAGCGCCTGCCGCAGCCGAACTCGATCTCGCGCGCGTCGTAGGCGACCGGCACCGGCACGATCTTGCCGCCGCGGCGCACGGCGCCGGCGTGGGGCAGGCTCTCCACCATGGTCTTCAAGGTGCCGCGGCTGAACGTGCCGCGATCGGACGCGAAGGCCAGGTCCAGCTCCGATGCGTCGACCAGGGCGTCGGCGAGGCGGGCGGCGAGGCAGTCGCTCGGCACGACGTCGAACCCGACGCCGGGCAGCAGCACGACGCCGGCCTCGCGCGCCGCCGGCCCGGCGGCCAGCACCGCCTCGAAGACCGGCAGCTCGCCGGTGATGTCGAGATAGTGCGCGCGCGCCGCCAGGCAGGCGCGCACCATCGGCGCGCTGGTGTGGACGAACGGGCCGGCGCAATGCAGCACGGCGGCGATGCGCGGCGGGCCGGCCAGCACCCGGTCGAGCGCGGCCGGATCGTCGAGGTCGAAGATGCGGCTCGCCAGGCCCAGCTCCCGCGCCAGGCGCTCCACCGCCTCCCGGTTGCGGCCGGCAAGGATCGGCCGCTGCCCCCGCCGGACGGCCTCGTGCGCGACCAGCGCGCCGGTGTAGCCGGTCGCGCCGTAGATCATCCACGTGCCTGAGGCGGCATTGCCGGGCTCGCCGGCGGTCGCCGGTTCGCCGCCGCCGGCGCCGGTAGCCCGGGTGGCCTCGCCCGGCGCGTCGCTCATGCCTTGCCGCCGGCGCTGCCGCCGCCGGCGAGGGGCGAGGCCAGGCGGCGGGATTGGCTCGCGCCGGCGTCCTGGCGCCCCTCGCGGCGGGTGCCGCGGGCGCCGGCGGTCAGCGCCGCGCGGGCGGCCAGCACCCGGTCCCGCGCCGCCCCGGCGCCGGCAGCGTCGAGCGCCGTCAGATGCCCCATCTTCCGGCCCGGCCGCGGCTGCGCCTTGCCATAGAGGTGCAGCTTGACCGTCGGGAAGGCGCAGGCGGCCGCCCAGTCCGGCTCGCCGTCCTGCCACAGGTCGCCGAGCAGGTTGGCCATCGCCGCCGGCTGCAACAGGTCGGTGGCGCCCAGGGACAGGCCGCAGATCGCCCGCAGCTGCTGCTCGAACTGGCTAGTGACACAGGCGTCGAAGGTGAGGTGGCCGGAGTTGTGCGGCCGCGGCGCCAGCTCGTTGATCAGCAGGCGGCCGGAGGTGGTCGCGAACAGCTCGACGCAGAGCACTCCCACCACTTCCAGGGCGTCGAGCACGCCGCGGGCGAGCTCGACCGCCTCGCGCTCCAGCCCGGGCGCCGTCGCGGCCAAGGGTGCCGGCGCCATCGAGACGTCGAGGATGTGATGGCGATGTTGATTTTCGATCAGGCCGTAGTGGGCGAACGAGCCGTCGAGACCGCGCGCCGCCACCACCGACACCTCGGCCGCGAAGTCGACGAAGGCTTCGAGCACGGCCTCTTCCGTGGCCAGCGCCGCCCAAGCCGCGGCCGCCTCGCCGGTTCCGGCGATGCGGACCTGCCCCTTGCCGTCGTACCCCCAACCGGCGGTCTTCAGCACTGCCGGCGTGCCCAGCGCCGCCAGCCCGGCGCGCAGCTCGTCCTCCGAGCGTACCGGCAGGAAGGGCGTCACCGGGAACCGGGCCGCCGCCAGGAAGCCCTTCTCGCGCAGGCGGTTCTGGGTGGTATGGAGAACCCGGCCGGCGGGCCTCACCGGCGCCTGCTCGGCGGCGGCCTCGGCGGTGGCGGCCGGGACGTTCTCGAACTCGAAGGTGACCACGTCGACCCCGCGTGCGAAGGCCCTGACCGCGTCGAGGTCGTCGTAGGCCGCCTGCACCTGCCGATCGGAAACCTGGCCCGCCGGCGCGTCGCTCTCGGGGGAGAAGGTGTGCACGCGGTAGCCCATGCGCCGCGCCGCGATCGCGAACATGCGGCCGAGCTGGCCGCCACCCAGCACCCCCAGGGTGGCGCCGGGCAGGATCGGGCCGTTCACGGCAGGGTCTCGCCGAGCACCCGCCGGGTTTGCTCCTCGGCATAGTCGCGGAGCTTCTGGCGCAGCTCGGGGCGGCTGCCGGCCAGGATGCGCACCGCCAGCAGCGCCGCGTTGGCGGCGCCCGCGGCGCCGATCGCCAGCGTTCCGACCGGCACACCCGGGGGCATCTGCACGATCGACAGCAGCGAATCGACGCCGTGCAGGGTGCGGCTCTCGACCGGCACTCCCAGCACCGGCAGCAGGGTCTGCGCGGCGACCATGCCGGGCAGGTGAGCCGCGCCGCCGGCGCCGGCGATGATCACCTCGATGCCGCGCCCCTCGGCGCCCAGGGAGAACTCGCGCAGCCATTCCGGCGTCCGGTGGGCCGACACCACCCGGCATTCGTGGGGCACGCCGAAGCGGCCGAGCATCTCGTCGGCATGACGCAGGGTTTCCCAGTCGGACTTGCTGCCCATGATGACGCTCACCACGGGAAGATCGTTCGCGTGCATGAGTCAGGCGCCGGCCCGCCCCGGGGGGAGGAGGGACGATCGGGACACTAGCACAGCGGGTCCTCGGCGATCCTCACGCGCAGGAAGGCGACGTCCGCCGCATCGCTCGGCCGGACGGTGTCCTTCATCCGAATCAGGAGCTCCTTGCTCGCCACCGGGATCGCGACCCCTTGGATCGTCAGGGTCTCGACGCCGGCGGCGAGCGCCGCGGCGTAGTCGATGCCGCAGGCCGCGGCCATGAGATCCACCACGATCTCGTCGGCGACGCGAAGGACCTGGTACCTACCGACCTCGTCGTCGTCGACGAGGGCCGCCGCGTTGTCCGGCAGCTCCGCCATCGCCCGCTTGACCGCCCGGATGTTGGCGGCGTCAGGATCGACCAGCAGGTCGATGTCCTTGGTGCCGCGGACGAACCCGTGCAGGATGACTGCGAAGCCGCCGATCAGGACGTAGCGCGCCTGTTCCCGGTTGAGGGCCTGGCAGAGGTTCAGGAGGTCTTCGAGCTCCGGCGCGCGTGAGTAGACGCCATCTGCCGCGTCATCCATTCGTCGGCCTCCTCATGGGTGCGGAAGCGATAGACGCCCCGGGGGACGAGAGCCCCACCACGCAGCCGGTTGATGGTGCGCTGCAGGATGGCAGCGTCGCGGACCACGTCCTGCCCCCGGCGCCGGCGCGACACGCGTTTCATCCGCGGGTGCGCCCTCGGTTCCCCGGCGAGGAGGCCGTCGATCTCCTTCATTGCCTCAGCCGTTGCCTTGCCGAAGACCGAGCGCCAGCCACCAGGTGCCGGCTCCTGGGCGGCCTGGCTCTCGACGTGAGCGCGGATGGCCGCCGTCACGAACTCCTTGAGGCTTTCGCCCCGCAGTGCCGCCAACGTGCGATCCTCTCGATGGAATCAAGTACATGCCGAAGGTAGAGCTGGTCCCTGCTCACAGAGGGACCGCTTCCACGAGGACTTGCTCGCGGATATACGGAGAAAGGGCTCGATCCGTCACGACGTCCACAGACCGATGGATGAGATCTTCGATATCGAGCTTGAGCGCCACCAGGTCCAGAAGCGACCGTCCCTTTTCGAGAGTTACCAGGAGATCGAGATCGCTCTCCTTGTTGCCCTCGCCCCGCGCTAGGGAGCCGAAGATGCGCACGTTGCTCGCCCCGCGGCGTGCCGCCAACTCAAGAATTCGCTCTCGATACTCTTCCAGGACGGGACTACTCATCAGGTACCTACTCTAGCAGAGCGGACCCGCCTTCAGGTGGGACGCGGCCTTCTAGCCAAAGTGGAGAAAGGTGCTGACAGATCAGCGACTTAGGACTCAGGCAGGAAAAGGACGGCTTGGCTGGGAGGCAGGGACTCGAACCCCGATTCTGCGGTCCAGAGCCGCATGTCCTACCATTGAACGACCTCCCAGGAAGGACGACGCAAGAGCGTAGCCGAACGGGTTTTGCGGGTCAACCCCGCGGCGAGTGGGACGGACCGGGCGTCGTGGCGCCCTGGGGCTCCCCGGACACGGCCCCCGCCGGCTCCGCCAGCGCGCCGGCGGTCGGCCTGCTCAGGTCCTCGATCAGGTGGTCCAGGTGGCGCAGAGCGGCCTCGCGGCCCATGACCTCCACCAGGTCGAAGAGCGGCGGGCCCGCCTGGCTGCCGGACAGGGCGGCGCGGGTCGGGTGGATGAGCGCGCCGGCCTTGATGCCCCGCTCGCCGGCCACCGCCCTCAGCTCCGCTTCCAGGGCTTCCTTGGTGAACGCCGGCAGGCTCGCGAAGCGCTCCCGGAGCGCGGCCAGATGCCCGGCCAGGGCGGGGTCGGCCGCGAACCTGGCGATGGCGTCAGGGGAATGGTCGATGCGGTCGCGGAAGTAGGGAACCACCACCTGCGCCAGCTCCTTGAGCGTGCGGACCCGGCCGCGGTGGAGCTCGATCGCCGCCGCGAGTCTTGCCGGATCGACCTCTCCGCCGGCATCCGCGGCGCGGTCCGCCCCGGCCAGCCCAGGACCGGCAAGCCCCACCTCGGCGAGGAAGGGCCGCAGATACGGCAGCAGCTCGGCCAGGGGCAAGTTCGAGAGGTACTGCGCGTTCACCCAGGTCAGCTTCTCGCGGTCGAACACCGCCGGCGAAGCGTTGAGGCGATCGACCGAGAAGAGGGCGATCATCTCGGCGCGCGACAGGATCTCGCGGTCCCCTCCGGGGCTCCAGCCGAGCAGCGCCAGGTAGTTGTACAGGGCCTGCGGCAGGATGCCCTCGGCGCGGAACTCCTCGACCGAGGTGGCACCGGAACGCTTGGAGAGCCGCTTCTTGTCCGGCCCCAGGATCAACGGCAGATGGCCGAAGACCGGCACCTGGCCGCCCAGCGCCTGGAACAGCGGGATGTGCTTGGGCGTGTTCGACAGGTGATCCTCGCCGCGGACGACGTGCGTGATCCGCATGTCGATGTCGTCGCAGACCACCGACATGTGGTACGTCGGCGAGCCGTCCGACCGCAGCAGGATGAAGTCGTCCAGGGCGTCCGGCGGGAAATCCATGTCGCCGCGCACCAGGTCGTGAAAGCGGATGTGGTCGTCCGGCATGCGGAAGCGCACGACGAACGGCTCGCCGGCGGCCACCCGGGCACCGGCCGCTGCGGCGTCCAGGCCCAGGCAGGTGCGCGGGTAACTGAACGCCTGCCCCGACTTCTGCGCCGCCGCGCGCTGCGCCTCGAGCTGCGCCGGCGTGCAGAAACAGCGATAGGCGCGGCCGGCCGCCAGCAGCTCCTCGCCACGCTCGCGGTGACGAGCCAGGCGCTCGCTCTGCAGGAACGGCCCCTCGTCCCAGACGATGCCGATCCAGGCCAGCGCCGACTGGATCTGGCGGGTCATCGTCGCGTCGGAACGCTCCCGGTCGGTGTCCTCGATGCGCAGCACGAAGGCGCCGCCGGCACTTTGGCGCAGCAGCTCGTTGTAGATCGCGGTGCGGGCGCCGCCGACGTGGAGGAAGCCGGTGGGCGACGGCGCGAAGCGTACCCTGACGGGCGAGGAGATCGTCTGGCTCATGGGTGGCAGGGGCGCAAGGGCGCGGTGAGCATGAAGGGACGCCAGCTGCTAGAGGCCGCGCATCCGCATGATATCTCCTCCCCGCTCCTTGAACTCCACTCAGCAGGGCTCAACCGAGTGCTGAAGGCGGACCGGCTTGCGTTGGGAGCGATGGTCCTGCTCTGGGCTGGCTGTTGGCTCCGCCCCTCCTCTCCCTGGCCGACCTCGGTCAGGCTTTCATCTCTGCGTCGTCCTTCCGGAAGGCGGCTTCTCCAGCGTCGGACACCTCGACCCACTTCGGGTGAGGCGAGGCCTCGGCCTGGTAGTTGTCGTGCCAGTTCCACCACTTGTACGGCGGGGTCTGGGGATAACCCTCCGGCGAGTCCTCCCAGGTCTCCTGACGGCCGAGCGGCGTGATGTCGAGGTAGCTCCAGGTGGAGCCCATCGCCTCGTCGCCGCGGTTGTTGATGAAGTATGTGCGGAACACCCGCTCGCCGTCGTGGATGAATGCGTTGTGGCCGTGCCACTCGTCCACGCCGAAGTCGGCGTCGAAGCTGTCCGTGATGGTGTACCACGGCATCTTCCAACCCATTCGTGCCTTCAGGCGCTCGATGTCTTTCTGTGGCGCGCGCGAGGCCCACGCGAGCGTGGTGTCCCGGGCGTTCAGATGGGCCAGGTGGGAAACTTGATCGGCGCCCAGGGAGCAGCCGCGGCAGGCGTGCTCGGGCCAGCCGAACACCCCGGGCTCGAAGAAGGCGCGGTAGACGATCAATTGACGGCGGCCCTCGAACAGGTCGAGCAGGCTCACCTTGCCCTTGGGTCCGTCGAACTCGTACTTCTTCTCCACCGCCATCCACGGCAGCCGCCGGCGTTCGGCGGCCAACGAGTCACGGGAGCGGGTCAAGGCCTTCTCCTTCACGAGGAGCTGCTTGCGCGCAGCCTCCCACTCCTGCTGCGACACGATCGCGGGTGTGTGCATCGCGAGCTGCCCTTCGCCGTGCTCCTTGTCTCTCTCCTTGCTCGTTGCCATCTTATTTCTCCTGTTGAAAGTCCGTACTTCCGCTTGCCAGTTGCGCGCTCGATCCCGAGCCCGGAACGGCGCGCGCAAGGCACAGGTTGCCGCATCTCGATCGACGCAAGCGCCATGCCACCGCAATGATGGCCATCCCCCGGCTTTTGCTGGCTTTTTCGTCTCCTGTGTCACCACTTGTGTCACCCGCCTGCACGTCGCGGGCGGGCAAAAGCGTCCGCATGATACCTCCTTCCCGGGCCCTCTACGTGCGTTCAGTGTGCACGCTCTCCTCATCGCGATAGGCACGGCGCGCGCCCCCGGCCGCCGAAGAAAGGCGAGAGAATTGCCGAGGCGCGGACGCTGCTAAGGAACGCGAGGGTTGTACGGACGGTGAGGAGTGACCGGGTAAAGATAGGAAAGATGAATCGCGGTGTAGTAGTAGGGGCCGCCGTAGCCGCCGCCTCCACCTCCATCGCCAGGATCAGTCCCGCCGCCGTCATCGCCCGTCCCGCCAGGGTTCTGGTCTCCGGGAGGGGGAGTGTCCGGTGGCGGAATCGTGGGATCTGGATCGGGCCACCAATCCGGCACGGTGGGAACGTCAAAGGTGCAGATTGGCAGGTCGCCATTGGTGGGCTCCGCGCAGAGGTCGTAACCCGAGAGGTTCCGATGCACGTATGCGCACTCGTAACAGCCAGTGCCGCCAGGGAGGCACTCGGCAACCCCATCCTGCGGGTTGGTCCCAGGCTCGCCGCCGGTGAAGCGGCTACAGCCCGAAGCATCGGCATGTGCCTCGCGGGCAAGGAAGGTGAACGACAGGGCGAGCGCAAAGATCACTCCGAGGGAGGCGCGTTTCATCGTCCACCTCCTTTCTCTGCCGTCGCTTGTGCCGCCCGCGGCAGCTCGGCGACCACTACCAGGTCCGAGGTAAAGGGCGACTTCTTGGTGAAGTCGAAGCCATGCGCTGCTTTCAGGAGGACGATCTTGTTCCCGCGGACATCCCCGCGAAGCCGCTCATACGGCAGCTCGCCCACAAAGGGAACTTGGAAGGTGGAGACTCGCTCGCCTGACTCCAGGACTCGAAGCTCCCAATGGACCTTATCGTTCTCGACGAAGCGGATGAGGAGGCCGGGGCCTTCTGCTAGGGGGAGGATGTCGTCCAGGACCCGGTGCTTGTTCAGGAAGTCGAACCGGGCGGCAATCGACATGGCAAGTTTGCTCTTCTCGTCCTTCGTCATCGTGGCGCAGTCGGGAGAGGTGTCAAGCCCCAGGGCCGCAGCATCCCAGGAGCGGAGAAGTCGTCCGCCAGAGCTGAAGAGAAAGGCTCCCGGCTCAAAGCCGGGGACGACCAGGAGCGAGCGATCGAGAAGGAAGCGGATCGCGCCGACTTCCAAGGTAGAGCAGTTGGCAAGACTCCGGCCCTCCCATGTCTCGGGGTTACTCGCCCCTCGATCTAAGACCGGCAAGGGTTTGAGGTCTTTTTCGGGGTGCTCGGAGAGGTCCCCCAACCAGGCGACCGCCCCTTTGGGAGCGGGAAGCATCGCCGGGTTTCCCAGGAGTGCAAGTTCGTGGCCGGAGATATCCAATCCTTCCACGATTCCCACCGGAACCCTCTTGATGGCGACCAGGCCCGTTGGCTGAAGGGCTCGCGGCCGAAAAGCCATCGACTTGAATTGGGAGGAGGTGACGATGTACTCGGGCGAGGTGGCGAGGATCTCGTATCCGCGGAAGTGGTGCTCGGGATCGGGGATCACGGCCCGCACCGGGGAGAACTTCCCGTCGAGCGCTACCTCGAAGACGCCCTCCTTCGACCAGGCCAGGAAGACGGAGCTATCGCTCGCCCAGCGGATATCGAGGGCCGGGCCGCTCGGATAGGGGGGCAGTTCCTGCTGCCAGAGGATACGGAGACTGCCGGTCGTGGGAGGGCCGGCCGCCCACGCGCTCGTTCGGGAAGCGAGAGAGGAGAGGACGACGAGGAGGAAGACAAGGTGATACCGAGTGCGCAGGGGTCTTGGCATAGAACCTCCTTTCCAAGGGGAGACCCTGCCGGCACAACATCTTCAGCGCTTCGCTAAATTACCGGAAAGCCGAGCGCTATGTCAATTATACGAAGATGCGAAGGGAGGCGTTGGGAAGCTCTGGCAGGCAAAGGGCCGCGCCGGCGGCGTGCCGGCGCGGCTCAAGCAGCTCAGCTAGATGCAGTGGCCGTCCGGGTCCATCCCGGAGGCGCCGCAAAGAGGGGTGACGTGCCGCGGCGGCCGAGACCCTATCGTAAGAGGTGCCTACACCGCGAGGAAGGGCGAGAGAAGATCCGCACTTCCAAGACGATCTCGTTCCAGAGGGAATCGGACCTCGGGGCTGTCCCTCCCTCTCCGAGGTTGAAGGGCGGCCACTCTGTCACTCTCATCTGGCAGTCCGACTGCCTTTACGTTTTGCGCCCCTACTTGCTCTCACTCCTACCGGGTCGCAGATTCAATGGACGAGTCAACATCCTACCTTCCTTCTTAGCTGTTGCCATTCGCTCCTTCTCCTCGGCGTTTGTGAAGAGCACAAGATACTCGATGGCTGCCTTGACACTCCTCAGCATGAGCAACGCTTCGATGGCGTGATCGTCTATTGTCCGTATCCCGTCGGCGGCGCCCTCCTCGGTTGTCGAGAACAGCACCAAGCCGCGATGCGTACCAATGTTCCGAAGATCACGAAACGGCCCCGGAAACCTGTCGGCAAACCAGTCGTCGCGTAGATCACTTAACGCCCTAAGCCAAATATTTCTCTTCCTACTGTCTTGCACCGTCGGATGTTCACCCTTCGTTCTGTCTCCGTGTCTATACCATACTGTACCGAACGAAACCTGCCGCTCGCCTAGACCGAGCTTCATGTATGCGTTGAGAAAGAACGCTATTTTGTCCAAGATGTCTATGGATGTTCTGAACCCGGCCTTCAAGAGTCCGACAGCGAGGCCGAACTCTGCGAACGTACCCGCGTCGGCATATGTCGTGACCTTGCTTCTCGCCGTTGTATCTTCCGACTGAGAATCGATGGCCTGGTAATATAAATAGCGTGCGACCGCGAACTCCTCCTTGATGGCATTTAGAACGTAGATTAGGCCGAGAGCCCATTCTTCGCTCGCGGAGTCGCTTCCAGAAGAGAGCGTGGCAAAAAACAAATCATCCAGAGCCTCCTGTTCAGATGCCAGCGGAAACTGATTGAGGCTAAGCAGGAGCCTGTCGCCAACGATGCGGGCTAGCCACGCCGGAGCAGGCGGTTGTCCATGGACCTCCCGCCGATGGGTTCTCCAAGCCTCAAGACCGTGGAGGCCGTTCTTGATGAGGCGCTCGACCTTGGCGCGGGCCTTGTCGCGCTTCTCCACCAGATTGGCTACTGCGCTCGGAGGAGCGTAAGCCAGTATATTCTGCGGTGCCGCGCAAGCTTCCTCTAAGAGCGCGATGCCCGCGTCAAGATTGTGACGCCCCCGTGCTCCACTGACGGGTGCAAGGCGCGTGAGGGTGAAGCCGCAGTTGCCTTTCGCAAGCATATGAGCAGGGTTGAGCCGCCATGCGGCTACAAAGTGGTCAATAGCTTCGACTGAGCGTCCTGTTTCATCCAGGGCGTTGGCACAATTCGTGTGCACCTTGATACGAAGATCAGTCGGAAGAGTACGCTCTCTAAGGAGAAGCTCCTGAAGCAGTCGTCTTTGAGACAGGAGTGATTCCCGTGCCTTTTCGGCCTCGCCTTCCCTTTGGTAAATGTGGTACTCGGCCGCGAAAGCATTGGATAGATTGTATTGGTGTGTCGCCCCGGTCTCTTTCCTTCCCGAGGGGCGCGTCAGTATCGCTTCCACGACGCTCCTTCCCTCAGAGACGACCGCGATATCTCCCAAGCAAGCTCCCGCGTCAATAAGGCGCGCTGAGGAAACAGCCATGACGTTGCGATCTTTCGGTGCCAGCTCCAACATTGAGCGCACTGACTGAACGATTGCCTCGAAGTTCTCGTCCGCATCTAATCGGTCTAGTTCCGCCATCCACCTGGAAATATGATCCTCGCTAAGCATATCTGCTTCCTCACGCATGATGACCAGACGATACCACTTGTGTAGTAAGTGGTGCAACAATCTTGTCGGAGGTCGGAGAGGCGCAGCCCGACCGCGGCTCAATGGGCGCCTTGGGAAGTCGGCCCTTGAAGGAGCGGGTTTCCCTCGCACAGTCCACTACGAGATCGAAATCCTGCGCACCTTCTTCCGCTTCGCCATCAAGCGAAACTACCTCTTCGCGAACCCGATGGAGCACGTCGAAGGACTCCACCTTCCCAAGCGCTCGCTCCCCAAGTTCGTGACGGCAGACGAGCTGTACCTCTTCTTCGCCGCCTGTGACCCCGAAGAGCGGAGGGTCTTCTCCATCCTCTTCCTCTCCGGCATGCGCCGCGGTGAGTTGGAGAACCTCGAATGGTCGGACGTGGCCGAGTGGCGGCCGAAGACGGATGAGCGGGTGCCCCCCTCTCAGAGGCTCTCCGCTCAGTCTTGACCGAGCAGCACCGCAAGCGCAGAAGCGAGCGATGGGTCATTGCCGCTCGCCGCGGCGGCCGGGAAAACGCACCTACTTGAGAAGGTGAAGTCGATCTGCCGGCGGGCCGGGATTGCCCCGCGGGCGGCCAACGTTCACGCCCTCCGTCACTCCTTCGGCGCCCACCTTCGGATGGCCAGACCCCAACATCGCGGACTTGATGGGCCACCGCGAATCTCAAACTTACTCAGATCTACGTCAAGGTCGAGGTGGGACACCTCCGCGCGGCCCTCGCACACCTAGGGTCGCTCCTCCCCGAAGAGAAGCATGTGCCACCAGTTTGTGTCACCCGGAGCCTTGAGGCGCCGAAGCGCCCCGCTAAACCTTCCAGCAAAATGACTTACGGGACGCTTCGAGAAATTGGCGGAGAGGGAGGGATTCCTCAGAGCACCCGCTCCAAAGTCCCAAAGAAGAGAAGGACTTAGGGCTAACCCACTCTCCTCCTATGACTTAGACCCTCTTCCTCCCTTGCCGTCCTGCTTCTTTCTTTAGCCGGCTTTTGCCGGCTTTTTCGTCTGAGGTGCCACCCGTTGTGCCACCCGCCCCCGACCCGGCACCCGCATGATACCTCCTCCTCGCTCTACTCCTTCCTCGGCGGGAGGAGTGCCATGACCTCCACTCCGTAGAGTTCTGCCAAGCGCTGAAGCTCGATCGGGTCAAGGCGGATCTCCCCGCGCTCGATCTTCGAGACGAAGCTCTGCGTCCGAGCAAGGGCCAAGGCGACATCGACCTGGGTCAAGCGCGCTGCCTTCCTGGCCTTCCGCAGGAGGACGAGCATCTCCCCGTACTCGGCGCTGAAGGAGAGACCTGCCACGCTCTCCGTGTATATTCTGAGATAGAATAGTCCAACCAGGACTATTCCGGCCGACCCACCCAAGAGGCTCTGGCCGGTGTCCCTCTTCTCGGAGACCAGGGATGCCTCAACCGCGCTCTCTTGTCGTGCTCTTCCTCCTTACCGCCATGCCCGCCGCGGCGACCACGCCGCTTGCCCGGCGGCCGGGAGAGCCCGCATCTCTCCCTGATGGCTCGGGAGTCTACGTCTTCGACCTCGACACCGGCATGACCCCATCCCCTTGGGGAGTTCCGGCAGAGAGCATCGTCGAGAACCGCAGTTTCCTCTCGAAGCCCGTTGACTGCGGTACGCAGTCTCACGGAAGCCTGATGGGCGGCATCATCGCCAATCCCACCTTCGGCAAGGCCCCGGGAGTGAAGCTCGTCTCATACCAGGTCGGAGGCTGTGACGACAACTCAGTCCAAGAGGACGCGGTCCTCGCCGCCCTACAAGAGACGCTCCGAAAGATCCAGGGAGGCATGCGTCCGGCTGTAGTGCTGCTTGAGTACGACTTCTATGGCACCAAAACGTCGGCTGCCGAAGAAGCTCTCTACCAAGCACTCCACTTGGCAGGTGTGCCGCTCATCGGAGCTGCTGGCAATAACGCTGGCGACTCCTGCAAGAACAGCCCGGCTGACTCTCCGGAAGTGTTTGTGGCCGGAGGCTTGACCGCTGATCAGCAGGCCATCTGGCAGAACTCGGCCACCGGAGCATGCGTCACTCTTTGGGCACAAGCCCAGGGGGTCCTTGCTTACTCCGAGCCCGGAGGCTTCAACGTAAGCGGAAATGGCACCTCAGCGTCGGCGGCCCTTTTTGCTGCCGGCGTGGCGCTCACGCTCCAAGAGATCCCTGGTGCCACTCCTTCCGAGGTGATGCAGTTCATCCTGATGAATTCCCGGTGGAGCGTCCTTCCACCGAGCCCGATCCTCGATTTAGACGCCCTACGTAGGGCGACCACTCAACCGTGCGCAATCGGTCCCACCAACCTCTGCCTCGGGGCCGGAGGTCGATTCAGGGTAGAGGTTCTCTGGACCGCCAACGGCACGAGCGGCCAAGGCCAGGCGATCTCCCGCACCGCAGACACCGGCGAGTTCTGGTTCTTCGATCCGTCGAACATTGAACTCATCGCCAAGGTAATCGACGGCTGCGCCTTGGGCAATCGCTTCTGGTTCTTTGCCGGAGGACTGACGAACGTCGATGTCGCGATCAGCGTAACCGACACCGCGACCGGCAGAGTGCGCGAGTACCAGAGTCGAGCGGGAACGCCATTCCAGCCGATCCAGGACACGAATGCCTTCCCTTGCCAGTAGGCGTGAAAGGGTGGGCGTTCGTGGACGGACAAGATGAGGCCGCGCCGGCGGCGTGCCGGCGCGGCTCTAAGCACTTCAAGCTAGATGCAGCCTCCGTTCGGGTCCATGCCGGAGGCGCCGCAAAGGGGGGTGACGTGGCGCGGCGGCCGGGACCCTTCCGGATGCGGTGCCGCGAGGAAGGGCGAGAGAAGAATCCGCAGTCCGGAGACGACCTCGTTCCAGAGGGAATCGGACCTTGGGGCCGTCGTTCCCCCTCCGCGGCCCGAGGCGAAGAGGGGCAGGGCAATGAGGAGAAGCAGGAGAAGGAGGGTGGTCGCACGTCTGCCTTGCTTGGGCATAGCCGAACCTTTCCGGGGCGGTAATGGTCGCGCGGCTCCCGCCACGCGGCGCGGTCCCCATACTGGAGAGGTTCGGCTATCGGTAACCAGGTTGACAAATAGGGCGCTCTTTTTGCCCATTCCCCTCTCGGGGAGGTCGGGACCGGGGCTCTTTTTCCCGAGAGCGGCTATCGCCTCCGGCGCTTCACGGTATACACTTACACGACAACACAGCACTTTCGCGCGGAGGGCGAGACATGGCAGAGTGGCACCTCTCGGCTGACATCTTCCGGCGCTTCCTCGACGGCAGGGCGAGCAAGAAGGAATCCCGGCACGTCGTCAGGCACTTGATCCGCGGCTGCGAGCACTGCTCGGCCTTGGCGTCCCGCCTGATCTCCGAGTCGGGCTTCTGGTTCCCGAAGCGGGGCTTTACCGATTCCGACGAAGCCTATACGGAAGCCTTCGAGGCTCTCTTCTCCTTCACCACCAAGGAAGAGAGGCGCATCGCCGTCGAGCGCCTCCGGGGATGGGGCCAGTGGGCGGCCATCGAGGATCTCCTGCCGGAGGAGCGGAGAGCCCTGGTCATGGCAGACCGCGACTACCACCATTGGGGCTTCTACCGGGCGCTCCTCGACGCCTGCCATGCCTACAGCCGCATGGACCCTCGGGAGGCGGTGAACATCGTCGAGCTCGCCCTCTCCATCTCGGAGATCCTCGACGTCCGAGCAGTTGGGGGAGAGGATGCGGCGACCGACATGCGGGCCAAGGGCTACGCCATCCTCGGGAACGCCCGTCGCCTGGCGTCCGACTTCCCCGGAGCGAGAGAGGCCATCAACGAAGCCTGGCGCCTGAACGAAGAAGGGTCGGGAGACCCTCTTGAGCGGGCGGTGATCATCTCCTTCGATGCCTCGTACATCCGCATGATGGGCGAGTTCGAGACGGCTGAGTCCGTCCTCGAAGAGGCCCTGAAGATTTATCAGTCGGCGGGCGACCTCCACATGCAGGGCCGGACCTTGATCCAGATGGGAGATGCCATCGGCTACGCCAATCCCGAGCGGGCCATCGGCTACCTGCGGAGGGCGGTAGAACTCATAAACGCCTCTCGGGAGCCGCGCCTTGAGCTATGCGCGCAGCATGACCTCGCTCACTTCCTCTCGGACGCGGGCCGGCCGGAGGAAGCCCTTGCCCTCCTTGACCGGGCGCGTCCCCTCTACAAGCAGTTCCCGGATGACTGGACGCAGCTTCGGCTTCACTGGCTCGAAGGAAAGATTGCTCGCTCCCTGGGGCACTTGGACGAAGCGGCCCATATCTTCCGCCAGACCTGGGATGCCTTTCGCGAGCGCGATCTCCACTACGAGTTCGTCATGACCTCGATCGACCTGGCGGAAACCTACGTCGCTCAAGGGAGCCATGCTACGGCAATCCGCCTCTCGGCCGAGGTCTACTCGATCCTTGGAGCCTGGGGCGTCCACCGCTACGCCTCGACCGCCTGGCTTCTCCTCGAGAACGCCTTGGAGCTGCGGAAGGCAGACGATCTCTTCGCCAAGATCCGGCTCTACTTCCATCGCCGCTGGCACAACCCGATAGAGTTTACCGGGGAGTAATGGTCTCGGCCGAGAAGGGCCGCGACACCACGCCGTCAACGAGGAGCTTCAGGTAGATCGAGCGGTTAGGAAGGGAGAGGAGATCCTCCGCTCCGAAGACCGGGGCGAACTCGCGAGCGAGAAGTGGCGCATCCGCCGCTCCCACCCGGAAGGCGATCAAGGTGCCGACGTTCCCAAGTACGGCATCCCGGATCTCGGGCGAGAGCTGGCCCAAGTATTGATTGGCGAGGATGAGACCAACCCCGTACTTGCGAAGCTCGGAGAGCATGCCGGCGAGGGAGAGGGTGGCGAAGCTCTGGAACTCATCCAGGTAGACGAAGAAGGGCCGGCGCCTTTCCACCGGAAGCTCGGCGCGCGAAAGTCCTGCGAGGCCGATCGAGGCGACGAGGAGTGAGCCGAGGAGACTTGCCGGCCCCTCCCCGATCTTTCCCTTGGAGAGATTGACGAGGAGGACGCCGCCGGAGTCCATGAGGCGGCGCAGGTCGAAGGAGTTCTCAGGCGAGACCAAGATGTGGTAGAGGGTCGGGTCCGCGAGGAAGGCGCCGACCTTGTTCAAGATCGGGCCGATGACCTGGGCGCGCATCGACGGGGCGTAGCTCTCGTACTCGCGCTCGAAGAAGCCCCTGGCCTGTTTGTTCGCGACGCGGGCAATGACCTCTCGTCGAAAGCTGTCCACTTCGAGGAGTCGGGGAATGTCCGCGAGGGTCGCTCCTCCTGCCTCAAGCAGGGCGAAGAGTGTATTCCTCAAGACGTGCTCCATTCGTACTCCCCATGAGTCGTGCCACTGGCGCTCGAAGGCAGCAATCAAACCGGCGACCGCAAGGCTCCGCTTCTCCGGCTCTACACCTGAAAGCGGGTTGAAGCGGATGGGTGAGGAAAGATCGGTAACGTCCCAGGCAATGACAGCTGCTCGTCGCGCTTCGGGCACGGCACTGTTGATCTTCTCGAAGAGATCACCGTGAGGATCGAGAAGGGCGAAGCCCTCTCCGTTTTCAAGATCCTGCCGCATAATGGTCTCGAAGAGAGTTGACTTGCCGGCGCCGGTCTTGCCGATCACATATATATGAGAGAGCCGGTCGGCCCGGCGAATGCCGAAGAGCCTGCCGCCGCTCCGAAAGTTTGTGCGAGCGAAGTATGTGATGTCCTGCATCTCCGCATGATGGGCGCTTCAACGCGTTGGTTATAGCGTCCTCTTTCTGCCGCTCTGGCAACTTTGCCCCTCTCGTCTCCTTTCTCCCCCGCGCGCATCCTGGGTCAAGAACTCGGGATGAACCCGGAAAGGAGACCTATGGGAACGCAGCTCTTCGCTTTGGGAGCAATTGTCGCGACACCTGGCGCATTGCGCGCCTTCGAGCAAGCAGCCGATGACTACTCTTCTCTTCTTGACCGCCACCAAGCGGGCGATTGGGGAGAGATCGAGCCGGAAGACCGCGGGGTAAACGAGGAGGCCATCAAGGAGGGAGCGCGGATCTTCTCCGTCTACCGGCTCTCGGATGGCGCAAAGGTCTGGATCATTACTGAGGCCGACCGTTCTTCAACCTGCATCCTCCTCCCGGAGGAGTATTGAGCAGGCAGCCCCGCGGAAGCGGGGCTTGAGTCTGGCTTTGTCTCTCAGATAGACTCATAGCGAGGTGAACCATGGAGAAGAAGGACATCGCCGCCTTGATCGCAGCCCGCGTGCCCGAAGGCAAGACGATCGATTACAAAGAGAGCTTAGGAGACCTCGATAGCGAGAAGGGCAAGAACGAGATTCTTCGCGATGTGTCTTCCTTCGCCAACACCGCTGGAGGAACTATCTACTTTGGCATCAAGGAAGAACGAGACGACAAGAATCAGCCGACAGGATTCCCCGCGGCTGCACTTGGACTTTCTGGTTTCAACCGCGATATTGATGTCACTCGCATTTTGAATATACTGGCAACGGGCATTGAGCCGCGCGTCGGTATATCCCCGGAGATCATTGACGGCGAATTCCCGAATGGCCCGGTTCTCGTGCTTCATATCCACCAGAGTTGGGCAGGTCCGCACATGATAAAAGACGGCCGCTTCTTCGCTCGCGATGATAGAGGGAAGAGACCCATGGATTATCACACGATCCGCAATTCGTTCATTTCCTTCCTTTCACTTAATGAGGCCGTCAGATCATTCCAACGCGAGAGAATCACGGCGATTTTTGAGGGCAGGGCGCCAGTTCAGCTCGGCGCCGCCTCACTCGTTGTTGTTCACGCCCTGCCTGTTTCCGCCTTCGTACCTGCGACCACGAGGAGCATACCTCTTGAGGATCTTCGCCGGCATACTGACAAGTTTGGTTTCGTGAATATTTTGAGAGGGCAAGCCAATCTCGATGGACTACTCGTCTATCAGAAATCGGAAACGCACGGCTTGGCTGAATACGTGCAGATGTTCCGGAACGGAGTCCTTGAGAGGGTCTACGTTGACATTGCCGGGGTTGAGGACCAAGAGCCAATAGTCTACGGCGATGACGTCGTGAAAGCATTGAACACAGGGATTCGCGGGTGCCTCAACACGCAAAGGGAGCTCGGCTTGGAAGCCCCCGTCGTTGTGACTGTCGTAGTAAAGGGGGTAATGGGTTGTAAGCTTGTCGATGCAAAGAGGTTCGTCCACCCTCGCTTTTTACAGACCTGGCAGCATTTTGATCGGGATGTGTTAGCGCTACCAGAAATTATCTGTGAAGATCTCGGAGCGCCACCTGAGGGCATGATTAACGAGTTACTTACCGTTTTATGGCAAGCAGCGGGCATCGACGAGGGGCCGCCGCTGCCAGCCAAGTCATAGCACACTTATTTTCTTGCCACTCTGGCAAGTTTCTGCGTCTTTGATTCTCTCCTCCTCGGGCGCAATGTGGGCGGCAGAGTCGTTCTTCTGCAACCCACAACCGCCGGCACTCCCGGCAACGAGGAGAAAGAAATGAGCACCGGATCAACTACCCTCACCCGCGCCTCAGCCGAATGGTTCCGCCGTTCGCCGGACGAGCGCTACCTCTCGCTCGCCGATCTCCATGCGGCTACCCTTGAGCGCTCCCGCCGCTCCCGAAGCGATGTCATCTCGAACACGAGCCTCATCGCCGAAGGAGAGAGCCAGGCATCCGGCCGCCTCTCCCTCTACCACCGCGACTTGGGCGCCCTCCGCCTCACCGACTGGTCTTTGGGCCAGCTCGCGACGATTGCCCGCACGCCGGCCCGCTGGCTCCGGGAGGTCGCCCTCATTCCCGGCGGCCCCTTCCTCGCGGCAAGTGCCTTGAACTCGGGACTGCGGCATCTTGCAGCCAAGGAAGATGTCCAGGTTCTCACCCTCCGGCCGGAGGAGGGAGAAGCCCGAGAGCTTCGCGCCCTGGTAGGTCCGGACTACGGCCGGATCTATGACCACCAGGTGGTAGAGATGGTGCGCGAGGTGAACGGCGACGGCCGCTGGCACATCCCGGCGGCAAGCTACCAGGCCAGAGACCCTCTCCGGGCGACGACCCTCTACGCCTCCGACCGCGATGTCTTCATCTTCCTGGTCGACGAGCGGAACCCGATCACCGTCCAGGTGGGCGGCGAGGTCCGCTCTCTCTTCCGCGGCTTCATGGTCTGGAACAGCGAGGTCGGCCATCATCGCCTCGGAATCCTTACCTTCCTCTACGATTACGTCTGCGACAACCGCATGGTCCACGGCGCGAGGGAGGTGAAGGAGCTTGCCATCCGGCACACCAAGGGCGCGCCCGAGCGCTTCGCCAGGGAGGCCCGGCCACTCCTTCGAGCCTACGCCGAGGCGTCGGTCTCCGAAGTAGAGGCCGAGCTGGCACGGGCGACGAGAACCCAAGTCGGCAGGTCGGACGAGGAGATTCTCGAATGGCTCCGCCGGCGAGACTTCACCAGGAAGGAGAGCGAAGGGATCATCAACCTCGCCAAGGTGGAGGAGGGAGATGCCCGCACCGTCTGGCAGCTCGTCAACGGCGGCACGGCTCTGGCCCGTTCGATCCCGCATGCCGACAGCCGCGTCTCCTTCGAGCGGCGGGTCAGCTCCTTGCTTCGGGCTGCCTAGCCCGTTGGCCCCTCTCGAAGAGAGGGGCTGTCTTTGGTATAATCTACTTTATGGTCGCGACCACCCAGGCATTCAAAAATCTACCGCTTGGCCTTGAGATCCCCGATGGCGACTTGGTTATCTTTACGGGACCGAATAACAGTGGCAAGTCAGCCCTGCTCCAATATATGAATATGTACAGCAGCATTCGAGAGCGTTGCGATTACGTTTCGCCGCGACGATTTGATCTTTCAAATGAAGTCGCCATTGCACTCAATTTTAAGAACGAGATACTGAGCGCCTGGAATCAGCGGAAGTCATACAGCGAAAGTACAGCAGAGTTTTCCGCGCCGGATGCTATCCGCGAGCTAGTGTCCCTACCAAATGCGGCTCGTGACCGGATTGTCGATTGGCACAATCGGTACTTCGGCGAACTCCGCATCGAAAAGGCCGACCCTGGGAATGACTTCTCTCCTCCTCGGATCACTATTGACGGTCGGCTTGCCACACAGCAGGGCAGCGGGTCAAGGGCTGTGCTTGGAGTTCTGTGTGCGCTTCTACATCCTGACAGGTCCGTTCTCCTCATTGATGAGCCCGAAATCGGAGTCGAACCACAGGTGCAAAAGCGCCTAATGGGCCTGATCAGAAAAGTAGCAGGCGGCAAGGATGACCTTCCAAAGAAGCAAGTCTACATTGCCACTCACAGTCACATCTTTCTTGACAAGGAGTGTCTAACTAACAATTGGATCGTAACGAAGACCTCGGAAGGGATCGCAACCCTAACACAGGTTAAGACCTTCGCTCAGCTTCATACTCTGATTTACCGTCTTCTTGGAAATAGTCCAGACGATCTTCTCTTCCCCGACAACATACTTATAGTTGAGGGCGTATCGGACGAAATCTTTTGGCGTCGCGTCCTTGGTTTGGCCAACGCCACCGGCATTGCGGTTCACTACAGTGATGGTGACGCTTTGATAGGCGCCGCCGCCAGCAGTGTAGATCAAATGTTGAAGACCTTGAGCTATATCCCGTGGTACAGAGAGCACCTATGCATTGCTGTTGATGCGAGTGTTTCCGACACACAGATTAATGAATGGCGAGCCTTTCTGAAGGACGATGGCAGCCGAGTCCGGCGCCTACAGCGGAATGGTATCGAGTACTATTATCCCGCATCTCTGCTTCGGAGTCTGTCCGGTCTCGCGGAGAACGAGCTTGACGTAGCCAGGGAGAACTTCTTGGAAAGCCTACGGAAAGGGGCGCGAACTGCCTCACTCGGATCATTTACGGGCTCCAAAAGAGACTTGGCTTTGAAGGTCGAGCAGCTACTCGACAGACCTCACATGGCCGAGCTGGATTCAGAAATCGTCGGCATTCTGAATGCTGCGAAGGAAGCGCGATTTTCAGGGGAGAATCTAGGCGCCGATACGCTTACCCATGGAGACGACAAATTATGAGTATTTTGGCAGGAGTCAGACAAGACAGCCCCACACATTTCTGTGCAGGGCTGCTCGCTAGCTGTCTTTGTCCCACCTCTCCTTCATCTCAAGCTCTAAGAGTTCTGCGATCAACAACTCTGCTGATCGAAAGTCCTCACGTTGAAGGCCACCCGAGGCAACAGACAGCCACGTTGCCACTCCTTGAAAGTGCTTCGACAGCTCAACCACGATGTTTTGCGCAGAGATCATGCAGTTCGAGAATAGCTCCGCTACAAGTGAGCGTCTTTCGTCCAGTGTACCCATTTCGTAGCTCAACAGAGCGCTCTTTGCCAGTTCGAGCAATTTGCGGACCCGTTCGATCGCCCTCTGCGGTCTCTCCTCTGCGAGGGCTGCCTGCTTCACTTGAAGGTTTCGCTTCTCTCCAAGGAGGGAGGCTTTGTGTCCCTCAAAGAGTTCCTTCTCTAAACTGCCGTCTATGTAGGCGTCGGTCAGTCTGGTAAGTCGGCTCTCAACCTGGGCAAGGGCAAGCTTCGTTCGCTCGCGCTCGTTCCGCGCAGTCTCGTGTGATGAGGCAGTGCAGTGCGCGAGGGCAAATCTAAGGGCGGCTTCGTGCTCGTCACCAAAGGTGAGAAGCGACAACGACTCGCGTATGGCACGATCCATCTCTTCTTCGCGAACACAGGTGCCGCGGCAGCTCTTCGAGTGACAGCGATAATAGACTCTACCTTTCTGGACTTCGCCAGAGAGGGTTCGCCGGCATGTGCCACAGGTGAAGAGTCTGCGGAAGAGAAACTGATATCTGCGCACGGTCGCTCGATTGCCTCGCCCACTCAGTACGGCCTGTACCGCGTCAAAGAGTTGTTTGGTGACAAGCGGCTCGTGGACTCCGATGAAATGCTCGCGTCTCTTCTCGATCCTCATGATGCCGATGTAGAAGGGATTGTGAAGGATCTTCCATAGAGCGTTCGCCGTCAGAGGATTGCCGTCTCGCGTTCGTAGTCCATCCTGCCCAAGCTGTGCCGCAAGCGAATCCAGGGTGAAAGCTCCTGTCGCGTAACGCTCGAAGGCCGAGCGGACAAGCGGCCCCTTCACCGGATCAAGCTCTTTAACTTTGCCACCGCCGCGGTCGAGATAACCGATAGGAGCTGCAAGAGGATAAAGACCTTGCTTCAGACGGCCATAGAATCCCTTGATGGTCTCCTCTCGAAGATTGCGGATGTAGTCCACGGCCACAACCGCTTGTACGTCAGCCGCCAAGCGGTCTCCTCGCGTCTCGATCCTGCGATTCTCGTTTGCGATGTGAACTTCTACTCCCTCATCCATGAGTTCGGAGAGACCCGCCCAATCAAAGAAGTTTCTGGCGCTCCGGTCTATCTTGTGAACGATGACGCCGGCAACCCGATCCCTCTTTCGATCCCGGAGCATCTCCTCGAAGATCCGCCGGCCGCGCTTGGCGGCAGTTAGCTGCTCCTCGTACCAGCGCGCGATCACGAGCCCATGCCGGCTCGCGTACTGCTCAATTGCTGCTCGCTGCTCCTGAAGTGAGACTCCTTGCTCGCCCTGCTTGGCTGTCGATACACGCACATAGCCAAAGTAGTGCTTCATGGCTCGGAATATTGATTTGTAAACGACCTTTCTGCCGCTATGGTAAGGTCGGCAGCGCCGCTTGTCAAAGCATCAAGCCGGGCCAGGCGCCCGGGATCGGCCTCGATTGCCTCGAAGATCCGCAGGACGATAGCCATGTATCGGACGAGACCTTCAACCGCGAGGTCGGTCTCATCTCCGAGCTGTGGCCGAAGAAGCCCTCGAAGCTCTTGGAGCGCGTCTGTTTCTTTGATATCCTCGTACATCCCCCGAGTGTAGTTCGACAGAGGAGAGGAAAGGAGAGGCGGCACCTTTCCTCCTTGGCAGTTTCCTCAGTCTACAGGTTCCCGCATCTGCGCTCTACCTTGGGCGCATGGCATCAGATATTCACTACAGAGCGCTCGCAATGCATCGGCTCTTGCCGCGTCGCCTTTGGGACTACCTTCGCGGGCGGGGCATCTCCGATGAAATCATTCACCGGGAGCTTCTCGGCTGGAACGGCCGACGAATAACGATTCCGATTCGAGATCGGGAAGGCAGAATCATCTCCTTCCGTCTGGCTCGAGACCCGGAGGATCGGAGTTCTGCTCCGAAGATGCTTTCTCTGCCTGGCTTCGCGCCCGTTCTCTATGGTGTGGAGCTTCTCCGGCGGGAGCCTCCACGGATCATCATTTGCGAGGGAGAGTTTGACCGGCTGGTTCTCATGACCCGCGGCTTTCCGGCAGTCACGTCAACAGCCGGCGCCTTCTTCTTCAAACCGGAATGGCGAGAGCTTTTCCGCTCCATCCCCGAGGTCTTCATCTGCTTCGATCGAGACCATGCCGGCAGGGCGGGAGCGAGGCGGGTTGCGGAGATCCTTCCTCACGCGAAGATCGTCTCCCTGCCGGCCGAGGTCGGAGACAAAGGAGATGTGTCTGACTTCTTCGTTCGCCTGAAGCACATCCCTCAAGAGTTCGAGATGCTTCTTGCCGCTGCTCGGCCGCTGCCGGCCTCTGCATCGGTGACCAGGCCGGCGGCGATGTCAGCCCATCGTCGCCCGCCGCTGGCTAGGAAACCCATCGAGCAGGTCATCGGCTCCGTCGTTTACCTAAAGAAGACAGGGAAGAGTCTCTCTGGTCGCTGTCCCTTCCACGACGACGAGCATCCCTCCCTGGTGGTCTCTCCCGAGCGCGGGACATTCCGCTGTTTCGCCTGCGGCGTCCATGGGGATGCGGTCGAGTTCCTCTCGCGCTACGAGGGCATCTCGGTAGGCGAGGCTATCCGTCGGCTTACAAATCTCCATGGCTGAGGAGAGAGCAGGAACCGAGAAGGAATGGAAGCGCCGGCCCCGCCCGGCGATTTCCGCCGTCCTCCCGGACGGGCGCTTGGCCGAGATGGTCTACGACACCGAGCGAGGCACCGCCTTCGTGGTAGGCCGCCCGGACGAGTGGACAAGAGAAGAGGCGATCACTTCGGCGGCTGGCGACCGCTTGATGCCGTACTCTCCGCGCAACAACCTCCTCGCCCATGAAGTCGTCCTTCTCCCATCCGGCCCCGAGGAGTATGGATCGGAAGCCGAGCTGGTCTCTAACATCCGCGCCTTCATCCACCGCTACGTCGATCTCTCGCCCCTCTTTGAGGAAGTCTCTTCCTACTACGTCCTCTTGACCTGGCTCTACGACCGCTTCAACGAGCTGCCGTACCTCCGGGTTCAGGGCGACTACGGCTCCGGCAAGTCCCGTTTTCTCCTCACGGTGGGCTCTCTCTGCTACAAGCCAATCTTCGCTTCGGGGGCGTCCACCGTCTCTCCGATCTTCAGGATTCTCGACGCCTTTCAGGGAACACTCATCGTGGACGAGGCGGACTTCCGGGCCTCCGATGAGAAGGCAGAGATAGTGAAGATTCTCAACAATGGCAACGCCCGCGGTTTCCCGGTCCTCCGCTCCGAGATCCTTCAAACCAAGGAGATCAACCCCCAGGCGTTCGCGGTCTTCGGCCCCAAGCTCGTAGCAACCCGCGGTCCCTTCCAGGACCGCGCCTTGGAGAGCCGGTGCCTTACCGAGGAGATGGGAGGCTCGCGCCTCCGCGAGGACATTCCCTTGAACCTCCCGGCCGAGCACAAGGAAGAGGCACGGAGCCTCAGAAACAAGCTCCTTCTCTTTCGACTCCGCAACTACGAGAAGCCGCGCGACCTCTCGGCACTTGCCGACCGCTCGATCGAGCCGAGACTGGCGCAGATCTTCGCTCCCTTGATCTCCGTGGTGGACGACCCCGAGACGAGGAAGGCAATCCGCGACCTTGCCCGCCGGTATGGCAAAGACATGACCGCGATCCGCGGCATGGACCTCGAAGCGGAAGTCTTGGAGGTAGTCCGTGACCTCGCCAAGGAAGGAGCGCTTCTCAGTGTGAAAGACATCGCCGCCCGCTTCGCTGAAGTCCACCGCGAGGAGCTGGATCGCGCAGTAACGCCGAAGTGGATCGGAGGAATTCTCCGCCGGAAGCTCGGACTGAAACCCGAGAAGAGTCATGGCTCCTTCGTTCTTCCGCTCTCCGAGTTCGGAAAGCTTCCGCGACTCTTCGAGAAGTACGGCATCGAAGAGAGCGGGTAGACCTCGGGGACGTTGGGGATGTTCCCTGCCGAGGAGCACAGAGCCGCCTTGTCGTTAACAAGGCGGCTTTTCCATTGGGTCGGTGACTCTGGCGGTCCTCCAACATCCCCCATGTCCCCAACGTCTCTCTCCTTTGGTGTGGTACGTTTCAGGTGTTGCTTGACAGAGTGCAGCATGTGTGTTATAGAAAATCTAGACCGAAGCGGCAAGTTTCTCTGTCTTTGATCAATCGCCGCCGCAACTATGCTAAGCGCACAGAAATATGCAAGAGAAACCGCTAGACAACTACCTCCGCACGGAGCGCAGACATTCCGGTCTCTCCCAGGAGGATCTTGCCTTCCTCCTCGGAAGCGAGAACGGAACGAAAGTCTCTCGGTACGAGCGAGGACGGAGGACGCCGAGTTTAGAAACGGCCCTTGCCTATGAGGCGATTCTTGGCATTCCCATCAGCGCGCTATTCCCCGGCAAATTTCTGAAGGTCGCATTAGCAGCCAAGGCCCGAGCAAGGACTCTTGAGGCGCGCCGAAAGAACGCGCCTCAAATCCTCCGGGCACTAAGTCAAAAGGATGTTCAGATATAAACCACGAGTCATAGCAGTGGACCCCACGTCGCGAGGCTACGCTTTCGCTGTCCTGGAAGGCCCCGATCGCCTGATTGATTGGGGAACGACCAAGGTGCCGAAGCTCAAGAGAAGCGAGTACCTCAAACGGGTGGATGCTCTCTTCGAGCGCTACCAGCCGAAGGCGATCATCTTGGAGAGTCCGCGCGGGAAAGGTTCCCGCCGTTCTCCTCGGGTTGCTCGCCTGATCCGGGACCTCGAACTCTTGGCTTGGCGACACCACGCCAAGGTCTTTCGAGTGTCGAGAGGGGCCGTGAAGGTCGCCTTCGCCCCCGGCTGGCGCAAGCACGAGATTGCCCGAGCGATCGGGCGCCGATTCCCGGTCCTGGAAGGCTCCGCTCCTCCGGCTCGTAAAGCCTGGGAAGCAGAGAAAGAGTCGATGAGCGTCTTCGACTCTATCTCCTTCGCCCTAACCGCCTTCGGTGCGGTCCAAGGAGAGGTGAGGTAGGAACGAAGCATTGCCCGCCGATAGAGGCGGGACGACAGGGAGGCCGGCCAAGGGCCGGCTCTTGTCGTCTTGAGAGCCAGCAGGGTCCCAAGTGCTGGCTCTCGACAAGTAGCGACAAGGTATAGTAGCATCGGTTCAATAGGTAGGATCACGCTTCTAGACTGATCCAGTCAAGAGGCTAAGAAAGGGGTAAGGAAATGCCCGAGACACGCGAGAGGACCTTGGAACCTGATGCAGAAGGACAGCACGAGACCGATGCTGCCGATGATCTCTTGATTTCCGTTGCCAGCATACGCGAAGCCAGAGAGCGTGATCATGCCAGATCCGATGGAGGGACATCGGGGAAGAGTGATACGAACGACATGGCTCCCTAAGTTGAAGGATGAGCGGACTAGATCTAGGTCAGCTTCTTTCACCAGTTGCGGTCGAGGAGTTTCTCCGCGACTCATGGGGAAAGAACTTTCTCTACGTTCCCGGCACACCTTCAAAGTTCGATGACCTCTTCTCCTGGGATGCTCTCAATTCGGTCCTTGCACAGCACCGTTTAGAACCTCCGCGTCTTCGATTGGAGCAGGCCGGTGGTAATCAGCGGGATCTCACATTTCTCGATTACCGGCTTGCACGTCGTGGAATAAATGTTCCCCGAATCAATCTTGCCGAGCTGTATCGCCACCTTCAGGCAGGAGCGACACTCGTTCTCGACGCTGTCGATGAGGTCGATCCTCGCATCACTCACACTTGCGAGGAGCTTACTGCCATATTCACTACCCAAATTCAGGTGAATGCGTATGCATCGTGGGGTTCATCGCCTGGTTTTGGCCTCCATTGGGATGACCACGACGTACTTGTCGTTCAGGTGGCAGGCAGTAAACACTGGTCGGTCCATAGTATCACGCGACGCTTCCCGCTTTATCGCGATTCGGTCACCGATCTAGATAAACCATCGGATTCGCCTATATGGGAGTCCGAGATTCACGCCGGCGATCTTTTATACGTGCCGCGAGGCCAGTGGCACAACGTCACTGGACTGAATAAGCCTAGCCTACACCTCACTATCGGCATAAACAATCCTACCGGAGTCGATCTTTTGACGTGGCTGGCTGACGAGATGCGTGAGGTGGAAATATTCCGGTGCGATCTTCCGCAATTCGGTTCGGAGGACGAAAGGCGGGCGCATTTGCAACGTCTTCGTGCGGCGCTTGACCAGGAGTGGGCTGATGGAGCTTTAATTGATCGCTACTTTGCGGCTCGCAGTGAGCGCCTACGACCCCGAGCACACCTCAGCTTACCCTTGGCCGCGGGATCTTCCTCCGAGCCTCTTCCGCCCGATTTGATAGTCCGATTTGTAGGCTCGGCGAAAGGCTCTCTGAGTGAGAGCAGCGACTCAAAACATGTCACCTTAAAGGCGATCGGCAAGGAGTGGACCTTCGTCGCCGCTCTCAGGCCGTTCTTGGAAACGCTTCTGTCGCGCCCTGCCGTTACAGTTTCAGAGCTGGTGGCCGTCTCATCGCTAGGCCACGAACGAGTGTCGGCATTGGTTATCAGATTGATACGTGAAGGGTTGATCTCTTTCCCCTAGTACTTCCAAGATGAGGCTCGGCTTCGGAACTTATCTGCCTGCTCCTGAGCTTGGCGGCCTGCTTTCTAGGGCTCTGTGTAAGGGCATACGCTTCGTCGATACAGCCCCACATTACTCTCGTGGCGTTGCCCAGGTGATAGTTGGTGGATGGCTTGAACACCTCGGAGCCGAAAGAAGTCAAGTTGCAGTCAGCAGCAAAGGCTGTTATATCGGTCCATCTTCACAAAAGGGAGATCTTGTAACTAAGGGTTATGCGTCGTCTTCTGATCTGGACCGCGGCCACTCTCTTTCGCCTCGTCTTCTCCGCTTCCAGGCCATGACCAGCTATGCACTGCTTGGGCAACTCGACTATCTCTTTATTCACAATCCAGAAGTTAGCTTCACAAACTCAGATGATTTCAGAGCGAAAATAGCACTACTGTTTGCGGAATGCGAGGAGCTTTGTGCGGAGTCTGTGATTCGCGCGTACGGGATCGCATCGTGGGGAGATCTGTATAGGCATGTGTCCCTGACTGAACTGTATGACCTTGCGGCCTACTCGACCCCTGCCAGGAAGCCGCACTTTACGGCGATCCAACTACCGACGAGCTTCGTGAAGTTCGATGCTCTTGCACTGGCCATCCTTGAGCATAAGGGGCCTTTAATCGAAGCTCGCGAACATGGTCTGACTACATTCGGCAGCTCACCGTTCCATGGCGGAGAGCTTCTTCGTCTTCTTGGCACGGACTTCCTTAAAATCTTAGGCGAGCGGAACTCCCCCGCTAGAGCATGCATCAAGTTTCTGCGTGCGACAGAACTTGTGGACATAGCTATTATGGGTTGCAAGACAGAAGCGCATATTGAGGAAGTCGCCAGAGCGGTTGCGAGCGAAGATGTTCTGGATAAGCGCATCATTGGTCAAGTGGCATCTATGTTAAGATGAGCCGATCAGATGAACGAACCAATTAGAGTAGACATAGACGGAATGCTGGCCGAGGCAGCTAGTCGCTTTGGCGGCACCTTCATTGGCACAGTGAAATACGGTTGGAACAAGAAATCGGCCGGATGTCTGCTTCGGAGAGGTCGAAGGGAAGTCTGGTTAAAAGTTCAGTTCGCCGACCCGAACCATTTCAACGAGCGCTCCTGGAATGGGGAGATTCTCTCTGCAAACATAGAAGGAATATGCAAACCTCGCGTACTTGAATATACTGACTGGGAAACCGCAGGGGTGCTTTGGCGGGCTCTCCTGATGGACGCTATAGAGGAACGCCTTTGCAGTCCAACACAAGAGATCTCTTCCGACCTTCAACTGCCTCAAGATTGGTACAATTCCTTGCGAAGCTCTCTTGTTAATCTTGCCGTCGTCAAGACCGATCGCATATCCTGCCGCCAGGACTTGATCAATAGACGCATTGCAGAGCGATTTGGCACTTCGTTGAATGTCGAGGTGGATGAATGGATTACGTGCCATGGCGACCTTCATTGGGCAAATCTGACCTGCCCACGCCTGTTTATTCTGGATTGGGAAGGTTGGGGACTTGGGCCGAAAGGGCTTGATCCCGCTCTTCTCCTCGGTGTGTCGGGACTAGCGCCCACGGTAGGCTTGCAAATTCGCCGCACATTCTCTGACTGGCTTGGCACGAGGAGCGGCTTGATAGCTCTACTTTTTGTAGCCGCCGAACTCCTGCGAATGATCGATCTTTACGGCGACTATCCCGCTCTGCAGAAACCACTTGAGCAGCTAGGGTCGGATGCACTGGATGCGCTAAGATGTCTGTAGTTTGTCAGACTCAATACTTCAAGACCTGCACGTACTTCACGAAGGCCGGCAAGAGGCATGACTGCTCTGGCAATGAAGATGCTCTTTATGTCGGGGAGCGAGTCGTCACCGATAATATGAATAGGCCGCGCACTATAGATATTCTAGAGGGCACTGTGCTGGTCGTTGCTGATGGACTTGGTTTTCATTCATGTTCGAGGAAGGCTAGCCAATATGTGGCGGGACAGCTTGGAATTAGGCTCCGACTGATATCACACGAAGAGGACATCTCCCTCATACTGGCCGAGGTTAACCGTGAACTCGTGGTAATGGCCCAAGAAGCAGGTGATCAGCGCGCCCGAGGATGTGTCGCTGCCGGAGTGGTTCTTCGAGGCGAGAAGGTGATGTGGTTTAGTTTGGGTGACTGCTCGATATTGCGGATGACTCGGTTGGAGGCACATTTCATCAATCATGGACAGCGCGCACCTGGAAGGAATGATCGAGTGACGCAGTGCTTCGGTGGGACGTTGGTATGTGAGGAACTAACTCCCGAGGTCGGAAGCTATACACCGTCGGACGGTGAGTCTCTATTGATTGTGAGTGACGGGGTTACTGATATCTTGTCACTTGAAGAGGTCGCGGCAAGCGGAAAGAGCCACGCGACCAAGCGGGTAAGCTATATGGCGCAACTATGGAAACTACGAGGTAGAGGAGATGACGTGGCGATTGTCTATCTTCGCCCGAGGTCTAGCTAGAAGACAGATCGTCTAATGCTCTGCCGTTGGTCTGAGCGTACTGTGTTTAGAGCAGTGCTATGGTTTCTCCCCTTCCAGTCGTCCACTCATAAGCGAGCACATCCTCTCTGAGGAACGCCCCCTCCTCAGCAAAAAGAAAGATGCCCTGAAGGCCGGGTAGCTTCCCGGCCGCCTCCACCAGGGAAGCAAGCCGGCGCTTCTCCGGGCTCTTGGTTACCGTGAGCACCCGGAAGGTCTTCATGCCAAAGAGCGCGGTCTGCAAACCCGCCGCCGCAGTCTGGTAGTAGGCCACGAGCTTCCGCCACATGGAGGTTTCCTCTAGGCGCGTGCGCATTACGGGCATGGTGCCGCGATCCACTTCGAGGAAGAAATAGGCCCGGTTTCCTCCCTCCGGTTTTGAGAGGAAGTGAAGGCCAAAGATCGCGTCTGGCGAGACGCCGATCGCTCCCTCTCCTGGAATCTTCACCTGCCAGGCGTCCGGCACCTTCTTCCGTCTCGTCTCCGCAGGTGCCCTCTCCTCAAGGATCTCCCGGAAGGGGATGACCCGCACGTCCCCCCGCTTCCGGCACGAGATAACAAAAGCCGTGAGGATCTCCGAGACCGAGAGGGCATGCTCCACGAAAGGAAGCTTGACCGGCTTGGGGGCTTTGACACCAAGAAGGGCCGCTCCCTGTGTCCCCAGGGCATAGGCCATGGGACGCGAGCCAGGCGAGCGCAGAAGATCCTCTATCTGCGATCGAGGCCGATCGAGGAAGCGGGCATGGTAGAGGAGCTGAAACCTTCGGATAAGGACCTGGGGGCTTCCCTCATCAAGGAGGGCGACGATTTGGTTCGACGACAACACGCGGTACTCGGAGACGAGCTCCACGATCCGCCGGTCTCGCGGAGTCAAGACAAAGGCCCTGGTCTTCGCCCGCCTGAAGCGAGGAAGCCGCTCGCCCCTCTCTCTACTCAAGGAAGCTCTCCGGCTCCTTCGCGACGAGAGGCTCTCCCCGGTCGGATGGCTCGTCCGGTCTTTGGTACTTCTGCCATGACTCGCGCATTATGCGCTCCGCGTGCTTGTCGCTCGCGCGGAGTGGCAGAGGCATCGAGAGGCGGACCGCCCGGCCGCCGCCGTACTTCGCGATTGCGCTGCCCACCGGAAGCTCAAGAAGGCTCTCGGCGGGAACGGGCTCGATCTTCTCCTCTCCCTTCGAGACCCTCCGCATGAGTAGCTCCCTGCGGACGGCATCGGCGTCCTTCCTTCCAAGAGCGAAAGCCACGAGCGAGTTCACGTTGCCGAAGATCTCTGCTTGAAGCGGTGGGGGAAGCTGCCCCGGATACTGATTGGCGAGGGTCAAGGCCAGGCCATATTTCCTGCCCCGAGAGAGAAGCTCCCGCCAGAGAGACTCCGATACACCGGCGAAGGACTGGAACTCATCACAGTGGAGGTAGAAGTCTTCGGCATCGCTCGCTCCCCGCTCCCGACGAATCAGTTCCAGAGCGAATTTGGAAAGGACCATCTGCCCCAGGAGAAGCCGCGTCTCCTCGGAGAGTCCCGAGAGGTCAACGAAGAGGATCTTCCTCTCCCGGAGAATCGAGCGGAAGGAGAAGGAGGACTGCTTGCGGCAGATCGCCCGCCGGACACTCGGAGGGCGAAGGAACTGATCCAAGCGCGAGAGGATGGGAAGAGCCGCCCCTTCGGGAAAGCGCGGATAGGTGTCGCGCCAGAAGGAGCGGACGTATGGGTCAGCGCCCTCCGTCACCTCCCGCCGGAGGAGCGGGTCCGTGACGATGCGGCGCACGTCCCAAAAGGTCGCCCCCTCCCGGCCGACCAAAACGGCGAAGGCGTTCTGCAAGATGGGCTCCATCCGCGGGCCGAGGTCGTCAGCAAGGGTGCGCTTGAAGATGGTGAAGAGATCCTCCGCCGCCTTGGCCTGGTCGTCCCCGACTTCCAAGGCCAAGGGATTCCAGGAGAGAGGACAGTCGCTAGTCCCCGGAGCGAAGTAGATCAAGTCACCTTCGCGTCCGGGTGGAATGAAAGAGAGGAGACGGCGGAAGAAGTCTCCCTCGGGGCCGAGGACCCCGACGCCCCGGCCGGCTGCCATGTCGGAGACGATCAAGTGCTCAAGGTAGGTACTCTTTCCCGCTCCGGTCTTGCCGCAGACGTAGAGGTGGCGGCGGCGCTCCGGCGCGGGAAGGAGGGGCGCAGGAAGGGAGCCGAAGGTGCCGAGCGAGGGAAAGACAGAGAGGGTACTGAGGATCGCTTCGCGGATTCCCTCGCCGGAGAGATCCGAGACCGCAGGTGTCGGGACGAACGGGAAGGAATCTCGGATCGAGAGCCAGAGATCGGTAGCGTCCTGGGCTTCGTCTACTCGCCCTTCTTCCGCAGCATGCGCGTCAACTCGCGCATTGATCTCCTCGTTATCCCGCCGGCGCTTCCGCTGCCAGGCGACAAACCACCAGGCGAGCGGGGAGACGAGGACGAGGAGAGCGATGAGACCTTGAAGGACTTCCACGTCAGAGGAAGACCTCCTCGGGCGTGAGACTCGCTGGGGCAGCTCGTCCCTTGCCTTCGAGATGGCGCTTCAAGGCGGCCCGCGCCGAGCGTTGGACCGTCTCCTCGAAAGCAGCGGCCAGAGCTTCGTGGAGGAAGCCCGCCTTGTCGGGCTCGTGCTCGAAGGTCTTGCGGACGGAGATGAGAAACGAGCGGCCGACTTGCAAGGCAAGGACCGAGAAGCGCACGCCCCGACAGGTGACCCGCAGGGTCCGGGCCTTCTGGCCTGAGCGCATCATCTTGGTCGATTCGACCTCCTCTCCCCAATCGAAGGTGACGCCTGGAAGCTCGCGGCGCTTCACCTCGTCGGCCACCAGGGTATAGAACTCGTCGGGGTTGCCGGAGAAGTCGTCAACCAGAGCGTGCATTCCTCTTCCTCCTGTCTTTTCATGATCTTAGCAGAGGGACCCAGAGCGGATCGAAGAGCGGGCGGGTCGCGGGCGAAGGAAGGAGGACAACTGAGAAGAAGCGAGGGAGTCCGAGAGGGCTACAGTCGGAGTGCCTATGAGGGTCTTCCATTGCACCTCTCATCTGGCGTATCATATTGCTCTCATGAAGGTTATACCTTGCCTCGAAACTGTAACAAGCATACATACCAAGATGACGCCGCATATGTAGGCCCAAGAGAATGACTAACTCATTTTTTCTCAGTCACTTGCGCTTGACACGGCCACTCCATTTGCCCGAATCTCGTTCTCGACGGGGGCGTACCCCGCGAGGAGGGCCAAGATGGAGGCGAGGAGCGCAGGACTTTGGGCAATCGAGGAGGTCTCGCGCTACCTCGGCATCCCGGAAAGCTCCATCTACAAGATGACCGCCAGGGGCGTTATCCCGCATGTGAAGTTGGGCGGCCGGGTGCGCTTCCGCCAGGCGGACATTGACCGCTGGCTTGACCTTCTCGTCGTCTCCAACATGAAGACCCTCGCTCGGGCGAAAGAGATCGCCCAAGCACGCTAGAAAGGAGGAGTGAGACGTGGCATCCATCCACCGGCACAAGGGCAGAAAAGGCCGGGTAACCTGGATCTTGACCCATGGTAAGCCCCCCAACCGGGTGCGCTTCATTGCAGGGCAGAGCCGCGAGGAGGCGGAAGCGGCTCTCGCTCTTTTCAAGCGGACCCTCGCCCATCACGGCAAGGCACCCGAGCGCATCTCCCTTGCCGATGCGATCGAGCGCTACAGGGAGTTCCTTTCGGGAAACCGCTCGCCGGCAACCGCGAGAAGGTATCTCCGAATCCTAGAGACCTTCGCCTCATGCTTCCTCGCCTCACTCCATCCCGAGGTGGAGAGCTTGAAGGACGTGAAGACCTCCCACCTTGAGGAGTTCAAGGCAAGGCGCCGGGCAGGGGAAATCTCCGAGTCGCGCGAGCGCTTGGAGGCAATGCGGGAGCGAAAGCGCGAGCTGCGGGCGAGGGTCGGGGAGGAGCGGCCCGACCGCGCCTCGATGGGCGCCCTCGGGAGTCGGCCCTTGAAAGAGCGCGTCTCCCTTCGGACGGTGCATTACGAAGTCGAAGTCTTGCGCACCTTCTTCCGCTTCGCCGTGAAGCGAAACTACCTCTTCGCGAACCCCATGGAGCACGTCGAAGGACTGCACCTTCCCAAGCGCTCGCTCCCCAAGTTCATGACCGCGGAGGAGCTGTCCCTCTTCTTCGCCGCCTGCGAGAGCGAAGAGCGGCGGGTCTTCTCCATCCTCTTCCTCTCCGGCATGCGCCGCGGGGAGTTGGAGAATCTCGAATGGTCTGACGTGCGATTCGACCTCGGACTCTTGATGATCCAGGAGAAGGCCGAGTGGCGGCCGAAGACGGATGAGCGGGTGATCCCCCTCTCCGAGGCCCTCCGCTCAGTCTTGAGCGAGCAGTACAAGAAGCGCAGGAGCGAGCGATGGGTCATCGCCACTCGCACCGGCGGACCTGAGACGCACCTACTTGAGAAGGTGAAGTCAATCTGTAGGCGGGCGGGGATCGCCCCGCGGGCGGCCACCGTTCACGCCCTCCGCCACTCCTTCGGCGCCCACCTTCGGATGGCCGGAGTGCCGCTGCCCAACATCGCGGACTTGATGGGCCACCGCGATCTCAAAACCACTCAGATATACGCCCGAGTCGAGGTGGAGCACCTCCGGGAAGCTCTCCGGCACCTCGGAGGGCTTCTCCCGCAGACGGAGGTGCCACCCGTTTGTGCCACCCGCAGGCTCCCCGCGGGAAAGGGCGCCGCTAAACCTTCCAGCAAAATGACTTACGGGATGCTTCGAGGGATTGGCGGAGAGGGAGGGATTCGAACCCTCGGTCCGGGTTTACCCCGGACAACTGCTTAGCAGGCAGCCCTGTTCGACCACTCCAGCACCTCTCCGCGGGGCGAGACAGGAGAGCCCATTCTAGAGGCGGCCGTGCGCTGAGTCAAAAAGGCAGCCGTATGGTAGCCTTCCCGCCACCGCAAAGACGCCTGCTGACGCTGCCACGCCTTGGCCGGTCGCAGCGTGGTGGAGGACGGGGCATGATGGGAAATCCTTGTCAACGACCTGACGCGTGAGCCACCCCCGCCCAACCGGACGCGGCCCGGTCGCCGGCCCGCCCGAAAGCTCGCCGGCACTGCCGCCATCACCGCCGGTCCCCCCGGTTCGGACCGGCCTCCAGCCGGCGCCCGGCCTACCGGAGGAGACCCTGGCCGAGGGGGCCGCGCAGGCCCGCGCCGGCGAGTCCGCGTCGCGCCGGCGCGATCTGCGGGCGAGCCTGCTCCTCGGCCTCCTCTGCCTCCTGGTCTACAACGCCAACCTGCGGTCGATCAGCGCCGGCGACACCTACCCGGCACGCTACCTGCCGTTTGCGATCTGGCGGTACGGGAGCGTGTGGCTGGACCCGATCGCGACCATCACCAGGCAGGGCCGCCCCAGCCCCTTCTGGATCGTCCCGGGCCGCGGCGGCCACAGCATCGCGCTCTATCCGGTGGTGCTGCCGGTGCTGGTCGCCCCGTTGTACCTGCCCGCTGCCGCCTACCTCCACCTGCGAGGGTGGACGCAGCAGCGCCTGGAGCGCACCGCCAGGATCATGGAGAAGCTGACCGCCTCGCTGCTGGCAGCGGCGTCGGCGGCGCTGCTCTACCTGCTGTTGCGGCGGCGGGCGGCGCCCAAGGTCGCTCTCCTGCTCACCCTCGCCTTTGCCCTTGGAACAACAACCTGGGTGATCAGCAGCCAAGCCCTGTGGCAGCACAGCCTGGCCGGGCTGCTGGTGATTGGCGCGCTGCTGCTGGTCACCGGTCCGTGCACCGCTCGGCGGGCGCTGGCGGCCGGTGCCCTGTGCGGGCTCATCGCATGCAATCGTCCGCCCGATGCCATCCTGGCGGCGGCAATCGGGCTCTACGCTCTAGGGTGGGCGGGCCGTCGGGCACCGCTTCTCGCCGCCGGGGCGGCGCTTCCCCTCGGCCTGGTCCTCGCCTACAACCTCGTGGCGGCCGGCAACCTGGCCGGGGGCTACGGCATCGCCGGCAATGCCACCTTTTTCGAGCACGACATCCTGGGCGGCGTCGCCGGACACCTGTTCAGCCCGACCCGGGGCCTGCTCGTCTTCTCGCCGTTCCTGCTCTTCCTTCCCTGGGGCTTCCGGCGGGCGCTGCGCGACCGCGGTACGCGCGGCCTCACCCTGGCGCTCGGCGCCGCCGTCGCCTTGCAGATCCTGCTCTACGCCAAGGCCGATTGGCGGACCGGCGCTTCCTGGGGGCCGCGCTGGCTGACCGACCTCCTGCCGCTGCTCGTCTGGATGCTGCCGCCGGCCGTCGCCGCGCTCGGCGGCGCGGGCCGCGTCGCCTTCGTGGCGGCCACCGGCGCGGCGATCGCGATCCAGGCGATCGGCGCCTTCTGGTACACGAGCGCGAGCGACGTCCCGATCTTCGCCGCCAGGGGTGCGAACCGGATGAGGGCCGCCTGGGACCTGCGCAACGCGCCTTTCGTCGCCGAGCTGCGCCACGCCCGCGCGCCGGGAGAGCTGGCGCTCGCGGTCAACGGGAACCTGGACAACGTCACCGCCGGCGGCCGCGCCGCCGCCGGCGCCGTCACCGCCGGCGAGAAGCTCGTCGTCGCCGGCTGGGCGCTCGCCGATCACCGCACGCCGCTGCATGCCGCGGTCCTGCTGGACGGCAACCTGGCGGGCTCGACCTCGGCCTTCTTCGCGCGGCCCGATGTCGCGGCCGCTCTCTCCGAACAGAGCCCGGCCGGCTGGTCCATCGAGCTCGGCACGGCAGGCCTCGCACCCGGCGCGCATCTGCTGGCCGCCTTTGCGCAAGCCGACGACAACGGCGAGCGGCACTTCCTGGCCGAGCGGCGCTTCACCGTCGTGGCGCCGCCGGCCGGCGGCGGTGCTCTCGTCCGCCAGGAGGCGGCGCCGCGGGGGGCCGGGTCCGGCGCGGACGGCGCCCTCGCCGACAGCCTGCGCCACGCGATCACGGCTCTCGGCGAGCGCCAGCAGGCGGCGGGCTATTGGCTCACCTCCTACACCAGCGGCCCGCGCTTCACGGCGCCGCGGCGCGAGATGAACACCTTCCTCACCGCGATGCTCGTCGATCTGCTCGAGCCGGTCGAGACGGCGGCCGGGTTGGGCGAGAACCTGCGGCGCGCGCGGCGTCACCTCGCTGCCCAGATCGAGCCCGGCGGGCTGGTCCGCTACCACGGCCTCCCCGACGCGCCCACCATCCCCGCTCTCGGCTGCGCCATCACCCCGGACGCCGACGACACGGCGCTCGTCTGGAGGCTCGCTCCCGGCGAGCGGCGGGAGATGCTGCCTGCTGCCCTCGCGGTCCTCGCCCGGTACCGGACCGGCGATGGGCTCTACCGCACCTGGCTGGCGCCGCGCGACCGCTACCAGTGCATCGACCCGGGCAGGGACCCCAACCCCGCCGACGTCGGCATCCAGATGCACGTGCTGCTGCTCCTGGCACAGGCCGATCCGCCGGCTGCCCGCGCCCTGTGCGGCGCCCTGGGTCGCGCCGCCTCCCAGGACCGAATCTGGGTCTACTACCACGCGGCGCCGCTGGTGCCCATCCTGCGGCAAGCCGATCTCCGCCGCGCCGGCTGCTCGCTGCGCCTGCCGGCAGCGCGGCTGCGGACGGCGGTGCCCGGGCAGGAGGTCTGGGTCGCCGCGTGCAGGCTGCTGCAACGCTTCATGAACGTGACCGCCGGCGACCCGCCGCCCAGCGCGGCCGAGACCCTGGCCGTGCTGCGCACCCTCGCGGACGCCGGCTTTTCCTCGCTGCGGCGGTCGCCCCCGCTCCTCTATCACAACGACCTCACCGCCTCGACCCCGCGCTTCTACTGGTCGGAGGACTTCGGCTATGCGCTCTGGCTCAGGCTATATTTCGAGAATGCGCGCCAGCGTTAAAGCCCCCACCCGCCCCGACCGCCCTGCCCGCGCTGCCAGCCCTGCCCGCGCTGCCGGCGCCGCACGCGCCGCACGCGCTGCGAGCGGCGTCGGAGCGGCGGCCGCGGGCAACCGTCCGAAAACGGCGGGCCGGCTTCGCCGCTACCTGTCCTGCCTGCGCTACGGCGACATCCTGGTCCTGCAAGGCTCGCCCCTGCTCGGCGCCGTCTTCGCAATGGGAGAGGTGACCGCGGCAAAGGCGGCGGCGCTGGCGGTCTTCGCCGCCGCCAGCTGCTGCCTGGTGGCCCACATCTTCGTGCTCAACGACTGGTCGGGCATGAGCGCCGATCTGAGGGACCCCACCAGGACGGCCGGCGTGTTCGCGACCAGGGGCGTCGGCCGCAGGGAGATCGGCTACCTTGGCATGGCCCTCCTCGCGGCGAGCCTCCTGCTGTTCGGCCGGCTCGGCGCGCGCCCCCTGGGCATCGCCCTGGCCATTGCAGTGCTGAGCGCGCTCTATTCCGGTCCCGCGTACCACGCCAAGGGCATCCCGCTGCTCAACTCGGGTCTCCACTTCGCCGGCGGCGTCCTCCACTTCCTGCTCGGCTACTCGCTGTTCAGCGTCATCGACCGGCGCGGCCTCGAGATCGCCTGCTTCTTCGCGCTGGCCTTCACCGCCGGACACCTCACCCAGGAGGCGCGGGACTACGACGGCGACCGTCTGAATGGGATCAGGACGAACGCGGTCGTCTTCGGCAAGACGCGGAGCTTTGCCGCCGGCCTCGCCGTCTTCACCCTCGCCTACATGCTGCTGGCGGCGCTGGCATTCCAGGGTGTCGTGCCGCGCGCGCTGGCGGCCCTGGCCGTGCTCTACCCCCTGCACCTCTACTGGTCGCTCCGGACCGCCGGCGACGGCCTGACCTTCGAGAGCGTGCGCCGCCTGCAGGCGCGCTACCGCGCGCTCTACGCGATCATCGGCGCGGCCATGCTGGTGGCGCTCCTGCTCGGCGCCTGACCCGACAGCCGCCGTCGAGCGACGGCAGGCCGCCATCCGGGCACGATAGACTGGCGCCGGCCGCCAGGGCCACGGGCCGTGGCAGGCCACCTGCATGGCGTGGCAGGCCACCTGCATGGCACCTGCATGGGAGGGACCGAGGACATGGCGACGAGCGCGAACCGGGCAGCCGACGACGTGGTCATCAATACCATCCGCTTCCTGGCGGTGGACATGGTCGAGAAGGCCAACTCGGGCCACCCCGGTGCGCCGATGGGGCTGGCGCCGCTCGCCTACCAGCTGTGGACGCGGCACCTGCGTTTCGACCCCAAGGACCCCGCCTGGCCCGACCGCGACCGCTTCGTGCTCTCCGCCGGCCACGCCTCCGCCCTGCTCTATGCGCTGCTGCACCTCTCCGGCTTCGACCTGCCGATGTCCGAGCTGCAGCGCTTCCGCCAGTTCGGCTCGAAGACGCCCGGCCATCCCGAGCACGAGCTGACGCCCGGCGTCGAGACCACCACCGGCCCGCTCGGCCAGGGGCTGGGCAACTCGGTCGGCATGGCGATCGCCCAGCGCAAGGCCGCGGCAGCCTTTAACCGCGACGGCTATCCGCTGTTCGACTACCGGATCTGGGTGGTGGCCAGCGACGGCGACATGATGGAAGGGGTGGGCTCGGAAGCCGCTTCGCTCGCCGGTCATCTGCAGCTCGGCAACCTCAAGGTCTTCTACGACGACAACCACATCTCGCTCGACGGCCCCACCGCCCTCTCGTTCGGCGACGACGTCCCCAAGCGCTTCGCGGCGTACGGCTGGCGCGTCGAGCGGGTCGCCGACGTCAACGACCTCGAGGCGGTGGAGGCGGCCATCGCCGCGGTCGAGGCCGAGACCGAGCGCCCGTCGCTGGTCGCGGTGCGCACGGTGATCGGCTACGGCAGCCCGAAAAAGCAGAACACCTCGCAGGCGCACGGCTCGCCGCTCGGCAAGGAGGAGACCGAGGCGGCCAAGAAGTTCTTCGGCTGGCCGCTCGAGCCCACCTTCTACGTGCCGCCGGAAGCGACCGCGGCGTTCGCGACGGTCCGCGAGAACGGCGGCCGCCTGCACGCCGCCTGGCAGGACCTGTGGCGGCGCTACCAGGCAGCCTTCCCCGGCGAGGCCGCCGATCTCGCCGCGCGCCTGGCGGGCAAGCTGCCGGACGGCTGGCACGAGGCGCTGCCGTCCTTCTCGCCGGCCGACGGCGCCATCGCCACCCGCGCCGCCTCGGGCAAGGTGATCAACGCCATCGCGCCGCGGCTGCCGCAGCTGTGCGGCGGCTCCGCCGACCTGGCGAGCTCCAACGATACGCTGATCAAGGGCGAGGACAACTTCGAGCCGGGCAAGCCGGGAGGCCGCAACTTCTACTTCGGGGTGCGCGAGCACGCCATGGGGTCCGCGCTTTCAGGCATCGCGCTGTCGCGGCTGTGGCTGCCCTACGGCGGCACCTTCCTCATCTTCTCCGACTACATGCGGCCGCCGATCCGCCTCGCCTGCCTGATGAAGCTGCAGGTGATCTACGTCTTCACCCACGACTCCATCTTCCTCGGCGAGGATGGCCCCACCCACCAGCCGATCAGCCAGCTCGCCTCGCTGCGCTCGCTGCCGGGAATGACGGTCATCCGTCCCGCCGACGCCTGCGAGACGGCGGCCGCCTGGCGAGCGGCGATCGAGCACCGCGACGGGCCGACGGCGCTGGTGCTCACCCGCCAGGCCCTGCCGATCCTCGAGGAGACCCGCCGGCTCGCCCCGGCCGGGGTGCCGCGCGGCGCCTACGTGCTTACCGAGCTGGCGCCGGCGGGCGCCGCCGACCTCGCAGCGGGCCCCGAGGCGGGCGCCGCCCCGGCGGCGGCCGGCGGGCCAGTCGCGGCTCCGCCGCCGGACCTGCTCCTCCTGGCCACCGGCTCCGAGGTGTCGCTCGCCTACGAGGCGGCGAAGCTCCTGGCGGCCAGGGGAGTGCGGGTGCGGCTGGTGAGCATGCCCAGCTGGGAGCTGTTCGACCGCCAGCCCGCCGAGTACCGCGACGCAGTGCTGCCGCCGGGCGTGCGCAAGCGGCTGGCGGTCGAGGCCGCGGCCCCGTTCGGCTGGCACAAGTACGTCGGACTCGACGGCCAGGTCCAGGGCATCGAGCGTTTCGGCGCCTCGGCGCCCGCCAAGCAGCTGTACGAGCCGTTCGGCTTCACTCCCGGACAGGTTGCCGAGCGCGCCCTGCGCCTGCTCGGCCGCTAGTGGACTGCGACGCAGTCCACTAGAACGAAGCGGTTGGCCGAAGCGAAAGGGAAGGGGCTGGCTCGGGGTCGTCGCGGGCCGCGGGGGGCTGACACGGGTCGGCCGGGACTGGCATCGATCGAGACTTGCGAATATCATCGTCCAACCATGAAACCGCTCCCGCCCTCGACTGCTCCATGGTCGTCCTGGCGCCGGATCTGGTCCCCCACCGCGCTGGCACCGACTGCCCTTGCCGCCTGCCTGGCTTCCCTGACCTGCCTGACCTGCCTTCCGACACCGCCGGCGCGCGCCGCCGACTGGCCGGAGTTCAACGGCGACGGCCGCCACAACGGCAACAACCAGCAGGAAACCATCATCAACTCGGGCAACGTCTCCACGCTGCACGTGCTGTATCACGTGACGCTGCCCAGCGTCGCCGACGGCGCCCCTGCCTTCTTGACGGGGGTCATGACCTCCTCCGGGCTCAAGGACGTGCTGTTCCTGACCACCAAGGCGGGCCACATCCTGGCGCTCGACGCGGCGACCGGCGCGACGCTCTGGTCGCACCAGCCGGCGACCGGACCGAACTACACCACCTCCTCGCCGGCGGTCGATCCCAACGGCCTCTACGTCTACTCCTATGGCCTCGAAGGCAAGGCCCACAAGTACCAGGTGGGTGACGGCACCGAGATCACGACCGGAGGCTGGCCGCAGCTGGCGACGCTCAAGCCGAGCGTGGAAAAGTGCTCGCCGCCGCTCTCGGTGGCGGTGACCAACAGCGGCACCTCCTATCTCTACGTCGCCAACGGCGGCTACCCGGGAGACGCCGGGGACTACCAGGGGCACATCACCGCGATCAACCTGGCGACCGGCACGCAGAACGTCTTCAATACCCAGTGCAGCGACCAGACCGTGCACTTCGTCCAGTCTCCCGGCACCCCGGACTGCTCGACCGGCGTTCAGTCGGCGGTCTGGGCGCGCCCGGCGGTACTGTACAGCACCGAGCTGGACCGCATCTTCTTCGCCACCGGCAACGCCACCTACAACGCCAACACCGGCGGCCACGACTGGGGCGATACCGTTCTCGCCACGCACCCCGACGGCACCGGCACCGGCACGAACGGCCAGCCGCTCGACAGCTACACGCCGGTCGAGTTCCAGACGCTGCAAAACGACGACGCCGACCTCGGCAGCACCGCGCCGGCGCTGCTGCCGGCGATCGCGGGCAGCAACGTCGCCCATCTCGCGGTGCAGAGCGGCAAGGACGCCCAGCTCCGCCTGCTCAACCTCGCGAACCTGAGCGGCGCAGGCGGCCCGGGGCACCTCGGCGGCGAGCTGCAGAAGATCGGCGTCCCGCAGGGCGGCGAGGTGCTGACCCAGCCGGCCGTGTGGGTCAACCCGTCGACCGGCGCCGTCTGGATCTTCGTGGCCAACGGCAACGGGATCTCGGGGCTCAAGATGGCCGTCGACGGCTCGGGCAACCCGAGCCTCGCCTCGATATGGTCCAACGGCAGCGGCGGCACCTCGCCGGTCCTCGCCAACGGCATGCTGTTCTACTTCGGCGGCGGCGGTGTCAAGGCGCTCGACCCGACCACCGGCACCCAGCTGTACAGCGACAGCAGCGCCGGCGGCGTCCACTGGGAAAGCGCGGTCGTGGTGGGCGGGCGCCTCTACGTCACCGACGAGAGCTCCCAGCTGTGGGCCTATGAGCCGAATGCAGCGCCGCTCAGCTTTTACACCATCACGCCCTGCCGGGTGGTGGACACCCGCCAGGCGAATGGACCCTACGGCGGTCCGCCGCTGGCCGGCTCCGGCGCCGTCCGCTCGTTCCAGCTCGCCGGGCAGTGCGGCGTTCCCGCGGACGCCAAGGCGGTTGCCGCCAACGTCACCGTGGTGGGACCGGCCGCGACCGGGTCCTTCCGGGTCGGCCCCAGCGGCATCGTGAGCGGCACCTCCACCCTCAGCTTCAATGCCGGCCAGGTGCGGGCCAGCAACGCCGTCGTCGGCTTGACCGGCGCACCGCTGGGCTTCGCCTCGGTCGAGTCCGCGGCCCCCGGCCCGGCCAACCTGTTGATCGACGTCTCTGGTTACTTCAAGTAGCGCCGCGGCCGGGAGCACCGCCCGTGGCCCTGGAATGCCGGTCGCGGCCTGGCGGTTAGCGCTGACATGCGCCGGGCCAGGCCAGCTCTGCAACCGCTCGAAGAGAGCTGACACGTCCGGCTGGATCGGCCGGCGGGTGGCGGTTCCCCGGCAGGCCCTATCGTTCGAGTCGAGGTCAAGGAGGGGTCGGATGAAGCGCGAGCTGGTCCTCGGGCTGGGCGTCCTATGCGCCGCCACGGCATGTGGCAAGAAGACGCCGCCGCCCCAGCCGCCGCCCGTCGTGGTGGTGGCCGCGGTCGTCCAGAAGGACGTGCCGGTCTACGGCGAATGGATCGGCACCACCGCCGGGGACATCAATGCCCAGATCCGGCCGCAGATCACCGGGTACCTGCTGCGGCGTATCTACCAGGAAGGCAGCTTCGTGCGGCAGGGCCAGCCGCTGTTCGAGATCGATCCGCGCCAGCTCCAGGCCCAGCTGCAGCAGGCCGAGGCCAATCTGGGGCAGGGTAAGGCCAACCTCGCCAAGGCCGAGCGCGACGTGGCCCGCTACCGGCCGCTGGTCGAGCAGCGCGCCGTGAGCCAGGAGGAGTTCGACAACGCGGTATCGGCGGAACAGGTCGCCAGGGCCGCCGTCGTGGCGCTCGAAGCGGCGGTGACCCAGGCGCGGCTCTACCTCGGATGGACCCGGGTGACGTCGCCGATCGGCGGCATCGCCGGCGGGGCCACGGCGCAGGTGGGCGACCTGGTGACGCCGCAGAGCGTCCTGGCCACGGTCTCCCGCGTCGATCCCCTCCGCGTGCTCTTCAACCTGTCGGAGCAGGAGTACCTCCACTACCGCGAGGGCGGCTCCCCGGGCTCCCCTGGGGACGCTGCCGGCGGCCAGCGGATCGGCGAGCTGCAGCTGGTGCTGGCGGACGGCACGGTCTTTCCGCATCCCGGCCGCCTGATCTTCACCGACCGGGAGGTGGACGTGAAGACCGGCACGATCGGCGCCGTCGGCCTGTTCCCCAACCCCGACAACCGCCTGCGGCCGGGCCAGTACGCCAAGGTCCGCGCCGAGACGAGCATCGACAGGGGGGCGCTGCTGGTGCCGCAGAGGGCGGTGAACGAGCAGCAGGGCTCCTACCAGGTTGCCGTCGTCGGGCCCGACGACAAGGCCGATGTCCGCAACGTGCAGGTCGGACAGCGGGTCGGCAACCTGTGGGTCATCGCCAGCGGCCTCCATCCCGGCGAGCGGGTCGTCGTCGACGGCTTCTCGCGCGCCAAGGCCGGCACCCTGGTGAAGCCGCAGGAAGCGCCGGCGCAGACCGCGGCGGCCGCTGCAACCGACGCGGCGGCGACGCCGCCTCCGGGGAAGTGACGCATGTCACGCTTCTTCATCGACCGGCCCATTGTCGCGATCGTCATCGCGATCCTCACCGTCCTGCTCGGCCTGGTCGCGATGGCAGGGCTGCCGATCGCGCAGTTCCCGCAGATCATCCCGCCGCAGATCCAGATCCAGACCAGCTACACCGGCGCCGACGCGATCACGGTGGAGCAGACGGTGGCGACGCCGCTCGAGCAGCAGATGAACGGCGTCGACAACATGCTCTACATGTACTCGGTCAACTCGAGCGACGGCCAGATCACCCTGCGGGTCGTCTTCGACGTCGACACCGACGTCAACACCGACCAGGTCAACGCCATCAACCGGGTCGCGCAGGCCCAGCCCAACCTCCCCACCGACGTCAGCCAGTTCGGGCTCACCTACCGCAAGACCACCGGTTTCCCGATGCTGCTGATCGCGCTCTATTCGCCCCGCGGGACCTACAACAACCTTTTTCTCGGCAACTACGCGCTGATCAACGTCGACGACCCGCTCTACCGCGTGCCGGGAGTCGGCCAGGTGATCAACTTCGGCGCCGCCGACTACTCGATGCGGATCTGGGTCAAGCCCGACCAGCTCGCCAAGCTGGGGCTCACCGTCGCCGACCTCTCCCAGGCGCTGCAGAAGCAGAACACCAACAACCCTTCGGGCCAGATCGGCGCCGAGCCCGCGCCGCCGGGGCAGGAGTTCACCTACACGGTGCGGGCGCAGGGGACGCTGGTCACCCCGGAGCAGTTCGGGCAGGTGGTGGTGAGGCTCAACCCGGACGGCTCGACCGTGCGCCTCAAGGACGTCGCGCGCATCGAGCTCGGCGCCCTCAACTACAAGCAGATCGCGCGGCTCAACGGCAGGCCGTCGAGCGTCATCGCCGTTTTCCAGCTGCCCGGCTCCAACGCGCTGACGGTGGTCCAGGGCCTCAAGCAGGAGATGGAGCGGCTGAAGCAGCGCTTCCCCGACGACCTCGACTACGTGATCTCGCTGGACACCACGGTGGTGATCACCGAAGGCATCAAGGAGATCCTGACGACGCTGCTCGAGGCCATCGGCCTGGTGCTGCTGGTGGTGTTCATCTTCCTGCAGAACTGGCGCGCCACGCTGATCCCGCTGGTCGCCGTCCCGGTGTCCTTGATCGGCACGTTCGCGGTCTTCCCGCTGCTCGGCTTCTCGATCAACACGCTGTCGCTGTTCGGCCTGGTGCTGGCGATCGGCCTGGTGGTGGACGACGCCATCGTCGTGGTCGAGGCCGTCGAGCACAACATCGAGGAGGGAATGGCGCCGCGCGAGGCGACGATCCGGGCGATGGAGATGGTGCAGGGGCCGGTCATCGCGATCGCGCTGATCCTGACCTCGGTCTTCGTGCCGGTTGCTTTCATGAGCGGCATCCAGGGCCGCCTCAACAAGCAGTTCGCGGTGACCATCGCGATCTCGGTGCTGATCTCGGCCTTCAACGCCCTGAGCCTGTCGCCGGCGCTGTCGGCGATGCTGCTCAAGCCCCGCCGGGAGGCGCGGGGCATCCTTTCCCGTTTCTTCGCCGGCTTCAATCGCCAGTTCAACCGGGCCACCAACGGCTACATCACCGCCTCGCGCTTCCTGATCCGCAAGTTCGTGCTCGGCCTGGTGATCCTCGGCGGCTTCGTGGCGCTGGCGCTGCTGCTCGGCAGGTCCGTGCCCGGAAGCTTCGTGCCCGACGAGGACCAGGGCTATTTCTTCCTCAACGTGCAGCTGCCGGACGCGGCGTCGCTGCAGCGCACCGACGTCGCATGCCGCAAGGTGGACGCCATCCTCGCCCACACGCCCGGCATCGGCAATTACACCACGATCGCCGGCTTCAGCCTGCTGTCCTACGTGTCGGCTCCCTACTACGCCTTCTACTTCGTCGGCCTCAAGCCGTGGGAGGAGCGCTCGGGCCCGGGGCTGTCCGCGCAGGGGCTCATCGCGAAGCTCAACCAGGACCTCAAGGCGCAGCTTCCGGAGGCCACGGCGTCTTTCGGCTTCCTGCCTCCCGCCATCCCCGGCCTCGGCGCCGCCGGCGGATTCTCGCTGTGGCTGCAGGACCAGAGCGGCGGCTCGGTCGACTACCTGTACCAGAACCTGCAGCGCTTCCTGACCGCGGCGCGCAAACGGCCCGAGCTGCAGAACGTCAACGCCGTGTTCCGCTCGAGCGTGCCCCAGCTCTACGTCGACGTCGATCGCGACAAGGTGATCAAGCAGGGCGTCCCGATCGGCGACGTGTACCAGACGATGCAGACCTTCCTGGGCGCCGTCTACGTCAACCAGTTCAACCGCTTCGGCCGCCAGTGGCGGGTGTTCATGAGCGGCGAGCCCGAGGCGCGCGCCAATGCCCAGGAGATCGGCCAGTATTACGTCCGCAACAACGACGGCAACATGGTGCCGCTCTCGGCGCTGGTCACCGTCCGGCCCACGGCCGGGCCGGAGTACACCACGCGCTTCAACCTCTTCCGCTCGGCGCAGATCACCGGCTCCGCCTCGGCCGGCCACAGCTCGCAGCAGGCAATGGCGGCGCTCGACGCGGTCGCCAAGCAGGTGCTGCCGCCGCAGATGAGCTACGCCTGGGCCGATCTCTCCTACCAGGAGCAGAAGGCGGCGGGGGCGGCCGGCAAGACGTTCGCGCTGTCGCTCGTCTTCGTCTTCCTCATCCTGGCGGCTCTCTACGAGAGCTGGTCGCTGCCGTGGAGCGTCCTGCTCTCGGTGCCGGTCGCCGTCTGCGGCGCCTTCGCCGGCCTGCTTTTGCGGCACTTCGATTTCGACGTCTACGGGCAGATCGGGCTGGTCATGCTCGTCGGGCTCGCCGCCAAGAACGCCATCCTGATCGTCGAGTTCGCCAAGGACGAGCTCGAGAAAGGGCGGCCGCTCGAGGAAGCCGCCCTGGCCGGCGCCAGGCTCCGGCTGCGCCCCATCCTGATGACCTCGTTCGCCTTCATCTTCGGCTGCGTGCCGCTGTGGGCGGCCAAGGGCGCGGGGGCAGGCGCCCGCGAGATCCTGGGTACCTCCGTGATCACCGGCATGGTGGCGGCCACCGGCCTCGCCATCTTCCTCATCCCGGTGCTGTTCGTGGTGGTCGAGCGGATCTCCGGGGCGGAGCGCCGGCAGCGGCGGGCTCCGGGCGGCGGGGAAGGCCCGCCGCCCCAGGCAGGGCCGCCCGCGCCGGGGCACGAGGAGGAGCCGTCCCGCGACGGCGCCAAGCTCCCCGAGGAAGCGCCCGTGGGGGCACCCGGATGAGGCGGCCGACCGTCTCCTCCCTGGCAGCGACCGGCGCGCTCGCCGCGCTGGCTGCGCTCGCTGCGATCATCGCGGTCGGCCTGGCCGGCTGCACCGTGGGGCCGGCCTACCGGCGTCCACCGGTTCAGGCGCCCGAACAGTTCTACGGCCTCGCCGGCCAGCCCGCCGCCGGGTCGCTTGCCGACCTGCCGTGGTGGGAGGTCTTCCAGGACCCGGTGCTCAGGCCGCTGATCGAGGAGGCGCTCGAGAAGGGCTACGACGTCCGGATCGCCACCGCCCGGGTCGAGGAGGCGCGCGCCCGCTACGGCATCGCCGGCGCGGATCTCTATCCCCAGGCCGGCTACCAGGGCCAGTTCGCGCGCGAGCGGTTCTCCGGCTTCCAGCCCGGCGCCCCTGCCGGCGGCGCCTCGGCGGACGTCATCACCGCCAACGTCAACGTCTCGTGGGAGATCGATCTGTGGGGGCGCATCCGCCGCCTGACCGAGGCGGCGAAGGCCCAGTACCTGGCCAGCGAGGAGGCGCGGCGCGGCGTGGCGCTCACCCTGGTCTCGGAGGTCGCCGCCGCCTACTTCGATCTGCGCCAGCTGGACGAGGACCTGGAGATCGCCCGCCGCACGACGGCGGCCTTCCACGATACCTTCGACCTGTTCAACCGCCAGCTGCAGGGCGGCGTGGCGTCGGCCCTCGAAACGTCGAACGCCGACGCGTCATGGGCCGGCGAGGCGGCGCAGGTGCCGGCGATCGAGAACCAGATCGCCGCCAAGGAAAACCAGCTGTCGCTGCTGCTCGGGCGCCCCCCCGGTCCGATCGCGCGCGGCGCGGCGCTGTACGCCCAGCCGCTGCGGGTGGAGGTCCCCGCCGGGCTGCCGGCGGCGCTGCTGCTGCGGCGGCCCGACCTGCGGCAGCTCGAGCAGCAGCTGGTCGCCGCCAACGCCAACATCGGCGCCTCCGAGGCCGCCTTCTTCCCCACCATCAGCCTCACCGGCATGTTCGGCGGCCTGAGCCCCGACCTGCGGCAGCTGCTCGGCAAGGGGCAGGCGTGGTCGATCGCGGCCGGCCTGACCGGACCGATCTTCCAGGGCGGCAGGCTGCGCAGCCAGGTCGGCGTCGCGAAGGCGCAGTTCGACCAGGCCAGGCTGCAATACGAGCAGGGGGTGACCAACGCCTTCGGCGAGGTCTCGACCGCTCTGTTCGCGCTCGAGAAGCTGGCGGCAGCCGAGCAGGAGCGCCAGCGCGCGGTGAACGCCTACAAGGAAGCGGTGCGGCTGTCGCTGCTGCGCTACAACTCGGGCCTTTCGGCCTACTTCGAGGTCATCACCGCGCAGGAAAACCTGCTCGGCGCCGAGAACGGGCTGGCCCAGGTCCGCCACGACCGCTTGGTGGCGATGGTCAACTTCTACAAGGCCCTGGGCGGCGGCTGGCAGGTGGAAGGGCCCGGGAAGCCGGTCGGAGCGCCGGCAGCCGCTGCCGCCGCGGCGGCAGCGGGGCCGGCGGCGGCGCCAGGCGCCACGGCACACCCGCGGTGACTTCCAGTAACCGAATCCTCGGCGAAGGTCACAGACGCGGGGCGCCCCTCCTGTCCCCGCCGGTTGCGCGCGGCTCACTTAGGTATAGAGGAGGGGTGTAACCCCCAATCTACGCGCGCAGCGCACGAGGAGATCACGCATGAAGAAGCAGCAGAAGAGGATCGTGCTCGATCGCGAGACCGTTCGCCGGCTCGACTCCACGGAGTTCGGCGCCGCCAAGGGCGCCGTCAACTACTCCACGGGCAACATCTGCACCTCCCATACCCCCTACGCCTGCTCGCAGGCCCCCTGCTGACCCGCCCGTAGCTTCCGGCCGCCCGAAGCCCGGCGCGCCGCCTCCGTCCGCGCACGCCCGCGGCGCAGGCGCCGCGCCGGCGTTCGGTCGAACTCTCAACCAGCTTCGCCATCGAGACCCGCGTGCCAGGCGCGCAGCAGCTCGCCTTCGCGCTTCGGCGTGAGGCGGGCGGCCGCGCCTTCGGCGGGCTCGACGGCGGCACCTCGCTCGGCCAGCACCGCGCGGACGCTGTGCGCCAGGGGGCGTAGGGTCAGGCCGGCCGCCATCGCCCGAGAGATGTCCACGGCGTGGAAGCCGCGCAGCTCCGCCGGGACCCATAGCGGCAGATCGTCGAACGGGCGCACTCCCTGCGCTACAAGAAACTCATCGCTCACCCAGGTGAACCGCGCCTCGCTGGCGGCCACCAGCCGGCAGGTCTCGAGCAGGCCGCCGAACGTCAGCCGGCCGCGCGGCGAAGTGGCGTTGAAACGGCCGGCGTCGCCGTGCGCCAGCGCGCCCATCAGCCATGACGCCAGGTCGCGGGCGTCGATGACCTGCAGCGGGTGCTCCGGCCGGCCGGGCGCCAGCACCTCGCCGCCCGCGGCCACCCGCCGCACCCAGTAGGAGAAGCGCTGCATGCGGTCGTGCGGACCGATCAACAGCCCCGGCCGCACGTGCAGCACCCGGCCCGGCATCGCCGCCTCCGCCTCCCGCTCGCACAGCGCCTTGGCGGCGCCGTAGCGGCGATCCTCGCGCGCCTCTCCGGCCGCGGCGCCGGGCGATTCGAGCGGCGAGTCCTCGCCGGGGCCGGCGGCGAAGTCGGCGTAGACCGAGACCGTGGAGATGAAGACGTAGCGCTCCACTGCACCGGCCAGCAGCCGCGCCGTGGCGCGGACCTGCTCCGGCCGGTAGCCGCAGCAGTCGACCACCGCATCCCAACGCCGGCCGGCCAGCGCCGAGAGATCGCAGTCGCGGTCGCCGCGCAGCTTCTCGGCCCGCGGGAACAGCTCCGGCCCGGTGAACCCACGATTGAACAGGGTGACCTCGTGGCCGGCGTCCAGCGCCGCCGCCGCGACGTGCCTGCCGACGAAGCGCGTGCCGCCGAGGATCAACAGCCGCAGGCCTGGCGCCGGCGCCATCGACGGCAGGGCGGCCGTCGTCGGGATCACCACGCGAGCTCCCCGTGCCGCTGCCCGCCGCCCGCCGGACTGGCGTCCACCAGCGTCGCCTCGTGCCCGGCGGGCCGTGCCAGGCCGGCAAGACGCCCGCGTAGCGCCTGTGCCAGAAACGCGACGGCAGGCGGCCTGACGATGGCGTAGTGGTCGCCGGGCAGCAGCTCGATCTCGGCGCCGCCGCCGGCCAGCGCCGCCCAGCCTGCGGCAGGGTCCGTCCCCGCGTGGCGGCGGCTGGCGAGGAGCAGGGTCAGCCGGCCGGGATAGGGCGCGGGCCGGTAGCGGTCCAGCGCCCGGCGTGTCGCGCAGAACAGCGCGAACAGACGCTGCACGTCGTCCATCCCGAGCTCGGGCGGCAGCCGCCCGGCCGCCTGGGCTGCGGCGACCAGCCGCGGCAGACGCAGCTCGGGGTCGAGGCGCCGCAATTCGGCGAGCGCGCTCGCCGCGGCGGCCTCGGAGGTCCCGGCTGCCCCACCTTCTTCGGCGGTCCCGACTGCCCTACCGGTCTCGGCGATCCCGACTGCACCACCGGTCTCGGTGGCCCCGGCTGCCCCACCGGTTTCGGTGGCCCCGGCTGCCCCACAAGCCTCGGCTGCCCCGCCCGCCCCGCTGGCGGCTATCGCCAGCAGATCGGCTGCGAACTGGACCAGCAGCAAGGCCTCGTCCGACTCATCCGCCGGCGGCGGGACCTGCCGGACCTGTCGGACCTGCCGCGAGCGCCGCGGGCGCCTGGCTGCCGGAAAGGGCGCGACGGGCGGCAGCGCCGCCAGCGCCGCCGGGAACGGCGGGGCACCCCGCGGCAAGGGCGAGGGATCGATCAGCGCCAGGAGATCGACCTCGCGCCCGGCCGCCCGCAGCTGGCACGCCATCTCGTAGGCGATCGCGCCGCCCAGCGACCAGCCGCCCAGGGCGTAGGGACCGGCTGGCGAAACCGCCGCGATGGCGGCGGCGTAGTGCGCCGCCATCGCCTCGACGGTGGGGGCGGGTCCCAGGACCTCGAGGTCGGGCAGCTGCAGGCCATAAAACGGCTGGTCCGGCCCCAGGGCGCGCGCCAGCTCGGCATAGCAGAGGACGTTGCCGCCCGCCGGGTGAACGCAAAAGAAGGGCCTTGCCTGGAAGCCGTTCACCGGCGCGGTGAGCTCCACCACCGCCATGCGGGTCGGCGGCGCGGAGCCGGCCAGCAGCAGCGCCGCCAAGCGCTCGACCGTGGCGGCGCGGAACAGCGTCGCCAGCGGCAGCTCGCGGCCGCAACGCTCGCGGATGCGCGCCATCAGCCGGACCGCCAGCAACGAGTGGCCGCCGAGCGCAAAGAAGCTGTCGCGGACCCCGATCCGCTCGACACCCAGCACCTCCGACCACAGGCCCGCCAGCATTTCCTCCAGCGGGGTGCGGGGCGCGACGTGGCCTGCCTCGCCGGCCTGCGTGCCCCGCCGCGGCGGGGGCGCCGGCAGCGCCCGGCGGTCGAGCTTGCCGCTGGGCAGCATCGGCAGGCGCTCGAGGACCACGAAGTCGGCAGGCACCATGTAGTCCGGCAGCTTGCCGGCGAGCGCCCGGCGCAGCTCGTCGACCGCCGGCGCCTCTTCGCCGCGCGGGACGACGTACCCAACCAATCGCTCGTCCCCGGCATCGTCAGACGTGGCGCGGCCGCCGGCGGCGGTGCCGGCGGCGACGCTCCCGTCGCCGGCAGGCGGCGGAGCGGCGGCGAACGGGCGCCACACGCTTGCCACCGCCTCGCGCACCCGCGGGTGCGCCAGCAGCGCGGCCTCGATCTCCCCGAGCTCGACGCGGTAGCCGCGCACCTTGACCTGCCGGTCGATGCGTCCGAGGAACTCGAGCGCGCCGTCGGCGCGGTAGCGCGCCAGGTCGCCGGTCCGATAGAGCCGCCCGCCTCCGGAGAAGGCGGTGCCGCTGCTGCCGCCTTCCCGGGGCTCCGCCGTCGCCGCCGTGCCGAAACCGGCGCCGAAGGGATCGGGGACGAACGCCGCGGCGGTCAGGTCCGGCCGCCCCAGGTAGCCGCGCGCCAGGCAGATGCCGGCGATGCACAGCTCGCCGGGAGCTCCGGGCGGCACCTCGCGCAGGCCGCGGTCGAGCACGTACAGGCGGGCGCCGGCGAGCGGCCGCCCGAGCGGCACCGCGGAGCCGGCGGGCTCGCCGGGGTGGCACCGCCAATCGGCCACCGAGATGGCGGCTTCGGTCGGGCCATAGCGCGCCACCATGTCCGGCGCCGGGTCGAGGACTCTCTCTCCGGCTGCGAACGCGGAGTAGAACAGGCCCGGCAGCTCGCCCGGCACCCGGTCGCCGCCGACGACCACCCGGCGCAGCGAGCGGCAGCCGCGGAACGCCGCTTCGGCGAGCAGTGCCGGCAGCAGCGCCGGCGCGGCGTTGGCGTTGGTCACCTGCTGGCAGGAGACGAGACGCGCCAGATAGGCGGGGTCCCGCTGGCCTGCCGCCGTGGTCAGCACCACGGCGGCGCCCGCCCACAGGGGGGCGAAGATCTCGAGCACCGAGACGTCGAAGCCGAGGCGGGTGCGCTGCAGCACCCGCGCCCCCGGCTCGAGGTCCGCGGCCACCTGGAAGCGCAGCCGGTTGACCGCGGTGCGATGCGAGACAACCACCCCTTTCGGCGCTCCCGTGGAGCCGGAGGTATACAGGACGTACGCCGCATTGTCGGGGCAAGCGCCCGCCGCCGGGGTCCCCGGTTGCCCACCCCTGGGCCGTCGCCGCCCACCGCCGCCGGAGGGTCCCGGCCGCGCTGCCCCGGTCTGCCGGCGCCCGGCGGCACCGGGGCCCGGCGCGGCGTCGAGGACCAGCACGTCGAGCGCCGGCGGCAGCCGGCCTGCCAGGCGCTCGTCGGCCAGCACCAGCCGCGCTCCGGCGCCGGCCAGCACCTGCTCGAGGCGCTCCCGGGGGTGGGCCGGGTCGAGCGGCAGGTAGGCGCCGCCGGCCTTCAGGATGCCGAGCAGGCCGGCCACCAGGGCGAAGGACGGCTCGGCGAAGACGCCGGCCACCGTTTCCGGCCCCACCCCCAGCCGCCGCAGCGCCGCTGCCAGCCGGTTCGCCCACGCGTCGAGCTCGCCATAGCTGAGCGTTCGCGCCGCCTGCTCGTCCGCGCCGCCGGCGACGAGAGCCGTGGCTTCCGGAGCGCGGGCGGCCTGGCGCTCGAAGGGCCCCTGCACCAGCTCGCCGCCGCCCGCGTCCCACGCCGTGGCGTTCCACTCGCAGAGCAGCTGGTGGCGCTCCGCCGGCGCCAGCAGCGGCAGGTCCGCGAGTGGCCGGTCCGCCGCGGCGGCGAGCGCCGCCAGCAGGTTGTGCCACTGCCGGCCGAAGCGCGCCACGGTCGCCGGCTCGAACAGGTCGGCGCGGTACTCGAGGCAGCCGGAGAGCGCCCCGCCGCTCTGGCGCAGCTCCAAGGTGAGATCGAACCTCACCTCGCCCGGCTCGACCGGCAGCACGCTCAGGGTCAACCCCGGGATCGCCGGGACGTCGGGAACGGTCTCGAGCGAGAGCATCACCTGGAACAGGGGCGTCCGCGACAAATCGCGGTCGGGCTGCAGCTCGCCGACCAGTTTCTCGAACGGCAGGTCCTGGTGGGCGAAGGCGTCGAGGGTCGCCTCTCGAACCCTTGCCAGCACCTCCGCCGCCGCCGGCTCGCCGGCCAGATCCAGGCGCAGCACGAGGGTGTTAATGAAGAAGCCGATGAGCGGCTCGGTCTGGGGGTGGGTCCTGCCGGCGACCGGCGTGCCGACGGCGAGATCGGTCTGCCCGGTGTGGCGGTTCAGCAGCGCGGCGAAGGCGGCGAGGAAGGCCATGAACCGCGTGATGCGCCGCTCCCGGCAGAGTCGCTCGACGCTCGCCGCGAGCGGCGCGGCGAGCGCGAGCGGCGAGGACGCGCCAGGTCCGCCGGGCCCGCCGGGGAGAGCGCGCCGCGGACGGTCGGTCGCCAGGTCGAGAGGCCGGATGCCGTCCAGCCGCCGGCGCCAGAAGGCCAGCTCGGCCGCGAGCGCCTCCCCGGAGAGCCGGCGCCGCTGCCAGGCCGCGAAGTCGGCATATTGGATGGGCAGATCGGGGACCGGCGCCGGCCGGCCGCCGCGGGCGGCGGCATACAGCAGGGCCAGCTCGCGGATCAGCAGGCCGACCGACCAGCCGTCGCAAACGACGTGGCTGAGCGTGAGCACCAGCAGGTGCTCCTCGGCGGTCAGGCGGACGAGGCTCGCCCGCAGCAGCGGCGCGCACCGCAGATCGAAGGGCCGCCGGCTCTCCTGGCGCGCGACGCCGCGGGCCTCCCGCTCGGCACGCGGCGCGGGCGGCGCCGGCGGCGCCGGCGGCGGCAGCCGCGAGAGCCGCGACAGGTCCACCACCGCGAGCCGCGGCTCCACGGCGGGCGCGATGACCTGCACCGGCCCCGCCGGCGACAGCCGGAAGAAAGTGCGCAGCGACTCGTGCCGGCGCGCGATCGCAGCCAGGCTGGCGGCGACCGCCGGCACCGCCAGCGGGCCGCGCAGCGACACCGCCAACGGCACGTTGTAGATCGAGCTGCCGGGCGCCAGCTGGTCGAGGAACCAAAGACGCTGCTGCGCGAACGACGCAGGCAGCTCGGCGCCGCCCCGCGGCGTCCGCTCGATCCGCTCGATCCGCTCGACCCGCCCGATGCGCTCGACGCGGTCGATGTGCTCGACGCGGTCGATGTGCTCGGCCGGCACCGCCGGCGCGCCGCCGGCCGCGGAACTGCCGGCGATGCGCTTCGCCAGCTCGGCCGGGGTCGGCGACTCGAAGAGCACGTGGATCGGCACCTCGGCGCCCAGCTCGGCGGCCAGCAGCGCGAGCACGCGGGTGGCGAGCAGCGAGTGGCCGCCGAGATCGAAGAAGCTGTCGTGAAGCCCGACGGCGACTCCGAGCAAGCGCTCGAAGATCTCCGCGATGCGCGCCGCGATCGTGCCGCCGCCACCGCCGCGGCCGGCCGGGCCGGAAACCGTGGCGGCCCGAAGCGCCGCGACCGCCGCGCGCTCCGCCGGCAACGCCGCAGCTGCGGCGCGCTCCTCCGACAACGCCGCCACCGCCGCGCGCTCCGCCGACAACACCGCGGCCGCGGCGCGCTCCGCCGGCGACGCCACCGCCGCGGGCTCGGAGGGGCCCGCCGCGAGGCGCACCGCCGGGACCGGGACGCCCGCCGGCCAGGCAGCGGTAGCGCTTCCCGGCTCGATCCAGCAGCGCCGGCGCTGGAACGGATAGGTCGGCAGCCGCAGGCGGCGCCGCCGTAGCCCGGCCGCAGCGCCGTCGCCGGCGGCGGTGGCATGGTAGGCGTCCCAGTCGATCTCGGCCCCGGCCAGCCACAGCCGGCCCACGGCGCCGGCCAGGACCTCGCCGTCGGCGCCGGGGTCGCGTGGATGACGCATCGCGGCGACCGTGACCGGTGCCGGCGGCACCGCCGCGGCTGCCGGAGTGGACCGCGGGGCGGCCGCGCCAGACCCAGAAGGGGTCGGCGCCTCCCGTACGGCGGCGAGCCGCTGCCGCCGGCGGCGCACCAGGTTGCTCAGCACGCGCCCGGGCCCCAGCTCGAGGAAGATCGGCGCCGGCTCGGCAGCCAGGAGCCGCTCGATCCCGGCCCCGAACCGCACCGGACGCCGCAGCTGGGCGGCCCAGTAGCAGGGATCGGCGGCCTGACCGGCGCCGATCCAGTCGCCGCTGAGGTTGGATATGAACGGGATCGCCGGGGCCGGCAGCCGCATCTGTCCCAGCAGCTCGGCCAGCGGCGCCGCGACCGGCTCCATCATGGCGGAGTGGAAGGCATGCGAGGTGTGGAGGCGGCGGCAGTCCACGCCAAGCTCCCGCAGCCGCGCCGCCAGCGCCGCCACCGCCGCGGCAGGCCCGGAGGCGACGCAGGCGTCCGGACCATTCACGGCCGCCAGCTCGACCGGCGCCGGCAGCAGCGGCGCGAGCTCCGCCTCGCCCAGCTCGACGCTCAGCATCGCCCCGGCCGGTTGCGCCTGCATCAGCTCGCCGCGCGCCGCCACCAGCGACAGCGCGTCGGGCAGGGAGAAGACCCCCGCCAGGCAGGCCGCAACGACCTCGCCGAGGCTGTGGCCGAGCATCGCCCAGGGCGCCACGCCCCAGGACGTCCACAGACGGGCCAGGGCGTACTCGACGGCGAACAGGGCAGGCTGCGCCAGCCGCGTCTGCTCGAGGCCGCCGCCGGCCGCTCGCGCCGGCGAGCCCGCAGGCGGGTAGAGCGCCGCCCGCAGGTCCTCGCCGAGCAGCGGCGCCAGCTGGCGCGCGCACTCGTCGACCTCGCGCCGGAACACCGGCTCGGAATCGTACAGGCCGCGCCCCATGTCCAGGTGCTGCGCGCCCTGGCCCGGGAACAGGAACACCACCGGCCGGCGCGCCCCCTCCTGGCGGGCGCTCCACAACCGCCGCGGATCACGGCCGGCCAGCGCTTCCCGGGCCTCGGCGGCGCCGCCGCAGACCAGGGCGCGGCGGTGCGTGAAGACGCGGCGGCCGGCTTGCAGGGTGTACGCGGCGTCCGCCACGGTGGCGAGGCTGGCTTGCCGCGCGCCGGCGAGCCAGGACGCGAGGTTGTCGGTTGCGGCCTCGAGCGCCTCCTCGCTCCTGGCCGACAGGAGCAGCAGCTGCCAGCGGCGGGCGGGGGCGCACGACGGCGCGGACCCGGCGGCGGGCGCCTCCTCGAGCACGGCGTGCGCGTTGGTGCCGCCGAGCCCGAACGAGCTCACCCCCGCCCGCCGCGGCAGGCCGTCCGCCGCCGGCCACGGGGCGAGGCGGGTGTTGACGAAGAACGGGCTCGCCGCCAGGTCGAGCAGCGGATTGGGCCGGACGCAGTGGAGGCTGGGCGGGATCTCGCGCCGCTCGAGCGCCAGCGCCGCCTTGATCAGCCCGGTGACGCCGGCAGCCGCCCCCAGGTGGCCGAGGTTGGTCTTCACCGAGCCCAGGGCGCAGGAGCCTCGCGGCAGGCCGGCGCCGAAGGCGCGGGTCAGCGCCGCGACCTCGATCGGATCTCCCATCGGCGTTCCGGTGCCGTGACACTCGACGTAGCGGATGGTCTCCGGCGCGCAGCCGGCCCGCTCCTGGGCGGCCGCGACGACCTCCGCCTGGCCGTCGATGCTCGGGGCGGTAAAGCCGACCTTGCCGGCGCCGTCGTTGTTGATCGCGGTGCCCAGGATGACGGCGTGGATGGGGTCGCCATCGGCGAGCGCATCGGCCAGCCGCCGCAGCGCCACGGCCCCGGCGCCGCTGCCGAAGACCGTGCCGTCGGCCCCGGCGTCGAAGGCGCGGCAGACCCCTGAGGCGGACTCGATGCCCCCCTCGTGGTGCAGGTAGCCCGCGGACTGCGGCGAGCGCAGCTCCACGCCGCCGGCCAGCGCCAGGTCGCACTCGCCGCCGAGCAGCGCCCGGCAGGCGAAATGGACGGCCACCAGCGAGGTCGAGCAGGCCGTCTGCACGTCGGCGCTCGGGCCGCGCAGGTCCAGCTTGTAGGAGACCCGGGTGGTGAGGTAATCGAGGCTGTTGCCGATGCTCGCCTCGCGCTCGCCGGCGGTCGCCAGCAGGGCGGGGTTCGAGGCCAGGTTGCGCAGGAAGTAGCCGGGGTTGCCCACCCCGGCGTAGACGCCGATCCTGCCGGGGAAGCGGCGGGGATCGTGGCCGGCCCGCTCGAGCGCGTCGCTGGCGCATTCCAGGAACAGGCGGTGCTGCGGGTCCAGCAGCTCGGCCTCGCGCGGCGGGTAGTCGAAGAAGGCGGCGTCGAAGAGCGCCTCGCCGTCGAGCACTCCGGCCGCCTTGACGTAGCGCGGGTTATGGAGCAGGTCGGCGGCGACCCCGGCGGCCAGCAGCTCGTCCGCGGAGAACCGGTAGATGCAATCGACGCCGTCGCGCAGGTTCTGCCACAGCTCCTCGACGTCGCGGGCGCCCGGAAAGCGGCCGGCCATGCCGACGATGGCGACGCCCTCGGGCCGCTCGCCGGCGGGCCGGCCGGGATGAACGCCGGGGTGGGCGGGGCGAGCCTGCCAGCCGGCGACGCGTTCAGGCTGCCCGGGATCGCCGGGACGCCGCGGTCCGGGCAGGGCTGCCGCCGCCGGCTGGTCGAGCCGCAGCAGGTGCTCGGCCTGGGCGCGCACCGTCGGGTGGCGGAACAGGTCGAGCAGCCGGATCTCCTTGCCGAGACGCTCCTCCAGCCGCGCGTGCAGGCCCGCCAGCAGCAGGGAGTGACCGCCGAGGTCGAAGAAGTTGTCGTCCCGCCCGATCCGCTCGACCCCGAGCACCTCGGCCCACAAGCCCGCCAGCAGCGCTTCGGCCGGGGTGCGCGGCGCGGCGCCGGGCGCGGCCCCTTCGCCGGCGGCGCCGGTGCCCGGCACCGGTGGTTCCGGACCCGGCGCTGCCGCGGCGGACAGCGACTTGCGGTCCACCTTGCCGCTGGGAGTGAGCGGCAGCCGCGCAAGGGACACGAAGGCCGCCGGCACCATGTGCTCGGGGAGCGACCGGCGCAGGAAAGCGCGCAGCTCCGCGGCCGGAGCCGCGCCGCCGGCGCCGGGCGGGCGCGGAACCAGGTAGGCGACCAGCCGCCGGGCGGCGCCCTCGCCGCCCGCCACCACCACCGCCTGCCCGATCTCGGGACGCTGCAGAAGCGTCGCCTCGATCTCCCCCAGCTCGATGCGGAAGCCGCGCACCTTGACCTGGTGATCGATCCGGCCCAGGTATTCCAGGGCGCCGCTGGGCCGGTGGCGCACCAGGTCGCCTGTCCGGTACAGGCGGACGCCGGGCGCCGCGCTCCACGGGTCGGGCAGGAACCTCTCCGCCGTCAGCTCCGGCCGGCCCCAGTAGCCCCTGGCCAGGCCGTCGCCGCCGATCAGCAGCTCGCCGGCCACCCCCAACGGCACCGGCTGGAGCTCCCGGTCGGCGACGTAGAGGCGGGTGTTGGCGAGCGGCCGGCCCAGGCTCTGCACGAAAGCGGCCGCCGCCGGCGCAGCCGGGAAAACGGGCCCGCCCGAGACATACACCGCGGTCTCGGTGGGCCCGTACATGTTCCACAGCTCGACGCCAAGGGCGGGGAGCGCGGCGGCCAGCTCCGGCGGCAGCGCCTCGCCGGTGCACACCGCCCTGAAGCGAGGCGCCACGAGCGCCGCCGGCCATGCCGCCGGCAGTCCCGGCGCCGCCGGCGGTGATGGCGACGGACCCGACGCCGGCCCCTTCCAGCCCGCGCCGAGCAGCAGCCGCCAGGTCGCCGGGGTCGCCTGCATGAAGGTCACCTCGCAGGCCGACAGCCTGTCCGCCAGGCGGCGCCCGGTCGCGCCTTCTTCCCAGTCCACCACCTCGATGCGGCCGCCCACCGCCAGCGGCAGGTAGATCTCCACTCCGGCGATGTCGAAGGTCAAGGTCGCCAGGGCCGGCATCACGTCGGCCGGTCCGAGCCCGGGCCGCTCGGCCAGCGAGCGCAGAAGGCTCACCAGGGCGCGGTGTCCCAGGGCCACCCCCTTGGGCCGGCCGGTCGAGCCCGAGGTATAGAGGATGTAGGCCAGGCTCTCGGCGTCCGCTCCCCCGCCGCAGGGCAGGCCGTCCTCGGCAGCGATGCGCGCCGCGTCCCGGTCCAGGCAAAGGACGTGCGGCGGCCGCCTGCTGCCGGGGCCGCGGGGGGCGCGGGGGCCGCCGGGGCCGGGGTCCTCGCCCGGCGCGATCTCGCGCAGCCGCTCCAGCCAGCGTTCCTCGGTCAGCAGCACCGCCGGCGCGCTGTCGCCGAGCACCAGCGCCAGGCGCTCCGCCGGGTGGCCAGGATCGAGCGGCACGTAGGCGCCGCCGGCCTTGAGGATGGCGAGCAGCGCAACCACCATTTGCGGCGACCGCTCGACGCACAGCGCGACCCGCACCTCGGGCCCCACCCCCAGCCGCCGCAGGGTGCGCGCCAGCCGGTTCGCCCGCGCTTCCAGCTCGCCGTAGGTGAGGGTCGCGCCCTGCCCGGCGACCGCCGCCGCATCCGGCCGCCGCGCCGCCTGCCACTCGACGAGCTCGTGGATCCGCAGCGCTGCCGGGGACAGCAAGGCGGCCGTGCGGCATTCCCCTGAGGGCTCTCCTGGCTGGTCGTTCCACTCCCGCAGCAGCTGCTGGCGCTCGCCCGCGCCGAGCATGGGCAGCTCGGCAACGGCCCTTCCCGGCTCGCCGGCCAGCGCCGCGAGCAGCGTCAGGAAGCGCTCCGCCAACCGCTTGACGGTGGCGGTGTCGAACAGGTCGCGGCGGTACTCGAACGCCAGGGAGATCCCCGCGGGCGTCTCCACGGCATCCACGGTCAGGTCGAACTTGGCGGCCAGGATCTCGAGCTCGCAGGGCTCCATCACGAGGCCGAGGCGCTCCGGCGCGCCAGGCGCCGCCGTGCCGGCCCCGGCGCCGCCGGCCGCCTGCCGCCGCTGCACGGCCGGCCGGCCGGTCCGGGCGTGCTGCAGCGCCAGCATCACCTGGAAAAGCGGCGTCGTGCCCACGTCGCGGGGCGCCCCCAGGCTCTCCACCAGCTTCTCGAAGGGCAGCTCCTGGTGCGCGTACGCCGCCAGGCAGGTCTCCCTCACCCGCCGAACCAGATCGCCGCAGCTGGGACGGCCGCCAAGGTTGGTGCGCAGCGCCAGGGTATTGACGAAGCAGCCGATCAGCCCTTCGAGCTCCAGGCGCTCGCGGTTGGCGATCGGCGACCCGACCGCCAGGTCCTCCTGCCCGGTGACGCGGTACAGCAGCGCGTCGAACGCGGCAAGCAGGACCATGAACAGGGTCGCGCCGCCTTGCCGGGCGCCGCGCCGCAGCTCCGTGGCGAGCGCCGGCGGTATGTGCGAGGCGGTGCGCGCACCGCGGAAGCTCGGCACCGCCGGCCGCGGCCTGTCCGACGGCAGCTCGACCTGCGCCGGGGCCCCGGCCAGCGCCCGCCGCCAGTAGGCGAGGTGGGCATCCAGGACCTCGCCCGCCAGCCAGGCGCGCTGCCAGGCGGCGAAGTCGGAGTACTGCAGCGGCGGCTCCGGCAGCGGCGGGGGACCGCCGGCGGCAAACGCCGTGTCCGCCAGCAGCGACGTCAGCTCTTGCAGCAGGACCGCCAGCGACCAGCCGTCGGCGACGATGTGGTGCAGCACCAGGACCAGCAGGTGGTCGCGGACGCCGAGGCGCAGGAGGACGGCGCGCAGCAGGGGCGCCGCGGCGAGGTCGAACGGCTGGCGGCCGAGCGCGGAGCCGACGCCGCCCCTGCCGAGGGCGGCGGCGGCGGCGGCCTCCCTGAGCGCCGACAGATCCACGATCGGCAGACGCAGGGTGAGCCGCGGGGCGATCCTGGCCGCAGGCTTGCCCGCGACCGCCGGATACGCGGTGCGCAGGACCTCGTGACGGCGCACGATCTCGTCGAGGCACCGGGTCAGCACGCCCGGCGCCAGCTCGCCGCGCAGGCGCAGGGCGCCCGGCAAGTTGTAGGCGGCGCTGCCACGCGTCAGCTGCTCGAGGAACCAGATGCGCTCCTGGGAGAACGAGAGCACGAGGCCGTCGCGGCCGGCCCGGCGCGCCAGCGGCGGCGGGCCATGCCCCGGCTGGCCGGCGGCGGCGGCCGCCGCGATCTCCCGGGCCAGGGCCTCGACCGTCTGGAGCTCGAAGACCCGGCGCATCGGCAGCTCGACCCCGAAGGTCCGGCGGATGCGCGCCACCAGGCGGGTGGCCAGCAGGGAGTGGCCGCCGAGCTCGAAGAAGTCGCCGCCGGCGCCGACCTGTTCGACCCCCAGCAGCTCGGCCCACAGGCCGGCCAGCAGCTCTTCGACCGGCGTGCGCGGGGCGATGAGGTCGCCGGTCCTTCCTTCCCGGGCCGCCGGCGCCGCGGGTTGCGGCAGGGCCTTGCGGTCGACCTTGCCGTTCGGCGACAGCGGCAGCCGTTCGAGGAAGACGAGGGCGCCGGGCACCATGTAATCCGGCAGCCGCTGCCGCACGAAGTCGCGGAGGGCCGCGGCCGCGGGCCGCGCCGCCTTGGGGAGCGGGCCCACCAGGTAGGCGGCCAGCCGCCGGTCGGTCCCCTCGCCCCAGGCCGCCACCACCGCCTGGTCCACCGCCGGATGCCGCAGCAGCGCCGACTCGATCTCGCCGAGCTCGATGCGGAAGCCGCGCACCTTGACCTGGTGGTCGATGCGGCCCAGGAACTGCAAGTAGCCGTCCCCCCGGTGCCGCACCAGGTCCCCGCTCCGGTACAGCCGCTCGCCGCTCTCGCCGGCCGCCGCCGCCCACGGGTCCGGCACGAACCGCTCCGCCGTCAGCTCTGGCCGGCCCCAGTAGCCTCGCGCCAGCCCCAAGCCGCCGATCAGCAGCTCTCCCGCGGCCCCCAGCGGCACCGGCGAGAGGTCCCGGTCCACCACGTGGAACCGCGTGCTGGCGATCGGCCGGCCGAGGGCCACCACGGCGGCCGCCGCGGGCGCCGCCTCCTCCTCCACGACCCGCCGGGCCGCCGAGTACACCGCCGTCTCCGTCGGTCCGTAGGCGTTCCACAGCTCTACCCCGCGCGCCAGCAGCGCCGCCGCCAGCTCGCGCGCCAGGGCTTCGCCGCCGGACAGTGCCTTGAACCGCCGCCCCGCCGGCAGCCGCTGCCCTTCCCAGCCCGCGTCCAGCAGCAGCCGCCAGGTCGCCGGCGTCGCCTGCATCGCCGTGGCCGCGCCGGCCGCAAGGCGAGCCGCCAGCCGGCTGCCGTCGGCAGCGTCCTCGGCGCTCACCACCTCCACCCGCCCACCCACCGCCAGCGGCAGGTAGATCTCGAGCCCCGCGATGTCGAACGCCAGGGTGGCCAGCGCCGGCATCACGTCGCCGGCGCCGAGACCGGGCCGCTCGGCCATCGCGCGCAGGAGATTGACCAGCGCCCGGTGCGGCAGCCCCACGCCCTTCGGCCGGCCCGTCGAGCCCGACGTATAGAGGATGTACGCCAGCGTTTCCGGCCCGCCGTCGCACGCCGGGTCTGCCAGCCGTGCGCCATCCTCGGCGGCGATTTCGTTCCTCTCCCGATCGAGGCACACGATGCGTGGCCCGCTCGCGCCGGCGGCCGCCAGCCAGCGCTCCTCGGTCAGCAGCACCGCCGGCGCGCTGTCGCCCAGCACCAGCGCCCGCCGCGCCGCCGGGTGGCCCGGGTCGAGCGGCACATAGGCCCCGCCCGCCTTGAGGATGGCGAGCAGCGCCACCACCATCTCCGGAGTCCGCTCCACGCACAGCCCCACCCGCGTCTCGGCGCCCACCCCCAGCCGCCGCAGGTACCGCGCCAGGCGGTTCGCCCGCGCCTCCAGCTCGCCATAGGTGAGGGTCACGCCCTGCCCGGCCACCGCCGGCGACCGCGGCCGCCGCGCCGCCTGCCACTCGAACAGCTCGTGCACCCGCCGCGCCGCGGGCGACAGGCGGCTTTCTCCCGCGGCTCCCTCCGCCGCGCCGCGCGCCGGGCCGGACCGCCATCCGGCCGCCGTGCCGGCCGCGCTCCATTCCACCAGCAGCTGCTGCCGCTCGCCGGCGCCAAGCAGCGGCAGCTCCCGGATGCTCGGCCGCCGGCGCCCCGGACCGCGCTCGCGGCCGCCTTCCGCCGCGGCAACGGCGGCCAGGTTGCCCAGGTGACCGAGCATCCGCTCCGCCGTCACCCCGTCGAACAGGTCGCTGCTGTACTGCAGCGAGGCGGCCAGCCCGCCGTCCATCTCGACCGCCAGCAGGCTCACGTCGAACTGGGCGCTGCGCCGGTCCAGCCGCACCGACTCGAGCACCGGCCCCCGGCCCCCACCCAGAGCGATCTCCGCCCCGGCCTCGCCGAGCGCGAAGCCGCCGAGGCCCCGCTCGCGCTCGCGGCGCTCCCGGTACAGCGCGAACATCGCCTGGAAGATCGGCGAGCGGCTGGCATCCCGTTCTCCACCCTGCCGCTCGGCGAGCAGCGCGAACGGGAAGTCCTGATGGGCGAACGCCGCGAGCGCGCTGTCCCGCACCCGTGCGAGCAGCGCCGCGAAGTCCGGCGCGCCGGCCAGGTCGCCCTCGACCACCACCGGATTGACGCAATAGCCGACGACACCGGCCAGGCCCGCACCCGGCGGCCCGGCCGTGCCCCGCCCGGCGGCAGGCGTGCCCACCAGCAGGCGCTCCTGGCCGCCGTGGCGATGCAGCAGCACCATGAAGGCCGCCAGCAGCGTCATGAACGGCGTCGCCCCCGACCGCCGGCCGAGCGCCTGCAGGCCCGCCGCCACCTCGCGGCCCAGCCGCAGCCGCCGCGCGCCGCCCCGGAAGCTCGGCAGCGGCGGCCGCGGCCGGTCGGCCGGCAGCTCGAGCGCCGGCGTTCCCGGCGGCAGCGCGGCCTGCCAGAACGCCGCCAGCCGTTCTCCCTCGGGCCCCGCCAGCAGCCGCGCCTGCCGCTCCACCAGCTCCTCGTAGGAGCCGGCGAGCGGCGCCAGCTCCTCGCCGCGGTAGAGCGCACCCAGCTCGCCCACCAGCAAACCCAGCGACCAGAAGTCGGCGACGGCGTGGTGCACGGCCAGCGCCACGAACAGCTCGTCCGCGCGCTCGGCGCCGCCCATCGCCGCCCGCCGGAACAGCGCGACTCGCAGCAGCGGCCCCGCCGTCAGGTCGAACGGCCGCTCCGCCTCCTCGGCAAGCCGCGCCGCGAGCCGTGCCTCGCTCCAGCCGCCGGCGTCCTCCTCGATCCAGGCGACGCTGCCGCCGGCGTGGACGACTCGCACGCCGTCCTCGCCATCCGCCTCGAAGGTGGTGCGCAACGCGGCATGGCGTTCGACCAGCGCCAGCAGCGCCCGCCGCAACCGCGGCGCGTCGAGCTCGCCGCGGACGCGCGCCGCCCCGCCGAGGACATAGGCCGGATTGCCGCCCGGCACCAAGCGGTCGAGCAGCCAGAGCGCCCGCTGGCCGTGCGACAGCGGGCGGCGCGCGGCGACGTCCGGACCCCAGGCCGCGGTAGCCGCCTCGGCGGCCCCGACCTCGCCCTCGGCCGCAGCCGTGGCTGCCGCGGTGGCTGCGGTCGCCGCGGCCTCCGGCCGCGCCGCGATCAGCTCGCCCAGCTCCGCCAGGCTCGCGCCTTCCAGCAGGGTGGCGAAGGGCACCTGCACGCCAAGCCCGGACTCGATCGCCGCCGCCAGCTCGGCCGCTCCCAGCGAGTCGAGACCCTGGGCGATCAACGAACGGTCGGCCCGCAGCCGCGCGGGGTCCACGGCGAGCGCCCGCGCCGCTTCATGGCGCAGAAAGGCCGCGATCGCCGCCGGCTGCCGCGCCGCGGGCGGCGCGCCGGGGACGCCCCCGCGGTCCGGCCCAGCGCCGGCGCCGTCCCGCTCCGAGCGGCGACCGCCCGCCGGGTTTCGCTTCCCAGTCAAGTGTCCAAAGCTCCTGGCGCCCGTGGACGGACCTTCGGCGGGCCAGCTGCGGGGCACGACGCTCGCGGCGCCTGGTAGCCCAGGCGCGGTCCTCGGCGCGTTCAGCGCGAGGCGGTCATCGATTCAATATACCCAATGGGTTCGAGAAGCGATGCGACGCCGATTGGCAAGCAGACGTCAATCGGACTGACGGATGCGGCGGATCTTGACGGTCCGCCCCGCCCGCGAGCGCTCGCGGGCGGGGGGATCGCCGGCAACGGCCTCAGGGCTTGATCTGGTTGGGATTGGTGCAGGCGTTGGGTTTGCCGTTGACGTAGTAGTCCCCGTACTGCATCGCCGCCACCTGCAGCTGCAGCGAGGTGTCGAGCGACATCGCGTAAGGGTAGTTGCCGCCGCTGTAGGCCATGGGGAATTGCGTGGTCTGGAAATAGTTGACGTTGAGCTGCGAGTAGTTCGTGCACAGGCCGGTGAAGCCGAAGATCGACGGCAGGTTGGAGCCGTAGGAGGCGATCTGCCCGGTGGGCTGGGCATAGCCGCCGCCGTGGCACGAGAGGCACGAGGAGAGCTTGTTGTCGACCGGTCCCGCCAGGCGGTGCTCGCAGCCGAAGTGCTGCCGCTTGTCGTCAGGATCGCGCAGGACGCTTTGGTGGGCAGCGATGCTGACGCCCTTGGGCACCGCCGGATAGGTCCACTCGTCCATGCCCCACTGCAGGCCGACGGGCGCCAGGTGGTCCCAGGCGGTGCCGCCGGAACCGTAGTCCGCGTAGTACGCGAAGGTGCCGTACACCCAGCGAGTGGGCGAACGGGGGTCGACGACCGCAACGTCCATCTGCACCAGGTGGACCGGGCGGGGGGCGCGCTTGCACTCGTAAGCGCCTTCGGGCGTCTGTTCGTGGCGGTCCACGGTCCAGGCCGGCGACCCCTTGAGGTACGGCACCTCCTCCGGCGTGGCGGTGGTGAAGAGGAGCTTGGCGACGACGGTGCCCTCCGGGAAGGGCATGCCGGCGGTGAAGGTCTGGCCTCCCTTCGCGACGGAGGCCGGCCGGCCGTCGGGCGGCCATGCCTGGCCGACGCTCCAGCCGCCCCATTGGTTGTACATGCCGAACGCCCAGGTCTCGAAACCGTACTTCCCACCCTCGAGGTTGCCGCGGACGAGGTGGCTGCGGCCCTCCGCTCCGAGCTGCTCGACGTCCTTGGGAGCGAGCTGCAGCAGGTGTGCGGCGAAGCCCTCGGCGCCGCCGTGGAAATCCTCGAGACGCGCCGTGCGCTCGTTGGTCATGCCATGCACGAACTCGCGGCCCTGCGTCGGATCGTAGGCCATCCAGGGGACGTGGAACCAGCGCGTCTCCCTACCGACCTTGACGCGCCAGCCGATCTCGTTGCGCAGCTCGGCGTCCTGTCCCTCCTTGACGTAGTCGAGGACGTCGGAAAGGTATTTCGCCCAGGCCGCGTTCCAGACCGGCGCGGGGCCGTTGAGGTCGGTCGAGAAGTCGACGTCCACGTCCAGCCACTTGCACACCTGCTTGGGGCAGGGGCCCGGCTCCTGCTGCGGATAGTTGTGGCTCAGGTGGAAGACCGGTCCGGTCCAACCCGGCGGCGGCGGCACGACGGCGTTGCGAAAGGCCAGCTGGTGGGCGGTGGCCGCCTTGGCCGGTGTCACGGCCTTCGGGCGGGGAGAGTGCTCGGCCATGATCGCGGCCGTGCCCGGCTTCTCGGGCGTCGACTCGGCCCCCGGGCCCGAGGCCGCCGCGGCGGCAGGCGAAACGACGACGGTCATCGCGAGGATGGCCACTGCGAGGATGGTCACTGCGAGGACGGACCCGGCAACGGCGCTGCGCCAGCAGGTGCTGTTCCTCATCTCTCCTCCTTGGGACGCGGCAGGCGAACTGCGCACGGCGCACCACGCCCCACCACGCGAAACGATTCGCTACTGATTTAAGCAAGATTCTACGCGGCTACCCGGGTGCCCGCAAGGGTGGCGCGCCGCCGATGCCGCTCGAACCACGCGGGCCGCGCGGGCCGCGCTGACGGACCAGGTCCAGCGCCACGGCCAGCTCCTCGACACCGCGCCGGATCTCCCGGGTGTCCACCGCGGCAAATCCAAGCTGCAGGCCGTCGCGCACCAGCGGCGCTCGGCTGTAGCGCTGCAGCGGCGACACCTCGACGCCGCGCTCGGCCGCGGCCCGCGCCGCCGCTTCCCCGTCGATGCCGCCGCACAGCCAGCCGGCGGTCTGCAACCCGGCCTCGACCCCCGAGATCTCCAGCAGTCCCGACAACCGCTCCCGCGCGCATGCCAGGAGGACGGACAGCCGCTCCGCGTACACCTCCCGCATCCGCCGGACGTGGCGCCCGAAGTGTCCCTCGGCGATGAAATCGCGCAGCACCGCCTGCTCGAGCAGCGGCGCATGCCGGTTGGTGATCGATATCGCCGCCGCGACGCGCTCGACGAGGTCCGCCGGCGTCACCAGGTACCCGAGCCGGAGCGACGGGAACAGCACCTTGCTGAAGCTGCCGGCGAACAGCACCAGTCCGTGGCGATCGAGGCCCTGCAGCGCGGGCGCCGGGGGTCCCGAATAGCGGTACTCGCTGTCATAGTCGTCCTCGAAGATCGCCGCCCCCGCGCTCCGTGCCCAGTCGAGCAATTGCAGGCGCCGCGGCAGGCTCATGCTCGTGCCCAGGGGCAGCTGATGCGCCGGAGTGACGTAGACCAGCCGCACGCCCCGCAGGCGGCGGTCCGGCAGCCGCATGCCCTCGCCGTCCACCGGCGCCGTGACGATGCTGGCGCCGCAGGCCGTGAAGACACGCGCCGCGCCGGCGTAGCCGGGATCCTCCATGCACACCCGATCCCCGGGATCGAGAAGCAGGCGTGCCGCCAGGTCCAGGGCCTCCTGCACCCCGGAGACGATCGCGACCTGCTCGGGGACGCACACCACGCCGCGCGACACCGTCAGGTACTCGGCCACCACCTCCCGCAACGGCCGGTATCCCAGCGGACCGCAACCCAGCAGCAGGCTGCTCGAGGCGCGCCGCAAGCGCCGCGACGCGATCTGCGCCCACAACGTCGTCGGGAACAGGTCCAGGGCCGGCTGGTCGGTGCGGAAGGCGCGGGCCGGCAGCGCGCCATGCACGGGCAGCGGGGTCACCCGCGTGCCGAAACCCGAGACCCGGCGTGGCCGTGGAGGCGGCACCGGCGGCGGCGTGCCAGCCTTGCGCCGGACCTGGAGCAGCTCGTCGGGCAGCACCTTGTTCACGAAGGTCCCCGAACCGACGCTGCCCTCGAGGTAGCCCTCCGCCTTCAGCTGCTCGAAGGCGCTGACGATGGTGCCGCGGGACAGTCCAACCTGCCCGGCAAGATCGCGCGTCGCCGGCAGCCGCGCCCCGGGGCGCAGCCGGCCCTCGAGGATCTCGGCGCGCAGGGCGGTGCACAGCCACCGGCAGGCGGGCGCGGCAGCGTCCCGCGGCGGCAGCATCAGCGCGAAGGTGGTGGTGCGCTTCGCCATGGGCGATGGAGAACGGCGGCGGGCGGCTCCGGACCGCGAAAGTGGTCCAGTCGAAATACCATAAATGGATCTCGTGATCAGGTCAACTGACGGCTATCGTCGCGTTCGGGGAGCCAGTCACGACGCCGGCTTCCCGACCCAACGAGACGAACGGCTCTCAGGAGGGCACAACATGAAACCACGCCTCAGCTATGCCAAAGCCGCCCCGGGCGCGTACGACGCCATGGACGGGCTGGAACGCTACCTCAAGGACTGCGGGCTCGACGAGCGCCTGCTCCTGCTGATCCAGCTGCGGGCCTCGCAGATCAACGGCTGCGCCTACTGCCTCGACATGCACTGGAAGGACCTGGTGGCCATCGGCGAGAGAGAGCAGCGGCTGTACTCGCTGGACGCCTGGCGGGAGTGTCCGTACTACACCGATCGTGAACGTGCGGCCCTGGAGTGGACGGAGGCCGTGACCCTGATCGCCAGGGACCACGTTCCCGATGCGGTGTACGAGGCGGCGCGCCGGCAGTTCAGCGAGAAGGAGCTGTGCGACCTGACTCTCGCCGTGGCTGCCATCAACGCCTGGAACCGCCTGTCGATCGCCGCCCGCACCGTCCCCGGCGCCTACCAGCCGGCCAGGGCCGCCGCCGCTGCCGCCACTGCCACTGCCACTTGATCGTCCGGGGCGGAATGGTTTGGATGGGGCCGGGCCCGGCTCGCCGGCGCAGCGCCGGCGAGCCGAGGCTCGAATCAGGTCACGGACAGGTGGCGAACGCCGCGGTGTCCTGGATGGGCTGGAACTGCTTGCCCTGCGCGTTGGTGTAGTGCTTGATGGTGCCGTTCTTGCTGTCGGTGACGCTGATGTCGACCTTGACGTTGGTCAGGCCTCCCGCGAACACCCAGAATCTCTGATTCAGGGCGCAGCCGTCGAGCACCTTGATCACCATCTCGACGTTGCTGCTGCTGAAGAACCAGAAGTAGCCGGTGTTGTCGGTGAGCTGCACTCCCGTGCCGCTCCCGGTCTGCCCTTGCGCCGTGGTCCAGGTGGCATTGACCACGAAGCGGGAGCCGTCGAGCAACAGGGTGCCGGATACGGAGGGATCGACCGGGGAGGCCAGGGCCGCAGCGACGGACGGAGCCAATGCCGTAGCCGGGGCGGCTGCCGCGGCCGGGATCTGGGCAGCGGCCGCGGACGGGGCCGGCGCCGGGGCGGTGACCGGGGCCGGCGCCGGGGCGCCGGGGGGGGCTGCGCCGTGGGTGCCGGAGCAGGCGAAGGCCGAAGTGTCCTGGATCGGCTGGAACGGAGTGTTCGGCGGGTTGTGGTACGTCTTGACCGCGCCGGTCACCGTGTCGGTCACCGTGATGTCCACCTGGACGTTGGTCAGTCCTCCTGCGAACACCCAGAATTTGGAGTTCAGCCCGCAGCCATTGAGCACCTTGATCACCATCTCGACGTTGCTGCTGTTGAAGAACCAGAAGTAGCCGGTGTCGTCGGTGAGCGGGACCGCATTGCCGGCCCCGGTGCCCCCTCCCTGCGCCGCGGTCCAGGTGACGTCCACCGCGTACCTGTTGCTGTCCAGGCACAGGCGCGTGGCCGAGGCCGCGCAGGGCGGCGGGTTGGTGCCGGCCTGGATGAGTTTCGTCTGGAACGCCGTCTGCTGGCCGTTGCTCACCGCCAGCTCCATGGTGTACATCCCCGCCGTGGTCCACGCGTGGCTCGCCGTCCTGCCCGTGGCCGTGCCGCCGTCGCCGAAGTCCCAGTTGTAGGTGAAGGGCTCGGTGGAAGTCGCCGTGAACGATGCCGCGTGGCCGATCTGGACCGTGCACTCGTCGAAGCCGAACAGGTTGACGCACGGTGCGTCGGTGGTGAAGGTCGCGTCGGGGGCCGGCAGCTGGCCCACGGGGACGGCCCGGTACGCCCGCGAAATGCAGGTGCCGGTGGGGCACGAGGGATCCACGCCGGGGGCGGTGACGGTGAGCGTGACGCCGTAGGCGCCGATGGCGCCGTAGGAGTGGGTGATGGTGGCGCCCGATCCGCCGGTGCCGTCGCCGAAGCTCCAGTTGTACGTCTGCGGATTGCCGGTCGAGGAGGTGGCGTCGAAGGTGACGGGCTGGTTGGGCTGGGGCGAGGTCGGGCTGAAGTTGAAGTTGGCGTTCAGGTTGTTGCCGCCGCTGCTCGCGATGAGGACCGACCGCAGCCCGCTCGCCGTTCCGCAGGCGGAGTTCTGGGCGGTCACGCTCTTCTGGCCCGCGCTGCTCCAGGAGACCTGAATGCTGCTGCCGGCCGTGCCGCCGAAGACGTTGCCGCCGGAGGTGTTCCAGCTCCAACCCGACGGATTGGGAGTACAGATTGCGGCGTCGGCGGTGAAGGTCAACATGTCCCCGGGCGCGCCCGAGGTCGGACCTCCCACGAAGATGGTCGGCGACGGATTGCCGTTCGAGTTCCAGTGATGGATGTCGAAGAGTGAAAGTGCGGCGCGATAGAAGTAGCTGCCCACGAACTTACCCGAGCGCGGCATGATCTGGTTGAACCCGGTCGGGTTGCCGCGGTAGTACCAGCCCCAGTAATTGGCGGGGCTCACGTCGCGGGGGCTGGCGGGGTTGGTGACGTCGAACAGCCATTCTCGCTGGCTGCCGCCCTGGCACTCGTCGTCCGAACCGAAGTAGACGAACGGCGTGCCGCCGCTGCGCGAGAAGGTCGCGTAGAAGCTTGCCGTGCCGCTGTCCAACTGGCGAGTGGCCAGCGGGCTGCCGAGCCCGGACCCGCAGCCGCCGACGATGCAGCTGACGTCGTAGAAGCGGGCATCCGTGTCGGTGCGCAGCGCCAGGTAGTAGGTGGTGCCCTGCTTCCACATCGCGACGCCGTACACCGAGGTCGAGGGCAGCGCCGAGAGCCGCAGACTGGGGTTCGTCGGCTGGGTGACATCCCAGATCTCGAAGCCGGCGCCCGCTCCCGAGGACAGGACCAGGAAGTTGTCGACCCCCGCCACGTAGGACACGGAGATCCTGCCACTGCTGCCGCCGAGCATGCCCTGGTAGACCCCCGGACATTTCACCGTCTCGCCGGTGGCCGGCACGGCCTCGGCGCAGTGGTCATACGTCAGCGCCGTGGTCATGTCGTAGATGAAGAGTCCGCCGCTCGGAGCTCCCGAAGGCGAGGCCAGGAACGCGTACTGGCGGCCGTTCAAGGTGGCGGCGTAGGCCTGCGCGCCTTCCTTCTTGTAGCTCTGGTAGGCCAGCTTCGGCAGCGCCTTGTTGGAGAGGTTGACGACCGCGAGGCCCATGCCGGAAAGACCGGCCATGGCGGCGACGGTATCGACCCCGTCCGGGGTCGCGACATGCTGCAGCGGCAGCTTGATCTCCGGGTTGGCCGGGGACACCGGGAAGTCGGAGAGGGCAAGCTGGCCGAGGGGGGCCGGGGTCGCCGGGGTCGAACGCGCGTCCCAGACCTCGAGCCCATAGGCGAGCGCCGTCAGGACGTAGCCGTTCTCGGTGTCGATCGACATGAACCAGGGGAACTGGCTGTAGGGCTCGACCTCGTCGTTGAACGCCGTCGAGTCGCGGCAGAAGGCGGGGCCCTGGGTGCCACATAGGGTGAACGAGCCTTCCGCCGGCTGGATCTCGCCCCAGAAATTGCTCGGCACCGGCACGGCGGGGGTGGCGCAGCTGGCGAACCCGCAGCCGGAGCGATCGCAGGGCTGAGCCTGCGCCTGGATGGCGGCAAAGACTCCGGCGACAGCGCAGCCGGCGAAAAGCAGCCGCCGCCAGGAGGAAGGTTTTGGGGATGCGGCGAAAGCGCGAATCTCTCTCATGGGACAACGCTCCTCGGAGAAGGTCCAGAAACTATGCCATAATAGCATCCCTCGATCGTCGTGGCTAGTGCCTGCGACCGCTCAGAGCTCGTAGCGCAGGACCAGGCGCGCCGCCCGCGGCTCCGTGGGGTGGAAATGCACGTCGCTCACCCCGCCTGCAGGCTCGCCCGGCAGCCGAGAGGCATAGTAGTAGTCGATGTCGCTTGCCTTGGCGTCGAACAGGTTGAACACCTCGAGGCCGAGATGCAGGCCGTGGTCGAAGCGGTATCCCACGTCCATGTTGACCAGCGAGGTCGAGTGCGAGCGCACGCTGTCGTCCTCGATCAGCGGCCGCGGACCGAAGTAGCGCCAGCGCAGGCTGCCGTCGAGGCGGTCGAAGGCGAAGAGGGTCGCCCCCACCGCCGCCGCGCTCTCGATGGCCCCCGGGATGTGCTCGCCGACCGGCTCGAAGTCGGTGAAACGGGCGCGCGAGGCCGAGTAGTCGGCGTCGAAGGCCAGCCATGACAGGGGCTGGTAGAAGTTCTGCACCTCGATGCCCTGCCGGCGGCTGGGGCGCCCCGCCAGGGTGGTGCCGGCGTCGCCCGAGAACACCAGCTCCGAAGCGAGATCGAGCACGAAACAGGTCACCGCCGTCCGCAGGTGCGGGATGAGCGAGGTGCGCACACCGACGTCGGCGCTCTTCGCCCGCACCAGCGGCGACACCGGCTGCACCGGCTCGCCGGTCCGGGGATCGACGTGGATGGTCGCGCCGCGCGCATCGTTGCTGTGGAAACCCTCGCCGGTGTTGACGTAGAGCTCGGTCTCCTGCCACGGCCCGAGCACGAACGACAGCTTGGGCGAGACGATGGCGTCGCTCTCGAGGCCGGAGTTGACCGGCAGGTTGCTGTCCACCTTGAAGCGGAAGTAGTCGGCACGCGCTCCCGCCAGCATGCGCAGCCAGCTCGTCCAGCGCACCTGGGCCTGGGCGTAGGGACCGGCCGTCAACTGCTGGATGGCGTCCTCGCGGGTGAGCGACAGGACCTGCCGCGCCTCGGTGTGGAAAAGGCCGTTGCGGATCTGATCGTCGCGCACCTGCATCCCCAGCTCGGTCTCGATGCTGCGCCCCAGCAGCAGCGCGGCCCACTGCCGTTCGGCCCTCGCGCCGGACACGGTGCGCCGGTCGAACTGCTCGAACTGGTCGCCGTGCACCGGATCGTCGAGGAAGTAGGTGAAGTTCGAGAACAGCCGCAGGCTGTAGCGCAAGACGTAGGCGCTGAGGGTGGTCAGCGAGCTGGCGTCGCCGCGACGCAGCTCGGCGTTCAGGCCGTAGCGCGACGAGCTGCCGCCATCGCTGGGATCGACGGCCCCAAAGCGCGAGAGCAGTCCCTGCTGCACGGCGCGGAGCGGGACCTGATCGGTCGCGTTCCAGCTACCGTCGTAGCCCTGGCCGGTGACGGTGAAGCCGTTGGCGGCGTCGCCGCTGTGATACCGCAGGACACCGTTCTGCTTCTGGTAGTCGTCAGGGTGCTTCCAGGGGCCGTCGTTGTGCAGGTACTCGAAGGCGCCGAGGAGGTCCCCCTCTCCCAGCTTGCGCGAGCCCGCCAGCAGCCCGCGCTGGTAGCCGTCCTGGCCCGGCGACACCTGCGCCAGCGCGTGGTCCAGGGTGTTGCGGTACTCGACGTGGGCGGCGCCGGCGGCCGAGAAATCGCCCTCGTCGGCGTAGTACAGGCCCTTCTTGTAGCGCACCGAGTCGACGAGCTCGGGGATCAAGAAGTTGAGGTCGCTGTAGCCCTGGCCATGGCCGTGCGAGGGCATGTTGACCGGGACGTCGTCGACGGTGATGCGGAAGTCGGTGCCGTGATCGAGGTTGAAACCGCGCAGGTAGTACTGGTTCGCCTTGCCGCTGCCGCTGTGCTGGGTCACGATCAGGCCCGGCACCGTCTCGAGCACCTCGCCCGGGCGCAGGAGCGGACGCTCCGCGAGCTCGGCATGGCCGGTGACCCCCTCCGTCGCCGAGGCGGCGATCCCCAACATGTCGGAGGCGCGGCCGGTCACCTCGATCTCGTCGTAGACCGTGAGCTGCCCGGAGCCCCCGCCGCCCGCCGCCTGCGGCTTGCCCGCCGGCCGCGGCTTGCCAGGCGCCTCCGGCTGCGGCTGGCACGGCGCCGGCTGCGGCTGGCCGGGCGCCTCGGGCTGGCCCGGCGCCTCCGGCTGGCACGGCGCCGGCTGTGGCGGGTCTGTGGCTCCCGGCTTGCCCGAGGCTGGTGGCGCGCCCGACGCCTGCGGCCTGGCCGCCGGGTCGAGTCCAGGTGCCGGCGGACCGCAATCGGGCGGGCTCGTGCCGGCCGCCGGCAGGCCCGCCAGCGCCGGCAGCAGCAGCAACGCCAGCAGGCAACCCCTGGGCGCTCTCCCCGTCATGAACCCTTCCGTTCCAGGAGCAACCGGCATCGCCATCGCGGGACTTTATCCCTGGCCGCGGCGTCCTTGGCGTCTTGGAGACATACGCCCGCGTCATGCCGGCGGATGGCCGCGGGCATTCCCAAGCCGCCGCATGCATGGCTCGAGGCGACGCGGTGGTTTGCTGCCTCGCCGTTGCTACTTGGGCTTCGCTAGTTGTCGCTGTATAATGATTGGTTAGCTTTTCGTCTTAGGTGATGTGAGCGCTGGTAGGACAGGCTGCGGTTCCGCGTACGAGGGGTTTCCATGCTGAAGGGTTACCTGGTGGAGCGGGCGATGCGGCAGGCGGACGCCTGCCGGGCCGCCGGCAAGCAGGACAAGGCTGCCCGGCTCTATGAGCAGGCGGGAGCCTTCCACCTGGCTGCGCGAGCGGCGATCGAGGTCGGCGACGAGAGGCGGGCCGTCAAGTGCTCCCTGCGCGCCGCCCTGGGTCACGTCCCCGACGACTACAGCCGCGCCGGCGCCCTGCAGGCCGCGGAGCTGCTCTCAGGCAGCGGTCATCACAGCCTGGCGCTCGGCCTGTTCGAGCTCGCCGGGGCCGACCGGCAGGCCGCGGAAACCGCCAAGCAGCTGCACCGGTGGTCCCGGGCCGCGCATCTCTACGAGCGGGCCCAGCTGTACGCGCACGCGGCGGCTTGCTACGACCGCGCCGGCGAGCTCGACGCCGCCCTGCGCATGCTCGAGATCGAGTCGCAGCGCCTGCGCCGCAATAGCCGTGGCCGGCCCGGCGAGGAGATCAGCGGCCGTCTGGGCGCGGTGGAGGTGAGCCGCGCCGAGCTCCTGAGCCGGCTCAACCGGAGCTCCGAAGCGGCCGAGATCCTGCAAGGCGTGAAGCCCACGCCGGCGGCGGTGGACCTGCTCGAGGCAGCAGGGAGGATCGCCGAGGCCATCGAAGCCTGCCTCAAGATCGGCGACGGCGAGCGCGCCGCGAAGCTGCTGCGCAAGGACCGTGATCTCGACCGGCGCCTGGTGGCACGGGTCTACCTCAGCTTTGGCCGCCCGCTCGAAGCCGCCAACATCTTCGCCGCTGCCGGCCTGACGCGTGAAGCGGCCGAGGCCTTCGAGGCGGGAGGGGACTGGCCAAAGGCGGGCTCGCGCTGGGAGGCCGCCCAGGAGCACGCGCGGGCCGCCCAGGCCTACCAGCAGGCAGGCAGGCATCGCGATGCCGCCCGCTGCTTCGCCGCCGCGGGCGAGACGCTGCAAGCGGCGGAATGCCTCGCGAAGGCCAGCGACCACGCCGGCGCCGCCGAGCTCTTCGTCAAGGGCGGCGAGCCGATGAGCGCGGCCACCAGTCTGCTCAAAGCCGGCGACCGCACCGGGGCTGCCCGCGCACTGATGCTGGTGCAGTCCGGCGACGCCAACTTCCTGCAAGCGTCGCTGGCGTTGATCCCATTGCTCCTCGACGAAGGGTTGATCGGGCAGGCGCTGCGCCGCGCCCGCCAGATCCCGGCGCGCGAGCGCGGCAGTGCAAAGCAGCGCCTGTTGCACGCGGCGCAGGGCTTCGAGGACCGGGGGCAGATGGCGCTCGCCGAGGAGCTGTACCAGGGCCTTCTCGAGCTGACGCCGGGAGATGCCGGGCTGTTGCGCCGGCTGCGCGAGCTGGCGGCGCGCCGCGACGCGGAGGCCGCGCCGGCCTCGAATCCCGCTCCGGCCCTGGAGGGCACTCCGGCGGCGGCAGCGTCTCCAGCCGTGGAGGCAGCCGCCCCACCCGTTCCGGCCTTTCCCGGCCTTGCGGCCGGCCAGCTCCTGGCGGGGCGCTACGAGCTGCTCGGCGAGCTGGGACGGGGCGGCATGGCCCGGGTCTACAAGGCGCACGACCGCGAGCTCGACGAGCTGGTGGCGATCAAGACCCTCCTCGGTCTGGACGCCGAGGACGCCGACACCGAGCGCCTGCTGCGCGAGGCGCAGATCTGCCGGAAGATCACGCATCCCAACGTCGTCCGGGTCTTCGACCTCGGGCGCTACGAAGGCGGCATCTTCATCACCATGGAGCTGCTGGAAGGCGAGCGCCTGGATGCCCTGATCTCTCCCGAGCGCAAGCTGCCGCTCGGGCGCATCAAGGGCATCCTGGAAGAGATTTGCGCCGGTCTCGAGGAGGCCCACGCCCTGGGGATCGTGCACCGCGACCTCAAGCCGGGAAACATCATCCTCACGCCGTCGCGGCTGAAGATCCTGGACTTCGGCATCGCCCGCGAGATGGGTGTCGAAAAGCGCCTCACCAAGACCGGGTTCGCGCTCGGCTCGGTCCTCTACATCTCCCCGGAGCAGCTGCAGAGCTCGACGCCAGACTGCCGCGCCGATCTCTATGCGCTGGGCGTCGTCGCCTACGCCCTGGTCGCCGGGCGGGAGCCGTTCGACGGCGCCACCGCGGGAGCCATCGTCCTGCAACATCTGCGGCAGCCGCCGCCGGACCTGCGCCTGGCGCGTCCCGGGCTGCCGGCGGGCTGGGCCGAGCTGGTGCACAAGCTCCTCGCCAAGCAGCCAGCCGACAGGTATCAATCGATCGCCGAGGTGCTCGCGGCGCTACGTCCCCTGCCGGCCGACCCGGAGAGCGCGGACGTTCCCGGGTAGGGCTCGCCTCGCTGGTGCCGGCAAACCCGCGACGCTATGATTCGCTCGCCATGGGCGAGTGCCGTCAGGAAGACCTGTGGATCGGCGGCGAGCGCGTTGCTGCCCGGTCCGGGCGGTACGGCGCCGTCGTCGAGCCCGCGACGGGCGAGGTCATCGCACGGGTGGCCGAGGCGGGAGTCGAGGACGTCGACGCGGCGGTGGCGGCCGCGCGGCGGTCGTTCGAGCAGGGCGAGTGGCGGCGGGCCACCGCCGCGGAACGCGCCAAGGTGCTGCTGCAGCTGGCGGCACGGTTGCGCGGCGCGGCCGAAGAGCTGGCCGTCCTCGAATCGCGCAGCGTCGGCAAGCCGATCCAAGAGGCCCGGGGCGAAATCGAGATGGGAGCGGCCTGCTTCCAGTATTACGCGGGCCTGGTCCCTGCCTGCGGCGGCCAGACCGTGCCGGTGGGAGCCCCCGGCACCGGCCTCACCTTCCGCGAGCCGGTCGGCGTCTGCGGTCTCATCGTGCCCTGGAACTTCCCGTTCGCCATCACCACCTGGAAGGTTGCGCCCGCCTTGGCGCTCGGCAACTCGGTGGTCGTCAAGCCGGCGTCGGCGACGCCGATGACGGCCCTGCGGCTGGCCGAGATGGCCGCCGCCGCCGGAGTGCCGCCCGGAGTGCTCAACGTGGTGCCGGGACCAGGCGGCGAGGCCGGCTCGGCGCTCGCCCGGCATCCCGACGTGCGGAAAGTCGCTTTCACCGGCTCGACGCAGGTCGGCAGCGAGGTCATGCGCCTGGCCGCCGGCGACGTCAAGCGGGTTTCCCTCGAGCTGGGCGGCAAGTCGGCCAGCTTGATCTTCGCCGACGCCGACCTCGAGAAGGCCGGATCGTCCGTCTCCGGCTCCTTCGGCAACGCGGGGCAGGACTGCTGTGCCAGAAGCCGCATCCTCGTCGAGCGGCCGGTCTACAACGAGGTCGTCGAGCGTTTCGTGGCGCGCACGCGGGCCCTGCGCATCGGCGACCCCCTGCAGGAGTCGACCGAGATCGGCTCGCTCATCTCGCGCGAGCACCGCGAACGGGTGCACGGCTACGTCCGCCAGGGCGTGGACCAGGGGGCGACGCTCTGTGCCGGAGGAGAGGCGCTGCGGGGCGAAGCCTTCGATCGGGGCTGCTTCTACGATCCCACGGTCTTCTGCGACGTGACCCCCGACATGACGATCGCGCGGGAGGAGATCTTCGGTCCGGTCGTCTCCATCCTGCCCTTCGACGGCGAAGAGGAAGCCATCCGGATGGCCAACGGCTCGATCTACGGCCTCTCCGGCTCGCTCTGGACGCGGGACCTGGCGCGGGCCCTGCGCGTGGTGCGTGCCGTCGAGACGGGGGTCCTCTCGGTCAACTCGAGCTGGAGCGTCCACCTGGAGATGCCCTTCGGCGGCGTCAAGCGCAGCGGCTTCGGACGCGAGCTGGGCCCCCAGGCGCTCGATCACTACAGCGAGTGGAAGAGCGTGTTCATCGCGGCGGAGTGACGATGAGCCTGCAAGGTGACCAGCGGCCCGACGGCAAGCCGGTGCGCGGCATGCTGACCCTGCCGGAGCTGCGGGACCTCGTCGAACGCGGCGAGATCGAGACCGTGCTGGCGGTGTTCCCGGACATGTACGGCCGCTTGATGGGAAAGCGCTTCACCGGTCATTACTTCCTCGACGAGGTGGCCGAGGGCGGAATGCATGCGTGCGACTACCTGCTCGCCTGCGACATGGAGATGGAGGCCATCCCGGGATACGCCTACACCGGCTGGAAGACCGGCTACGGCGACTTCCATTGCGTGCCGGACCTCGACACTCTGCGCCGCGCCGCCTGGCTGCAGCGAACCGCCCTCGTGCTGTGCGACCTGTTCGATCATGACGAGCAGCCGGTCGAGGTCTCGCCGCGCCGCATGCTGAGGCGCCAGCTGGCGCGGGCGAGCGCCGCCGGATTCACGGTGATGAGCGGCACGGAGATCGAGCTCTACGTCTTCGACGACAGCTTCTGCGCGGCGCGGGAGAAGAGCTACCACGATCTCCATCCCATGGGCACCTACAACGAGGACTACCACGTTTTCCAAGGGACGAAGGAGGAGGGCCTGATCGGCGCGATCAGGCGCCATCTCGGCGACAGCGGCGTTCCCGTGGAATGCAGCAAGGGGGAGGCGGGCCTCGGCCAGCAGGAGATCAACCTCCGCTTCAGCGAGGCCCTCGGCCAGGCCGACCGCAACGTCCTCTACAAGCATGCCGCCAAGGAGATCGCCTGGGCGCAGGACAAGGCGGTGACCTTCATGGCGAAGTGGGACGAGAGGCAGACGGGTTCGAGCTCCCACATGCACGTCAGCCTGAGGGACAAGGAAGGCCGGCGGAACCTCTTCCCGGGCGACCAACCCATCGGCCCGGTCAAGGCAAGCGACACGTTCCGCTGGTTCCTGGGCGGGTGGATGCGGCACACGCGCGCCCTTTGCGCCTGCTACGCGCCGTATCCCGCTTCCTACAAGCGGTTCCAGGCGCGGTCGTGGGCGCCCGTCGCGATCGCCTGGAGCTATGACAACCGCACGGCCGGCTTCCGGGTGGTGGGCAGCGGGCCGTCCCTACGCATCGAATGCCGCATTCCGGGGGCGGACGCCAATCCCTACATCGCTTATGCCGCGGCCATTGCCGCCGGCCTGGACGGCATCCGCAACCGCATCGAGCCTCCCGAGATCCTGTGCGGAGACGCCTACGATCCGTCCGGCCTGCCGCGCATCCCATCCACCCTGCGCGAGGCGATCGCGGAATTCGAGCGCAGCGGCCTGGCTCGCGAAGCTTTTGGGGAAGCCGTGGCGGCGCACTACCTCCATTTTCTCCGCACCGAGCAGCGGAAGTTCGACGAGGTGGTGACCTGCTGGGAGCGGGCGAGATATTTCGAGCGGGCCTGATCCGGGCCAATCAAATGGGAAAGCGTCTGGAAGGAAAAGTCGCGCTCATCACCGGCGGCGGCTCGGGGATCGGGCTTCAGTCCGCGCGCCTGTTCGCCCGCGAGGGGGCGCGGGTGGCGGTGGTGGACGTCGACGATGCCGCCGGCCAGGCGGCGGCGGCGGAGCTGCAGGCCGGCGGCAGCGCGGCGATCTACGTCCACGCCGACGTGTCGAAGGCCGGCGACTGCCAGTCCATGATCGGCGCCGCCGAGGAGACCTTCGGCCGGCTGGACATACTGTTCAACAACGCCGGCATCTCCCACGCGGACGACAGCGACGCCACCTCGACCGAGGAAGACGTCTGGGACCTGACCATGAGGGTCAACCTCAAGGGGGTTTTTCTCGGCTGCAAGTTCGGCATCCCCGCCCTGCGCCGGGCCGGCGGCGGCTCCATCATCAATACCGCCTCGTTCGTGGCCATCCTCGGCGCGGCGACGCCGCAGCTCGCCTACACCGCCAGCAAGGGGGGGGTCCTGGCCATGACTCGCGAGCTGGCCACGATCCACGCCCGCGAGAGCATACGGGTCAACGCCCTCTGCCCAGGCCCACTGAAAACCGAGCTGCTTATGAAGTACCTGGATACCGAGGAGAAGAGGCAGCGCCGCCTGGTCCACATCCCCATGGGCCGTTTCGGCCAGGCGCAAGAGATCGCCCAGGCCGCCCTCTTCCTGGCCTCGGACGAGTCCTCCTTCATGACCGGAGCGACCTTCCTCGTCGATGGCGGAATCACCTCCGCCTACGTGACGCCCGCCTGACGGGCCGGGCAGGCCAGGAGCCGAGGGGTTGCCTGGACCTTCTCGAGCCCGCAACAGGCAGCGAAATTGCACCTTCTCCGAGTAACGGCTGTCGCGGCGGCCTGCCGCGGGCCGACACGGAACTAGCGGAAGGAGCATTTCCCGTGCGCAAGAAATTCCGCAAACAAGCAGGACAGCGCTCGAGGCGAGAGATCAGCTTGCCCGAGCTGGGTTTCTTCGCCGGCACTCGTGCGGCGATCGGGGCCGGGGTCGCCCTGTTGCTCGGAGAGAGGATCGCCCGCAAGCGCCGGCGGAAGGTCGGCTGGACCCTGGTCACCCTCGGTGCGCTCAGCACCGTTCCCTTCGTGACCAGGATGAGGCGCCGGCAGGCCGCGTAAATCACGCGCGCACCGTTCGCGGCTCGGGGAACCGCCCTCCTGGCTCCATCGGTCAGAAGGCCGAGTCCGGGAACTCCATGATGGGGCCGCTGCCGGCCATGACGTTGGCAAACAGGGAGCTGCTTCTGGGCAACACGCGCTGCATGTAGAAGCGGGCCGTCGCGACCTTTGCCGCGTAGAACGACGCATCCGCGCCGCCGGCCTTGGCGAGCGCCACCTTCGCCATCCGCGCCCACAGGTAGCCAAGCGCCACGTAGCCGAACAGGTGGAGATACTCGTTCGCCGCCGCGCCGGCCTGGTCGGGGTTCCCGAGGCTCTCCTGGGCCAGCCAGGCGGTGGCCCGCTGCAGGCGCTCGAAGGCCTTGGCCACCGGCGTGACGAGCTCCCGAAGCGCCGGGGTGTCCGCTTCCGCGGCGAGGAATTCCTGCACCGGGTGGAAGAAGCGCCGCAGGTACCGGCCCATGTGCGCCGGCAGCTTGCGTCCGACCAGGTCGAGAGCCTGGACGCCGTTGGTCCCCTCGTAGATCTGGGTGATACGGCAGTCGCGCACCAGCTGCTCGACGCCGTAGTCCACGGTGTAGCCGTAGCCGCCGCAGACCTGTAGCGCATGGTTCGTCATCTCGAATCCGAGGTCGGTCTGGAAAGCCTTGATGATCGGCGTCAGCAGGGATGCCATGTCGTCGCCGATCATCGCCCGCTCGGGATCGGGGTCGTTGTCGGCGTGATCGATCTCGAGCGCTGCCCAGGCGGTCAGGGCGCGCGCGCCTTCGACGAAGGCGCGGATCGTGAGCAGCATCCGGCGCACGTCGGCATGGACGAGGATCGGGTCCGCCTCCTGCCGCGGATTCTTCGCGCCGGTCAGCGCCCGCCCTTGCAGGCGCTCCCTGGCGAACTGCACCGCTGCCTGGTAGGCAGCCTCGGCGAGCGCCAGACCCTGCACGCCGACGTGCAGGCGGGCGCCGTTCATGAAGGTGAACATCGCTTTCATGCCCTTGTGCGCCTCGCCGACCAGGTACCCGGTCGAACCGTCGAAGTTGATGACGCAGGTCGGCGAGGCCTTGATCCCCATCTTGTGCTCGATCGAGCCGCAGGTGACCCCGTTGGGCACCAGCTTCCCGCCTTCCTCGCGGAGCTTGGGGATGACGAAGAGGCTGATCCCCTTGATGCCTGCCGGGGCGTCGGGCAGGCGCGCCAGGACCAGGTGCACGATGTTCTCGGTCAGATCGTGCTCGCCGCCCGAGATGAAGATCTTGCTGCCGGTGAGGCGACAGGCGCCGTCGGCGGAGGGCTCCGCCCGCATGCGCAGGAGGCCGAGATCGGTGCCGGCCTGCGGCTCGGTCAAGCACATCGTGGCGGCCCAGGTGCCATCGACGAGCTTGGGCAGGAAGGCCGCCTTGAGCGCGCCGGTCGCGTGGTGATCGAGCGCCGCATAGGCACCGTGGGAGAGGGCGGCCACCATCGCGAACGAGAGGTTCGCGGCGCAGAGCACCTCGGTCACCATGATGGCGACCGAGTATGGCAACCCCTGCCCGCCGTACTGGGGGCGCGAGCTGAGGCCGGGCCAACCGCCCTCGCGGTAGAGCTTGTAAGCCTCGCTGAAGCCCGTCGGCATCCGGACGGCGCCGTTCTCGAACCGGCAGCCCTCCCGATCGCCCGCGGCATTGAGCGGCAACAGGACCTCCTCGCTGAAGCGGCCCACTTCGGAAACGACGTCCATCACCAGATCGGGAGTCGCTTCCTCGAAACCGGGGAGGCGCGTCAGGCTCGCGCCGTCGAAGAGCTCGTAATAGACGAACCGCAGATCGCGCAAGGGCGTCTTGTAAGCAGGCATTCGCAAACTCCCCGCTGGTAGCGTCCCGCTCGGCGCCTGCGAGCGGGACACCGGCCAGGCTAGTGGCCACTAATTCCTGAGCGGCTTGCCGGTCTCGAGCATCTGCTCGATGCGCGCGAGCGTCGCCGGCGTCCGGACGAGGGCGAGAAATGCCTCGCGTTCGAGGCCGTACAGGTCGTCCTCGGAGACGGTTTCGGTGATGTCGGTGTCGCCGCCGGTCAGCACCGTCGCGAGCCGCCCGGCCACCACGGCGTCGTGCGGCGTGGCGAGGCCGCTGGCGCGATAGCCGGCCACCGCCATGTCGAGGGCCGCCTTGCCGCTCGGCCCCGGGAGCGAGATCGCCGCTTCCCGCGGCGGCTCGTAGCCGGCGGCGAGGAGCGCCAGCGCCTTCGCCTTGGCATCGGCGAGCAGGCGGTCGCGGTTCATCGTGATGCCGTCGCCTTCGCGCAGGAACAGGAGGTCGCGGGCCTCCGCCGCCGAGGTCGTGACCGCGGCGGTGCTGATGGTCTCGAAGACCTTCGCCACCGCCGGCATCGCGCCGCCGGGCCGCTTGGGATTCGCCGCCCAGCGCATGGTCATTTCCTTGCAGCCGCCCCAACCTGGGACCACCCCGACGCCCACCTCGACCAGGCCCATGTAGGTTTCGGCATGCGCCTGCACGGCGGCGCAGTGCAGCAGGATCTCGCAGCCGCCGCCGAGCGCCATGCCCGAGGGGGCGCCCACCACCGGGAAGGGCGCGTACTTGATCGTCTTGAACACCTTCTGTCCTGAAGCGATCGCATCTTCGATCGCCGGCCACATGGCGAGGTTGGCGGCGAAGAGCACGGCGCCCAGGTTGGCGCCGACCGAGAAGCTCTCGCCCTCGTTCGCGATCACCAGCGCTTTCCACGTCTTGCCGTCGATCAGGGCGCAGGCCTTGGCCAGCTGGCGCAGAACGGCTTCGTCGAGAGCGTTCATCTTGGAGGTGAGCTCGGCGCAAAGGACGCCGTCGCCGAGGTCCCAAAGGCTCGCCGAGGCATTCCTCGCCACCGGCTGCGAAGCGCGCTTGACGTCGGCGAGCAGCAGCACTCCCTCGCCGCGCTCGACGGCGCGATAGCCGCCCGCGAAGGCGAGTTGCCGCAGCTTGCCATCCACGACCCGATAGAAAGTCCCGTCGCCGACCGCCGCGAGCAGCGGCGGCACCGGCCTGCCCTCGGCGCCGAGCCGGGCGGCGAACCAGGCCGGTCCGAGGCGATCGAGCAGCTCGAACGGGCCCCACCTCCAGCCGAAGCCGCTCCGCATCGCCTCGTCGACCGCGGCGATGTCGTCGGCGATTGCCGGCGCCACCGACGCCGCATAGGCGAGGGTCTGCGAGAGCATCCTCCAGGCGTAGCGGCCGCCGCGGTCGGGGTGCTCGAGCACCGCCCGCGGGTCGCCGGCCTTGGCGGCGGCGACGCTTGCCAGCCGCGGCTCGAGCACCGGGCGGTACTCGCCGGTCGCCAGGTCGATGGCCTGCTTCACCTTCTTGCCGCCGGCGGTGTCGAGGCGATAGAAGCCGCCCTTGCCCTTACGTCCCGTCAGCCCGGCGGCGATCATCTTGTCGATGAGCGCGCTCTCCCGGTGCTCCGTGCAGTAGGCGTCGTCAGGCGGCAGCGAGGCGAGCAGCGACCTGGCGATGTGGGGGCCGAGGTCGATGCCGACCAGATCGAGCAGCCCGAACACGCCGGTCTTGGGAAACCCGAACGCCTTCCCGGCCAGGGCATCGACTTCCTCGACCAGCAGGCCGCCCGCGAAGGCTTCGCGCAGCGCGGTCTCGATCCAGAAGGTGCCGATGCGGTTGGCGATGAAAGCCGGCGTGTCCTTGCAGTCGACCACGCTCTTGCCGAGCGCGAGGTCGCCGAAGGCGCGCACCGTGGCGACCGCGTCGGGCCGCGTCGAGCTGCCGGCGACCAGCTCGAGCAGCCGCATGTACCGCGGCGGATTGAAGAAGTGGGTGATCAGGAAATCGCGGGCGAAGCTCTCTGGCAGGCCGTCGATCAGCCTGGCCAGCGGGATCGTCGAGGTATTGCTCGAGACGATCGAACCTGGCTTACGCACCGCGTCGACCGAGCGGTACACCTGCTGCTTGACGTCGGCCCGCTCGACCACCGCTTCGATGATCCAGTCACAGTCGGCGAGGAGCGCCAGGTCGTCCTCGAGGTTCCCCGGGGTGATCAGTCGCGCCCGCGCGGCGGACATCAGGGGCGCGGGCCTGGTCTTGCCGAGGCGCTCGACCGCCGCGATCGCCAGGGCGCTGCGTTCGGCGGCCGCGGCGCCTTTCGGGATGCCTTCCTGGACGATGTCCAGCAGCACCACCGGGACGCCGGCGTTGGCGACGTGTGCCGCGATGCCGGCGCCCATCACGCCCGAGCCCAGCACGCCGACTTTCAGGATGCCCGCCATGGCTCACACCGCCTCGAGGATGGTGGCGATCCCCTGGCCGCCGCCGATGCACTGCGTGGCAAGCGCGTACCGCTTGCGTTCGCGGACCAGCAGCGCCGCGGCCTTGCCGGTGATCCGGGCGCCGGTGGCGCCCAGCGGATGGCCGAGAGCGATGGCGCCGCCGTCGATGTTGACCTTCGCGAGATCGAGGCCAAGCTCGTCGACACAGGCCAGCGTCTGCGCGGCGAAAGCCTCGTTGAGCTCGACGACGTCGATGTCGGCGAGCGCCAGCCCGGCGCGCGCCAGGGCCTTGCGCGTCGCGGCCACGGGCCCGATCCCCATGATCTCGGGCTGGCAGCCCGAGACCGCGATGCTCCTGATGCGCGCCAGCGGCGCGAGCCCCTTGCGCCTGGCGTAATCCTCGGAGCAGATCAGTGTCGCGGCCGCGCCGTCGGTGACCGGAGAGGAGGTCCCGGCGGTCACCGTGCCTTTCTCGTCGAACGCCAGCCTGAGGTTGGCCAGCCCTTCGAGCGTCGTGTCCGGGCGCGGCGTGCCGTCGCGTTCGACCGTGCCGCCCTTCCAGGCGACCGGCACGATCTCGGCAGCGAAGTGGCCCGCGGCCAGCGCCGCCGCGGCCTTCTGCTGTGACGAGAGCGCCAGCTCCTCCTGGCGCCGGCGGGGGATATGGTGCTGGCGCGCCAGGTTCTCCGCGGTTTCACCCATGGCGGCGAAGGCCTGGGGATAGCGCTTGTAGAGCGCCGGATTGGGCAGGGGGTTGAAGCCGCCCATCGGGACGCGGGTCATCGATTCCACCCCGGCACAGACGAAGGCCTCGCCGGCATTCATCTGGATGGCCCCGGCGGCGATGTGGATCGCCTGCATCGAGGAGCCGCAGAACCGGTTGACCGTGGCGCCGGCAACCGTGAGCGGGAGCTCGGCGAGGAAGGCGATGAGGCGGGCCACGTTGAATCCCTGCTCGCCCTCCGGGAAGGCGCAGCCGAGGATCAGGTCCTCGATGTCCGCGGGATCGACGCCGGTGCGCTGGACGAGCGCACGGACCGTCTGCGCGGCAAGGTCGTCCGGACGCACCTTCGCCAGCTCGCCCTTCTTCGCGGGCGTGAACGGAGACCGGACGTAGCCGGCGATGACGACATCGTTCATGGCTTGCTCCCCTTGCTCTTCTCGCTCTTCTCGCTCTTCTCGCTCTTCTCGTTTCGTGGTCTCGGCGATCTGCCGCCGCGGCCGCGCGTCGCCTCAGCGGCTCCCGCCGGTCCTGTCCGCTCCCTGGCCGGCGTTCGCGAGCCGCCTCTCGACGCGGGCGGCTGGGCCTGGGCGTCCAGCCGGAGCAGGGCGTCGCGGGTCAGCTGTTCCATCTCGCGCAGCTCCTCGAGGGTCAGCTCGAGGTCCTGGCGCTGGGACTCGAGCTCCGCGATGCGTTGCCGGGCGCCGTGCAGAAGATGCTCCAGCTGCACCCGGTGGGTCGGATCGGCGTCATAGAGGTCCAGGTACTCCTGGACCCGGGCGAGCGAGAAGCCCAGGCGCTTGCCGCGCAGGATGATCTGCAACCGGGCGCGGTCGCGGTAGGTGTAGACCCGCATCGATCCGGCGCGCTGCGGTTCGAGCAGCCCCCGGGCCTCGTAGAAGCGGATGGCGCGCGAGGTGACCCCGAGCTCCTCCGCCAGCTCGGTGATCGAGAACAGGCGTGACCGCAGGTGGTCGGGATCGGGATCGTGGTGGCCGGCCAAGCTCGCCTCCATAGCCTCAGCTTACTCGCTGCATGACGTATACGTCAATCATCTCCTGTATAGGGAATCGCCGGAGAAGGTTGACTTGACAGGCGTAGCAGCCACGCCTACGCTCCAAGCAGATGAAAGTGAGCGCCGTGCTTTCGATGCTGAAGACAGATGGTTGGCAACTTGTGGCGACGAAGGGCAGTCACCGCCAGTTCAAGCACCCTACCAAATCGGGGCGAGTGACGGTGCCCGGCAAGCCGGGCGACGATCTCGCACCAGGAACCCTGAACAGCATCTTCAAGCAGGCTGGACTCAAGTGATGGAGGCAGCGATGCGGTACGCCGTTATCATCGAAAAGACCGAGAACAACTACTCTGCCTATGTCCCCGATCTTCCGGGGTGCGTCACTACGGGCGACACCGTCGCTGAAACGTTGCGGTTGATCGGCGAGGCGATCGATTTCCATCTAGAAGGAATGCAGGCGGACGGAGAGCCCATCCCTCCGCCAACGACACGTGCCGCTTACGTAAGCAGCTACTTCGCCTCAATCGGCCACAAGGGCGGAGTGGCGCGGGCGGCACGGATGACGTCAGCACAGCGTAGCGCGAGTGCTCGCAAGGCTGGCCGGGTAGGGGGCAAAGTTGGAGGGCGCGGGCGAAAAAAGGCGCAGCCGGAATGACCTTGACTTCCTGGTCGCGGTTGGCCGACTGCACCGGCCACGGCGAAGAGGTCATCCTGGCCAAGGCGGGTAAGCCTCTCGCCAAGCAGGTGCCCTTCCATCAGCCCTCTCAGCCTCGCCGACCTGGCGGTTGGGAGGGACGGGTGCGAATCTCGGAAGACTTCGACGCCCCGCTGCCGCCGGAGATCCAGGCCGCCTTCGAGGGGCGCTAGTGTCCCGGGCGCGCCACCTCCTGCTCGATAGGCGCGAGGGTCAGCGCTCGCCGATCACCGGGCTGCCGTCGGCAGTGCCGATGACCGTGACCTCCCCGCGCGTGCCACCGTCATAGCAGATGACGATGGACGGCTTCGCGCCGGCCTGCTCTCCCGTGGCGCCGAAGCCGTGCGACAGCACCGCCACCGTGCCTCCCGAGTACCTCCTGACCGCCACCAGCCGCGGGCTCGCGTCGGCGCGACCGTCGTCCTCCGCGGCGCCCTGGATGACCGTGCCCCTGCCGGCGCCGCCATGGACCGCGCGCAACACGCTTCTCACGCCCGAGTTGACACAGCCGCCGCCGCCCTTGGACGGAGGCACCGGCCAGGTGGGGTGTGGCCCCTTGTGATCGATCTTGATCGGGCAGGCAGGGCTGCACAGATGGCTCCAGCCGGCGTTGAAGTTGCTCGTGCCCGGCAGTTGGGTGCCTGCGGTGCCGCTTCCCGTGGTGTCGACGAGCAGCGGCTGGTTGTAGACCACGCCGCCGGTGCCCGGGGTCGCAGCCCAGGCGCCGCCGCTGACCTGCAGGGTGATGACGTCCGACAGCGGCGTCGTCTGGGCGCCGGTCGAGGTGTCGGTGAAGGTGACCAGGGCCGGCACCACCACGGTGGCGTTGAAGGTGCCGCCGCTGCCGGACGAGTCGTCCTCGGACACCGTCATCGGCTGCACCGTCTGCGTGCCCTGAGGCGGGTTGGGGTCGTGGTTCACCGTGACGTTGAAGGTCTTCGACCCGCCGGTGCAGCTGATGGTGATCGGCGCGTGCTGCACGAGCGACAGCGCCTCGACCTGAATGTTGGTGGTAGCCGTCAGCGTCTGGTCGAAGGTGGCGTCGGTCAAGCGGTGGACGATGGTGTCGGTCTTCTTGAGAGCACCCGTCGGATTGGTGACGATGGGCGAGCCCTTGACCGGAATCTGCTGGGCGAAGGCGGGCGACCCGGAACAGAAGAAGCCGGCGGGGACCGGGTTCGAGGTGAAATCGACATAGGTGTTGCCGTCGTCCGGGGTCGTCCAGACGTCGATGCCTGCGGTGAGTGTGCCGGCGGCGGCCGGCAGAGCCGGCGCCACGGCCAGCAGCAGCAAAAGCCCGGCTGTGAACAGCGGACGGTCTCCTCTCGTGAGCCTCTTCATGGTTCCTCTCCTTTCGTGGGCCGCGCTCGCCCCGTTCCTACCCGTGGTCCTTATCTGGAGGAGTGCGCCGCGCAGGCGAAAACGCGCTGAGTGGGAGAAGCTGGCCACCGCAGCGAAGCCGAGAGCAAGACGACGCCGCTCAGGCCGTTCGCAGTGTCTCGTTGCGAAACCTTGCCGCCGCCAGGATTCCCAGCGCCAGGAAGAGCACCAGGACGGCAAGCTGCCCCAGCTTGAACGGCGGCTCGGTTTGCGTCGGCGCCAGCGCGTGCAGCGGCGGCACCTTGAGGAAGAGTTGAACGATCAGGACGAAGACATTCAGGTAGAGGGCGATCACGGCTGTGATCGCGTAGGTGCGACGCCAGGCGCCCGCGAGGTGGCGACGGTAGCGCGCGAAGATCGCGGCAGCGAGGATCAACGCCGATAAGATCCCGGCGCCGTGCGATGGCAGGAACCTTTGGAATGGGAAGAGGAACCCGGTCACGGTCGTTGCCGCCGTGGTCCCGAGGAACACCACCGTCCAGCCATCGAGCCGTTTCGACGTCAGCAGGCCGGTTACCACGACGAAGCCCGAAACGATTCCAACCAAGCTCAACACGACATGCGCGGCGGTAAGAGTCACAAGCATGGTTCGACGTCCTTTCTGGTTGCTGGCGCGGTCATTTTAGGAACTCCGTGATTGCCGAGATCGTGGCTGTCGGATTCTCTTCCATCAGCCAGTGTCCCGAGTGGGGCACGATCACCTCCTTGACGTCGGTGGCGGCGGCGCGCATGACGACGGCCATCGTCGCGCCAAGCGATTTCTCGCCGCCGATCGCCAGGACCGGCATCGGCAGCGGGCCGTTCGCGACAAACGCCTTGTTGTCGATGGTGTCTTGATCGAAAGCCTTGAACTGTTCGAAGCCGGAATGCATGGCCCCAGGGCGAGCATAGAGCTTGGCGTAGTGCCGCCGAGACGCTTCATCGAAGCTCTTGGGGTCCGCCGAGAACTCGTTCCAAAAACGGTCGAGGTAGATCCGCTCGCGTCCCTTGACCAGCCGTTCCATGTCCGGGCCGCCGAAGCGGAAGTGCCATAGCAGGGGGCTCTTGAGGATCTCGTCCCAGGGGCCTACGCCCGGCAGCGGGGCGTCCATCAGGACAAATTTCGTGACCCGCGCGGGCTGCTCCGCCGCAAAGGCGTAGCCGACCATGTTGCCGATGTCGTGGGTGACCAGCTCGACCTTGCCGACCTTCAGTGCGTCGAGCACGCCCGCGACATCGATGCCTTGGTTCTTCTTGTCGTAGCCGCCGGCCGGGTGGGAGGAGAGACCCATGCCGCGCAGATCCGGAACGATGACGGTGTGGTCCTGCGCCAGCGAGGCCGCGTCTGGTTGGGTTTCGAAGACGGCGAGGTCGTCGAGTACGCGGACGGCGACTTTCGCCGCTTCACCTCGGCGGACGGCCTCCCCGGCGGTCGAGTCCTCGCCATCGCCAGCGACCGCGCGGGCCGCATCTTGATCGGCGGTGAAGGCGGCTTGAGCCGCTTCGCGGCGGGGCGCTTCGCCACGATCACCAAGAAGAACGGGCTCCCCGGCAGCTCCCTTTCGGCGATCGTAGAGGACGAGGAGGGATTTGTCTGGCTCGCGGGGGCGCTGGGCATCCTGCGAGTGAGCGAGGCCGAGCTCGGGCGGGCGTTCGACGACTCTTCCTACCTGGTGCGGGGCGTCAGCTTCGATGCCAGCGACGGGTTGCGCGGCCTGCCGCGCCAGCGCGAGCCGTTACCGACGGCGGCGCGGGCCGCCGACGGAAGAATCTGGTTCGCCACGACGGGCGGCATCGCCGTGATCGATCCACGGCGGTGGCCGACCAACGCCGTGCCGCCGCCGGTCCTCATCGAGGAGGTCGTGGCGGACGATCGGGAGCTGCGAACCGCTTCGGGAATGGAGCTCCCACCCAATACCAGGAACCTCAGGCTCCGCTTCACGGCCCTGAGCCTGACCGTCCCGGAGCGAGTCCGCTTCCGCTACCGGCTCGACGGCTATGATGACGATTGGCATGGACCGGTCGGGGCGCGGACCGTCACCTACACGAACTTGCCGCCGCGAAGCTATCGCTTCCGAGTCGTGGCCTGCAACAACGACGGCTTGTGGAACGACGCGGGCGCGGCATTGAGCTTCGCGATCCTTCCCGCGTTCCACCAGACCCGCGTCTTTCAGGCGCTGTTGCTTGCAGCCATCGGCGCTCTCGCCTGGGCCGCCTACCGATGGCGCGTCCGCCAGGTGGCCGCGCGTCTCGATCTGCAATTCGAGGAGCGGTTGTCCGAGCGGATGCGCATCGCCCGCGAGCTCCACGACACGTTGCTGCAGGGCTTCCTCAGCGCGTCGATGCAGCTCCACGTGGCGATCGGTGAAATCCCCAAGGAAACGCCGGCGAGATCCCGCCTGGACCGGGTGCAGCAGTTGATGGGCCGCGTGATCGAGGAGGCTCGAGGCGCCCTGCGCGGTCTCCGTTCAAGGGAAGCCGCCGCGGAGGACCTCGGCCAGGCGCTGTCGCGGGTCCGCAGCGAGCTTGGCGCGCAGGAGGGCCCGGCCTTCCGTGTCATCGCCGAAGGCCCGGTGCGCCCGCTGCGTCCGATCATCCGCGACGAGGTGTATCGTATCGGTCGCGAGGCGGTGGTCAACGCCTTTCGTCACGCGGGCGCACGAACCATCGAGGTCGAGCTGGAGTTTGGATGGCGGCAGCTCCGCCTCCTGATCCGCGACGACGGCAAGGGTATCGATCCCGAGGTGCTGCACGCGGGCGTCGAGGGACACTGGGGCCTGTCGGGCATGCGTGAGCGGGCGGAGGATATCGGTGGGCGATTGCGGCTGTGGAGCCGAAACGGCGTCGGCACGGAGGTCGATCTGGTGGTCCCCAACCGGGTCGCCTTCGGCGGCGACCCCGCACCTGGTCTCTGGGGTTGGACGGCCCAGCTCTGGCGGCGAAAGAGACGAGATGGCGCCGGGTCAGCGAGCGAGACGAATGATTGAAGGCTCCAGGATTCGCGTCTTCATGGTCGACGACCACCCCCTGATGCAGGAGGGGATCGCGGCCATCTTGCTGAGTCAGCCGGACATGGACCTGGTGGCTGCCGCGGCCACCGGCTGCGAAGCCGTCAAGCGGTTCGGCCAGCATCGGCCCGACGTGACGTTGATGGACGTCCGGCTTCCCGACATGAGCGGCATCGACGCGGTGATCGCCGTCAGATCGGCGTTTCCCGAGGCCCGCATCCTGATGCTGTCGACGTTCGAGGGTGACGTCGAGATCCAGCGTGCCCTTAAAGCCGGTGCACGCGGCTACCTGCTCAAAAGCCTGCCGCCGGCACAAATCCTCGACGGCATCCGGGCCGTGCACGCCGGCAAGAAATGCATTCCTCCAGAGGTCGCCGCCCAGCTCGCCGAGCACCTCAGCGAGGATGAGTTGTCAGCGCGGGAAATCGAAGTGCTGCAAAAGGTCTCCGGCGGGCATCGAAACCGCGATATCGCGGGACAGCTGCACATCTCGGAAGAGACGGTCAAGGTTCACGTGAAGCACATCTTGGAGAAGCTCGGGGCGAGAGACCGCACCGAGGCCGTCGCGATCGGGCTTCGCCGCGGCGTCATTCGTTACTGATCACGGCTGTTGCCGGCACGCCGCAAAGGTACCTCGATCGAGGCAGCGGCGCGTACCTCCCCGCGGGGATTCGAACGAGCGTGGGTTCCGATAGCGTTGCGGACGAAGGCAGTGTGCGCTCGAGGAGGAGGTGTTTCAAGTGCAACGGCTCTTCTCGGCCTTTCCGGCCGGCTGGCCTGGTGTGGGTCTGCTGCTCCTCCGGTCGGCAGCCGGCGGCGCCGTGACCATGAGCGCGATCGCCTATCTCCACGCCGAGGCGATGACCTGGGCCTGGGCCGCCGGTCTCCTGGCGATGGCCACGGGCGCCTGCCTCCTGGGCGGATTCCTGACGCCGCTCGCCGGTTTCGCCGGTACGCTCAGCGCCCTCGGCATCGCCCTCTCGTTGCTGCCTTCGCCGCCGGGCGAAGCGTTCGCCGGCTCTCCGGCCAGCTGGCTCGTCGCGGCCATGAGTGCGACGGTCGCGCTGCTCGGTCCAGGAGCCTACTCCGTCGATGCCCGGCTCTTTGGCCGCCGCGAGGTGGTGATCCCCGTTCTTCGTAACGATGACGGGTCCGAGTCGTGAATGTCGATCCGCGGCCGAACCCGGCCTCTGCCAAGCGCTCGCGCCATGAAGCGAGCCGGCGCCTGGGCGAGTCAAAGCAAGCAGTGCGCTGACCCCTTACGTTCTTCATGCCGCCGGGACGGCGAGCCACTTGTGGGCGTTGGCCCTTGGCCGCCTGGACTGCGTTGAGCTCCGCTGCGTATACCAGGAGAGACAGCCAGGGGCCGGACGGCCGCGGTATGGAGGTGTGCGGCGGTGAAGGCGGCGTCTTCGTCTCGCGCGATTCCGGCCGGAGCTGGGAATCGCTCGACGACGGACTGCCGCACCTGCCGGTGCTGAGCCTGGCCGTCTCTACCTTCCAGGAAACGGTGCTTTACGCCGGGACCGCTGGCAGGGGACTCTTCTCTCTCACCCTGCTCTGACGGCCGACAGCACCGCCCCGGTCCTCGCCGCGCGCCATCGGGCGCGCCGGCTCGCAAGGATTTGCCCGGGCTGGCGCGCCGCCCACATGCGACGGTCTGACGGCCGCGCCGTGCCCACGGGGTCCTTCGTTCGCCGACAGGCCTGGGTACACCTGATCAGCCACTGCGTGCCGCTAGCGGTTGACTCTTCGCGATATATGTATACACTGTATACGTGCCTGCGACCCCGACCGCCAAACGAATCGCCGCCGCGGCTCGCCGTCTCCTGCGCCAGGAAGGGGCCGCTGCCGTGACCATGCGCCGCGTGGGGCAGGCGGTGGGCATCACCGCCATGGCGATCTACCGTCATTACCCCAACCGGGCGGCGCTCCTGGGCGCCCTGGCAGACGAGGGTTTTCGCGAGCTGGCGGCGGCCCTGGCGGCCAGGCGTTGCACCGGCGACATCGAGAGCCGGCTCTCCGCCATGGCCGATGTCTACCTCGACCATGCCCTCGCCAACCCGCGGCTCTTCGAGCTGATGTTCCTCGAGCCGCGCCAGGGCGCGCGCCGCTACCCGCGGGACTTCAAGGCGGGCCGCTCCCCCACCGCCAACCTGCTGGCACAGGTGGTGACCCAGGGCATGCGCAGCGGCGAGCTGCGGCAGGACGATGTGTGGGAGATCGTGTTCGAGATGGGCGCGATATCCCACGGCTTGATCATGCTCTATCTCGGCGGCCGCATCGACGCCACGCCCGCACGTTTTCGCGCCCTGTACCGGCGCTCTTTCCGGAGATACATCCATGGCATTCACAGCTGATCGCCGGCGCCTCCTCGCCGGGCTCCTCGCCGTGGTGTCCACGGCGCTCCTGGCCTGGTTCGGCACCGGCCTCACCCCCTTCTGGCCGCTCCTGTGGCTCGCGCCGCTGCCAGTGCTCCTCTTCGCCGGCCGCGCCTCCTGGTGGGGCGCCGCGCTGGTCGCGGCCCTCGCCTGGTTCCTGGGTGGTCTCAACCTGTGGCACTACTTCCACGCCGTCCTGCGGGTGCCGCCGTTCGTGCTGGTGGCGATCTACGCCACGCCGTCGGCGACGTTCGCGCTGGCGGTGTTGCTCCAGCGTGCGCTGCTGCGCCGCGGCGCCTACGTGTCGGCGCTCCTCGCCTTCCCCGCCGCCTGGGTCAGCTTCGAATACCTGCTCAACGTCACCTCGCCCCACGCCACGGGGGGCAACATCGCCTACAGCCAGCTCGAGTTCCTGCCGTTCCTGCAGCTCGCCTCCTTGACCGGCCCGTGGGGCATGAGCTTCCTGCTCCTCATGTTCTCGAGCGCCATCGCCGTCGGACTGCACCTGCGCGCGACGGCGCCGAGGCATGCCCTGCGTCTCGTCGCTGCCGCCCTGGGAGTGATCGTGCTGGCGCTCATCTTCGGCGCGGTTCGCCTCGCGCTGCCGGCCGCGGGCAAGCCGGTGAAGGTGGGCCTCCTTGCCTCCGACTCGCCGGCCAGCCCCGAGGTGTCGGACGAAGGCGAGCCCACCACCAAGCTCTTCCAGGCCTACGCCGGCCAGGCGGCACAGCTGGCGGCCCGAGGTGCGCAGGCGATCGTGATGCCGGAAAAGATCGGCGTGGTGGTGGACCCGGACACCGGCGCCAGCGATGCCATCTTCCAATCTCTGGCCGACAGGATTCACGCCGTCGTGGTGGTCGGCCTGATCCACGTCGCGCCGCCGGTCAAGTACAACCAGGCGCGGGTCTACGCGCCTGGGGCGCCTGTCCTGAGCTACGACAAGGAGCACATGCTGCCGCCCTTCGAGTCGAAGTTCAAGCCCGGTACCGCGTTGACTCTCACATCCACCCCCGCCGGGACCTGGGGGGTGGCCATTTGCAAGGACATGGACTTCACGCCGCTGTCCCGCCGCTACGGCGCCGCCGGCGCCGGTCTGATGCTGGTGCCGGCCTGGGATTTCAACCTGGACCGCTGGTCGCACGGCCACATGGCAGTGATGCGAGGGGTGGAAAGCGGCTTCGCGGTGGTGCGATCCGCCAAGAACGGTTATCTCACGGTGAGCGACGACCGCGGCCGCATCGTCTCCGAGACCACGAGCAACTCGGCGCCCTTCGCCGCCCTGCTGGCAGATGTCCCGGCCGCCCACGACCAGACCCTCTATCTCCTGGCCGGCGATTGGTTCGCCTGGGTGGCGCTGCTCCTGCTCGCCTTCGCCGTGGTGCGGTGCGCCAGGCCGCGGCGGCGCGCAAGAGTCAGCCCGGACTGACGCCGCTCACGGCTCCTTGCAAAACAGCGCCGTGTCCTGGCGCGCGGATGTGGTCGAGGTCCACGGCCAAAGGCTCGGAGCCGCTCGAGATGGGCCGGCGGCAAGGAGCGCCGCAAGCGGCTCGAGACGGAGCGCAGGGCGGCGGCGCCAAGGGCGACGGCAGCGCCGCACTCGCCAGTCCAGCCTCTCCGTGCTCCCGGATACGCTTATAGCCCACAAGGCGCCGGTGAACGCGATCAAGCCGCACCCCGAGAACTGGGGATTCTGGAATCTTCCGGAAGATTCTGGATCTTTCTCGTTGACTCCGAGGTCTTCCAGTAATATCCTGAGTGCGCTGGAAGCTGCCGGAGCACTCCGGAGGTGTGATGTCGACGAAGAGAGCAGAGAACGGGAGCTACTACGAGACTCCGCAGATCACGCTGCGCGGCCGCAACGCATGGGTAGTGCAAAAGCTCGCGGCCGACCGGGACAAGGGCATCCCGGAGGCCGCGGCTTGGATGATCGACCAGTGGATCAGTAGCCCACAGGGGCGCAAAGATCTGCTGGAGGTCTACGGGATTGACGTGCGTGAGTACAAAAGGCCCGGTAACGTAGTACATATTCGCGACAAGAAGCACGGCGACGGTGTTCGATAGCCGTCCGGCGCTTCTCGCCTGCACTACCACTTGCGGGGGCTCGCGATGATTAGCCAGGAAGAGTCGGCGCGCACTCTCTACGGCGACTTTGCGCCTCGGGATCTACCTCGGTACACTCTCGCGCAGGCCGCTCGCTATGCGCGCGTTTCCCCTACGACTGTGCGGAGCTGGGTGCGGGGCCGCACCTATCCCAAGGGCGGCGCATCCGCTCACTCCGAGCCGCTGATCGAGGTTTCTTCGGACCTCCTTTCGTTCTCGCATGTCATCGAGGTGCATGTCCTCCGCGCACTCCGCAGGGACGAGGACGTGCGCATGGCGCATCTCCGCGCAGCGATCACGATCGCCAAGGAGCGGTACCAGATCGACCGTCCGCTGCTCAGCGAGCAGCTGCGCACCGGCCTCGGCGAGCTCCTGCTCGAGCAGTACGGACAGCTGATCAAGCTGAGGCCATCCGGACAACTCGCCCTGCGGCACTACTTCGATGCTCACCTGAAGCGCGTGGAATGGGATCCTCAAGGATGGCCCGCACTTTTCTTCCCCGGCTTCGTCCACGTGACCCCGCTGCCGCCGCGGGATGAGCAAACCACGCGCCTGATTGTCGTCGACCCCGGCGTCTCGTTCGGTAAGCCGGTGCTAGCCTCGAGAAAGGGTATCCGAGTTTCCGCAATCGTGAGTAGAATTGACGCTGGTGAGCAAGAAGAAGCGGTCGCGCGGGACTATGGGATAACTGTTCTGGAAGTCAATGCCGCAATCGACTTCTACGAAAGGGCTGCCTGAGCCCATCTTCTATGCGGACGAGAACTTCGGGTCGGCGTTCATCAGCAGCTTGCGAGTGAACGGCAACCTTCAGGTCCGCGCCGCCAGGGATTTTTTCGCTGGACAGGATGACGTAATCTGGATTCCGGCAGTCGCCAGCAATGGCTGGACAGCCATTACCAAGGACCTCCTGGAAGACAACCTCGAGGAGCAGGTGGCCCTCATGAGTTGCGGGGCCAAGGTCTTCATGCTGATCGGGCGGGCGACCGACGAGGAACGGGCGATTCTCTTTCTGCGGAAGATCAAGTGGGTCCGCAAGCAGATCGCAACGCGGGATGAAGCCTTCCTGGGGAAGATCTACATGCGCGGCGGCGCCACCGCGGTTGTCACTCTCACCGAGTTTTGCTCACGTTCGCGTCGGCGCTGGGGTCGCTAGGCATTTGCCTCCCCCGGCCGGGCTACCTGCGGCCAAGAGTGACACTCGCCATCAATACACCTGAATGACTGAATCTAATGGCGGAGGGGGTGGGATTCGAACCCACGGGCCACTTGCGCGGCCGGCGGTTTTCAAGACCGCTGCTTTAGACCACTCAGCCACCCCTCCGGTTTGGGGCTATGCGGGTAAGGCCGCCGGTGTAGGGGTGCAGGGCGGCGGGGAGGAGAACCGTGCCGTCCTCCTGCTGGCAATTCTCCAAGATCGCGATCAGGGTGCGGCCTACCGCCAGGCCCGAGCCGTTCAGGGTGTGGAGGAAGCGGGCCCGGCCGCCGGCGGCGGGACGGTAACGCAGATTCGCCCGGCGGGCCTGGAAGTCCTCGCAGTTGCTGCAAGAGGAGATCTCGCGGTAACCACCTTGGCCCGGGAGCCAGACCTCTATGTCGTAGGTCTTGGCGGACGAGAAGCCGGTGTCGCCGGTGGAGAGGCAAACCACCCGGTAGGGAAGATCGAGCAGCTGGAGAACCTTCTCGGCGTGGGCGGTCAGCTCCTCCAGCGCTTCGTAGCTGGTCTCGGGGATGGTGAGCTGCACCAGCTCCACCTTGTTGAACTGGTGTTGACGGATGAGACCACGGACGTCCTTGCCGTAGGAGCCTGCCTCGCTGCGGAAACAGGGGGTGTGGGCGGTGTAGCGCAGCGGCAGCAGATCCTCCTCCAGGATCTCCTCGCGATGAAGGTTGGTCAGGGGCACCTCGGCGGTGGGCACCAGGAAGTAATCGTGCCCCTCTAGCTTGAACAGGTCCTGCTCGAACTTGGGTAGCTGGCCGGTACCGATCAAGGAGGTGCGATTGACGATGAAGGGGGGCAGCACCTCGACGTAGCCGTGGGCGCGGGTGTGCAGGTCGAGCATGAAGCCGACCAGTGCGCGCTCGAGCAGGGCGCCTGGACCGAAGGAGACGGTGAAGCGTGCGCCGGCGATCTTGGCGCCACGCTCGAAATCGAGGATTCCCAGCGCCGGCCCAAGGTCCCAATGCGGGCGGGGCTCGAAAGCGAACGTTGGCGGCTCGCCGACCACTCGCTCGACGCGATTGGCGGTCTCGTCGGCGCCGCGCGGCACGCTGGGGTGCGGGAGGTTGGGGAGCGTGAGCTCGATCGCGGCGATCTCGGGCTCGAGCCCCGCCAGTTGCGCTTCCAGCTCGGCGGTTCGCCGCTTGCCGCTCGCCACCGCGGCGATCTCGGCGGACGCATCACCGCCTTTCTGCTTGAGCGCGCCGATGGCGCGGCTGGCCTCGTTGTGCCGGCGCTTCAGGTCTTCGAGCTCGACCAGCGCTGCCCGCCGTTCGGAGTCCAGGCGCTGCCAGGCTCGCGGCAACGCGGGATCGACACCGCGGCTCGCCAGCCGCTCGACGACACCCTCCGGATCGTGGCGCAACAGCTCTCGCGACAGCATGGCCGTGGAGTCTATCTTGCCCCGACCCGGGCGCGAAGCAGCGTGGGACCTGCGGACCTGCGTGGTGGGGTGTTGGAGATGGGCCCCAGCGACCTGTTCGGACGAAGTGCTGCTCGAGCGGCTGAATCACGAGCCGAACGGGCCGAATGCCGATTTTCCGGCACAGAGTACTAACCTAGCGCTAAGCTAGTACTGATGACCGTGCCGCGCGGTAACCTACCCCTTCACTTCCGCCGCGCGTGAGATCCCACCTCCCGACAGGCAGACTGGCCTGGTGGGCGCTGCCGCCCGCGGCGCTGGCGGCGATCGGCTGCTTCGCGGCTCACGAAGTGGAGCCCGCGGCCGCTGCCGAGGGCGCCTACCTCGGACGGCTGACGGTGGCTGTCCTGGTGGCAGCGGCGGCGCTGGCGCCGCCGCCCGCTGCCGAGCTGGGGCTGGGAGCGGCGCTGGCGGTCACGGCGGCCTGGGCACTGCCGGGCGGCCCCGGACGGGGAGCGGCGGTGATCGCGTTGCTGGCCGCCACCCTCGCCATCGCCGGAGCACGGCGTCTGCGCGACAGCCCCGCGGCCGCGGCGAGCGGCACCGGCGAGGACCGCGCACGTCTCGCGACAGCGGTTGCCCTGTGCTTCGGCTTGCAAGTGCTGCTGCGCGGCGAGCTTCTTTTCGCGCCGGGCCGAGCGCTCCGGCCTTGGGTGGCGCTCCTCGTCCTGCCGGTGGCAGCCGGCACGGCGCTGGCGCTGCTGTGGCGCCACCGCGGCCCGCTGCCGGCACTGGCCGCGGCCGGCGTCGCGGCGGTGCTGGCGCCCGGCTGGACGGTGGCGACGACTCTTGCCCTGGTGGCGCTGGCCGGCGGAGAGGCCCTGTCCGAAGCCGGCGGGGTGGGGGCAGCCGAGCCGGTGACAAGCTCGTTCCCAACCATCCAAGGAGCAGCCGGTCGGGAGCGGGCCCGAACGGAGGTGGAGGCTGACCGTTCTTCGGTCCCGCCAAAGCCGGCAGTGTGGCGTGCACTGCGAGACGCGTTGCAGCAGCGGGACCTGCGAGGCTGGCATGCCAGGGCGCGCGTCGCCGCTGGCACGGTTGCGCTGCTGCTGCCGATCGCCTGGGAGCCGCGGACGGGTTGGGCCTCGGCGCTGGCCGGGCTGGCGCTGTGGCGCCCCGGCCTGGCCGCGGCGGCGGCCGTGCCGCTGGCTGCCTTTACGCGCGGCGCCTGGCTGGCGGGCTGGCACCTGCCCGGCGCTCTCGCCGCCCATGCCTCCTGGCGCGAGGGCGCGGCCGCGGTGGCCTTCCTGGTGATACTGGTGCCCGCGGCGCTGCCGGCGGCGCGGCAGCCCCGGTCCCGGTCCCTGCTGGCCGCCGCCGCGTTGCTCGCCTTCGCCACGCCATGGCTGCCCGACCGCTCGGCGCTGGCGGCACCACTCGCCCTGGCGGCGCTGGCACTGCCGGCAACCGGTGCGGCGGCCGGGTTGGCGGCGGTCTGGAGTGCGGCCGTCCTGCTCGGCACCGCGCTGCTGGCCTCCTATCCGTGGCTGCGCCAGGACCCCCTGGGCGACGCGCTCGCCTTGCTCGGCGCCCACCCCGGAGCGCGGCTGGCGGCAGCACTCGGCGGCGGCGCGCTGCTCATCGGCGGCGGCGTAGAGGTGGCGCTACGGCGCATGACGACGTCACTGGCCACCAAACGGGCCACCAAACAGGCAACCGACCCGGTGACCGCGGCGAACGCAGAAGTACCAAGGCCCCAGGCCCCGGCGCTGCCGGTGCCGGCAGCGTGGCCCGCCGGGCGGATCGCCGCGGCGGCCGCAAGTGGCGCGCTGCTCGCGGCCCTGATCGGCCCGCAGCTGGCTTCGCCCGACCTCGCTCTGCTCGGCGGCGGCAGCGCGGTGCTGCTGGACCGCGCCAATCCGTCCTGGCATACCGACCTCGCCCCGTTGCGATTGCGCGACCTGGCACTGCAAACCAGCTTGATCAATGGCGCCGGGCTCGCCGCCGGCACGCCGGTGGCAATCGTCCGGTTGCTCGGCACCGGTACCGCCCCGATCGAGCTTCAGTTGCGTGCCGGCGAGGGCACGGGAGAGTGGGCGGCGCGCCGGACGGACGTCGCCGCCACGTCGCGGCTGCGCTCACCACGCCCCTGGCAGGCCTGGGTGGCGGGCGATTTCTTCGGCCAGCGGTACCGCGCCCGGCTGGCGCTGCCCACCGCCGGAAGCTTCGCCCGGCTCGAGGTCGATCTTGCCTCCGGCTTACCGCCCGAAACCAGCGTGGCCCTCTACCAGGTGGAGCTCGAGCCATGACCGGCGAACCCCTCTTGGAAGATGGCGAGCCGGGGGCGGAGTCCAGAAACCCAAGAGCCGACGCCGAGCTGGCTGCTGCCGGTCCCCCCAATACCGGTGGCGGACCCCAGGCCGGCGGCATCGCCGCCAATGAAGCCACCAAGTGCTCGGTCAGCGATGCCGAAAACCTTGCCCACAGCATCGATGACACAGGGGCCGGGCTGCCGGCCACCGAAAGCGCCGCCGGCGGCGCCACCAGGCCTTCTGTCGGCGGCGCCGGCCGCCCCGCCACTAGCGCCGGCACTCCCGCGGACTCCGCCGGCGTGCGGCCTCTGGCCGTGGCTGCGGCCCCGCTGCTCGCCGCGGTGCTCGCCGCGATCCTCGCTTCGGCGGCACTGGCCCGCTTCCTGCCGCTGCCGCCTGGCGATCCGCTGGCGGGAACGCTGGCGCTGCTGCCCCTCCTGCTCGCGGCGTTCTTCGGCATCCACCGCTGGGGCGTGCTGCAGGGCGGTCGCCGCCTGTCGCTGGTGGGCACCGCGGGTGAGATCGCCGCGCTCGGCCTGCTGGTCGCGGCGGCCCTCGCGCGGCCGGCATTGGCCCTGGACCATGCCAGCGAGGTGCTGGCCGCGGGACTGCTGCTGGTGCTCGCCCACCGCCTGCTGCGACAGGTGTCGGCGCTGCGGCCGCTGCTCGGCAGCCGGCTCGGCCCGCGCCCTTCGGCGCTGTTCTTCTGGCTGCCCCTGACCGTCTACCTCGCCATCCTGCCCTGGTCGGCCAGCCACCGACAGCCAGACGGCGACGAGCCCTACAACCTGCTGCTCACCCACAGCCTGGCCTTCGACGGCGACACCGACCTGGCCAACAACTACGCGGCGGGCGACTGGCGTCACTTCATGGACCGCCCGATCGCACCGCAGCCGGGCGATCCGACGGGCCCTCACGGCGAGCTGTACTCCCGTCACAACGCCCTGCTGCCGCTGGCACTGGTCCCCGCCTACTGTCTGTTCGGCAAGACCGGGGCCCAGGTCACGATGGCGCTGCTGACCGCCGCACTCGCCTGGTTGACCCTGCGCCTGGGCCGGCACTACACCGCCGGCCGGCCCGGCGAGTCGCTGGTCGCGTATGCCTGGGTGGCGTTCGCGCCGCCGCTGCTCTTGTATTCCTACCAGATCTGGGTCGAGGTCCCCGCCGCGCTGCTGACCATGGCGGCGCTCGACCGGATCCTGGCGCTGGCGGTGGCGGACCCGGCATCCTCGCGGTCCTTAGACACGGGTGTGAAGGGTGCCGTGCGCACCTGGCTGGCCATCGGCCTGCCGGTGCTGCTGCTCCCGCTGCTCAAGATCCGCTTCATCCTGATCGCCGCGCCGCTGGCGGCGCTCGCCGCCTGGCGGAACGGCAGGCAGCCGGGGCACCGCCGGCCGGCGCTGGCACTTGGCGCGGTGCTGCTGCTGCTGGTGGGGGGGATCCTGCTCTACAACCAGCACCTGTACTCGAACCCGCTGAAGATCCACAGCCTGGAGGAAATCGATCCGAACCGGCACAGCGTGCTCGATTACCTCGGCGGCGGCCTCGGCCTGTTCTACGACTGCGCCTTCGGTCTGTTCGGCTTCGCGCCCATCTGGTTGCTGTTGCTGCCGGCCCTGGCGCTGCTGCTGGCCCGCCGTGCGCCGCTGCCCGCGCACCTCGCCTTCATTTCCCTACCCTACCTGCTGGCAGTCACCCCGCGCGGCGAATGGTACGGCGGCTGGTCGCCACCCTTCCGCTATGCGCTGATCGCCGTGCCGCTGCTCGGCCTGACCCTGCCGCCGCTGCTCGCCGGCCGCCACCGGCCGGGAGCGCGGGCGCTGATCGGCGGCCTGGGGGCCGCGACCCTGACCCTGGCCTTGCTGTGGGTGGTGGTTCCCGGCTGGACCTACAACCTTGCCGATGGACGCACCTACGTCCTCGACCATCTCGGCGCGCGCCTCGGCGCCGACGTGGCGCGGATCTTCCCGAGCGTGGCGCGGCCGCGCGCCGCCACCTGGATCTGGCCGCCGTTGTCGCTGGCGCTGGTGATCGGAGCCTGGTGGCTGCCCAGACGGCGGCGCCCCCGGAGCCCGCCTACAACGGCCGGCGCCACCGCCGGAGCCGAAGCCAGAGCATCTCGCCAGACGAGCGGTAGCTCCCGAGCCGGCGGCGGCGCCGCGCTGGCCGGGATTGCCGCGGCGCTCGCCGCGACCGCCCTGCTGCCCGTCGCCGCCGCCCGGATGCCTACCCACGTGATCGAGCTCGAAGACCCGCAGGTGGTCAAGCTCGGCGGCCACCTGTACCCCGATCGCTGGGTGATCGAGCGCACTCGCTATCGGGGAAGCTGGGTGCTGCGGGTCGGCGACCAGGTGCGGGCGCCGGTCGTCGCGGGCGGCCGGCGGGTGCTATTGACGCTCGCCGCCGAGCTGATCCGCAATCAACCGGTGCCTTTCGCCGTGGACATCGCCGCCGGCGAGCGGCTGCTGGCGGTGTGGACGCCGGTGCGCGAGCGCGCCTGGGAGGAGCTGACCCTGGGCCCCTTCGACTGGCCGCCGGGCGCGCCGCTGGTGCTCACCGCCCACGGGCCGCATCCTCCCGGGGCCCTCAACGGTGCGCTGCTGGACCGCGTCGAGCTCGCCTGGGAATGACGGCGCACGACGTGCCGGCGGCACCGGAGGTCTCGGCGGTGGTACCGACCGTCGGCCGCAGTCCCTGGCTCGCGGCCTGCCTGCAAGCCCTCCGGCGGCAGCAAGGCGTGGGGTCGCTCGAGATCGTGGTGGTGGATCAATCTCCCGAGCCGCTGGCGCTGCCGCCCGGGTTGGCCGACCGGGTCCTGCGGCCGGGGCGCAACCTGGGTTTCGCCGGCGGCACCAACCTCGGTCTCGCTGCCGCCCGCGGCGAGCTGCTGGCGACGGTCAACGACGATGCCGTGGTCGCCCCCGGCTGGCTGGCCGCCCTCACCGCCGCGCTGCGCGCCGTGCCCGCCGCCGCCGCCGTCCAGGGCGTGAACCTGATCGGCGGCGAGCGGGCCATGGAGCAAGGCCCTACCGGAGACGCAGCCGCGTCGACTGTCCCTGGGCTGGCCGCAGACGTTGACGCGCCGACCAAAGATGCTGCCATACCGACCGGAGGCGCCGCCGCGCCGGCGGAGTGGCCGCCCGGGGACCCCGAGCGGATCGACGGCTGCGGGCTCGGTTGGAACCGCTGGTGGCAGGCCATCCAGCTCGGCCACGGCGAGCCGGCGCCGCACGGGGCCAATCGGGAGAGCGCTGCGGGGTGGGGGTGGACCACCACGGTGGTCGAGGTGTTCGGCGTCTCGGCGACCGCCGCCCTCTTTCGGCGCACCGCGCTCGAACAAGTGGCGGTCGGCGGCGGCGAGATTTTCGACCCCCGTCTGGTCTCCTACTACGAAGACGCCGAGCTGGCCGGCCGCCTGCGCGCCGCCGGCTTCAGCGCCCTGCTGGTGCCGGCGGCGCGGGCGCGCCACGCCGGCGCGGCATCGGGGCGGACGGCGCCGGCGAGCCGGGACCGCTGGCGGTTGGTCTATGGCAATCGCTACTTGGCGGCCGCCCGCCTGCTCGGCCGCGGGCTGTGGCCGCGGCTGCCGCTGATGGTGCTGCGCGACATCCTCGACGTGGCCGGCCCGGCCGTTCTCCGAGTCCCCCGCCGCGCGCGCACCGCCGCCTCGCCGGCCTGGGCGGCCACCTCGGCGTCCACCGCCTTGCCGCGAAGCAGTTCTTCGGCAGCCTGCGCCCGCCATGGAACCGGCGCCACCTGGCCAAGCATCACCCGCACCGACGCCACCCTGCCCGCCGCCGCCGCCGACCGCTCCCGCGTCGCCGGCATCCTGGCCGGCTGGGGGCGCGCCCTGCGCCACCTGCCCGCCTTCGCCCGCGGCGGCGCCCCGGCGCCGCCGCTGGCCGAGGTGGCCCGGCTGAGCCGCTGGCCGGCCCAACCGCGGTAACCTCTGGGGGCAATGGAACTCCCCGCCTCTCCGCCTGCGCCGCCGCCGGCGCTCGCTTCGGCCTCGCCGGCCCCGGCCTCGGCTCCGCCAGCGCCCGTCTCCACCTCTCCGGCACCAGCCTCGACCGAGCTTTCCTCGCCAGCGCCACAGCCGCTGCCCGAGCTGGCGGGCATCGTGGTGCACTGGCGCGACGAGGCCCGCCTCGCCGAGCTGATCGCTGCCTGGCCGCGCGACGACCCGCGCTTCGAGCTGGTGGTGGTGGACAACAGCGCCAGCGCCGGCGGAGTGCTGGCAGCAACGGTACAAGAAGGGGCCGGCCCGGACCCCATGCCGGCATCGACGCTCGCGGAGCGCACCGACCCGGACCCTCCGCCCCCCGCCATCCGCCTGCTGCAGCCCGGCCGTAATCTCGGCTTTGCCGGCGGCGTCAACGCCGGCGCGGCCGCCAGCCGGGCGCCGCTGCTGCTGCTGCTCAACCCCGACGCCGTGCCCGCGCCCGGGGCGCTGGACCGCCTCGTCGAAGGCTTCGCCGCGCACCCGGAAGCCGCTGGCCTGGCGCCGCGGCTGGCCGGCGCGGCGGGAGAGCCGCAGTTCGCCTGGCAGCTGCGCCGCCTGCCTTCGCTGTGGGGCTGCCTGCGGCAGACGCTGCCCTGGCCCGGAGCCGGCACCGGCGCCGGACCCGCATCGGAACCTCCGCCGGGCACCCTGGTCGAACAGCCGGCGGCGGCGGCGCTCGCCCTGCGTCGGAAGGTCCTGCTCGACGCCGGGGGCCTGGACGAGCGCTTTCATCCCGCCTGGTTCGAGGACGTGGACCTGGCGTGCCGGCTGCGCCAAGCCGGCGCCACGCTGCTCTACTGGCCGGCGGCGCAGTTCCGCCACGCCCTGGGCAGCACCGTCCCCGGCCTCGGGTATGGCCGCTTCCTTTGGATCTATCACCGCAACCTCGAGCGCTACCTGGCCAAGCACCACGGCACCGCCTGGGCGCTTCTGGCACGCGCCAGCCTGGCGGCCGGCCTGGCGATCCGCTTCCCGCTCCTTGCGGTGCGCCGCCCGCGCCGCGCCGCCTCCCGCCGCGAGGCGGCGGCCGGCCTGCTCGTGGCCATGACCGGTGCGCTCACCGGCTGGCGTCTTCCCCGCCGCCTGGCGGACGATGCGCGCGGAGCGGGTCCCGGCGCCGCCGCCGCTGCGGCCGCCATCGGCGATCCATCCGCTGGGGTCGAGCATGCCCGCTGAGGCACCGGTGGCCGTCTGCCTGGTCACCCATGACTCGGCGCCCGACCTGGCGGGCTGCATGGCGGCGATCGCCGGCTTGCGGCACCCACCTGCCGAGATCGCGCTCGTCGATTCCGGCAGCCAGGACGGCAGCCTCGAACAAGCCCGCCGGACGGCGCCGGACGGCATCCCCCTGACCGCCATCGGGCATGCCGCCAACATCGGGTTCGCCGCCGGCATGAACGCCGCCATCGCGGCGACCCGCGCGCCTTTCGTGTTCACCTTGAACGCCGACGCCCGCCCCGCTCCCGACCATCTGGACCGCCTGCTGGCGCGCTTCGCGGCGCACCCGGAGCTGCGCGTCGCCGCCGTCACCGGCCGGCTGGTGCGTCCTGCCGCCGCCGGCGGGGCGCGCCTGCTCGACGCCTGCGGCATGCGCCTCACCACCGCCTGGCGCCACCTCGACCGCGGCTCGGGCGAACCCGATCGTGGCCAGTGGGACCGGCCCGAGCGGGTCTTCGGAGCCACCGGTGCCGCCTCGCTGTTCCGCCGCGAGGCGCTCCTCGACGCGGCGGTGGACGGCGAGGTGTTCGACCCCCGCTTCCACTCGTTCCGCGAGGACGCCGACCTGTGCTTCCGCCTGCGCGAGCGCGGCTGGGAGATCCTCTACGAGCCCGCCGCCGTGGCCGAGCACCGGCGCTTCAACGTGCCCGAGAGGCGCGCCGCGATGCCCGCCGGGGTCAATCTCCATTCGCTCAAGAACCGCTACCTGCTGCGCATCTACCACCAGACCGGGCGCAACCTGGCGCGCACCCTGGTGCCCACCCTGGCCCGCGACCTCGGGGCGCTCGCCTGGGTGCTGCTGCGCGAGCGCTCGTCGCTCGGCGCCTACGGCTGGCTGCTGCGCCACCGCGGCGAGCTGCTGGCCCGGCGGCGCGCCATCCAGCGCCGCCGCACCCTCCCGGCGGCGGACCTGGACGCCTGGTTCGGGCGCCAGGGGGCCCCGCTGTGAGACCGGTCCAATGAGCGGCCCGGCGGTGGCGCTGATCGGCAGCCGCGGCATCCCCGCCCGCTACGGCGGCTACGAGACCCTGATGGAGGAGCTCTCGGTGCGGCTTCTGGCGCGCGGTTTCCGGGTGACCGTCTACTGCCGCTCGCATTCCACCCCGCGGCGCCTGCGGCTCTATCGCGGCGTCGAGCTGGTGGTGCTGCCGACGGTGCGCACCAAGCATCTCGACACTCCCGTCCACACCCTGCTCGCCTGCCTCCACGCCGGCGCCCGCGGCTTCGACGCGGCGCTCCTCGTCAACTCGGCCAACGCCCTGTTCCTGCCCCTGCTCGCGGCCGGCGGCATCCCCACCGCGCTGCACGTGGACGGCATCGAGCGCCGCCGGCGGAAGTGGGGCCCGCTGGGCCGCGCCGTCTATGCCCTGTCCGAGCGGCTGGCCTGCATCCTGCCGGATGCCCTGATCACCGATGCCGAGGTCATCCGGCGCCACTATCTCGAGCTCTACGGCGCCGACTCGACGGCGATCGCCTACGGCGTCGATCCGCGGCCGCCGCGGCTGGCGCGGTCCGCGGCAGCCGGCGACACGGCTCCCGGCGGCGCGGCTACCGGCGGCGCGGCGGCCGGCGGCGCGGCAGCCGGCGCCCTCTCGCGCCTGGGGCTACTGGAGCGGCGCTATTTCCTCTACGTCAGCCGCTTCGAGCCCGAGAACAACCCCCACCAGGTGGCCGCGGCCTACCGGGCGGTGCGCGGCGACCTGCCGCTGGTCATGGTGGGCGGCGCCCCCTATGCCGGCGACTACATCGCCGGCTTCACCCGCGGCGCCGATCCCCGCATCGTGTTCCCCGGCCCGATCTACGGCGAGGAGTACCGCGAGCTGCTCGCCAACGCCCTCGCCTACGTCCACGCCACCGAGGTGGGCGGCACCCATCCGGCGCTGGTCGAAGCCATGGGGTACGGCAACTGCGTGGTGGTCAACGACACGCCCGAGAACCGCGAGGTGGCAGGCACGGCCGGCCTTTACTTCCGGGCCGCCGAGCCCGCAACGTTGACGGCGCGCCTCGAGCAGGTGCGCCGGCGCCCCCGCCGCGCCCGGCTCGCCGGCCGCGTGGCGGCCCGCCGCGCTGCCCGGCGCTACTCCTGGGAACGGGTGGCGGACCAGTACGCGGAGCTGCTGGGAACCCTCGCCGGCCGGCGCTGATCCACCCCGACCGTCGCGCGCGGCCCGCGGTTTGCATGTAATATGTGCGCGCAAACTTCAGGACCGCCGCCGACCGCAAGCGCGGCGTTCCGCCAGGGTTCCAGGGACAGACGGCAGTGCGTGTCGCCACCTCCGCTCCATGTTCCCGGCCGTTGGCATAGACGGTGCGAGGCTGCGCCACGTTACAATGATCAACCAGTTCCGACGGGCACGATGCCAGGACTGAACCCTAATCCATGCTGAAAGAACGAGCCCGGATTCTCGCGGCTGCGATCTTTCTGGTTGACCTGGCGCTGGTCGCCATCGCCTTCCTGCTGGCCTTTTCACTGCGCAGCTGGGTGCTGCCGCGGCTGGTGCCGCAGGCGTTCCCCGCGCGCCTGTACCCGCTCGCGGCCTACCTGCCGCTGCTGCCCCTGGCGCTCGCGATCTGGGGCGCGCTGCTGCTGCTGTCGGGACGCTACCGGTCCCACCGCACCGTGCCGCTGCTCGACGAGTCCTGGGCGGTGCTGCGGGTCTGCGCCAGCGGCACGATCCTCTTCACCCTCGCCCTGTACATCTTGCGCATCGACGTCCGGCTGCTGGGCAACGATCAGATCAGCCGCGCCTGGGTGCTCCTGTTCGGCGTCTTCGCGTCGCTCCTGCTGCTGGGCGAGAAGCTCTTCCTGCGCGTCAGCTCGCGCTACGTGCGCTCGCGCGGCTTCAACTACCGCACCGTGCTCATCGTCGGCACCAATGCCGCGGCGCTCAAGATCGCCGATTCGATCCACGGCCACCGCTTCTGGGGCTACCGCATCCTCGGCTTCATCGTCAACGGCCATTCGCCGGCACAGCCGTGGCCGAGCCGTTACCCGATCCTCGGCGAGCTCAAGCACATCACCCACATCATCGAGAGCAACGTCGTCGACGACGTGATCTTCGCGGTCAGCCGGCGCGATCTCGACCGCCTGGAAGACCTGTTCCTGAGCCTGCAGGAGCAGGGGATCCGCACCCGCTTCGCCGTCAACCTCTTCCCGCACACCCAGGCGCGGGTCGAGCTCGAGGAGCTCGACGGAATGCCGCTGCTGTCCTTCGCCACCGGCCCGACGAGCCCGCTGCCGCTGATGGCCAAGCGGCTCATGGACGTCGCGCTGTCGTCGCTCCTGCTGCTGATCGGGCTGCCGGTGGTCGGGGCCATCGCCACCCTGATCAAGGTCAGCTCGCAGGGCAACGTGCTCTTCCGCCAGACCCGCTGCGGCTTGAACGGGCGCATCTTCACGCTCTACAAGTTCCGCACCATGGTCGAGGACGCCGAGGAGCGGCGCCGCAACCTCGAGCACCTCAACGAGATGAACGGTCCGGTGTTCAAGCTCAAGAGCGACCCGCGGGTGACCTGGCTCGGGCGTTTCCTGCGCCGCTTCAGCCTCGACGAGCTGCCGCAGCTGTGGAACGTGCTGCGCGGCGACATGAGCCTGGTCGGTCCGCGCCCTCCGATCCCGGAGGAGGTGGCCCGCTACCAGCGGTGGCAGCGCCGGCGGCTGTCGATGAAGCCGGGCCTGACCTGCCTGTGGCAGGTCAGCGGGCGCAACCAGATCGACTTCGACCGCTGGATGCAGCTCGACCTCGAGTACATCGACTCCTGGTCGCCCATGCTCGACTTCAAGATCCTGCTCAAGACGATCCCCGCCGTCCTCTCAGGCCGCGGCGCCTCCTGATCCCCCTGATCGCCGGCGTGGCAGCTCCCCGGCCGCCAGCGCCAGGGTCGTCTCCACCACCGCCGCCAGGGGCCCCGCATCGGCCATGCCACGCCCCGCCAGGTTGAAGGCGGTGCCGTGATCCACCGAGGTGCGCAGGAAGGGCAGGCCAAGGGTCCAGTTGGTGGCCAGCCCGAAGGCGGCGGTCTTGACCGCGATCAGCCCCTGGTCGTGGTAGAGCGCCAGCACCCAGTCGAACTCGCCCCGCCGGGCGCGCGCGAACAGCGAGTCGGCGCTCTCGGGCCCATGCACGTCCAGGCCGGCGCGGCGCGCCCGCTCGGCCGCCGGCGCCAGCACGGCGCCTTCCTCGTGTCCCAGCAGCCCCCCCTCGCCGGCGTGCGGGTTCAAACCCGCCAGCGCGATGCGGCCGCCGGCGTGGCGGTCCAGGCAGGCCAGCGCCTCGTCGAGCGCCCGCGGCTCGACGGCCGCCGCCAGCGCCCGCGCCAGCGGCACGTGCACCGTCAGCAGCGCCACCTGCAGGTCGGGCGCCAGGAACGCCATCAGGTAGTCGCGGCCGTAGCGCTCGAGCCCGCAGGCCGCCGCCAGGTAGTCCGTATGGCCGCGGAAATCCGGCAGCAGATGGCGGGCGATCGAGTCCTTGGCGACCGGCGCGGTGACCAGCGCGTCCGCCGCCCCCTGCCGGACCAGCGCCATGCCGGCGTCCAGGGCGGCGATGGCGCCGGCGGCGTCCGCCGGCCCCGAGCTGCCCGGCGCCACCACGCGGCGGACCGCCACGGGATCCAGCACCGGCACGGCACCGGGATCGGCGGCGGTCATCGCGTCGAGATCGGCAGCCGCCGGCATGCCGGGGAGATAGCGCAACCGGTCCCACGGGGCCCCAGGGAGGGACGGGCGCAACGCTTCGAGCGCCGCCCGCTCGGCAACCACCAGCGGCTGCCATGAGCGCCCGGCGCCGCCGGGCCGCCCGCCGGCAAGCAACTTGAGCAGGATCTCGGGACCGATACCGGCAGGATCGCCCTGGGTGAGGGCCAGCCGCGGCGGGCCGTCCGCCTGGGGCCGCGTGCCGGTCCCGCCGCCCCGGCCGCTCCCGCCAGTCCCGGAACTGCCGCCGCTCGGGGCGCTCAGGGTCAGGGCTCCGACGCGGGCTCGCCGCTCCGGCGCGGACGGCGCTTGAGCTCCTCTTCCTTGAACAGGTAGCGGATGCTGTGCTTCTGGATCAGCAGGTTCGGCCCGGAGTGCCGGTTGAGCTTGAGCGCGCCCTTGTCGTACCACTCGATCCAGCCGCGCAGCTCCTCGCCGTCGGTCAGGATCAACACCATCGGCGTCTTCGCCGCCATCTGCTTGAGGTAGTAGAACTCCTCGGCGTTGGTCTGCTCCGGCGGCGTCTGCTTGCGGCGCACGCTCCGCGATGGCAGCGAGCTCTTCAGCTCGTTCATGTCCGGGCGGATCAGTTTGCGGTTGGCCATGTCGGCGTCCGGTCTCTATGCGACCTCGGAGGGGTGCGGCAGGATCTGCGGCAGCGGCGACTGCGGCCGGCCCTCCGGGTTCCGGGTCTTGTATTGATCGTCCTCGTAGGCCAGGCAGCACAGCAGCCTGCCGCACTGGCCGGAGATCTTCGACGGATTGAGCGAGAGGTTCTGGCGTTTCGCCATCTGGATCGAGATCGGCCGGAAGTCCTTGAGCCAGGTCGAGCAGCACAAGGTGCGGCCGCAGATGCCGACGCCGCCGACCAGGCCGGCCTCGTCACGGGCGCCGACCTGCACCATCTTCACCCGCACCGAGAAACGGCTGGACAGGTCGCGGACCAGCTGCCGGAAGTCCACCCGTCCCTCGGAGGTGAAATAGAAGGTCGCCTTCTTGCCCGACAGCGAGAACTCCACCTGCGACACCTTCATGTCCAGGCCGAGGGCGCGCGAACGCTCCTGGGCGAAGAGCTTGGCGGTCATCTCGCTCTGCCGCTGGCGCTCGTGAGCTGCCGTATCGGCATCGTCCGCCAGCCGCAGCACCGGGCGGGCGCCGGACTTCTGGCACGGCTTGAAGACCGGCATCGGCGAGCGTTCCACCCGGCCCAGGGCAGGCCCCGACTCGAGCTCGACCACCACCCAGTCGGCGACCGCGTAGATCTTGCCGGCGGTGGCACAGAGCGTCACGTTGGTTTCCTCACGGAAGCGCACGCCGACGTAGGAGTCTTCGACGGCGGTCGACATTCCCTTGAAAGCACAACCTGAACATCCACCCATGATCGTCACTTCCATTCCATCTGCGACAGCAATTACGGACTATGCAGGATGAGTACCAGCCCCACGGTCTGCGACGACCCCGAGCCGGGGACGCCCCCTCCCCTTCGCTTCGGCCAACAGGGTTCGGCTTAGGTAAACGTTATCACGGCGGGTTTCAATCGGCGGCGGGCTCCTGGTCGAGCACCCGGCGGCCGATGTCGCGGCGGAACACCTTGCCGGGCCAGTGGATCTCGCCGGCCGCCGCGTAGGCGCGCTTGAGCGCTCCCACCAGGTCCGGCCCCAGCGCGCAGACCGACAGCACGCGGCCGCCGGCGGTCAGCAGCTCGCCGCGCGGGCCGCGCTGGGTGCCGGCGTGGAACACCTCGGCTCCCAGCTCCGCCGCCCGCTCGAGCCCGACGATGACCTCGCCGGTGACCGGCCGGCCCGGATAGCCCCGGCTGGCCAGCACGATGCAGGCGGCGGCCTCCTTGCGGAAGCGCAGCCGGCGCACCTGGTCGAAATCGCCGGCCGCGGCGCTGGCGAGCAGGGGCAGCAGATCGTCCTCGAGCCGCAGCAACAGCGCCTGCGCCTCGGGATCGCCCAGGCGGGCGTTGAACTCCAGCACCTTGGGACCCTCGGCGGTGAGCATCATGCCGGCGTACAGCACGCCAACGAACGGGCGCCCCTCGTCGGCGAGGCCGCCGATCGTGGTGCGCATGACGGTCTCGACGATCTCGGCCGCCGCCTCGCCGGAAGGCAGGCCGCCGGGGCTGTGGGACCCCATGCCGCCGGTGTTGGGCCCGGTGTCGCCGTCGCCGATGCGCTTGTAGTCCTTGGAAATCGCCAGGGGCAGCAGCCGCTCGCCGTCGGAGAGGGCCATGAACGACACCTCCTCGCCCGGCAGGAACTGTTCGACGACGGCGCGGTCGCTGCCGGCGCCAAAACGGCGCTCCTCGAAGAGCGTCACGATGGCCGCCTCGAGCTCCTCCTCGCCGGCCACGACGAGGACTCCCTTGCCCGCGGCCAGCCCGTCGGCCTTGATCACCACCGGGAAGCCGAAGCGGCCGCAAGCGTCGCGCGCCTCGGCGGCGCCGTGGACCACCACGAAGGGGGCGGTGGGGATGCCGTGGCGCTCCATGAACTGCTTGGCGAACACCTTGCTGCCTTCGATCTCCGCCGCCCGCTGGCTGGGAGCGAAGATCGGCAGCCCGCGGCGCTCGAACTCGTCGGCGATGCCCAGGGTGAGCGGCAGCTCCGGACCGACGATCGTCAGGTCGAGCCGCAGGTCGGCGGCGAAATCGGCGAGGCGGTGGATCTCCTCGGGCGCCACCGGCACCAGGTCGGCGAGGCGCGAGATCCCGGGGTTGCCCGGCGCGCAGTACAGGTCCTTGAGCAGCGGGCTCTGCCGCAGCTTCCAGCACAGGGCGTGCTCGCGCGCCCCCGCTCCCACCACCAGCACCTTCATCCCTGCCTCCGGGCCTCGAGGGCCGTCACCGCCATCACCTCCACGATGTCCGCCACGGCGGCGCCGCGCGACAGATCGTTGATGGGCCGCGCCAGCCCCTGCAGCAGCGGACCGACCGCGCGCGCCCCCGCCAGGCGCTCCGTGAGCTTATAAGCAATGTTGCCGGCGTCGAGATCGGGGAAGATTAGCACGTTGGCGCGGCCCGCCAGCGGGCTGCCCGGCGCCTTGCGCGCCGCCACCTCCGGCACCAGCGCGGCGTCCGCCTGCAGCTCGCCGTCGACCGTGAAGCCGACCCCCCGCTCATGCAGCAGGCCCAGCGCCCGGCGCACCTTCTCGGTGCGTGGATGGGAGGCGCTGCCGTGGGTCGAAAACGACAGGAGAGCCACCCGCGGCTCCTCGTCCAGGAGATTGCGGCAGCTCGCGGCGGCGGCCTCGGCGATGTCCGCAAGCTGCTCCGCGGTGGGGTCCGGCACCACGCCGCAATCGCTGTAGACGAGCCCGCGGCCGTCCGGCAGCACCATCAGGAAGCAGGAGGAGACGAGCTTCAGGCCCGGCCGCGGCCCCACCATCCGCAGCGCCGCCCGCAGCGTCTCCGCGGTGGTCGCCTCGGCGCCCATGACGGCGCCGTCGGCCTGCTCCGTCGCGACCAGCATGGCCGCATAGTACAGGGGGTCGCGGCCCAGGCGTGCCAGCTCGGCCTCGCGGCCGGCGGCAAGCGAATGCCGGGCGAGGCGGCGGGCGATCAGCTCGGCCTCGGCCGCCGACGGCACGGGCTCGACCACCGGCACCGTCAGCGGCACCCCGGCGCGCGCGGCGGCGTGCGCCACCGCCTCGCGGGTGCCGACGAGGAGCGGGCGGCAGAGCCTGGCGGCCGCGGCCCGCTCGGCGGCCGCCACCACCCTCGTGTCACCGCCCTCGGCAAGGACGATGGTCGCCTGGACCGCGCGGGCGCGCTCCCGCAGACGCTCGAGCAGACCGCTCACCGGGTGGCGCGCGCCAAGCCCTTTCAGGGGGCCGGGGCCGGCTTGCATGCCAGCAGTCTACTTGGGGGCGGAGCGGGACACTACCGGGTCGGGGGCGGACCGCCTACCCGGCCATCGCGATGGGACCGGTCGGCTGCGGCCTGCCGCCGCGCGGCTCGACCGTGACCACCCAGCCCTGGATGCGCTCCAAGGGCAGCGGCTGGTCGATCACCAGGGCGGCCTTGCCGCTGGCGTCGACGTCGAAGACGCCGGCCGAGGTCTTCTGGTCGTCTTCGTCGAGATACCACAGCTGGTAGGACTTGTCGGGGCCCAGGGCCGGCAGGTTGGAGGCATAGAAGACCGCCTGGCGGCGGGCGGCGTCGATGTAGGTGCGTCCAACCGCCGAGTGGGTCGTGCCCATGCCCGCGAGGCTGACCGACTGCACCTTGGGCGCCGCGAGGATCGTCAGCGTGCGGGCCAGCCGCTCCGACTCGGCCTGCATCTGCGTGACGCGCCGCTCGAGTGCGTCGGCCCGCGCCACGAGCTGGCGGCGCTCGCCCTGGAGGTGCTCGATCTCGGCTCCCAGGCTGGCCTGGCGGACGATGCCCCAGACCGCGACCAGCGCCAGCATGGCGGCCGCGGCGAGCAGGGGCCAGCGCCCGGCGGCGCCGGCGGGGGCGGCGGGAGCGGCCGGGGCAGTGGGAGCGGTGGGATCGCCAGGCGCTCGCCGCCGGCCGAATCGTGCAGGCGCCGCGGCGGCAGGAGCTGCCGGTGTTGCCGGCGCCGGAGCCGCCGCTGTCGCCGGCGGCGGTGATGCCCGCAGCTCGGCGGCCACCTGGGCCAGCAGCCGCTGCCGTATCCCGGCGAGCATCTCCGGCACCTCCGGGGTGCCGGGAGCCGGCCCGGCCAGATCCTCGGGCAGGACCGCTGCCGCGCCGGCGAGATCCTCGAGGCAAGCGGCAAGACGCCGCAGCTCGGCGGCGCACACCGGGCACCCCGCCTCGACGTGCGCCTGCAGCTCGCGCCGCTCTTCGCCGTCGAGGGCGCCCAGCGCGTAGGCCGGCAGGAGATCGTCGTGGCGGGGGGAGTGGTCGGAGGTCATGGTCAGGTGCTCAGCGCTTGGCGCAGCTTGTTCATGGCCAGCAGGATGCGGGACTTCACCGTACCCAGCGGAGCCGCCAGCCGCTCGGCGATCTGCGTGTGGGTCAGCCCCTCGAAGAACGCCAGCTCAATGCATCTACGCTGCTCCGGGGAGAGCAGATTGAGCGCCGAGTGAATCTGCTCGCGGCGTTCGGCCTCCTCCAGCCGGCCGGTGCCCCGGGGAGGGGCAACTCGCGGGAACCCGGCGTCCGCCGCCGCCTCGTGCTCGTGACGGTCGCGGGCGTCGCGCCGGCGCAGGCGATCGAGGGCCCGCGAGCGGGCGACCATCAGCAGCCAGCCGCGCGGCGTCGAGCGGCCGGCCTCGTATCGCTCCGATTGGCGCCAGACCTGGAGGAAGACCTCCTGCACCACCTCCTCGGCCTCGCCCCGCGAGCCCAGGATCCGCAGCACCAGGCCCAGGACCGCCGCCGCGTGGCGGTCGAAGAAGCGGGCAAACGCCTCAGCGTCGCCGGCGCTGATCCTCCCGACGAGAAAGGAGTCCTCGAGCTCGATGGCTTCCATGTCGAGAGTTTCGTGCCTCTTCACTTCTCGCGGTCACCGTCTGCGCTCCCCCGCCGACCGCAAGGGGTGAGCCGGCAGCGCGAACGTCAAGGACGCCCAGAAGCTCTCCCAGTCGGCGCCGGAGCCCGGCGGTGCGCCAATCATGTGCACGGCCTTGACCAGCCAGACGCCGGCTCCGCCCAAGCGCAGGCGAACACGCCCCTGGGCGTCGGTGCGTGCCGCCACCAGCCGCGTGGGTTGGTCCTTGGGTACCGCGGCCACCTTCGCCCCCGCCAGGGGCTGGCCCCGGTACAACAGGCGCACCGGCAGGTCCTGGCCTGGGGCCAGGGTGTAGGGGTTGCGCTCGGGTATCAACTCGAGAGTCAGCCCCAGCAACCGGTCGTAACCTGATCCTGGGTCCTCCCCGACCGCGAGGAGCGACTTGGCGCAGCGCGAGTATATCTCCTTGGCCGGGGCCGCGCTCCGGCCGCCGCGAGCGCGCAGCTCGCTGATCTTCTCCAGGCCCTCCTCGGCCAGGTACCTCTCGAACTTGGCGGCGTCGAGCTCGACCGCGGCGTGGCGGCTGGTATAGACCAGCTCGTAGAGGCCGGGCCGGCCGATGACCAGGAAACCGGCCGGATCGGTGTCCGGCACCCCGGGGATCGGCTCTTCGCGGCCGCCGCCGATCACCGCGAAACGCAGCAGGTACTTGGGATCGCGGGGGAAGACGTCACCCCGGAAGAGCTGGCCGATGAACAGGCGGACCGCCAGGCGCGTGCCGGGCGCCGGCATGAACGCCGAGGGCTCGATCCAAAGGTCGTGGGCCAGCAGGCTCCCGGCGCCCAGCAGGGCCAGCACGAACGCCAGACAGACGGCCGCCTTGTTCATCTGCTTCCCGCTCCTTCTCATTTCGCGCGCGGCGCGCGGTCGCGCGGCGAGTCTCGTGGCGATGGCGTTGCAGGACGGCTGCGCCCGCGGGCGCGCCGGCCAACAGGCGCGCCCGAGGGCGAAGCACGGACACAGTATGGTAACGGCGGCGGCGCGGCCACCTGCCTGGCGACCGCGCCACCCGCGCTACCGGGCCGGGCCGGCGCTGCCGGTCAGGCCGTTGCCGTTGGGGCCGAGCGGCCCGTTGGGCGAACCGGGGAACGGGTCCTTGAGGTAGGGGAACGTCGTGTCGAACTGGCTCACGTCGTTGAGCGTCCCGTCGGTGAACGGCAGGCTGCCCGACGGCGCGTCGGAGGGGTTGCAGTAGACGCCGGGGAAGGCAACGCACAGGACGCCCATCGCCACCCGCAGCTCGATGTCCACCACGTCGTCGCCCGGACGGCGGCCGTTCGGGAACCCGGCGTTGTCGCCGCCCAGGACCCCGAGGTTGCTCTGGCTGGCCGCCGCGGTCGGCGCGATGGCGGTGTTGAGGCGCATCTCCTCGGCGGGACCGCCGAGCGCGTTGAGGCCGCCGACGCCGGTCAGGAAGGCCGCCACCAGGTCCTTGCGCGGGAAGTTGGTCGGGGCCTTCACGCCGGCCGCGCCGAACAGCAGCTCGAGCACCGCCGGCAGGGTCGGGTTGGTGACGTAGGTGGCGAACTGGCCGTCGTCCTTGGGCTTGCTGGCGTTGAACTTGTTCTTGTCGGCGAGGCCGATCACCAGCTCGTTGACCAGGGGGGCGCTGAGGCGCGACACCTGCACCAGGTCGCCGCTCTGGTTCGCGTCACGGAAATCGGGGGTGTTCGAGAGCACGCGGTCGCGCGGCAGCGCCGCGGTGGTCCAGGCGCCGATGGTCGTGCTCGTGCTGGAGACCAGGCAGGACGCGGGCACCTCGAGTGCGAAGGTGGTGACGTTCTTGTCCTCGAGGGTATTCGGCTCGGCGTCGCGAGCTCCCAGCGGATTGGCGATGTTGACCAGGTCGAACACCTCGCCCAGGTTGACGGCGAAGCCGTCGTGGCGCTGGCCCACGAACACCCTGCCGGTGCCGCTGCAGCCGGGGATGTCGATGGTGTGGATGAAGCTGGCGGCGTAGGCGTGGTAGTTGGGCACCGACTTGTTGCCGATGTTGTCGATCGGCTTGGCGAAGCGGGTGACGCCGGTCGCGGCATCCTTGGCGTAGCCGGCGACCGTGCCGCCGTCGAGCGGGCCGGTGATCACCCGCAGCGTATAGCTCTCCTCCACGTTCTGCGCGGCGTCGCCGCCGGGTCCGGCGCTGATCTGGCCGACGTTGACGAACGGCACCGAGACCGTCTGGCCGCCGACCGGGAGGGAGATGTTCTTGAAGGTCTGCTTGACCCGGAACTCGAAGGTCATCGACTCGACGCCGTTGCCGGCGTTGTCGACGTGGATGCGGTAGACCGCGTCGGGATCGAGCGTGAAGAAGTTGGGACCGCCGTAAGCGTCCTGCAGCGGCACGTAGTTCGCCAGGAAGGTCACGTACCCGCTCCGGCCCGCCTCGTAGCTCGTGAACATATAGAAGTCGGTGCCGTCGACTTTCGGCATCTTGGTGATCCCCGGCGCCTCCCGGTGGCTCGAAGCGCCGGCCGGCCCGACCGACAGCGTCAAGGCGGTGGCGGCGGCAAGGATGGCTACGCCTGCTACACGCGATCTCATACCTGTCCTCCTGTGAGTCTGCAGTTGAGTTGAGCTTTGATCGCTCGATCTCGTCTCTCCCTTCCCCATTACGTCCCTGCGGCGCTCACGGATGAGTACAATGCCGGGATGACCCTGCCCACCGCCCCCCATCGCCGCAACCATGGCCGCGCCGCCGATGCGCTGCGCCCCTGCCACATCGAGATCGACGTGCTGAAGTTCGCCGAAGGCTCGGCGCTGATCGAGCTCGGCGACACGCGCGTGCTGGTCGCCGCCAGCGTGGACACCAGGGTGCCGCAGTTCCTGAAGGAGAGCGGCCAGGGCTGGGTCACCGCCGAATACGCGATGCTGCCGCGCGCCACGCACACCCGGTCGGCGCGCGAGGTGGCCCAGGGGCGGCCGTCGGGCCGCACCGCCGAGATCCAGCGGCTGATCGGGCGCAGCCTGCGGGCCGTCGTCGACCTGACCGCCATGCCCGACCGCACCCTGACCCTGGATTGCGACGTGCTGCAGGCCGACGGCGGCACCCGCACGGCCGCGATCACCGGCGCTTACGTCGCGATGGCGCTGGCCCTTGCCCGCCTGCTGCTCTCCAATGACATCAAGGCGTGGCCGCTCGGCGAGTCGCTGGCGGCGGTCTCGGTCGGGATCGTGGGCGGGGTGCCGCTGCTGGACCTCGAGTACGAGGAGGACCGCAACGCCGAAGTGGACATGAACGTCGTCGCCACGGCCTCGGGCTCGCTGGTCGAGCTGCAGGGGACCGGCGAGCGGCGCAGCTTCAGGCGCGACGAGATGGATGCGCTGATCGACCTGGCGCTGCAAGGCAGCGCGCAGCTCGCGGCCGTGCAGGCCGGCGTGCTGGAGGCGACGATGCGGGAGGTGGCAGAGGTGCGCGCCCGCGGGCACCGCCGCCCGGCGCCCCCCAAGCCCGAGCGCGAGCTGTGGGGGCCGCCGGGCTAGAAGCAGACGGCCGAAGCGAAGGGGACGGGCGTCCCCTCCCCCTGGAGCGTCGGAAGGGGATCGAGGGGATGCGGGGGAGATCCGGTTAGAGCACCGTGCCGGAAAGCTCGACCTCGAGCACCGGCGACTTGGGGCTGTCGGTGTGGATGGTCAGCTTGCCGTGGAAGGGTCCCTTGGCCATGCCCGAGTTCACCGTCAGCCTCACCGCATATTCGCGGCCCTCCTCGAGCGGCTCGACCTTGGCCTCGATCCCCTGGCCCGTGGTCTCGACGCCGATCACCTTGATCGGCTCGGTGGCGAAGTTCTTGACGTCCAGGACGCGGCGCAGCGGCTCCTTGACATCGATCTTGCCGAAGTCGGCCTTGGGCGGGGTGACGGCGAGCACCGGCCGCACGAACCCCGAGACCGGGATCTCGACCGCCTTCTGCTTGGGGTGGTTGGTGTGGACCGTGACGTAGCCGGCAAGCGGTCCGACCGGCGCCTCGCTCGACAGCTTCGTCTCGACCCGCCACTGCTTGACCTTGATGTCGGGCAGCCGCTCGCCCTCCTGCGCCTCGCGGAAGCTCACCTCGAGATAGGGCCATGGCGAGTCGACCTTGAGCACGTCCATCGGCGCGCCGTCGGGCGCGAAGAGGGTCTGGACGATGGTGCCCTCCTTGGCCTCGCCGCGCACGATGGTGTAGCGGGCAAAGCCCGGCTTGACCGCGATGTAGGGCTCGACCTTGGCACGCACGGTGAGCTCGATCTGCGGATTGGCGGGATCGTTGGTGAAGACGGTGACGCCCTTGGCCACCGGGCCGTTGAAGGTGACGGTGTCGACGACCACGTGCACGACGCCGGACTTGCCGGGAGCAATGGTCTTGTCGTAGCTCGCCACCGTACAGCCGCAGGCGGCCCTGACCTCGGTGATCTCGAGCGCGGCGTTGCCGTCGTTGCGGATGGCGAAGTCCTGCGCGAGCTTCTCGCCCTTGGCGACCGCCCCCGCGTCCTTGATCGGATCGACGGCCACGGCCTTGGGCAGTGGCGATGACGAAGCCTTGGTCGCCGGGGCTGCCGGCGCGGCCGCGAACGCGGCGGCGCAGACGAGGAAAATGGCACCGAGTGCCAAAATGACGGTTTTTTGAGTACGCTTCATGGCGACCTGCTCCTTCGTCGGAAGTGAGGGACGGGACCTGTCCGGTTCTATGAATGCTACACTCGGCGCCCGCCGGCGGAAAGACCGGAGCGCGGAAATCACCTTGTCCGGCCGGCCCCGGTCGGAGCCAGCGCCAGGAGAGCCAGCCTCGATGACGCGGACGGACGCGACGCGGCTCGACATCTACATCATTGCAATCGGTGGTACCGGCATGGCGCCTCTGGCGTGCCTGCTGCAAGAGCAGGGCCATCGCGTCCGCGGCGCCGACGGACCTCTGTACCCTCCGATGAGCTCCTTGCTCGAGCGTGCCGGCATCCGCCCGCACACCGGCTACGACGCCGCCCATCTCGAGCCCCCGCCCGACCTCGTGGTGGTGGGCAACGCCGTGCGCCGCGACAACCCCGAGGCGGTCGCCGCCGAGCGCCTGGGGCTTCCCCTGTTGTCGATGCCGCAGGCCCTCGCCCGCTTCTTCCTCGCCGGCAAGCGGCCGCTGGTGGTGACCGGCACCCACGGCAAGACCACCACCACGGCAATGGCGGCATGGGTCTACAGCCGGTGCGGGGCCGATCCCGGATACCTGATCGGCGGCGCGCCGCTCGACCTCCCCGGCAGCTTCGCCCGCGGCGGCGGCCTGCCGGACCCGCCGCAGGCGAGCCCGCACGGGGCCGCTCGGCGCTTCGTCGTCGAGGGCGACGAGTACAACGCCGCCTACTTCGACCGCGGCGCCAAGTTCCTGCACTACCGTCCGGAGACGCTGATCCTGACCAGCGTCGAGTACGACCACGCCGACCTCTATGCCAGCCCGGAGGCGCTGCGCGACGCCTACCGGCAGGTGATCGCACAGCTCCCGGCGGACGGGTTGCTGGCGGCGTGCGGCGACACCCCGGAGGTCCGCGAGCTGGCGCGCCGGGCACCCTGCCGGACGGTCCTCTACGGGCTCGCGGAGGGCAACGACCTGCGGCCGGCAGGCATCCAGGCCTTGCGCGAGGTGACACGCTTCCAGGTGGCGGACGCCGAGGCGGGGGAGGTGACGATCGAGCTGCCGCTCGCCGGCAGCCACAACGTCGCCAATGCCCTTGCGGTGTGGGCGGCGGCGCGCCGCGACGGCCTTGCCGCGGGGCAGGTGGCGGCGGCGCTGGCCGGCTTTCACGGCGTGGCGCGGCGTCTTCAGGAGCTCGGCAGCCGGGGCGGCGTCACCGTCGTCGACGATTTCGCGCACCACCCGACCGCGGTCGGCAAGACGCTGGCGGCGCTGCGCCAGCGCTACCCCGGCCGAAGGCTGGTGGCCCTCTTCGAGCCCCGCAGCCTCACCGCCGGCAGGGCGCTGTTCTTCGACGCCTACCGGCAGGCCTTCGCCGGCGCCGACCAGGTCCTGTTCGCGCCGACCTTCTACGGCGGCCGCCTCGACGCCGAGGAGCGTCTGGACTTCGCGGAGCTTGCCGGCGAGCTGGCGGCGTCAGGGGTGGCCGCCGCCCGCTTCGCCAGCGTCGACGAGCTGCTGGCCGCGGCCGTCGCCGGCAGCCGGCCCGGCGACGTGCTGGTGACCATGTCGTCGGGCTCCTTCGACGGCCTGCCGCGCCGGCTGCTGGCCGCCCTCGCGGCGCCGCCGGCCGCCGGCCGCACCGCCGCGGCGGCGGCTAATTTCTAATTTATAGCCCCCACGCATCCGGGAACGCTAGCCACAAAACAAGGGGCACGCCCCCTCCCCTTCGCTTCGGCCAACGCTCCAATCTTCAGAGCTTCGTCTCCTGGGCCGTGGCGCGCAGCCGCTCCTCGAGCAGCTGGCCGGGGCCCAGCGCCGGCAGCTGCAGGGCGTCTCGCACCGCGTCGAGCGCCGCCTGTCGCGGCAGCAGGCCGACGAGCTCGCTCGCCACCACCCTGGCGCCGCGGGCCGCGGCCTCCGCACGGACGCGGTCGAGCACCTGGGCCAGCGAGGTGCGGCGGAAATCGGTGAGGTTCATGCTGACCTGGGCGCCGCCGCGGCTGGCGAGGTAGAAACCCAGCGCCCGCACCGCCGGCAGGCCCCCGCCGGCTTCGCGCACGGCGCCCGCCACGGCGCGCGCCACCGCCGCGTCGGCGGTGTCGAGCAGGGCGTTGCAGGCGATGAGGAAGAATCGCGCGCCGATCACCGTGGCGCCGGCGCTGGGGTGAGGCCGCGCCGGCCCATGGTCGGGCGCCCAGAGCGGATCGGCCAGCTTGCTCGCGAGCCCTTCGAAGCCGCCGCGGCGGATCGCGGCCAGCGACCGGCGCTCCGGCCGCGCCGCCGCCTCCTCGTACAGGAACACCGGGATCTCGAAGCGGCGGCCCACCTCCGCCGCCAGCTGCCGCGCCGTGGCCGCCGCCAGCTCCATCGGCGTGTCGCCCAAGGGAACGAAAGGCACGACGTCCACCGCCCCGATCCGCGGATGCACGCCCTCGTGACGCCGCAGGTCGATCGCCGCGAGCGCCGCCTCGTAGAGCGCCAGCAGCCCGGCGATCAGGTCCGCGGGCTCGCCGGCCAGCGTCAGCACGGAGCGGTTGTGGTCCGGGTCGGAGGAGACGTCGAGCAGCCGCACTCCGGGGCTCGACACCGCGGCCGCCAGCCGCGCGACGACCTCCGGCCGGCGTCCCTCGCTCAGATTGGGCACGCACTCGAGGGCCGGCATGCCGAGCACGATACACCGGCCCCTACCCAGGAGGGGCTTCGTGCTGGTAGCATACGCGCGTTTCCGAGCCGATCTCACAAGCTGTGTCTCGAACATGACTTATCCCGGTAATCAGTCACTGGCGTCCGACGTCCAGCAGCGAATTCGCAGCACTTTCGACCATACGCTTGGCCTGGCCGAGAAGGGCAGCCGCCAGGAGGCCCTCCTGGGCTGCGACTTCGTGCTCCGCATGGACCCGCTGTTCGAGCCGGCGCGCCGGCTCCAAGAACGCCTGGAGGCGGCCACCGGTCCGCTGGCGGTCGACGACCTGCGGCGCATGGATGCGGCGCCAACCAGCTCGGCGCCGCCTTCGCCGGAGCGGCCCGCAGGGCCCGCGGCCGGCCCGGAGGCAACCCACGACCCGCTGTGGGTGGATCTCGACGGCCTTGCCAGCGAGTTGCCGGACCTTCCCGATCCGCACCCCGGCGCCCTGCGCGCCGAGTTCGAGACGCTGCTCGCCGAGCGGCGGTTCCAGGAACTGCAGCTGCGCGCGCGGTCGGAAGCCGCCGCGGTGACGGCGGACCTGGAGCTGCAGCGCCTGGCGGCGCTGGCGCAGGAGAGGCTCGAAGCCGGTCCATACGTCAGCAAGTTCCTGCTCTCCGCCCGCGAGGCGCTGCGCGGCGGCAACGTCGCCGAGGCCAACCGGCTGCTCGACAAGGCGCGCACGCTCGACCCCACCCACCCCGGCCTCGCCGAGCTCTCGACACCCGCCGCCTCGGGGGGCGGGGCTTCCCCCGGCCGGCCGGGCGCCGCCCCGGTACGAGCCATCCCCGTGGGCGCCAGCGTGGCGAGCGCGCCGGGGGCCGCGGGCCGCGAGGCGGAGATGCAGACCCAGCCGATCGCGGGCCTGCCCCGCGCCGGTGCCATGGCCCCGGGGAGCGCGGCGCCTGCGCTCTTCCCGCCATCGCCGGGCCCGGCCCCGCCGCCCCTGGCAGCCACGCCGGCGGCGCCGGCACCGCAGCGCCCTGCGCTGGGTCCCCTGGCGGCGGCCTCGCCGGGGACGGCGTCGCCGGCGCTGGCGCCGGGCGCCGACACCGAGAGCGAGCGCCGTATCCGGCAGCTGCTCGACGAAGGCCAGGCCGCGCTCGACGGCGGCGACCCGCAGGCGGCGATCGATGCCTGGTCGCGGATCTTCTTGATCGACATCGACCATCAGGAGGCCGCCCATCGCATCGAGATGGCGCGCCGGATGAAGGCCGAGCGCGATCGCCAGGTCGAGGAGACCTTCCACGACGGCCTGGCCCACCTGGAAGCCAACGACCAGGCGGGCGCCCGCACCGCCTTTCAGCGGGTCCTCGAGCTGCAGCCCGGCCATCTACAGTCCCGCGAGTACCTGCAGCAGCTCGACGAGGGCGGCATGCCGGCGGTCAGCAGCGTCAGCCGGGCCGGGCGCGGTACGGCGGCCGACCGGGCGGCGGCTCCTGCCGGCGATGCCCTCCCGCCGTTGCCTGCCGGCCTGGCGCGCGCCGCCGGCGCCGCGGCCGTCGACCTGGCGGCCGACCAGGACCTCCAGGAGGAGATCCTGGTGCCGCCCGACGTGAGCCAGACCGGCGGCCGCCCGCCGGAGGCACGCCGGGAGGTGCGCGCGGCCAGCGCGGCGCCCCACGCGGGACGGGCGCAGCGGCTGTTCCTGGTGGTCGGGAGCGCCGTCCTGCTGCTGGCCCTGGCGGTGGGCTGGTTCCTCTACCAGAAGCGGGAGCAGTGGTTCCCGAACTCCCGCACCGAGGAGCCGGCACAGCCGCCGGCTCCCAATCCCATACCGCGGGCCGTCAAGCTGCACAACTCCGGCAAGGTGGCGATCGCCTTGGCGCAGTTGAGCCGCGTGCCGCAAGGCGATCCCCACTACAAGGAGGCGCAGGCACTGATCGCCAAGTGGCAGGCCGAGCCGGCCGAGGACGGCCTGCGGCCGGGCACCGCGCCGGGAGCGCCGCCCCTGCCGCCGGGCGCCGCGCCGGGATTGCCGGGACTCGCCCCGGGCGCGGGCGCACCGGGGAGCGCCGGCACCGCCGGTGTCGCCGGCGCACCCGGCCCGGCCGCTCCGGACGCCGAGCGGCGTCAGGCGCTGATCGAGGAGGGCGGGCGGGCCTTCCAGCAGGGGTCCTATCTCCTCGCCGCCGAGCGTTACGAGGCCGCCGACCGGCTCGGCAAGCTCAACGCCGGCGAAGCCGCGCAGCTCAACGCCGCCAAGCAGAAACTGGTCCCGCTGCAGCGCCAGATCGCCATGTTCCGCAGCCACGACTGGGACTTCGCCCTGCCGGAGCTGTGGCGGATCCACGAGTCGGACCCCGGCAACCGCGACGTCACGCGAATGATCGTCGACAGCTATTACAATCTCGGAGTGCGCAGCCTGCTGCACAACGACGTGACCAAGGCGGCGCAGCAATTCGGCGAGGCCAAGAACCTGGCGCCCGACGACCCGGAGGTCAAGCGCCAGCTGGTCTTTGCGCAGACCTACCTCGAACGCGGCCCGGACCTGCTCTATCGCATCTACGTCAAGTATCTGCCGATCCGCTGATGCGACGTCCGGACAACGAGCCGCTGCTCTTCGACCTGCCTCTCGACCGCCCGGCTCGCGACGACGAGGCCGAGCCCCTGCTCGAGCGACAGCCGCCGCCCGCGCCGCGGCCGCCACAACCTCAAAAGGCAGCACCGGCGCCATCCCGCCGCTCTTCACCGGCGACCGGCAAGTTGGCGCCAGGCTCCGACACTTCCTACGGGTCGGTCGGCGCCCCGCAAACGAGGACTGCGCAGGCACCGTCGCAGGGCTCCGACACTTCCTACGGGTCGCGGCTGCCGCTGGCATCGGCCGCGGCGCTGTCGGCCCAGCTCGCGCCGCCGGCTGCGCCCCAGGCGGCGCGGCAGGCGGCAGCCGCGCTCCCGGAAGGCGCCGCGGCCGCGGCCCATCGCGGCATCTCGGCCGGCAGCGCCGCGGCGCCGGGGCGCGCCGTCGAGCGGGCGGGCATCGGCCGCCGGTTGGCCGCCGGCGTCGCCGATCTGCTGGTGCACGTCGCGGTGGCGGTCCTGGCCCTGGCCGGGTGCCGCTACCTCGGCGTCTTGCCGGGGCTGCGCGACTGGCCGGCGCTCGCGGTCTTCCTGCTGTCGTTTTCGTTCCTGTACACCGTCGTGCCGCTGGCGTTCTGGGGCCACACCCTGGGCATGGCGTGGGCGGGCCTCACCGCGCAGAGCCTCGACGGCGAGCCCCTGAGCTTCGATCAGACCGCCCGCCGCTGGCTCGGCACGCTCGTCACCCTGGCACTGCTGGGGCTGCCGCTGCTCCTGGCGTTCCGCGGGCGCTCGCTCTCGGACCGCCTCAGCGGCTCCCATACGTTCGCAACCTGACAAACCTGGATGAGTTCGCCTTATTGACTCGCCGGTAGGTGAGGGCGCGCGGCAAGTCTTGCGCCCGCGCCCCGCCGGGCGCCGGCCGTGGCGCCGCAGACCGCGCCGAACGGCCCGGCCGGCACGCTGAAGGTGGGTGAGGCGAGCCGCGGGTTGGCGAAGTCCAGCACGTCGGCGAGGTTGTTCGCCGTGGCATCGCGGACGGTCAGCGGTTTCAGGCCGAAGCGCCATTCGATCATCCGCAGGATCGAGGTGTGATCGAAGGTCTCGTGCGAGACGAATCCCCGCCGTGCGTACGGCGAGATGACGAGCAGGGGCACGCGGAACCCCAGCCGCCCGTCCACGTCGCCGGCGATCGCCGTGGCGGCGGGGATCGGGGCGGTGGGCGGCGGTACGTGATCGAAGAAGCCGCCCCATTCGTCGAAGTTGATCACCAGCACGGTGCTCGCCCAGCCGGGACCGTTGCGCACGGCATCGTAGACCTGGTTGAGAAAAGCCTCGCCGTTGCGGATGTCGGCATGCGGGTGATCGTCGCCCGAGGTCCCTGACGACTCGTCCTCGAAGCGCGGATCGACGAAGGCCACCGCCGGCAGCGCGCCGCCGGCGGCGTCGGCCAGGAACTGGGAGAAAGGCTTGCTGATCGCCGCGTACTTGGTGCCCCATAGCGCCAGGAAGGGCACGTCGCCGTAGTAATAGGTGCCGGTGAGGCCCGCCTGGGCCAGCGAGTCCCAGATGGTCGGCAGGCTCGCCGTCGCCATCGTGTTCACCAGGCGATCGGTCGCTGCCGCGTGCTGCATGAAACGGTTGGGGTAGGTTTCGGCCATGATGCCGGCGAAGTAGCGGTCGCCCACCGTCCAGGCCGGCGCGGCGTTGCCGAGGAACGCCAGGTCGGCCTGCGTGTAGTAGCCGACGGCAAACGTGTCGTTGGCCTGCGCGGGAGCCGCCGCGCTGGCGTCCGACCCGTCGTGCTCCCAGCCGTCGCAGGCGCCGCCGTCGTATTGCACCCGGCCGTCGCCGTACGAATGGCCGGGATCGAGGAAGGCACAGCCCTGGAAGTCGGGAGCCAGATCGTGGGTGGGATGCTCGCCGCCGGCGCTGTCGGCATAGGAGAGCCCGGCCTGCTTGCCGTCGGCACCCGGCAGCCAGCCCAGGAAGTGATCGAAAGACCGGTTCTCCATCATCACCAGCACGATGTGGTCGATGCCCGAAAGGGCCGGCGGCGGCAGCGGCGGCGGCCCGGGCACGAAGTAGCCAAAAACGTCGAGGACGAAGCCGGCTTGCCCGCTGAAGGCGTTGGCTTGCACCGAGACGCTGCCCGCCGGCGATCCCAGGAGCGACAGCACCGCGTTGTTGGCGCGGACCGCACCGGCGCCGAAATTCAGGATCGATGTGCCGGACGCCGCAGTGCCCGTGGGTACGGCGCTGAGAAAGCCCGCCCCGCTCGGCGCGACCACCGTCAGATTGGCAGCCACCGCCGAGGCGCCAGCAGGCACGCCGCAGCGACCGGCGAGCGAGAACGCGCGGGGCGCTCCCGAGCCCGCGAGGGCCGGCGCGCCGTAGGGCCCGGCCGGATCGCGGGTATCGGCGACCCGGCATGGGGGCAAGGTGAAGAAGTTGGAGGCCCCGCCCGTGGGCGGTCCCACCGCCACCGCCGCGGCGCCGGCAATCGCCGGCTTGGCCAGGTCGGCGGCGGCGACCGACTGGCCGCCCGTGGTGAGCAGAGCCGTGCCGGTGAACGAATGGATGCCATTGTCGCCGCCGTTGCCGGTGAAGGCGTAGTCCGCCGGCAGGAATGCCGCGGTGTCACTGCTGCCGAAATGGATGGTGCCGCTGTAGCTGGTCGCGACGTGCCCGGCGTCGTCCGTGGCGGCGACGTTGACGGTGAAACCGGAGCCGGCAGGCACCGCCGCCGGCGCCGAGACCAGGAGCCGGGTGGCGACCGTGAACAGGTCGGCCATCGGGGTGGCCGTGCCCGCGTTGTTGAGGTGCTCGGCGATTCCCAGGGAGTCCTCGATGGTGCGCAGCAACGAGGCATGATCGTAGGGAGTGGTCACCACGCCGCCGGCGGGCACCGCCGCCGAGAGCGCCAGCAAGCCGACCCTGCCGCCGGCGCCCGGCCCGCCGGCGGGTCCGCCGGTGCAGCACCCCGAGGTGTCGGTCGTGCTCGCCTCGTCGAAGGTGATGAGGAGCAGGCCGTTGTGCGACAGCACGTAGGCGAGCAGCGCCGGCACGTTCTGCGACAGCCACAGGTCGGCGCGGGCCAGGCCACCGGCCGAGCCGTCGGCGCACGGGTTGTCATGGCCGTCATGGCAGGTGTCGGGGGTGATGAAGGAGAAGGCCGGCAGGCTGTCGCCGGCGAGGTCGGCCGCCAGCTGGCTGTAGGGCACGTCGTGCGCCTGGCAGCGGCTGTCGTTGCCGACGATGTCGGCGAAGTAGAGGAACGGGTTGTGGCGGTCGGCGTAATCGTAGGCCGGCGGCGTGGTGCTGTTCCCCTGGTAGGGATCCGGCGGCGCGGCGGTCGGGCTGTAGGCGGCGTGGAAGCACGGGCTGGGCATGGCATCCATGTAGCCCTTCCAGGTGAGCCCGGCGTCTTCGATCTGGTCGGCGAGGTTGCGGCCGCCGGCCATGAGCGATTGGCCCTGCACGCAGTCGTAAAGGTTGAGCCCCTCGCAGTCGGCAGCGGTGGCGGGCTCGACCGGCTGGCCGCTCATCATCGCGATGTAGTTGTCGAGGCTCTGGTGACCCGTCGCGTAATAGTGGTCGGCGAGGACTCCCTGGGAGCGCAGCCCGTTGAGATAGGTCGCCACGCTGCCGCTCCCCCAGGTGGTGGCGAAGCTCTCGTTTTCGAGCACCAGCAGGACGATGTGCGAGAACCGCGGGATGCCCTCGAGGCCGCCGCCCGCCGCGAAGGCGGGCTGGGCGCCGAGCACGAGCAGCGCAAGCACGGCCGGCGAGACGATCAGGTACCGCGCCAAGGCTCTGAATGCGGCGATCCGAGCGTGCATTGGCGGCTGCATTTTGCAATCCATACGCCACGGAGGGTGGCCACGGGGCTCGGACGGCGTGGCAACTTCGCGACGATTGCATGGCAAGCGTGCACGGCAAGCCTGCACGGCAAGCCTGCATGGCAGGCGGGCGCCCAGGGTCCTGCGTAAAGCGCCAGGCAGGCGCCGGCTTCCTAAGTGCCGCGGCTTTCCCGCCAAACCGTATAGCTCATCCACAGGTTGGCGGCGGCGGTGGCGAGCGCGAAGGCCGGCAGCGGCGCGCCGCCCGGCCACAGGGCGGCCACCCCACCCAGCTGGTAGAGCAGCCCGTAGGTGCGAAACGCCGGGAAGGCGATGCCGCCGAGGAGATAGAAGGAGTGGCCGAGCAGCAGCAGCCACAGGCCCGGCAGCGCCCAGGCCAGGTCCTGCCACAACAGCAGCGCCGACAGCGCCAGCGCCACCAGCGACAGGTTGCCCTGGGTGCGCAGCGCCCAGGTGGCCAGAGGGGATCGGCCGGCCGCCATCGCCTCCGGCTCCGCGGCGGCGGCCCGCCGCATGGCGCCGCGGATGGCCGCCAGCTCGACCGCGCCGCCGGCCAGGATCGCCGCCGACCAGGTGAGGAGGGTTCCCGCCGGGCCGAAGCGGGCGAGCACGGCCGGCGTGGCGAGGGCCGCGGCCGGCAGCACCAGCGCCCAGGCCAGCCACGACCAGAACGACCGGAGGTAGGGGCTGCCGGCGGCCCTGAACAGCGCCTGGACGGTTTCGAGATCGGCGGCCGCGGCGCGCCGCTCGGCGAACAGCGGCTCGTACTCGGAGGACATCCTTCCCCTTCGCGGCGCCGAGGCCGGGGGCGCGGGCGGACCCGCCCTGCGCGTTGTTCCCTGACGCCGCGGCCGAGGCGCGGCCGGGAACTACCGCTGCGCCAGGCGCAGCTGGGCGCGAGCGCTGGCCAGCGCTCGCTGGCGCGCGTTGTGCTCGGCGTCGGTGACGCCCTTCATCGCCTGGGCGTCGGCCAGCGCGCGCTCGGCCGCGGCGCGGTCGAGCTGGTCCAGCTCCCTGGCCACCTCGGTCAAGATGGTCAGGCGGTTTTCCACCATCTGGGCGAAGCCGCCGGACACGAACAGCGCGCGCTTGCCGGCGGGCGTGTCGAGCCGCAACAGCCCTGCCCCCAGCCGGTAGAGCATCGGCGCGCGGTTGTGCAGGATGCCCAGCTCGCCGTCGTGTGCGGGCACGGCGGCGAAAACGGCCTCGCTCTCGAGCACCGCCCGCTCGGGGGTGATGACGCTGACGTGAAAGGTGTTCGCCATGGCCGCCTACTGCGCCAGCGTCTCCGCCTTCGCCGCCGCCTCCTCGATGGCGCCGACGTACATGAACGCCTGGTCCGGCAGCTGGTCCCACTTGCCGTCGCACAGCTCCTCGAAGGACCGGATGGTGTCCTCGCGCGAGGTGTAGTTGCCCGGGAAGCCGGTGAACTGCTCGGCGACGTAGAAGGGCTGCGACAGGAAGCGCTCGATCTTGCGCGCCCGCCGCACGATCACCTTGTCGTCTTCGGAAAGCTCTTCGATGCCCAGGATGGCGATGATGTCCTGCAGATCCTTGTACCGCTGCAGGATCTGCTGCACCCGGCGCGCCACCGCGTAGTGGCGCTCGCCGATGTATTCGGGAGCGATGATGCGGCTGCTCGAGGCGAGCGGGTCGACGGCCGGATAGATGCCCTTCTCCGAGATGCTGCGTTCGAGGTTGACCGTGCTGTCGAGGTGGGTGAAGGCCGTGGCGGGCGCCGGGTCGGTGTAGTCGTCGGCCGGCACGTAGATCGCCTGGATGCTGGTCACCGCGCCGCGGTTGGTGGAGGTGATGCGCTCCTGCAGCTCGCCCATCTCGGTGCCCAGGGTGGGCTGGTAGCCGACCGCCGAAGGCATGCGCCCCAGCAGCGCCGACACCTCGGAGCCCGCCTGCGAGAAGCGGAAGATGTTGTCGATGAACAGCAGCGTATCGGCGCCGGTCTGATCGCGGAAGTACTCGCCCATGGTCAGGGCCGACAGCGCCACGCGCAACCGGGCGCCCGGCGGCTCGTTCATCTGGCCGAACACCATCACCGTCTGGTCGATGACGCGCTTGCCGGTGTCGCCGATCTTGGCCTCCTGCATCTCGAGCCAGAGGTCGTTGCCCTCGCGGGTGCGCTCGCCGACGCCGGCGAAGCAGGAGTAGCCGCTGTGGAAGCGGGCCAGGCGCGCGATCAGCTCCTGGATGATGACCGTCTTGCCGACGCCGGCGCCGCCGAACAGCCCCGCCTTGCCGCCGCGCACCAGCGGGCACAGCAGGTCGATGACCTTGATGCCGGTCTCGAACAGCTCGGTCTTCGACGACAGGTCCTTGAGGTCCGGGGGCTCGTGGTGGATCGGCCGGCGCTCCTTGGCCGCGACCGGACCCAGGCCGTCGATCGGCTCGCCGACCAGGTTGAACACGCGGCCGAGCGTCTCCTCGCCCACCGGCACGGTCACCGGCGAGCCGGTGTCGACGATGTCGGCGCCCCGCGTCAGGCCGTCGGTCGAGCCCAGGGCCACGGCGCGCACCCGCCCGCCGCCCAGGTGTTGCGCCACCTCGCACCACAGCGTCTCGGCATGCTCCTCGCCCTGGATCGTCCGCTCGATCTCGACGCGCAGGGCGTTGTAGATCCGCGGCAGCCGGTCCTCGGAGAAATGCGCGTCGAGAGTGGAGCCGATGACCTGCGTCACTTTGCCGATATTGGATTTTTCCATCGCACTCTTCCGATCTGGTTCGCGGTCTGGTTCGCGGTCGATTCGCAATCTGATCGCAGTCTGGCTGCCGTCAGGACAGCGCGTTGGAACCGCCGACGATGTCGAGCAGCTCCATGGTGATCTGGGTCTGGCGGGCGCGGTTGTACTGGCGCGACAGGGCCTTGATCATGTCGCCGGCGGCATCGGTCGCCGCCTTCATGGCGACCATGCGGGCCACCTGCTCGGAGACCAGGGCGTCGTTGAAGGCCTGGAACAGCCGCGCCCGGATGATCGCCGGCAGCAGCTCGTCGAGCAGCTCGCGCGGGCTGGGAGAGAACTCGTAGTCGATGGCGCGCGGGCGCGCCGCGGACGCCGCGGCCTCCTCGCCGGTCAGCGGCAGCAGGCGCAGCACCTCGGGCCGCTGCTGCCCGGCGGAGACGAAGCGCATGTAGGCGACGTGGGCCGAGGCGATCTCCCGCTTGAGGAACGCGTCGATCAGGGCGTTGGCGATCGGCTCCACCTGCTCGAACTTGGGCCGCTCGCCGAAGGTCGGCGTCTGCTCGGCCATCGGCCGGCGCAGGAAGCGGAAGTAGCCGATGCCCTTCTTGCCGACCATGTGCACCCGCGTCTCGATGCCGCGGCCGGCCTGCTCGTCGAGGTGCGCCACCGCGGCGCGCAGCACGTGGGCGTTGTAGCCGCCGGCCAGCCCGCGGGCGCTGGTCAGCACCACCAGCGCCGAGCGCTTGACGTCGTCGTGGGTGGCGAGCAGCGGGTGGTTGACGTCGCCGGCCGCGCGCGACAGGTCGGCCACCAGCTCGGCGAGCTTCTGGGTGTAGGGCTTGGTCGCCATCGCCCGGTTGAAGGCCGCCTGGAAGCGGGCGGTGGCGATCAGCTGCATGGTGCGCGTGATCTTGCGGATGTTGCGCACCGACTTGCGCCGCCGCACCAGCTCTCGTCTATTCGCCATCCGTCCGTCCTTGGGTCGAGGCGCCGTCCGCGATTGGCAGCATGGACCGCATCATTTGAACTGCGTCTTGAAGTCGCGGACCACCTGCTTGAGCTGTTCCGCCAGCTCGTTGGACAGCTCGCCGGTCCTGGCGATCTCGTCGAGGATGGCGCCGTGCTGGTCGCGGCAGTGGCGCAGCAGCGCCGCCTCGAAGCGCGAGACGTCCTTGACCGGCACGTCGTCGAGCAGGCCCTGGGTGCCGGCGAAGATGCTGACCACCTGCTCCGCCAGCGGGAACGGCTCGAACTGCGGCTGCTTGAGCAGCTCGACCATGCGCTGGCCGCGGTCGAGCTGGCGCTGGGTGGCGGCGTCGAGCTCGGTGCCGAGCTGGGCAAATGCCTCGAGATCGCGGAAGGCGGCGAGGTCCAGGCGCAGCGAGCCCGCGACGCGCTTCATCGCCTTGCGCTGGGCATTGCCGCCGACCCGCGACACGCTGATGCCGACGTTGATCGCCGGCCGCACGCCGGCGAAGAACAGGTCGGGCTCGAGGTAGATCTGGCCGTCGGTGATCGAGATGACGTTGGTCGGGATGTAGGCCGACACCTCGCCCTCGAGCGTCTCGATCACCGGCAGGGCGGTCATCGATCCGCCGCTGTCCGGGAAGCGGTGCACCCGGTAGCGGTCGCGGTCGTGCATCGTGGCGAGCCAGGCCTCCGCCTTCTTCCTGCCGTGCGGGCGATGGTAGATGCCGCGCGGGTCGTCGGGCCGGACCTCGCTCGGCGCCGCGAGCCCTTGCGGATGGACCTTGGCGATGGCGCGGTCGCGGCTGTCTTCCGGCGTCTCCTTGGGCACCACCGCGTACTCCTCGCGCAGCTTGACGCTGCGCTCGAGCAGCCGCGAGTGCAGGTAGAAGACGTCGCCCGGATAGGCCTCGCGCCCCGGCGGCCGCCGCAGCAGCAGCGACAGCTGGCGGTAGGACTGGGCCTGCTTCGACAGGTCGTCGTAGATCACCAGCGTCGCCCGGCCTTCCTGGTACATGAAGTACTCGGCCATCGCCGCGCCGGCATATGGCGCGATGTACTGCAGCGGCGAGGGGTCGGCCGCGGACGCCACCACCACGATGGTGTAGTCCATGGCGCCGAGCTCGCGCAGCCGCTCGATCAACCCGGCGACCGTCGATTCCTTCTGGCCGACCGCGACGTAGACGCAGACGACGTCGCCGCCCTTCTGGTTGACGATGGCGTCGATCGCCACCGCGGTCTTGCCGGTCTTGCGGTCGCCGATGATCAGCTCGCGCTGGCCGCGGCCGATCGGGATCATGCTGTCGATCGCCTTGATGCCGGTCTGCAGCGGCTCGTTGACCGGCTGCCGCTCGGCGATGCCGGGGGCATGCCATTCGAGCGGGCGGCGGGCCTCGGCGTCGATCTCGCCCTTGCCGTCGAGCGGGCGGCCCACCGGATCGACCACGCGGCCGATCAACGCGGCGCCGCAGGGCACGGACAGCAGCTCGCCGGTGCGCCGCACTTCCATGCCCTCGTGGATGCCCAGGTAGTCGCCGAGGATGACCACGCCCACGGAGGACTCCTCGAGGTTGAAGACCTGCCCCGCGGCGCCGTTCTCGAACTCCAGCCGCTCGCCCGCCATGGCCGAGGTCAGGCCGTAGACCCGCGCGATCCCGTCGCCGACCTCGAGCACCTTCCCCACCTCCGACAGGTCCACCTTGCTCCGGTACTGCCGGATCTCTTCGGTGATCACCGAGGTGATCTCGTCAACCTTGAATCTCATGCCCGCTCCTCGCTCGTCTCGCGTCTCACGTCTGCCGTCTCAGTCTCAACCGCCTCCGGGGACCCCATTTCACTCTAGCCCCCGCCTGCCGGCGGCGCGGCCGTCTCCGCCCCCTCGACCAGGCGCGCGCCATGGTGGTGGAGCTCCAGCGCGGCGCGCTGCCCGAGGTGCATCGCCACGTCGCGCAGCCGTGACGACAGGCTGCTGTCGATCTTCTCGCCGGCCACCTCGACCACCAGGCCGCCGAGGATCGCCGGATCCACGCGCTCGATCAGCTCCGGCTGCTTGCCGGTGAGCTTGGCGACCGCGGCGGCGAGGCTCGCGCGCTGCGCCTCGCCGAGCGGCACGGCGCTGACGACCAGCGCGTCCACCAGGCCGCGCAGCTCGCGGTACTCGCCGCGGTAGGCCGCGACGATCGCCGGCAGCAGCCCCAGGCGGCCCTTGCGGTTGATCACCTCGAGCGCGTCGACCAGCAGGTCGCTGGCGCGCCGCCTGAAAACCTTCTCCAGCACTGCGGCGCGCGCCTCGCCGCTCACCAGCGGGCTCGCCAGGAAGGTGGCCAGCTCGGGGTCGCCGGCGACGGCGTCGCCGATCGCCGCCAGCTCGGCGAGCAGGTCTTCCTCCTGGCCCTGCGCGGCGGCCAGGTTCAGCATCGCCCGGGCATAGACCTGCGCCACCCCTGCCTCCCGGCTGTTGACGTTCGCCATGTGCCGCCCGCTTGCCCCTGGTGCCCCGCTAGTTGTGAGGCGCGATCTCGGCGATCGACTCGGCGATCAGCCGTTCGTGGTCCTTGGGATCGAGCTCGCGGCCGATGATGCGCGCGGCGAGCTCGGTGGCGAGGTGCGCCGACAGCGTGTACAGCTGCCGGGTCGCCTCCGCCGTGGCGACCTCGATCTCGCGCTGCGCGCGCTGGATCATCTTGTCGCTCTCCGCTTTGGCCTGCTCTTCGATCTTGCGCTTGACCGCCTCGGCGTCCCGGCGGCCCTCCTCGATGATGGTGGTGGCCTCGGTCCGCGCGGCGGCGAGCTTTTCCTGGTATTCGCCCAGGCGGGCTTCCGCCTCCTCGCGGTCACGGCGTGCCGCCTGCAGCGATTCGCGGATGTAGGCTTCCCGCGCCTGCAGGCCGGCGAGCAGCGGGCCCCAGGCGTACTTGCCGAGCACCACCAGCACCAGCACGAAGATGACGACCGTCCACAACGCGTTGCCGATGTCGCCGGCAAAGACGTTGCCGGCGGCCTCTGCGCTTTCGGCCGGGACGGCGGCGAGCATTCTGAAGGGGGCCGCGGCGGCCGCCGGGGCCGCGAGCAGCGCGGCCGCCAGCCCGTACGCGATCGCCAGCGTTCGCCTTGGGGACACTATTTCGAGACCAGGAAGTCGATGACCAGCCCGAACAGCGCCACGCCTTCGATCAGCGCCGCGGTGATGATCATGGCGTTGTTGATCGGACCCACGGCTTCCGGCTGCCGCGCGATCGACTCGGTGGCGCTGCCGCCGATGCGGCCGATCCCGATGCCGGCGCCGATGGCGACGAAGCCGACGCCCAGGCCGGCGCCGAGCTTGCGGGCGCCATCGGTGGTGAGGCCGGTGCCGTGCTCGGCGGCGGCGGCCCCCGGTGCGTCGGCCTGGGCGTGCGCCGGCGCGACGGCGGCGAACATCAGGAGGAAACCGCCCACGATCGACATCAGCGCGAACTTGGCAGCTCTCTTACTCTTCATCGGAAAAGATCCTTTCGTCGGTTCCTTTGCGGCCGTGCGGGGCCGGCCGCCTCTCCTCGAAAACGCCATCGCGGTGCGCCTCACGGCCCGCTCTGCCCCCGCGTCGGTCCGGGCATGGCGAAGATGGACGGGAATCAGCTCGCTGCTTCCGCCTCGCCGTGCGCCGGCGCGTGCTCGTCGTGGTCTCCGTGGTCGTAGATCACGGCCTGGCCGATGAACAGCGAGGTCAGGAAGGCGAAGATGAACGCTTGCAGCAGGGCCACCAGGATCTCGAGCAGGGTGATGCCGATGGCGCCGGCGATGACCGGCACCGCCACCAGCAAGCCCACGCCGGCGCCCATCGCGCTGCCGGCCCCCAGGATGAAGCCCACCAGCACGGCCAGCATGATGTGCCCCGCGAGCATGTTGGCGAACAGACGGATGGCCAGTGCGAACGCCTTGGCGAACTGGCCGAGGATCTCGATCGGCACCAGAAGCGGCGCCAGCCACAACGGGCCGGGACAGAAATGCGCGAAGTAGTGCCAGCCCGCCAGCCGCACGCCGTTCCAGACGAACATCACGAAGGTGATCGCCGCCAGCGAGCCGGTGACCCAGATGTTGCCGGTGGCCGTGCCGCCCAGGTGCAGCCCGACCAGCGGCGATACCGTCGAGACCGGGAGGAGACCCAGCAGGTTGTTGACCAGCACGAAGAAGAACAGGGTCCAGATGTACTTGACGAAACGGTCCGTGTGCTCGTGCAGGGTGGGCTCGACGACCTCTTTGCGCAGGTATTCGCAGATCGCTTCGAGGAAGTTCGCCGGTCCGGCCGGCACCAGGCTGCCCACCTCGTCCTGGTCGGGGAGGGCGCGGCGCTTCCTGACGAACAGGGGGAACAGCAGCATCAGCAGGACGCCGGTCGTGATCATCATCACGATGTGGTTGCTGAGCAGGGTGATCTGGTGCTCCGGCGTCAGGAACCCGAGGTTCGCGGGCCGCGTCACCAGCGGATGCTGGACGACGTGCTCGAGGGGGTTGCCGCTCGGGTCTGTGGTCATTGCCTGGTACGTCCTCCGCCGCTCGAGCCTCTTTACAGGCCACCAGCCTTCAGCCAATCTCCGTTTCGGCCGTTGCCGGCCGGTTCGTGCCTGCCGCCGCGCGCATCGCATAGCGGCTGTCGACCACCAGCTGCGCGAGGTAGCTGACCGCCGTCCAGATCGCGAGCGGGCGGATGGCCAACCGGCCGGTCGCCGCCGCTGCCAGGCCGAGCGCCAGCACGGTCACGAGGCGCGCCGCCATCGCCAGCAACGCGGCCTGGGGACGGCTCGCCGGCCGCGGGTCCGACAGGGCGATCGGCACCCCGCCGACCGCCGACGCCGCCACCGCCACCAGGCATCCGACCACCAGCGCCGGAACCCCGGCGGCGCCGCTCAGGTACAGGGTGGGCAGAGTACCGGCGGCGCCGACCGCCGCCGCGACGACGATGGCCGTGGCCAGGAACCGCCGATACCCTGAGCCAGCCGAGCTGTCCGAGCCAGCGCGGGCCTCAGCTTGGAGGGTCATCTTCCCCCGGGCGAGTCCTCTTGGACAGTCGCGACGTGGCGCGGATCAAGTTGTAGAACCCGCCGATCAGGCCCAGAAAAAAGCAGATCAGCGTGCCCCACGGCCCGCTGCTGTAGTGCCGATCGATCCAGATGCCGACCAGGACGAAACCCGCGACGGCACAGGCCAGCTCGAAGCCAAGGCCGTAAGCGCCGGCTGAATCTCCGCCACGTTCTCTGAGTGTCCGCTTGCCAGGCATCGGGCTCGGACTCGCCTTCCCCAACCTCGCGCCGCTCCACCCCCCGGCCTCGCGGCGCGGAGTGTAGCAACTTCGGCAGGCCCGTTCAAGCTGGCACTAGCGGTTGCGGGGAGCGGCCGCCCGCGGGACCGCGTCCGAGACGATCGGCAGCAGGGAGACGGCCGGCAGGTCGTGAGGCACCGAGATGCCCTGCGACAGGATGTGGCGCTGGCGATCGACGACGTGCTGCAGGGTGGTCGTCGACAGGATGCGCTCGACGGCAGCCTTCACCTCCAGAAACACCTCGCGGATCGCACAGTGCTCGGAGCCGATCTCGATGTGACACGGCAGGGCGAGGATCTGGTCCACCGAAGTGGTCTGGCCCTCGAGCGTCATCAGGATGTGCCGGATGGAGATCTGCGACGCGGGGCGCCCGAGCACGTGGCCGCCCTGGGGCCCGCGGTTGGAGTGGATGAGGCCGTCCTTCGACAGCTGCGCCAGGATCTGGCGCAGGTAGGGCTCGGGAATCGCCTGGTGGCGGGCGATCTCGTGACTGGTCACCGGCGAGCTCTCGCCATGCATCGCGATATGCAACATCGCGCGCAGGCCGTACTCGCCCTTGGTGGATATCTTCATCGGACTCTTGATTTTACCACAACCGCCGGCCGGCGCTCCGGGCAATTCACCGGGAGGCGCCGCGGGCCGCACCGGCAGTGACCAGAGCCGGCAGGGGCGACAGGTCGTGCAGGCCCGAGCGCGCCGGCGGGCGCCGCGCCGATTTGCTCGCCGGTCCGCCCTGGCCGCCCGGACCGGACGGGCCGGACGGCGCGCCGCCGCCACGCACCAGCAGCAGCGCGCGCATGCCCGCGGCGATGGCGCCTTCGAGGTCCTCGAGACGGCTGTCGCCGACGTGCAGGGCGGCGCGGGGCTCCACCCCCAGCTCGCGCAGCGCCCGGCGGTAGATCCGGGAGTCGGGCTTCTCGACCCCCACCGCCGAGGAGTACACCAGCACGTCGAAACGCCTGGCCAGGTCGAGCTGCCGCAGCAGCTCCGGCAGGCGCGTATCCCAGTTGCTGATCACTCCGAGCCGCAGGCCGCGGTCCCGCAGCGCGTCCAGCACCTCGGGCACCTCGGGGTAGACCTCCCAGGCCCCGCCGCTGCCGAAGCGATGGAACAGCTCGGCGGCGGCAAAGCGCGAGGGCGGCGGCACCTCCAGATGCTCGCAGAAGCGGCAGAGGAACCGCTGCCACCAGCCGCGAGCCCCTGCGGGATGCGCGCTGAACCGGTCGCGAGAGGGGTCGGCGGAGCAGGCCATCTCCCGCCACACCACGCCGATCAGGCGCAGCGCCTCGGCAGGAGCGACCTCGACGCCGTGGCGCCCCAGCACCTCGGAGTAGATGTCCCCGAGGCGGGGGCAGTGGACCAGGGTATGCGTAACGTCGAAGGTGACTGCCTCGATCATGCCACCCTCAGGATACTCCCACCGCGTGTCACGGGCGCAAACATCCGCCGAGACCGCCGCGCCGGCCTGGGCGCGGCCGGCCGCCGGATCAATCCCCAGGCGGGTCGCCGCTCGCCTTTGGAGCCAGTGGCGGCAGCGGCGGCAGCGGCGGCAGCGGCGGCGGCAGCGACCGCCAGGGGAAGAGCGCCACCGCGCCCACCAGCAGGAGGTGCAGCGCCCCGTGGAGGAGGAAGCCGGCGAACAGCAGTCCCATCCACCCGGAGAACAGCAGCAGGGCCGCCGCGGCGCGGGCAAAGGCGGAGGCGGGCATCGCTACCTGGACCCTACGGCGCCTGCTTCCAGGTCTCGACCGGGTTGGCGAGCACGCCGGCGCCCGAGACCTCGACCTCGACCAGGTCGCCGCCGGCCAGCTGGCCCACCCCTCCCGGCGTCCCGGTCAGCAGCATGTCTCCGGGCTCGAGCGTCATCATCCGGGAGGCGTAGACGAGCAGCTCGATGATGCCGAACACCATGTCGTGAGTGCTGCCGCGCTGGCGCTCAGCGCCGTTGACGCGGGTGACCACGGTCACCTCGTCGAGGGGAGCGCCGACGAGGATCCCGGGACCGAGGGGGCAGAAGGTGTCGAAGGATTTGGCGCGCGCCCAGGTGGCGTCGCTGCGCTGCAGGTCGCGGGCGGTCACGTCGCAGGCGCAGGTCACCCCCAGCACGGCGTGCGCTGCCTCCTCGGCGGTGGCCCGGCGCAGCCGCTCCCGCAGCACCACCGCAATCTCGCCCTCGTATTCCACCCGCTGGCTCTCGAGGGGCAGCACCACCGGCGCCCGCGGTCCGATCACCGCCGAAGGCGCCTTGAGGAACAGCACCGGCTCGCTCGGCACCGGGTTGTCGAGCTCTCGCGCGTGCTCGACGTAGTTGCGTCCGATGCCGACGATCTTGCCGGGCAGGACAGGGGCCAGCAGCGCCGCCCCCTCGCGCGCCACCGGCCTCCCCACCTCCCACTCCATGGCCGGCTGGGCGAACGGATCGGAGTGGAGCAGCCGCATCTCGCCGCCGGGCCCATCGCTCACCGCATGGAAACCTTCCGGACCGATCCTGTACAAGAGCATGGCCTATTGTAGGCCCGGGAAGGAGAAAGTCGCATCGCCGGCCGTTGGCCGTGTTGGCCGGCGAGCGATCCCCGGGCTCCTCGGCCTGCCAGGCGCGGTCCGCGGATCAGAGGTCCATCGCCACACCGCCGATCAACGTCCGCCGCGGGCTTGGGTAGCCCAGCACCTCGGCATAGCGGCGGTCTGCCAGGTTCTCGATCCGCACGTAGGGCGACAGCCAGGGCAGCGCCCGCCGGCTGGCCGCGACGTCGAGCCGGACGAAGCCGGGATTCGAGCTGCGGGCGCCGCTCACCGGGTCGAGATCGGCGCGCTCGCCGACGTAGCGGCCGGTGAAGTTGAAGGTCCAGGGCCCCGGCCGCGCCGTCAGCAGCAGGTTGGCGCTCCACCTGGGACGCCGCAGCAGATCGAGGTCCGTCGTCTGATCCACCGCCTCGAGGCGGGTGCCGTTGAGCTGGGCATAGAAGATCCCCCGGCGGAAGCCGGCCAGCCCCTCCACCCCGCGGCTCCGCGCCCTGCCAACGTTGACGTCGCGCAAGGAGAAGTTGTCGAAGACGATCAGGTTGTGCTGGCGGTTGTCGAAGCCGGTCGCCACGAACCGCCATGGCCCCGCATCCTGCTCGACACCCACTTCGTAGCTGGTGCCGGTCTCGGGACGCAGGTTGGGATTGCCGCTGAAGGGGAAGAACAGCTCGCCCAGGGTCGGGGCGCGAAACGCCTGGCCGTAGCTGGCCCGCAGCCGGGTGCCGCCGGCGATGCGCCAGACGCCGCCGGCGCGCAGGCTGGTCTGGCCGCCGAAGACATCGTTGTCGTCGCGGCGCGCGCCGAGGTCGATGCGCACCGGGCCGGCGCCGTAGCTGGCCTGCCCGAAGCCCGCCCAGGTGCGCTGATGGGCACGATCGAGGTTGGTGCCGAAGACATCCTGGTTGCTGACCCGAAAGCCCTCGCCCTCGGTGCCGAGCGAGATCTCGAGATCCTGCGCCGCCTGCCGCAGCAGGTGGTACGAGCCCACCGCGCGGCCCGCGAGCGTCTCCGAGCGGGTGTCCGCGGCATAGGCGCCAAACGGGTCGTCCGGGCTGCGGAAGGTGTCGTCGAAGCGCGTGTCCGAGAGCTGCGCGTCGACCAGCCAGCGCCCCCCGGTCGCCGCCAGCGGCAAGGCGACCTCCCGCTCCTGCCAGGAGATCCGGGTCTCGGGTGTCGGCACGCCGGACGAGAAAGGCACCCCGGTCCTGGCGTCATTGGCGCGGACCAGCAGGCCCAGGCTGCTCCCCGGCTGCACGGCCCAGAGCGCACGGCCCACGGCTTCCTCGCCGTCGAAGAAATCGTCGTTCAAGGTGCCCTCGCTGCGCCGCGCATGACCGGTGACGTCGAGCTGCACGCCGCCCAGGCTGGCGCCGGCGGCGAGCCCGCCGCGCAGGTAGCCGTGCTCGCCACCCTCGAGGTCGGCGGTGAGCCCGCGGCGGGTGCCGGTCAGCACCTGCACCACTCCGCCGACGGCGTTGCTGCCGTACAGGGCGCTGAACGGGCCGCGCACCACCTCGACCCGCTCGACACCCTCGGTCGGCACGAACTGCCAGTTGATGTCGCCGAAGAAGGGATCGTTGAGCGGAATGCCGTTCCACAGCAACAGCGTCTGGTTCGAGTTGGCGCCGCGGATGAAGACCGAGGTCTGCTGGCCGGCCGCCCCGGCCTGCGCCACGGTCAGGCCGGGCACGCTCCACAGCAGACTGGCGAGGTCGCGCGCCTGCCGGTCGGCGATCTCCTGCGCGTCGATCACCGTCACGGTGGCGGGGGCCTCGTCGCGCGGCTCCGCGTCGAGCGATGGGGTGACCACGACCGAGTCGGCGAACCGCGGCGTGGGAGTCGGGGGAATCGACTGGGCCAGCAGGCCCGGCATCGCGCCCCCGAGGATGCCGGCTGCCAGAAGGATCTGACGCATGTGTGCTCCTTCACCGGTTGCGACGTCCCCATGGGGAACGTAGGCAAGGTGGCGGAGGCACGCGGCCGACCCGTTGCCTTGCCCCGCACCCCGCGGGTGGCGTCGGACGGTACGGCAGGTCTCCTGGCTTCCGGATCTTCCTACTCCCGGGCCTTCCCACACGGGCAACCCCCTTTGGGGGATCCACCTCGCGCAGTGGCACATCTCCGGTTTCGTACCCGGTTACAGTGGCGGGGGCCGCGCCGGAATCACACCGGCTTCCCTTTCGCGGACGGCGGGCCTCCTCGTGGGAGGCCGCGACGTCACCGCACCGTCGGTTTTGTCAAAGAAGAGCCTCGCCGTCAGCGGTATGGAGCGGCGCCGGCAGGTCGAGGGCTCGGACGGACGTGCGCGCTGCTACTGATTGGGTCCGCCGCCGCCTGCCGGAGCGGGCGCGGCGGGCATCGGCACCGGCACCTGCGGCACCGGCGCCGGCACCCCGGGGAGCACGGCACCCCCGACCAGCCTGGCCGGTATGCCGGCGGTCTGATCGGTGTTGACGAACTGCGGGATCGTGTAGCGCGACTGCTCCTGCTGCTGCTGGTAGATGTTCTGCAGCGCCTGCAGGGTCGCCGCCTGCGGGTTGGCCTGCAGGCTCGCCGGATCGACGGCGTCGTTCGGCGCCCAGCCAATGGCGATGGTGTTGAAGTTCAAGGCGACGCCGAAGCCGCGGATCTGTGACTCGGACACCACGCCCTCGAGGTCTCGCTGGTCGATCCCGATCCAGTTGCCGACGTCGCTGAGCACGATCACCACGTTGGGGTCCCAGGTGGCCTGCTGCGGCTGGTACAGCGTGTCGATGGTCGTGCCGTTGCGCAGCTTGACGTGGAACACCTCCGCCTGGGCGGGCGCGGCCGATAACCAGACCAGGCCCACCAGGGCGGTCAGGGAGAAGGAAAGCCGATTCCGGTTCCGGGACATAGCAACCCTCCTGCGAACGGCGTGGGCCGGCATCCAAACGTGCATGATAGCACGCGTTAGCCCTCTACTTAGTTGCCCCGGCGCCGAGCACCGGGCCGCAGCCGGGCTGCCGCCGGCCTCCGCTCACGGATGGCTGGTCGAGTCGTAGAAGCCGGCGATGTCGCTCTTCCACTGCTTGAGCGAAGGCTCGTGGATGTACATCATGTGGCCGGCCTCGTAGTACTTGAGCTGGATGTGGGAGCGCAGCTCGGGCTCGAGTCCCAGGTGGTCGATCATCGCCTCGGTGGCAAGGAACGGCGTCGCCAGGTCGTAGATGCCATTGAGCACCAGCACTCGCAGGCCGGGGTTGTAACCCAGGGCATGGGCGAGATCGAGCCCGGTGTTGGGGATGGGAATGGGGAACAGGAAGTTGGCGCCGGCAGGACGGTGCTTCCAGTCCCATGCGCCGCCGATCGTGAAGCTCTGGATGTTGTAGGTCTTGCCCTGGCCGAACTTGAGCTCGCGGTGGTAGTAGTCCAGGAAGGCGGCGGTGAAGGCCGAGCTGATCGCCGCCGACTGGGGGTCGTACTCGGCGTCCTCCGCCAGCGGGTCGAATGCAACCCCGCGGAAGCGCGCATCCAGCCGGCCCACGGTCTCGTGATGCTCGCGCAGCAGCTCCTGGGTGAACTGAGACTCGCGCACCCGCAGGTTGGAAGTCTTGATGTAGGCGACGGAGAGGCCGGTGTACTCGTGCAGCTTCTCGGCCACCGCATCGCGTTGCTTGGGATCGAGCCCATCCCCCTCGAGCAGCGCCTCGGAGTACTCGCCTAGCGCGAACTTGCGGACCTCCCGCAGGAAGGGCTCGAGCTGGGCCGGCGGGTGAGGCAACGCGTGATGATAGGCCGCGACGGCGGCGAAGGTGGGCAGGAACAGCGCGTACGGCCGCTCGTTGCCGGGCCACTCGAAGATCGCTTCGATGTCGAGCGCGACCGAGACCAGGATGACGCCATTGAAGGCCATGTTCTCCCTGGTCTGCAGGTGGTCGACGATGCCGGCCGAGCGGGTCGTGCCATAGCTCTCGCCGAGCAGGTACTTGGCCGAGTTCCAGCGGTTGTTGTCGCTGACGTATTGCTTGATGAAGCGGCTGATGGAATCGATGTCCTGGTCCACTCCCCAGAAATCCTTGTCCTTGGCCTCGCCGACCGCGCGGCTGATGCCGGTGCCGACGGGATCGATCATCACCAGGTCGGTCTTGTCCAGGATGCTGTATGCATTGTCGACCACGCGATAAGGCGCCGGCGGGGTCGGACCGGCATCCGTGGTGACGATGCGCCGGGGCCCCAGCGCGCCCATGTGCAGCCATACCGAGGAAGAACCCGGCCCGCCGTTGTACGAGAAGGTGACCGGGCGCCTGGAAGCCTCCGCGCCGCGCATGGTATAGGCGACGTAACCCATCGCCGCGGTCGGCTCGTCCTTGTCGTTGCGCACGATCAGCGTGCCCGCCGTCGCGGTATAGGAAAGGGTCTTGCCGCCGATCTCGACGCTGTGCTCGGTGACCGACTGCTCGGCCTTGGGCGGCTCCGCCGCCGCCTTCTTGGGCTCGTCGCCGGCGGGCTTGTCGGCGGCGCGTGCGCCGGCCGCACCCCCGAGCATGGCTGAAATCGTCGCGATCATCGCGAGCGTCGCGATCCTCGCGATCATCAGGCGGGGAAGCATTCTCTTCACAAGTCCCTCCTCGAATGGGGTACAGGCGTCGGCAGAGCGGCCGCCATGGGGTGGTGTCGAGCAGATACGGACGGCGGCGCCCATTGTTGCACCGTTCTGCGGGCGAGCCGCGCGACGCCGGCCCCGGCGGGAGCGTGGACTGCGGGCAGCGGCGGGAGCGTGGGCGCCGGCCCCGGCGGGAGCGTGGACCGCGGGCAGCGGCCGCTGCCGCCGGAGCCTTGCCGAACGAGGGGGAGAGGCGGTGCTCCGTGCTCAGTCGACCGGGATCGCCACGAAGGAAACCGGGTTGCCGTCCGGATCGGTGGCGGTGCCGGTGATGTCGCCGCGGTTGTTGATCGCGTTGGCGACCGTCAGTGTCAGCGAGGCGCCGCTCAGCGGCAGGGAGTTCATGTCGGTGGCCACGCCGTCGAGCCAGACGACGGCGCGCGGGTGGCTGAAGCCCGCGCCGAACGACACGCCCACGATCTGGCCCTGGTCGTTGATGCTCGTGGCCTCGCTGATGACGTCGCCCGGGAGCACGCCGAGGTCATGTTCCTTGCCGCTGCTCCGGGTCCAGACGAACGCGTGCCAATCGAGGACCGTGACGTCGTTGGCGGTGTTGGTGAAGCCCACGACGACGCCCTCGTTGTTGATGGCGAGCGGAGTGTTCCACCCCACGCCTCCCAGGTTGTTGCCCAGGTCGGTCACCGTGCCGCCTTCCCAGAGCACCGCGTGCTTGGCGCTGAGCGCGCCGACGGAGCCGCCGCAAATGCCGGAGATGCCGGCGATCTGGCCTTTGTCGTTGATCGCCACGGCGGCCTGATCCGGCTCGCCGTGGAAGGCCGGCAGCTGCGCCGGCTGGCCGTTCGGCCCCCAGACGACGGCCCGGAACTGGCGGAACTGGCCCTGGCTGTGGTCACAGGTCGGGTCTTGCGCCGCGGTCTCCGCCCAGCCGACCACCTGGCCGAGGTTGTTGACGCCGGCGGCGAAGCCGTTGCTGCCTCCCAGCGTCGGCAGTGCGGTCATGACGCCGTTGCGCCACACGAAGCCCACGCACGAGGTGCCGGGAGCCCTGGTGATGAAAGCCGCGCAGCTCCACGGCTCGTTCAAGGGATCGGGGGTGGCGGTCTCGGTGATGCCCACGACCTCCCCCCTGTCGTTCAGGCCCGGAAAGACGACGCTGCTGCTGGTGGCGGGCCCGCCGAGCGACCCGAGGTCGAAGGAGAAGCCGTACACCCAGAGGACGGCATGCTGCACGCTGCCGGTCCCGACGAAGGCGGAGCCCGCCACCAGGCCCAGGTCGTCGATGCTGGTGGCCGCGCTGCCGGCCTTCGCGCCCAGTCCATTGCCCAGGTTGACGATCAGATACCTGGGCGCCTGGCCGTGGCCGGGGCGATTCTGCGCGGCGGCGCGAGCTGAAAAGGGCAGTGCGGCAAAGAGGATCAACACGGTCATGCACCTCGCTACCTTGAATCTCATGTCGGCTCCTTTACTGGGTTTTTTCCTCGAACGGGGGGCCCCACGCGGCGCCGCAAGGGTGCAGTCGAGGTGCCAGTTTCCGCGCGATTTCGAGGTGCTGGGACCAAGGCGCTGGGATCGAGGTGTGAACCGCTGCCGAACGATGACCAGAGGCGCTGCCGGCGCGGCGCCGGAACCCGCGCGGCGGGCCGGTGGCTGGCTCCCGGTCCAAACTCTTGGGGACGGTTCGTCCAATTCGCTGGACGGTGCGCGCCGGCGGCGATTTCAGGTCCGAATCCGGCGAGCCGCCGGCGCCGTCGAGTTGTACATTGCCCGCATGGCGCCAAGGAGGAAGATCATGCCGTGGAACCTGTTCGGCTTCGCTTTGCTGGCTTTCGCGGTCGCGCCGGCTCACGCCGGCAATCCGGCCGAGCAGCTCCTGCGCGCACTCGACGCCAAGCTGCAGCTGGCCGTCCTCGACCAGGACACGAAGACGCTCGACCAGCTGCTGTCCGACGATTGGCTGCTGATCACGTCGTCGGGAAGAGTCGTCACGCGGCCGGCCTTCCTCGCGATGGTGAGCGATCCGAGCTCGCCGCTTTCGGTGAACGAATCGAGCGACGTCACGGTGCGGGTGCACGGCAGCACGGCCATCGTCACCGCGATGCTGCACGAGCGCGGCTCGGACCATGGCAAGCCTTATGACGCCTGGCTGCGCTTCACCGACACCTGGGTGCTCGAAGCGGGCTCCTGGCGTTACCTGTCCGGCCACGCCTGCGCCATCAAGCCGCCGGACAAAACGCCATGACTCCTCACCACGAGCAGCAGGCCGCTGACGGGCGCCGCGGGCTGCTGAGCGCCGCGGCGGCCTCCGGACGGCCCGCGCAGCCGGCGGCCCACCTCGGCGTCAGGCGGGTCGAGAGCTCGCTCTTCACGGCGGCGAGCGCCGCGCCCCTGGCGGTTGCGGGACGCGGCAGGCCCGGGCCGATCCTCATCCTCCGCGTTCGCGCCAGGCGCATCGTCGTGGACGAGGCCAGCATCGGGTGGATCGACGGCGCCGGCAACTACGTCAGGTTTCATGTCGGCCTGGAAAAGCACCTCGTGCGCGGCAGCCTGGCAAGCCTTGCCGGGGTTCTCTCACCCCAGTTCGTGCGGTCGCACCGGTCGACGATCGTCAACGTCGCCGCCATCCGCGAGTTCGTTCGCACCCCGTTCGGGGACCTCGTCGTCGTCCTGCGCACCGGCGATCGCCTGACGGTCGGCCGCGGCTTCCGCCGCAACGTCGAAGCCGCCTTCGCCGGCAGGCTGTAGGCGCGGCGTCGAGATCGGCGGATCGTCTACGACGCTGACGTCGGAGCCGGTGGGCGAAGCCGCCGGCGGCGGGACCGGCGGGCCACCCTGGCCTGGAGGGTTCGCGGGGGCCTGGGGCTGGCGCTCCTGTTTCGGGGTCTCCGGCTTCGAAGGCTCCGGTTTCGGGGTCTCCGGTTTCGAAGGCTCCGGCTTCGGGGTCTCCGGTTTCGACGCCTCCCGTGGCCCGCGCAGCACCCCTCGTTTCCTCAGCTCGCGGCGCAGCTCCCGCAGCTCGCGGCCGTGGCGGCGGCGGACGTCGCAGTCGCGGCCCAGGCGGTAGGCCTCGGCGGCCCTCTTCAAGGCCGCCGGCGTGCCCTTGCCGGTGGTCCGCACCAGGCCCAGGCTGGCAAGGCCGAGCGCGTAGTAGGCGCCGCTGCGCGGGCTCGACCTGACGGATTCCTCCAGCAGGTCGATGCTCGCGCGCAGCTTCCTGCGATGCAGCGCGACGCGGCCGCGCACCTCGGACAGCGCGGCAAGCAGTTGGGGATCGTTCGTCCGGCCGATGGCCGGCAGGAGCTTCTTGGCCTGTCGCGCATTTGCCTCCGCGCGATCCGGGTCCCAGTCGGCGCAAAGCAAGGCCCACCCGAGATGGGCCTCGAAGGCGAGCTCCACGACCGGCCTGCTCTCTCCCGGCGCCGCGGCCACGGCGGGACCCGCGGCCCTACGGCGTGCCACTTCCTCGAGGGTCTCGCGAAAAGCCTCGTCCGCGCGCTTGCGGTCATGGGCCAGCATGCAGGTCCACGCCAGCTCGACCCTGGCCTCGAGCGGCTTGAAGCCGAGCTTGCAAGCGGTTTCGAGGTGCGCGGCAGCTGCGGCGAAGCGCCCGAGCTCCTCCTGGAAGCGCCCGCGCCAGAAATGGGCCCACGCGTGCGCCTCGATCTGCTGGCGAGGGCTGCGCTCATCCAGCGGCGCGCTCTCGACCTCGTTCAACGCCTGGGCGAAGAACCGAGCGGCCTCGCGCAGCAACTTGCGCCGCACGCCTCTGCTGCGGAGCACCGCGGTGCGGCCCCAGTAGCTCTCGCCGATGGTGCGCAAGGTGCCGGAACCGGAGTCGAGGTGCAGCGCGATCTCCGCCTGGGCCCTGATGTCTTCGGGATCGCCGAAGGCAGAAAGCACTTGCAGGAGGACCAGCCTCTCGCGGCTGCTCTCGGGTTCCATGGCGACGGCGTGCCGGGCATGGACGAGCGCACTTTCGAGCTGCCGCAAGCGCTGATCAGGCGGCGTGTCCCTCGCCTTGCCAAGCATGAGGCAGGTGGCCGCCAGGAGGCCATAGAGGCCCTGCGCCAGGTGCTGACTGGAACCCTGCCTCTCCAGCCACTTGATTGCCTCTTCGAGAGCTTCTTTCGCTGTCCTCAGATGCGCGCAGCATTGGGGATGGTGCGGCTGGTCTTGCAGGCATTCCCGCGCCAGCCGGATCAGCACCTGGAGCCAGGCCCACTCCCAGTCACCGGCGCAGTCGTCGAGGGCTTGTTGCCAGCGCCCGCGCGCCTGCTTGATTTGCTCCCTGGCCGCGTCGCCGGTCGCGCCGGCCTCCAACACGTCCAGCAAGTCCGACATCGCACCCAGGCAACCTCGCGCCGAATGGTCCGGCCGTGCACGATTCCCCGGCAGCACTCCCAATGCCACGAGGGCCCGGTCGCGGCTGCTCTGACGTTCCGCCGGCAGCCAGCCGCGAGGCGTCCACCCCTCCCCACATTGCCAATGCCGGTTGCCATCCGCGCGACGAGCCGGCACGACATCCTCCAAGGCCCGCCGGAGATCCCCCAGCCGGCGGAGGTTGTCCTCGCGAGCCCCGTCGAAGTTTTGCGGCACGGCAAGGCCGCGCTCGAGCCTGGCGAAATCGGTGGCGCGGTCGTCCGTGCCCGCAGGTCCCGGCTCGAGCTCGCGCAGGAAGTCACAGAGCCGCTGCAGCCGATTGCGGTACCCCTCCCCCCCTTCGTCTCCCCCCAGACCCCAGGTGCCGCGGAGGGCGTTCTCGAGGCTCTGGACCTGGTGCCAGCGCCAGTCATCCAAGACGTCCAAGGACTTGCGGGACCTGCGGAACCAGCGGAACCTCATCGCCACGGTTCCTCCTCGGCGACCCCCACGGGCGGCTCTTCCAAGCTCAGATCGGCGATGTCGGCGAGGCTCTCGGCGTCCGCTCCGGCGATGACGTCGAGGAACCGGGTATGGGCGAGCCGGACCAGGGTCCGGCGATAGGCGCTCGGCGCGAACCGGGCATCTGCCTGCGCCAGGACGCTCCAGAGCATGGCCTGGTCGGCGGCGGCGAGCCCGTCGGCGAAGACGCCTCGCAATGCCTGCGGCGCGCTCTGCGGGTGGGACCAGAAGAAGGTCCTGCCCTCGTAGACCTGCAGAGAGGGATCGCGGGGAGCCAGCCAGGCCGCTTGCCGGAAGAGCTGGAGGCTGCTCGGGAACCGGGAAGAGCGGGCCAAGACGACGGCAAGGTTGCGGGTACAGGTGAGCGCCGTCAGCCGGTCGCGTTTCAAGACGGCGGATGGTCCGCGCAGCGCACGCCGGCACAACGTGCGCCAGGCGAGCGCCACCGCGATCTCGCTCGTCGCGCGGATTTTTCTCCAGGCGGGATCGCCGTGCCGCAGGGTCAGCTTGAGGCTCCGCATCTTGGGGTCACCGGGCGGCAGGCCCAGCTCCTGACGCTGCCGCTCCTGCTCGGAGTATCTCTCCGCGTAGGCCTTGAGGTCCCAGACGCGCGCGTCGTCCGGGTTGATGGCGATCGCCGCTTCGCAGAACCATAGCGCCCTGGGGTGCTGCTCGTCGGTTGCCAGCGCTTCCGCCAGGGCATAGCAGGCTTCGAAGTTGTCAGGGTCCTCCCTCAGGGCGCGACGGAAGGCGGCCTGAGCCGATTTGTTCTCCCCGAGCTGCCGGTACACGACGCCCAGGTTGAAGTGGCATTGGGTGAACTGCTGGTCTTAGTCGAGAGCCTGGATGAAGCACCGCTCCGACTGGCGCAGCAGCGAGACCTTCTCCCGTTCCCGCCGCTGCGTCTCGCGGTAGGCGCGCAGCCCCTCCGTGAAGGCGCGAATGGCTCGCCAGCGCGGCGAACCGGCCGGCACCAGGTCGGTCGCGATGCGGAATGCAAGCTGCACGACCAGCTCGTGGACGGTGGCCTTGGAAGGCGGTCCTTTCCGATCGAGCGAGCGGGCGTCGATCTGCCAGTTGCCCGAAAGACCTCCGCCGCTGATCTCGGCGGTGAGGAGGATGTCGTCTTCGATCTTGTGCAAGGCGCCGGTGAGCCGCGGGCCGCTCACCATCTGGCCAACGAGGCCGACGAGCAGGTTCGCGGGGATCTTGAGCGGGCCGAGGGAGATGGCGCTGGCGTCCTTCAGGATCGTCCCGATGTCCTGGACTCCGGGGGTCACCTGGATGACGGCGCTCTTGTGGGAAGGGGTCGCTTCGTCGATGACCTTGAAGATGTCCGAGATCCTGGCCAGCTCGTTCTGCAGCGCGGGTACCACTCCTGCGACCACGTCCTTGTCGAGCTGCTCGTTACCTGTGCAGCCCACGAACGGCCCGATCACCAGGCGTTTGCGTCCCCGGTAGGCGAGATACGCCAGCCACAGCAGCACCGCAGCGGCGAAGAGCTGGACCACCCGCCGCCGGGGTTGGGCGGTGCGCCAGAACCCTGGCTCGGCGCCCGAGCGCGGCTTGGCCGGCGTCGTGGCGGCAGGCTTCGCGGTGGCCGGCGTCGCGGTGGCCAGCTTCGGGGCGGCCAGCTTCGGGGCGGCCGGCTTCGCGGCGACCGGCTTCGCGGTGGCCGGCTTCGGGGCAACCAGCGTCGGGGCGGCCGGCTTCGCGGCGGCAGGCCCGGAGCTCGCTGGCGGGGCGACGGCGGCGCCGGCAGCGGCGACGCTGGCAGGAGCTGTAGTGGCGGCGGCGCCGGTGGCTGCGTCGTGAGTGTCCTTTCCCTTTCCAGACTGCAGCCCGGCGCCGTCCTTCGGGAAAGACAGGATGGCCCACACGGCGGCGGCGGCGAGCAGTGGAATGCCCCACCGAAGGGCCTCTCCGAGCCAGACCCAGATCCGGCCGACGGCCCGGGCGATCCACCATGCCGCGGCCCGATACCAGAAGCTCTGCCAGGCGGTGAAGGCCATCCAGAGCACGATCCCGAGCGCCAGAAGGAGCGCCAGATTGAGAACCAACCGCGGCAGCCAGACTCCTTGCGCCCGGGAATAGAAGAACAGCAGCGCCGTCGCCAAGGCCAGGGTCCACAGGCCATAGCTGAACGGCATCCGGTAGCGATTGGCGAAGCGGTAGCCGGCCCCCGGCGAAAGGCGGCCGCCGCCCCGCCGCAGCTCGGGGGCCTGCAGGAGGTAGGCAGCCCCCGCCAGCAGGGCAACCCGCAACCCCGTCAGCTCGACGAGGTCGGCAGCCTTCTCGTGACCCTGGGGACCGCCGCCGAGCGCCCACAGCAGGGGTATCGCCAGCGCGGCGGTAGCGATCGGTTCGAGGGCGAAGAGCAGGATCCCACAGGTGAAGAGGACCGCCGGCAGCGGCGAGGCGAAGGCGGACCCTTGGAACGGCTCTAGGTCGAGGAATCGGCCGAGAAACGGGAACACCAGCAGCGCATAGGCGAGGATCGCCGTGCCGGTCGCGGCCCAGGGGCCGGAGCGCGCCCCGAAATCGAGCTTTCCCCACATCGCCAGGCCCAAGAGCACCAGGGATTCGATGGCCGCGAAAACGGCCCAGCCGGGGCTGGATGCGGCCACCGCTGCCGACGCCAGCCACCCCCAGAGCATGGCCAGCGCCAGGGAAACGCCAAAATAGCCGACGCGCCGCTTGATTGGCAGCAGGCTGACGGCCAGGAGCGCGAAGATATAGGGAAGCACACCCGCCGAGATCAGCGCCCCAAAACCGGTAAGCGCGGGTTCCACCTGCCACCACATCCGACTGACTCCTTGTTTTCTTGATTATACCCCGCCGCGCTGCGGATATTGACGGACCCGCGCGCGGCTTTCCCGCGCCGGCTGGGCCGCGAGCGGCCTGGTGCGCCGGTGCGCCGGCTGCCTTGCGACCCCACGGCGGCGGCGATAGCATCGGCGCGGTCCTTGAACGGAACAGGAGGGTGTCATGGCCTCGTTCGACGAGGAAGTCGCCGCGACCCGCGACTGGTTTGCGAGCCCGCGGTTCCACGGCATCACCCGCCTGTACTCGGCGCGCCAGGTCGTCGAGCAGCGCGGCACGATCCCTCACGATCACACGGTGGCGCGTGAGGCCGCGGCCGCCTTCCATCAGCTGCTGCGCCGCCACTTCGGCGAGAAGCGCGGCATCACCACCTTCGGCCCGTACTCGCCGGGCCAGGCGGTGACCTTGAAGCGCATGGGGATCGAGGCCATCTACCTGGGCGGCTGGGCAACCTCGGCGAAGGGCTCGCTGACCGAGGACCCCGGACCCGATCTCGCGAGCTACCCGTTGAGCCAGGTCCCGGACGAGGCTGCCGGCCTGGTGCGGGCGCTGCTCACCGCCGATCGCAATCAGCTCTACCTGCGCTCGCGGATGAGCGAGCAGCAGCGCGCGGCGACGCCCGCCGTCGACTACCGGCCCTTCATCATCGCCGATGCCGACACCGGCCATGGCGGCGATCCACACGTGCGCAACCTCATCCGGCGGTTCGTCGAGGCCGGCGTGCCCGGCTACCACATCGAAGACCAGCGGCCGGGCACCAAGAAGTGCGGCCACCAGGGCGGCAAGGTGCTGGTCGCTTCCGACGAACAGATCAAGCGGCTCAACGCGGCGCGCTTCCAGCTCGACGTCATGGGGGTGCCGGGCCTGATCGTCGCGCGCACCGACGCCGAGGCCGCCAACCTGCTCGACAGCCGCGGCGACGAACGCGACCAACCCTTCATCCTCGGCGCCACCAACCTCAACCTGCCGTCCTACAAGGCCAGCTACCTGTCACTGCTGAAGCGCTTTCACGACCTGGGGATGGCCGAGATCAACGGCCACCTCCTCTATGCCTTAGGCGACGAAGAGTACGCCGCCGCCGACGCCTGGCTGGAACGGACGGGCCTCGCCAAGCTGGTGGCGGAGAGCGTGGCGGCCCTCCCGCAGGCCGCCTTTGGCCAGCTCGACGCCGCGTTCGACCGGGCGGCCTCGCGGCTGCTGGAGCTGTGGGAGACGGAAGCCGGCCTCGAGACTTTCGGCGAGGCGGTCGCCGAGTCGCTGGACTTCCTGTCGACCGAGGGCGAGGCGCTGCAGATGAGCGTCGAAGACTGGCGGCGATTTGCCGGCAGGGCCTCCCACCATGCCGCGCGCCGCAAGGCGAAGTCGCTCGGCGCCAGGGTGGTGTGGGACTGCGAGCACGCCAAGACCCCCGAGGGCTACTACCAGGTGCGCGGCGGCATCGACTACGCCATTGCCAAGTCGCTCGCCGCGGCGCCGTTTGCCGACCTGCTGTGGATGGAAACCGCCACCGCGGACCTCGAGGACGCCCACCGCTTCGCCGCGGCGGTCCACGCCGAGTTTCCCGACAAGATGCTGGCCTACAACCTGTCGCCCTCGTTCAACTGGGACTCGACCGGGATGAGCGACGACGAGATGCGGAGCTTTCCCGAAGAGCTCGGCCGGATGGGTTTCGTGTTCAACTTCATCACCTACGGCGGTCACCAGATCGACGGCCTCGCCGCCGAGGAGTTCGCGACCGCGCTGCGCCAGGACGGCATGCTCGCCCTGGCTCGCCTGCAGCGCAAGTTCCGCCTCGTCGAGTCGCCCTACCGCACACCCCAGACCCTGGCCGGCGGCCCGCGCGTCGATGCCGCGCTCCTCGCTTCCTCGGGACGCACGGCGACCACCAAGGCGATGGGCAAGGGCTCCACCCAGCACCAGCACCTGATGCAGACCGAGGTGCCGCGGAAGCTGCTCGAGGAGTGGCTGGCGATGTGGTGCGAGCACTACCATCTTCCGGGCCCGCTGCACGTCGAGCTGCGGCCGCACCGGGCCGGCTCGGAGCTGCTCGAGCTCGGACTCGTCGGCCCCGCCAAGGAAAAGGAGGCGAACGTCGTCTTCGCCCCGATCCATGACCGCCGCGGCCGCAGCATCCTCTCGGTGCGCGACCAGAACACCTTCGACGAGAAGCTGCGCCAGAAGCGGCTGATGACCTTGATCCACCTGTGGCTGGTGCATCGCTACAAGGCGGAGGTGGTCCACTACGTGAGCCCGACCGAGGACAACCAGTACCAGACCGCGAAGATGAAGTCACATGGCATCTTCTCGCAGGTCACGACCGAGGTCGGCGAGATCATCGTCGCCGACGTCGACGCGGTGCGGGTCGCCGAGCTGCTGCAGCCCGACCGGGCGAAGCTCTGGAAGCTCATCCGCAAGGAGGCATAGGAACCAAACCCCCTGGCCAGGACCGGCGGCAATGGCGGACCAGCCCTGGCCGAGCTTGATCTTGAAGTCGGTCGTCACCGGCACCTCGAAGCTGAAGTCGAGCAGGCCCAGGCCGGGGCCGCCAGGGAAATCGCCGCCGGCAAGCAGCAGCAGGCGGCGGCAACCAGGGAAATCACTCTGCGAGCGAATGGAAGATGTTGGGTGGTCGTCATGGCAGCCATGCTGCGCCGTCGCGGCGGCGCCCCGACTCGTGACGAGCGCCACCCCGCGGGGTGGGTGCCGGCCTCCACCCACCGGCGGCCAGCCGCCACCCACCAGGGTGTCGCCGGGCGTTGACCGGCGAACCTAGAGTGCCGCCATGAGCGAACCGCTCCTGCCCCGGCAGACTTCCAAAGGCGGCGCCCGGCAGCTCCCGCGCGAACGGTCGGCGGCGAGCTGGTGCAACCTGTCGGGCACCGAGCGAGCTCTGCGGATGCTGGCCGGCGCCGCCATGCTGGCCGCTGCCTGGACCGGCTCGGTCACCGGCATCGCCGGCGTCGCCCTCCAGATCTTCGGCTGGGTCCCGCTCGCCACCGGCGTGGCAGGGTGGTGTCCGTTCTATGCAATCTTCGGTGTTTCCACCTGCCGCCGCGGCAACCTCTCGCCGGGCCGCAACCAGCGGTCCTCGTCGAGCCGGCGTTGATCCCCACCGTTCCTGATCGGCCACCCTCTCCGCCCGCGGCGGCTTCGCCGGCAGGCGCGGAGCGCACGGATGGGTGGCCCCTGACGCTCAGCCGGCTGCGGGCCCTGTCCGCGGTCGGCGCCCTCGCGCTCATCCTGGCGCTCGAGTACGTGCGCCACCTGGTTTCGCCCTACCTGGTCAGCTGGCGGGGCCTGGCGCTGATGAACGCCGCGGTGTTCGTCGCCGTCGTCTTCCTGCTCGGGGCGATGTTCAGCATCATCGCCCGCATGCAGCGGCGCCTGGAACGCCAGAACCGCGAGCTGCTGGCCCTCCATGCCGCGGCCCTCGACATCTATCGCGAGCTGGCGCTGGAGGTCGTGCTGCAGAAAGTGGTGGACCAGGCGCGGCTGCTGGTCGGGGCCCGCTACGGCGCGCTGTCGGTGATGGACGAGCACAACCGCATCGAAAGCTTCATCACCTCGGGCATCGACCCCGCCGAGCGCGCCCGCATCGGCGCGCCCCCCGAGGGTCGGGGCCTGCTCGGCGTGGCCCTGCGCGAAGGGCAGCGGCTGTGCACGAGCGACATCGCCGGCGATCCCCGCTCGATCGGCTTCCCGGCCAATCACCCTCCCATGCGCTCGCTGGTCGCGGTACCCATCCTCGGCGAGAGCCTGTTCCGCGGCAACCTCTACCTGGCCGAAAAGGTAGGCGACGAGGCCTTCTCGGCGGACGACGAAGAGACGCTGGCGCGCTTCGCCACCAGCGCCGCCATCACCATCGACCATGCCTACCTGCACCGGAAGCTGGCCGCTCTCGCCGTGGCCGAGGAGCGCTTGCGCATCGCGCACGAAATGCACGACGGGCTCGCCCAGGTGCTCGCCTACGTCAACACCAAGGCCCAGGCGGTGCGGGAGTTCCTGCGCACCGGCCGCGCCGTCGAAGCGGCGCGCCAGCTCGATCAGCTGGCGGCAGCCGCGCGCGAGGTCTACGGTGACGTGCGCGAATCGATCGTCGGCCTGCGCGGCGCCGCCGGCCCTGAGTGGCGGCTGGCCGAGGCGCTCGACGACTACGTGGCCTCCTGGCAAGCGGAGAGCGGGGTCGCCTGCCGGCTGCAGGTGGACCGCAACCTGCGCCTCCCGCAAGGGGCCGAGCTCCAGCTCCTGCGCATCGTCCAGGAGGCGCTCGCCAACGTGCGCAAGCATGCCCAGGCGCGCCGCGTCGAGGTCGACCTGCTGGTGCGCGCCGGCAACCTGGTGCTCACCGTCGCCGACGACGGCAAGGGTTTCAACCCCGCCGACCTCGGCCGCTCCGAGTTCCCGCGCTTCGGGCTGGTCACCATGCGGGAGCGGGCCGAAAGCGTTGGCGCTAAGCTCGAGATAGGCGCCTCGCTCAGCGGTGGTACGCTGATCAAGGTCGAGCTTCCACTTTCGGGGCCGGCCGCGGCGGCGGCAGGTTGACTCGCGCTCGAACATCCAGAGGAGGCTGCGATGAAGGTCCTGATCGCCGACGATCATGCGCTGTTCCGCGACAGCCTGCGCAGCCTGCTCGAGGCGCGCGGCATCGAGGTGGCCGGCGAGGCGAAGACCGGGCGCGAGGCTTGCGAGCTGGCGCGGCGGCTGCTACCCGACGTCGTGCTGATGGACCTCTCGATGCCCGAGATGGACGGCCTTGCCGCCACGCGCCAGATGAGCGCCGAGCTGCCGGCGGTGAAGGTGGTGATCCTGACCGCTTCCGACGAGGACGCCAAGCTCTTCGAGGCCATCAAGGCGGGCGCCCAGGGCTACTTGCTCAAGAATCTCAACTCCGAAGACTTCTTCGCGCTGCTCGAACGCACCGAACGCGGCGAGCCCGCCCTGACGCCGGCGATCGCCCGCAAGCTGCTCGAGGAATTCGCCCGCCCGCCCAAGGCGGCCGCGGCGCCGGCGAACGACCCCGACCCCTTGACCGAGCGCGAGCGGGAGATCCTCAAGCTGCTGGTCGAGGGCGTCACCTCCAACCGCAAGCTCGCCAAGCAGCTCGGGGTGAGCGAGAACACCATCAAGTTCCACGTCCGCCACCTGCTCGACAAGCTGCATCTCCACAACCGCGCGCAGGTCGTGGGGCATGCCCTGCGCCACGGATTGGTCGACTCCGACCCCCAGCCCGAAGGGTAACCGCCGGCGTTCCCGGCCGTGCGCTGCAGCGAGGCGCGCCGCTAGGTGCAGAGCACGAACACCCCATGGCTATAGGGTGGATCGAAGTCGTTTGTCGTCTGCGCTAGCTCGAACCAGAGGTCCCAGGCAAGATCGAGCTCCTCGTCGGTCATTTCCCGTAGGTTGAGGTCGTCCTCACTGAGCAGTTCCATGACTCGGGCCTCCGCAGGCAGGAAGTTCGAACGGCAGGGCACGCAGGGCCAGCTCGACTACCACCTCCTCGCGCGAGAGCCCCTTACGGACGGCTTGTACCGCCCGTCGCTTCGAGCCTCCACCATGGCGCGGCGCCAGCGCAAGGACCCGGTCGGGGTCGGTCGTGAGCTCGATCTCTCGCTCCGCCGGCAACAAACGGGCAAGCTCGCCGATCACCGGATAGTCCTTTGCGCGCTGGGTCCGTTTCATCCGGATCAGGGGCTCGATCGGCACGACGACCATCGGCTCCGTGACAGCGGTGAAGAGTGCGGGGTCTCATTCAGGATCCAGTCCCCATCCTTGCTCATCATGGCGAGGCGGTAGTAGACCACCGCGCGCTCGAGGCGTCGAAGTCGAGGTTCTCGGTGAGCCGCGTGCCGTCCTGGCGGAGCTTGTCGAGATAGAGCGCGATGCGCCGGCGGGCCTCCGCCAGGTCGGCGTGGCCGAGGTTCAGGTTCAGCAGATCGATGTACCACGGCGGTTTGACCTCGTCGAGCACGTAGGCCTCGACGATCGCCCGGGCGATCGGCAGCGTCGTCTGCTTCGAGTCGTCGTGGACGTCGCGATCGCGCGCCAGAAGGAGCTTGCGGTGCTCCTCCTCGAGGAGACGCGCGAAGAGCTCCCTGGTCAGGGGAGCGCCCGCCTCGATGCCGGCGCCGCCGTCGGGCTCGCTCCAGGCGGCGGCCTTGTGCAGCCACTCCCAGAGGATGCTGGCGCGGATCTCGCCAGTCGCCATGTCCTCCATCAGGTAGAGAACGTCGTCGTCGCCGAACGAGTCGGCCGGCTTCAGGGCGGCGGCCTGGAAGCCTTGCAGGAAGGCGTTTCCGTACTGCAGCGCCACGCTCAGCAGGTCCCGCGCGCCGCGGACCGTGCGCGGCGCCGGCTCGAGCAGCATCAGGGCGTCGGCGTCCGCGGGCGTATAGGTCAACCGCGGGAACGGACGCCCCAGCTGGTTGGCGGCGCCTGCCCGCTCCCATACCGGCCGCATGATGTGCACCATCTTCCAGTGCGCCACCCACTTGCCGCTCGCGCCTTCGCGCTGCTCGCGCTCGCCGCCGGCGACCGCCCGCTGCATGCTCGCCGCCACCCCCGCGGCGGAGCCCACCGGGATGTTCGCCTCCATGCCGCCCTGCCACAGCGCGTGGCGGCCGTTGCGGTCGGGCGTGTTCACGGCGCGGCGCACGCGGTCTTCGTAGTTCCGCATGTACCCATAGGTCATGCCGATCGCGTCGATGTTGGGGTTCTGGAAGCCGCGGTCCCAGGCCAGCGCGTCGGCGACGCTGTTGATGTAGTCCCAGCGTCCGGTGTTGAAGCCGACGAAGTGCGTGCCCAGCGCGGCACGGATCTCCATCAGCTGGAAGCTGGCCTCGATCTGCTCGACGAGGACGTAGACCTTGATCGTGCCCACCGCGAATCCGAGGTGACGCTCGAGCGCCGCCAGGATGTCGTTCCACAGGGCCGCCTCCTCCGCGGTCTGGATCTTCGGCAGGTAGAGCACGATCGAGGAGCCCGCCGCACGCAGGCGCCGGTGGTTCCCGGCCACGTACAGCACCAGGTCGACGATCGACGCCGAGAAGCCCGTGCCGCCGGCTTCCCGCACGTGCCGGTCGTCCAAGTGGAGGCCGCGGGCGCGGTAGATCTTGGTGGTGAAGTCGAGCTGCGCCCGCCAGTCGGCGACGATCGGCCGGCCGAAGAAGCCCTCCGCCCACCGGTTCATCTCGCCGGCGACCTCGGCGGCGACCGCGAGGAACACCGGGTCCCTGGCGATCGCGAGCTTCAGGTTGCGCTGGTTGTCGAGCGACATGGTGTCGATCTGCCCCAGCGCGTCCTCGCCGTCGAACATCCAGCCGTCGGCGCCGGAGAGGAGCGCGTAGGCGACGTTGCGCAGGCCGCTTTCGACCGTGGCATGCGGCCTGGTGGCTGGCCCGGTTCCCTGGATCCACTGGCGCTCGAGATCGGCGGGGATCTCGCCGCCGGCGAAGTTGCCGTCGCGCGCGTCCTGGACCCTGATGCCGGTGCGTGGGATCAACCCCGCGGGATCCAGGAAGGCGAGCCGGCGGCCGTGCCGCGACCGCTCCTGCCGCCGCGCCATGCGTCCCGCCATGACCTCTCGCCGGTCGCGGTTGAGCGGCGCCAGCGCCTCGAGCGCTGCGAGCGCCTCATCGGTGTAGACGTCGCGGTAGGACTGGAACGCGGGCTCGCGGAACTCGAGAGCAGTGGTCATGGAGGCGCCTCCGGGAATGCCGGGATGGTACCGCCGCTGCCGCGGTGCGACAAGGCGCGACGATCGCGCGGATCGCGCGGATCGCGACGACCCGCCGGATGACCCCGCCGATGACGCGACCGACCCTCGACAGCGGCGCCGAGCGCTCCCTCCAGGGCCAGGTCGCCTGCCGCTTACCCCTGGCCGGCGTCCGCTGGGGCGTCCGCGGGGGCGGCGGCGGGCTCCGCGACCGCGAGAGGCTCGAGGTGGCCGATGCCTTCGAAGCTGCCGATGTCGATCGTCGCCCACAGGCGCACCCTGACGTAGTCGAGAGTCAGCTCGCCGGCGACCTTGATCGTGCCGGTCCCCTTCTCGAGGTCGGCGCCCGAAAAATCGCTGCGCTGCTGGTCGATGGGGAACCCCAGCTCGGTGCCACCCCGGGTTTCGGTGAACTTGACCAGCAGCCAGCCGCGGTCGATGGCCGCCTTCAGCGCCTCGCGGCTGGGCTCGGGACGAAGGCTCACGATGACGCGTTGGTCCTTGGTGAGTTTCTCTACCAGCTCATTCATGCTTTGGGCTCCTTTTCTTGGCTCTCCTGCTCTATCAGTGCGCGCTCGCCGCCCGAGCGCTCCTGCCTCGGGCTAAGTGCACACTAGCCCACCTCTCCCCGCAGATAGATCGCCAGGTCGCCGACGTTGGTGCCGGTGTTGCCGGTGTCCAGCAGGGCCCCGGGCAGCGCCGCCAGCGCGGGCTCCGAATCGTGGCTTGCCAGGGCGGCGGCCGGATCGGCGCCGGCGCGCTCGAGCGCCGCCCAGGTGGCGCCATCGGCGATGCCGCCGGCGTGGCGCGTCGGTCCATCCTCGCCGTCGGTCGCCAGCGCGAGGACCAGCTCGCCGCTGCCGCCCGCCAGCTCGCGCGCCGCCGCCAGCGCCAGCTCCTGGTTGCGCCCGCCGCGGCCCGGCGCGGGGCCGAGGGTCACCGTGGTCTCGCCTCCCAGGACCAGGGCCACCCTGCCGCCGGCGAGAGCGCGGCCCCGCTCGATCAGCACCCGGGCCGCCGGCGCGGCCTCCCCCGCCAGGTTGCCGGTCGCCATCGCGAAGCCGTTGCGGCGCGCCTCCTCGACAGCCGCCGCGACGGCGGTGGCCACGCTCCCCACCAGGACCGATTCGAGGCGCGCCAGCTCGGGGTCCCCCGGCTTGACCGTCTCCCGGAGCTCGCCGCGCGCGCCCGCCGCGAGGCGCTCCCGCACCCGCTCCGGCACCGCCAGAGGGGCCACCGCGGCGAGCGACTCGGCAAAGGTGGTGGGGTCGGCGGCAAAAGGGCCCGAGCCGATGGTGCCGGGGTCGTCGCCAGGCACGTCCGAGATCAGCAGGGCCAGCACCGGACCGCGGCTGGCGCGCAACGCGCCACCGCCCTTGAAAGCCGACAGGTGCTTGCGCACGGCGTTGAAGGCGTGGATCGGCAACCCCGAGCCGAGGAGCGCGCGCTGCGTCGCCGTCAGGTCGTCGAGGGTGATCTCGCCGGCGAGCGCCTCGACACAGGCCGAGGAGCCGCCGGAAACCAGCGCCAGCAGGGGCGCTCCGGGAGGCAGCTCGCCGAGCCGGCGCAGCACCCGCTCGCCGGCCTCGAGGCTCTGCCGGTCGGACAGCGGGTGCCCGCCCGCAAGCTCCTCCCAGGCGGGGTCGAAGAGGCCGGGAGTGCCGTGCGTCCGCACCAGCAGCCGCGCCGCGTCCGGCCCCAGCGCGCCGCGGGCGCCGCGCGCCATCGCCGGCGCCGCCTTGCCCAGGGCCAGCGCCGCCGCGAAGCGCTGCGGCCGCGCCGCCACCGCCGCGCGCACCAGCCGCTCCGGATCGACCGCGGCGAGTGCCGCCGCCGCCATGCGCCGGGCAAGATCGTGGAGAGTCATGCCGTTTCCTGCCTGGCCGCGGCGTCAGCGCCGCCGCCCCTCCCGTTCGCTTCGGCCAACAGTTTTCTATCTAGCGCGGCCAGAGCCAGCCGAAGGTCCCCGCCGTCAGCAGCGCGTAGATGAGACCGTCGAACATCCCTTTGAAAGTCGTGACCCAGCTGCGCTTGTACCAGATGGAGAAGGGCGGCAGGGCAAGCGCATAGCCCGCGAACGCCGTGGCGCCGGCCAGCTTGAACACCGTGCGGTAGGTCGCGCCGATCCCCAGCGCATGGCCGGTCACGTAGGCGACGACGCCGCCGACCACGACCGTATAGAGGAACCACAGCACGAAGGTCCCGCCCATCGCCGACGGACCATTCGGCAGCACCGTCATGATGGCGACCGGACCTGCCTTCATCTTCTCGACGAAGGCCGGGTCCTTCATCGCCGCCATCGAGCCGGCGCGCGGCATGAAGTAGTCGCCGGGCGGGATCTCCAAGGGGCGCAGCGCCGCCATGGCCTCGTCTTCACGCGGCAGCTGCCGCATGTCGTTGGCGTGGTAGCGCAGCAACATGTGAATGATGGTGCTCGCCAGGAAGACGAACACCGCCGCGAGGACGATAGGCCACCAGAGCGACAGCACAGGCACCATATCCACCTCCCTTTCGGCTCCCGGCGCGACGCCGGGCGTTTACTTGCAGGCGTCCGTCATCCTAGCGCGTGGATACCCCCCGGGCCAAGCCGCCGGCCCAGGCGCTCCAGGCGCCTGGCTTGCCCGCTTGGGGCTCGTGCGCCTCCTGCACCGGCAACGCGCGGCCGCGGGCTCCGGTAGAATCAGGAGCAATCGTGGCCCCCGATCCTTCCGCCTCCTCGGCCGCGCGCTGGGAACAGATCTTCGACGAGCTGGTCGAGCTGCCGGAGCTCGACCGGGCGCGGCGGCTGTACGAGATACGCGCCAGGGACGCGGCGCTTGCCGGGCAGCTCGAACGCCTCCTCGCCGCCGACGCGGCCACCACGGACCTGCTGGAAGGCGGGGCGCCGGACCTGCTCGACGAAGCGGCAGACCCGGCTGCCGAAGCGGAGCCGCTGCTGCCGGCCGGCACGATCGTCGGCTCGTGGCGCGTGATCAGCCTCCTCGGACGCGGCGGCATGGGCGAGGTCTACCTCGCCGAGCGCAGCGAGCCGGCATTCGAGCAACGCGTCGCGCTCAAGGTCATCAGGCGCGGCATGGATTCGCAAGCGATCGTGCGGCGCTTCGTGCGGGAGCGCCAGATCCTCGCCCGTCTCGACCATCCCAACCTGGCGCGCCTGCTCGACGGCGGCACCGGACCGGACGACCGTCCCTACTTCGCGCTCGAATGGGTCGACGGCGAGCCGATCACCGAGTATTGCCAGCGGCGCAACGTCGACCTCCCGGCGCGCCTGCGGCTGATGCAGACCGTCTGCCAGGCGGTCGACAGCGCGCACCGCCGCCTGGTCGTGCATCGCGACCTCAAGCCCGCCAACATCCTGGTCACCCCTGACGGCACCGCGAAGCTGCTCGACTTCGGCATCGCCAAGCTGCTCGAGCTCGACGAGCCGGCGGCGGGGGCGACGCTGACCCGCGACGGCGGGCGCATCCTGACGCCGGCCTATGCCGCACCGGAGCAGATCCTGGGCGAGCCCGTGACCACCGCGACCGACGTCTACGCCCTGGGCGTGCTGCTCTACGAGGTGATCACCGGCACGCTCCCCCACCGGCGCGATCAGCGTGCCCTGCACGCGCTGGCCGCCGCCGTCGAGCAGGAGACGACCGAGCGGCCGAGCGCCGCGCTGCGGCGGCCGGGCGACGGCGCGCACCTGGCGCGCCAGGTCGCCGGCGACCTGGACCTGATCGTGCTCACCGCCCTGCACCGCGACCCCGCGCGCCGCTACTCCTCGGCCCAGGCGCTGGCCGACGACCTCGGCAACTATCTCGCCGGCTTGCCCATCCGCGCCCGCCCCGACGAGCTGGGGTATCGCGTACGCAAGTTCCTGGGCCGCCATCGCGCGCCGGCGGCGGCGGTGGCCGCCGGCGTGGCGGCGCTGCTCGCCGGCCTGGGACTGTCGCTCTGGCAGGCGCACACGGCGGGTCTCGCCGCCCGGCGCGCCGACGCCGAGGCGGAGCGCGCGGCGCGGGTCAAGTCGTTGCTGATCTCGGTGCTCGGGCGGTCGGATCCCCTGGCCGGCGACAGCTCGCGGCTCACCGCGCGCGACCTGCTGGCGCACGGCGCGGCCGGCATCGAATCCAGCCTCGCCGGGGAACCGGAGGTGCAGGCCGACCTGCTCGACGCCGTGGCCCGCATCGAGAACAACCTGGGGCTGCTGGACCCGGCGCTGGCGCATGCCCGGCGGGCCCTCGAGCTGCGGCTGGCATCGCCGCCCGCGCCAGGGGACGAGCCGCGAACGGCGCGCCCGGCAAAGGGCTCAGCCGCTGCCGGCCGCATCGGTCTCTCGCGGCTGACGCTCGGCGACGTGCTCGTCTCGCGCGGCCGCCTCGACGAGGCCCGTGCCTCGCTCGAGGCGGCGCTCGCCCTGCTGGGGCCGGCGTACGGCGCCGACAGCGTCGAGGTCGCCGCGGCGCGGCGCGGCCTCGCCAACAGCCTGCAAGACCCGGCGGGCCGGCCGCGCGCCGCCGAGCTGCTGCGGCAGGCTCTCACGACGTTCGTCCGGCGCTACGGCGAGGACCACGTGGAGAGCGCCGAGACGCTCCACGAGCTGGGCAAGGTGCTCGAGGACCTGGAGCGCTACGGCGAGGCGGAAGCCGCCTTTCGCCGGTCGGCGGCGTTGCTCGGACGACTCTTCGGTCCGCGCAGCATCAACGTGGCGCTGGTCGAGGGCGACCTCGCGGGCCTGCTCGACCGCCTGGGCAGGGAGACGGAGGCGAAACCGCTCTTCGAGGAGTCGATCGCCGGCCTGCGCGAGGCGTTCGGCCCGCACGACCGCCGGCTCGCCGACATGCTGTACTCGTACGCCATCCTGCTGATCGGCGACGACGCGCCCGCGGCGGCGGATAGGGCGCTCGCCGAGGCCCTGGGGATCTACGGTCCGGACAGCTACGACGCCGGCCACTGCCTGCGTTTCCTGGGCACCTCGGCGATGAAGCAGGAACGCTACGCGCAGGCCGCCGACTACTTCTCGCGGGCCGCCGCCACCTTCCGGCTGCGCGGCGACGACGACCAGGAGCGATGGCGCGCCCTCGCCAACCTGGGCTGGGCCCACTCGCGCCTGGGCCGGGTGCCGGCGGCCCGGGGCGAGCTCGAGACCGCGGTGGCGAGGCTGCAGAGGCTGGCAGGCAGCGAGAGCTACGTGCTGCTCGCGCCGTTCGAAGAGCTGGGCGAAGCGCAGGCGGCCGCCGGCGACGCAACGGCGGCGGTGGCCACGTTGCAGCGGGAGCGCGCGCTGGCTGAAAAGCTGTTCGGCCGCGGCAGCCGCCAGGTGGCGGCCGCGGACGTGTTCCTGGCGCGCGCCCTGGTGGCGCGCGGCGGCGACGGCGACCGGCGGGAGGCGCGCCGCGACCTGGACGAGGGAATGGGACTGCTCGCCCGCCTCCATCCACAAGGGATGCTGTACGCCGAATCGCTGCTCGACAGCGGCCGCCTGGCGTTCGCCGCGGGCGACCGGATCCGCGCCCGCCATGACCTCGCCGCCGCCGAGCCGCTGCTGGCCGCGCGCAAGGGACCGGATCACGATCGGACGCGCGAGGCGCACCGGCTGCTGGCAGCGGCGGCCGGGAGGGAGGGATGACGGATCAGCTGCCCGAGCTCTTCTTCTTGGGGACCTTGGCCCCTTCCTTCCTCGCCTCGGAGAGGCCGATGGCGATCGCCTGCTTGCGGCTGGTGACCTTCTTGCCGGATCTCCCGGAGCGCAGCGTGCCCTGCTTCTTCTCGTGCATCGCGCGCTCCACCTCCTTGCCGGCCGTCGTGCCATATTTCTTCTTGCCACTCGCTTTCTTGGCTGCTGGCATCGTTCGTCCTCCTGGATGAGCGGCAATGCAATCAGCGGGCCGGCCACCCCCGCCCCGCACGGCCGCGCCAGGCGGCGCGGGCCTCGCAGGCTCGCGGTATAGAATCGAGCTGTCTTCCAGAGAGCGCTGATCGGCAACGCGGAGGCGTGCACCCGATGCCTGGCGAGCGGTTCGAATTGGTGATCGTCGGCTCCGGCCCCGCCGGGCTGGCGGCGGCGGCCAACGCGCAGGCCAACGGCCTCGAGTACGTGCTGCTCGAGCGTGCCGACCACCTGGCTGACACCATCTTCTGCTATCAGAAGCGCAAGCACGTGATGGAGGAGCCGGTCCAGGTGCCGAAGCGCGGCGCCGTCCCCTTCGCCGCCGGCTCGCGCGAGTCGATCCTGGCCGCCTGGTCGAGCTTCGCGGCGGGGCTGAACATCCGGTTCCGGCAGGAGATGACCGCCCTCGAGCGGGTGGCCGGCGGCTTCGCCCTGCGCACGCCGAGCGCGGAGTACCTTGCCGGAAGGGTGGTGCTGGCGGTCGGCACCCAGGGCAACCCGCGTCTGCTGGGAGTGCCGGGCGAGGACCTGCCCCACGTCGCCACGCGGCTGGTGGATCCCGACGACTTCGTCGATCGCGACGTCCTGGTGGTGGGGGCCGGCGACTCGGCCCTGGAGGTGGCGCTGGCGCTGTGCGAGCAGAACCGCGTCGGCCTGGTGGTGCGGACGCCGGAGATCCTGCGCGCCAAGGAGAGCCTGGAGCGGGACATCCTCGGCCGCCAGGCCACCGGCCAGCTGGTGGTCCACTTCAGCACCACGGTCCATCACGTCGAGCCGGTTGCGGTCGAGCTCAACAAGCCGGAAGGCCGCGTTCGGGTGCCCTGCGACCAGGTGATCCTGAAGCTCGGGGCCACACCGCCCAAGGCCGCCCTCGAGGGCTTCGGCGTGGCCTTCGCCGGCGCCGGACGCGACGCTCGGCCGGTGCTTTCGCAGCGCTACGAGTCGAGCGTGCCCGGCTTGTTCCTGGTGGGCGCGGTCACCGGGCGCGACCTCATCAAGCTGGGCCTGAACCAGGGCTACGAGGTCGTCGAGCACATCCTCGGCCGCGAGGTCGAACCCGCCGACGAGGAGGTGCTGAAGGCCCGCCTGCCCTACTGGCGCGGCACGGTGCGCGAACGCATCTCCGACCTGCGCGACGAGATCCCGCTGTTCGCGGTCGCCGACGAGGAGCTGCTGCGCGAGGTGCTGCTCGCGGCCACGGTCCACGAGCACCGCGACGGCGAGGTCATCGTGCGGCAGAACGACTACAGCGACTCGTTCCTGCTGGTGGCCGCCGGCGAGGTCGACATCTCCGTCGCCCCCCCCGACGCCCCCGCCGGCGCCGCCGCGGCCGGCCGCCGGGTGGCGACGCTGCAGGCCGGCAACTTCTTCGGCGAGATGAGCCTGATCTCGGGCCGCCGCCGCAATGCCACCGCCACCGCCCGCACGGCACCCTCCACACCCGCGTCCAAGGACCGCGGCGTGCGCCTGATCGAGATCCCGCGCAAGGCCATGCTCAAGCTGATGGCCACCGACGCGGCGGTCAAGAACATGGTGGACAAGGCTTTCCTGATCCGCGCCTTCCAGGGCTACCTCTTCCCCGAGCTGTCCGAGGCGGTGCTGTGGAGCCTGGTGGGAAAAGCCCGGATCGAGCGGCTGGAGCGCGGCAAGGTCCTGTTCAGCGAAGGAGACCCGGGCGACGCCCTGTACCTGATCCGCAACGGCCAGGTGAAGATCTCCAAGCTCTCGGCGGGCAAGGAGCTGGTGCTCTCCTACCTCGTGGCCGGCAATTTCTTCGGCGAGACCTCGCTGCTTCCCGACGCGCCGCGCACCGCCACGGTCACCGCCATCTTTCCGACCGACCTGATCCGCCTCGACAAGACCGACTTCGACCGCTTCCTCGCCGGCCATCCCGATCTCGCGGCCGGCTTCGCCGGCAAGCTCGAGGAGCGCCGTATCGCCTCGTTGATCGCCGAGGCGAGGCCGAGCTCCGGCAGCGTGCTCTCCGACCTCATCCGCCAGGAGGTCGTGATGGGCACGCAGGCGCTGTTCATCGACGAGCACAAGTGCGTGCGCTGCGGCAACTGCATCAGCGCCTGCGAGGGCGTGCACGCCGACGGTCAGGCCCGGCTGTCGCTCACCGGCATCAAGTTCTACAACCTGCTCGCCCCCAACTCGTGCTGGCAGTGCGAGAACCCCCTGTGCATGACCGACTGCCCGCCGGATGCCATCGCCCGCGATCCGCATGGCGAGGTGTTCATCCGCAGCAACTGCATCGGCTGCGGCAACTGCGAGCGCAACTGCCCGTACGGCAACATCTTCATGGTTCATCCCAAGGCCCCCCGCGGGGCGTTCGGCTGGCTGCTGTCGCTGTTCGGCGGCGGGGCCCCAACCGCCGGGCACTCTGCGGCGACCGAGGACGCCGGCCGCACGCTGGCGGTCAAGTGCGATCTCTGCCGCGAGATCCACGGCGGTCCGGCGTGCGTCCGCAGCTGTCCGACCGGCGCCGCCATCCGGCTCGAGCCCGGGGAGTACCAGCAGCGCCTGGCCGAGTTGGTGGCGCGCAGCGGGGACCTCTGATGCTGCCGCGCACCACCGCGACCGCGCGCTGGCGCCGGCTCTGGCTGGCGGCCGGCGCGGCGCTCGCGGTCTCCTACGCCGTCCTGGCGTGGCGCGGCGGCTTTCAGCATGGCGGTTCGCCGGCGGGGATCGCCTACGGCACCGCCGGCCTCGCGGCGATCCTGGTCCTGCTCTACTTCGGGGTGCGCAAGCGCTCCTACCGCAGCACCTGGGGCACGCTCGACGGCTGGCTGCAGTGCCACATCTACCTGGGCATCCTCGCCGCCTTCGTGATCCTCTTCCACACCGGGTTCCGGTTCCACGACCGGGTGGCGGTGGCCGCCTACGTGACGCTGCTGGTGGTCGTGGGGAGCGGCTTCGTCGGGGCGTCGCTCTACACCTCGGTGCCGCGGCGGCTGAGCGAGGTCGAGAGCGATCTCACGCCGGCCGACCTCGCAGCGCAGATCAAGCAGCTCGCCGACGCCATGGCGCGCGTCGCCGGCAGCCGCTCGCCGGCTTTCCAGCAGGTCTGCAGGGGTTTGCTCGCGGAGTCGCTGCCCGGCCCCCTGGCCGGCTGGAGGATGCTGCTCTCCTCCCGGCAGGGCTTCGGGCTGAAGCGGCCTGGCGCGGCCGGCGCCGCCCGCTCGGCTGGCGCCGGCAGCGGCGGCGCCGCGTCCTGGGCTGTCTACCTCACCCAGGTGCCGGCGGGCGAGCAGGAGGAGCTGCGGCAGCTGCTGGTGCTGTCGCGCCAGCGCAGCGAAATGCTCGAACGCCTGGTCGCCCAGCAGCGCTACCGCAACGTGCTCGGCGCCTGGCTCTACCTGCACGTGCCGCTGTCGGTGGCCCTGCTGGTGCTGGTCGCGGCCCACCTGGTCGCGGTCTTCTACTACGCCCGTCCTTGAGGAGCGCGCGCGTGCCGTTCATCGTCCAGAAGATCGCCGGCAAGCAATCGCTGATCGACGTCGTGGCCGGCAGGATGCTGCGGATCGGCCGCGGCACCAATGCCGACCTGCGCTTCGACGACGTCGCGGTGACGCTCGAGCATGCGGTGATCGAGAGCGCGGACGGCGGCTACCGGCTGCTCGACCGCGGCAGCGTCACCGGCACCTATCTCAATGGCAAGCCGGTGCGCGAGGCGCGGCTGGCGCACGGCGACCTGATCAACATCGGCGGCTACCGGATCAGGGTCCAGGTCACCGATCCCGACGATCCGCTGTTCCTGTCGGTGCGGCCGAGCGCCCCGATGGCGCAGGCGGCGGCGGCTCCGGCGACGGCGGCGCCGCCTGCGGCGACGATGCCGCGGGAGCCGAGTGGAGCGGTCGCCGCCGCCCTGGCCGCGGCGACGGCGGCGGCCGGGGTGGCGCCGCGGGGGCCGGCGCGGGAGGTGGTGCGGGAGCCGCCGCGGGAGCCGCCGCGGGAGATGGTGCGGGAGTCGGCGACGCAGCTGGAAAGCGAGCCGGCGCGGGAGCCGAGTGGAGCCGCAGTCGATCCCGGCGCCACGGTGCGATTGACTGCCGGCGAGATGGCGAGGCTGGTGGCGGCGGGGGAGGCGCGGGCGGCAGCGGCGGCGCGAGCGGAGGATGAGGCGCGGGCGGCGGTGGGGCCGGCCGCGCCACTTGGACCGGCGGGCGGCACGGCGGCGGCGGGTGGAACGGAATCGCCACCGGCGGCGGGCGGCGCCGCAGGGGCCGGGGAGGCGTCGAAGGAAAAAACCCAGGGAGCGCCCCCGCCGCCGTCCTCCGCGCTGCCGTCATCCGCGCTGCCGCAACGTCCGCTGCCACCGCCGGTGCAGTCTCCGTCTTCCCCCCGGCCGCCTGCCCAGCCGCCGGCGCTCCGCGCCCCGGCCGTGGACTACCTGGGCGCCCTGGGCTTACGCCGGGCCTTCTTCAACAAGGGTTTGCTGGCTCTCGTGCTGTCCTTGGGCGCGGCTGTCGTGGCGCTGTCCTTGCCTTCGATGGGCAAGGCCACCGCCTTCGAGCCCGGCAGGGTGCGCCTGGCTCACGCCGACGCCGCCTGCGCCTCGTGCCACACGCCCTGGCGCGGGCCGGACCCGGCGCTGTGCTCCGACTGCCACGCCCGGCAGCGCGAGAAAGGGCAGATCCATGAGCAGCGCCAGGTGTTCACGCCGCCCTGCACCAGCTGTCACCCCGAGCATCGCGGCAGCGACCGCGTGGCAGCCGCCGGCGATGCCACGTGTGCGTCCTGCCATGGCGACCTCCAGATCAAGCCGCCGGGAGCGCAGCCGCGCTTTGCGAGTCACGTCCACCGCTTCGTCGACGATCACCCCGACTTCTCTGTCACCCTGCCCGACGGCACCCGCCAGCCGCTGGCCGACGCGGTGGCACGGCGCTCCGATCCCACGCCGCTGAAGTTCAGCCACCAGCGGCACCTGCAGCCCCAGCTGCCGACCCCTTCGGGGCGGCGAGTGCAGCTCGGCTGTCAAGACTGCCATCGCCTGGCGGCGGCTCCTGCCGGACCGACGGGCTCGGCTGCCGGCGGGCAGACCGCGCCGGGCGGCAGCGGACGGCAGGCGACCGCGGGCGGCCAGGGCCAGGAGGCAGGCGGCCAAGGCCGGGAGGCAGGCGGCGCCACCGGCATGGTCACGGTCACCTACGCGGCCAGCTGCTCTGGCTGTCATCCGCTCACTTTCGACAGCCGGCGGCCCGACCAGGTGGCCCCTCACGCCGCGCCGCAACGTGTGCGCGAGTTCCTGATCAGCGTCTACTCCGACAAGCGGGGTGCCAACGAATCCGTCCTCGGTCAGTACCGGCGTTTGATCCGCGGCGCGCAGTCGCGCGAGATCGACTACGGAGGTCAGGCGCAGGGGTCCGAGGTGCTGGCGGAGAGCTACCTCTACAGGATCGCGTGCAGGCAGTGCCACGTCGTCGACACCAACGTCAAGGGCGTGCCGGTGGTGGCCTGGACCCCCATTCCCGAGCGTTGGCTGCCCAATGCCCGCTTCTCGCACCTCGACCACCAGGCGAGCGACTGCCGGGTTTGCCATGCCGGGGCCGCCGCCAGCACGGTCGCCGCCGACGTGCTGCTGCCCCCGATCGCGGTCTGCCGGACCTGCCACGGCGGCGTCGTCCCGGCGGCGGCCGGCACCGCCCAGCCCAGGGTAGGCACCGCCCCGGCGGCCCCCACCGACTGCCTGAGCTGTCACCGCTATCACCCGGATTCGCCGAGCCCGGCGCAAAACGCGCTGCTGCCGCCGGCGGCGCGCGCGACGCTCATGGCGCGGGCGGTGGTCCAGCCCGGCGGCGAGGCTCGCCCGCTGCACAGCGCCGGCGGCCCGGGCGGCGGGTAGCCGCCACCGTCGCGCTCGGCACGCACCTCAGGCGGTCGAGGTGCCGACGCCGGCGCGGTCGAGGCCGGTGTTGCCGCTGCCCCGCTAGGGGGAATTCCGCCCAGCATGTCCGTCCAAGGCCTCGAGGTTGGCCCCTTGACCGCTCTGTCGAGGCGATGCTAACGTGAATAAAGAATCAGAATCTAATTTAAGTTGAGCCGCCGGCGGCCTGTGCAAGGCGCCGGAAAGGAGTGTCGCCATGAAGTCCTCTCGCAGGGGTGGGCTGGGTTTCGTTCTCGGCACGTGCGCCACGCTGCTTGCCGCTCTGCCAGGCGAGCTTGGGGCACAACCCTCTCTCGTTGCTTCTCGTGTCTACTTCAACGGCGGCCCGCCCCAGCAACCGAACGGCTCTCGCTGCCCGGATGGCTCCCTTTACGGCTCCCTCTACGGCCAGCCGGAAGTGCCGTCGCCGGCTCCGGGCCAGACGGTCTACCCCGAGATCGACTACTCGGTGGTCAACTGCCCCGACCCCTCGGGGTGCCCCCCGGGCACGCAAACCCCCGTTGATCTCGAGATCGAGTTCGTGCTCGACGGCAAGGTGCTCTTCAATGGTCCGTATACGCTGCAACAACAGCAGCCCGGCGGTTGGACGCTCGCCTTTTCGTGTTGGAGCTGGACAGCGAGCCCGGGGTTACATCTCTTGCAGGGCAAGGTGGATCCCAACAACCTCCTCAGCGGCCCCTCGCCCGGCAAGACTGCATCCTATAGCTTCTCCGTTGGCCTGCCGCCAAATGCCGACTTCACATGGACGCCGCCGAACCCTTCGGTCGGCAACACCGTGCAGTTCTTCGATGCCAGTGCCTCGAACCCCACCTCCTGGAGCTGGAGCGCTTGCAGCTTAGGTTACTTCTGTGAAGGCAGCACCGCGAGCGATCAGAATCCCATCTTCTGTTTTACTTCTCCAGGGCAGTGCCCGTTTACGCTGACCGCCGCCAACGAGTACGGTTCTTCGCAGACCACGCACACGATGGCCGTTGCATCTCCTGCGACCATCAGCGTGTCCAGTTCGAACGGCGCATCGACGATAACAACAGCGGAAGCTCTCGAGTTGACTGCCACTGCCACCAGCGGCTGCATTCCAGCGGATGGCCAGTGGGTCTGGAATCTCGACGGTGGATACAGCAACTACCACTTCCCGAACGGCGCGACCTACGAGGTTGGCTGGACCGCGCCTGGCAACTATACCGTGACGGCACAGAATCCAGCCTGCGGCAGCGCCCAGGGCATATATCAGGCGACTGTGCAACTGCCCCCGACGAACACGGCGCCCAACAGTCCTACGAACCTCTCCGCGGCGCCTTCCGGACCCGGCACCATAACGCTGACCTGGAACGAAGCCAGCTCGAACGTCGACGGCTACTCGATCACGGATAGCAACCCGTTGCTCAGAGAAACGACCATCCTTTATGCCCCGCCTCCATCGGCCTCCGGCACCACGTCCGGCCCCGTGACAGTCGCTCTGACCAACCTGCTGCCATTGGTTACCCACCAGTTCCAGGTCGCGGCACACAACACCGCGGGGAGCTCCCTTCCCTCGAACGCCGCCAACACTCTCGGTCCACCGTTCCCGTGTGTCGAGAGCGAAACAACGGCTTGCCTGCCGAAAATGGCCGCCGCCGCCAATGCCGGTTCGCAGCAGCCCGCCGCCAGATACCAGGTCCAAGTGCTGAGCTACTCACCTGACGGCACGACGGCCTTCCCGGGCGTGCTGACACCAATAACGCCGTCCTCGGCCTATGCTTCGTTCGCGAGTCCCGCGAGCCCCGCGAGTCCACTGACCGAGGCTGATATGCTCATTCGTCTCGAGGACGACTGTGCAGCGAGCGGCCAGCGATGGGTCCTGATCGGGGGTACCTCCACTCGTCAAACGCTGGTGACTGTCCTGGACACGCTCACGGGCGCGTTCAACACCTACCCCTCACCCGCCGGCACGCTCACGACGCCTGTCCGCGACAACACGTCCTTTTCGTGTGGCACGCCGCATGCGGCTGCCCGCTTCGAGCAGCAGGAAGTGCGAGCGGTGACCAGCGCAGCGGCGACCACGCCGGCGCCCTCGATCACCTACGGGCCTCAACCACCGCTCGTCGGTGTTCCCATCGTGTTCGACAGCGGCTTGCCGAGCGGCGTCAGCGCGACCTGGGATTTCGGCGACGGCACGCAGGCGACGGTGACCGAACCGTCAATAGCGCACACCTACTCGTCAGCCGCCAGCTACGCGGTCAAATTGAACGCGGTGATCGACGGCTTTCTTGGCGGCTCTCTTGACGTGGAAACGGCCAACGTAGCGGTGTTTCCGAACAGTTCGTCCTCTTACCAGCTCAAGCTACAGGGGCCTGCCACCGCCACGATCGGCACGTCGGTCGTGTTCAGTGCCGTTGGCAATTGCAAACCGGATCCGCTTGGTTGGTCTTGGAACGTCGGCAGCGGCAGCATCCAGGGTCCGGCCAACGCCTCGGCAGTTTCGGTTGCCTGGCCCGCCAGTGGCCAGCAGACAGTCACCGTGTCCAACACCAGCTGCGGGAGCGCGTCGAAATCGCTGCCCGTGAGGCTCAAGCCGCCGGCGGCGAGTTGTGCTCCGAGCAAGCACCTCCTCTGCCTCGTCGGCGGCCGCTTCCAGGTGTCCGCCAAGTATTCCCTGAGCCCAGGAATCCAACCGGCCCGCAACGCGGCAGTCGTGAGCCTCAATGACTCCACGGGGTACTTCGTGCTCAATCCGCGCGGCGTCGATCCGGACGTGCAGGTCCACATAAGCTCGCTCTGCACTGGCAGGACGGGTAACTACCTCATCCAGGCGGGCGGCTCCTCCAACCTGAACGTGAAGTTCACGGTCAGGGATACCACGACAGGCGTCACGAAAACCTACACCCGGAGAGCCGGGCGGACCTTCCCGCCCCTTACGGACTCGATCACGTTCCATTGCCCGTAGACGCCGGCAGAACCTGTCGCTTGGCGGCGCCCCGATACCGCAGGCTGATGATGCGGCGGCGGCCGCCTTTGCGAACCCGGCAGGATTGACGCATTTTACCAAGGCAAGGGGTAGAGCGCGGGCACGGCGGTCGCCGCGCCCGCCTCGGCATCGGCCCTGGCTTTAAAAACATCATCTAAAACTCCGGCCTTGTACCCTTGACAGCGCCGGCAGCGGCCAGGTAGCGTGATCAGTAGAAACGCCGCTGGGTAATCTTATGACTGCCTACGAGGGTGAGGCCGGTTCAGTGTCCCGTTTGTGCCGCCGGTGTAGCCTCTGGGTCCTCGCCGGCTGGCTTGCCGCAGGCGGCGGCCTCGTTCCCACGCTGGCTGCGGCACGGCAGCTCGCCCCGTCCACCGTATCCGCCGCACCCGTGCCGGCGCGTTCGGGTCATCGCAAGAAGCCGCCGCCGGTACCGCCGCCCCCGCCGCCCGTCTGCGCCGACGGCCAGCCGGCGCTCAGCCCGGCGGAGGTCTCGAGCCTGGCGCTGGCCGCCGCCGGCGCCGTGGCTTCGCCCCCATCGCCGCCGATGACGGTGGCGGTGGTCGATCGCGCCGGCAAGCTGCTCGGCCTCTACCGCCAGGCCGGCGCCTCGACCGCCAACGACGACCTGGCGATCGGCCTCGCCCGCACCGGCGCCTTCTTCAGCAATGACCAGGCACCGCTGTCGTCGCGCACCGTGCGCTTCATTTCCGGCATCCACTTTCCGCCCGGCATCGCCAACACTCCCAACGCCGCGCTCTACGGCATCGAGAACACCAACCGCGGCTGCGATCTCGACATCACGTTCCTCCCCGGCAAGGCGGTGCCGCCGGCCGTCTCGCTTGCCGGCGGCCTTTGCAAAGGCGCCGCGCACACCGCCGGCTGCGGCACCGGACCGGTCACCGGCAAGGTGGACCTCTTCGACAGCAATCCCGCGGCGGTCGATCCGGGCGGCGTGCCGCTGTTCCGCGGCACCGCCGTGGTCGGCGGCATCGGCGTCGCCGGCGTGCCCCCGCCCGCGGCCGAGTTCGCCGCCGTCGCCGCGGCCGCGACCGGCTTCCTCCCCACCGTCGCGCCGCCGGGCGTGGTGTTCATCGACGGCATCCGCCTGCCCTTCGTCGAGCAGACCACCCGCCCGGCGGGCACCGGTCCGGGAACGCCGGCCGGCACCTTTGCCGCTCCCGGCCCACAGACCGGCGGCTGCGCACCGGAGGGCTACCTGGCGGGGCCGGCCGCCGGCTCGCAGCTGTCGGCGGCCGAGGTCGACCAGATCGTGCAACAGGCGATCGCCGGCGCCTCTCTGACCCGCGCGCAGATCCGCCTGCCGCTCGGCTCGCGCACCCGCATGGTGATCGCGGTCAGCGACCTCGACGGCACGATCCTGGCGCTCTACCGCATGCCCGACGCGACCGTCTTCTCGATCGACGTCGCGGTGGCCAAGTCGCGCAACGTCGTCTATTTCAGCGGCGGCAGCGCCCAGGCGCAGCAGGACCTCCCAGGAGTGCCGCCGGGGACCGCGGTCACCAACCGCACCATCGGCTTCGGCGCCCAGCCGCTCTACCCGCCGGGGATCGACGGCGCCGGACCGGGTCCCTTCTTCGGGTTGTTGCAAGCCGACGCGGCCAACCCCTGCACGCAGGGCTCCCAGACCGCCAACCCGCAGCACCAAAGCGGCATCGTCTTCTTTCCCGGCAGCCTGCCGCTCTACCACGGCAGCAGCCTGGCCGGCGGTCTGGGGGTGAGCGGCGACGGCGTCGAGCAGGACGACTACGTCACCTTCCTGGGCGCGCAGGGCTTCCTGCCGCCGACCGGCATCTGGGCCGACAACGTCTTCATCGAAGGCGTCCGCCTGCCGTTCCTCAAGTTCCCGCGCAACCCCGAGCAATGACCGGCGTTCGCGCGCGCTCCGGCAGCCTGCCGCCCCCGAGGGCATTGCCGTCGTCGGCAGGCCCGCCTGCGCCTGCCCCGCTGCCGCGGCCGGCGCAGGTGGCGCGGGTGGAGCGGGTGGAGCGCATGACTCGCGTAACTCGGGCGACTCGCGTGACTCGCGTGACTCGCGTGACTCGCGTGACTCAGATATCGGCGGCGCTCCTACTGGCGGCTTCGTTGATCCCACCCGCGAGCCTGGATGCGGCGCAGCTGCCCGCCTCGAGCGCGGCCGGCGCGGATGCCTACCGGCTCGACATCAACGGCGGGAGGACGCTGTTCAGCCAGACGCCCGAGGTGACCATTGCCGGCTCGACCAACGCGCCTGCTGGCTCGACCGTCGTCGTGTCGATCGTCGCGACGCCGCCGGTGGCAGCCGGGACCGGCGTGCCGTCCGGTGCGCCCGCGTCCCGGACCGGCGCGGCCTCGGCGCCGCCTTCGGCGCCCCCTTCGGCTTCGGCGTCGGCTCCGGCGCCACCTGCGGCACCGGCGCCGGGCGGCAGCGCCAGTGCTCCCGCCACCGCCACCTGCGCCGTCGGCCCTGATGGCCGCTGGAGCCTGGTCTGGCCGGCGCCCCTGGCTGCCGGCGGCTACTTCGTCAGCGCCGGCGTGCAGACGCCGGGCGGCGGCTCGGCGGGGGCGACCGCCGACCTGCTGGTGCAGCTGCCAGGCCGCTTTCCGCGCCGCCCGCTGCTGTCGGTGCCGGAGAGCTACGCGCCGCCGATCGAGTCGGCCGAAGCCGACTTCCAGGAATTCACCGACCGCTGGCGGGTGGTCCTGCCGCCGTACGAGCTGACCGTTCCCGGCAGCCGCTGGGACCCCTACAACCAGAACCGCTGGAAGGGCGACTTGCCCATCCACGGCCAGGACCTGTTCCTGAACCTGAGCGCCGTCGCCGACACGCTGGCCGAGCCGCGCCAGCTGCCGACCCCGTCCGGTGCCAGCGCCAACCGGCCGGGGAGCTTGCAGTTCTTCGGCCGCGACGGGCAGCTGCTGCTCACCGAGACGGTGGGCTTTTCCGCCGACCTCTTCAAGGGCGAGACCGCGTTCCGGCCGGTCGATTGGCGGATCAAGGCCAGCGTGGTGGCGGACGTCAACTATCTGCGGGTGGCCGAGAACGGCATCGTCAACCCCGACGTCCGCCAGGGCACCAGCCGCACGGACGGGTTCGTGGCGCTGCAGGAGCTCTTCGGCGAGGTGAAGCTCGCCGACCTCTCGCCGAGCTTCGACTTCGTCTCGGTGCGGGCCGGCATCCAGCCGTTCAACAGCGATTTCCGCGGCTTCATCTTCACCGACACCAATCTCGGCGTCCGTCTGTTCGGCTCGTACGAGTCGAACCGCGACCAGTTCAACCTGGCGGGCTTCGACCAGCTCGAAAAGGACACCAACAGCGGCCTCAACACCCTCGACGCGCGCCACCAGCAGGTGGCGGTGGCGAGCGTCTACCGCCAGGACTTCCTGGTGCCGGGCTACACGGCGCAGGCCTCGGTCCACTACCTGCACGACGAAGCCACCCTCCACTACGACACCAACGGCTTCCTGGTCCGCCCCGATCCGGTGGGCTCGTTCACACCGCACACCGTGCAGGCCGTCTACCTTGGCTGGACCGGGCTCGGTCATTTCGGGCGGGTCAACGTCGATCACGCCTTCTACTACGTGACCGGCACCGACAGCCTGAACCCCATCGCCGGCCCCGACCCGAGCGGCGGCAATCACGACCAGGTCGACATCCGGGCAGGCATGGCGGCGCTCGAGCTGTCCGTCGACCGCGACTGGTGGCGGCCCCGGCTGGCCTACCTGTACGCTTCGGGGGACGGCAACCCCACCGGGCGCACGGCGCACGGCTTCGACAGCATCCTCGACAACCCGGCCTTCGCCGGCGGCGGTTTCAGCTTCTGGAACCGCTTCGGCATCCGGTTGCCCGACACCGGCGTGGCGCTGGTCAACCGTGGCAGCCTGCTGCCGGACCTGCGCAGCAGCAAGGACGAGGGGCAGCCCAACTTCGTCAACCCCGGCCTGCACCTCCTGTCCGCCGGCGTCGATCTCGACCTCACCCCGCGGCTGCGCGTGGAGGTGAACGGCAACTACCTGCGCTTCGACCAGACCGAGGTGCTGGAGCTGCTGCTCTTCCAGGCGCCGATCCGCCGCGAGATCGGCTGGGACCTGAGCCTCGGCGCGCGCTTCCGGCCGTTCCTCAACAACAACGTCGTGCTGCTGGCGGGGGTGGCCACGCTGCTGCCCGGCGCCGGCTTCAAGGACATCTACGGCGACCGTGGACCGCTCTATGCGGCCTTCGCCAACGTGGTGCTGTCCTTCTGAGGGCTCGCCGTGAAACTCATGTCCACTCTCCACCCCCACGGCCGGCGGCGATCCCGGCGCGCCGCGCGCCGGCCGGACCGCCTGGCGTTGCTCGCGCTGCTGCCCCTCGTGCCCGCGGTCGCGGGCATGCTGTCCGGTTTCGCCGCCGGCGAGCAGACGCCGCCAGCTCTGGCCGCCGAGCCGGCGCCGGCGCCGCCACCGGCGAGCTCCGCGACCGCCGCCACCTCGCCGCAGCCGGCCACGGCCACGGCCGCGGCATCGGCGCTCGTGGCGCGGCTGCGCCAGTCGCGCGAGGCGGCGCTGGCGGGCAGCCGCGGCTGCCTGGGTTGCCATGCCGGCATCGAGCCGATCCATGCCTCCGAGGCGGTGCAGATCAGCTGCGTGCAATGCCACGGCGGCGACGCTTCGGCGATGGTCCCTGAAGGAGCACCGCCGGGGAGCCCGGGCTACGAGGCGGCCCTGCAAGCGGCGCACGTCAAGCCGCGCTTCCCGGAGCGCTGGGCGCGGCGGGCTGCTGCCGGCGTTGCGGGCACTCCCACCGCCGCGGGCGCGGCCAGTGCTCCCGGCAGCGCGGGCGCGGCCAGTGTTCCTGGCGGTGCGGGCGCGGTGGGCGCCGCGGCGGAGACCCTCCCCGCCGGCCGCCTGAGCTCGGCGAACCCGGAGCGCAGCTACACGCTGCTGCTCGCGGAGTCGGCTGAGTTCGTCCGCTTCGTCAACCCCGGCGACCTGCGGGTGGCGCAGGAGACCTGCGGTCCCTGCCACCAGGACCAGGTCAACCGGGTGCTGAAGAGCCCGATGACGACTTCCTCGATCTTCTTCGGGGCGGCCGGCTATGCCAACGGCATCGTCGGCCAGAAGGTCTCGGCGCTCGGCGAGAGCTACGGCCGCGACGGCGGCGGCCGCCAGATCCGGCCGGCGACGCCGCCGACGCCGGAGCAGCTGGCGCGCGGCGCCCTGCCGTTCGTGGTGCCGCTGCCGCGGTGGGAGATCGTCCAGCCCGGCGAGTACTTCCGCGCCTTCGAGCGCGGCGGCCTGCTGGCGCCCTCCTCGTTTCCCGACATCGGCAATCCCAACCCCGAGGACGAGGCCGGCCAGCCCGACATCCGGCTGAGCAGCCGCGGCCGCGGCACCGGCTTGCGCATCAGCCCGGCCCTGATCAACTTGCAGAAGACCCGCCTCAACGACCCCCACCTGTCGCTGCTCGGCACCAACGACCACCCGGGCGATTACCGGTCGAGCGGCTGCACCGCCTGCCACGTGGTCTACGCCAACGACCGCGATCCGGCCAACTCGGGGCCCTACGCCGCCTTCGGCCATTCCGGGGAGAGCGCCTCGGGCGACCCGACGATCCCGCGCGGCGAACCGGGTCACCCGTTGCGCCACGCCTTCACTCGCGCCATTCCCACCAGCCAGTGCATGTCGTGCCACATGCACCAGCCCAACTCCTTCGTCAACACCTATCTCGGCTACACGATGTGGGACTACGAGACCGACGGCGAGGCGCTGTGGCCCAAGCAGCAGCGCTACCCGAGCGAAGCCGAGAAGCGGGCCAGCCTCGACCGCAACCCCGAGGGAGCGGCGGCGCGGGGCCTGTGGTCGGACCCCGCCTTCCTGGGCCACGTAGCGGACCTGAACCCGGGCCTCAAGCACACCCAGTTCGCCGACTACCACGGCCACGGCTGGATCTTCCGCGCCGTCTACAAGCAGGACCGCAAGGGCCGCCTGCTGGACGCCGACGACAAGGTGGTGGACTTCGACGATCCTGACCGCTTCAAGAAGGCGGTCCATCTCAAGGACATCCATCTCGAAAAAGGGATGCACTGCGTCGATTGCCACTTCTCGAGCGATTCGCACGGCGACGGGCTGCTGCACGGCGAGTACGGCGGCGCGATCGAGATCGGCTGCGTCGACTGCCACGGCACCGCCGGCGCCTACGCGACGCTGCGCACCTCCGGACCGGCGGCCCCGGCTGCCCCGACTGCCGATCCCGCCGGCGCGACCCCCGTGGCCGCGGCCGCCGCGGGTGCGGCCTCCGCCGCATCGGGCACCGACCTCTCGCTGGGCATCACGCCAGGCGGCCGCCACCGCTTCGTCTGGCGCGGCGGGCGACTCTACCAGCGCTCGATGCTCGATCCCGGCCGCGAGTGGGAGGTGGTGCAGGTCAAGGATTCGATCACTCCGGGCGACCCGCACTACAACGAGCGGTCACGCCTGGCCAAGACGTTGCAGCGCGACGGCGCCACGTGGGGTTTCCTGCCGAGCGACCAGACGGCGCTGGCGCACTCCGACGGCAGCATGACCTGCTACAGCTGCCACTCGTCGTGGATGACCTCGTGCTCCGGCTGCCACCTGCCGCAGGAGGCCGACCAGAAGTCGGCGACGAACCACTACGAGGGGACGGTGACGCGCAACTACGCCTCCTACAACCCGCAGGTGATCCGCACCGACGCCTACATGCTGGGCGTCTCCGGCACCGCGACCGGCGGCAAGATCGCGCCGGTCCGCTCGTCGTCGGCGCTGGTGCTGTCGTCGACCAATGCCAACCGGGATCACTTCTACATGCAGCAGCCGCCCATCTCGGCGCCGGGCTTCAGCAGCCAGGCGTTCAACCCGCACGTGCCGCACACCGTGCGCGCCCGCGAGACCAAGGCCTGCACCGACTGCCACCTTTCGGCGGCCGGCGACAACAACGCCTGGATGGCGCAGCTGCTCACCCAGGGCACCAACTTCGTCAACTTCGTCGGCCGCTATGCCTGGGTGGCAGAGGGCAGGAGCGGCCTCGAGGCGGTCGGGGTGACCGAGTGGGACGAGCCGCAGGCGGTGATCGGCAGCTACCTGCACCGCCTGGCCTACCCGGAATTCTATCGCGCTCACCTCGCACGCGGCGGCACGTTGCGCGAGGCGCATCACCACGGCGCGCGCGGCGGCAGGCTGCTGGGCAGCGAGGTGCGCAGCCTGCAGCTGCGCGGCGAGTACCTCTTCACCGCCCAGGGCGCGGGCGGGCTGGTGGTGCTCGACGTCGCCAACGTCGACAACAAGGATTTCTCCGAGCGCGTCGTGTCGGCGCCGGTGTCGCCGCTCGGCCAGCACACGGTGGTGCCGAGCCGTGACGCCACGGCGGTGGCCCTGCCCACCACCATGCCGGTCGCCCCGTGGCGGCGCGGCGATCCCGCCAACCACGAGCAGCCGCTGCACCCGATCTACCACTACGCCCTGGTCACCGACAGCCGCGAGGGGCTGATCTTCGTCAACGTGGATACCCTGACCGACGGCGACCCGCAGAACAACTTCCTGAGGCGGGCCCTCACCTGGAACCCCGACGGCGCGCTCGACGGCGCCGCCAACCTGGCGATCGCCGGCACGACGGTCTACGTGGTGGCGCGGCGCGGGCTGGTGGTGATCAACGCCGCCGAGCCGCTGGCGCCCAGGATCGTCGCGACGCTTGGCGGCTTCGAGCAGCCGTCCGCCGTCGCGGTGCAGTTCCGCTACGCCTTCGTGGCCGACCGCAACGGCCTGGCGGTGGTCGACGTGACCGCGCCGCGGGCGCCGCGGCTGGTCGGGCGCGCCGGCGGCTTCGCCGGCGGCAGCGTCTACGTCGCCCGCACCTACGCCTACCTGGCCGCCGGCAAGCAGGGAGTGGCGATCGTCGACGTCGAGCGCCCGGAGCACCCGGTCCTCGACCAGCTGTACGACGCCGGCGGCAAGCTCGACGACGTCCGCGACGTCAAGGTCGCATCGACCAACGCCAGCCTCTTCGCCTACGTCGCCGACGGCCACCACGGCCTCGCGGTGGTGCAGCTGACCTCGCCGGAGACGACGCCCGGCTACCTCGGCTTCAGCCCGCGGCCCGCGCCGCAGCTGATTGCCACCCGCCATACCCACGGGCCGGCGCTCGCCCTGTCCAAGGGGCTGGACCGCGACCGCGCCGCCGACGAGAGCGGCAACCAGGTCAGCGTCTTCAACCGCATGGGCGCGCGGCCGTTCAACGGCCAGGAGATGCGTCGCCTTTACATGCGAGGCGACGCCGTCTACACCGTCGCCGACCAGCCGCCCGGGGCCCCCGCGGCAGCTGCGGCCGCGCGGCCCGCGGGCGCAACGGGAGCGCCGGCGCGCACCCACCAGCAACCCGATCGCCAGGAGAGGCGGCCATGAAGCCGACGCGACATCTCGCAGCATGGACCGCGGCCGCGGTGCTGGCCGCAACGCTCGGCTCGACGGCGCTGCCAGCCGGCGCCCGGGCCGGAGCGGCAGCAGTACCTCCCGGCAACGCCGCGGCAAACGATGGCGGCGGGGCTGCCGGCGCCGCGCCACGGCCGGTGCAGCTGATGGCCGTGAGGTCGCAGGGTGCGCCGGGCGGCACCGGGACCGGTGGGACGGCGGCAGCCGCGAGCGCCCCGGTTTCACCCGGCAGCCCGGGAGCTGCCGGGACCCTACCGCCGTCCGCCGCGGGCGTCCCGCCGCCGGAGAAGGGCTTCTATCTCGGCCCCACCAGCTGCGGCTCGAGCAGCTGTCACGGCAGCGTGACGCCGCGCCGGACGCTTGGCGTGCGGCAGGACGAGTACTTCATCTGGCAGAAGAAGGATCGGCATGCGCAGGCCTATGGCGTGCTGTTCAACGACCGCTCGCGGGTGATCGCCCGCCGCCTGCATCTCGGCGAGGCGGCCGACAGCCCGGCCTGCCGCAGCTGCCACGCCCTGGCGGTGCCGGCGCGGCAGCAGCGCGGCCCGCTCGAGCTCGAGGACGGCATTTCCTGCGAGAGCTGCCACGGCGCGGCCAGCGGCTGGCTCGAAGGGCACCGCTCCGAGAGCTGGACGCACCAGCAGTCGGTGGCCGCCGGCATGACGGATCTGCGCGACGTCCAGGTGCGGGCCGCGGTTTGCCTCGACTGTCACCTCGGCGGCACCGGCAGGACCGTCAACCACGACCTGATCGCCGCCGGTCATCCCCAGCTGGCCTTCGAGCTCGACAACTACAGCGAGGGCATGCCGGCTCACTGGCTGCCCTTCGCCGACCGGCCGGCCGGCTCAGGGGATCGCGACACGCACGGCACGCGCGCCTGGGCGGTTGGCCAGGCGGCCGGCCTGAGCGCCGATCTCGAGCAGATCGCCCGCCGCGCCCGCGGCACCGGCAGCGGCGAGGCGCCATGGCCCGAGCTCTCGGAGCTGAGCTGCGACGCCTGCCACCACTCGCTGGCCCAGGAGCGCTGGCGGACGGCGCCCGACCGCGCCGGCAGACCGGGCCTGCCGCGCATCAGCCCCGCGCGCTACGCGATGCTGCGCCGCCTGGTGACCGCGGTCGCCCCGGAACGGCAGGCCGCGCTCGACAGCGGCGTCGAGCAGCTGTCCGCAGTCCTGTCGCGCCTCGGCACGCCGCCGGCCGAGGTGGCGGCGGCCGCCGAGCGCCTGGCCCGCGAGACGGCCGACCTGGCGCCGCGTCTCGACCGGCAGCGTTGGGACGACGCCCTGGCGCGCCGCCTGCTGCTAGCGGTGGCCCAGGACGAGGGTGGTCTAGAGACCGCCGACTACGCCTCGGCGCAGCAGGCCGCCCTGGCGGTGCAGACCCTGGTGAGCCAGCTCCTGGCAAGCGATCCGCGGCGAGTCCGTTCCGGCCTGGCCGGCGCCGCCGAGGGCCTCGCCGCCGAGCTGCAGAACCCCTACGCCTTCGACTCAGGCCGCTTCGCGGAGCGTCTGGCCCAGCTGGGCCGCCAGCTGCGCGAGGGCCCGTGACGGGCCGGCGCTTCCGCTGAAAGTTGACGCTTGCTACCCCTCAATCGACCAAAGCGCGGACTTCGATGGCCTGAATGAGCCAAAGGGTATAGATGAAGAAAGGAGAGTGCTCCGGCATTCTTGAATCAGCCATTTTTTGGAATTTCGCCGCGTCGGACATCTTCTTGAACAGATGCCATCCATTCAAGAGCGGACCCCATGCCGCCCTTAGAGCTGGCACATCGTCATCCTCTAAAAACCTGCCATTCGTTAGACCGCTTTGCAGAAATGTATCTGCCACATCGAACCCTAGAGGTCTCCATTCTTTAGATAGAGCAGGAGGATTGAAAGAATCTACTCTATTCCTCCACGCGGCCTCCTGGGCCGGGCCTGACCCTCCCTTGACACGTGTTACAGCTATAAGACAGGACGGCCTTGGATTTTCGCACCATCCTGCTTGTAGAGTCTCCTTGAGGCGTGCCAGGTTGGCCCATAGGTCTTGGACGTAACCAGTCCACTTTGGCCTTTTCAAGTTGCGATCCACCTCAAAGACCGAAGGCCACACCATCTCGTCCACGGAAAGCGGCTTGACGACGTCAAGCTTATAAAGTGCAGCGCCTTGCCGCGTCGCAGGCCAACCAGCGAGCCACATCTCACGGGCAGCGAACCCCAATAGCTGCTGGGCGACTTCTGCGGGACGTTGTGCCACCTGATCAGAGGCAACCACCAAACCTCCTTTGCAGATAGCATCTGCACGTATCAGGGTCTTGGTTGTACACAAAGTAGTGCCAATGACCATCCGGGCAACCATGCTGATTTGGAACATAATGATACTGCGGTGGCGGAGGTGGAGGGCAGGGCGGGCAGGGCTTTGATGTGCAGTTGCAGTAGGCCCAGTCAAGAGTCCCGATGCAAGGGATATGTAACCTAAATGCGCTGCAACCCACGTAGCGCTCGCCGAGAAGTTTGCAGCGTCCCTGGCAGCCGACAACTTGATCTGGCGAACACGCGGCCATCCCGAAAAGATCAATCGCGTTGATCGGCCGATTGCTGACGTATGCGTAAGAATCTAAAACACCGTTTTGAGCTGGTAGCGTATCGGCTTCTGAATATCTTCCAATGCTGTTCTCGTACCAGCGGTGAAGGTTGTAGTACAGCCCCGAGCTATCCCAGACCGCATCGTCCCATTGCCCCGGCAGCCGGAGAAAGATCCCGGACTGTTGCGCGCTCGGCGAGGTGAAATCCCTGCCGAAGGGCTCGAAGCCGCCGCTCCATTTCGCGATCCCGGCGCTGGTGCTTGCCAGGACCGGCGTTCCCAGGTGGTCCACGGTGAGGTAGGTGAGGGTGCCGGTGGCCGGCGGGCCGTCGAGCTGGGCCACCGGGCGGCCGGCGAAGTAGAAGACCCGCGTCTGCGCCTGAAGGGTGCCGGTGAACAGGCTCTGCTGCTGGCGATGGTAGAGCAGTCCCTCCGAGCCGTAGGTGGCAGTCGTGACCAGCGGTCCACAGTCGGTGACCGCGCTGCGGGCGCTCGACAGAAAGCCGCGCCCGTCATAGACCATCGCTGTGCTGGTCCGCTGGGTCTCCTCGGCCAGCTTGGCGAGCTTGCCGGCATCATCGGTCGTCAGGTCTAGCTGCGCAGTCGGCCCCGCCTCCTGGATCACGTCGCCCGCTGCGTCGTAGAGGAGTTGCTTCGTGCCGGCGTTGTTCGCCAGGGTGATCGAGGTGAGGTTGGGCAGGTCGCCCTTGGGGTTGGCGTTGTTGGTGAGATAGGTATAGGTGTCCTGCACTCCGGTCCCGCGGTTCTCGCTCGTTCGATTGCCGATGGTGTCGTAGGTCCAGGTGCGCGTGCCCCAGAAGGTCGGGGCGTTGGCCTGGGTCAGGAAATATTGGTAGTCCTGGTAGGTGTAGGTGCGCCCGGGAGCAATCGCGGTGATGTTGCCGGCGCTGTCCGTGGTGTACGTCCAGCTCAAAAGCGTCCCGGCAATCATCGCGGTCGGGTAGGTCCGCTGATCGAAGGTATGCGTCTCCGTCAGGCCGTTGGCCAGGTGGAGGGTCTGGAGGGGGCCTCCGGCGGTGTAGACGGTCGGGGCCGCGGGCGAAGAGGTGACGATCGGCGTCGTACTTCCCTGGCAAACGTTGGTGCCGGTCGCGGTGGAGTACGACAGCGAGGTCTGGCGATCGGCGACGTCGTAGCCGTAGCACGCGGTCACTCCGCCAGGATAGTTGATCGAAGCTCGGTTGCCGTTGGCATCGTAGGCGTAGCCGAGTGTGCCGTCCATGAGCGTCCGCCCGAAGAGGTCGTACGTGTAGGCGACGCTGGTCGCGCCGGCGCCAGTCCCCTTCGCGATGGTGGACAACCGGCCGATCGGGAAGGTGCCGGTCGCGGAGGTGGTGTCGTAGGTGTAGGTGGTGGTCAACGACGGGTCCGTCGAGTAGCTCACCGAGGTCGGACGGTCGGCAGGATCGAGCTGCCGGTTCGTCATCACTCCGCGGGCGTCGATCTGCTGCACCAGTGCGCCATGGGCATTATAGGCATAGGTCGTCGTGCCGGTCACCGGCGAGGTCTGGCTGGTCAGCAGGTCGCGGTCGCTGGTCACATACGTCGTCTGGTTCCTCTCGGAATCGGTCACCGACGCGAGGTGGTCCTCGAGGTCGTACGCGTAGGCGGTGACGGCATTGCCGCCGGCCGGGCCGCCCCAGGGTTGGATCACCTGCGTCAGCCGGTTCAGCGGATCGTACGCATAACTCGTTGAAGGCGCCGCCGGCTGGTTATGCCTCGGATCCCAGACACCGATCAGGTTGTTCTCGCAATCGTACGCGAATTGCGTGGTGCTCTGGACGCTCGGGTTGTTGGGATCGCCGGCCGTCATGCTGTCGAGGTGACAGGTCGTCGTGTAGGCGTAGCTGGTGGTGGCGTCGGTCACCGGCGAGCCGCTGACGATCCGCTGGCGCAGCTCCTGGATGCGGTGGCCGGCGGCGTCGAGCGTGTAAAGCGTCTGCTCCAGCGGCTGGACCGCGGTGCAGCTCGCCTGCCGGGCGATCGAGATCAACCTGCCTGCCTGGTCGTAGGCGTACGCAATGGCATTGCCGGCGGGCAGTTGCACGCAGACGAGGTCTCCCAGGGCATTGTAGCTGTACGCCGTGGTCAGCGGTTGCGAGCTGCCGAAGCCCTGCGTCATGGTGAGCAGCCGATTCAGCGGGTCGAAGGTCGAATGCGCCGTCATCCCGTTGACGTCGGTCAGGTCCGTCGTGCGGTTGAACGCGTCATATTGGAAGGAGGTCACGGCGTTGATCGGCGCAGCCCCGATCACCGGATCGCTGCGGGTGGCGACGAGATAGCCATTGGTGACGTCGGACTTGAAGCTGTAGCTCGTCGCGTCGGCGGTCGTGCTCGGCACGTCCGGCGGATCGATCAGTCCCGGCAGACCGGCGGCGCTGTAGTTGGAGAAGGCCGTCTGCAAGGTGAAGGTGCCAGCGGGATAGGTCGTCTCGCTGCCGGCCACCGTGCTGGTCTGCAAGTTGCCCCTGGCGTCGTAGGCCAGCGTCGTGGACCGCGTCCCTGCCGGCGGCGCTCCCGGCGGTGTAAAGGGTCCGACGACAGTGCTCACGAACGCGGGGAAGCTCGCGTTGTAGGTCCAGGTCGTCTGCCGCTGCACTAGCGTGGGCGTGGTCGCGACCGTCTCGACCTTGGTCAGCTGGCGGCCGTTGGCGTCATAGGTGAAATGGGTCGCGACCCCGTTGCCGTCGGTGATCGTCGTCGGCAGCAGCGGGTTGTTGGCGTCGCCGTAGGTGAAGGCAGGGTTGGCCGCGGTGCCGCATGACGGGCACTCGCCGGTGACCTGCCGGACGCGCGCCTTGCGCGTGCCGTGGGCGCCCGCGCGCCCCGGGTCGCGGTCCAGGGTGTAGGTGCCGGGCTGCCAGGTGTCCTGGTTGACGCCGTTGACCACGACACGCTTGATCAGCGCCTGCACCGTCGTGACGGCCGGCAGCTGCGGGTTGTCGAAGCTGAGCTGGAAGGCGTCAGTCGCATTCGGGCCAGTGAAGGAGGTGTCTCCTCGCCAGGCTTCCACCACGTTGCCGGGACCGTCGTAGACGAACGCCGCCTCGATCCGGCTGTTGTTGAGGCAGTCGACCAGCCTCACCTGGGTGAGATAGCCGGGATGATTGGCGTCGCCGTAGGTGAGACTCCACGAGGTGCCGACCGAAAGGCCCGCACAGATGTCGGGCCGGCCGATCGTCGTCAGGTCGTCGCCTGTCCAGGCGAACGTCCAGGTCCGCGACGTGACGCCGTCCGTGCCCACCTCGGTGAGCGAGGCGAGCTTGCCGGAGGCGCCGCCGGCATAGGTGAAGCTCTCGCGCCGCCCGTCCGGGAAGGTGACGTGATCGAGCTGATTGCTCGCATTGTAGGTTGCCTGCACCGCCGGGTGGGTGGCGGGATTGTTGGGATCGAAAAGCCGGTCGGTAATCTTGTCGAGGAAGCCCGCCATCACGCCGGCAGGCGAGCCCGCGGTCTTGGGCAGGAAATACTCGACACTACCGTCGAGGCCTTGCAGCTGCCAGCCCTGGGTGGAAGTGTTGTAAGAGAGCGTGCGGTATTCGTCGCTGGGGGTGACGGTCTGGTACAGGCGCAGGCCGCTGCCGGAGGCGAGACTCCCGAACTCGCGGAAGCTGCCAAAGCGGGTCAGCAGCCAGACGTGCGTCTCGTCGGGGTCCATGACGATGCGCTCGGCGTAGTCGTGGGACCAGTTGCGCCCCAGATAAGCGTTCCAGGGGTTGGCGGTCACTCCCGCCGAACCGGGATAGCCGGGGCCGCCGACGCCGCCACCACCGTAGCGCAGATGAGCGCCCGAGGCCTTGAACACGCAGGCCGCCCCGCCGCCGCCGACGCTGAACCCGCACCCGGAGCCGCCGCCGCCACCCACGCCCCCACCGCCCGCTCCCCCGCCGTCCCCTGCCGACGAGCCCAAGGACTTGCAGCGGTTGCAATTGCCACCGCCGGTCGTGCCGGCCGCGCCGCTGTCGGGGCCGTTGCCCTTGCTGCCGGCGCCGGCCATGCGGTCGCCGCTGCCGCCCGCGGCGCCGGAACCGCCGGCGCTACCCCCGGCACCGCCGTTTTCCGCACAGAAGTCGGGCGGTGGTGGCGGCGGGCAGCCGGCATTGCCGGTCAGATCGAGCGGCACCGGCGTGGTCTTCGTGCAGGCGGCCGGTACCGGCCCCGGCGGACAGCCCGGACAGGTGCCGCAGCTGATCAGGTTCACCGTGTAGGTCGAGGGCACGCCGCAGTGCACGCTGCCGGTCACCGTCACCGTCCCGAAGTCCGGTTGCAGCTCCTCGCCGGCGTAGCCGCAATAACCTTGGATCGAGTTGCTGCTGGTCAGCAGATTGACTTCCTCGAAGCTGTAGCCGAAGTTGAAGTAAGGCGAGTTCACGTGGTTGCCGGGGAAGTGCATGCCGATGGTGACGCTCATGCCGCAGGTGCTGACGGTGGGGTCACACCCCGGGTCCACGGTATAGGTTGGCCCCGAGGTCACCACTGGCGTCTGGCAGACGAAACCCGAGCACTGCGCCGGGTTGAGGCCGTCGTTGCCGCCAGGGCCGTAAGTGATGTTCGACCCCGCACACACCGCTCCCTGGGCGTGCAGCGCCGCGCCACCGCCGAGCCAGGCGGCGACCGCCAGCGCCGCGGCGAGGCTCCGGCCTCCCGGACGCCCGACTCCACTTTGTCTTGCCAGCATCGTCATCGCCTGTCAGGGATACTGGTAGTAGCCGTTCACGTCGATGATCAGGTGCACCGTGTTGTTGCCGCCAACCACGTCCGCGACCACCGCCACGTTGCCCTGGCCGTCGAGCGACAAGGCGACGTCGGCGTTGTTGGCAAGCGTCCCCAGGGCATGAGCGGGATCGAAGTTGAGCGTGCTCGAGCCGGGAAACGGCGCATCGCCGGGGTAGACCGTCAAGAAGCCATACCCGCTGGCGGTGACGGCAGTGATGTTGAGCGCCAGCGCCTTCGCCGTCGCCGGGATGCCGCAGGCGCCGCTCAGCAGCGGGAAGATCCGCGCCGCCCCCGATGCCAGCACCGGCCCGCCGAGCGGCCCGTTCGGCCCGCGCGTGTCGACCACCCGGCAGGGCGTCAGGGTGTAGAACCTCCGCGACGGCAGGCTGGCCGGCCGCGCCTCGATCACCGCCGCATCGCCCGCCGGCGTCAGGCTCTGCCAGGCCACCAGCAGGTTCCCGCCCTGGCTCATCGCCACGCTCGGCAGAGTCTGGTCGCCGGCGGTGATCGTGTTGTCGAGCGTCACCTTGGCGCCCTGCGGCGTCTGGCGGCTGTCGAATTGCTGAGCCACGATGCCGGCGCCGCTGCCGTCCTCGCCGATGCTGTCCCAGCTCACCAACCAGTTGCCGATGGTGTCGGTGGCCAGCGCCGGATCATGCTGGGCGGTGGCGCCGGGCGTCGCGTCCACCACCACGTCGCTCATGTTGCCGATCGGCGCCGCGCCCTGGAAGCGCCGCGCCAGGATGCGGCTGGCGAGGCCGTTGGCATCGACGCTCTCCCACGCCACCACGTAGTTGCCCGACGGATCGGCGGCGACGGCGGGGTTGCGCTGGGTGCCGGTCGTCGTCGAGTTGATCGGCAGCTCGGCGGCGTCGATCGCCACACCGCCGGGTGTGAAGCGGCGGCCGACGATACCGCCGCCGCTCTCCCAGACGATCGCGAAACCCGCCCGCGGCGCCGCCACGAAGGCTGCCCGCGGCGAGTGCTGCGCGCCGGCGAGGTTGGCGTTGACCGTCACCTCGCCGCCGACCGCGGCGCCGGCGGCAGTGAACGCCTGGGCGGCGACATCCCATCCCTGTCCGCCGCTCTGGCTGTCGCTCTGCCAGACCACCAGGTAGCGCCCGTCGGGCGCCATCGCCACGGCCGGCCGCTCCTGGTTGCCGGCGGTGGTGGTGTTGACCAGCACCTCCCCGGCGAGCGGCGAACCGGCGCTGCTGAAGCGCCGCAGGTAGACGTCCCACCCGTTGGCGCCTCCCACCAGCCGCTGCCACACCACCACGAAGTTGCCTGCCGCGTCCGCGGCCACCGCCGGGAACTGCTGGCACACTCCGGTCGTGGCGTTGACCTGGATCGGCGAGCCCGAGGCGGCAACCCCATTGGCCGGGTCGGGGTGGTAGAGCTGCGCCAGGATGTCCTCGCCGGCACCGCCGGCCTCCGGCCGCTGCCAGACCACGACGAAGTCGCCAAAGGCGTCGCTGGCCACGACCGGCGCGGCCTGGAACGTCTGAGCCGCCGAGACCTGGATCTCCTGCGCGCTGTTCGGCGTGATCTGCGCCGCGGCGCGGCCGGGAACCAGCACATCCGCGACCGCCGCGACCGCAACGATTGCCGCCAGCGCCACCTCCGCCGTCCGCCCAACCGCCCTCCCCGCCTCCTCGGGCCGGCGGCCGCCCCACGCTCGCCGGCGCCGCGTGCCCCCGCCGCGACCGCTTTCGCTTCCCGCCTCGCCGCTTACTGGGCCGCCTGCTTGCCGGCTCATGGCTCGCTTCGCCGCGCCAGGTCTCACTGGAAATAGCCGGTCACGTCGATGATCAGGTGGATGGTCCCTGACGACTGCATGCCGATCACCACCTGGAGATCCTTGTCGATCGGCTGGCTGACCGCCGCCAGCGGCGCCGTGGCGCCGTTGGCGAGCGCGCTGATGCCACCCGGATAGTTGAGCGTCGAGACCGTGGCCGACGTCAACGGGGTCAGGCGCAGGTCGCCGGTGGTGCTCGGCGACACCACCGTCGCGTTGAGCGTCACCGCCGCGGCACCGTTGGGGATCGCGCAGTTGCCCTGGATGCGGAAGAGATACGGCCCGGGGTTCGCCAGCGGCTGGCCGTTGGTCTGCGGACCGACCGTGCGCGTGTCGAACACCCGGCACGGCGTCACCGGGTGGTAGTCGTAGGGACCGCCTGCCGCGACAGGGAACGCGCCGAGCATTGCGCCCGATAGCGAGAGGAGAGCTGGAACGAGGAACGACCGGCGCTGCCTGCTCATGGGATGTCACCCCGCAGAATCTATAGAGCTCGATGCATAAATTGGGACCGCTAATGACATAACGGCCAGCTACGACATTCAACCTGTTCCCCGTACATGGCTTTTCCCAACGAAACTAGCGTATTCCAACTTTCGATGATTCGTCAAGAACGCACTCGCTCATCTGCGTGTCATTTGGGGCGTTTTTCCCCCCGGGCCGGGGGCGCTGGCCCCTCGGCCGCGGTGTAGTAACGTACGGGGGCATCGCGAGGCCCAAGCCAACGTGAAGCTCGTCGCGAAGTCCGGAACCATCTCGGTCGAGATCCTGCCCGGCCGCACGTTCGTCGTGGGCCGCACCGACGACTGCGACCTGCCGCTCGCCGACCCGACGGTGTCGCGCCGCCACGCCGAGCTGGACCTGACCGATTCCGGGCTGCGGCTGCAGGACCTGGGCTCCACCAACGGCACCTTCGTCGACGGCCGGCGGGTGAGCGACGCGGTGGCCCTGCCCGGTTCCCAGATCGCCTTCGGCAAGGTCGGCTTCGAGCTGGTGGCGCCGGCCGCGCCCGCCGGCGCTCCGCCCTCGATGTTCGCCGAGGGACCCCTCGACGGCACCATCGTCCGCCAGATCAAGCTGCGCGGCGCCGACGTTGCCGCGCAGCTGGTGGACGTCCCACCCGCCGGCAAGTCGGTGCTGCGGATCGGCGGCAAGACAGCGGCCATCCGCCTCGAGAAGAAGCTCGCCCTGCTCATCGCCATTGCCCAGGAGCTGTCGCAGCAAGCCGAGGTGGACCGCCTGCTCGAGAAGGTCGTCGACCTCAGCTTCCAGGTGATGAGCGTCGACCGGGTCGCGATCCTGATGGCGGGGCCAGCCGGCGAGCTGCTGCCGCGGGTGGCACGCAACCGCACCGCCGGCGCCGGCACGGGCGCCATCGGCCCGCCGGTGCCGCGCTCGATCGCCAGGAAGGCGGTCGAGGAGCGAGTGGCAGTGCTGATCGAGAACGCGCCCGACGACAGCCGGTTCGCCGGCGGCTCGGTCTTCCTGCAAAGCGTCAAGAGCGCCATCTGCGCGCCGCTCCTGGGCCGGCTGGGGAGCGTGCTGGGCGTCATCTATCTCGACAACCAGGCGGCCACCCATTCGTTCAGCGAGGAGGACCTCTCATTCCTGACCGCTTTCTCCGGCATCGTGGCGGTGGCGATCGAGAACAGCCAGCTGATCGAGCGCGTGCGCCGCGAGGCGGTGGTGCTGTCGAACTTCCAGCGCTACTTCGCCCCCGACCTCGCCCGCCAGATCGCCGGCGCCGAGGGCGAGGTCCAGCTCGGCGGCGCCAAGCGCGACGTCGTCGTCCTGTTCTCCGACATCCGCGGCTTCACGCCGCTGTCCGAGCGGATGAGCCCGGACGAGATCGCCAGCCTGCTCACCGAGTACTTTTCCGAGATGGTCGACGTCGTCTTCGAGCACGGCGGAACGCTCGACAAGTTCATCGGCGACGCGGTGATGGCGCTGTGGGGAGCGCCGCTGGCGCGCGCCGACGACGCCGATCAGGCGGTGCGCGCGGCGGTGGCCATGCAGCGCCGCATCGATTGGCTCAACGCCGAGTGGAGCCGGCAGGGCCGGCAGACGATCGCCGTCGGCATCGGCGTCAATGCCGGCGAGGTCTTCGCCGGCAATATCGGCAGCGACCAGCGGCTCGAATACACGGTGATCGGCGACCCGGTCAACACCGCCTCCCGCCTCTGCTCGCGGGCCCGCGCCGGGGAGATCCTGCTCTCCGAGCTGCTCTACCGGCGGCTGACGAACCCGCCCCGGGTGCGCGCTCTCGAGCCCATGCCGCTCAAGGGCAAGGCGCGGGCCGTCCCGGTCTTCAGCATCGAGCTGAGCCGGGACGAGAGCGGGAGGGTCGCCGTTGATTGACGGCGGCGGCGGCCGTCCCGACCGGCCGGCAGACCCCGCGGCCGGATCTGCCGGCGCTGGCGGCGGCTCGGCACAGCGCGCCACGGAGCGCTTGGGCGCGGCGGCCGCGGCCGCGACACCGCCGCCGGCAGCCGCCTCGCCACTACCGGCAGCTGCCTCGCCACTACCGGCAGCCGCCTCGCCACTACCGGCAGCCGCCTCGCCACCTTCGGCAGCCGCCTCGCCACCGCCGGCCCCCACGCTGCGCCTTCCTACCACCGACGAGCAGCACCCGCCGCCGCCCGGCATCCGCCTGGCGCCGGGGGCGGTGCTGGCCACCCGCTTCCGCATCGTCCGTTTCATCGGCCACGGCGGGATGGGGGACGTCTACGAGGCCGAGGACCTCGAGCTCGGCGAGCGGGTCGCCTTGAAGACGGTGCGCCCCGAGGTCGCCCATCTGACGGGGGCCATCGACCGCTTCCGGCGCGAGATCCACCTGTCGCGCAAGGTCACCCATCCCAACGTCTGCCGCATCTTCGACGTCTTCCGGCATCGGCCGGAGCCGAGCCCGCCGCCCGGCGGGTCCGCCGCCGGCGAGCCCACCGCCGTCGACGGCCCCCTCGCCGCCGGCCCCGGCAGACCGTCCGCGGAGATCACCTTCTTCAGCATGGAGCTGCTGCCGGGCGAGACGCTCGAGCAGCGGCTGTGCGGCGGCGGGCGGATGACGCCTGAGGAGGCGCTGCCGATCGTGCGCCAGGTGGCGGCGGGCCTGACCGCGGCGCACCGGGTCGGGGTGATCCACCGCGACTTCAAGCCCGGCAACGTGATGCTCTGCGGCGGCGGCGCCGGCGGCAGCGGGGGGGGCGGCGGCGAGCAGGGAGCGACGCCGGCCGGAGCCGCGGCCGAGCCGCGCGCGGTGATCACCGATTTCGGCCTCGCGCGCACCTTCGGCGAGGGCGAGAACCTCACCGTCCGCGGCGACATCCTGGGCACTCCCTCGTACATGGCCCCCGAGCAGGTCACCGGCGGCGAGGTGACGGCGGCCACCGACATCTACTCGCTCGGCTGCGTGCTCTACGAGATGGTCACCGGCGCCCCGCCGTTCGTCGGCACGAACTCCTATTCGACGGCGTTCAAGCGGGTGCAGGAGGACCCGCGGCCGCCGCACCAGCACGTGCCCGGCCTCGACCCGGCCTGGGACGCCGCCATCCTGCGCTGCCTCGAACGCGCCCCCGCCGACCGCTTCGCCCAGGCCAGCGACGTGACCGCCGCCATTGCCGGGGAAGAGGTCGCGCCCGGAGCGCGCGGCCGGCGGCACCGGCGGCGCCGCGCCATGGCGGCCGCCGCCGCGCTGATCGTGCTGGCGGCGCTCGCCGCGCTGATGGCGCTGACGGGGATCATCAGGTCCGGCGGCCGTGGAGCCCAGCTGGGCCGTGCGCCCGCCAGCGCCGTGCGCAGCGCCATCCTGCCGCTCGGCGACCTGTTCCGCACCCCCGAGGAGCTCTACGACGGCGGCGTGAAGCTGCTGGGCAAGCTCGATCCCGCGCAAGCCCAGAGCGCCTTCGAGCGGGCGGTCGCGGCGCGCCAGGACTACTGGCTGGCGCACTCGGGATTGGCGGTCGCCCTGGAGGCGCTCGGGCACCAGGACCGGGCCATGCGGGAGGCCAGGGTGGCGTTCGATCACGCCGCGGGCCTGCCGCGGGAGGAGCGTCTGCTGGTCACCGCCCGCTACTGGCAGGTTGCGGGCCGCCCGGACAAGGCGAGCGAGAGCTACCAGGCGCTGCACGACGCCTTCCCGCATCATCCCGGGTACGGCCTCGCCCTGGTCTATGCGCTGATCGGCTCCGGCAGGGCCGGCGAAGCCCTGCAGCTGGTCGGCCGGCTCAAGCAGGACCCGGCGACCGCCGTCGTCGGCGCGCGTCTCGACCTCGCCGAAGCGGAGGTGCAGAAGGCGCTCGCGGACTTCCCGCACGAGGGCGAGGCGGCGCGCCGGGCGCGCGAGCAGGCGGAGCACGACGGCGACGACCTGGTGGCGGCACGGGCCCTGTGCTTCGAGGGCGGAGCGCTCGGGCATCTGGGCGATCGCCGGGCGGCGCTCGCGGCCTTCAAGAAAGCGGAGGCCATCTACGCCGGCGCCGCGGACCAGCGCAACCTGGCGCAGGTGCTCTGGGCCACGGCCGGGATCCTCTACTACCAGGGCAATTTCGAGCAGGCGAAAGAGAAGGCCACGGAGGCCCTCGACGGCTTCAAGGAAGTGGGCGACCTGCGCGGCCAGAGCCGCGTGCTCGATACCCTGGCGGCCATCGCGGGCTCGCAGGGGAACCTGGCCGCCGCCCAGGCCCAGTTCGCGGCGGCCATGGAGAACTATCGCCGGCTGGGCGACCGGGCCCAGGAGGCCGAGACCACCGGCAACCTCGGGCTCACGCTGAAGCGGGAAGGCAAGCTCGGAGAGGCTGCCCAGCGCTTCGCGCAGGCGCTGGCGCTCTTTCACCAGCTGCAGAACCGCAGCGGCGAAGCGGCACAGCTGTTCTCGCTGGCAGGGGTCTCGTACAGCCAGCTGGACCTGGCAAAGGCCGAGAGCTACCTCGCCCAGTCGGTCAGCCTGGCCACTTCCATCGACGACCAGACCCGGATCGTCGATGCCCTGGCTCTCGAAGGCGACGTGGCCGCCGCCCGCGGCGATCTCGCCAAGGTGCGCAGCACGCGTCAGGAGGCGATGACGCGGGGCCGCAGCCTGGGCGATACCAATGTCATCGCCGGCAGCCAGCTGGCGCTCGCCGATCTCGAGCTGGACAAGGGGCACCCGTCGCCGGCACAGGCCTACGCGCAGGATGCGCTCACCCACTTCCAGGCCGAGCACATGCCTGACGAGGAGGCCGAGGCGCGTGCGGCGCTGGCGCGGGTCCTGCTCGCGCAGCACTCGCTCGGCGAGGCATGGCGGGAGATCGAGCGCGCGGACCGGCTGGCCGCCACCAGCAAGGAGCCGGAGGTGCGCATCACGGTGGCGCTCGCCAAGGCCCGTCTGTACGCCACGACGAAACCCGAGGAGGCGCTCCGCATCCTGGCCGCCGCGCTGGCGCAGGCACAGTCGGCGGGGCTGGGGCCGCTCGCCCTGGAGGTGCGGCTGGCGGCCGGCGAGATCGAGGCCGGGCGCGGCGGCCGCGGGCGCGCCGCCGAGCGCCTGACCAGCCTGGAGCAGGATGCCCGCGGTCACGGTTTCGTGTTTATCGCCGACCGCGCCGCCCGCGCCCGCGAAGGCAGCCGGCGGTAGCCGCGCACGGCACGCCCGCCGCCCGGGGCACTACCCGCCAGCGGCTGCGAGCAGTTGCTGCGCCTCGCGCGTGTCGGCGTGCGCAGCACCGCGGCGGGACACGAGCAGCGGCACGGCGGCGGCGAGATCGACGCGGGCGCGGGCGCGGTCGCCGCCGGCCAGGGCGAGACGGCCGCTCTCGACCAGCGACTCGGCCCGCAGCACGTCCTGCGGGTGGACGCGCGCGAAGATCCCCAGCCCCTCGTCGAGGGCGCGGCGCGCTGCCGGCGCGTCGCCTTCGGCATTGCGTGCCAGCAGCGCCCGGGCGAGCAGCAGGTCCGTCCTGGCCACCGAGGGGCGCTCGATGGTTCCGAACAGCTTCTCGTCCAGCGCCCGCGCCCGCCGCAGCGTCGCCACCGCGGCGCCCGCCTCGCCGGCGAAGGTCTCGAGCTCGCCAAGTTCCTCGAGCGGCTGCACCAGCTCGTAGTCGCTGGCGCCCGCCAGACGTTCGATCCCGGCGATGGCCGTGCTCAGCTCGCGGCGGGCCTCGCTCATCCGGCCCAGCCGCAGATGCGCCCAACCCAGGTCGGCGACCGACCGCCACCGCTGCACGTCGTCCTCGCCCAGGGTCCGGCGGTAGGTCTCGGCGGCCCGCGCGAACAGGGCGGCAGCCTCTCCATAGCGTTCCTGTCCCATCGCCGACAGTCCCAGATAGCGCAGGCAGTGGCCGGCATTGAAGCTGTCCGGTCCGAAGATCGCCAGCGCTTCGGCGAACGCCTTGTCGGCCGCGGCATACTCCTCTTCGCGGCCCAGCAGGATGCCGTACGAAAACAGCGTCTCGGCAACCCGCTCGGTGTGGGGCCCGAGCACCGCCCGCTCGGTGGCGAGCGCCCGCTCGAGCAACGGCCTGGCCTCAGCCGTCCTGCCCATGCGGTCGAGCAGGCCCGCGAGGGCGTCCTGGGTCGTCGCCACGTGCAGGTTGCGCGGGCCGAGGCTCCGTTCGAGGAGCACCGCCGCGCGGCGATACGCGGCTTCGGCCTCGCGATACTGCTGATTCTCCTCGAGGGCCGCGCCCAGCATGTGCAGCGTCACGGCGCTATCCACGTGGGCCTCGCCCAGGTGGCGGACGAAGGTGGCGTGAGCCTGGCGCAGCAGCTCCACGGCGAGACGGCTCTCCTGTGGCATGTGCAGCGAGCCGCCCAGCTCGCGGCGGGCCGCGGCGACCTCGGTCGAGTCGGCGCCGAAGGCGCGGATGAGCACGGGGAGCGCCGCTTCGAAGGACCTGCGGGCCTCGTCCATGGCGCCGCGCGAGCGCAGGGCCTCGCCCACCATCTCGAGCGAGAGGCCGACCCGGCCGTCGGCAGGCGGCAGGATCGCCTGCCGCAGCGCGAGGGCGCGCCGGGCGTGCGCCAGTGCCTGGTCGAGCAGGCCGAGGCTGTTCTCGATGCGCGCCACCGCGTCGAGCAGCTCGGCCTGCACCTGCGGCTCGCCGGCAAGCCCGGCGTCGACACTGGCGGCGCCGCGCTCGAGCAGCTCGCGCGCGGTGAGCTTCGCGCCTTCGCCCGCATCCGGGTCCGATTGCTGGAAGATCGAGATCAGGAACGACTTCACCCGCTCGGCGCGCTGGGCCTCGGCGTCGGCGCGCTGCGCGGCGCGGCTGGCCGCGTGCGCCTGCCACAACGCCAGCGCGAGGCCGGCGATCAGCGCCGCGATGCCGGCGCCGACCGCCGCCACCGGCAGCCGGTGCCGGCTGACGAACTTCCGCATCCGGTAGCCGACCTCGTCGGGGCGGGCGCGGATCGGACGGCCGGCGAGGAAGTGGCCGAGGTCGTTGGCCAGCGCCTGGGCCGAAGGGTAGCGGCGCGCCGGGTCGCGGTGGACGGCGGTCATCACGACCAGGTCCAGGTCGCCGGCCACCCGGCGCGCCAGCCGCGCGCGGTTGCCCGGCCGCCGCAGCGCCGCGCTCGGCCGCTCGACGGTCTCGTGCTCGACGGCGCTGGCCAGGGCCTGCAGCGCACGCTGGTCCCGCCGGTGCGGCAGGCCGCCGGTGATCAGCTCGTAGAGCAGCACGCCCAGGGCGTAGACGTCGGTCGCGGCCGAGACCGGGTCGCCGAAGATTTGCTCCGGCGCGGCGTAGGCCGGGGTCAGGGCGCGCGCGCCGAGCTGGGTGAGCGTCAGCCCCTCCACGTCGTCGTCCGCCAGCAGCTTGGCGATGCCGAAGTCCAGCAGCTTGACCGTGCCGTCCGCCGTCACCAGGATGTTGGCGGGCTTGAGGTCGCGGTGCACCACCAGCCGGTGATGGGCGCTCGCCACCGCCAGGCAGACGGTCTGCATCAGGCGCAACCGCCCGTCGAGGTCGAGGTCCCGCCGCCGGCACCAGGCGGTGATCGGCTCGCCGTCCACCCACTCCAGCGCGAAGTAGGGACGTCCGTCCGGTCCGGTGCCGCCGTCGAGCAGGTGGGCAAGGTTGGGGTGGTCGAGGCGGGCGAGGATCTGGCGCTCGCGCACGAAGCGCCGCACGATCGCCTGCGAATCCATGCCGCGCTTGATGACCTTGAGCGCGACCCGCTGCGCGAAGGCGGGATCGCTGCGCTCGGCGAGATAGACCTCGCCCATGCCGCCGCGCCCGAGGAGGCTGACCACCCTGAAGGCGCCGACCGTGGTGCCCTCGGGGAGGCCCTGCTCGAGCTCCGCCTCCGACGCCGCGGCGCCCGCGTTGCCCAGCAGGTCCAGCGTCGAGCGATCGAGAAACCCGCTGGCCGCCGCGTCGGCGGCCAGCAGCCGCTCGAGCTGGCCGGCGAGATCGGCGTTGGCGGCCCGCAGCTCGGCCAACCGGCGCGCCCGCTCCGGTTCCGCCAGCTCGACGAGCTCGTCGAAGAGCTCCTCCCAGCGCGAAGCGGGCGAGGTGGACGGCATTCAGCCCAGCTCGGCCAGCAGGAACGCCCGCGCCTTGCGCCAGTCGCGCTTCAAGGTGCGGTCGCTGACGTCGAGCAGCGTCGCGATCTCGGTGATCGGCAGGCCGCCGAAAAAACGCAGCTGCACGAGCTGCGCGAGGCGCGGGCTCTCGCGCTCGAGACGGTCGAGGGCCGCGTCGAGCGCCAGCACGGTGGGTCCCAGCTCGCGCTCGTCCGCTGCCGGCGCCGCCGGCTCGAAGCCCTCGGGCCAGGAGACCCGCAGGGCCGCTCCGCGCTTGGCCGAGTCGCGCCGGCGGGCGAAATCGATCACCACGTGGCGCATGACGCGGGCCGCCAGGTTGAAGAAGTGCGCCTGGTCCTCGGCCGCCAGCCCGGCGGGAGCCACCAGGCGGAGGTAGGCCTCGTGCACCAGCGAGGTGGTCTCGAGCGTCTGGCTCGGACTGCGCGAGCGGCCCAGCTGTGCATGGGCCAGCCGCCTGAGATCGGTGTAGAGCGCCGCGAAGAGCTGGTCGGTGGCGCCGCGCTCGCCCGCGCGGGCGGCGCGCAACAGGGCAGGGAGATCGGGAGAGGCCATCGCTGCCATTGGGGGTCGAGCGCCGGGGCTGCGGCGCGATCTGCAACCGGTGTGGCTAGTGTATCCGAGCGCCGCACGCGCCGCGAGCCCCAACGCGCGCCGGAGCCCGCCCGTATGCCTTTGTCATGGAGCCTGACGACGCCGGGGACGAGGCAGCGGAGCCCGCGGGCCCGCGGCCGCCCGGGGCCGGCCTCGGGGCCGATCTCGATGCGGCGCGCTGGTCGAGCATCCTGGCGCTCGATCGGGACTATGCGGCGGGCAGGGCGCGTCTGGCGGCGGGGCCGCTCGAGGCGTACATCGAGGTGGCGGCGCGCTGCAACCTGCGCTGCCAGATGTGCCCGATCACGGTCGATCCGCGCTACGACCCGCACTCCGGCAACCCGCCGCTGCTCAGCCGTGAGCTGTTCGCGCGCCTCGAGCCGCTGATTCCAACCCTGCAGCGGGCATACCTCATGGGGCTCGGGGAGCCGTTCCTGAACCGCGACCTGATCGCCTATGCCGAACGCCTGGCGGGAGCCGGCGTGGAGGTCTGGATCACCACCAACGCGACCCTGGTGCGCGAGGAGCACGCGGAGGCCCTGGCCAGGGCCGGGGTGGCGCGGATCACCGTCTCGATCGACGGCGCCACGCCGGCGACCTACGAGCGCATCCGCCGCCGCGGCAAGTTCGCGGACCTGCTGCGCGGGCTGCGGGCGCTGGGGGCGGTGCGCCGCCGCCAAGGCCGGCCGCTGCTGTTCCTGAACATGGTCGCCATGGCCGGCAACCTCCACGAGCTGCCCGCGATGATCGACCTGTGCGCCGGCGTCGGAGGCGACGGCGTCCATCTCGAGGGCCTGTACGAATGGCCCTCACCTGCGCTCGAGGACTTCTCGCGGCGGGAGAACCTCTCTCACCTGGCGCCGGAGCGCATCGCGGAGCTGCTGGCCGAGGCGAGGCGCCGCGCCGCCGGCAGCGGCGTCCAGCTCTTCAGCCGTCTCGACGAGCTGGCGCACTTCTCCGCCAGCGCCCGCACCGCCGAGGCCGTGGCGTCGCCGGCGGCGCCACCGGCCGCATCCGCGCCGGCCGTACCCACCGCGGCCCCGCCCGCGCCCGGACCTGGGACGGCGGCGGCAGCCACGGAGGTTTCGGGGCCGGTCCTGCCATGGGCATGCAGCGAGCCGTGGACGACGATCAACGTCAACGCGGCGGGCGAGGTGCGGCCATGCTGCTTCAACGATCAACCGATGGGCAACCTTGCCGAGCGGTCCTGGGATGCGATCTGGAACGGCCGCGACTACCGCGAGATGCGGGCCGATCATGCCGCCGGCAGGGTGCCCGCGAGCTGTGCCCAATGCGTGCGCAATGGGCGCGTCAAGCGTTCGGCGTTCCTGGCGCCGCGCCCGCGGCAGGGCAGGGTGCCGTTTCGTCCGGCGGGACGCGCAAGGCTGCTCGCGCCCGCGCCAGGCGAGCTGATCGACGGCCTGCTGGTGGTGGCCGGCGAGCTGCCGCCGCCGTGGATGCCCGGTCTCGACGGGTCGCGCAACGGCTTGCCCGAGCTGCGGATGGACGGCGCCAAGCTCGTCGACCTGCGCCCCTGCGCGATGATCGAGGGCCACCGCTTCGCGGCGGTGATGGCCCTGCCGTGGGTGACCGCCGGCGCGCATCTCCTGTCGCTCGGGCTGCCCTCTTTCGGGCCGCCCTCTCGACCCGACCAGGCCGCCGAGTCCGGCGGGCCGGCCGCGGCCGGCGTCACCGGCGAAGAAGACGGCGAGGACTGGGACCGGCGGCGGGTGCAGATCGGCAGCTTGGGCGGCGCGGCACCCGGCGCCGGCCTGGATGCCGGCGACGCCATTCCGCCCGCTCCCGCGACGGTGACGGCGGTGGCGCGGTTGGCGCTCGCCCTGTCGCTGCGCCGGCGCGAGCCCGAGCCGGAGCTCCGGCTCGGTGGCGCTCGGCATCCAATCGCCGCCTGGCTCTGCGGCGCTCACGCCGGCCGCTGGCTGGGAGTGGCGCTGATCGACGTGGACACTCTCGCGTCCGGCTCCTACCCGCTCGAGCTGCGCCTGCGGGGGGAGCCGCCCTTCCGCCGCCGCCTCGAGCGGCTGGCCTCCCCCGGCGCGGATACGGGACACTAGTGTCCCGAGTCAGAAGTTCGCATCATTATTCGGCGGCCCTCCGCGTCCCTGGCGGCGTTGCCCCTCCTTGACATAGTCCGGGCTATGCCTGCGTCGGCGCGCCTTGCCAGGGGCACGGATGACTCGCCGACTAATGGCGCGAACTTCTGACTCGGGACACTGCCCGCAGGCGGCCGGCCGCCGGCCCGGGAGCGGGCCGTCAGCGGCTCAAGCGAGCCGGACCCGGCCCACCTCGCCGGCAATTTCCAACCTGGTGCCGTAGGGAGCGGACAACCTGGCCAGGTTCCCGAGGATCGCCGCCGCCTCGGGGCCCCGCGCCAGGCGCGGCGTGCCACGGCGATAGACCGGCTCGCCGTAGCCGAGCGCCAGCGGGAACAGCTCGATGGCGGCGACCTTCCCGCCTGCGAAGGTGATGCGCGGCAAGACGCTCTACCAGAAGCGCTGCTGCTTGTGGAAGCCGATCTTTTTCTCGAAGGCCAGCCCGTCGAGGCTGCGGCCGTCCAGCCCAACGCTTGCGAAGTCCTCGGCCGGCACGTAGCGGTGGGTCTCGATCTGGAAGAAGAAGTTCGCCAGCGAATAGAAGATCGGCTTGCCCTTGTAGATCTCGATGCCGCGCAGCAGGTGGGGCCCGGACGAGAAATAGACGTCGGCCCCGGCGTCGATGCAGGCATGGGCGAACGGCTGGATGAACAGGTCCGAAAGCTCGAGCTGCCGCCGCGCCTCGTGCGCGTGGATCGAGGCGACGACCACGCGGGAAGTGCCGCGGGCCATGGCGATCGCCTCGGCGATGCGCTTCTGGTCGCCGGCATCGGCCTCGCTCAGGAAGTCGACCTTGGCGCCGCCGGCAACGGTGAGCTCGCCGAAATCGAACTTCTTGTCGTCCGGGGCCATCGCCGGCAGCCCCAGCGCCGCGGCGTCGGGCTCCGCCCACAGCTCGCCGAGGGCCTGGCGCGCCGCCTTGAGCCGCTGGAAGGTGGCGTCGTCGAGCACCGCCGTCCCCTTGACGTTCAGCGGATTGAGACCCGGCCGCCCCTTGACGTAAGGGTTGGCCGGAGCGGCGGCGGTGAACGGCGGGAACGTGGAGGCGCAGCTCACCAGGCCAACCCGCCCCGCGGCGGTGTCGGCGAAACCCGGCCGCGCCGCCGCCTCGAGGTCGAGGCCCGAGCCGGCGTGGGCGATCCCCACCCGGTCCAGGTTGTCGAGGGTCGAGACCAGCCCCTCGCTGCCGAAGTCGAGGCTGTGGTTGTTGGCGGTCCCCATCAACTTGAAGCCCATCCAGCGCAGCTCGTCGGCGGTCCAGGGGTCGCCGCAAACGTGCAGGTCTTCGCCCTTCCGCGCCGGGTAGAGCTCCCCGCCCTTGCCGATGACGATCTCGCAGTTGCCCCAGGCGCAGTCAGCGCCGCGGAGAAGATCCGCCACGGCCCTGAAGTCGGGGTCCGTGAGCTCGCTGACCCGCCTGGTGATGATGCAGTCGCCGGCCCCGACCAGCGTCAGGCCGTCCGCGGCCCCCTCTGGCGGGCTGCCGCCGGCGGCCTCGGCGGTGCCCGGAGACACGCCCCCGGCGGCGGTGCCGGCGGCGCTCACGGCAGCCGCAGGCGTCCACAACGACGCCCCGGCGACCGCGCCGGCGCGGGCCACGTTCTTGATGAAGGCGCGGCGGTCCATGTCTCCCCCGATCTATGAGGAGAGGTACGCGGCGCGGCCGCGAAGGTTCCAGGTTCTGACCTCAGGTTCTAGGCGCGTTCAGGCTCGGGCGCCAGCCAGGCGAGGGCGCGCCAGCCGCGCACCCGGCCCCACCAGCTGACCAGCCACAGCGCGAGACCGGCGCAGAAGAGCGCCAGCCCGAGCGTCCAGCCCCTGGGGCGGTAGCGCAGCTGGACGGAGTGCGAGCCCGGGGGCACGCGGAAGCCGAGAAAGCCGCCATTCACCTCGACGACGGCCGGCCGGCCGCCAGCCGTATCGCCGGCCGGCCGGCCGGCGAGGCGGGCCTGCCAACCTGGCGCGTAGCTGACGCTCGAGACGACGAGCCCGCCGGTTGCCGTGTCCACGGCGAGATCGAAGCCGTTGCCGCGGGGCACGACATAGCGGATCTCGCCGGCTTGCGGGCCGGCCAGGGGCACGGCGGCGCCGGATGACGCCGGGCCGGCGCCGGTAGACGGCAAACCGGTGCCGCTAGACGCCGGGCCGGGGTGCGCACTTGCGCTACCGATGGCGCCGGCGGCCACCAGGGCGGCGTCCTGGAAGTCGTTGCCATGCATCGCGGCGCCCTGGGCTGCGGCCAGGTCCGCGAAGGTCTCGACCGTGCGCGGCATGAAGAAGAGCGGCAGCGCCTCCGGGTTCTCCCAGACCCTGCCGCCCTTGCCCTCGAAGACCAGCCGCCACGGCGGCGGCAAGCCGCGCTCGTGCGAGGTCCCCATGAACCTGACGGCCAGGAAGTCGTGCGCCGCCGGGTCGGGCGCCGGCAGCGTCTCGCCGATGTTCTGGTAGAAGCGGCGGCGGTGCCCGAGCCACCAGCCCACCATGCGCGCCGCGTCCTCGGGACGCATCGGGTCGTAGCCGCGCGGGTCCCACAGGGCATACAGCGCATTGAGGTTGGGCGGCAGGTCGAAGCCCTCGAACGACACCCGGAAGGGAGCGGGCGCCTGCTCCTGCCGCTGCATCAGGTAGGCGATCGGCGGCGGCGGCGCGAGGTCCAGGCGCGCCGGCACCGCCGGATGGTAGCGGACGCCGAGCAGGAAGAGGTCCAGGGTCACCGCCGCCACCGCCAGCGGCGCGAAGCGCGGCCGCAGCCGCGGCACCAGCAGCGCGGCCAGGGCCACGGCGGCGCCGGCGAGGGTCGCGATCCACCAGATCCGCGGCCAGGACGAGCCCGAGCCGGCCGCGGTCGCGGGCGGCGGCGCCAGGGCCAGCCCGATGCCGGCCGCCAGGATGAGCGCCGCCGCCAGGGTGCGCGGCAGGCGCCGCCCCGCGATCCGCTCGAGCGCCAGGCCGGCGGCGAGCGCCACCGCCAGCACCCACAGCTCGCGCAGCCGCCCGTGCGCCCCGGGGCCGATCACCGGCAAGCGCAGCACCAGGTCGAAGAGCGGCGGCAAGCGCAGCGCGACGAGCAGCGCCGCCGCGCCCCCGAGCAGCAGGAGCAGCGGCCGCCCGCGCAGCGCCAGCGCGCCGGCCAGCGCCAGCGCCAGCGCCAGCAGGCCGGCGTACTCGCTGCAGATCTCGTTGAAGCTCCACTTCGCGTCGTAGGTGCCGTCCGGCGGGCTGCCCATGGCGAGCGGCGCGAAAGCCGGCAGCAGGAAGCGCGCCTCGAAGGGCGGCGGCTGGAAGTTCTCCGGCGAGCGTTGCAGGGCCCTGCCGCGCACGCTCGTGGGGATGGTGTCAACGAGCGGCAGCAGCGCCGGAGCCGCCAGCGCGGCGCTGAGCCCGGCGGCCGCCGCCAGGCGTCCCAGGAACCGCCAGCGCCCAGGCCGCCGCGCCAGCAGCAGCGCGGCGACCACCGCGACGGCGGCAAGGCCGGCGTGCGCCATGGTCTCGGGGTGGCCGGAGAGGGCCAGGCCCAGCGCGCAGGCGACCAGCCCCGCCTGGGCGCGCGGCGCGCCGTCGCGCACCAGCAGCAGGCCGAGCAGCAGCCCCGGCACGAAGGCGGCCGCCATCCCCGGCGTGTCGTAGATCCACACCACGGCGTACGTCGACAGCCCCGCCGAGACCGCTCCCAGCGCCGCGCCCCACGGCCCGGCGCCCAGCCGCAGCAGCAGCGCATGCACGGTCAGCAGGCCGAGCAGGATCTGCCACGCCCCGGCGACGGTGAGCGCGCGCAGCGGCGCCAGCGGCAGGGCGAGCAGGTGCAGGGGCGCGAACGGCGCCGACTGCCCGTTGCCCAGCAGCGGCTGGCCGGTGCCCAGCTCGTGCGCCCATAGCGGCGCCTCGCCCGCCAGCAGGCGCTGGCGCACCAGGACATGGAACGGCAGCTGTTCGAGCAGCGTGTCGGCCTGGAAGAAGTTGCGCGGCGCGTCGCTGGCCGGGACCAGGTCGCTGTAAGGCAGCCATTCGTAGGCGAGGTCGGTCGGCACCTGCAGGGTGCCGGTCAGCAGCGGCGCCGCGAAGAAGGCGGTGGTCAGAGCCACGTAGGCGAGGGCGGCGCGGACCGGGAAGCCTGGCCGCCACCAGCGCAGTGCCCCGACCAGAAGGGCGCAGCCCACCAGGAACACGGCGAGAGCGGCGGCGGCGGAGTGCACGAACGGGAGGAGCGGGTCGTGAGCGGTGGTGGATGGTAGTATACACAGCGTCCCAGACGACGTGCCGCCGGCGACAGGGGGGACCCGCCGGCGGCGGCAAACCGCACGAGGCCCCGCCACCTGGCCAACCACGCCAACCACCCCAACGGATGATTCCCGTCTTCACTCCCTGGCTGCCCGAGAGCGCTCGGCGGTACGTGCTCGACTGCGTCGATTCGGGCTGGATCTCGTCGCTCGGCGAGTACGTGCCCCGCTTCGAGGCCGAGCTCGCCCGTTTCTGCGAGGCGCGCCACGCCGTCGCCACCGCCAACGGCACGGTGGCGCTGCACCTGGCGCTGGCCGTGCTCGGCATCGGGCCGGGCGACGAGGTGCTGGTCCCGGACCTCACCTTCGTCGCCACCGCCAACGCCGTGCACTACACCGGTGCGACGCCGGTCCTGGTGGACGTCGACCCGCGCACCTGGGGCATCGACCCCCAGGCGGCGCGGCGCCGGCTCACGCCGCGCACCCGCGCCATCCTCCCGGTGCACCTGTACGGCCGGCCGGTCGATCTCGACCCGCTGTTCGAGCTCGCGGGCGAGCACGGCCTCGAGGTAATCGAAGACGCCGCCGAGGCGCACGGCGCCCGCTACAAGGGCCGGCGCGTGGGCGCCCTCGGCCGCATCGGCGCCTTCTCGTTCTATGGCAACAAGATCTTCACCACCGGCGAGGGGGGCGCGGTGGTCACCAACGACGCCCGGCTCGCCGAGCGCGCCGCCTTCCTGCGCGACCACGCGATGGACCCGCACCGCCGGTACTACCATCCGGAGGTCGGCTTCAACTACCGCATGACCAACATCCAGGCCGCCCTGGGCTGCTCGCAGCTCGAGCATGCCGAGGAGATCCTCAGGCGGCGGCAGGCGCTGGCGCGGGCCTATGACGCCGGCCTCGCCGGCATCCCGGGCATCGCCTGGCCGGTGCCGCAGGCGTGGGAGCAGAGCGTCTGCTGGATGTACTCGGTGCTGATCGAACCGGCGTTCGGGCTCGACCGCGATGCCGTCGCCGCCGGCCTGCGCGCGCGCGGCGTCGATTCGCGGCCCTTCTTCGTGCCGCTCCACGAGCAGCCGCCCTACCTCGACGGCGGCCCCTCCTTGGACCCGGGGGGATCGGGTGCCGGGTTCCCGGTGGCCGCCGCGCTGTCGCGCCAGGGCATCAACCTGCCGTCGGGCACGGCGCTCGCGCCGGACGAGATCGCCATGGTGTGCGCGGTGCTGCGGGAGATGGCGAACGCCGCCGCGTGATCTCGGTCATCCTGCCGACCTACAACGAGCGCGAGGGCATCGCCGAGCTGGTGGCGGAGATCCTGGCGGTGACGCGCCGGGCGGGCCTGCCGGTCGAGGTGCTGGTGGTCGACGACGACTCGCCCGACGGCACCGCCGCCGCCGCCGAGGCGGCGTTCCGCGGCGACCCCGCGGTGCGGGTGCTGGTGCGGCGCGGCGAGCGCGGCCTGGCCGGCGCCATCTGGCGCGGTTTCCAGGAGGCCCGCGGCGACACGCTGGTGGTGATGGACTCCGACGGCAACCACGATCCGGCGCTGGTGCCGCTGATGGTGCGCTGCGCCGAGGACTTCGACGTGGTAATCGGCTCGCGCTACGTGCTGGGCGGCGGCATGCTCACCTCCGCCTTCCGCTACTGGGCGTCGTACGCGTTCAACGTCTTCATCCGCATCGTGCTTGCGCAGCGCATCCACGACAACCTGTCCGGCTACCTCGCCTTCCGCCGCGGCCTGCTCGAGCGGCTCGACGCGGCGGCGATCTTCTACGGCTACGGCGACTACGCGATCCGCCTGCTGTGGCAGGTGGTGCGCGGCGGCGGCCGGGTGCTGGAGATCCCCACTATTTACCGCTTCCGCAAGGGCGGGGAGTCGAAGACCCGCTTCCTGGCTTACTTCTGGACCTACGTCGCCTCCGTCTTCCGCCTGCGCCTCACCCGGCGGTAGCGCAGTCCGACCAGGGCCGATTACGCATCAACGCAACTCCGATCCTCTCGGTTACGATAGGAGGCAATGAGCATGAAGATTGCGCAGCTGTTCGCTCTCATCGAAGAGGTGAGGCGAACCAAGGGTTTCGTGCAGCAGGGAGACTACTCGCCGGCCGCCGAGACCACCAACGAGTACGTCCTGTTCCTCAAGCCGGAGCTCACGGCGGTGGCGCCCGATGTCTTCGCCAAGGTTGCCGAGCTCATCGACCGCCACCTCCAGGACTTCGGCCAGCAGGTGGTGATGGCGGCCGCGCTGGAGGCTGCCTATATCGCGCGCCACCGGATCGCCGAACAACATTACGGCGTCATCAACGTGGTGTCCGAGCAGGGAGCGCGCGCCCTCTCGCAGGAAGCGCGGGAGAGCCTGGCGAAAGCCTTTCCGCAGGCCGAGACCGGCCAGTACCAGCTGCTGGGCGGTCATGAGCTCCTGCGCCGCTACCCCTTCTTCACCCCCGAAGCGCTGGCCGTCTTCCACGACAACCTGGAAAATCACAAGCTGGCGCCGGGCACGCATTGCGTCAAGGCGGTGGTGCGCGGCACCCAGGTGCTGCTGTTCAACGGCTTCCATCCCGAGCAGCTGCTCTACTTCACGACGCCCGGCACGGTGATCCTGGCCCTGATCGTCCGCTCCCAGACCGCCTGGAAGAGCATCCGCCAGGAGCTGGCGGGGGCGACCAATCCGGCCAAGGCCGCGGCGGGCTCCATCCGCGGCGCCCTCTATCGGCGCCGGCAAGAGCTGGGGCTCGCCGAGGTGAGCTCCGGCCGCAACGGCGTCCACGTCTCGGCGGGTCCGCTCGAGGGGATGGTCGAGGTCAGCCGGTACGTCAGCAACTTCGACGCGCCGGGCAGGGCGATCCAACCGGAGGACACGACGTTCGGCCGGCTGCTGCTGCGGTCCGGGTTCGACGCCGAGGCGGTGCGGCGGCTCGCCGGCAACCCGACGGTCGAGCACGGGGGCCGGCGGGTGTCGCTCTTCGATCTCACCGAGGAGCTGGACGCGGCGCCGGCGCTCGAGCGCATTCGCGAAGCCACGTTCGGGTGAGGAAGCGCTTTGCGGCTGCCCGGCACCTGGGGAGCGGCCTTGCTCCGCCTCGAATGGGGAGCGGCGGCGCTGCTCAGCCTGTTCATGGTGTGGGTGCACGGCCAGCGGCTGGCGCATGCCGGAGGGCTGTGGCGCGATGAGGCGGCGGCGGCGCGGCTGGCGACGCTGCCCTCCCTGCGTGCCGTCTGGCGGCTGTTCCCACACGAAGCCTTTCCGCTGGCGGTGCCGCTGGCGATCCGTTCCTTCGCCAAGATCGCCGGCGACGGCGACGGCGCGCTGCGCGTCTTCGGGATGCTGGTCGGCATCGCCGTCGCCGCGGCGCTGTGGCTGAGCGCGCGCGCTGCCGGCGACACCCTGCCGCTGCTGTCGCTGGCGCTGCTCGCCGGCAACGCCCCTTTCGTCGTCTTCGGCGACTCGCTGCGCGGCTACGGCCTGGGCAGCCTCTGCGTCGTGCTCGGATTCGCGGCGCTCGCCCGGCTGCTGCGGCGCCCGGGGCCGGGAGCGGCCACGGCCGCCCTGCTCGTCCTGATCGCCGCGGCACAATGCCTGCTCGGCAACCTGGCGCTGGTGGCCGCGCTCTGCGCGGCGGCGGCGATCGCGGCGCTGCTGGGAGGGGTCGGCGCCGCCGGGGCGCCGGAGTTGCCGGGGCCGGCGGAGCTTTCGGGCTCGGCTGGGCCGCCGCGCACGGCGAGGGTCGCGGCCCTGCCGGACCGGCGCCGCGGCGGCAGGCGCGTCGCCTGGGTGGTCGTCAACATCGGGCTCGCGGCGGCGCTGTCCCTGGTGCCTTATGCGGCGTCACTCGGCGCCGCCCGCGCCTGGAGCGAGGTGGTCGTCTACCGTCCCGACCTGTGGCAGATCCTGCGGGTGCTGTGGGCGACGCTCGCTCCGGCCGGCGCAGCCTGGGCGGCGCTGGCGGTCCTGGCCGTGGCCGGGACGGCGTTGACGCTGGCGAGCCGGCGGCGGCCGGGCGACGGCCGGCCGGCCGGCACGACGGAGGTGGGTGCGAGTGGTCCGGCGATGCCGCCGGCCGCCACGCCGACCTTGGGCGACAACCCACCTGCGGCATCTGCAGCACCTGCAACACCTGCAGCACCTGCGGCACCTGCGGCACCTGCGGTGGGTGCCGGCGTGAGGCTGTTCGCGGCCCTGGCCCTGCTGCTCGGCGTCGCGGCGCAGCTGCTGTTCCAGGAGGTCCTGGGCTACACCCCCCGCGCCTGGTACGACCTGCCGCTGCTCGCGCTGATCGCCGCGGCTCTCGAGCCGCTGGCTGCCGGGCTCTGCCGGCCGCCACTGGCCCGCCTGGCGCGGGTCGTCCTGGCCTTGGCGCTGGCCGCCGCCCTGCTGCCGTCCGAGCTGCCGCTGCTGCGCCTGCGGATGACCAATGCCGACCTGATCGCCCGCCGGCTGGCGAGCGTCGCCGGCGGCGACGACCTGGTGCTGGTCTCGCCCTGGTATTACGGCGTCAGCTTCAACCGCTACTACGGCGGGCCGGCGAGCTGGATGACCCTGCCGGACCTGCCGGACCACCAGGTCCATCGCTACGACCTGCTGAAGGCCAGGCTTGCCTCACCCCGCCCCATCGAGGACGCGCTCGACGCCGTCCGCCGCACCTTGAGCGGCGGCCACCGCGTGTGGGTCGTAGGTCAGCTTCGCTTTCCGCCACCCGGCGAGGCGCCGCCGGTCCTGCCGCCGGCCCCCGGCGGCGCCGCCGGCTGGCACGATCTTCCCTACGTCGAGTCCTGGTCGATGCAGCTCGGCGCGATGCTGCGCGCCCACGCCGGCTCCCTGGGGCGGGTGCCGGTGCCGTCTCCCGACCCGGTCAGCCCCCTCGAGAACATGACCCTCGCGGTCGCATCCGGCTGGCGACCCTGAAGCACGGCAGGAAGGGCGAACAGGGGTGAGGATTTATGCTAGTCTTTAGATTGTGGAATATTTGCCCAGGAAATGTCGCCAAGGAGCTGCGCAATGATCTGGGGCGTTGCGGCAATTGTTTTTGCAGCTGGTTGCCTCGGTGGCTTTGTGAACTCCGTTGTTACCGGGGAAATGAAGTTACCGTACCTGGATAAGGCGGCCAAGATCTATTACCCGGGTTGGGCAGGAACGGTCCTCGTAGGTGGTGTCGCAGCAACGTCGTCATGGGGCCTCTACGGACCGCTGGCGCAGTTCGCCGTAATCGGGCAGGGACAAGTGACGCTCCCATCGCTGAAAGTTGCAGAGGTTTTTGGGGCTCTGATTATCGGCTTCGGAGGCGGACGCTGGTTGACGGCAGAGGTAGGACGGCTCACAGCATCACGCGAGCGCGACGCCCTCGAGAAGACCAAGAAGGATCTGCTTCAGGCGCTCCGCAAGCATCGCTCTGCAAAAGGGAGTTGACCGATGAACGAGGCTCCGGCCCTGGATTTCTCTTCTCTCCTCGATGCGATTGAGTCAGCAGATCCTTTTCAGTCTGAGATCCTGGCGCGACAGGTTGCAGCAATCGCAAGCCCTGATGTCCAACGAGCTGCTGATTCCATTGTCCAGAAAACATTGGCAGGTGAATTCGCCTCGTATAAGGAGGCAGAGAAGCTTGCCGATGCAATGAACCAAGAATTGGAAAAAATGGAACGGCTGACGCCAGGATTGGCAACGTTGGTCGAGCAGCGGAGCCATTTCGACAAATTAGTCGAAGCCATGCTAGAAGAGCAGGGGAAGATGCAGCGCCTGGCACCGGAGGTGCAAATGCTTGTCGATCGACAGAATCATTTTGATGAGCTCGTCGAAGCCGCGGTCGGCGAACAGGAGAGTTTGCACCGGCTCGCACCAGAGGTTGCAACTCTGGTCGAGCAGCAGAATCAATTCAAAAGGCTCGTTGTATCGGTCGTCGAGGAGCAGGAGAAGCTGCGACGGTTGACGCCAGAGCTGGAGAAGCTGCTGGTGCAGCAGAGAGAGCTTGCGCGGCTCATCGAAGCTACCGTCAGAAAATAGGAATCGAATCTCCAACAGCGAGTTCCTCACATTCCAGGGAATGAACCGCGATCGCGCAGCATCGTAAGATAGCGCTCCATGGTCGAGCGCCTGTTCAAGGTCCGGGCGGCGGGATCGACTCCCGGCCGCGAGGTGCTGGGTGGGGTGACGACTTTCCTCACCATGGCATACATCCTGGCCGTCAACCCGGTCTTTCTGACCGCCGCCGGCATGCCGCTCGCCGGCGCCATCGCGGCGACCGCGGTGTCGGCGGCGCTCGCGACGCTGGCGATGGCCCTGCTGGCCAACTATCCCATCGCCCTGGCGCCGGGGATGGGGATGAACGCCTTCTTCGCCTACAGCGTCTGCATCGGCGCCAAGGTGCCGTGGCCGACCGCGCTCGGCCTGGTCTTCTGGACCGGCCTGGCCTTCCTGGCCCTGACCGTCACCGGCGCCCGCCGGGTGCTGGTGCGGGCGGTGCCGCCGGTGATCCAGCTGGCCGGGGCGGTGGGCATCGGCCTGTTCATCGCCTTCATCGGCTTGCAGCACGGCGGCCTGGTGCGGGCCGATCCCAACACCCTGGTGGCGCTCGGCGACCTGCGCTCGCCGAACGCCCTGCTCACCCTGGGCGGCCTCGCGGTCTCCATTGCCCTGCTGGCGGCCGGGGTCCGCACGGCGATCTTCTGGGGTCTGCTGGCGACCCTTGGGGCGGCGCTCGCGGCCGGCGTGGTGCACGCTCCGCCGCGTCTGCTGGCCGCGCCGGCGCTCGCCCTGCCGGGGCGCGCCATCGACCTCGCCGGCGCGCTGCGTCTCGACTACCTGCCGCTGGCGCTGGTGATCCTGTTCTTCGCGCTCTTCGACACCCTGGGGACACTGATGGCCCTGGCCCGCCTGTCCGGTGCCGCCGGCTCGACGGGGCAGGTGGCGAATAGCGCCCCTTCGAGCCAGGCGAGCCGGGCGAGCCAGGCAAGCTCGGCCGGGCAGGCCGGCCTGCTGCGCGACGGCGAGCTGCCCCGGCTCGAACGGGCGCTCGCCGCCGATGCCCTGGGGATGGTGTCGGGAGCGCTCTGCGGCACGTCGCCGGTGACCTCCTACATCGAGAGCGGCGCCGGGATCGGCGTCGGCGCGCGCACCGGCCTCGCCAGCCTGGTCACCGCCGGGCTGCTGCTCGGCTCGCTGCTGTTCATGCCGCTGATCGCTCTCATCGGACAGGGGGCGGGCGGCGGCAATCCGGTGACCGCCCCCGCGCTCATCCTGGTGGGCACCATCATGGTCCGCGCGGTGCGCGAGATCGACTGGTCCGACGTGACCGAGGCCGCCCCGGCTTTCTTCACCGCGATCCTGATGCCGCTGACCTTCAACATCTCGCACGGCCTGGCGGCCGGCATCATGGTCTACGTCCTGGTCAAGCTCGCGGCCCGCCGCGGCCGCGAGGTGCACTGGCTGATGTACCTGCTGGCAGTGCTGTTCGTCCTGCGCTACGCCCTGCTGCCGGCGTGAAGCCACCGGCCAGCGGCGGCCGGCGATTAGAATCCCCCCTATGGACCTCGAGCTTGCAGGCAAGACCGCGATCGTCACCGGCGGCAGCAGGGGATTGGGGCGCGCCATCGCCTTGGCGCTGGCCGCCGAGGGGGCGCGGGTGGCGATCTGCGCCCGCGGCGAGGAGGGCTTGCGCGCCGCCGAGAGCGAGCTGCGCGGCGCCGGCCCGGGGTCTCACCTGGCGCTGGCGCTCGACGTCACACAGCCGGACGGCGTCGAGACCCTGGTGGCGCGCACCGCCGCCGATCTCGGCGGGATCGACATCCTGGTGCACAACGTCGGCGGCTCGCGCGCCTGGAACTTCGCCGATGCCGGCGACGACGACTTCCGCACCGTGCTCGACTTCAATTTCTGGCCGGCCGTGCGCCTCAGCCGCCGCGCCCTCCCCGAGCTGCGCGCCCGCGGCGGCGGCGCCATCGTGCTGATCGCCTCCATCTGGGGACGGGAGGGCGGCGGCGGCACCTCCTACAACGTCGCGAAGGCCGCCGAGATCAGCCTCGCCAAGGCCATGGCGCGCGACCTCGCCAAGGACAACGTCCGCGTCAACAGCGTCGCGCCGGGCTCGATCTGGTTTCCCGGCGGTGGCTGGGACCGCCGGCAGCAGGCCGACCCTCGGGGCATCGCCGACTTCGTGCAGCGCGAGATCCCGATGGGCCGCTTCGGCCGGCCCGAGGAGGTGGCGGCCGTGGTGGCCTTCCTCTGCTCTCCTCGCGCCTCCTGGGTCACCGGCGCCTGCGTGCCGGTCGACGGCTGCCAGGGGCGCTCGTTCTGAGGCGCGTGCCGCCGGATGCAATCGGTTATACTCGATCCTCGCCGCGCGATTGAAGAATTCATCGAACGCGCAAGACCGCCGCGGCCCACTGGACGATGACCGACGTCCTGCTAGCACACGCCTTCTTTCTCAAGAACGACTCGAAGCAGGTGGAGAAGATGCGCCCCTATGCGCCGCTGGGGACGCTCTACGCGGCCAGCCAGGTGCGCAGCCGGGGCTACTCGGTGGCGCTCTTCGACGCCATGCTCGCCGACGGCGAGGAGGAGTTCGCGGTCCTGCTCGCCGCGCACCGGCCGCGCTTCGTCGTGCTCTTCGAGGACCAGTTCAACTTCCTCAACAAGATGTGCCTCGGCCACGCCCGCCAGGCGGCGTTCCGCATGGCGCGGTGGGCTGGCGAGGCCGGAGCGACGGTGCTGGCCGCGGGGGCGGAGGTCACCGACCACCCTGAGATCTACCTCGGCCACGGCGTCGACTATGCGCTGCTCGGGGAGGCGGATCACAGCCTGGTGGAGCTGCTCGACGCGCTGTCGGGAAGGACACGGCAGGAGGTGGAGACGATCGCCGGCCTCGCCCTGGCCGATCCCGGCGCCCCGGGTGGCCTGCGGCGGACGGCGCCGCGCCAGCCCGACCGCCAGCCCGATGGCTTTCCCTATCCGGCCTGGGACCTCCTGGACGTGGAGCGCTACCGCGCTGCCTGGCGGCAGGCCCATGGCTACTACAGCGTCAACCTGGTGACGACGCGCGGCTGCCCGTTCCACTGCAACTGGTGCGCGAAGCCGATCTGGGGCCAGCGCTATGCCATGCGTTCGCCGGCCAACGTCGCCGAGGAGATGGCCCTGGTCAAGCGCCAGCTCGCGCCTGACCACCTGTGGTTCGCCGACGACATTTTCGGCTTGCAGCCGCGATGGGTCTCCGAGCTCGCCCAGGAGATCGAAGCTCGCGACGCCAAGGTCCCGTTCATGATCCAATCGCGGGTCGACCTGATGACCGCCAAGGCCGTCGCCGGCCTGGCCCGCGCCGGCTGCGTCGAGGTCTGGCTCGGCGTCGAGAGCGGCAGCCAGAAGATCCTCGACGCCATGGACAAGGGGACGCGGCGAGAGCAGATCCCGGTGGCGCGCGAACGCCTCCGGCAGGCGGGGATCCGCGCCTGTTACTTCCTGCAGCTCGGATACCCCGGGGAGACCTTCGGCGACATCGACGAGACCGTGCGGCTGGTACGCGAGACCCTGCCCGACGACATCGGCGTCAGCGTCTCGTACCCGCTCCCCGGCACCAGGTTCCACGCCATGGTCGCCGCCAGCCTGGGGACGAAGGACCACTGGGACGACAGCGCCGACCTCGCGATGATGTTCCAGGGCACCTACCAGACCGCGTTCTATCGCGAGCTGCACGGGCTGCTGCACCGCGACCTCGAGCTGCGCCACCGGCTCGCGGACGGCGGGGCCGGCGGCCACGATGGCAGGGCCGAGGCCGCCGCCGGGCTCGCCGCCGTCGAGGCTCGCCTCGCCGAGCTGCGCCGCGACGAGGCGAGCCATCGCAGCCGCAACCCCACCGCGATCGATCGGGATTGCGCTCCGCTGGCGGCGCCCGACCTCTCCCGGCCCTGGAACTGAGATGCCCGACCTCCTCCTCACCCACGGCTACTTCCTGTACCAGGACGCCAAGGAGGTCGAGATCATGAAGCCCTACGCGCCCCTGGGGCTGCTGTATCTCTCGGCCTACCTGAAGCGGCAGGGCTTCGCCGTCGAGATCTGGGACAGCACCTTCGCCGAGCCCGCGGACCTCGCCGCGCGCTTCGCCGCCGGCCCGCGCGGCGTGGTGGGGATCTACACCAACCTCATCACCCGCCCGGCGGTCCTCGCCGCCGTCGCCGCCGCCAAGGCGCACGGCTGGACCGTGGTCCTGGGCGGCCCCGAGTCGGCGAACTATCCGGCGGAGTACCTGGCGCACGGCGCCGACGTCGTGGTGGTGGGTGAAGGGGAGGCGACGATGGCCGAGCTGCTGCCGGCCCTGGCCCGGCAGGGTCCTCACCGCCTGCACGGCGTCCCCGGCACCGTCTTTCGCGACGAGACCGGCACGGTCGTCACCAACCCCGAGCGCGAGCAGATCGCCGTCCTCGATTCTCTTCCGTGGCCCGACCGGGAGGCGATCGACACCGGGCGTTACGTCGAGGTCTGGCGCCGCCACCATGGCGCGGGCAGCGTCAACATGATCACGGCGCGCGGCTGTCCCTACCGGTGCCGCTGGTGCTCCCACGCGGTCTTCGGCTTCACCCACAGGCGGCGCAGCCCCGAGGATTCGGCCGCCGAGCTCGCCCACATCGTCGACGCCTACCATCCGGACCAGGTCTGGTATGCCGACGACGTCTTCACCATTCACCACCGCTGGCTCTATGCCTACGCCGGCGAGCTCGAGCGGCGCGGCCTGCGCGTCCCGTTCGAAACCATTTCGCGGCCCGACCGCATGATGCGGGAGGAGGTCCTCGAAACCCTGGCCCGCATGGGTTGCTACCGCATCTGGGTCGGCTCGGAGAGCGGCAGCCAGCGGATCCTCGACGCCATGGAGCGCGGCACCACCGTCGAGCAGGTGCGCTGGGCGACGCGGGCGGCGCAGCGCCACGGCATCCAGGTCGGGATGTTCCTGATGTGGGGTTACGAAGGGGAGACGATCGACGACATCGCGGCCACGGTCGAGCACGTCAGGCTGGCCAATCCCGACGTCTTCTTGACCACCGTCTCCTATCCGATCAAGAACACGGCCTACTACCGGGCGGTGGCCGACCGGGTGGTCCCCGGCCGACCCTGGGCAGAGGGCTCCGACCGCGATTACGCGGTGCGCGGCCGGCCCCGGCGCGCCTACTATCAGCAGGCCGACCGCTGGCTCAAGGGCGAGGTCGCCGCCGACCGCCTGCAAGCCACCGATCCATCCGCCGCCGCCCGCGAGCGCCACGCCGCCACCGCCGCGCGGCAGGCGATGGCCGCGCTCGCCGCCGACCTCGAGGCATAGACCAGGCTGTCCGACCCGCCAGCCCCTGCCGCGGGCGCGCCGCACGCCTCTGGCGCGTCGCCGGCGTCGCCTTTCGACGGCCTCGCCGCAGGCTACGACGACGTCTTCACGCAAAGCGCCGTCGGCACGCTGCTGCGCCGGCCCTTGCAGCGGCGGCTGCTGGCGCTGTTCGCTCCGGGCGAGCGGGTCCTGGAGCTGGGGTGCGGGACGGGGGAAGACGCCGTCCACCTCGGGCGGCATGGCGTGCGGGTCCTGGCGACCGACGCCTCGCTCGGGATGGTGGCGGCGGCACGGCGCAAGGTCGCGGCGGCGGGCCTGGCGGACCTGGTCGAGGTGCATCAGCTCGCCGTGGAGGAGCTGTCGCGGCTGGGCAGCCAGAGGAGGCCTGAGGCTCCATCCTCCTCGGCAGCACTGTCGCCTCCCGGTTCGGAACAGGCTGCGCCCTGGGCCGCCGGGCCACCCTTCGATGGGGCGTTCTCGAGCTTCGGCGGCTTCAACTGCGTCCGGGGCCTGCATGGCGCGGCGCGCGACCTCGCCGCGGTGCTGCGGCCGGGGGCGCACCTTCTGCTCTGTGTCATGGGTCCGCTCGTCCCCTGGGAATGGGGCTGGTTCCTGCTCCGCGGCCGGCCGGCAAAGGCCTTCCGCCGGCTGCATCGCGGCGGTGTGGCCTGGCGGGGCGTGGCGATCCGCTATCCGGCGATCGGCGCCATGAAGCGCACCTTCGCACCGGAGTTCCAGGCGCGCCGGACCGCGGCCCTCGGCGCATTGCTGCCGCCCTCTTATGCCGAGCCCTGGGCCGCCCGGCACCCGCGCCTGCTGGCCCGCCTCGACCGCTGGGAGCGGCGCTGGGAGACGCTGCCGCCGCTTCCCTGGCTCGCCGATCACTACCTGCTGGAGCTCGAGCGGCGGTGAGCGCCGCCTGGGACTGGCCGCTCGCCTGCCCGGCCTGCCGCCAGGATCTCGGACCGATCTCCCGGCAAGGAGCCGAGGCCCGCTGTCCGGGCTGCGGTCTCGCGGCGCCCTGCGTGGACGGGATCTGGCGCTTCCTGCCGCCCGCCGCGGCGGCGCGATACGCCCCGTTCCTCGCCGATTACACGCGGATTCGCCGCGCCGAGCAACGCGGCTCCGACGATCCCGCCTACTACCTGGGGTTGCCGCACTGTCCGCCGGAGCACCCGATTGCCGCGCAGTGGGCATTGCGCCGCCGCACGTTCGCCGCGCTCACCCGGCGCGTGCTGCCGCGCCTGGGCCAGGGGCTGCGCATCGTCGACCTCGGGGCGGGGGTGGGCTGGCTGTCGCACCGGCTGGACCTTCTGGGTCACCATCCGATGGCGGTCGATCTCACCACCGACGAACGGGACGGCCTGGCCGCCGCCCGCCACTACCGGGGCCGATGGCCGCGCGTGCAGGCCGAGTTCGACCGCCTGCCGCTGCCGGCCGGCGCGGCAAACCTGGTGCTCTTCAACGCCAGCCTCCACTACAGCACCGACTACGAGGTCACGCTCCGAGAAGCCCTGCGGGTGCTGGCGCCCGGGGGCACGGTCGCGGTCCTGGAATCGCCTATCTATCGCCGCTCCGAGAGCGGCCGGAGGATGGTCGAGGAGCGCCACGCCGACTTCGCCCGCCGCTTCGGCACTCGTTCCGAAGCCCTGCCCAGCCGCGAATACCTGACCCGCAAAGGGATCGCCGAGCTGAGCCAGAGGCTGGGCATCCGCTTCGAGACGGTCACTCCCTGGTACGGCTGGCGTTGGTCCCTGCGTCCCTGGGTGGCGCGCCTCAGGAGAAGGCGCGAGCCCAGCCGCTTCACGATCCTGCTGGCGCAGAAGCGCTAGCGTCCTCCGGAACCTCCATCCCGGATTTCAATCACCCGAACAACTCTTCGAAGTCCTTCGATACGCTCACCCGTGACCTTCCACGCCTCGCGGCGCAACTCCTCGAGCGCCTCGACGCGCTCGTCGCCGGTCATCCGCGACCAGAACTCGCGATCGGCACTTGCCTCTTCCGCGAAGGAGTTGCACTTGCGAAGCCAGATATCCACGGTCGCAAGATATCATTTCCAAAGCACCGGCCGCATGCATACTTCTCACTTCCCCGAGGTGAAAGCGAAGAGGCCGCCGGCGCTCTCGGTCGCGGCGAAGAGGGTGCCGGTTGCGGGATCGCCGCTCAGAGCCCTTCGCGCTGCGGCTCGCGCAGACCCGTCAGGCGGCGGGCGAGATCCAGCTCCCAGGGGTTGCCGTAGCGGCCGGTCCGGTAGCGCCAGGCGGCCAGCAGGCGGAGCATCCGCTTGGCCCAGGCCGGCGTGGACCAGTCCTGGGCGGTCGGGAAGCGGCAGGCCAGGACCGTGGCGAAGTCGTGCACCCGCGCCTTGAGGCGGGCATGGAGCCAGGGCGCATCCTGGTGGCAGACGTAGGCGATCCACCGCGGCTCGGTCCACTCCTCGGGGGTGGTCGGGAGCCCGGGACCTTCGGGACCGTAGCTGTCGAGGACGGGCAGACGCAGGCCGTCGGCGGCGACGGCCCGCGCGTCGCGCTGCGGCGTCGGGCTGTAGAGGTAGAGGATGACCTCGCAGTCGGGATTGACGGCCTTGATCTGCTTGACGAAGCCGAGGGTCTTCTCGACCTCCCCCTCCGGGTCCTCGGGGCCGCCGAGCACGAAGGAGAACTCCGGGATGACGCCGTGCTCGCGCGTCTTTCGGGCTACCTCGAAAGTGTGCTCGACGCGGCTTCCCTTCTTCATGCGGCGCAGGACTTCGTCGCTTGCCGCCTCGGCGCCGATGTAGCTCATGCGATAGCGGCTCGCCTCGAGCAGCTTCCAGCCGGCCGGCGAGAACCTGGCCAGGGTGTCGGCGCGGGCGTACGACCACCAGGGGAGTTGCAGGCGGGCGAGCACCTCGAGAGTCGGGAGGCTGGCTTCCTCGGTATCGAAGAAGTTGTGGTCGTAGAACTGGATGGCGTCCGCCCCGTGACCGTCGCGCAGGCGGCGGAGGGCCTGCTCCAGGCGCGCCGCCCCCTGCAGCCGGGTGGCGCCGTTCCACATCGACACCACGCCGCAGAAGGTGCAGTGGTAGCGGCAGCCGACTGCCGCCTGGTGCACGGCGGTGCGGCGGCCGAGGAAGCTTGGGCGCAGGTAGCGAGCGACGTCCCCGGCGCGCTCGTAAGGCAGCGGCGGATCGTCGTCGGGAGGGTGCGGATGCCGCTCGGCGTTGTGGACGGCCCTTCCCCCCTGCTTGTAGGTCAGGCCGGCGACGCCGGCGAGCGCCGTGGGATCGGCGGCCGAGTCGCCCATGCCGCCGGGCGCGCCGGCGTCGGGCAGCCGGGAAAGGAGCTGCAGGAGGGTCTCCTCCCCCTGGCCGCGCACCACGTAGTCGACGTAAGGGGCATTGATCGCGGCCGCGGGGTAGAGGGTGGGGAAGTAACCTCCCCAGACGATCGGCACCCGCGGGTGGGCGAGGCGGACGGCGGCGGAAACCTCGATCGCCGTCGCCACCTGGGGGCCGGGCATCACGGTCACGGCGAGCAGGTCGCAAGGCTGCTCCGCCAGCGCCGCGAGGACGGTCTCGACGGCTTCGGGGTCGAGGTTGCCGTCGACGATCCGGTAGTCGCGCCGCCCCTCGAGCACGGCCCCCAGCGAGAGCAGCGAGAGCGGCAGCCGCACGCTCCGCGGCGAGCACATCCGCGGGTTGACGAGCACCACCTGTCCAGGGCTCATCGGACCCTCCGGCTGGCGCGGTAGACGGTCATGATCTCGCTGCCGAAGTGGCAGCGGGCGGCGACCTCGAGGGCAAATCCCTGGGCAGCCAGGGCGCCCATCATGCTCGCCATGCCCTCGGCATCGCCGTCGGTCGAGACCAGGACGAGGGCCGAGCCGCCCGGCGCGAGGACCTCCGGCAGGCCGGCGGCGAAGCGCTCCATCACGTCGGTGGCGCGCCAGGCGAGGTCGAAGTTGCTCGCGGGCCGGCCGCGGAAGAACGGCGGATTCCACAGGACGAGGTCGAAGCGCTCCCCGGACACCGGCCCGAACAGGTCGCCATGACGGATCTCGATCCGCTCCTCGAGGCCGTTCAAGAGGACGTTGGCGCGGGCGCAGCGCACGGCGTCAGGGTTGAGATCGACGCCGACGACCTGGAATCCGCGGCGAGCGGCGAACACCGCTCCCACCCCGGAACCGGTCCCCATGTCGAGAGCGCGCGCCTGCTGGGGAGCGGCGAGCGACGAGCGACCCCTGCTTGCCGGCGCCGCGGCCGGCGAAGTGGCCACGGTGCGGGCAAGGAAGGCGCCGCTCCTGAAGACCACGGGATTCAGCACCTCGGGCAGGACGACGAAGGCGAGGCCGTCGACGCGCTCGAGCACCGGCCGGCGGATGCGGCGCGCGAGGAAGGGCCGGCGCGCACGGAGCCAGGCGAGGCTGGCGAACCTGGCCAGCCTGCCCACCCTGACGGCGCCCACGGGCTCCGCGATCATCGACGCTCGGTCCAAGGCCCCTCCTGTCGAGCTTTCGCAGTCTATCTCGGGCACGGCCTGCGCCCATCGCGCCCTGGGGCCACGGTGGTGGCCCGTCAAATTGAGTCACCACCCGAGTTGAGTCACCACCCGAGCCGCTCCTCTTCGCTCCGGCCCACCGTGTCTTCTAGGTTCCGCGGAGGAATCGCTCCAACCGCTCGGCGCCGGCGCGGAGCTGCCGCCAGTAGCTGCGCCGCCATGCCACCTCCTGCGGCGGGTTGTCGCGGCTGGCGCGCACCAGGGGGCGCGGGGCCAGGGCGAAGCCGTAGCGCGGGCCGCCGGCGAAGAACCGGTCGTGGATGCCTTTGAGCGCCAGGTTGCCGGCGCAGCCGCGAAAGTAGTAGCGGTCCCTGCCGGCCAGGCGGACGAGGTTCGCGGCCCCCACGTGCTCGGCGCCGCGGCGGCAGAGGGTGATGCCATGCAGGCGGACGAGGTCCCCGTCCTCGTCGCGGTGCAGGAGATCCACCTGCCAGCCGGCGCCGGCGACCGCCTGGGTTGCGAGGTCGCCGGTGTCGTACCACTCCCAGCGGTCATAGGGCACGGCCGGGTCCGGCCGCGCGGCCCCGGGGAAGAAGCCGAGAGGCAGCGCGCGGGCGAACACCTCGCGGTAGACCGCCACCTTCATGACCAGGGCGAACGTGCCGTGGCTCGGCCGCCGGGCTCGCGACACGCACGAGACCGCCGCGACCTCGGGGACGGCGAGCCGCTCCTTCACCCAGCTCCAGAGCCGCCGCGAGATCCAGAAGACGTCGCTGTCGACGATGGCGAGATAGGGGGTTTCGACCCTGGCGACGGCGTCGTTGTAGGCTTCGTGGAAATCGCGGCGGACGGGGGAGCGGTGGAGGATGGCGGCACCCGGGAGCAGGTCCGCGTCGAGGTCGCAACGCGCGGAGTCCTGGAAGATCTCGAGCCGCGCCTCCGCCGCGGGGAAGACGCGCGTGACACAGGCATGCCAGAGCCGTGCGACGTCCGGATAGACCGTCGAGGTGAAGACGGTCACCAGGGGCCGCCGCCCGCCACCCGCGCTCACGCCGCGGTCCCCTCCCAGCTCTCGGGGATCACCCCGGGGACCGTCAGCGCGACGCCCTCGCGCGCGGCGAGCAGCGCGATCGCGCGGTCGGAGCGCCGGAAGTAGTCGCGCAAGACGGCCCGCCGGTCCGCGTCCCCGATCTGGGCAAGCGCGCGGGCGAGCCCCGCCGCGGGCAGGCTGCCGGCGAGGGCCGCCCCGGAAACCGCGGCGAAGGGCGCGCCGAAGACCGCCTCGTAGAGCGTTCCCAGCAGCAGGTTGTCGTAGGCGCCCATGGCGAAGTAACGCCTTTCCCCCACCAGCGCCTCGAAACGGCGTTCCCCGACCTGCGCGGCAAAGACCTCGCGTGCGGCGCGCAAGACGGTCGTGCCATGAAAATCGGCCAGGTGCGCCGCCGGATCGGGAGCTTCGACGACCTCGCGGCCGGCGGCGCGCAGGGCCAGGGCGGCGCGCTCCCCGGGGTTGCGGTTGAGCGAGCGCGGCCAGTGCTCGAGGCCCTCGTAGGCGGCGGCGAACACCGGCGCGGGCAGGGCGCGGTAGGCGGCGGCCCGGCACCACAGCGCATAGACGCCGGGGAGCGCGGCGCGCCGCAGGAAGGAGACGGCGGCCACCTCGGGGCGGTCGAACGCGGGGAGGTAGGACACGGGCCAGCCGCCGTCGACGACGAAGACGTCGGCGTCCAGCAGGAACAGGAAGTCGCCGCTCGCGGCCAGCGCCGCATCGTAGAACTCGACGAAGTCGCGGGCCCCGGGGCCGGGCGCCGCCAGGACCGCCCCCGGAAAATCAGCCGGCGCGAACTCCGCGACGTGCGCGTCGCGGAAGATCCGCACCGTCACCGCGAACCCCGCGGCCGCCAGCGCCGGGATCAGGTCGCGGCGGACGGCGCGGTACCACAGGCGTGCCAGGTCCGGGTAGCGGTGCGGAGAGGCGATGAGGAGGGAGGCCACTCAGACCCCCCGGAGGCGCGGCGGCTCACGCATACTCGGGACGGTCGGTGCGCGGCCGGTAGCGCCCTTCGCGGTCGAAGCCGCTCTCCCAGGTGCCGCCGAGCCAGCGCCCCGCCCAGAAGATGCCCCCCCAGAAGGTGCCGCCGCGGAAGTCGCCGCTGCGGAAGAAGCCGCCGAGCATCACGCCGGACTCGAAAACGCCGCCGTCCCACTCGCATTCGAGAAGGACCGCGCCGCGGTTGACCGTCGCCGGCCCGAAGCGCTCCCGGTGAAAGAACTCGCCCGCTTCGAGGACCCGGGCTTCTGATGTCATGGTGAAGACTGGCTCCCGTCGATCCGGCTTGGCAAGGTATCACAGGGTCGGGGGCTCCGGGCTCACGGCATCCCCTGCCTCCCCTGGCTGGTGTCCCGCCCGCCATACCCGGCTCCTGCCGTCCCCGCGGCCGCCAGCAGGCCCTCGATCAGGGCCAGCGCACCGTCGAGATCGCCGCCGAGCTCGAGTTGCCAGGCGTTGCCGGCCAGCAGCCGGCGGACGCGCCCGTGATAGTCCGGGACGTCCTCCTCGGTGCCGGCGCTGCCGGGGGCCCAGAGCGCCAGGGCCTCGGCCAGGGCCAGGGAGGTGAGCCGGCTCGCCGCGGCCCGCGGCCGGCGCCGGACCAGCACCACGGGGCCGGGAAGGGCGCGCGGCACCGCGCTCCCGGGCCGGATCGACTCGGTCTCGACGGCCAGCTTGAGAGTGCCGCCGCGCCGCAGCGCGGGCTCTCTGCCGGCCAGCTCCGGAAAGAGCTCGCGGCTTTCCGGCCGCGGGTGCAGCCACCAGGGGAGGCCCCACCAGGCCTGGTGCGCCGCGTCGATCCAGACCACGTCCTCGGCCAGCACCTGCAGCCGGCCGCGGGCGGCCGCGGCGTAGGCGAGGGTGGTCTTGCCGGCGCCGCCGGCGGCGCGCAGCAGGGCGGCGCGGCCGCCGCGGACGAGCGCCGCGCCGTGGACCCCCAGGAAGCCGCGGGCCGGCAGCATGAGCTGCAGGGCAAGCTCGAGGAAATCCAGGCGCAGCCGCACCGGATCGGCCAGCAGGCCCGCGGTGAAACGCCCCCAGGCCCTGCCCCGGGCACGGTCGGCGATCAGGGCCGAGCCCTGCCAGCGCCACAGCATGCGGCCGCCGCGGACGGCGAGAGCGGGCGGCCCGCCTTCGCCGTCCGCGCCTCCGTGGCCGCGACCGCGGCCGCGATCACCGCCGAGAACCAGGAAGAGGAAGTCCAGGTCTGGCGCGGCAAGGGGCCCGGGGGGCGCCGGACCGAAGCCGCCAAACGCCGCTTCCGCCGCGGCCAGGACCGCCCGGCGATCGCCGCGCACGCGCAGCGACAACCCCATGGGACGGAACCAGGACTCCTCCACGGCGCAAGTATATGGACCGGTTCGGGCCGAGCGGGCGGCGCCGGCACCGCCGGCAGGTTCCAGCAGGTTCCAGCGGGTGACCACGAGCGCACGCGCTCGGAGCCGCCCGCCGTGGGGCGTCCCGCACTACGCGGCAGAGAGGAGGCGGCGCAGGACGCCGGGGTCCACCGGCTTGGTCAGATGGATGTCGAAACCCGCTTCGCGCGAGCGGCGGCGGTCCTCGTCGCCGCCGTAGCCGGTGAGCGCGATCAGGCGCGCCGGGGCGGTCGCCGGGTCGCGGCGCAGGGCGTTCGCCACCTCGTAGCCGTTCATGCCGGGCAATCCCAGGTCGCAAAGCACGACGTCGGGATGGAACCGGCGCGCCGCCGCGACGCCGTCGCCACCCGAGCCGGCGAGCTCGACCTCGAAGCCCGACAGCTCGAGCAGGTCGCGCAGGGTCTCGGCGGTGTCGATGTTGTCTTCGACGACCAGCACCCGCCGCGCCGCCACCGCCTCTCCCGCGGCGTGACCCGCCCCCGGCGCCGGTTCGTCCAGCTCGGCCGTGACGTCCAGCGGCAGCAGCAGCTTGAGCTCCGCTCCCTTGCCGGTCTCGCCTTCGCTGCGGGCCTGCACCTCGCCGCCGTGACGCTCGATCACACCCTTGACCACGGCCAGACCCAGGCCGAGACCGCCCTTGGCGCGGTCGAGGGTGTGGTCGGCCTGGGTGAAGACCTCGAAAACGTGCGGCAGCAGCTCGGGGCTGATGCCGACGCCGCTGTCGCGCACGCTGATCTCGGCCCGGTCGCCGGAGGTGCGGCGCAACCGCACCCTGACCCGCCCACCCGGCAGGCTGAACTTCAGGGCGTTCTGCAGCAGGTGCGCCAACGACTGCCGGAGCCGCAGCCGGTCGCCCAGGACCGGCAGCGGGTCGGCCGCCAGCTGGACGTCCAGCACCAGCCCGGCGTCGTGCATCTCGTCGCGATAGGCGTCGACCACCTCCCGCACCAGGCGAGCGAGGTCCAGCGGCTCGCGGTACAGGGCGATCTCGCCGCGCGTGGCGCGGGACGCCTCGAGCAGGTCGTCAACCAGCGCCGCCTGGTGGAACACCTCGCGCTCGGCCGCGTCGAGCGCCCGACGCCAGCTGGCGTCGGTTTCGCGCTCGCCGCCGCGCAGGCGCAGCACCGACAGGGCGATGCTCACCGTGCTCAGCGGGTTGCGCAGCTCGTGCGCGAGCATCGCCAGCAGCTGCTCCCGCTCATGGTCGGCGCGGTCGAGGTCGAGCGTCCGCTCGGCCACCTGGCGCTCGAGCCGGCGCAGCTTGCGGTCGCGCCGCAGCTCGCGGCGCAGGAGGGCGACCATGCGTTGTGCTCGTTGCTCGGCCCCCGCATCGCCGCCGGCGGCGCGCTCCGGCTCGTAGAAGACGTTGGCGCCGATCTCGGCGCCGAGCATGGCCGCGGGATGCCTGGGCATCACCCGCTCCAGCAACACCGAGGAAGAGCGCTGGCGGGAGTAACGGCACAGCAACGTGACGCGGGCGACGGCCAGGGCGCCATCCAGCATCTCCTCGAGCTCGACGAGATCCGCCAGCTGCCCGGGCTCGGGCGCCGGCGGCATCTCCCAGCTGATGCGCACGCCGAGGAACCCGCCGGCGAGCGCCTGCCGCTCGGCATCACAGATCAGGTCGAGCCATGCGCGTGGGCCGCCGCCGCCAGGCAGCACGATCTCGCCGAGCGCACCACGGCGCGCGCCGGCCGCGAGCGTCCGTTCGATCCGCCGCCAGCTGCCGGCGGCCCCCTGGTAGAGGCAGCGCTCGCCGGCAGCCAGTCCGGCGGCAAAGAAGGCCGCCACCGCCGAGCGCGCCTCGGCGGCCCGCTCGTAGACGAGGCAGACGTGATTGGCGTGTTGCCGCTCGACGGAACCGCCGAGCCGATCGCCGGCGGCAGGCAGCAAGTCCGGCTGTAACCGCCGGCCGGACTGGCCGGAGTCGTGCTCGCCCAGGGTGGTGGCAGTGCCGCGGGGGTCAAGAGCTGGCGATTGGCGTTGCATCAGATCTGAGCGCCTTCCGGCTGACACCGCCGGCGGCCACTCTCCCCCTCCCCCCCTCGCGTCGCGGCCTCCCTCCGCGGCACTACCTGGTGACGGGTGCAAGAAGCATGCGCGTGCCGCCGTCAGGCGCCGCCGCTCTCGCCTGGCTCTGGGCGCGGGGCTCGGGATGCGGGCTCGCCGGGGGCCGCCGGCGCGCCGGATGCGGCTGCCTTCGGCACCCGCCCGTGCATGTAGCGGAGCAGCTTGTGGAAGCCGCCGAGCATCTCGCTCATGGCCTGCTCCTCCTGCGGCGGCAGCGGTTCGTCGACACCCAGGATCTCGTAGATGCCCGGGCTGGCGGCGGCACCCTCCCCGGCCTTGGCGGTGGCGGCACCGCGCCAGTAGTCGCCGGCCGCGCCGGCGTTGCGCATCCGCTCCGGACGGCCGTTCACGATCTGCAGGGCGTTGTGCAGGTCGTTCAAATCGCAGACCAGGGCGTCCAGGATCTTCTCGAGGGTGTCGAGTGAAGGGTTCTGCTTGCCGGTCTCGTAGGCGGAGAGCATCGCTTTGGTGATGCCGGCTCCCGCCGCCACCTGGTATTGCCGCTTGAGCTGCCGCTCGCGCAGCCAACGCAGCGCTCTGCCAAGGCCGTCGAAGATGGGCATGCGCGGGAATGTATCCTCAACCTCTCTTTCAGGCAAGCGCAAAACATTGCATATCAATAACTTAGATCGGTATCTAGGTTCTCGCCAGGCAACCCTTTATTACTTGACAGCGAGATTGAGTCTGGCTAGAGTTGTTGGCGGCGACAACAAGTAATCGAAAGGCGCCCCGATTCGGCGCCGGGAGAGCTTGCGGCGCCGGCAATCTCGTCTCCAGGAGGTCGTGCGGCGATGACGCACCGGTCAGACGTTGGCGAGCACCCGGATCCGGGCCTGCTCGAACGGTTCATGCGCAACGAGGCGGAGCCGGCCGAACGGCGCCGGGTCGTACGCCACCTGATCGCCGGCTGCTCACGCTGCATCGCGGTGACCGGCACGCTGTGGGCCCTGGCAGACCCGCCGGCCGAGGCGCCCGAGCTTTCCGCGGCGAACCCCGACGACGACCTGGACAATCGGGCCCACCAGGACCATCAGGACAAACCGGAGCCCCGCGCGCGCCGGCCCCGCGGTCAGCCCCGGCAATCCCTGCGGCCGCTGCGATTCTTGCAAACTCGGGTGGGTTCGCCGACCGGTGGCGGCCGCGACCTGCGAGAGCGGCTCGCCGACGCCGGGCGGCGCATCGCGCTGGAGCGGGAGCAGGCCCCCGGGCTGGCCGCCGAGCTGCTCGCGAGCCCGCCCGCGGCCCGCGAGGAGCTGCTGGCGCGGCCTGCCAGCCTCACGCCCGCGGTCTGCGAGCTGCTGCTCGGCCGCAGCCGCGACGCGGCCGTCGTCGAGCCAGTCCTGGCCCTGGACGTCGCGGAGCTGGCGCTGGCGATCGCCGAGCGGCTGGACCCCTGGCTCTGCGGCTCGATCATCGTGCAGGGGCTGCGGGCGCGGGCCTGGGCGCACCTGGCGCAGGCGCGCCGCCTCGGCGACGACCTCGACGGCGCCGAATGGGCCCTGGCGGTCGCCGAGGCCCTGGCTTGCGAGATGGCCGGCGTGCCGCGGGTCGACGCCGCCCCGGGCGCGCCAACCACCTCTGAAGCGCTTGCGACTCCCGCGACTCCCGCCGCTCCCACGGCTCAGACAGCGCCGGGCGGCGCGGATCTCCTCGGCATCGAGACCTCGGCCGGGACGTTGCCGTTGCTGCCGGCGGAGTGGGCCGAGCTGCTGGTCTTCAAGGCAGGCTTGTTCGCCGACCGTGGCGATCTCGCGGGAGCGGACCGGCTCCTCGGCCGCGCCGCCGCGCTCTTTCGCGCCGGCGCCGAGCCGGGGCGGACCGGCCGCACCCTGGTGCAGCAAGGGCTGCTCAGGGCCGACATGGGAGACCGCGAGGGCGGCGCCGAGCTCCTCCGTGCCGGCGTCGGCCTGCTGGATCCCGTGGCGGAACCGGGCCTGGTTGCCGCCAACCTCCACCGCCTCGCCGCCCTGCTGCGCGGTATCGCCATGAGCGCGGCGCAGACCTCGCAGGCGCCGCCGGCAGCTCCTCATCCCCTCCAGGCTCTGCGGACGCTCGCCGAAGCGCTGCGCCTCGTGCGGCGGGCCCGCACCCTCTACCGGGCGCTCGGCGATCCCGCCGCCGAAGCCCACCTGACGCGGCTGCAAGGGCAGATCGAAACGGCGCTGGGAAAGCTCGACGACGCCGAAGCCACCCTGCTCGCCGCCATCGCCGCCCTGGCGCAGCATGGGTTCGGGAGAGAGGCGACGCTGGCACAGATCGAGCTCGCCCTGGTGCTCGTCCAGCAAGGACGTGCGGCCGAAATCCGCCGGCTCGGGCTCGATCGGTGGCCGCTGCTCCAGGCGCGGGACAAGAGCTGGGAGTGGGTGGCGGCGGTGCTGGTGTTCCAGGTCCTGGCCGCGGGCGAGCCGGCCCATCCGGGCGCCGCCAAGCTGCTGGGCGAGCTGGCTCGGTACCTGGCATCCCACCCGCCGCACCTGCCGCGGCCTCACGATCCCCACGATCCCCGGTACCGCCGGCTGGAGCGCGTCGCCTGAGGACGCAGTCCTCGATCAACGATTGTCGAAGAGGAGGGGGCGGCACCGGCTACCGGCACACGTGGCACATCGCCGCGGGCGCGGCTGAAGATAAACTGCGGCAGGTGAACACCGCCGTCGCGCCGTCCCCCCTGCTTTCGCCCGCCAGCGCCCAGGCCCTCGAGCTGCCGAGCCTCCTCGCCGTGATCTCGCGGCTGGCTGCCACCGATCTCGGCCGGGAGGGCATCCTGGGGCTGCAACCGTTCTCCGACGAGGCGGCGCTCGGCGCCCATCGCCGGCGTTACGAGGAGGCGGCGCGGCTCGGCGGCGAGCAGCCGCTGGTTCCGGACAGCGAGGCGCCGGTCGGCGATCTGCTGCGGCGGCTGGCCTCGGGACTGCCGCCGATCGAGGGCGCCGACCTGGTGCGCCTGGCCGAGCTGGCCAGGGCCAGCCGCGCCGCGGCGCAGCGCGTGCGGAGCGCCGACCCGCCTTGCCCCGGCCTGGCCGAGTGGACCGCCGAGCTGCCCGAGATCGAGCCGCTGCTGCGACGCATCGAGCGCACGCTCGACCGGCGGGGCGAGGTGCGCGAGGACGCCAGCCCGCGCCTGGCCGCGTTGCGGCGCCAGCTCCGGAGCGTCCGCGATCAGCTCTATCGCGATCTGGGCGACTACGTCGCTTCCCACCGCGACGAGCTGTCCGAGGACACCATCCCGATGCGCGGCGGCCGCCTGGTGGTGGTGCAGGCGGCCGGGGCCAGGGGCCGCGGCGGCGGCCTGGTGCACGGCCGCTCGGCGACCGGCAAGAGCTTCTATTTCGAGCCCCTGCAGGTGGTCGAGACCAACAACACCCTGCAGCAGACCGGCGAGGACGAAGAGGCGGAACGCCGGCGCATTCTCGCCGAGCTGCTGGCCGAGGCGCGCGCCGCGCTGCCGGCGCTCGAGGCGCACGGACGCTTCCTCGGCGCGCTCGACCGGCTGCAGGCGGCGGTGCGTTTCGCCGCGCGCTGTGGCGGGCGGCTGGCCGAGGTCGCGCCGCGCCACCGGCTGTCGCTGGCCGGCGCCCGCCATCCCCTGCTCGATCCCCGCCTGGCCGAGTTGCGTGCCGAGGCCCTGGGGCAGCCTGGCCACCTCGGCGCGATCGTGCCGCTCGACGTCGAGCTCGCACCCGGCCGCCGCATCCTGGTGATCACCGGCCCCAACGCCGGCGGCAAGACGGTGGCGCTCAAGACCATCGGCCTGCTCGCGGTGGCCGCCCAGTGCGGGCTGCCGATCCCCGCCGGCGCCGGCAGCCGCGTGCCCTGGCTGGGCAGCCTGGTGGCCACGGTCGGGGACGATCAGGACATGCTCGCCGACCGCTCCACGTTCAGCGGCCGCCTGCTGCGGCTGCGCGAGGCCTGGGAGGCGGCGGGCCCCGACAGCCTGGTGCTGCTCGACGAGCTGGGCTCGGGCACCGATCCGGCGGAGGGGGCGGCCCTGTCGATCGCGCTCCTCGAGGGTCTGCTCGAGCGCGGCAGCCTGGGGGTGATCACCACCCATCTGACCGAGCTGGCGGCGGCGGCGCTCGAGATGGACGGCGCCGCCTGCGCCGCCATGGAGTTCGAGACCCAAACCGGCCGGCCCACCTTCCGCCTGATGCCCGGACCGCCTGGCGGCAGCGAGGCGCTGGCCCTGGCCCGCCGGCTCGGCCTTCCCGCCGCCTGGCTGGACCGCGCCGAGGCCCGGCTCGGCAGCGAGCATCGCGACCTGCGCCGGCTGCTCGCCGAGGTCGACCGGCTGCGGCTGGAGCTGGCGGGCGAGCGGCTGCGGCTGGATACGGAGGTGGCCGACGCCGAGAAGCTGCGGCTGCGGCTGGACGCCGAGCGGCGCGCTCTCGAGCAGGAACGCCGGGAGGTGGCGCGCCGCACGCGCTCGGAGCTCGAGGCCTTCCGGCGCGAGACCGGCGAGCGGCTGCGGCAGGAGGTCGTCCGCCTTGAGGAGAGCTTCGCCGCCGGCCGCCGGCGCGGCCTGGCGGCGGCGGCGGTGGACCGCCTGTTCGCGCAGGCTCCCGACCTTGGCGGCGAGCCGGAGCCGGAGCCCGCGGGGCCGCTCGTCGTGGGCCAGCCGGTCCGCCATCGCGGCCTCGGCTGGCACGGCGTGCTGCGCCAGCTCGACGACGGGCGGGCGGAGGTGCTGGTCCACGGCAAGCGGGTGCGCAGCCGCGCCGACGAGCTGGTGCCGGCAGGAGGCGCGGCCGCCGGGGCCACCCGGGCGGCGGCGGTGGCACACCCGCGGGAGTCGGGAGCCACCGGGGCCGCCGCCGGGCGGGCCGATCTGGCGAGCGCCGCCGCGGCTGCCCGCGCCCGCCCGCGCGGCTCCGGACCGGCAGCGGCGCCGGCACCCGGGCGCGACCTCGAGGAGGCCACGGCGGTGCCCTCCGAGATCAATCTCATCGGGGTGCGGGTCGAGCCGGCACTCGAGCGGCTCGACAGTTACCTCGACAGCGCTCTGCTGGCGTCGCGGCGCCAGGTGCGGGTGATCCACGGCCACGGCACCGGGCGCCTGCGCCAGGCGGTGCGCCAGCACTTGCGGAGCCATGCGGCGGTCGCGGACGTGCGCACCGGCGCCCCGGACGAGGGCGGCAACGGCGCGACCGTGGTCACCTTGCGCGACGCCGGATAGATGGCCGCCGTGGCTACCATCCGCGGCCCGGCCGTTCAGGACCCTCGCGCATGCCCCTGAGCAACGTCAGCCTCACCCCGCAGCTGGTCCAGGCGGTGCGCGATGCGGTGGACATCGTGGCCATCGCGTCGGAGCACACCCGCCTGCGCAAGGCCGGCCGGCGCTACCAGGGGCTCTGCCCGCTGCACAAGGAAAAGACGCCGTCGTTCAGCGTCGATCCGGTGCAGGGCCTGTTCTACTGCTTCGGCTGCGGCGCGGGCGGCGACGCCATCAAGCTGCACATGCTGACCACCAGCGACGATTTCCCGGCGGCCATCGAGGCGCTGGCCCAGCGCTACGGCATCCCGCTGCCGTCGCGCGCCGTCCGCGCCGGCGGCCCGCCGGAGCGGGACCTCGAGGGCGCGCTGCAGGCGGCGGCGCGCTTCTTCGCCGAGCAGCTGCGCAAATCCGCCGCGGCGCAGCGCTATCTCGCCGGCCGCCGCGTGCCGACCGAGCTCGTCGAGCGCTTCGGCCTCGGCTACGCACCCGACAGCTGGCAGGCGCTGACCGACGCGCTCAGGTCGCGGGTGGCCCTGGCCGACCTCGAGGCGGCGGGCCTCGTCGGCCGCTCGGAGCGGGATCGGGAAAGGCTCTACGACCGGTTCCGCAACCGGCTCATGTTTCCCATCCACAACCCCTCCGGACGGCTGGTCGGCTTCGGCGGACGCACCCTGGGCGACGACAAGGCCAAGTACATCAACACCGTCGAGACCGAGCGCTTCCACAAGGGGCATCTCCTCTACGGGCTGTACCAGGCCCGGCAGGAGATCCGCGAGGAGCGCCGCGCGGTGCTGGTGGAAGGCTACTTCGACGTCATCGCCACCGTCGCCAGCGGGCGGGCGGGGGCGGTGGCGGGCATGGGCACCGCCCTCACCCAGGAGCAGGCCAGGCTGCTGGCGCGCTACGCCGACGAGGTCGTCGTCGCCTATGACGGCGACCGCGCCGGCGAGACCGCGTTCGAGCGCGCCCTGCCCATCCTGCTGGCCGAAGGCATGGGGGTGCTGCGGGCGCGCTTCGGCGAGGGCCACGACCCCGATTCGTTGCGCCTCGCGAGCGGCGAGGCGGCGGTGGCGGCGGCGATCGATGCCGCCGAGGACGGAGTCGTGCTGCAGCTCCGCCGCGCCATCCCCACGCCCACCGCCAGCGCCAGGCTCAAGGCGACCCAGGCCGCCGCCGTCGTCGCCTTGCTCGAACCGATCCGCGACCCGCTGATGCGCCACGAGTACGCTCGCCGGGCGGCCGAGATGCTGGGCGTGTCGGAGAAGGAATTCTCGAGCCGTCTCAAGGAGTTGAAGGGCTGGCGCGGCGTCGCCGAGCAAGCCGGTCCGGCGGCCGGCGGCACCGGCGCTGCCGCCGCTGCCCGTCCCCGCCTGGTGAGGAGCCTGGAAGAGCAAGTGCTTGCGAATTTACTGCAGGGTGCCACCGACGAGGCCGCCGCCCAACCTGGCGGCCGCTTCCCGGCGCTGCCGCCGCCCGCGGAGCTGCCGCCGGCCGAGGTCTTCCTGGATGCCGAATGCAGGAATATTTATCGCAGCTTCTGCACTCTATATGCCGAGGGGGGCGGACAGGCTGTGGATGCCCGCGCGGTGCTCGCAAGGGTCGCCTCGCAACAGGCAACGGTTGACCGGATGGCGCAGATTCTGCTAGAAGAGCCGTTTGACCCGGGCAAATCCGGGCTATCCGAGTCCCTCGACAAGCTTGTCCGCCGCTGGCGCCAGCAGCGCCTCCGGGAGCTGCTCAGCGAAATCGCCGAAGCGCAACGCCAGGGAGACCAGGCGCGCCTCGCCAGGCTCCTCGACGAGAAGACCAGCATGAGCCAGAGCTTGCATCGGGGCCCCCGCTCCGGAGAAGGTCCCGGGCCGGCATGACGCAGGGACGCATCGCCATGCCGGCCGCCGGACACCCGGCGCGCCGTCGGTCGCTTGCACGATGGTTTGAAGTTGTCCCCATGCAGCCGCCGTATACAGTGGATGAGAGGAGATCCCATTGACCATTTCGAGCCTCACACCCGTCGAAGACAAGTACACCACGGTCAAGCAGCTGATCGAGCTGGGCAAAGAGAAGGGCTATCTCCTCTACGACGAGATCTACGAGAGCCTTCCCGAAGAGGTGGTGAGCCTCCCCGACGAGCTCGACGAGATCTACATCCGCTTTGCCGACCTCGGCATCGACGTCATCGACCGGCCTGAGCGTTACCAAAACCGCGACGATTTCGAGTCCGGCGCGAGCGAGTTCGACAAGAAAGAGGACGAAACCACCGAGTTCAGCCTCACCACCCACGAGAAGACCAACGACCCGGTGCGGATGTACCTGCGCGAGATGGGTACCGTGCCGCTTCTCGATCGCGAGGGCGAGGTCGAGATCGCCCAGCGCATCGAGCAGGGCGAGTGGATGATCTACGAGGCGCTGTGCGAGAACCCCGTGGTGCTGCGCGAGCTGCTGCGCTTGAACGAGATGGCGGCCCGCGACAAGCGCATCCTGCGCGAGCTGGTGTCGGCCGATCCGGACGAGCCGCTCGATCCCAAGGCTTCCGACCGCATCCGCGGCAACCTCAAGATCTTCGAGCAGATCGCGGTCAACGACCACGACATCCAGGAGCTGCGCAAGCGTCAGAAGCGCTGCAAGCCGGAAGGCGAGAAGTATCTCGAGATCGAGCGCGAGATCGACCGCCTGGTGGCGAAGATCGCCAAGGACATCCGCACCATCGACTTCAGCGTCCAGACGCGCAACCGGCTGGTCGACTTCCTCAAGGACATCGACAAGCAGTTCTCGCGTTTCGAGCAGGACATCAAGCGCGCGCAGACGGCGCTCAAGCGCGAGACCAACGAGGACCTCAAGGCGCTGCACCGGCGGCGCATCGAGAAGTACCGCGTCAACCTGCGCGAGCTCGAGGAGCGCTACGGCACCACCCATGCCGAGATCGCCTCGACCATCGAGAAGATCCGCCAGGGCGAGGCGACCTGCGAGCGCGCCAAGGAGGAGCTGATCGTCGCCAACCTGCGGCTGGTGGTGTCGATCGCCAAGAAGTACACCAACCGCGGGCTGCAGTTCCTGGACCTCATCCAGGAAGGCAACATCGGCCTGATGAAGGCGGTCGAGAAGTTCGAGTACCGCCGCGGCTACAAGTTCTCGACCTATGCCACCTGGTGGATCCGGCAGGCGATCACGCGCGCCATCGCCGACCAGGCGCGGACCATCCGCATCCCGGTGCACATGATCGAGACGATCAACAAGCTGACCCGCACCAGCCGCTCGCTGGTGCAGGAGCTGGGCCGCGAGCCGACCGCCGAGGAGATCGGCGAGCGCATGGATCTGCCCGCCTCCAAGGTGCGCAAGATCATGAAGATCGCACAGGAGCCGATCTCGCTCGAGACGCCGATCGGCGAGGAGGAAGACTCCCACCTCGGCGACTTCATCGAGGACAAGAACGCGATCTCGCCGATCGAGTCGGTGATCTTCGCCAACCTGAAGGACCAGACGCGCAAGGTGCTCAAGACGCTGACGCCGCGCGAGGAGCTGGTGCTGAAGATGCGTTTCGGCGTCGGCGACGGGTCGGAGCACACGCTCGAGGAGGTCGGCCGCTCGTTCAACGTCACCCGCGAGCGCATCCGGCAGATCGAGTCCAAGGCGCTGCGCAAGCTCCGGCACCCCAGCCGCGCCACCAAGCTCAAGCCGTTCCTGGACAATACGGCTTAGGAGGGCGCCCCATCCCCTTCGCTGCGCCCCAGGGTTTCATTTAACGGCCAGGCGCGGCGGCCCGGCACGGAATTGACAACCGGCGCCGGGCCGCCCTAAGATCCGCTGTCCCGGGCCCTGCGGCCTCTGTTCCTCGGTAGCTCAGTGGTAGAGCGATCGGCTGTTAACCGATTGGTCGGGGGTTCAAATCCCTCCCGAGGAGCCATCCCTCCTCTCCTGCCTCGACCAACCCCGCCTGAAGCTACACGGTACCTCGCCAGGAAGCGCCGATCGATCCCATCGCCTCAGGCGTCGGCGAGGATCCGCCGCAGCAGGGCCAGCAGGAAGATGGCGGCGGCCACCACGGCGGCCGGGATCACCCAGCGGCTCCACCAGGGCGGCGCTCCTTCCCCGGGCGCCTCGCCGGTGAGGTCGAGCTCGGCAAGCTGCGACGGGCGGGCCGGCAGCGCCTCGGCCAGCGCCGCCAGGTCGTAGACCGGCGCCTTCAGGTTGGGGGCCCCCGCCAGCAGCTGCACCTTGCCCCTGCCTGGTCCCTGGCCTGGTCCCTGGCCCGGCCAGGCGAAGAGCAGCACGTCGCCCCGGCGCCAGGCGGCGACGGCGACCGCAGGCAGCGGCGAGTTGTCGCCGTCCGCGAACCGCAGCGTGAGATGGTGCGGAGCCCTTCCGGCCAGGGGCAGGGCGAGCCCGCAGGGCAGGGGCGGCTCGGGGAGGCATTCCCAGTTGGCGCGCGCCACCAGCCGCTCCTCGCGCGCCGCCAGTCCGGGAGGGCCCGTATCGGGATAGCGCACGCCGACCGGGCGGCGCAGCGGCGACGGCGGGGCGGTCAGGCGGAGCTGGGTGACCGGCAGCCCGTCCGCCGGCAGGTAGACCTCGATACGGCTGTAGTGCCGGCCCTTCTCCGCTTCCGGCCGCAGGTCGCCGCGCTCGAGCACCGGCACCGGATCGGGCGGCGTCCAAAGCACGTAGGGGACCTGCCGGTTGCCGGCCACCAGGCGCAGGTCGCCGAGGTCGGGCCGCGCCTGGGCGTAGACCGCATCCGGCAGCGCCAGACGCACCAGGTCGCCGGCCGCCGCACCGCCCGCGATGACCGCCCAGGCGGCGCGGAAGCGCCCGCGCGGCACCGAGAGCGCCGCGCCGGGCGCTGCCGCGGCCGGCAGGGGCGCCGTGCGGGCTTCCTCCTCGGGGCCCGGCACGATCCACGCCGCCTCCACTCCCGCCGCCACCGACCTGGCGTCGGGTTGCGCGGCGCCGGGGCCGGGCGACGGAACGCCGCCATAGAAGAGGGTGTAGCGGCCGGACGCCTCGGCATGGAACAGCACGGTGTCGACCGCCAGGTCGAAGCTGTGGCCGAGCAGCCGCGGCGGCGGCTCCGCCGGCGCGCCGAACAGCTCCAGCCGCAGGTTGTCGCCGGCGAGCGGCTCGCCGGCGAGCGGGATCACGTGCCGGGCCGACCGCGCGCCGCGCCAGACGCCTTCGGCCAGCGGCTGCCAGGCACCCAGCCGCGGCTGATACAAGCCGTAGCCGACGTTGGCGCCGGCCGCGAGCTCGACGGTCAGCCGCCGCACCACCAGGCCGGCGGCGGGCAGCGGCAGGCGGCAGACCAGCGAGACCGCGGACGGACCGCCGCGGCAAGGGCTGCTGCGCGACGTGATGGTCAGCGAGCGTCCGGGAGCGGTGGGCTCGACCACCGCGCTGCGCAGCTCCGGAAAGCCGGCCTGGGCAGGCCAGGACAGCCGCAGGTAACGTGCCGGGGTGGCGGGATAGAGCAGCGAGGTGCGCGCCAACCCTTCTGCCTCGCCGAGGCGGAACAGGTCGCCGGCCACCAGCGGCTCCCAGCTCTTGCCGTCCTGGCTGGCGTCGAGGGCGACGTCGGGGACCGTCGCCAGGCGGGCGAAGTCGAGCAGCAGGCGTTCATGGACCAGCGGCTCGGGGCCGACGTCGAGACGCAGGGTCCAGCCGTGATCGTCCTTGGACACGTCCAGCACCTTGACCGGGCGGCGCTCGCTGTCCTCGACGAACGGCGCCGTCCAGCGCGGCACGTCCTCGCCGGTCGGCGAGGTGATCCGCAGGCTGCTGGCGAGGCCGATGTGCCGCAGCGCCGCGAGATCCAGGGGGATGCGCACCCAGCCGGGCGCCGGCACGTCCACCGGACGGGAGAAAGGGGCCCCCTGCAACGGCGCCGCGATGAGCGCCAGTGCCGCCAGCACCACCACCGGGGCATTCCGGGCGCTCATTGGATGCCGCTCGGGATGTCGCTCGCCGCGGGTCGGTCGGCGGCCCGAAAAGTAAAGACGAACCGCTGGTACAGGAAGCCCAGCAGCAGCAGGCTGGCTCCCAGCCCCAGGAACGAGAGGACACGGTACAGGTCGGAAAGCCGGGCGGTGTCGTACAGGAAGACCTTGGCGACCGCCAGCAGCATGACGGCAAGCGAGCCGTAGCGCAGGATCGGACCGCGGCGGGCGATGCCGGCCAGCAGCAGACCGACGCCGTACAGCACCCACGCGGCCGAGTAGGCGTAGCGCTCGGCGGCGCCCGCCGGGCCGCTGTCGAGGAAGGTGCCGTGGAACAGCTGGCGCACGCCGAGCGAGATCCAGGCGAAGCCGAGGACCAGCGCGGCGGCGCTCGCCAGCCGCGGCAGGCGGCGCCCGCCGTGACGCCTCACCTCGGCGCCGGCGCCGATGGCGAGCAGCGCCGGCAGGGCGAAGGAGACGGCCAGCACGTTGAGCAACGGCATACCACCCACCCGCTGGTGGGTCCAGGCCGGATTGTAGGCGAGACCCGGACCGGCAAGGGCGGCCGCAAGGCCGAGCAGGATCAGCAGGCGGCCGGCCAGCTCGAGCGAGCGCCTGCCCGGCCGGCGATTGCCGCGGAGCAACCCCCAGCCGAGGAGCAGCCAGGCGCCGGCGAGGACTCCGTATTGCGCCAGCTCCAAGGGGACGTAGGACTGGATGGCTTCCATGGTCGGAGTTGCCGGCGTGAACAGCTGGTGGATCTCGAGCGTCACCAGCGCCAGGGCGAGCGCTACCGACAGCCACTCCAGCTCGGCCGCGAGCTGCAACGGCGAGGCTGTGCGCCGACCGAGCGGTGCGCCCGGTTGCCGTTCGGCGCGTTGCGCGAGCGGACCGGCGCGGCGCGCCAGCCAGGCCGCGCAGGCCAGGGCCAGCAGCGGCACGCCGTAGACGTAGAGCAGCTCGAGCCACGCCGGCAGCTCGCCGCGCGCCCGCGTGCCGGCCCCCGAGAAGAGAGCCCCCAGGACCGCGGCCGGCGCCAGGAGGCGCGCCAGGACGACCAGTGCCGGCAGGCAGAAGCGTCCGGCCAGCCAGGCGAGCGCCGCCGCCTCGAGCGCCCAGGCGGCGGCGCAGGAATCGCGGCGCAGCGCCAGCGGGACGGAGATGCTCGCCAGGCTGGTCACGGCCACCGCCAGGGCGGCAAGCGCCGGCGTGAGGCCGGCATCGACGCGGCGCCGCCGCGCCACCGGCACGGCGCCAGCCAGGTAGAGGGCCGCCGCGGCCAGCGCCAGCCCGCCCCAGGCCTCGGGCCGCAGGCCGGCCACGATGCGCGCCGAGCTCCAGGCCACCACGAAGAAGCCCACGCCGGCGGCCGCCGAGAGCGCCGCCCACTGGCCCGGGCGGTGGGGCCCCGTGTCCGCTCCTGGTTCGCCGGGGGCGCCTGGGCCGCTCCGTTCAGCAGGCCGTAACGGCTGCCGCGGCCATCCCGCCGGCCGCCGCCAGGAAGGTTTGCCTGCCAGCGCCGCCGCCCAGCCGGCGAGCGCGAACAGACCGCCGCCGGCGAGCGCGATGACCAGGAAGCGCCCGGACTGATCAGCCGGCAGCTCGGCGCCCCAGGCCGCGAGCAGGCCCGCCGTGGCGGCGCCGGCCACCCAGGCCAGGGCCAGATAGTGCGGGTCGAGCCACGCGAGCGCGAGGACGCCGGCCGCGAGCAGCCAGAGAAAGCCCCACTCGGGAGACGAGTAGCCGCTGCGCGAGACCGTTGCCGCCAGCAGGACCATGGCGCCGGCGATGGGGACGATCGCCGCCAGGGGGACGACGGGGGCGATGGCGCCACCTGGAATGATCGCCGCCCCGCCCGGACCACCCGGCGACTCCAACAGACCTTCGGCGGCGACCGGAGGCAGCGTCGCGCCGGCCGCCAGGGCGATCAGGAAGAGGCTGAGCCACGGCGCGTCGCCGCCGTGGAACGGCCCCGCCAGCCAAACCACGACCCACAGCATTCCGGCGCCCAGGGCGGCGGCGGCGAGCCACCGCCAGCCACGCCGCCAGGCCACCGCCAGCAGCCCGGCGATGAGCAGGAGCAGATAGCCGAAGAGGTTGCGCGCGCTGGGCTGGCTGGTCTGGATCAGCGCCGGAGTCAGAAAGCCGCCGGTCAGGCCGAGCAGCGCCACCATGACCCCCTGCCGCAGCGCCAGGGCCACCGCCACGGCGGTGGTGAGGGCCATCAGCAGGAAGCCGGCGGCCGGCGGCACCAGGCGATACAGGTGGACCGCGGCCAGGAAGCACGCGAACAGATCGGCGATGCCGGCGGCGGAGAGCGCCTCCGAGATGCGGCTGGACGAGCGCCGCAAGCTCTCGCCCAGAGCCAGCAGGCCGACGCCGAAGGCCACTCCCAGGGCCACCCGTATGGGCGGCGAGATCCAGCCGCGCTCGAACGAGATCTTGACCAGGAAGGCGCCGGCCAGTGCCAGCGCCATGGCGCCGACCCACACCAGCAGCCGCGCCCCCACCAGCTCCTCGAAGGTGGTGCGCCGCGGGACCGGCGTGGCCGCCGAGGCAGCTGCAACCGCGGTCACGGCCGCCGCCGGCGGGCCGGCGCTCATTGGCGGGAAACCCACCGGCGATGCCGGTGCCGCCGCGGTGGCAGGCGTCGGCCTCAACGGCTCCATCCCGGAAGCGGGAGCTGCCGCCGCAGCAACCGGAGTGACCACGTACGGCCTGGCCTCAGGCGCCGTTTCGGCGGGGGGCGTCGCCTCGCGCGCTCCCGCTCCCGGCTCGCGCACCCCCGCCCCCGTCCGCTCCAGTTGCTCGCGCAGCCGGGCGAGCTCGGCGCCGAGCCTGGCCACCGCCGCGGCGTTGGCGCGCGAGCGCAGCAAGGCCGCGACTGCCAGGGCGGCGACCACCAGGAGGAGCAGGCCGATGACGGCGGCGGAGCAGCCCTCACCCATCATGGCCGCCCTCGAGGGGCCGCCTCACGCTGCCGTGTGCTGCCGGTGGTCGGCCACCAGCTTCTCGACGACCGAGGGGTCGGCGAGCGTGGTGATGTCACCCAGGTCCTCGTACTCCCCTGACGCGATCTTGCGCAGGATGCGGCGCATGATCTTGCCCGAGCGTGTCTTCGGCAGGCCGGTCACGATCTGGATGCGGTCGGGCGTCGCGATCGGACCGATGGCGTTGCGCACCTGCTCCTTGAGCGCCCCCACCAGCTCGTGCGGCTCCCAGCCCTCGAACGCCGGAGTCGTATGCACGTAGGCGAAGATGCCGGTCCCCTTGATGTCATGGGGGAAGCCCACCACCGCCGCCTCCGCCACCGCCGCGTGGGCCACCAGCGCGCTTTCGATCTCTGCGGTGCCGAGGCGATGACCGGCGACGTTGAGCACGTCGTCGACGCGGCCGGTGATCCAGTAGTAACCGTCCTCGTCGCGGCGGCAGCCGTCGCCGGTGAAGTAGAGCCCCGGGAAGCGCGAAAAGTAGGTCTCGCGGAAGCGTGCGTGATCGCCGTAGATGGTGCGCGCCTGCCCGGGCCAGGTGCCCTTGAGGCACAGCATGCCCGAGACGCCGTTGCCTTCCAGGACCTTCCCCGCCTCGTCGACGATCACCGGCTGCACGCCGAAGAAGGGGAGGGTCGCCGACCCCGGTTTGGCGGGCGTGGCGCCGGGCAGCGGGGTGATCAGGATGCCGCCGGATTCGGTCTGCCACCAGGTATCGACCACCGGACAGCGCCCATCGCCCACCACGTCGTGGTACCACATCCAAACCTCGGGGTTGATCGGCTCGCCCACGGAGCCGAGGATGCGCAGCGATTCGCGGCTATGGCGCTTCACCAATTCGTCGCCGGCGCGGGCGATGGCGCGGATCGCGGTCGGCGCGGTGTAGAACTTGGTCACCTTGAGATCGTCGACGACCTGCCAGTAGCGGCCGGCGTCAGGGTAGACGGGGATCGATTCGAACATCACCGTCGTGGCGCAGTTGGCCAGCGGCCCATAGATGACGTAGCTGTGGCCGGTCACCCAGCCGACGTCGGCGGCGCAGAAGTAGATGTCGTCGGGCTGAATGTCGAAGACCAGCTTGTGGGTGTAGGCGGCATAGACCATGTAACCGCCGGTGGTGTGCAGCACGCCCTTGGGACGGCCGGTCGAGCCCGAGGTGTAGAGGATGTAGAGCGGGTCCTCCGCGGCCATCCATTCCACCGGGCAGGTGGAGCGATGCTTCTCGGTCTCTTCCGCCAGCCACAGGTCGCGGCCCTCCCGCATCGGCACCTCGCGGTCGGTGCGCCGCACGACCAGGACCCGCTCGACGATGTCGAGGCCCTCCACCGCCTGGTCGACGGTCGCCTTGAGCGCGATGCGCTTGCCGCCGCGCAGCCCTTCGTTGGCGGTGACGACCATCTTGCAGCCGGCATCGAGGATGCGGCCCCGCAGCGACTCGGCGGAGAAACCGGCGAAGACCACCGAATGCACGGCGCCGATGCGGGCGCAGGCGAGCATGGTGTAAGCGAGATCGGGAATCATCGGCAGGTAGATGCACACCCGGTCTCCCTTGCGCACGCCGTGGGCGAGCAGCACGTTGGCGACGCGCGCCACGTGGTGCTTGAGCTCGCGGTAGCTGACGCTGCGGTACTCGCCCGGCTCGTCCCCCGCCCACAGGATCGCCGCCTTGTCGCCGTGGGTCGACAGGTGGCGGTCGACGCAGTTGTAGCAGGCGTTGAGGCGGCCGCCGGAGTACCAGGAGAAATCGACCTCCTCCATGTCGACGTCCACGATCGATGCCGGCGGATGAAACCAGTCGAGGATCGCCGCCTGCTCGCGCCAGAACTCGTCCGGACGCTCGATCGAGCGGCGGTACATCTCCCTGTACTGCTCCATGCTCTTGACGTGCGCCGTGGCGGCGATATCCGGTTTGACTGGGATCATGGACGGTTTGCCTCCCTGGCCCTCATTCTGCCACACGGCGCAGGGGGTTGACGCCGGCCGCCGGTTGCGCGACTCTTGGCGCGTCCAAACCCCCAAAAGGAGCCGATCTCGCCCATGCCCGAGCCCAAGATAACGGTCCAGAAAAACGGCCCCCTTCGCCTCGAAGGCGAGAACCTTCAGCTCCTCGATCCGGAAGGCCAGGCTTATGGGCTCGGCGGCCGCACCGTCGTCTCGCTTTGCCGCTGCGGCGCTTCGAGCAACAAGCCCTTCTGCGACGGCAGCCACAACCATCACGACTTCCAGGACGATCCGCACGCGCGCGATCTGCCTCCCCGCAAAGCGTCCGCCTGAGACGCCCCGGCCCTCCGGGCGCATCGTCGCCATCCTCGCCGGGGCCGTCCCGCTGATCCTCGCCGCGGCCCTGCCCGGGGCGGCGTCGTCCCAGAGCCAGGATCAAGGACCGGCGGCGCCCTGGCGTACGCTGGTCACGCCGCACTACCGCGTCCACTTCCCGGCGCCGTTCGCGGCCTGGGCGGAGAGGGCTGCCGGCGAGCTCGAGGCGGTGCGCGAGCGCGCCATCGCCGAGATCGGTTTCGCGCCCGCCGACGTCGTCGACGTCGTGGTCTCCGATCCGGAGGCCGACGCCAACGGCGAGGCGCTGCCGCTGCGCGGCTGGCCGCGCCTGGTGCTGTGGACGTCGCCGCCGCCGCCCGACTCGGAGATCGGCTACTACCGCGACTGGATCGAGGATTTGCTGGCGCACGAGGAGGCCCATCTCGTGCACCTGCTGCGGCCGTCCCGCAACCCCCTGCTGGCGCACCTGTTGCCGGTCGGTCCGATCGCGCTGGCGCCGCGCTGGGTGGTGGAAGGCTACGCCACGGTCATCGAGGGGCGGCTCACCGGCGCCGGCCGGCCCAACGGCGACCTGCGTGCGGCGATCCTCAGGCGCTGGGCGCAGGGCGGCCATCTGCCCACCTACGGGCGGCTGGCGTCCGACGCGCACAGCTGGCGCGGCTCGTCGATGGCGTACTTCGTGGGCTCGGCGTTCCTCGAATGGCTCGAGCAGCGGGCCGGCCCGGGGAGCCTGCGCAAGCTCTGGGCGCGGATGACCGCGCGCTCCGGCCGCGGCTTCGACGAGGCCTTCGCCGGCATCTGGGAGAATTCGCCGGAGAGCCTCTATGACCGCTTCCGGGCGGAGCTCACCTGGCGCGCCATGGAGGCGGAGAGGCGGGTGCAGGCGGTGGGGCCGCTGGCGGTGCGGGAAGGCGCCTTGTGGCAGAGCCTGACGTGGACGACCGGAGCGCCGGCGGTCTCGCCGGACGGCACCCGGCTCGCCCTGGTCCGCCGTTCCCGTGACCGGCCGGCGGAGCTGGTGATCTGGGCGACGGCGCCCGACCTGGATGCGGAGCGACGGTGGCAGGAGGCCCAGGCCCGGCAGCAGGCCAGGGACCCGCAGGACGTGCCGGCGGTGCGCTCCCGGCCGCTGCCCAGGAAGCCGCTCTACACCTGGACGGCGGCGGGCGGCGGCGATCCGGCGATGCCGCGGTTCCTGCCCGGCGGCAGGTCGCTGCTCCTCGTGCGCACCTTGCCGGACGGCGGGGGCTTCCTCCATCCCGATCTCTTCGAGTGGCGTCCGGAGACCGGCGAGATGCGCCGGATCACCCGGCAGGCCGACCTGCGCGACCCCGATCCCTCGCCGGACGGCACCTGGGCGGTGGCGGTGCGCGACCGCTTCGGCCTGTCGCAGCTGGTGACCGTGGACCTGGCGAGCGGCGAGACGCGGGAGCTCACCGCGCCATCCCTCGACCGGATCTACGACCGCCCGCGCCTGTCGCCGGACGGCAGCCGGGTGGCCTTCGGCCTCCACGCCGGCGGCGCCTGGAAGCTGGCGGTGCTCGGGCTCGGGCCCGGCCGCGCCGCCGGTGCGGAGAGCGAGCTGGCGGCGCCTCCGGGCGGCGCCGCCAGCTCGCCCGCCTGGAGCCCGGACGGCCGCACGCTCTATGCCGTGGTCGGCCGCGGCGGCTTCATCGACGTCTATGCCTTCGCCGCCCCCCGGCAGGCCGGAGAGGCGCCGGCCGCGCTCGCCCCGCCGGCCGCGCTCACATCGGCGACCGCTTTCGCCCTGCCGGCCGCTCTCACCCGCACCCAGGGAGGCGCCTTCGCGCCGGCGCCGACTCCCGACGGCAAGGCGATCTTCTACCTCAGCCTCGAGCCCGACGGCCTGGACCTGCGCCGGCTGGACCTGGCGGCGCACCACGGGCCGCTGCCCGACGCCGCGATGCCGAGCGAGCTTGCGCCGGCGGTGCGGCCGCCGCCGCCGGGCTCGCCCCCACCGCCGCCCGCGGCAGGCTCGCCATCGCCACCGGCCAGCCGCCCTTATGGTGCCGGGCGCCAGGAGCTGCTGCCGCTCGCCGGCGGCGGCTTAGGCAACGCCGGCGGCACACTCGAGATCGGCGTGCGCAGCGGCGACCTGATCGGCCGCGTCGATCTGCTGGCGCTCGCCGGGATCGGCAGCGCCGGGACGCCGCGCGGCGGGGCGCTGGCCGCCGCCTTCCGAGGCCTGCCGGTGGACCTCGGAATGCACGCCTTCGACGTGCGCGAGCTGCCGTCCCGACAGGCCGGAGCGCCACCGCCGGCGCTGGCGCCGCCGGCCGCGGCGGGCGCGCTGGACCTCGAGCGGCGCGGCGTCGAGACCGCGGCCGAGTGGCAGCGGCTGGCCGCCGGCGAGCGCCTGCGGCTGCGCGCCAGCCTGCTCTGGCAGCGCCTCGACGCGTTGGACGCACCGGTGGCGCCGGACACGGCTGGCCGAGGCGGCAAGGCGCCTCCCGAACCGTCCCGCACTGCCGGAGCAGCTCCCGGACCACCTCGCGGCGCGGCGCGGGAAGGGCTGGCCACGGCCGACGGCACCTTCCGGCTGGCTCGCCGCCACGGGCTCTGGCGCGTGGACTCGGGCCTCGACGCGCGCCTGGCGGCTGGCCGCACCGGCGGCGGCACCTGGGGCCGGTGTGGCGGCGAGGCGGGACTGGCGGTCCATCGCCGGGACCTGCGGCTGGCGCTCGACTGGCGCCGCGACGGCTCGCGGCGGGTCGTCCAGGCCTTCGACCTGTACCAGTTGGGCGGCGCCGCCAGCAGCCTGCTGCCGCCGGCGGCGCTGTCCGCCCGCATCGTCTCTCCGGCGTTGCCGGCCGCGGCGCTGCTGGGCGCCGAGCACGAGGAGGAGCGGGCGGAGCTCGATCTCGGCCCGCTGCCATTGCCGCTCTTCTACGAACGCCACCGTCTATGGGGCGGCCTGCTGCTCCGTCCGGCGGAGGTCACCCTGGCCGGCCTGGAATACCGGGTGTCGACCCGGCCGGTGCCGCTGGTGCGCCTGCCGGCCGTCGAGCTGCGGACGGGCGTGGCGCGCGTGTTCGCCGACCCGATCCCCGAGCGCAACCGCTGGTGGCTGACTACCGTCTGGCGGCCCTAGGTACTGACTTCCGGAAATACGGTGACATTCGGCCGCCGATCCATCCGCCCCAGCTGCGTTGCGCTCCCTGCGGCATAGGCATTGGCTATGCCTCAGTCGCGCGCCTTGCTGGGGCGGCGGCTCGACGGCCTCGCTGTGACACCATATTTCCGGAAGGCAGTACTGAGCAGCTGTTCGAGGTCGGCGCCCGAAGCGTTGGCCCACTGCTCGAGCAAGGGCCGGAAGCGTTCCGGCGGCAGCTCTATGAACAGTCCCGAGGCGGCGGCGAAGGGCTCGCCGGCGCCATCCAGCAGCCTTCCGGACGTCCAGACCTTGCGCCCTTCCTCGCGCTCCACCCAGGCCTCGAGCGTGGCGTCGGTGCCGAGCGGCAGCATGCGCAGGAAACTGGTGTCGAGGCGCGCCGCGACCGCGATGTGGCCGGCGACCCAGGCCGCGGCGCCCATCGCCTCGTCGAGCACCGCGGCGATGGCGCCGCCGTGGGCATGGCCGGGCGGCCCCTGCGCTCCCGGCCCGAACCACGCCCTGCCCACCAGCCGGCTGTCGTCCGCCCGCAGGAAGTAGCGCACCCGCAGGCGGCCGTCCTCCGCCAGCTCCCCGTCCCGTCCGCGGCCGGTCACGAAGGAGCCGGCACCGCCCTCGAGCCGGAAGGGCTCGATCGGCGTCCACCCCGCCTCGGGAACCACCGCCGGAGGACCCGCCTGCTCGCCGCTCATCGTGGTTGCACTCTATACCGCCGGCCCGCCGGCGATGCGCCGAAGGATGTCCCGGCCGCACCCCCTCGGCAGGTGGCGGGGTGCCAGCGCGGCGCGATTCTTGCTTTACTTTCCGACCCAACGCAGGGCCTCCGCGGGGAGATGGAGTGGGTACCATGGATCTTTCGCTGCATGTAGCCGAGATGCTTCCACCTGAAGTAGCGGACGACGACTCCGAGGCGGGCTCCCGGGGCCCCGAGCTCACCAGGCTGCGGCGCGGCCAGGAGCGGGCCGACGCCACCCTGGCGGCGATCGGCGACGGCGTCATCCGCACCGATGCGTCGGGGAGGATCGACCTGCTGAACCCGGCTGCCGAGAAGCTGACCGGCTGGAGCGGCGCCCAGGTCCGCGGCCGCCGCACGGCCGAGATCTTCCGGCTGGTGGACGAGGCGACGCATCAGCCGCTCGCGGACCCGGTGACCGCTTGCCTCGAAGCCGGCGCCATCGTGCGTTCCACCGGCCATGCCCTGCTGCTCAGCGCCAGCGGCCAGGAGTATTCGGTGCACCACTCGGCGGCGCCGATCCGCGACGCCGCCGGCAGGGCCCAGGGAGTCGTGCTGGTCTTCAAGGACGTCACCGAGCTGCGCGACCTGGAGCGCGAGATGATCTACCTCGCGAGCCACGACCCCCTGACCGGGCTGCTCAACCGCCGCGAGTTCGAGCGGCGCCTCGAACGCGCCGTGCGCAGCGCCCGTCACGAGGAGCGCGAGCACGCCCTGCTTTACCTCGACCTCGACGAGTTCAAGGTGATCAACGACACCTGCGGGCACCTGGTGGGCGACGAGATGCTCAAGCAGGTGACCTCGCTGCTGCGCACCGGCGTGCGCCGCAGCGACGCCCTGGCGCGGCTCGGCGGCGACGAGTTCGGCGTGCTGCTAGAGGACTGCCCGGTGCCCAAGGCCCGGCAGACCGCCGAGGAGCTGCGGCGCATCGTGCGCGGGTTCCGCTTCTCGTTTCGCGAGCAGGTCTTCGAGGTCGGCGCCAGCATCGGCCTGGTGCCGATCGGCCCCGCCGGCGGCGACCTGGCGCAGCTGCTGAGCGCCGCCGATGCCGCCTGCTACGTCGCCAAGGACCGCGGCCGCAACCGGGTCCACGAGTACGAGCCCGACGACACCGGGGTGGCGCAGCACTATGGCGAGATGCGGTGGATCCAGCGCATCAACAGCGCTCTCGAGGAGCGCCGCTTCCGGCTCTACTACCAGACGATCGAGCCGGTGGCCGGCGGCGCCGCCGCCGCCGAGCCGGCAGGTCTCTGCGAGATCCTGGTGCGCATGCTCGACCGCGACGGCCAGGTGATCGAGCCCGCCGCCTTCGTCGCCGCCGCCGAGCGTTATCACCTCATCGGCACGCTCGACCGCTGGGTGGTGCAGACCGCCTTCGGCGCGATCGCGGAGGCGCAGCGGACGGGCAGCCAGACGCTGTTCGCCATCAACGTGTCGGGCCAGTCCCTGTCCGACGAAGCCTTCCTCCCCTTCGTCCTCGAACAGCTCCGCTCGCGAGCGCTCGACGGCCGGCGGATCTGCTTCGAGATCACCGAGACCGCGGCGATGAGCCGGCTCTGCAGCGCCTTGCGTTTCCTCTCGACGCTGCGGGAGCAGGGCTGCCGCTTCGCGCTCGACGACTTCGGCGGCGGCCTCTCCTCGTTCGCCTGGCTGCGCAACCTGCCGGTCGATTTCCTGAAGATCGACGGCGCCCTGGTCCAGGACGTCACCGGCGACCCGGTCAAGCGCGCCATGGTCGAATCGATCAACCGCATCGGCCACGTGATGGGCCTGCGCACCATCGCCGAGTGGGTCGAGACGAAGCGGGTCCTGGATCTCCTCCGCGAGGTCGGCGTGGACTACGCCCAGGGCTTCTGGTTCTCCCAGACCGAGCCGCTGATCCACGACCGCTAGTGCACTGGTTAAAGACCGCGACGCGAATCTCGAGAGCGACCGCCGCGATCTCACCTGCCTGGCAACGCTCGATGCACCGGTGTCGCGTTCAGGCGGGGGGAAGGACGCGGAACGCGTAGCGGGCGACCGGGACGCCGCGGCCCGGCGCGGCGCCCGACACGGCGAGGACGTGGTCGCCGGGCGCGAACAGGCTGGACGGGACGCCGAGGGTCAGCGTGTCCTGGTCTGCCGCGGGCGCCTCCCCGCGCCAGATCTCCCGGCCGTCCGCGCGGGAGAGGACGACGCGGTAGGCGGAGCGGTGGGGCGGCTCGATCGGCAGGGAGAACACGACCCACCCCGGCCTGGCCGGCAGGCGCAGCCGGTAGGTGGACTGGCCTCCCGGGCCTGCCCCGCGCTCGACGCCAAGATAGAGGATCGGCACGTTCGCCTGCGGCTCGCGGGTCCGCGCCAGCTCCTGCTCGACGCGGGCGCGCTCCTCCCGCTCGCGGGCGAGATCGCGCCGTCCCGCCTCGCGCGCCGCGGCCTCCCTGGAGCCGGCGGTGGCCAGGGCCGACCGGGTCTCACGCAGCTCCCGGCCGAGCTCGCCGGCTCGATACAGGGCGACGCCGGGCACGACGAGCAGGACCAGGAGGCCCGAGAGGAGGAGCACCGCCTGCCGCGAGCGGCCAAGGCGCCCGAGCCAGGCCACGGCCGCGAGCTGCCGCGCCGCCAGGGCCCGGGCAGCGTCCTCGCCGGCAACACGCTTCAGCGCCCGCTCCAGGTCCTCGGTCATCGCGAGCCGATCGAGGCATTCGGGACAGGCCAGGTAGTGCTCCTCGAACCGCGCCAGCTCGTCGGCCGTGAGCTTCCCCATGAGGTAGCGGTCGGCCACCTGGTGCTCTTCGATATAGGCATGATCCATGGCGCTCGTGTCCCCCACTAATGGCATGCCACTAGGCTCCCCTCGCGTTGCGCTGCAGCAGCTCCTTGAAGCGCTGGCGGGCGCGGAACAGGACGCGATTGAAATGGAGACTGTCCATGCCGAGGTCATCGCAGATCCGCCCCTTGTCCTCCTCTCCGACGTAGAACCGGAGGAGGATCTGGCGGTCGCGATCGGTCGCCAGCTCGCCGATCAAGCGTCGCACCAGCGCGGCCTGCTCGTCGTGGAGCACGGAATGAAGCTGGCTCGGCGAGGGGTCCGGGGCTGCCGCAAGGTCCACGGGATCCACCTTGTCGGTCCGCTGGCGGAAATCCTTCCTGCGCTCGGCCAGGACCAGGTTGCGCGCCGTGCCGCGCAGGAAACCGACGAGCCCGGCAGGCTCCGCGAGGCTGTTCCGCCGCAGGCGTTCGAGCACGATCCGGAACGTTTCCTGGTGAAGGTCGTCCGCCACCTCGGGCGGCGCCCCCAGGCGGCGCAGCAGGTAGAAGACGCCGCGGCTGTACCGCGCCACCAGCTGCGCCTCGGCCGCCGCGTCGCCGGCCGCGATGCGCCGCGCCAGGCCGGCCGCGGCTTCGCCCTCGTCCGACTCTCGTCCTGTGTCGGTGCTCATGCCGCCCGCGGCGTCCCGAAACGGATGGGCCGGCGCGACCGGGGCGCGCCGGCTGGTTTCCGCAGCGAACGGCATCTTACCGCGGGCCGTGGGAGCGGGCAGCAGCTTCATGCCGGAAACCGCGTGCCCACCCGGCTGCCATGGCGCGGCCTCCCATGGCCACAGGACCGCGCCGGCTAATGGTCCTTCGTGTCCCACGAGCCGTCACCGCCGTCCACAGGCCCGCCAGGCCCGAGGGTGCAGGTCAGCCTGGGGATCGCGGTGTCGAGCACGAGCGTGGCAGCGTGAGTGAAGGTTCCGTCATTGTGACGACCTTTGAACGTCCTGGGATTGGCCAAAGACGAATCGGCCGTGAGGAACGTTTCATTGTTCCAAGTGGTTGCCGAGTCGGTGAAGGTGAGTGTGCTGCCGGTCTCGACGTCGAGGCCCGTCGTGAAGGTTGCGCTTGGCGCCAGGGTCGAATTGTTGACGTTGCCCAGTGTCCAATTCGTCAGCAGTTGCGGCATGGCCGACCTCCTTTCTCGGGGGACCGGTGCGGTCCCGCGGTTCGTTCTCTCGCTGACTGTCGCCAAGGCGGCTGCTATCTCACCCCCGACCTCGGCCACCCGACCTCGGTCCGCACCCGGGCAGCAGTTCGCTCGGCGCCGCTCGGCGCTCGCCAGGGGCCCGTCGGCTCCCTTAGCGCCAGTCGCCCTGGTGCACGAAGCCGGCCCAGAAGTGAGGGTCGCGGTAACGGGGGTCGCGGCGTACCGCCCGCTGGGCGGCGCGGAGGGCGGCGGCCGGGGTCGATCCTTGCAGCCACATGCCACGATAGAGACGCCTCATGATCTCCGCGGTCGCCCGGTCCTCGACGCGCCAGAGGCTCCCCACCACCCGCGGCGCGCCGGCGGCTTCGAAGCCGCGCGTCAGGCCCATGAGCCCCTCGCCGCGCAGCTCCCTGCCGAGCGCGGTCTGGCATCCGGAAAGGACCACCAGGTCCGCCGCGAGATCCAGGTCGTAGAGATCGGGCAGGCGGAGGATCCCGCCGCGGGGCCTGCCGCCGGCGTCTACCTGAGAGAGCACCAGGCCCGAGAGCTCGGGGTTGCGGGTGTCGGCCAGCGCATGGGTCGCGAAGTGAACGATCCGGTATCGGCGCAGCTCGCCCGACAGGACTGCCTCCCGGTTGGCCGCGAAATCGAGGGCCTTGAAGACCTGGCCGGCCGGCGCCAGCCCGGCGATGGCGTCCGCCTCCCGCCGCGTCGCGGGGAGGCGGCCGAAGCGAGGCGAGAGCGGATCGGCTCCCCGGTCGCGGGTCAGCCCCGCGCCGCCGGCAGCCGCCGTACGCTGCCCGGCAGCGACCCGCGGATCGTCGGCGCCGAAGACCGGATCGGCGAAGATCACGGCCCACCGGGCCGCCGTGGGCCGGCCTGCCAGACGCCGCCGCTGGACGGCCAGGGTGGTCGCCGAGGGGATCTCGACCACCTCCTTCTCCTCGAGCAAAGGGACGCGCTCGCGCCCGCTCCAGCCCTGGCCCGGAAGGGGGACTCGCAGGGCGCCCCAGGGGACCAGGTTGAGGGCCGCGTCGGGCACCACCGCCAGGCGCCTGGCCCGGGCGACCTCGGCCCACACCGGTTCCAGGAGGACCCGTCCGAGGCCGTCGCCGGCCTCCGGATGGCCGCCGGTCTCGACGGCGCTCAGAGCCTCGTAGAGCTGCCGCGCCTGGCGCTCGATCTCCCGCTCCCCGGGAAGCACGACGCTGCGGATGCCGCGGTCGCTGACCGCCCAGGCGTAGCTGCGCTCCTCGCCGAGCGCGAGCTCCAGCAGGAGCGTGCCCGGATCGAGGAGCCGTTGGATCGCTGCGGCATCGAGCTCACCCGTGTCCCCGGCGGTGCCAGCCGTGCGGGCGGTGCGGGGCGCCTGGCGGCGGATCGCCGCCTCGACCCCGTCGAGCTCGGCGAGGAGCGCCTCGATCTCCCGCTCCAAGGCCGCCGCCTCGACGCCGGAACCGCCGCCCTGCGCCAGCCGCTCCTGCCGGTCGGCCTTGACGCTCAGCCGGTAGACCAGCGCCCGCCGGCGCCTTGCAAGCTCCTCGGGGACGCCCTCGCGGCGACCGCTCCTCTCCTCGTGCAGGAGGTCTAGCAGGCTCCGCGCCCGGGCCCGCTCGCTGACCGCCAGCGCGGCGCGGTCGAAGCCGGCCGCCGGCTCGGCGAGGTGCCGGTCCATGAGCAGGTCCACGAGGAGGAGGTAGGCGCGCTGGCGGGTGGCGAGGAAGCTGGCCCGCAGGCTCAGGCTGGCGAGCCCGTTCCTCAGGTCCTCGACGGCGGCGATCGCCGCTTCGGCGTGGGCGCGCGCCTCGTCGCGCCGGCCGAGGCGGCGCTCGAGGGCCGCGAGCTCGTCGAGCGTGGCGGCGGAGCCGGCGCGGTCGTGGAGCGCCTGCCGCCGCGCGAGCGCCTGCCGCAGGGGGCCCAGGGCCTCCTCGGGCCGGCCCGCACGGCCGAGGGCGCGGCCCTCGAGGTGGAGCGCCTCGGCCTCTAGACGCCGGTCGCCGGCCTGGTCGAGGGGCTCCAGGGTCGCTGCGATGTCGGCCAGGGCCGCTGGATCGCCCCGCTCCATCCGGGTCTCGGCCAGGCGCAGGCGGGTGACCGCCAGCAGCCACGAGTCATCCAGGGCGTCAGCCTGCGCCAACGCCTGCCGCTGCTGATCGAGCGCACGGTCGAGGTCGCCCGCGGCACGCCAGGTCAGGCCCAGGTTGTTGCGTGCGATGACCTCGCCCTGACGATCGCCCACCGCGCGCTCGAGCTGCAGCGCCTCCTCGAACAGGGCGAGGGCGCGCCGGGGCTCGCCCACCGCGTTGTACAGGAAGCCGACGTTGTTGAGCAGCGCCGCCTTCTTGTCGGGCTCATGGAGAGGGGCGAGGATCGCCCGCGCCTGGTCGTAGTCGTCGAGCGCCGCCTGCCAATCCCCCAGGGTGCGATGGATCACGGCGACGTTGGTGAGGGTCTGCGCCTCCAAGGGCCGGTCGCCCAGGGCCCGGCGCAAGGTGAGCGCCTGCTGATAGTCGGCGAGGGCGGCATCGGGCTCCCCCATGAGGTCGTAGAGGCCGCCGAGGTTGTTGAGCACCCTCGCCTCCTCACGCCGCGCTCCCAAACTCTGGAGAATGGCGCGGGCCTGCTCGTAGGGGGGGAGCGCCGCGGCCAGGGCGCCGCTCGTGTGCTCGACCAACCCGACGTCCACCAGGGTCGTGGCCTCCTCGAGGCGCTCGCCGAGCCGGCGCCAGATCGCCAGCGAGTCCGCGATCGCCGTGCGCGCCGGTCCGCTCTCGCCCAGCTTCAGGAGCGCCTGCCCCAGCAGGTCCAGGGTGTCGGCCTCGCGGCGTGCCGCACCGAGCTCCCGCCAGAGCGCGAGTGCCCGGCCGCGGTCGTCGACGGCGGCGCGCCGCTCCCCGAGCCGGTACTCCCGGTCGGCGATGGCGACCAGGGCCTCGGCCTCCAAGGGGCGGTCGCCGAGCGCCCGCCACCCTTCCAGGGCCTCCCGGTACGCGGCGAGGGAGCTGCGCAGGGCCTCGAGTGTCCAGGCGGCAGGGCTGCGGCTGCCGCGGGTCATGGCCGCCGCGGCCGTGCGGCGCCGCGCGCCGTCAGGCCCCTCGCCGGCCAACAGCTCCAGGCGGAGCTCGAAGCGCCCGGGGGCGGCCGCCGCGTCGCGCGAGCGGACCTCGACGAGGTGTTCGCCCGCGGCCTCGACCACGAGGAGCTCAGGCCCGAAGCGGCGGTTCGGGGCATCCACCTCGACCGGTTCGCCGCCGCCGGCCACCGGCCGGTCCACGACCACCAGGTCGATGCCGCGTTGCTCGACGGCGACGAGGAGCGGGGCGCCGGCCACGGTCACGCGGAAGGCATGGCCCTCTCCTCCCGCGATCGGGCCCTCCCGGACGTCTCCGGGCACCAGGGCCGAGGCCTCCTCCCTCGCGCCGGTGAGCGGGCCTTGCGTCGTCACCACCGCGAGGCCGCCGAGGACGAGGAGGCGTTGCCACCGGCGCACTCGTGCGCCCCCGCGAACGGAGACTCGAAGCATGCGCGAATCATATGAGATAGATCGCGATCCGGCGACAGTCAATCAACGGAGGCCACGCACGAAGCGCGGCCTACTGTCCATGGAGGGGATCTGACCGGTCCTGCTCCGGTGCGCATCCCCGCCGTGAGAGCGGGTCTGTCGCACGATCGAAGGAGGAGTCCAATGATGAAGACGACGCAGAGGTCGTGCCTGTTATGCCTGCTCCTCGTTGCGGGAGCGGCGCCGGCGATGGTCGCGGCGCAGCAGGCAAGCGGCGACAGGTTCATCGGTTTGCGGGCTTTTCTCAGCGCCGTGACGGCGGCGCAGCCGGAGGCCTATATGGCCCGGCCTGCCAGCAAGGTGAAAACGTCCGCGGCCTTTGAAGAGATGCGGCGCCATGTCCTGACGATGTACGAAGGAGTCCAGTCCAAGCACGGCTTCGTGCTGGACTCTCAGTACTTCGACTGCATTCCGATCGAGCAGCAGCCCTCGCTGCGGCTGCGCAAGTTGAAGCTGGCGGCGTTGCCGCCGGCGCGGCTTGCATCACAGGCTCCAAGCGCACAGGGGAAGGCCCCGGGAGCTCCCAGCCGGGTCGAGCCACAAGGCCGGCTCGGCCTGGTCGACAAGTTCGGCAACAAGATCGCGTGCCAGGCGGGCACCATTCCCTTCCGCCGCCTCACCCTCGAGGAGATGAGCCGATTCGAGACTCTGCAGCAGTTTTTCCAGAAAGCTCCGGGTGGCGACGCGGTGCCGATGCCGCCGCGGTCGGCGCCAGGAGCCACCCCGCCGGTGGCTCGCCTGGCGGCGCCGGCGACGCACAAATACGCCTTCGCCTACCAGTTCGTCGATAACCTCGGCGGTAACTCCTGGCTCAACCTCTGGAGTCCCGCCATCAACACGGGCGCGGGCCAGATCTTCTCCCTGTCACAACATTGGTACGCCAGCGCTGACGGTACCCAGACGGTGGAAGGAGGATGGCAGGCTTACCCAGGCAAGTACGGCACCACCAAATCCGCTCTGTTCATCTATTGGACTGCCGACGGCTACTCCACCACGGGTTGCTACAACCTCGAGTGCGCCGCCTTCGTACAGATCAACCCCAGCTGGTTCCTGGGCGGCACTTTCAGCAACTACAGCACGGCGGGCGGCCCGCAATACGAGTTCGAGCTGCAGTGGCAGCTCTACAAGGGCAACTGGTTCCTGTTCCTGGCGGGAGGCAGCGGCTACCAGCTCGTCGGCTACTACCCCGGTTCGATCTACAACGGCGGGCAGCTGGCGAGCGGCGCCGCCCTCATCGAGTACGGGGGCGAGACCGTGGGCACCACCTCCTGGCCCCCCATGGGAAGCGGAGCGTTCGCCAACCAGGGGTTCGGGTTCGCCGCCTACCAGCGGCTCATCTTCTACATCACCGGCAGCGGGTCGCAATGGGCTGACTTGACAGCTGTCGAGCCTTCCCCCTCTTGTTACACGATCATCGTCACTCCCGCAGCCTCCGGAGGGTCGTGGGGAACCTACTTCTTCTTCGGCGGTCCCGGGGGCAACTCCTGCTGACGGCACGCCGCCTGCGTACCACCTACCAAGGATGAGACAGGGGCCTCCTCGAGATCGGACGATCACGGGGAGGCTCCCTGGTACGGATCGTCAGCGGCCAGACCTGGGAGCTCGACCTCGCCCACGGGATCGGGATCGGAACAGGCCGCCCCGGCGTCGATGGCCCCTGATGATCGCGGTTGACGCATCCCATCATGAGACGAGACCGCGCCGGCGTCCCCTCGGGGTCGTAGGGGGCGTCTATGGTTGCTCGCTCGGCGAGCGGCGTGAAAGCATGACCCGGAGGAACCCGGGCAACGCCGCACCAACCCGAACCGGATCCCTGTGGGAGGCTGACTCGATGCGAATCGCCCTTCGTCGTCTGTTGCCACTGCTACTCGTTGCTGCCCTGATTGCCCCCGCGGCGAATGGCCTGTCGCCGGCCACCCCGCCTGCCAAGGAGGTGAAGATCCGCAGGTTCCTCCAGCTCACCGGCTCGGCACAGCTCGGCGCGCAGGTCGTCAACCAGCTGCTGGGGAGCTTCAGGACCGCCATGCCGCAGGTCCCGGCGGCGTTCTGGAGCGACTTCCAAAAGGAGATCCGTCCCGACGACTTCGTCAATCTGGTCATTCCCATCTATGCCCGCCATTTCTCCGAGAGCGACCTCGACGGCCTGATCGCGTTCTACTCGAGCCCGCTCGGCCAGAAAGTGACCCACGAGATGCCGGCCGTGACGTCCGAGTGCATTGCCGCGGGGCAGGAGTGGGGCCGCAAGCTCTCGGAACAGATCATCGCCCGCGCCAAGCAGAAGGGGTATCAGCCGAGGACCTGAGGCGGGCGTGGCCGCCCGGCGCCGCAGCGGCCGCACCTCCGCTCGGTCCGAGCCCGCCGCCCGCCGCCCGCTGCGGTGGGTGGCGCTCGTAGCCGGGCCAGGCGCGCGGGATGGCCGGGGCGATCGACAACGTCGTGCCGCGCATCCGCACGCCCAGGATCCACGGACCCCCGGCACGGTACATCCAGCCTGTAGAATAGGCGCCATGCGACAGTTCGACGTCATCATCGAGCGTGACCGTGCCGGCTACTACGTGGCGTCTGTTCCTGCGCTTCGCGGGTGCCACACCCAGGCGAAATCGCTGGATGCGCTCCTGAAGAGAATCAGGGAAGCTATTGAGCTTTGCCTGGAGGTCGAAGGGGAACAGCCTGATGACCTCGACTTCGTCGGGGTCCAGCGGGTCACGGTCGGTACGTGACGAAGCTTCCTGCGCTCTCGGGCAAGCGGCTCATCGCGGTACTGTCTCGCGCCGGGTTCGAAGTTGTGCGCATACGGGGCAGTCACCAGATTCTGAGGCACGCGGACGGCCGCACCACGGTGATCCCGGTCCACGCGGGAGAGAGTATCGGGCCCGGCCTCTTGGCAGCGATCTTGCGCGACTGCAAGCTCACTCGCAGCCAGCTTCGCGGCCTTCTCTAATGGGCTACACTACGCTAGTTGCCAGCCGTCGCTCGGCCCTCGCGAGCCCCGCGGTGCCACCCCACCGCTGTTGAGGGGGCGCGCCGCCGCCAGCTCAGGGAACCTCGAGGTCCGACAGCGCTTGGCCCTTCTCGAGCGCCTCGGCCACCCACAGTGGCCGCTTGCCGCGGCCCGACCAGGTGAGGTGCGGTTCTTCGGGATGCCGGTACTTCGCCGTCTGCGAGGTGATGGCAGCACGTGCGGCCTTCCCGCGGCCGAAGAGCTCCTCGGGCGTCTTGCCGATCTGAGCCGTCAGCTCCCGCACCTGGGCGATGATCGCGTCCTCTCGCTCCTGCCGCTTCTGCTCGAGCGTCGCCCTGGCCTCTTCGATGGCCGCCTCCAGCTCGTCGATCGACAGTTTCCCGAAATCCTGAACCGCCGCACCCTTGGCCATCGTCTGCCTCCTGAAAGTTAGGGGGCGGAGACTATCACCGGGGGGTGGCGGCCAGGTGTCGCAGCCGGCGCGGCGCGGGAATCATGACCAGCGAACGTCCCGAGGTTTGAGGGCGGCGCACCATTTTTGATACACTCCCGGTGTGGTTGAAACCCATCTGTGACGTTGTCCACCCTGGAGCGTGCGGCATCGGCCCTTGGTAAGAAGCTGAAGGTGGAACTGGCCTGATGCCTGGGCGCCGTGGTAGCGAGCCTGCCGGTCGCCCTCTGCCGCTTCGGGGAGCGTGGTGCACGCGCGCCTTGCCGCCGGCGACCCAAGTCCTTCGCCTACGGGACTCCCCTTCGCCGCGGCGGGCTGCGCGAGGTATGAATCACTGCGAGGGCTGAGGTGATCTGACCACGCCGTAAGGGAAGTGAGTCAGAAGAGCGCGGCGCACTCCTGGAAAAATTTCGACATGGAGGCGTGGCGATTCCTTGATGAGCGCTAGCTGTTCATCCAAGGCCGCCAAGAAATCAGACCCCAACCCGGGCAGCTGTTCTTCATACCACTGGAAGGCTTCGCCGGCCTCGCGCTCGGCCCGGCGTGTGACGATCAGTCGCTGTGCCATGCACGTCGGAGGATGCGGCTTCGCACTTCATCCCAGGGTGATCCCGCCTCAGGGTCTGCCTCAAACTCGGCGAGCCGCCGGTCAGCTGTACAAAGTGCTTGCGTTGATATACTTACATTGGAGCCGACGATCGGGATTGAACCCGACGACCTGGCGATTACGAACCTAGCCCGTGTGCACCCGGCGCGGGCCGGCGGCCTTTACAGCTTCGGAGACTCCCGCTTCGTACTTCTCGAAGTTGGCGGCGAACATGTCGGCCAGCTGGCCGGCTTTCTGGTCGTAGTCGGCGGGGCTCTTCCAGCTGTCTCGGGGCCTCAGCACCGCATCGGGCACTCCCTCGACCTTCTCCGGCACCGCCAGCCCGAAGATCGGATCGGTCCAGGTCGGCACCCTGTCGATCTCGCCGCCCAGTGCCGCGTGCACCATGCGGCGGGTGAAACCCAGCTTGATCCGCTTGCCGGTACCGTAGGGGCCGCCGGTCCAGCCGGTGTTGATCAACCAGACCCGCGCCTGGTGATGGGCGAGCCGCTCGCCTAGCATCCTCGAGTAGACGCCGGGGTGGCGCGGCAGGAAGGGCGAGGCAAAACAGGTGCTGAACGTCACCTTGGGCTCGGTGACCCCGCGCTCGGTTCCGGCCACCCTCGCGGTGTAGCCGGAGAGGAAGTGATACATGGCCTGGTCCGAGGTGAGGCGGCTGATCGGGGGCAGCACGCCGAGCGCGTCGCAGGTCAGGAAGACCACGTGCCTGGGATGGCCGGCGCGGCCTCCCAGGTCGACGCAGCCGAGCTGCGTCAGCGGGTAGCTGCTGCGGGTGTTCTCCGTCAGGGTGTCGGCGTCGAGGTCGAGCTCGCGGCTCTCCTCGTCGCAGACGACGTTTTCGAGCACCGTGCCGAAACGGCGGGTGGTCTCGTAGATCTCGGGCTCGCCCTCGGGCGACAGCCGGATCACCTTGGCGTAGCAGCCGCCCTCGACGTTGAAGACGCCGTCGGCGCTCCAGCCGTGTTCGTCGTCGCCGATCAGGGTGCGTGCGGGGTCCGAGGAGAGCGTCGTCTTGCCGGTGCCGGAGAGGCCGAAGAACAGCGCCACGTCGTCGCGCGAGGCGCCGTAGTTCGCGCTGCAGTGCATCGGCATCACCTGCTGGCCGGGCAGCAGGTAGTTCATCACGCTGAAGACGCTCTTCTTGATCTCGCCGGCGTAGCGGGTGCCGCCGATCAACACCATCCGCCGCGCCAGGTCGAGCAGGATGAAGGTGCTGCTGCGAGTGCCGTCGCGCACCGGGTCGGCCTGGAACAGCGCGGCATCCACCACCGTCATGCCCGGCTCGAAGGCGGCCAGCCGTGCGCCGTCGGTCTCGCGGATGAACATGTTGCGCGCGAACAGGTTGTGCCAGGCGAGCTCGGTGATGACGCGCACCGGCAGCCGGTAACGCGGGTCGGCGCCGGCATAGCCGTCGAAGACGAACAGGTCGCGCTCGGCCAGGTACTGGCGCACCCGCTGCCACAGGGCCTCGTAACGCTCGCGCTCGAAACGGCGGTTGACCTCTCCCCACCAGATCTCGCCGTCGGTCGAGGCATCGCCGACCACGTACTTGTCCTGCGGTGAGCGGCCGGTCTGGGAACCGGTGAGGCACACCAGCGGCCCCGCGCTCGCCAGCTTGGCCTCGCCGCGCAGCACCGCCGCCTCGCTCAGCCTGGCCGAGGAGAGGTTCCAGTACACCGTGCCGGCGCCGGACAGACCTTGCCGGTCGATGCCGACCCTGCTGACGAAAGGCCCCTCGTTTCTCATTGGCTCACCTCCGCCGACCGACAAAACCTCCCCCACCGGTCCGCCCGGAACCAGAAACCCGCCGAGTCTACAACCTGTGACAGGGCCATGACGAGAGCGGCCCCTGCCGCCCTCGCCACCCTCGTCACCCTTGGCTCGCACCAATCGGCCGCGTCAGTCGCGGGCAGCCGGGATCGGCGGCACCTTGACCGCCGCCGGCGGGTGCTTCTCGAGCTCCCCCATCAGGTAGGCGACGGCCCGTTCGAGGCTGGGGTCGTGCCCCTTGGCGATCTCGTCCGGCCGGTCGACGACCTCGACGTCGGGCAGCACGCCGACGTTTTCCACCCCCCAGTGCCCCTCGGTGTCGAGGAAGCGGAACTCCGGGGTGGACAGGCTGCCGCCGTCGAGCAGGGCGGGGTTGCCGGAGAGGCCGATGAGGCCGCCCCAGGTCTTGGTGCCGATGAGCGGCCCCAGGCCGAGCTTGCGGAAGTAGTAGGGGAAGGCGTCGCCGCCCGAGCCGGCGCTGCCGTTGATCAGGCACACCTTGGGGCCGGTGTTGACGAATCCGGGCGTGGTGGTGGGCTCGATCCCGCGCCACACCCAGTAGTTGAGCAGCGGCCGGCTGAGCAGCGAGATCATGCGGTCGGGGATGAAGCCGCCGCCGTTGTAGCGGTCGTCGATGATCAGCGCCTGCTTGCTGGCCTGGGGATAGAAGTACTTGAACAGCTCGCGGTTGCCGGCCACCGCCGTATCCGGCAGGTGAATGTAGCCGATCCGCCCCCCCGAGGCCTTGTCCACCCACTCGCGGCTGGCCCTTACCCAAGCGAAGTAGCGCAGATTCTGCTCGCTCTTGATCGGCCGCACCTTCTCGTCGTGGGCGCCGGCTCCCGACGGGCCGGCGGCGACCCGCAGCACCACGACGTGGCCGGCCTTGTTCTCGAGCAGGCGATAGAAGTTGTCGACGCGGCGGGTGGGCTGGCCGTCCACCGCCAGGATGTACTCGCCCTCCTCGACGTGGACGCCGGGCTCGGTCAGGGGCGACCGGAAGCTCTCGTGCCAGTTCTCGCCGGGAAAGATCCTGGCGATGCGGAACACCCCGGACGGGTCGGCCTCGATCTCCGCCCCGAGGAGCGCCCCTTCCACCCGCTCCACACCGGGCTCGTCGCCGCGCGAGACGTAGACGTGGCCCGCCGACAGCTCGGCGCCCAGCTCCTCGAGCAGGTAGTCGAGGTCGTCGCGGCAGCCGAGGTAGGGCAGCAGCTCGCCATAGCGGTCGCGCATCGCCGCCCAGTCGAGCCCGTGCATGCCGGGGTCGTAGAACCAGTCGCGCATGATGCGCCAGGCGTCGTAATACATCTGCCGCCACTCCTCGCGCGGGTGGACCTGGACCTGCACCTTGTCGAGCGGCAGCAGACCCTCGCCGCTCTTCTGCCCGGGCTTGGCGTCGGCGATGCCCCAGTCGTCGCCGTGCTTGAACAGCACCTTCTTGCCGTTGGCGGACAGCTGGTAGCTGCTCACTCCTTCGAGCACGACGCTCTCTTTCCTGTCCTTGAGATCGATCATCTTGAGCTGCGTCTTGGCGCCGGTGCCGGCCAGGTAGAACACCGCGCCGGCGCTGGCCTGCAGGCTGGAATAGTCGCCGGCGGCGGCGGGCAGCGCCCGCACGCGCTGCTCGAACCCTAAGACGTCGATGCGGACGCGCGGCGGCGCGGCGGCCGCCGCCCCCGCGTTGCCCGCGCCCTCCTTGCCCGCACCCTCCTTGCCCGCCCCCTCGGCGCCGCTCCCGGCCGGCGCCGCCGGCTCGTCGTCGCTCTCGGGGAGAAACAGCGGCGGGCCGTCCTTGGCCAGCAGCGCCACGTAGACGCGGGTCGGGCTGGTGTACAGGTAGTCGGTCTCGTAGCCGCTGAACGTCAGCTGGTAGTCGCGGTTCGAGAGGAAGTAGAGGTAGCGGCCGGCCGGGTCGAAGACCGGCTCGGTCTCGCCTGCCAGCTCGCCGGACAGCTGTTGCGTCTTGCCGTCCTCCAGGGCATAGACCCAGATGGTGGACAGCTGGGACTTCGCCAGCTTGGTGTAGGCGATGAAACGGCTGTCGGGCGACCAGGAACAGGTGGTGATGTCGCCGCGGGAGCTGTGGTCGACGTCGACCACATTGCCGCTCGCGACGTCGACGTAGCGCAGGCGCTGCTTGCGGTCGCCGAAGGCCAGCTTGCGGCTGTCCGGAGCCCAGACCGGCGGGAAACGCCAGATGTCGCCGCCGGTCGAGACGCGGCGCTCCGCGGCGGCGGCGGCGGCGTCGCGGACGTAGATCTCGTACTCGCCGCTGCGGTCGCTCAGGTAGGCGATCCAGCGCCCGTCCGGCGACCAGACGGGATTCATCGCCCGCACCCCGGGCGCGGCGGCCAGCTCGAGCACCTCGCCCTTCTCGGCCGGCACGGTGACCACCTGGCCGCGGGCGGCGAACACGGCGCGCTTGCCGGTCGGCGAGATGTCGGCGGTCTCGACGCCGGCCTTGACGCTCTTCCAGTAGGGCAGCGTCAGCGGCAGGTCGCTCGAGATCCGGATCGGCACCCTGGCGCTGCTGCCCGAGGCGATGTCGAACAGGTAGATGAACCCGCCGTTCTCGTAGACGATCCTGCCGGCCTTGGCGTCGGCGCTCGGCCACAGGACGTCGTAGGTGTCGTGCTTGGTGAGCTTGAGGACCTTCCGCGTCTCGAGGTCATAGGAGTAGAGGTTCAGCGTGTGCTCGCGATCGGAGGTGAAATAGATCTTGCCGCCGATCCACATCGGCTGGTTGTCGGTGACCGGATCGTGGAGGATGCGCTCCGCCGTATCGGCCGCGAGGTTGTAGATCCAGATGTCCTGCGCGCGCCCGCCGCGGTGCCGCTTCCAGCCGCGGAACTCGGATTGCAGCGGCGTATAGACGAACCTGGTGCCGTCGGGCGAGAAGCTGCCGTTGCCGCTCTCCGGGATGCGCATCGGCCGCTCCATGCCGCCGGCGGCCGCAACCAGGTAGGGGCGCCCGTTGCGCTCGCTCCATGGCACCCGGTTGGCGCGGAAGACGACGTCCTTGCCGTCGGGCGTCCAGCCGAGCACCTGGTTGTCGTAGCCGCCGCGCGGCGGTAGCTCGCCGATGTCGTTATGGAAGGTCAGCTGGCGCGGCGCGCCGCCGTCGACGCTGATCACGAACACCTGGCGGTTGCCGCCGTACTCGCCGGTGAAGGCGATCCAGCGCCCGTCGGGCGAGAACCTGGGGAACAGCTCGAGCCCCGGGTGGGAGGTCAGGCGGCGCGCGACGCCGCCGGCCGCGTCCACCACCCAGAGGTCGCCGGCGTAGACGAAGGCGACCTTGTCGCCATGGACGTCGGGGTAGCGCAGCAGGCGGGCCTCGCTCGCGGTCCCGCCCGTCACCGGCGCCTGCCAGGTCGCGGCCGCCGCCGCCAGCGGCGCACCGCCGGCCAGGGCGGCAGCCACGACCGCTGCGGCCAGCGTGGCGGCGAGCCCGCGAGGTACGCGCCCTCGGGTTGGGACCCAGGGTTTAGCAGGCTGCTGAAAAACCCCGCACGCCGCGCTTCGCCCTTCGGGTTGCGGCGGCGCGGGGCCGTCTGCGGCGTTGCCGCTCCTCGACGATGTCGGGGCATCGCCTGCGTCGCGGCGCCTGGCATCCGGCCCCGCGGCGCACGCAACGCGGCGCACGGGGTTTTTCAGCAGCCTGCTGGGGAAGATGGGCAAGGATCGGCTCCTTTCTCGTCTCATGTCGCCGTCTCACGCCCGCCGACGCCAGCCGGCCTGACCGGCGGCGGTTGCCGGTTTGGTTTTTGGGCGATGGGCTAACTACGCACGGCGGGGCTCGCGGGTTGCTGCCGCGGCCGCGGCACGGGAGGCTCCGTTTCGGCGGCGACCCACAGGGTGCGGTCCGGCTGCACCAGGCTGATGCCCTCGCGTTCCAGGGCTCGCATCACCGCCAGCAGGATGGCCTGCTGCGCATCCATGTAGAGGTTGTAGTCCGGGTTGGTGAAATAGAAGACCGCCTCGAGGTCCAGCGATCCCTGGCCGAAGCCCTTGAAGTGGGCGCGGTCGAAGCGCACGTTCGGCTGGGCCTCGACGATCGCGCGCAGCAGCGCCGGGATCCGCTCGACCTGGTCGGGCTTGGTCTTGTAGTCGACGCCGAACGCCAGGACCACGCGGCGCTCCGCCATCCGCCTGTGGTTGCGGATGCGGCTCTTCAGCAGGTCGCTGTTGGCGAAGATCAGCTGCTCGCCCGAAAGGCTGCGCAGGCGGGTGCTCCGCCACCCCACGTCCTCGACCGAGCCGACGAAGCTGTCGACCTGGATGGTGTCGCCGAGCTCGAAGGGCTTGTCGGCGGCAATTGACATGGAGGCCAGGATGTCGCCGAGAAGGTTCTGCAGCGCCAGCGCGACGGCGATGCCCCCGACTCCCAGCCCGGCCACCAGGGCGGTGACGTTGACCCCCAGGTTGTCGAGCGCCAAGAGGACGATGAGCACCCAGAGGACCAGCCGCATGATGAAGTTGAGCGAGCCGATGAGGATCGCCGAGGCGCCGTCCTGCGCCAGACGCCGCTGGCGCGTGCGGCTCACCCACAGCTCGATCCCGACCGTCCCCCACAGCGCCACCTGCAGCAGCAGGGCAAGCACGGCGAGGGTGCGCAGCAGCGCGTAGACGTGCGGCGAGAGGACGAGGGCCAGGGAGCCGAGGAAGACGGCGGGCAGCAGCAGCAGCGCCCACCGGGTGCGCAGCATCAGCTCCTGCACCAGGTCCTGGGCGGCGGAAGCCCCCGCTGTCGGGGTGGACGTGCGCCGTGTCCCCGGGGCCAAGGCGGCCGGCCCGGCTGCCGCCAGGGTGAAAGCGGCCGGCCCGGCAGCCGCCGGGGCGCCGTCCGCACCGGCTGCCTCCGGACGCGCGAAGCGGCGCCGCAGCAGCCGCTTGACCAGCAGCGCGGCCAGCAGCAGCAGGAGCGTGATGCCGCCGGCTTGCAGCCAGCTGGCCGCGCTGTTGCCCAGCAGGTCGGTCGAGAGCGCGCGCCCCAGGGTGTCGGCGTCGAAAGCCATGACGGAGGAGGGGATCGCGGTCGTCTCCGGGGATGCCGGGGGTTGCAGGCGGCGCGCGAAGAATGCTATCACTGCGGCGTTTGTCCAGACCGACCGCGCGGGCCGGCCAGGATCCGAGCCCCTGAACTTCCCGACTGTAAAGCGAGCCATGGCCGAAACCATCAGCTTCTTCGATCAGGTCAACCGCAACTTCGACAAGGCAGCGGCGCTCACCTCCCACCATCAGGACCTGCTGACGCTGATCAAGAACTGCAACAGCGTCTACCACTTCACCTTCCCGCTGCAGCGTGCCGACGGCTCCATCGAGGTGATCCATGCCTGGCGCGCCGAGCACAGCCACCACAAGCTGCCGACCAAGGGCGGCATCCGCTACAGCCTGTCGGTGAACGAGGACGAGGTGGTGGCGCTGGCGGCGCTGATGACCTACAAGTGCGCCGTGGTGGACGTGCCCTTCGGCGGCGCCAAGGGCGGCATCGCCATCGACAGCAAGAAGTACTCGCCGCAGGAGCTCGAGCGCATCACCCGGCGCTACACCTTCGAGCTGGTCAAGAAGAACTTCATCGGCCCCGGCACCGACGTGCCGGCGCCGGACTTCGGCACCGGACCGCGCGAGATGGCGTGGATCGTGGACACCTACGTCGCGCTCTCGACCGACAAGCTGGAGGGGACCGCCTGCGTGACCGGCAAGCCGCTGGCCCAGGGCGGCATCCGCGGCCGTTCGGAGGCCACCGGGCGCGGCGTGGCCATCGCCACGCGCGAGGCGGTCGACGTCGAGGAGGACATGAAGCCGCTCGGCCTCTCGCGCGGTCTTTCGGGCAAGCGCGTGGTGATCCAGGGACTCGGCAACGTCGGCTATCACGCGGCGCGTTTCCTCGAGGAGGCCGGAGCGGTGCTGGTGGGTTTCGTCGAGTACGAGGGCGCCATCCACGATCCCCGGGGCATCGAGCTGGCCAAGCTCTGGGCCCATCGACAGGAGACCGGCTCGATGCTGGGGTATCCCGGCTCGACCGAGCTGCCGTGCCGCGAGGCGGGCCTGGAGCTCGACTGCGACATCCTGGTGCCGGCGGCCCTCGAGAACCAGATCACCACCGAGAACGCGGACCGCATCAAGGCCAAGATCGTGGTCGAGGGGGCCAACGGTCCGATCACCAGCGAGGCGAGCGAGATGCTCGGCCAGCGCGGAGTCCTGGTGCTGCCGGACCACTTCGTCAACGCCGGCGGCGTGCTGGTGTCGTATTTCGAGTGGCTCAAGAACCTCTCGCACGTCCGCTTCGGGCGCATGGAGAAGCGCTTCGAGGAAGGCGCGTTCCGCCGCATCCTGGGGGCCATCGAAGGAGCCACCAACAAGCGGTTCGCCGCGTCCGAGGTGGCCAACATCACCCACGGCGCGGACGAGGCCGACCTGGTCAACTCCGGCCTCGAGGACACCTTCGTCAACGCCTACCAGCGCCTGCGCGAGATCCGCAACCGGCACCGCGGCAAGGCGGACCTGCGCACCGCCGCCTTCGTCGACGCCATCGACAAGATCGCCCTCTGCTACGCCGATCTGGGGATCTTCCCTTAGAGACTGGACTACTTAGCCACACCGCCGCCGGGGCCACCGGCTACTACGAAGCCCTCTCTGGCCGGCGCCGGAGCATGGGTCTCCGCGGATCGCGCCGGGGTCGTCTCGATCGTGGACCCAAGGTAGCGGCAAAGGGACACATCCCTTGACGCTATTCGCACTCAAGTGATATCTACAACAACGACTGTTGAGTCTGGGCACCGACGGCGTGACGCTTTTTGCCACTGCCCGGCGAGAAAGGACACCCAATGATGCGACGCTTTCGGATTGCCGCTGGATCTCTTTTCCTCGTGGCGGTGCTGTCGAGTCCGCTGCCAGGACAGACACGGCAGAACGCCGAGCGCTCGTATCCGATACCGAAGACTCTCACGATGATCCATGGCACTCTGCCGTACTGGGCAGAGGCATCCATCGTCCTTACAGAGAACGGTGTGCCAAATCCCGCCGTCTGGGGTGACAACACCGCCCGCATCCATGAGATTCTGGAGACACCTGACGACAATCCCATTTACGAGAACGGCAAAGTCATTGGATACCAGGGCGTCCTGGACTATCCCCCAGAACCAGGCTGTCGCAATGTTGGGCCAACCTACAACGACTATCCTGAGCCTCCCCCCCGCGCCACGCTGGATGACGCTCTCACGCATAACGAAGTCGCTGTCCTCGGCCGCGTGACGGGCAAAGCCTATGGGTTTTCCGGCGGCGCCCCCGGCCAACTAGTGCAGATCAAACCTGTCCAGTCCTTTGCCAGCTACCAGCTGACGCAGCCCCGCTACTACTTCTTTCTGCCGATTGGCCGATTCCGCATCGATGGCGTAACGATCTGCACCAAGGATCTACGTTACGCTCCGCCTCCGGAAATTGGCGACGAGGTTTTCCTTTTCGTGTACAGGCCCGTCGATCCTGCCGGCGTGCTGCTCCACGTCATGGATGCCGGTGACGTCGTTCCTATCAATCGAGATGGATCACTGCAGTTGCCCCGTCAGTACGCGAATGCCGAGCCGCGCGGCGCTCGACACAGCTCGAATCCACGGACGAAATCCGAACTGCTGTTACACATTCAGAGACTCCGGGCGACTGGAGCACAACCATGAGCCGCCGCTGGATTTTCGGCCTGGCGCTTGATCTCAATGGTAATAGCAGGATCGATGACGCCGGGGAACTGTTCGGCAATCATACGCGGCTGATGAACGGGACCTTCGCACAGAACGGCTATGAGGCGTTGGCGCAGTATGACGAGCCCGCCAATGGCGGTAATGGCAACGGCATCATCGATCCCGGGGACGCCATCTTCGCGCGGCTCCTCCCGGATCGACTGGAACCATGACGGGAAGACCGACCCAGGCGAGCTCCTGACCCTGTCAGCGGCGGGTGTCGTGGCCATCGATCTCACATATCACCTCGGCCAGAGGCAGGACCAGTACGGAAACGTGTTCCGCTACCGTGGCCGAGCCCTGCGATCCGAGAACCATGGCGACACCCGCGAGGTTACGACCTACGATGTCTTTTTTGTCCCGGCTGAGCCGCCAGTGAGCGCGTCGCAGGGAGCCGATGAGCTCACCGCTGCACGGTTTGGCTACTGTCGAGCTCCGGTGCCTGTGCCACTTCGAAAGCTGGCCAGGGCTTGGTAATGTCCTGCCGATAGCGGGGGCAGAATGCGCGTCCTCAGGACACGACCGGCAGGCGGTGGCCCGCCGGGGCGAGATCCGACAGGCGGACGGGGACGCGGCGGGCTCCCCAGCGCCCCGGAGGGCCGGCGAAACGGCCCGGGCAGGGGGTGCCGCAGCGGTCGCAGGCGAGGGCGCCCGCCGGGGGCGCGCCCGCCGTGCCGGCCGCCGGAGCCAGGTGCCAGCCGGTCAGCACGTACCAGTCTCGGCCGATCAGCCGGTTGCCGCAGCAGTGGCACCAGGTGCTGCCGCCGTCTTCGTCGTGGACGTTGCCGGTATAGGGGTAACGCAGGCCGTTGGCGAGCGCAATGCCGCGGGCCCGGGTGAGCGTCGCCCCGGGGGTCGGCGGCAGGTCCAGCATCTTGTAGTCGGGGTGGAAGGCGGTGAAGTGGATGGGCACGTCCGGACCCAGCTCGCCGGCGACCCAGCGGGTGAGAGCGTCGAGCTCGGAGTCGGAATCGTTCTCGCCCGGGATGAGCAGGGTGGTGATCTCGAACCAGACGTCGGTCTCGTGGCGCAGGTAACGCAGGGTGTCGAGCACCGGCCCCAGCTCGCCGCCGCACACCTTGCGGTAGAAGCGCTCGGTGAAGCCCTTGAGATCGACGTTGGCCGCGTCCATGTGCCGGTAAAACTCGACGCGCGGCTCGGGGCAGATGTAGCCCGCGGTCACCGCCACCGCTTTGATACCCGCCGCGCGGCAGGCGTCCGCGACGTCCACCGCATACTCCATGAAGATCACCGGGTCGTTGTAGGTGAAGGCGATGCTGGCGCAGCCCAGGCGCACGGCGGCGCGGGCGATCTGCTCGGGCGACGCGCCGTCTGAAAGCGTGTCGATCTCGCGCGACTTGCTGATGTCCCAGTTCTGGCAGAACCTGCAGGCCAGGTTGCAGCCGGCGGTGCCGAACGACAGCACCGGCGTGCCGGGCAGGAAGTGGTTGAGCGGCTTTTTCTCGATCGGATCGATGCAGTACCCGCTCGACCGGCCGTAGGTCTTGAGCACGATCTCGCCGCCCTCGCGAGCGCGCACGAAGCACAGGCCGCGCTGGCCTTCGAGCAGCTTGCAGGCCCGCGGGCAGAGATCGCACTGGACGCGCCCCTGCTCGAGCCCGTCATCGAGCCGGTGCCAGTATCGGGTCGGCACCGTATCCCCGAGCGGCGTGGGATGCGCGTCATTCATACACCAGTGGTTACCGTGCTCGAAACCTCTTTTATTCCGCTTTATGCCGCATGCCGCCCTGTTCTTCCGCTTCGTGCCGCTTTGTGCTCTTCCGCTCTGTCCGGTTTGTTCCCCGCCCCGGTCACGGCGCCGGCAGCGTCACCCGGCCGGCTTTGCCGGCGTGGTGGCCAGGGCGTGCAGCTCCGCCGCGCCGCGGAGCACGCCGCCGCGCACCACCCAGCGCAGGCGCCTCAGGTTGGCGACGTCCGCCTGCGGATCGGCCGCCACCACCAGCAGGTCGGCCAGCTTGCCCTTCTCGATCGTGCCCAGCTCCTTGTCCCGCCCCATGGCGGTGGCGCCGCCCCTGGTCGCGGCGATCAGCACCTCGCGCGGCGTCAGGCCGGCCCGCTGCATGGCCTCCATCTCGGCATAGACCGAGACTCCGTGCAGGGTCAGAGGGTTGCCGGCGTCGGTGCCCATGGCGACAGGAATGCCGGCGCGCGCCACGACGACCAGGTTGGCGGCGGCCACGCGCTCCCGCTCGGCGGTGCGCTGGGCGGAGGCGGCGAGCTGCTCGGCGGTGCGGGGGCTCTCGGTGGCGGCGGTCTCGGCGACGCGGGCCAGGGTCGCCGCGTCGACGCAACCGTTGGGGTCGTCCACCGCCGGGGTCTTGCGGCTGGCGGCGCTCTCGAACATGCGCTGGTAGCCGCGCATGACGGTGAGGGTGGGACAGTAAAGGGTGCCCTGGCGCTTGGCCAGGTCGAGGAACTCCTGGTCCACCGGCAGGTCCCAGACGCTGTGCACCAGCAGCCGGGCTCCGGCCCGCAGCGCCGCCTTCGCCTCGGCGAGGCCGGTGGCGTGGACGATGAGCGGCAGATGGTGCCGGCGGGCTTCATCGCCGGCCGCCGCCACCAGGGGCTCGAGGTCGGGGACCGGCTTGTCGGGGATGAACCAGACCTTGACCGCCGCGGTGCCCTCGCCCGCCAGGTAGCGCACCCCCTCGCGCGCCGCGGCCTCGTCGCGCAGAAAGATGAACTGCCGCTCGGCCGGCAGGTTGAGCCAGTGGTCGAGGGTGGAGAGCAGGGGGCCAGCGGCGGCGATGCGCGGCACCTCCGAATTGGTCTCGGCCCAGGCGGGAAGGGCCAGGGTCCAGGGGTAGCCGCCGACGTCGAAGACCGAGGTCACGCCGGAGCACAGGTACGAGCGGCCGAAGCGCTCGGGGTGGAGGCGGAGGCCAGCTTCCACCTGTTCATAGGGATGCTTGGCGCGCACGTCCAGGGAGTCCGGGCGGCCATCCGCCCAGCCGGTCTGCGAGAAGTGGACGTGGGCGTCGACGACGCCGGGAGTGATCCACATGCCGGCCACGTCGAGCACGTCGACCCCGGCCGGCACCGGGCAGGCGGAGCGGGGGCCGGCGCAGTCGATCTTGCCTCCCCGCATCACCACCACCGACCCGGCGACCGGCGCTGCGCCGGTGCCGTCGATCAGGGTGGCGCCGACCAGGGCCCGTGGCGGCGCCGGAGTCCCGGGCGGTTCCTGGAAGGCGGTGGTGGCGGTGATCTTCCAGCCGCCGGCGGCCTTGACGAACAGGCGCTCGGAGAGTCCGGCGACCTCCTGGGAGCCGTAGCGGACGCGATAGCGATACGTGCCGTAGACCAGGCCGGGCTTCAGGGCCACGAGCTGGAGATCGGAGGCGTCGATATGGTCGGGCCAGGCATTGCCGATGCCGGCCGCCAGCCCGGCGCGGCCGAGCTCGAAGCCGTCTGGCCCGGTCCGCGGGAGGTTCGTCGAATCGAGGTAGCACGCCAGGTAGGCCCTGCCGTCCCGGTCGCGGATGGCCTGGAGATTCCTCTCGAAGAGCGCCCGCGCCGCCGTGAGGTCCGACGGCCCCTGTGCCGCGTGCGCCCGCTTCGCCCGTTTCGACGCCTTGGTGGGCCGTGCCGGCGCGGCAGGCGCCCACTCGCCGGTGGCCAGCAGGCACGACAGGACGAGCAGCAGCATCACCGGCAGCCGACGCACGATCATCGCCAGTCTCCTTTTCGATCCAGGGGGGTCTTTCCAGACCCCGCACCATAACACCACCTCCGGGGGAAAACCCCACCGGCCGGGGCAGGTGGGCCAGGTCCGGCATGGTGCCAGCCTGGCGGACGATGATGTAGCCTCGCCGACATGCCGAGCCGCATCCGCCGCCCGTGCCACCCGTGCCACCCGTGCCGGGTGCTGCCGCCGAAGCTCTTGGCTGCTGCTCTTTGGGGTCTGGCGGCCGTGGCGCCGGCTTGGGGCCATGAGCTTGGTCCCTTCCAGATTTACGGCACCTTCCTGCGCACCGGGGCGTTCCGGCTCGACATCAAGGTCGACGACGAGCACCTGCCCTCGGCACAGCTGGGCGGACCTGCTCGCCGCACCCGCTATGGCCGCATCGCCGGGCTGAACGGGACTGCCGAGCAGCGTTTCGGCCGCTTCCTCAGCGACCTCGCCGACTCGCTCACCTTGCGCTTCGACGGCGTCGCCGTGGCTCCCACTCTGGCCATGGACCCGGAGGGCGGCGGCGCTGCTGCCGCCGCCGGCGGCCCGGCGTGGGCGACGCTGCGCGTCCAAGGCTGGATCCCGGGCGGGGCCCGCGTCTTCACCATCGCCAGCTCGCTGCCGGTCAAGTCCTATCCGCTGGTGCTGCGCTGCGAGGACGACGAATCCTCCACCTGGCGCTGGGTGGCGGGCGGCGCGACGAGCCCCGGCTACGGCCTGGCGCCGCGCGTGGTGCCGCCGCCGCCGGCCGCGGTGGCCCGGCGCGGCTTCGCCCCGGGCTTCACCCGTGTCCTGCCGCACGGCCCGGTGCCGCTGCTGCTGGTCGCGGCGGTGTTCCTGCTGGCCCGACGGCCAAAGGCCGCGCTGCTGATGCTGGCGGCCCTGGCGCTCGGCCAGGGCCTTGGCTTGGCGCTCGGCCTGCACGGCGCCGCGCCGCTGCGCCCGGAGTCGCTCGAGACCCTGCTGGCGCTCGCCGTCGCCGGTGTGGCGGTGGCGGCCCTGCCGGCGTTGCCGCGGCGGCTCGGCCCCCGGTCCGAGCGGCCGGGGAGCTCGCCCTCCCGCGCGCCGCACCCGTCGCCCGCGTCCCCGGCCGCGGCTCTCGTGGTGGCGGAGACCCCGGCACTGCCGGCCATCCTGGTTATCGGGGCCATCGGGGCTATCGGGGTCCTGTGCGGCCTCGGTTTCGCGCCCGCCATTCCCGGCGGGCCGAGTGGGCCCCCGGCTGCGACGCTCCCGGCCGCCGGCGCACCGCTGACGCCGCCGCTGCTTCCGGCCGCCGCCGCCGGCTTCGCCCTCGGCGCCGCTGCCGCCGAGCTGGCAGTCATGGCGGCAGCTTTCGTCCTGGTCGGCCTGCCCTTCCGCGACAAGCCCTGGTACCGCGGGCGGGTGGTGGTGCCCGCCTGCTGCCTGATCGCGGTCGTCAGCCTCTACTGGTCGCTCGCCGGCCTGCTGTCTTGACGGCACGTCCGCCGCGGTATCCCGCCGCACTGCCGCCCAGCTGCCGCACCACCCCCACCACTCCCCAATCACCTCCGGCTACTCCTCGCTACTCCTCGCCAGCGCTCTAACCAGCTAGTGCTCTAATAGAGCATTAGCCCGCTCTCCGCGGGTTTGACTTCCGGCGGCCGCCTGCTATCATCCGGGAGAATTAGTACCGTCCCAGTACTGTTTTAACAGATGACGGGGCGAAGCATGATCAGGATCACCAAGCAAACCGACTACGGGATCGTTCTCCTGACGCACCTGGCGGCGCATCCAGACCGCCAGTACAACGCTCCCGACCTGGCGGCCGAGGCGCACCTGCCGCTGCCGATGGCGAGCAAGATCCTGAAGCTGCTGGCGCGTGAAGGCGTGCTGGTTTCGCACCGGGGGGTGAAGGGGGGCTACGGCTTGTCACGCCACCCCCAGGAGATCTCGATGGCAGAGATCATCGCCGCCCTCGAGGGACCGATCGCCATCACGGAGTGCATCGACGAGGCGGGCGATTGCGCCCATGAGCGCCTCTGCCCGGTGCGCAGCAACTGGCATCGCATCAACCTGGCGCTGCTGACCGCCCTCTCGGGCATCACATTGGCGGAGATGGTGCACCCCCTGCAAGCGCCGCCGGTATCGCGGCTGGTGACCCTGGGCCGCGGGGTCTCCGGGAGCACGCCGCCGCCGCAGCCGCTCTGAAAGGGCCGTGAGGGAATAAGAAGGACGGATTCAAACCATGCAAACATCCACCGAGACCCTCGAGCAACTGGCTGCACAGGACTACAAGTTCGGTTTCGTCACCGACGTCGAGCAGGACACCTTCCCGCCGGGGCTCGACGAGGACGTCGTCCGCATGATCTCCGCCAGGAAAGCGGAGCCCGAATGGCTGCTCGAGTGGCGGCTCAAGGCGTACCGGCACTGGCTCGCCATGCACGAACCGACCTGGGCCAATATCCACCACGCGCCGATCGACTACCAGTCGATCGTCTACTTCGCGTCGCCCAAGAAGAAAAAGGGACCGCAGAGCCTCGACGAGGTGGACCCCGAGATCCTTGCCACCTACGAGAAGCTGGGAATCCCGCTGCGCGAGCGGGAGATCCTCGCCGGGGTGGCCGTCGACGCGGTGTTCGACAGCGTTTCGGTCGCCACCACCTTCAAGAGCAAGCTCGCCGAGATGGGGATCATCTTCTCCTCGTTCTCGGAGGCTGTGCACGACCACCCCGAGCTGGTGCGCCAGTACCTAGGGTCGGTGGTGCCCTACTCCGACAACTTCTTCGCCACCTTGAACTCGGCGGTCTTCTCCGACGGCTCCTTCGTGTACGTCCCCAAGGGCGTGCGCTGCCCGATGGAGCTGTCCACCTACTTCCGCATCAACGCCAGGAACTCCGGGCAGTTCGAGCGCACGCTGATCGTCGCCGACGAGGGCGCCTACGTGTCGTACCTCGAGGGTTGCACGGCGCCGATGCGCGACGAGAACCAGCTGCACGCCGCGGTGGTGGAATTGGTGGCGCTCGAAGGCGCCACCATCAAGTACTCGACGGTGCAGAACTGGTACCCGGGCGACGAGCACGGCAAGGGCGGCATCTACAACTTCGTCACCAAGCGCGGCAAGTGCGAAGGCGCGCGCGCCAAGATCTCGTGGACGCAGGTCGAAACCGGCTCGGCGATCACCTGGAAATACCCCAGCGTGATCCTCAAGGGCGACCACTCGGTCGGCGAGTTCTATTCGGTGGCGTTGACCAAGGGTTATCAGCAGGCGGACACCGGCACCAAGATGATCCACATCGGCAAGCACACCAGCAGCACCATCGTCGCCAAGGGCATCTCGGCCGGCCACGGCCAGAACACCTACCGCGGCGCGGTGCGCATCCTGAAGGGCGCGGACCACGCCCGCAACTTCTCGCAGTGCGATTCGATGTTGATCGGCGACCAGTGCGGGGCGCACACGTTCCCCTACATCGACGTGCAGAACCCGCTTGCCCGCATGGAGCACGAGGCAACCACTTCGAAGATCGGCGAAGACCAGATCTTCTATTGCAACCAGCGCGGCATCGCGACCGAGGACGCGGTGGCGATGATCGTCAACGGCTTCTGCCGTGAGGTCTTCCGCGAGCTGCCGATGGAGTTCGCGGTGGAGGCCCAGAAGCTGCTGGCGGTCAACCTCGAGGGGAGCGTCGGCTGAGCCCCGCCGCCGCGGCCGGCCGGCGACCAACGCGAGCATTACCACATCACAGGAGAGGAAGAACGCGAGCGATGCTGCAGATCAAGAACCTACATGCCGCGGTCGAGGGCAACGAGATCCTGCGCGGGATCGACCTCGAGGTCAAGGCGGGAGAGGTGCACGCCATCATGGGGCCGAACGGCTCCGGCAAGAGCACCCTCGCCCGCGTGCTGGCGGGACAGGAAAGCTACGAGGTGACGGCCGGCGAGGTGCTCTACGACGGCAAGGACCTCCTGGACATGGACCCCGAGGAGCGGGCGCGGGAAGGGGTGTTCATGGCCTTCCAGTACCCCGTCGAGATCCCCGGCGTCAGCAACACCTATTTCCTCAAGGCGGCGCTCAATGCGGTGCGCAAGCACCGCGGCCTGCCGGAGCTCGACGCGGTCGAGTTCCTCAAGCTGGTGCGCCAGAAGATGAAGCTCGTGCAGATGGACGAGTCGCTGCTCGGCCGGCCGGTCAACGAGGGTTTCTCCGGCGGCGAGAAGAAGCGCAACGAGATCTTCCACATGGCGGTGCTCGAGCCGCGTCTCGCGGTGCTCGACGAGACCGACTCCGGCCTCGATATCGACGCGCTGCGTATCGTGGCGGCGGGCGTCAACGGGCTGCGCCAGGACGACCGGGCCTTCCTGCTCATCACCCACTACCAGCGGCTCCTCAACTACATCGTTCCCGACCGCGTCCACGTGCTGGTGGACGGACGCATCGTGCGCTCGGGCGGCAAGGAGCTGGCGCTCGAGCTCGAGGAGAAGGGCTACGCCTGGCTCGAAGCGCTGGCGCGTGGCGCCGCGCCGCAAGACGCCCTGAACCCCCCGGCGACACCGCCGGCAGCCCCCGTTCCCGCGGCCGGAGCCTGACGCCATGACCCGGCAGGCCACCCAGCAGCCGCTCGCACCCGCGGGCGCTTCGACGATGGAGGCTCGGGAGTCGCCCGTGGACACCATGCCGCCGACGACGACGACGACCCCGCCGTCGCCGCAGACGCCGTCGCGGACGGTCCCGAGCGACCGCGATCTGGCCGCCGCCGCCCCTTATCTCGCCGACTGGGAGGCCTTCCGACGCGAGCTGCCTGCCGCCGAGCCGGCGGCGCTCGGGGCAATGCGGCGGGCGGCGATCCAGCGCTTCGGCGTGCTCGGGTTCCCGACCACGCGCCAGGAGGAGTGGCGCTTCACCAACCTCGCGCCGCTCGCCCGCGCCTCCTTTCGGCGGGCTGCCAGCCCGGAAGGAGAGGACAGGGGCGCGCCGCGCCTCTCCCTCGCCGACCTCGAGCCCTGGACCTTCGCCGCTGCGGCGCGCCTGGTGTTCGTGGATGGCCGGTTCGCGCCGGAGCTCTCCAGCGGCGACGGAAGCCAGTCGGCCGCGGCTCCACCTGTCGCCAGTCGCGGCCTGCCGCCGGGGGTGCTGGTCGGGAGCCTGGCGGCCGCGCTGGCGCGGGAGCCCCACCGCATCGAGCCCTACCTGGGCCGCTACGCCAGGTTCCGGGACCAGCCGTTCGTCGCCCTCAACACCGCCTTCCTGCACGACGGCGCGGTGGTGATGCTGCCACGCGGCGCGGTGGTCGCGCTGCCCATCCACCTGCTTTACGTGTCCACCGCGGCATCTGGAGCCAGCGCGGCAACCGGAGCCAGCGCAGCCGGCACGGCCAGCGCGCCCACCGCAGCCAGGGTTTCCTACCCGCGCAACCTGATCGTGGCCGGCGAGGGAAGCCAGCTGACGGTGGTCGAGACCTACGCCGGCATCGGCGACGGCGCCTACTGGAGCTGCGGCGTCACCGAGCTGATCGCCGGCCCGAGCGCGGTGGTCGACCATTACAAGGTGCAGCGCGAGAGCCGTGACGCCTATCACCTGGCCACCATGCAGGTTTGTGGCGAGCGCTCGAGCGTCATCTCGTCGCACTCCATCTCGTTGGGTGGCGGATTGGTGCGCAACGACGTCAACGCCGTGCTCGACGGCGAGGGCATCGACTGCATCCTCAACGGCCTCTACCTCGCCGAGGGCCGGCAGGTCGTCGACAACCACATGCGCGTCGAGCACGCCAAGCCTCATTGCTCCAGTCACGAGCTGTACAAGGGAATCCTCGACGGCAAGGCGCGGTCGGTGTTCAACGGCCTCATCCACGTCCACCCCGGGGCGCAGAAGACCGACGCCAAGCAGTCGAACCGCAACCTGCTGCTGTCTGCCGACGCCATCGCCAACTCCAACCCGCGGCTGGAGATCTTCGCCGACGACGTCAAGTGCACGCACGGCTCGACCGTCGGCCAGCTCGACGACGATGCCGTGTTCTACCTGCGCTCGCGCGGCATCGGCCTCGACGCGGCGCGCAGCCTGCTGACCTATGCCTTCGCCTCCGACATCCTGGCGCGCATCAAGGTCGAGCCCGTGCGCCACGACCTCGAAGAGCTGCTGTTCGCCCGGCTGCCCCAGGGCGAGGTGGTGAGACAGGCCGTCTAGTGTCCCGCCGGTGGCCCGCTGGCGGGCCGCCGGCCCGGCCGCCTGGTGCCTGATCCTGATGCCCATGGAGTCCCAACGGTCATGAGCGGTTCATCCAGTCAAGTCCAGCCGGCCGCCGCCGCCGCCGCCGAGCTGTCCGCGGGCGCCGCATCCGCTCCCGCTGCGGCCGGTCCGAGCTACGACCTGGCGCGGGTGAGGGCCGACTTTCCGCTGCTTGCCCAGTCCATCCACGGGCGGCCGCTGGTGTACCTCGACAACGCTGCCACCAGCCAGAAGCCGCGCGCCGTGATCGAGGCGGTCGCCGGCTGCTACCGCGACTACTACGCCAACGTCGGCCGCGGCGTGCACCGGCTGGCGCAGCTGACCACCGGCGCCCGCGAGCGGGCGCGCGAGACGGTCCGCGCCTTCCTCGGCGCCGCGGCCGCCGAGGAGATCGTTTTCGTGCGCGGCACCACCGAGGCGATCAACCTCGTCGCCCAAAGCTACGGGCGCAGCCGGCGCACCGGCCTCGACGCCGGCGACGAGGTGCTGGTCACCGCCATGGAGCATCATTCCAACCTGGTGCCCTGGCAGCTGCTGTGCGAGGAGCGCGGCGCGGCGCTGCGCGTCGTGCCCATCGACCGCCGCGGCGAGCTGGACCTGGCGGCGCTCGGGCGGCTGCTGTCGCCGCGCACCCGCATCGTCGCGGTGACCCACGTCTCCAACGTCCTCGGCACCATCAACCCGGTCGCCGAGATCGCCGACATGGTGCACCGGCGCGGGGCGGTGCTGGTGGTGGACGGCGCCCAGGCGGCGCCCCACCTGACGGTCGACGTCGGCCTCCTGGGCTGCGACTTCTACGCCTTTTCCGGTCACAAGGTCTACGGCCCGAGCGGCATCGGGGCGCTGTACGGCCGGGCCGAGCTGCTGGCCGAGATGCCGCCCTGGCAGGGCGGCGGCGGGATGATCGAGACGGTGCGCTTCGAGGGCACCACCTATGCGCCGCCGCCCCAGCGCTTCGAGGCGGGCACGCCCAACATCGAGGGCGCCATCGGCCTCGCCGCGGCTCTCGACTACCTCACCAACCTGGGGCAGAACGCCGTGGCCGTCTGGGAGGGGCGCCTGCTGCAACGGGCGGTCGAGCTGCTGAGCGCGATCCAGGGGGTACGGCTGGTGCACCTGGAGCGAAAGACCGGGGCGCGCGAACGCGCCGGGCTGCTGTCCTTCGTGGTCGAAGGCGTGCATCCTCATGACGTCGCCACGGTGCTCGACGGCCTGGGCATCGCCGTGCGCGCCGGCCATCACTGCGCGCAGCCGCTGATGGAGGTGCTCGAGCTGCCCGCCACCACCCGCGCCTCGTTCGGCCTCTACAACACCCTCGACGAGGTGGCGGCGCTGGCGGCGGCGGTGGAACGGGTGCGGGAGGTGTTCGCGTGAGCGGCGGCGGCAGCGGCGGCTACGGCGGGCTGCAGGAGCTCTATGGCGAGGTCATCCTCGACCACAACCGGCGGCCGCGCAACTTCGGCCGCCTGCCCGGGGCCAACCACAGCGCCGCGGGCCACAACCCGCTTTGCGGCGACCGCGTGACGGTCTACCTGCGAGTCGATGGCGGCCGCATCGATGAGATCTCGTTCGAGGGCGTGGGTTGCGCCATCTCGACGGCGTCGGCCTCGATGATGACCGAGGCGCTGCGCGGCAAGTCGCTGGCCGAGGCGCGGCAGCTCTTCGAGCGCTTTCACGCCCTGGTCACCGGCGGGCCTGCAGCGGACGCCGCGGCCACGGCGGCCCGCGAGGACACAGAGGCGAGCGCCGGCGGCGCCGGCGCGCCGGATCTCGGCAAGCTGGCGGCCTTCGCCGGGGTGGGCGAGTTTCCGATGCGCGTCAAGTGCGCCACCCTGGCCTGGCATGCCCTGCAATCGGCGCTGGCCTCGCCCGCGGCGGGGTCCTTGCCAGGACCCGTCGTGCCCGTGGAAGTTCCCTAAGGAGACGTCATGGCAGCAGATCCGAACCAATCCATGGAAAGCGCACCGCCGGTGGCGGCCGGGGGCGACGCCGCACCGAGTATCGAGGAGAGCATCGTCGAGATGCTCAAGACGGTTTACGACCCCGAGATCCCGGTCAACATCTACGAGATGGGCCTGATCTACGACCTCAACGTCGAGCCCGGCGGGCAGGTGCAGATCAAGATGACCCTGACTTCGCCTGCCTGTCCGGTGGCCGGCTCACTACCCGGCGAGGTGAAGGACAAGGTCGAGAGCGTGCCGGGGGTGGCGGCGGCCGAAGTCGAGGTGGTCTGGGACCCGGTCTGGAATCCGTCCATGATGTCGGAAGCGGCACGCCTTCAGCTCGGGATGTTCTGATTCGGGCACCGGCATTGCGTATTTCAGTGCTAAGATAGCCGGCGTGCGCAAGGTCCGTTACCGCTCGCGGCGCGGGCGGTTGCCGGCCTGGCGCGCCGGCCATGACCCTCCGTTCGACCATCGCCTTAGCAACCGAGCTCGAGCAGCTCGTCGAGCAGGTGCGCCCACGCCTCAAGCGCATCCTTCATGGCTACGGCGTGCCGCCGCACGACGCCGATGACTTGCTCCAAGAGACTTTTCTTGCCGTTCTCGGTAAATGGGAGTCGATCGACAACAAGGAAGCCTGGCTGATCGGCACCCTGCGTCACCGCTGCGCGCGCTACTGGCGCGAGCGCCGGATGAACCTGCTCGAAGCCGTCGACTCGGCGCGGCTCGAGGTGCTCTCCCAGCCGCAGCCGGCGCCGCAGGAGCGGGCAGCCATGGTCTGGGACCTCGAGAGCGTGTTCGTGACCTTGTCGGTGCGGCACCGCGCCGTCCTCTGGCTGCGCTTCGGCCTGGGGCTCAGCACCGAAGAGGTGGCAGACCGCCTCGGCTACTGTCCGGCCAGCATCCGCAAGCTGACCTTGAGGTCGCTGGCGCGCCTGCGCCTGGCGGTGACGCCGCCGCAACCGCCGCCGCCTACCCCGCCCAGCTGATCGCCACGACTCTCTGACTCGGGACTGTGGCATAGTTGACACGCCGGCACACGGCGCGCCGCCGGGCATGCCAGGGATCGTGCGCATGTTATCGGTCATGATCCCGGCCCGCATCGCCGCTGCTCGAGCGAGGCCATCGAATCCTGGGATGGTGGAAGCGTGGAAGGAACGAGGTCCTGGCGATGAAACCCAAGCTGCACCAGCTGACTTTGGCCGCGGGCGTCACCTGCCTGCTGCTTCTCCCCTCGCCGGGCTCGCCCGCGCTGGCCCCAAGCGGGGACGAGGACTTCCACTATCACTGGCGTCTGGGCAATGTGGTCGGCACCGTTCTGGGCCTGTTCTTCCCCCACCAGGGCGACGGCGAGCTGGCATTCAAGATGCAGAAGGACGGACATCTGAGGGGCGAGTTGCTGATCACCTCGCCGGAAAGCCGGCAGGGCGAGTATTGGCGCTATGGCTCCGAAATCGATCCACATACCCTGCAGCCGATCCGCGCTTGGAGCTCATTTTTCTGGCGCGGGCGCTCGAAGTCGACCAGCGACGAGATCGAGCAGAAGGGGGTCTTCGACATCTCGTGCGCCATCTACACCATCCGCCATGAGCCGTTCCAGAAACCGCGCGACATGGAGATCTGGTCGGACGGGAAGATCTACCCGGTGACGGTGGTGCCGATGGGCGACGAGGTCCGCACCATCGCGAACCAGAAGATCGAAACCCGCCATTACGCCATCCGCGGCAGAGACCTGCCCGATCGGCGCAAATGGACGGCGAAGGTGGACTTCTGGCTGGCCAAGGACCCGGCGGCCACGCCGGTGGAAATCCAGATCTCCCGCCGTCTGGCGGACGTGAGGTTGGAGCTGAGGCCCTCCGCCGCGGCAGGCTGATTCCGTCAATTGCAGTCCTCTCTTGACGAGGAGGATGTGATGAGGCAAGCACGGATCGGTGGAGTCATGATGGCCGCGTTGGCACTGGTCGTCCTGGTGCTGCTGGCATGTGAGCCGAAGGGCTCGACGACCACCACCGCCGGCGCCGCGCCCGCCAAGGCGGGTGCCATGCCGCCGGTAAAGGTTACCGACGAGCCAATGAAGCCCGAGGAGATCGCCGCCGCAACCGGCGGCACGGCTGGCGCAGGAGCGACGGCGGGCGCCGGGGCGGCAACGGCCCCTGCCAGCAGCGCGCAGGCCGTCCTGCAGCCGGCGAAGGACACCCCGGGGTTCTCCGGCAGGGTGACCTTCACCCGCGCCGGCGACCAGGTCCGGGTGGTGGCGGACGTGGCCGGCGTCACCCCGCCCGGCAATCACGGCTTCCACCTGCACGAGAACGGCAAGTGCGAGCGCGACGCCACGGGCGGCGGCAAGGACTTCATCACCGCCGGCGGCCACTTCAACCCGGCGGGAGCGCCGCACGCCTGCCCTGACGCGGCCTCCCATCACGCCGGCGACCTCGGCAACATCGTGATCGCCGCCAACGGCACCGGTCACATCGACGTCACCACGCCGGCGCTGTCGCTCTCCGGGCCGAGCTCGGTCATCGGCAGGTCCGTCATCCTGCACGCCGGAGCCGACGACTGCACCACTCAGCCCACCGGAAATGCCGGGGGACGGTTGGCATGCGGTGTCGTCACCGCCGGGTCCGGCGGCGCCGCGGGTGCGCCCGGCGGCGCGAGCGGCCACTGATCTCGCCTCCGCCTCGACGTCGCGGCGTCGGCGGCGTCGGCGGCGCGTAGCCCACGCGGCGCCAGCGGCGCCGCAGGTGGGAACAAAGTGTGGGGGAGGCGCGCTTGGCCGCCGGCAACGTTGCCGGCGCCGGCGAGGGTGTGGCCGGCCGCGGCGGCCGGCGCCCCCGGCACCGACATCCGCCGTTGCGGGCGCCCCGGCGAACGCGTACCATTGCGGCACAAGGGTTTGCGAACGACGCCTCCCACTCGAGAATCGCCTTCCGCGCGATGAAGCGCACGACATCGTCCAGGGACCTCTGGGCATCCCTGCTTCCGACCGCCGGCGCGGTCCTGGCGCTGGCGATCGCCGGGCATTCCCGGGACCTCGCGGATCTCGACCGGCTCGGGGGCTCGTGGACCAGCTTCGGCGGCCCCTGGTGGTTCCTGGCGCTGCTTGCCGCCGGCGCGGCCGGCGCGTTCCACCGCCCCTTCAACCGCCCAACCCTGGGTCTGGGCGCGGCCGTGGTGGCCCCGGCCGTGCTGCTGTTCGGGGCGGTCAGCGCCGCGGGTCTGGCTGCCGTCTCGCTGCTGACGGCCGAGATCGGCTGGCGGCTGGTGCGCTCGGCCGGCGTGGTGCCGCTGCCGGAGCGGCGCAAGCTGCTGCGCGCGCTGGAAGCGGCCGGCACCGCGGCCTGCGCGGCGCTGGCGGGCGGGGCGGCCTGGGCCTGGCTGCCACGGTTGCGCGACGACGTCCAGCTGCCGGCGCGGATTGCCGCCGCGGCCGCCGTCTACCTCCTGGTGTGGTCGGGACTGCTGCTCGCGGAGCAGCAGATTCGACGCCCCGAGCAGGGCCTGCGCCCGCGCGCGGCGCTGCCGCTGGTGACCGATCTCGCCGGCTGGCTCGCGGGCGCCGGCCTGGCGCTCGCCGGCGCCCGCGCCGGATGGGGCACCGCCGCGGTGTTGCTCGCCGCGCTGGTGCTGGCGGCGGTCGAGGCAGGGCGCAACGGCGTGCTGCTCGCCAAGGCGCGGCGGCGCGCCGGCGATCTCGAGCGCCTGCGCCGCGCCGGCACGCGGATGATCACGCCCGAGCAGGAGATGGTGGGCGTGGCCGAACGGATCCTCGCCGAGTGCGAGGTCATCAAGTTCCACTGGTTCCAGTTCGAGACCCTCACTCCCGGCAGCGAGTTCAAGAGCTGGTGGTCCGGGCCGGCGCACCGGCTGCGCGAGGGCGTCCCCGAACCGGACCGCTATCCGCCCGCGCTCCCCGGCTTCCACCGGCGCACCAGCTGGCAGATCGTCGAGCGCCAGCTGCGCGACGAGGGCCGCGTGCTTGCCCGCCTGCGGCTCTGGTGCGATCCGCGGCTGGTCGAGGCGCAGACGCTGGTCATGTTCGACCGGCTGCTGCCGCAGATGACCGCCTCGGTGCGGCGTTGCCTGCTCGACCGCGAGGCCCGCGAGGACCCGCTGACCGGCGTCGCGGTGCGGCGGGTGCTCGAGCAGCGCCTGCACCAGGCTCACGCCCGCTGCATCGAAGAGGGCGGGACGATGTCGGTCATCCTGTGCGACCTCGACCATTTCAAGCGCATCAACGACACCTACGGCCACTCCGCCGGCGACGCCGCCCTGGTGGCGGTGGCCGGCGTGTTGCGGGAGGAGAGGCGGGAGACCGACCTCTGCTGCCGCTACGGCGGCGAGGAGTTCGTGCTCTTGCTGGATGCCACCGCCGGCGACGCGGCCCTCCTCGCCGCCGAACGCCTGCGCATTCGCGTCGAGGAGCTCGACTTCCAGGTCGAGGGCCGGCGGGTGCCACTCACCCTCAGCGCCGGCGTCGCCTGTTTCCCCGAGCTCTACATCAAGACCGCCGCCGAGCTCCTCCTCTTCGCCGACGAGGCCCTCTACGAGGCCAAGCGCAGCGGCCGCAACCGCTGCCTCCTGGATCTAGGCCAGGGCCGCTATCTCGACGTCGCCGGTGCCGTCCACGCCAGCGAGGAAGCCCATCCGGCCGTCGAGCCGCCCAGGATCTTCGCGTGAGGTGCGGGCTTTGTGGACGGCTCCTTCACGGTCCGCTCCACGGGGCGTCCTATAATTGACACGGCTCGCGGCGCTGCCTTAGACTGCGTTGCGCGTTTCCGTCGGGGCGTAGCGCAGCCTGGTAGCGCACCTGCCTTGGGCGCAGGGGGTCCCCAGTTCAAATCTGGGCGCCCCGATACCTGACGGCGACCCGAGGAGGTTGTCCCTGGCCGGGCCGCGCGGAGTCGCTGCCTGTAGCTCAGTGGATAGAGCGGCGGCCTTCTAAGCCGCGGGTCGGGGGTTCGAATCCCTCCAGGCAGGCCAACCCCCCCCAGCATTGAAAGAGCCGGTTCCCCACCAAGCGCCCTTAGCTCAGCTGGATAGAGCGACAGCCTCCGGAGCTGTAGGTCAGAGGTTCGAATCCTCTAGGGCGCACCACGTAGAATCCCGCAAGTCCTACTCTCGCTTACGCTTGCAAACCCTTACTTCGTGGGCCTTTCTGCGCTACAATACTGTCGTCTAATTCTAATGGGGTTTTCGCCCTCTTAGGGTTCCCAGAGGGTACCCCCGATCTTGGCCCGATGGGTACCCCTTTGGGTACCCCTGGCCTGGGCGGGCCGAGAAGTTCACCAAGCGCGTCATCGACCGCCTCATCGCCCAAGCCGATCCCGGCAAAGACACGCTGGTCTGGGACTCGGCGGTGGGAGGCGCTCGAGCTCAGCCATGTGCAGCCGTTCCACCGCTCGCTTGCCGACACGCCGGCGCAGGCGAACCGCTGCCTAACCGCCGTCTCGGCGATCCTGGGCTACGCAGATCGCCATCGACATGTCCGCCCTGCCGGCGGCGACTGTGGCCGGCGTCGAGCCGTCGGCGAGAAGGGCCCGCCCTCGTCTCACCATGGAGATCTGGGCTTGGCGCAATCGCGATGGGCAGATATCAAACATGAGCGTCACCGACGACATATATGCGCGCTCGCTCGCGGTTGCGGGGCTTCGCCCTGACCACGATCTCAACGTCCTGTCCGAGTGCGGTCAAGAGGCGCATCAGGCGGTCGCTCGAAAAGTTCCCGAGACGACCGTTGAGCAGTGCCGACACCTTGGGCTGATCGATGCCCATGAGCGCCGCAGCAGCAACCTGGGTCAGCCTCCGGCGCTTGATGACCTGCCGGATGTGGCTGGCAAGCTGAGCCTTCGTCAGCTCCTCCTCAGGCTCAGCGAAACCCAAATCGTCGAAGACGTTGCCGCTGCTGGAAGTCACCGGGATGGCGAGGTCTTGCTTCTTGACCATTGTTCGTAATCCTCTCGTGCTCGCTTGAGCCGCCGTTCGATCAAGCTCAGGTCGGGTCTCGGGGTGGCGATGCCGTGCTTGGACTTCTTCTGGAAGGCGTGCAGCACATAGACGGCTCCGGCGAACCGGACGGTGTAGACGGCTCGGTAGGTGTCACCATCGAACTCATCGACGATCTCTCCAGCACGCCGGCCCCGCGGAATCCTTTGAGCGGCTTGGCGAAGGGTGCTTTGAGGCCGAGCTGTGCATCCCATAGCGCGCCGCCGACTCGCCGCCGGACTTCCTCCGGGAAGCTCCTCAAATCCTCTCTGCAGCTCCCAACCCAGCGCACCGGCTTGGGCTGAATGTAGTCTTGGGTGGCCACGATCAGCCCGCCGACTCGTTCCGGGGCATTCTATGCCTGTTCAGGCATAGTCTCAAGGTGACTCGGCGCGCGGCTGCGGCGGGACGAGGCGCAGGATGTCCACCGGCGGGCCGGGCAGGAAAGGCGTCGGCCGGCCGGCCGCCCAGGCAGGGTGGCTGTCGCGGTAGTGGGGCGAGAACGGGTGCGCGCTCTCGCCGACCGGCATGTGGAAGATCCCGGTCTCCTCGTGGCCCGGCGACACCACCATCCGCTCCGAGGCGCCGAAATCCTTGCCGATGACCCGCGGCATGTCCTGGTCGCCCGGGAGCTCCCGCGGCGGCACGTCGAGCCAACGGGCGAACATCGGCAGCGAGCTGCTCATCGGGTGCTCGATGCGCAGAGTGTTGCGCTCGCCCCAGGTGCGGTCGGCGAGCCGTGGCCCGAGCGCCTGCAGGTGCTTGATCTCCTCGTCGGCCACCGCCAGGACCTGGGCGTCCCAGCTCTGGTAACGGGGATCGAGCAGGTGCGCCGGCCGCTCGGTGACCAGGCGCCAGAGCGGCCCCTCGAAACGCCGCCGCGGGTGGAAGTAGGGTAGCCCGTCCTCGGGCTTGATGCCGGTCAGGCTGGCGAACACCTCCTGCTCGAGCAGGTCCCGGAATTCGCGCACCACCCGGTAGGCGACCGAATCGATCGAGGCCCGCCCGGTCCAGGTGGAGGCGAGAAGCCGCCGCAGCTCGGCGCGGCGCGGGTCGGCCTTGACCGCCTCCGGGGTGAGCGTCCGCAGCAGCAGGCCGTGCCAGTGCGTCATATACAGCGCCCGATCGTCGAGCTGGAGGGCGAGCAGGTCGCGCGGCGTCGCCCGCTCCAGGCCGAGCAGGCGGTCGCGGATCTGGCGCGCGCGGGCCCCGAGGTCGAAACAGCCATCCCCCAACCGCGCCAGCATCTCGCCGCCAACCAGGCGGTTGTTGGCCGCCCAGATGCGGCCGGACGGGGGATCGACCACCTTCGGGACCTCGTCCGAGCGCAGCCAGCCGCCCCAGCGGTGTGAGCCGTCGGCCCAGGAGCTGGGGAGGCGCCCATCCCAGCCGATGCGGCGCGGCAGCTTGCCGGCTATCGTCCAGCCCACCCGCCCGGAAGAGTCGGCAACGGCGAAGTTCTGCGGCGGGATGCCGGCGGCGTGAGCCACCTCGATCGCCTCGTCGATGTCCTTTGCCGCTTCGAGATCGAGGAGCCCCAGGTTCGTGGCCCCCGGCAGCTGCGCGGTCCAGGCGAGGGCGCGCCGCGGCCGGCCGCCGGCATCCCGCTCGATGACCGGACCCCAGATCGTCTCGGCGACATCGAGCGACTCGTCGGGGCCGCCGTTGGCCCGCATCCGTTCGCGATGGTGCTCCAAGGGCCGCCAGCCGGCGGGCGTCCGGTACAGCTCTGGATTGCGCGGATCGACCTCGAGGTCGATCAGGTCGGTCACGTCGGCGAAGCTGTTGGAGAAGCCCCAGGCGACCGACCCGGTGCTGCCGACGGCCAGCATCGGCGTGCCCGGCAGGGTGACGCCGGTTACCCGGCGCTCGCTGCCGTCTGGCTCCCGCCAGCTCCAGGAGGCGCGGTACCAGGTATTGGGCACCTCGATGCCGAGGTGCATGTCGTTGGCGAGCAGTGCGTGGCCGTCGGCGGTATGGCTCCCGGCAACCGCCCAGGTGTTGCTGCCGGCCAGGCCGTAGATGTCGCCGCCATCCGTCCACTCGGCCGTCCACATCCCGAAGCTGGGGACGCCAGCCGCCGCCGGAAGCGGCACCCGGACCTCCGGCCGCCGGGCGGCGAGAGAGGCCGACCGCGGTGCCCTGACCGCACGCAGGTCGAAGACCCCGGGACCTGGGATCGGCGGTGTCGCGAAAGCCGGGCCGACGAGCGGCGCGTCCCATTCGGTGCCGAGCGGCTCCAGGAAATCGAACAGCTCCGCTGGCAGGCGCTCGTGCAGTTGCCCGAGGGCCGCCTCGACGCTCCCCCGCGAATCGCTGAGGGTGAAGCCCATGGCGTAGATCGCCAGCAAGCTGTCCTCCGGCCGCCACGGCTGCGGCTCGGTGCCCAGCAGGATGTATTCGAAGGGTTTGTACCCCAGCGCCTTGAGGCCTGCATTGACCCCTTCCGTATAGGCATCCAGCAGCGCCCGATGGCGCGGCGGCAGCAGCGCCAGGGCGCGGACGGCCACGCTGCGGAAACGGTGCACGCGCCAGACCTTGTCGATCGGCAGCAGCGGCGCCCCCGCCAGCTCCGCCAGCTCCCCCGCCCCCTTGCGCCGCAACAGCTCCATCTGGAAGAAGCGGTCCTGCGCATGCAGGAACCCGAGGGCGCGCGCCGCGTCCAGCCGGGCCGCCGCCCGCACCGTCGGCACTCCCAGGGCGTCCCTCTCGACCGTCACCGGCGCGCTCAGGCCCGGCAGGACGGCCTCGCCGCGCAGCCGCGGCAGGCTCGCCGCCATCCGCTGCCGCATCCAGGCGCCGGCGCCCAGCAGCAAGAGCAGCAGCAACCCCGCGAGCCAGAGCAGCGCCCGGATGATCCAACGCCACCAGCGCCGGCGCGGGGCGGCGGCGATGGGCGTGTCGTCGGTGATCGAAGGTGATGCAATCGCCATCATGGCTTTCTCCTTGCCGGCTTGCGATGGACGGAACGGCTCCTGGCGGCCGCGGCCGGTGGGCGTCGGCTGCGTCGCAGACCGGGGACGTGCGGTCACCCGGCCAGCCTCTCCGCCTCCTCTTCGGTCAGCTCCTCGATCTCCGCCAGCAGCGCCTCCTGGACCGCCAGCGCGAGCTGCCTGACGGAAGGGGACTCGAAGAGGACGTACAGCGGCAGCTCGAGCTGGAAGATCTCCTGCACCCTGGCGACGAACTGCGGGGCGAGCAGCGAGTGCGCTCCCAGATCGAAAAGGTTGTCGTCGATCCCGACCTCGCACCCCAGAAACTGCCGCCAGACCTCGACCAGCAGCGCTTCGGTCTCGGTCTCGGGCGGCGCGGCCGCGGCGCCCTGATCGGGCTCCGGCAGGGCCCGCCGGTCCACCTTGCCATTGGGCGTCAGCGGCAGGGCCGAGAGCTCGACGTAGGACCGCGGCACCATGTAGTCGGGCAGCCGCTCGTGGAGGAAGGCGCGCAACTCGTCCGCCGCCGGGCCGGGCTCCGCGGCCGGCACGACGTAGCCGACCAGGCGCTTGTCGCCGCGGCGCTTCTCGCGCGCCAGGACGACGGCCTCGCGCACCCCCGGATGCCGGCCAAGCACGCTCTCGATCTCCCCCAGCTCGATGCGATGACCGCGCAGCTTCACCTGGTGATCGATGCGGCCGAGGAAATCGATGTCGCCGTCCGGCAGGTGGCGGACGAGGTCCGCCGTCCGGTACATGCGCGCTCCCGGCTCTTCGCCCCAGGGATCGGGGACGAACTTCTCCGCCGTCAGCTCCGGCCGCCCCAGATAGCCGCGAGCCAGGCCCACGCCTGCCACGTGCAGCTCGCCCGGCACCCCCGCCGGCACCGGCTGCTGGCGGCGGTCCAGCACGTAGATGCGGGTGTTGGGCAGGGGCCGCCCGATCGACGGCAGCCCCGGTCCATCCGCTGCCACCGCCACCGCCGAGGTGGTCACCGAGTATTCCGCCGGACCGTAGGTGTTCCAGAGCCGGAAGCGCACCGCCGGGACCGGACGGTGGTGCAGCCGGTCGCCGCCGACGAACAGCGAGCGCACGGGCAGCGCCGGGCACGGCGCGGCGTCCTGCTCGAGCCGTTCCATCACCCCTTCCGCCAGCGGCGTCATGAGGAAGGCGAGCGTGATCCCCGCCTCCGCCCACCAGCGCAGCATGCCGGCGGCCGACAGCCGCGTCTCCTCGTCGGGGATGTGCAGCTCGCCGCCGCCGGCCAGGAAGGGCCACAGCTCCACCACCGAGGCATCGAATGCCGGGCTGGCGATCTGCGTACCGCGGTCGCCCGGCCGCAGCCCGAAGCACGCTTGATACCAGCGCACCAGGTTGAGCAGCCCGGCATGCGGGATCTCCACGCCTTTCGGCATGCCGGTCGAACCCGAGGTGTAGATCACGTAGGCGGGGTGCCGGGACGTGACGCAGGTCGCTGGCGCCGCGGACTCGTCGCCGGTGATCGATTCCCAGCTGCCGTCCAGCCGGATCACCTCCGCCGCGGACGCCGGCAGCCGCGCGGCGAAACGCTCCTCGGTCAGGAGCACCCTGGCGCGGGCGTCGTCGAGCAGGAAAGCCAGCCTCTCCCGCGGGTAGCCCGGGTCGAGGGAGACGTAGGCGCCGCCGGCCTTGAGCACCGCGACGATGCCCACCACCCGGGCCAGGGTGCGGTCGGCGCAGATCGCCACCGGCACCTCCGGCCCGACGCCCCGGGCGCGCAGGTGATGGGCCAGCCGGTTGGCCCGGCGCTCCAGCTCGCCATAGGTGAGACGGGCGGCGCGCGTCGCCGCCGCCGTGGCGTGCGGCCGGGCCCGGGCGTGGGCGGCGAACAGCTCGTGCACCAGCGGCAGCTCCGGCAACGGAGCCGCCGTGTCGTTCCACTCCGCCAGCACCTGGTGGCGCTCGGCCTCGGCCAGGAGCGGCAGCTGCGACAGCGGCAGCTCCGGCGCTCCAACGGCGCCGTCCAGCAGGGTCGCGTAGTGCGAGAGCAGCCGCGCCGCGGTCGCGGCGGTGAACCGGTCCAGCGCGACCTCGACCGCGAGCGCCAGCGACGCCGCCACGCCATCGCCCTCGCCCTCGACCTCCGCCACATCGAGCGACAGATCGAACTTGGCGGTGGTCCGTTCGCCGGGCGGCAGCTGCGTGAAGCGCAGGGCACCGCTCGCGGCGGCGCCGGAAGCCGCCGCCACTCGATCGGCGGTCTGCAAGGCCAGCACCGCCTGGACGACCGGACTGCGCGCCAGGTCGCGCTCCGGCTGCAGCTCCTCGACCAGCACTTCGAAGGGCAGGTCCTGGTGGTCGAGGGCCGCGAGCGTCGTCTGGCGCACCGCCGCCAGCAGCCGGCGGAAGTCCGGATCGTCTTCCAGCCGCACCCGGAGCGGCAGCAGGTTGACGAAGAAGCCGATGAGCGCGCCGGTCTCCGGCCGCGCCCGGTTGGCGACCGGGGCGCCGATCAGCAGGTCCTCCTGGCCGGTGTAGCGCGCCAGCAGCACCGCGAACCCGGCCAGCAGCAGCATGTACAGCGTCACCCCCTCCTGGCGCGCCAACCGCCGCAGCCGCTCGGCCACCGCGGCCGGCAGCAGCAGGCCGCGGCTCAGGCCGCGGGATCTCGCCACCGCCGAGGGCGGCCGTTGCGGCCGGTCCTCAGGCAGCGCCAGCACCATCGGCGCGCTCGCGAGCTGCTGTTGCCAGTAGGCGAGCTGGGCCGACACCACCGCCTCCGGCCAGGCGCGCTGCCAGGCGGCGAAGTCGGCATATTGGAGCGCCAGCTCGCGCAGCGGCGAGGGGCGCCTCTCGAGGGCCGCGCCATGGAGCGCCGCCAGCTCGCCGAGCAGCACTCTCTCGGACCAGCCGTCGGACACGATGTGGTGGAGGTTGAGCAGCAGCACGTGGCAGCAGCTCGGAGCCGCGGGAGCGCCGCCCGGGTGCAGCGCCTCCTCGCCACGGACCGCAGGGCGAGGGTCCCTGCCCTCGTCCTCGCCGAGCCGCACCAGCGCGGCGCGAAGCAGCGGGCCGGCAGCCAGATCGAAGGGACGCAAGGCCTCCTCCTGGCTCAACCTGGCCAGCTCCGCGGATCGCGGGTTGGCAGCCGGCGGCCGCCGCGCGGCGCCGGCGCGCCTCGGACCCGGCGCCAGGGGCCGTCTTCCCAGCTCGCCCAGGTCGATCAACGGCAGCGGCACGGGCCGGGGCGGCTGGATCTCCTGCCAAAGCCTGCCGTCCGCCTCGACGAACCGGGTGCGCAGCGCCTCGTGGCGGCGCACCACCTCGGTGAGCGCAGCGGCAAGCGCCGGCGGCGCCATCGGCCCATGCAGCCGGTAGGCCGCCGGAATGTTGTAGGTCGGCCGGTCCGGCGCCAGGCGATCGAGGAACCAGAGGCGCTGCTGCGCGTACGAGAGCGGTAGCCGCGCTCCCCGCGGCACCGGGACGAGCGGCGGCAACGCGACCTCCGCCGCCTCCTGGCGGGCGCTCGCGACGAGCCGCGCCAGGCCGCGCACCGTGGGGCACTCGAACAGCGCCTGGACCGGCAGGTCTACCCCTAGCACCTGCCGGAGGCGCGAGAGCACGCGGATGACCAGCAGCGAGTGCCCGCCGAGGTCGAAGAAGGTGTCGTCCATCCCGATCGCAGCCCACCCCGGCAGCCCCGAGCTCAGCACCTCCTCCCAGATCCCGGCGATCACCTCCTCGAGCGGGGTGCGGGAAGCCGCCCCCGCGGCATCCGCGGCGGCCGGCAGCTCCTCGGGTGCGGGCAGCGCCCGCCGGTCGATCTTGCCGTGAGGCGTCAGCGGCAGGGCCGCCAGGGGCACGAACGCCGAGGGCACCATCGGCTCCGGCAGGCGCTCGCGCAGGAAGGCCCGCAGCTCTGCCGCGGTCACTGGCTCCGCCGGGACGTAGTAGGCCGCCAGCCGGTGGTCCCGGCCGGCTTCCGCGACCGCCGCCACCACCACCTCGCGCACCGCGGGGTGGCGTCCCAGCAGGGCCTCGATCTCCCCCGGCTCGATCCGGAAGCCCCGCACCTTGACCTGGAAATCCCGCCGGCCCAGGAACTCGAGAGTGCCGCCGGGGCGCCAGCGCGCCAGATCGCCGGTGCGGTAGAGCCTGGCGCCGCCGCCGTCCGCCGCCGCGAGGCCGCCGAACGGGTCCGGCAGGAAGCTCTCCGCCGTCAGCTCGGGGCGTCCGAGGTACCCGCGAGCAACCCCCGCGCCGCCGACGAACAGTTCGCCGGCGCAGCCCGCGGGCACCGGTTGCAGCAGCCGATCCAGCACGTAGACCCGGCTGCCGACGATCGGCGACCCGATGGGGACCGGCCCCTCGCCGGCGTCGCCGTCCAGACCGCGGCGGACCCGGTAACAGCAGCTGAAAGTGGTGTTCTCGGTCGGACCGTAGCCGTTGATCAGCTCGACCCCTGGCAGGGCCGCCAGCGCCCGCCCGACATGGCTGGGCGACAGGACGTCACCGCCGGTGAGCAGCTGGCGCAGCCCGCGGAGGCCGTCCAGCCCCTCGTCCACCGCCAGATGAAACAGCCCGGCCGTCAACCAGAGGGTGGTCACCCCGTGGCGGAGCACCACGGCCTGCAGCTCTCGCACCGAGACCTGCCGCGGCGGGAACAGCACCAGGCAGCCGCCGTGGAGCAGCGGCCCCCAGATCTCGAACGTCGCCGCGTCGAACGACATCGGCGCGAGCTGCAGGAACACCTCGCCGGGACCGAACGCGGCGTAGCCTGTATCGCGCACCAGCCGCACCACCGCGCGATGGGCGACCGCCACCCCTTTCGGGGTCCCCGTCGAGCCGGAGGTGTAGAGCACGTATGCCAGCCCCTCCGCCTCCTGCCGGGAGCGGCCCGCGAGGCGGGAGGTCCGCCCGCCGTCGCTCTCCTCAGGGCGCCCGGCCGCCGCGGCGCGAGGCGCGACCTCCCGGGGGAGCAGCGGCGCCTGAAGCGCCAGGCGGGGCGCGGTGCCCGGCACCGCGTCCAGCAGCCGCGGCGGACCGACGATCGCCGCCGGCGCCGCGTCCGCGACCATGGCCTCCAGGCGCCGGCGCGGCAGCGAGGGGTCGAGAGGCAGGTACGCCCCGCCGGCCTTCAGGATCCCCAGGACCGCCGCCACCATCTCGGCCGAACGCTCCACGCATAGGCCAACCCGTGCTTCCGGACCGACGCCCAGCCGCCGCAGGCCTCCGGCGATCCGGCCGGCCTCCCGGTCGAGCGCGCCGTAGGTCAGCACCCCCTGCTCCCACACCAGGGCGACCGCATCCGGCCGTGCCGCCGCCTGCTCCTCGAACAAGGCATGCAGCGTGCGGCGTGGGGCGCCCGACGCCGTGTCGTTCCACTCCGCCATCAGCTGATGGCGCTCGGCAGCCCCGAGCAGCGGCAGCTGCGCGAGCGGCAGCTCCGGCGCCGCCGCCGCGCCGCGCAGCAGCGTCGCGTAATGTTCCAGCAGCCGCGCCGCGGTGGCCGCCGTGAACAGGTCCGCAGCGACTTCGAGCTCGAGCGCCAGCGCCGGCCCTCCCGTTTCGTCCTCCAGCTCCTCGACGATCAGCGACAGATCGAACTTCGCCGTCGCCCGTTCGCCGGACGGCAGCCGTTGGCAGCGCAAGGACTCGGCGGCTCCGGACGCCCGCCGTACGCCTGCCTCGGCATCGCTGCCGGAGACGCCGCCCGGCGTGCCGGCGCTTTGCAGCACGAGCAGCACCTGCACCAGCGGGTTCCACGCCAGATCGCGGCCAGGCCGCAGCTCCTCGACCAGCGTCTCGAACGGCAGGTCCTGGTGGGCGAGGGCCCCGAGCACCGTCTCGCGCACTGCCGCGAGCAGCCGGCGGAGATCGGGGTCGCCGTCCAGACGCACCCGCAGCGCCAGCGTGTTGACGAAGAAGCCGATCAACCCCTCGATCTCCTGCAGCGAACGATTGGCGACCGGCGTCCCGATCAGCAGGTCCTCCCTGCCGCCGTAGCGCGCCAGCAGCGCCGCGAAGCCGGCCAGGAGCAGCATGTAGAGCGTCGCCCCCTCCCGCCTCGCCGCCTGGCGCAGGCACGCCACCACGGCCGCCGGCAGCCGCAGCGCGCGGACGGCGCCGCGGAAGCTCTGCACCGGCGGCCGCGGCCGGTCGGCAGGCAGCGGCAGCTCAACCGGCGCTCCCGCGAGCTGCCGGCGCCACCAGGCGAGCTGTCGCGCCATCACCTCCTCCGGCCAGGCGCATTGCCAGGCGGCGAAGTCGGCGTACTGGATCGCCGGCTCGGCGAGCGGCGACGGCCTCCGCTCCACGGCGGCGGCATGAAGCGCGGACAGCTCGCCGAGCAGCACCTGCTCCGACCAGCCGTCGGCAACGATATGGTGCAGGGTCAGCAACAGGATCAGGCGGACGTTCGCCTCGTTGCCGCCCGGAGGCACCACGGCTGGCCGTCGCGGCGGCTCGCCGCCGCCGGCCTCGACGAGGCGCGCGCGCAGCAGCGGGCCGCGTGCCAGATCGAAGGGCCGCATCGCCTCCTCCCGGCGGAGACGCGCCAGCTCCGCGGTCTCGAGGCAGGTCCGGCGCAGGCCGCGAAGGTCGATTCGCGGCAGCGCCAGGGCCCGCGGCGCCTCGATTTCCTGCCAGGGCTCGCCCCCCGCCTCGACGAACCGGGTGCGCAGCACCTCGTGGCGCCGTACGATCTCGGACAGGGCGGCGGCGAGCGCCGCCGGCACCGGCGTGCCGCGCAGCTCGTAGGCCGCGGGGATGTTGTAGGTGGCCCGGCCGGGCGCCAGCCGGTCGAGAAACCACAGTCGCCGCTGTGCGGACGAGAGCGGCAACCAGGCCCCCCGCGGCACGGGGCGGAGCGGCGGCAGGCGGATCTCGTCCCCCTGTTGCCGGGCCGCGGTCACCGCCCGTGCGAGGGCGCTCACCGTCGGCTGCTCGAAGAGCGTCTTGACCGGCAGATCGACCCCAAAAGCAGCGCGGAGGCGCGCGAGCACGCGGGTGACCAGCAGCGAGTGGCCGCCGAGCTGGAAGAAGTTGTCATCGCTCCTGACCGGCGCCCGCCCCAGCACCTCTTCCCAGATGCCCGCGACCAGCTCCTCGACGGAGCCGCCGTGCGGGATCGAGCGCCGGCCGCCCGCCGTGGCCTCCGGCTCCGGCCGGCGCGCGAGCTGCGCCAGGGCCTGACGGTCGATCTTGTCGCTCGCGTTGCGCGGCAGGGCGGCGAGCCTTACGAAGCGCACGGGAGTCGCCGCCTCGGGCAGCCGCCGGCGGGCCAGTGCGGAGAGCTCCGGCGCTTCCGGAGCGACCGGACCGCGCGCGCTGAAAAAGGCGGTCAGACTGCCGTCGATCGCCAGGACGGCCACCTCCCGCACCGCCGGGTGCGCGGCGAGCACCGCCTCGACCTCGCCCAGCTCGAGGCGCACGCCGCGGATCTTGACCTGATGGTCGATGCGGCCCAGGAACTCGATCTCGCCGTCCGCCAGCCAGCGCACCAGGTCGCCGGTGCGGTACAGGCGCTCGCCCGGCGCCCCGGCGAAAGGGTCGGGGACGAACCGTTCGGCGGTCAGATCGGGAAGGCGCAGATAGCCCCGGGCCAGCCCGGCGCCGCCGATCCGCAGCTCGCCGGGCACGCCCACCGGCGCCGGCTGCCCGCTGGCCAGGCAGACGTGGGTGCGGACGCCGTCGATCGGCCGGCCGAGGGCGGGCCCGCGCCAGGGCAGACCGTCGCTGCCTTCGGCCGGCACCCTGCCGGTGACGGCGACCACCGTCCCCTCGCTGGGACCGTAGGCGTTGACCAGCTCGAACGGCAGCGAAGCAGGCGGGTATCGCAGCAGCCGGTCGCCGCCGGTCAGCAGCCGCCGCGGGACCGGCAGCCGCGCCCCCTCACCGTCCCAGCGCAGGTCGAGGGCCGCCTCGGCGAGCGGAACCGGCAGCCAGGTCATCGTGATCCCCTGCGCCAGCATCCAGTCGCGCAGCTGCTCCGGCGCGATGCGGACGGCCTCCGGCAGGACGTGGAGACTCGCCCCCGCTGCCAGGTAGGGCCAGGTCTCCCAGACCGATGCGTCGAAACCCACACCGGCGATCAGGGCGGCCCGGTCGGTGGCGGTGACCGCGAAGCGGCGGCGGTGCCAGGCGACCAGGTTGCACAGCGACCCGTGGCTCAGCTCCACCCCCTTGGGCCGCCCCGTGGACCCCGAGGTGTAGATGACGTAGGCAAGGTTGCCGGGCGCGAGCGGGGGTGGCTGGGATGGCGCCGCCGGTGCCGGCGGCCCCCCTGCCGCGGCGGCCCCGGCGGCTGCATTGCCGGCGCTGTCCCGGCCGGCAGGCGATTCGCCGGGATCCAGGCAGCGGATTCCCAGGCCGGCTGCCAGGTCGGCCAGCTCGCCGCGCCGGGCGATCAGGACCGGAACCTGCGAGTCCGCGAGCTGGAAGCGCAGCCTCTCCGCGGGCAGGAACGGATCGAGGGCGACGTAGGCGCCCCCGGTCTCGAGCACCGCGAGCACCGTTGCCACCAGCTCCGGCGAGCGCTCGAGACCGACACCGACCCGCATCTCCGGCCGGACTCCGAGGCCCCGTAGCGTGGCGGCGAGACGGCGCGCCCGCCGGTCCAGCTCCCCGTAGGTCACCCACCGCGGCCGGTCGGCCACCGCCACCGCGTCCGGCGTCCGCCCCGCCTGCGCCACGACCAGCTCGTGCACCCATGGGCCTCCCGCGGGCCCGCGCGCGGTGTCGTTCCATTCCGCGAGCAGCTGGTGGCGTTCGGCCGCCGCGAGCAGCGGCAGCTGCGAGAGCGGCAGCTCGGGCGTTGCCACGGCGCCGCCGAGGAGCGCCGCGTAGTGCTCGAGCAGGCGCACCGCCGTGGCTGCGGTGAAGAGGTCCGCCGCCGCCTCGAGATCGAGGGCCAGCGCTCCTGGTCCGCCCGGCCCCTCGTGGATCTCCTCGACCACCAGCGCGAGGTCGAACTTGGCGGTCGTCCAGTCGCCGATCCGCAACCGGGTGAAGCGGAGGCCCGCCTCCCCGGCGGCGCCGCCGGTGGGCGCCGGCGCGCCCGCCGGGACCTGACCGGGCGCCGCGATCGCCCCATGGACGGCCGCCGCCCGGGCAGCGCTCTGGAAAGCCAGCAGCACCTGGACCAGCGGACCGCGGGCCAGGTCGCGCTCGGGGCGCAGCTCCTCGACCAGCGCCTCGAACGGCAGGTCCTGGTGGGCCAGGGCCGCCAACGCCGTATCGCGCACCGCCGGCAGCAGCTGCCGCAGGTGTGGATCGCCCGCGAGCCGCACCCGCATCGCCAGGGTGTTGACGAAGAAGCCGATCAGCCCCTCGATCTCCGGCCGCATGCGGTTGGCCGCCGGCGTACCGATCAGCAGGTCCTCCTGGCCGCTGTAGCGTGCGAGAAGCGCCGCGAACCCCGCGAGCAGCAGCATGTAGAGCGTCGCCCCCTCCCGCCGCGCCGCCTGGCGCAGCCGTGCAGCCGCCTCCGCCGGCAGCCGGAGCCGCCTCACGGCGCCGCGAAAGCTCTGCACCGCCGGCCGCTGCCTGTCGGCCGGCAGCTCCAGCACCGCCGGCGCTCCCGCCAGTTGCCCGCGCCACCAGGCGAGCTGCTCCGCCAGCACCGCCTCCGGCCAGGCGCGCTGCCAGGCGGCGAAGTCCGCGTACTGCACCGCAAGCTCGCGGAGCGGCGAGGGCCGGCCCGTCACGGCGGCGGCGTACAGCGCCGCCAGCTCGGCCTGCAGCACCGCTTCGGACCAACCGTCGAAGGCGATGTGGTGCAGGGTGAGCAGCAGCACATGGCCGCCGTCCGCAAGCCGAGGGTCCCTGCCCTCGCTTTCGCCCTCGCCGAGCCGCACCAGGGCGGCGCGCAGCAGCGGACCGCGCGCGAGATCGAACGGCCGTGGCGCATCCGCCATGGCGATCCGCGCCAGCGCCGGCGCCCGCCGCGCCCGGGGCAGCGAGGCGAGATCGAGGAGCGGCAGGGGGACGGGTTGCGCCGCCGCGATCTCCTGCCAGGCCTCGCCGCCGACCTCGACGAAGCGGCTGCGCAGCGCCTCGTGGCGGCCCACCACGGCGGCGAGGCCGGCGGCAAGCGCCGCCGGCACGAGCGGCCCGCGCACCCACATCGCCAGGGGGAGGTTGTAGGCCGGGCTCGCGGGCGCCAGGCGATCGAGGAACCAGAGCCGCTGCTGGGCGAAGGAGAGCGGCAGCCGCGCCGGCTGCCCCGGCGAACCCGGCGGCCGCCGCGCCACGAGCGGCGGCAGCGCCGCCGCGCTCGCCCCCCGCTGCGCGTCCTCGATGCGCCGCGCCAGCGCCCCGACCGTCGGCGCCGCGAACAGCTCGCCTGGCGCCAGCTCGACGCCGAACGCCTCGCGCACCAGCGCGAGCAGCGGCGGCACCAGGAGCGAGTGCCCGCCCAGCTCGAAGAAGTTGCCGTGCGGGCCGACCTGCCCGACCCCCAGCACCCGCGACCAGAGCAGCGCCACCATCTCCTCCACCGGGGTCCGCGGCGCCTCCCCCTCCGGTTCGCCCTGCCAGTCCGCGGCGGCCAGCCGCAGGGCCTTGCGGTCCACCTTGCCGTTCGGCGTCAGCGGCATGCTCTCCCGCGGCATCCAGGTTGAGGGCACCATGTACTCCGGCAGCCGCTGCCGCGCGAAGGCGCGCACGCTGGCGATCAGCCGCCGCCGCTCGCGCCCGTCTGCCGGCGCACCGGCCGCTTCCGGCGCGGCGATGGCCTGCCGCACCGCCGGCACCAGCCAGGCAACCAGCCGCCTGTCGTCGCCGCCGAAGTCGCGCACCACGACCACGCACTGCTCGACCCCGGGATGCTGCGCCAGGACCGCCTCGATCTCGCCCGGCTCGATACGGTAGCCGCGGATCTTCACCTGCTGGTCGATCCGTCCCAGGTACTCGAGGTCGCCCGAAGGCAGCCGCCGCGCCAGGTCTCCGGACCGGTAAAGACGGGCCCCCGCGGCACCGCTGAACGGATCGGGAACCAGCCGCTCGGCCTCGAGCTCCGGACGGTTGAGATACCCTCGTGCCACCCCGGCTCCCCCCACGCACAGCTCCCCGGCGCACCCCGCGGACACCGGCTCGCCGAACCCGTCCAGCAGGTGCACCGCGAGGTCCGGCAGCGGCAGCCCGATCCAGCTGCGCGCCGGCTGGTCCAGGTCGTCCAGGCCCAACGGCCGGCAGGTCACGTGCACCGTGGTCTCGGTGATGCCGTACATGTTCACCAGGCGGGGGTGCAGCGCGCCGTAGCGCTGCCACCAGGGGCGCAGGCTGTGGATGTCGAGCGCCTCGCCGCCGAAGATCACCCAGCGCAGCGACAGCTCATCCGGGGCCGGCGCCGCGCCGGCCCCGAGCAGCTGGTGGAAGGCGGACGGCGTCTGGTTGAGCACCGTCACCCGCTCGCGCGACAGCAGGCGCCAGAGATCGTCGGCCGAGCGGCTGATCCAGGCCGGCACCACCACCAGCCTGCCGCCGTGGAGCAGCGCTCCCCACAGCTCCCAGACCGAGAAGTCGAAGGCGTAGGAGTGGAAGAGCGTCCAGACATCCTCGTCGCCGAAGCCGAACCACGGCTGGCTGGCGCTGAACAGGCGCGTCACGTTGCCGTGACCGACCCGCACCCCTTTCGGCAGGCCGGTCGAGCCCGAGGTGTAGACCACGTAGGCGAGGTGCTCGGGTGCGACGCCGCTCTGCGGCGCCGCGGCGGTGCCGCGGGCGATCCGCCCCCATTCCTGGTCGAGGCAGATCCGCGCCGCATCGCTCGCCGGCAGCTCTGCTTCCAGCCGGCTCTCGGTCAGCACCCAACGCAGGCCGGCATCCCGCAGCATGAATGCCAGCCGCTCGCGCGGCAGGGAGAGGTCGAGGGGGACGTAGGCCCCTCCGGCCTTGAGCACGCCGAGGATCGCCACCACCATGTCAACGGAACGCGCCAGGTACAACCCCACCAGCGCCTCCGGACCCACGCCCAGCGACCGCAGGAAGCGGCCAAGCTGGTTCGATCGGCGCTCGACCTCACCGTAGCTCAGCCGCCGCTCGCCACACGACACCGCCGCGGCGTCCGGGCGCCGCAGCGCCTGGCGCGCGAACAGCTCGTGCAGGCAGAGGCCCGGAGCGGTCACAGCGCCGCCCTCCCGCCGCTCGGCCGTGGCCGGGCGATCTCGATCTCGCCGGGAGCGGTCGGCGCCGCCGCGCCGAGCGCCCGTTCGATGCAAGAGCCCAGGCGCTGGGCCAGGGCGGCGACCGCCGGCGGCTTCAGCATGCCGTAGTGGTCCGCGGCCACCTCGTACGCTTCGACCGGCTGGCCGCTCAGCGCCTCCCAGATGCCGGCCGGCTCGGCGGCGGCGGAGGTGGAGCGGAACACGGTGATGCGGCCGGCGTAGGGGCGCGGCCGGTAGCCGGCGAGCGCTCGCCGGTTGGCGCGGTTGACGTCCAGCAGCCGCTGCACCTGCTCCGGGCGCAGCTCCGTCTTGAGCAGGCCCGTGGCGTGCGCCCTGGCGAGGAGCCAGCTCACTTCCGCCGCCTGCTCGGCCGCCGGCGGCCGCTCGTCGAGCCACGTCGCACCGCCCGCCGGCGCCAGGCCGGCCTGTTCGCGCAGAAAGAGGCGGAGCAGCCCGGCCTCGTCGAGGTCCTCCAGCGGCGCATCCGGTGCCGGCACCATGCTGTCGAGGAGCGTCAGCATGGCCACCTCCCGACCGCGGGTTTGCAGCTGGCACGCCATCTCGAAGGCCACCACGCCGCCGAAAGACCAGCCGCCGAGCAGGGTCGGACCCTCCGGAGCGGCGCCCTCGACCGCGGCGGCGTACTCGGCGGCCATGGTCCGCAGGTCGCCGACCGCCCCGCTCCCCGCCAGACCGGCAGCCTGCAGGGCGTAGAACGGCTGCTCCGGCCCCAGGCAGCGAGCGAGGTCGCCGTAGGAGTGGACCGTGCCGCCGACGGGATGGACGCAGAAGAGCGGCGGCCGGCCGGAGGCGCCCGCTTGCAACTTGACCAGCAGCGACGAGGGGCCCTGCCGCGGCCGCATGCGCGCGCCGGCCGCGGCGGCCTTAGCGTCGCCGCGGAAGCGGCGAGCCAGGAGATCCCGTTTGGCCGCCGAGAGCTTCTCGCGCCGCCGCGCCTGGTCGCCCAGCCGCTCGGCCACCTCCTGCCGGCCGCCGGCGGCCGGGCTCGCCGGCTCGGCCGCCTGCACGGGAGCCGCCGCCGCGGGAGCCAGGATCTCCAAGGAGCCGTCGGCACGGCGCCGGCAACGCTTCTCGCGGCGTTCGCAGACGCCGCCGGGCCCGCTTCGCCAGCCCTCGCCCCAGATCCCGATCGGCGCGGGGCAGCTGCCGAGGAGGACGAGATCGCCGTCCTCGCCCCACTCGACCAGCACCTGGTGGCGCTCGCCCTCGGCGAGCAGCGGCAGCTCGTCGAGCCGCAGCTCCGGCCGCTCCGCCACGGCTGCCAGCAGGGTGCCGAGGTGGCCCAGCCAGCGCGCCGCGGTCGTGCCGTCGAACAGCTGCCGGTTGTAGGCCATCCCGCCCGCGAGCCCGCCGCCGGCCTCGATCAGGTCCAGCGACAGCGCGAAGTGGGTCCGGATGTCCGCAGGGCCGCGCCGCAGCTCGCCGAGCTTCACGCCGGGAAGCTCGATCGCCGGCAGCGGCTGGTTCTGCAACAGGAACAGCACCTCGAGCAGCGCCGACGGCGCCTGCCGCCGGTCCGGGCGCAGCGCCTCCACCAGGCGGGTGAAGGGGAGGTCCTGGTGGTCGTAGGCCTCGAGGGTCGTCGCGCGGACCCGCGCCACCAGCTCGGCGAAGCCGGGGTTGCCGCCGGTCTCGGCGCGCAGCACGAGGGTGTTGATGAAGAAACCGATGAGCGCCTCGAGATCGACCCGGGTGCGGTTGGCGACCGGCGAACCAATCGCAAATTCGTCCTGGCCGGTATGGCGCCTTAAGAGCGCCGCAAATCCCGCCAGCAGCGCCATGAAGAGGGTCGCCCCCTGCCGGCGGGCCAGCAGGCGCAGCGCGGCGATCAGCGGCTCCGCCAGGGCGACCGGCAGGTTGCCTGCCCGGCTGACCTGGCCCGGCGCGGTGGCCGGGCGGTCGGTAGGCAGCGCCAGCGGCGCGAGCCCGGCGAGCCGTTGCGTCGCATGGCGGAGGTGGCGATCGAGCACCTCGCCGCGCAGCCATTGGCGCTGCCAGGCGGCGAAGTCGGCGTACTGGACCGGCAGCTCGGGGAGCGGCGACGGCTCGCCGCGGAGGCAGGCAGAATAGAGCGCCAGCATCTCCCGCACCAGCACTCCCATCGACCAGCCGTCGCAGACGATGTGGTGAAGGGTCAGCAGTAAGACGAAGTCGTCCGCCGCTTGGCGCACCAGGGTGCAACGCAGCAGCGGCCCGCGCACGAGGTCGAAGCCGCGCGTCTCCTCCGCCGCGGCAGCGCGCTCGACTGCCTGTGCGGCCGCCGCCGCCGGCAGCCCGGCGAGATCGAGCACCGGCACCCCGGGCCGCCAGCCGTCGTCGACCCGCTGGACCGGCCGCCCGCCGATCGCGACGAACCGGGTGCGCAGCACCTCGTGGCGGCGCACCACCTCCCGCAGGCTGGCGGCCAACGCCTCCACCCGCAGCTCGCCGAGCAGGCGGAGGGCGACCGGCGTCACCGAGAGCGATCCCGCGCGCTCCAGCTGCTCGACGAACCAGAGCCACTCCTGGGCGAACGACAGCGACAGCTCCTGCTGCCGCGGCACGCGGACGAGCGGAGGGGCTGGGACCGCGGCCAGCCCCCCGAGGCGGCGCGAGCGGTCGATCGCGGCGGCCAGCGCGGCGATCGTCGGGCTCTCGAACAGGACGCGCAGCGGCAGCTCGACGCCCAGCGTCCGGCGCACCCGCGTCATCACCTGGGTCGCCAGCAGCGAGTGCCCGCCCAAGGCGAAGAAGTCCTCCGTGACGCCGACCGGCGCCCGCGCCAGCACCTCCTCCCAGATCCCGGCCAGGATCTCCTCGAGCGGGCCGCGCGGCGGGACGTACCCGTCCTCTGCGCTGCCGCTCTCCCGCGGCGCCGGCAGCGCCGCCCGGTCCAGCTTGCCGTTGGCATTGAGCGGCAGCGCCGCGATCTCGACCCACGCCGCCGGCACCATGACGTCGGGCAGCCACCGCTTGAGGAAACCGCGCAGCTCCGCGGGCGCCGGCCCCGGCTGCGCCGCCGGCACCACCCAGGCGACCAGGCGCCGCGCGCCGGGACGGTCCTCGCGCACCATCACCGCCGCCTCCCGCACCGCCGGATGCCGGCCGAGCGCCGCCTCGATCTCCCCCAGCTCGATGCGATGCCCCAGCAGCTTCACCTGGTGGTCGATTCGGCCGAGGAATTCGAGGTCGCCGTCAGGCAGGCGGCGGACGAGGTCCGCCGTCCGGTACATGCGTGCCCCCGGCTCGGTGCCCCAGGAGTCGGGGACGAACTTCTCCGCCGTCAGCTCCGGCCGCCCCAGGTAGCCGCGGGCAAGCCCCACCCCGGCGACGTACAGCTCGCCCGGGACCCCCGGAGGCACCGGCTGCTGCCGGGCGTCCAGCACGTAGATGCTGGTGTTGGGCAGCGGCCGCCCGATCGACGGCAGCGCACCGTCCGCCGCCGCCGGCTCGACCGCCACCGCCGAGGTGGTCACCGTGTACTCCGCGGGGCCGTAGGTGTTCCAGAGCCGGAACCCCGCCGCCGGGACCGGCCGGTGGTGCAGCCGGTCGCCGCCGGTGAAGAGCGAGCGCACGGAGAGCGCCGGTGCCGCCGCCGGCTCCCGCCGCAGCTCCTCCAGCACGCCCTCGGCGAGCGGCGTCATCAGGTAGGCAAGGGTGATCCCGGTCTCTGCCCACCAGCGCAGCATCCCCGGCGCCGACAGCCGCGTCTCCTCGTCGGGGATATGAACCTCGCCGCCGCCGGCCAGGAACGGCCACAGCTCGACCACCGACGCATCGAAAGCCGGGCTGGCGATCTGGGTGCCGCGGTCGCCCGGGCGCAGCGCGAAGCATTCCTGGTACCAGCAGACCAGGTTGAGCAGACCGGCGTGGGTGATCTCGACCCCTTTGGGCCGGCCCGTCGAACCGGAGGTGTAGACCACGTAGGCGAGGTGCTGCGGCGCGGCGCCGCCCGGCGGAGCAACCGCCTCGTCGCCGGCGACCGCCGTCCAGTCGCGGTCCAGCCGCAGGAGGTCCGCCCGGCCCCGCGGCAGCCGGGCGGCGTACCGGTCCTCGGTCAGCAGCACCGGCGCTCCGGAGTCCTCGAGCAGGAAACCCAGCCGCTCCGGCGGGTAGTCGGGGTCGAGCGAGACGTAGGCGCCTCCCGCCTTGAGCACGCCGAGGATGCCCACCACCCGGTCGAGGGTGCGGCCGGTGCAGACCGCGACCAGCACCTCGGGGCCGATGCCGCGGCGGCGCAGGTGGTGGGCCAGCCGGTTGGCGCGGCGGTCCAGCTCGCCGTAGGTGAGCCGCTCGCGGCGCGATGCCACCGCGGTGGCATCCGGCCGGCGGCGGGCGTGCGCCGCGAACTGCTCGTGGACCGGCGGCACCGGCGGGAAGGCGCGGGACGTGTCGTTCCATTCGCGGACAGCCTGCGCCGCCTCCGCAGCGGTCAGCACGGGGAGCCGCGAGATCGGTAGCCCGGGATCGCCGGCCGCCCCCGCCAGCACTTCCAGGAAGTGCCCTGCCAGGCGCTGCATCGTCACGCGCTCGAAGAGGTCGCGCCTGTATTCCAGGCTCCCGGCAAGCCCGCCGCCGCCGGTATCGGCAAGGTCGGCGGCCAGGTCGAACTTCGCGGTGCCGCTCGGCAGCGGCGCCGGCGCGAACCGCAGCTCCGGCAGGCCGGCGGGCGGCAAGCGGGCATGCTGCATCGCGAAGACCACCTGGAACAGCGGCGTGCGGCTCAGGTCCCGCCCCAGCTGCAGCTCGCCGACCAGTCTCTCGAACGGCAGGTCCTGGTGAGCGAAGGCCGAGAGGACGCTCTCCCGGAGCCTGGCCAGCAGCTCCGTGAAGCTCGGGTCGCCGGAGAGGTCGGTGCGGATCGCCAAGGTGTTGACGAAGACACCGATCAGCCGCTCGATCAGCAGATGGTTGCGGCCGGCGACCGGCGTGCCCACCACGATGTCCTGCTGGCCGCTGGTGCGGGCGAGCAGCAGCTTCCAGGCGGCCAGGAGCGCCATGAAGAGCGTCACCCCCGAGCGCCGGGAGAGCGCCGCGAGGCGCTGCCGCAGCTCCGCCGGCAGCAGGAACGGATGGACGCCGCCGGCCGGCCGCTGGATGGCCGGCCGGGGCCGGTCGCTCGGGAGATCCAGCAGCGGCGGCGCGCCGGCGAGCCGCCGCTGCCAGAACGCGAGCTGCGCCGCGAGCAGCTCGCCCGCCAGCCACTGCCGCTGCCAGGCGGCGAAGTCCGCGTACTGCACGGGCAGCTCGGGCAACGGCGAGGCGAGCCCCGCGGCGAAAGCCCGGTAGAGCGCCGGCAGCTCCTCCATCAGCACCCCCAGCGACCAGCCGTCGCAGACGCCGTGGTGGAAGTTGAGCACCAGCAGGTGGTCGCTGCCGCCGAGGCGCAGCAGCAGCGCCCGCCACAGCGGCCCGCGCGCGAGGTCGAACGGTCGCCTCGCCGCCGCCGCGGCGAGGCTGCCGGCGCCGAGCAGCGCCGCCGCCTCCGGGCCAAGGGCGCGGAGGTCGATCTCGGAGAGCGGCGCACGGCCGGCCGGGCGAACGACCTGGACCAGGGTGCCGTCGTCGTGCTCCACGAAGACGGTCCGCAACGCCTCGTGGCGGCGGACGATCTCGGTGAGGCTGCGGCGCAGCGTGCCGGCGTCCAGGCGGCCGTCGATGCGCACCGCGAGCGGAATGTTGTAGAGCGCGCTGCCGGGCACCAGCCGGTCCAGCAGCCAGAGCCGCTGCTGCGCGAACGACAACGGCAGGGGGCGGTCGCGCGGCGCCGGCAGGAGCGGCGGCAGGCTCGCCCCGCGCCGCGCATCCCGCGCCTCCGCCACCGCCTCTGCCAGCCCGGCCACGGTGGGCTGGTCGAAGAAGCGCCGCAGCGGCACCTCGACCCCGAACGCCGCCCGCAGCCGCGACAGCACCTGCGCGGCCAGCAGGGAATGCCCGCCGAGATCGAAGAAGTCCGCGTCCACGCTCACCGGACCCGCCTCCCGCGGGCTGCCAGGCCGGACGGGGACCGCCAGGCACAGGGCCTCCGTCCAGATCGCCGCCAGGATCTCCTCGACCGGCGTGCGCGGTCCCCGGCCCCGCTCGGCGCTCCCGGACGCGCCCGGCCCCAGGCGCCGGCCGCCCGCCGCCTCGGGACCGGCTGCCAGGCGGCGGCGGTCCAGCTTGCCGTTCGGCGTCAGCGGCAGCGCCGGCAGCACCACGAAGAGCTGCGGCACCATGAAGTCCGGCAGCCGCTCGCGCAGCGCCGCGCGCAGCAGCGCCGCGCTCGGCCCCGGCGCGCCATCCGCGACCGCCGCCGCTCTGTCCGGCGCCTCGACCGCCGGAGCGCCCGGCGCTGGCGCTGGCGGCACGACATAGGCCACCAGCCGGGAACCGCCGTCGGCGGGCAGGCCGGCGCGCACCACCACCGCGCACGCGGCGACCTCCGGCAGCGCGCCGAGCACCGCCTCGATCTCGCCCAGCTCGATCCGGAAGCCTCTCACCTTCACCTGGCTGTCGCCGCGGCCGAGGAAATCGAGCTCGCCATCCAGCCGGAAACGGCCGAGGTCGCCGGTGCGGTAGAGACGCGCCCCGGCGCGGCCGGCAAAGGGGTCCGGCACGAAGCGTTCAGCGGTCAGCCCGGGCAGCCCGAGATAGCCGCGCGCCAGCCCCTCGCCGCCGATATGGATCTCTCCCACCGCTCCCGGCAACACCGGCCCGAGACCGCGGCCGAACCGGTCCAGCAGGTAGATCTCGGTGTTGGCGAGCGGCCGCCCGATCGGCACCGGACGGGGCGCCGCCGCCGCGGCAGCCGCGCCGCCCTCCTGCCGCGCCCTGGCGCCGTGAGGCTGCGCGACCTGCAAGGCGGCGGACCAGACCGTGGTCTCGGTGGGGCCGTAGAGGTTCCACAGCTCCCCCACCCGCGGCAGAAGGCTCGCCGCCAGCTCCGCCGGCAGCGCCTCGCCGCCGCACAGCGCCCGCAGCGCCGGCTGCCCCTCCCACCCCGCATCGAGCAGCAGCCGGAAGGTCGCCGGCGTCGCCTGCAGGACCGTCGCGCCGCTCGCCGCGGCCAGCGCCGCCAAGCGCGCCCCATCGGCAGCGGCCTCCCGCGTCGCCAGCTCGATGCGGGCGCCGGTCAGGAGCGGCAGGAACAGCTCGAGCGCCGCGATGTCGAAGGCGACCGTGGTCACCGCCAACATCACGTCCGCGGCGCTGAACCCCGGCTGCCGCGCCATCGCGGCCAGGAAGTTGACCAGTCCGCGGCGGCGCACCACCACCCCTTTCGGCAGTCCCGTCGAGCCCGAGGTGAAGATCACATAGGCCGGGTTCTCGCCATCCGCCCACGCCGTCGGCGCCTCCCCGGCCCCGGCCGTGAGGTCGAGCCGGTCCAGCGCGACGACCGCGGTGCCGGGGACCGCCGGCAGCCCGGCAGCAACACCGCTGTCGCAGAGCAGCACCGGCGCCCGCGCGGCGGCCACCATGCTGGCCAGGCGGGCACGCGGGTGACCCGGATCGAGCGGCAGGTAGGCCCCCCCCGCCGTGAGCACCGCCAGCAGCGCCACCGGCAGCCGCGGTCCGCGCTCGACCGCGACGGCGACCGGGATCTCGGGGCCGATCCCCAGGCCGCGCAGCCGCCGCGCCAACCGGTCGCTTGCCGCCGCGAGCGCGCCGTAGCTCAGCGCCTCGCCGGCGCACGCCACCGCCACGCGCTCCGGCCAGCGCCGCGCCGCCGCCGCGAAGAGATCCGGCAGCGACGCCTCGGGCACCGCCGCCCGCGTCGCGTTGCGCGCCGAAAGCAGCTCCTGCCGCTCTGCCGCCGACAGCAGGTCGAGGCCCGAGAGCGGCGCCCGCGGCGCTGCGATCGCCGCTGCGAGCAGGTTCTGGTAGCGCTCCAACAGCCGCCGCGCCGTCGCCGCCGCGAACAGGTCGAGGTTGTATTCGAGACGCGCCTGCCACCCGCCGCCGGGCGCAACGGCCGGCCCCGCCGCCGTGGGCGCCGCAGCCGCCGGCTCCGGCAGCAGCACCAGCGTCAGGTCGAACTGCGCCCGCCCCTCGTCCACCGCCAGCCACGCCAGATGGAGGCCCGGCAGCACGAGCTCGCCAGCCGGCGCGTTCTCCAGGATCACCATCGCCTGGAACAGCGGCGAGCGCGAGAGCTGCCGCTCCGGCCGCAGCGCCTCGACCACCATCTCGAACGGCACATCCTGGTGCGCGTAGACTCCGAGCAGCGCCTCCCGCGCCGCCAGCGACGCCTGCTCGAGGCTCGGATCGGCGGCCAGGTCGCTGCGCAGCGCGAGCGTGTTGGCGAGCAAGCCGATGAGGCCCTCGAGCTCCGCCCATCGCCGGTTGGCGATCGCCGTCCCCACCACCAGGTCGTCCTGGCCGCTGTAGCGTGAGAGCAGCGCCGCGAACAGGCTCCACAGCACCATGAACGGCGTCACCCCGAGCCGCCGCGACAGCGCCTCGGCACCCTCGCGCAGCGCCGCCGGCAGCGCCAAGATCTCCTGACCGCCGCGGTAGGTTTGCCGCGGCGGCCGCGGCCGGTCGGTCGGCATCTCCAATGCCGGCGGCGCCCCGGCGAGATGCCGGCGCCAGAATTCGAGCTGCGACGCCAGGACCTCGCCCTGCAGCCACTCGCGCTGCCAGACTGCGTAGTCGGCATACTGCAACGGCAGCGCCGGCAGCACCCGGTCCAGCTCGCCGGCCGGGAGCGGGAGCGGCGGTGCCGCTGGCGGCCCGGCCGGCCGCGGGCCGCGCCGGGCGGCGGCGTACAGCGCCGTCATCTCCTGCACGAACACCCCCATCGACCAGCCGTCGGACACCGCATGGTGCATGGCGACCAGCACCACGTGCTCCCGCTCCCCGAGGCGCAGGAGCTGCACCCGCAGCAGCGGCCCGCCGCTGCCGTCGAGCGCGAACGGCCGCCGCGCGGCGGCATGGACCAGCCGCTCGAGCTCGGCGCCGCGGAGCGGGGCCCCGCCTGCCTGAAGGTGCGCGGCGCCGGCCACGGCAGCCAGATCGACCAGCGGCAGGGCGACCGGGCCGGCGGGAGCGATCAGCTGCACCGGCAGCTCTCCGCGCACCGCGAAGGTGGTGCGCAGCGCCTCATGGCGGCGCACCACGACCGCCAGAGAGGCGACCAGGGCGGCCACGTCGAGCGCGCCGCGCAGGCGCACCGCACTGGCCAGGTTGTAGGCGGAGCTGCCCGGCTCGAGTTGGTCCAAGAACCAGAGGCGCTGCTGCGCGAACGACAGCGGCGGCTCGTCCTGGACCGCGCTCGGCCGGCGCGCCGGCGACGGTGCAGCCGGCGTGGCGATCCCGGCGGCGCCGGCAGGGGCGTCTTCCTGCCGGCGCCGCCGCTCGCCGGCGATCGCCGCCGCGAACCCTGCCACCGTCGGCCTGTCGAACAGGCCGCGCATGCTCAGCTCGCAGCCGAAGAGCTGCCGGATGTGGGCGATCAGCCGGGTGGCGAGCAGCGAGTGCCCGCCCAGCTCCAGGAAATCGTCGTGGACGCCGATCTCTTCGACCCCAAGGAGTGTCTGCCAGATCCCGGCCACCAGCCGCTCGGTCTCGTCGCGCGGCGCGACATAGGCGTTGGCGAGCGCCGGCCGTGGGTGCGCCGGCAGGGTCCCCCTCCCCGGGAGCGGTGCCGCCGCCGGGGGGCCATCGGCTGCCGGGGCCATCGCCGGGGCCGCTGCCGGATCGCCCGGCAGGCGGACCGCCGAGCCGATGGGCAGATCGAGCGACGACCGGGCGGGGGCGGCGTGTGGCGAGAGGGCCGCAGGCGGACCGGCCTCGATCCAGTAGCGCCGGCGCTCGAAAGGGTAGGTGGGCAGCGCGACCCGCCGCCGGCGCTCGTGCCGGAAGAAGCGCGCGCCGTCCACCTCGATGCCGGCGAGCCAGAGCCGCCCCACCGCCCGCAGCAGCGCCGCCTGGTCCTCGCTCCCGCCGCGCTCGCTCAGGCAGGGGACCGCGACGACGCCGGCGCTCGCCGGGTGCTGGCGGGCGAAGACGCTCAGCGTCTGCCCGGGGCCCACCTCGAGCAGCAGCCGGCCGCGGTCCTGCAACAGCTCCCCCAGCCCGGCAGCGAGCCGCACCGGCTGGCAGAGGTGGCGCGCCCAGTACCGCGGGTCGGTGGCCTCGCCGGCGGTGATCCAGGTGCCGGTGACATTGGAGAGGTAGGGTATCCGCGGCGGGCGCAGCTCGAACCGCCCGGCCAGCTCCGCCAGCTGCTCGGCCAGCGGCTCCATGAGCCGCGAGTGGAAGGCATGGCTGACCCGCAGGCGGCGCGACGCGACGCCCCGGCGCTCCAGCTCGCGCTCGAGCTCCGCCACCGCACCCGCGGTCCCCGCCGCCACCGACATTTGCGGCGCATTCACCGCGGCGAGGCAGAGGTCCGGGCCGAGCAGTGGCAGCAGGTCGCTCTCGGCCAGCGGCACGGCGAGCATCGCCCCGGCCGGCAGCTCGTCCACCAGCCGCGCCCTCTCGGCCACCAGCCGCAGGGCATCCTCGAAGCCGAGCACGCCGGCGATGCAGGCGGCCGTGTACTCGCCGAGGCTGTAGCCGATCATCGCGCTGGGCTGCACCCCCCAGTCCATCCACAGGCGGGCGAGCGCATATTCGACGAGGAACACCGCCGGCTGGGAGAAGCGGACGCGGTCCAGACGCCGGGCGGCCTCCCCGGCGGGACCGGCCTCGTCCACGGCCGCAGGTCCCGGACCTCGCCCCAGGAGCTGCCGCAGGTCGGGTCCCGGCGCCTGGCCCGCGGCCGGAGCCGGCGCGGGCACTGGCTGCCGGGGGGGATAGAGAACCTCCCGGAGGTCCACTTCCAGCGGCTCCGCCAGCAGCTGGCAGCCCCGATCCACCTCGGCGCGGAAGGCCGGCTCCGCCTCGTAGAGGCCGCGGGCCATCTGCAGGTGCTGGTCGCCGAGCCCCGGGAAGAGGAAGGCCACGCGGCGCGCACCGCCCTCGTGGCAAGCGGTGAAGACGCCCTCCGCGGCAGGCTCCGCCAGCAGGCGCGCGGCCTCGCCGGGGTCCCGACAGACGACCGCGCGCCGGTGGACGAAAGCCCTGCGGCCGCGCTGCAAGGTGTAGGCAACGTCGGCGAGATCGAGATCGGGGCGGGCCCGCAGGTGGGCGGCGAGATTGGCGGTCGCGGCGGCGAGCGCCGCGGGGCTCCTGGCCGCAAGCAGCAGCAGCTGGTGCTGCCGGGTGGAGGCCGTCGCCGGGACGGCGGCGGGCGCCTCCTCGAGGACGACATGGGCATTGGTGCCGCCGAACCCGAAGGCGCTCACCCCGGCGCGGCGGGGCTGCCCGCCGGCGGGCCAGGGCGCCAGCTCCGGGTTGACGTAGAAAGGGCCGGCGGCGAAATCGATCTCCGGGTTCGGCCGCTGGAAGTGGAGGCTCGGCGGGATCATGCGGTGCTCGAGCGCCAGCACCGTCTTGACCAGACCGGCGATGCCGGCAGCCGTGGCGAGGTGCCCGAGGTTGGTCTTGATCGATCCCAGGGCGCAGGAGCGCCGGCGACCGGCGACGCGGAAGGCACGGGTCAAGGCCGCGATCTCGATCGGGTCGCCGAGCGCCGTGCCGGTGCCGTGCGTCTCGACGTAGGAGATCTCGGCGGCGTGGACGCCGCTGCGTGCCAGGGCCTCGGCGATGACCCTGGCCTGGCCCTCGACGCTCGGCGCGGTGTAGCCGACCTTCTGCGCGCCGTCGTTGTTGACCGCGGAGCCTCGGATCACCGCCCGGATCGTGTCGCGGTCGGCCAGCGCGTCGGCCAGCCGCTTGAGCACCACGATCGCCACGCCGCTGCCCACGACCGAGCCCTGCGCCGCGGCGTCGAAGGCCCGGCAGTGGCCGTCGGGAGAGACGATGCCGCCGCGCTGGTAGCGATAGCCCCGGAGCTGCCCGACGTTGATCGAAGCCCCGCCGGCCAGCGCCAGGTCGCACTCGTCGGAGAGCAGGCTCTGGCAGGCGGCGTGGACCGCCACCAGCGCCGTCGAGCAGGCGCTCTGGAGGTGGTAGCTCGGTCCGGTGAGGTTGAGCTTGTGGGAGATCCGGGTGGTCACGTAGTCGCCGGAGTTGGCGAGATCGATCTGCAGCGGATCGGCCGCCGCGGCCACCGCCGGGTTGGCCAGCAGGTGATAGAGCAGGTAGGTGCTGGTCGAAGCGCCGGCGAAGACGCCGGTCGGGCCGGGATGGGCCTCGCCGCCATACCCCGCGTCCTCGAGCGCTTCCCAGGCGCATTCGAGGAGCAGCCGCTGTTGCGGGTCCAGCAGCTCGGCCTCGCGATGGCTGTATCCGAAGAAGCCGGCATCGAACCGGTCGATCCCCTCGGGCATCGCGATCGCCTTCACCAGCTGCGGATCGGTGAGATCGGCCGCCGCCACTCCCGCCGCGCGCAGCTCCTCGTCGCTCAGCGGCCGGACCGACTCCACACCCTCGCGCAGGTTCCGCCACAGCTCGGCGGTCGTGGCGGCGCCCGGGAAGCGCCCCGCCATGCCAATGATCGCGACATCGGTCTCATCGCCGGAAGCGGACATCGGCGGGCTCAGGTTCGCAACACCGCCACCGGGTCGACCTTGATGGCCCGCAGCGACGGCACGCTGCAGGTGATGAGCGCGATCGCCAGCAGCACGAGCAGCGCCCCGAAGAGGGCCAGCGGGTCCAGCGGCCCCACGTCGTAGAGCAGGCCGCCGAGAAGCCGGGTGAGCGCGATCGCCGCGGCCAGCCCGCAGGCCAGGCCGGCGGCCACCGGCGCCAGGGCGCGCCATAGCAGCAGGGTGAGGATGCTGCCGCCACCGGCCCCGACCGCGATGCGGATCGCCACCTCCGGGATGCGCTCCGCCACCGCGAAGGAGGCGGCGGCGCTGATGCCGATGCCGGTGATGGCCGCGGCGAGGCCGGCGAAGAGCAGAAGCAGGGAGGTGGTGAGGCGGGCCGGCGCGAGCGAGAGGCTGCGGACCTGTTCGAGGGTCGCCACGTTCGCCACCGGCTGCTCGCGGTCGATGGCCGCGACGGCGGCGCGCAGGCCGGGAAGCACGGACACCGGGGCGGTCCGCGTGCGCACGAAGAGCTGCGCCCCCGGACCGATCATCTGCAGGTAGGGCACGTAGAAGGCAGGGCGGGCGGGCGCCGCGAGCCCCTCCTGCCGCACGTCGCCCACCACCCCGACGATCGTCCGCCACGCCGTCTGATCCACCGAGTCGAGACCAACGCGCCGGCCGACCGGGCTGCGGCCGGGCCACCATCGCCGCGCCACCTCCTGGTTGACGATCACCACCTTCGGGGCCTGCTCGTCGTCCTGGGCCCTGAAGGCCCGCCCCTCCATGAGCGGGATGCCCAGGACGCGGAAGTACTCTTCGCTCGCGACGTGCAGGTCGCCTCGCGGCAGCGGGCTTCCGGGCGGCGCGGGCTCGCCTTCGACGCGGTAGGACGGAGTCATCGGCTCGGCATTCGCCATTGGCACGTCGCTCGACACCGCCGCCGCCGCCACCGTCGGATCGGCGGCGAGGGCCGCCAGCAGCCGTCGGAAGAAGCCCTCCCGCTGCGCATCGGTGCCGTACTTCGAGAGCGGCAGCTCGAGGGTCGCCGTCAGCACCCTCTCGGGCCGCAGGCCCGGATCGACCGCGAAGAGCCGCACCAGGCTCCGCACCATCAGGGCGGCGCCGATGAGCAGGACGAACGAGACCCCCACCTGCGCCGCGACCATGAGATCGCGGAAGCGGCGGCCGCCGCCGCCGGCGGTTGCCCGCCCGGGCCCCTCCTTCAAGCTCGCGGCGAGATCGTGACGCAGCGCCTGGACCGCCGGCATCCAGCCGGCGAGCAGGCCGGCGGCCAGCGAGAGGCCCAGGGAGAACAGGAGGACCACGCCGTCGATGCGGATCTCTGCAGTCCGCGGCGTGAAGCTCCGCGCGAATGCGACCAGCAGTCCCAGCGCCACCCAGGCCAGCACGCTGCCCAGCAGACCGCCCAGCAGCGCGGTCAGCAGGCTCTCGGTCAGCAGCTGGCGGACCAGCCGGACGCGGCTCGCGCCGAGGGCGGCACGCATCACCACCTCCTGCCGGCGGCCGAGCAGGCGGGCGGAGGTCAGGTTGGCCGCGTTGGCACAGGCGATCAGCAGCACCAGGCCGGCGGTCCCGAGCAGGATGAGGAGCCGCGGCCGGAAGGCGCCCACCAGCTCGTCGCTCACCGGTACCAGCGACAGCGTCATGCCGCGGACGACGGGATCGGGATAGTCGCGGCCCAGACGGGCGGCGATCGTCGCGGTGTCGGCCCGCGCCCGTGCGACGCCCACCCCGGGGCGGAGCAGGCCCCACAGGTCGAGGAAGCGCACGCCGCGGTTGGATTTCGTATCTTCCTGGGCGCGGAACGGGCAGGACGAGCTGGGCATGAACAGCTGGTCCTTGCCCGGATAGGCGGGAAGCCTGGGCAGCACGCCGACGACCAGGATCGGCCGGTCGTTCATGCGCAGCCGGCGGCCCACGATCCCGCGATCGCCGCCGAAGCGCTGCCGCCAGTAGTCGTAGGTGAGCAGCATCACCGGGTCGGCGCCGGGCCGGTCGTCGTCCGGCCGGAAGTCGCGGCCGAGGAGCGGCACGACGCCGAAGGCGCCGAAGAAGTCCGCCGACACGACGCCGGTCTGGATGCGGTCCGGCTCGGCGTTGCCGAGCAGGGTGAACGACATGGAGTGGTATTCGACGACCGCCGCAAGGGTCTTCGTCTGGCGGCGGTAGTCGAGCGCCTCCGGCACCGGGAAGTACAGCTGATCGGTGACCGCCCCGGGGATGCGCGGCACGATATGCACCAGCGCGCCGCCGTGAGCGTAGGGGAGCGGCCGCAGCAGGACTCCGCGCGCGACGCTGAAGATCGCCGTGTTCGCGCCGGTCCCGAGCGCCAGCGTCAGCAGGGTGACCAGCGTGTAGCCGGGGTGAGCCGCCATCTGGCGGCAGGCCTGTTTCAGGTCCTCTCGGATGTGCAGCTGCACGAGGTCTCCTTCCCGCCCCGGCGCCTCCTGAGTGCGCCGCGCGAGGCACGTTCATCGGCGCGCCGCGGCCCCGGCCCGCAGCGGTACGCGCCGGAGGTCACACCATGGCCCGCCGCCGCGTCTCCCGGCGTGCGCACCGCGGCGGTGCGGCGGTCGCCGCAAGCACCTGCCGGAGGCGCTGCGCGCTGACGTTGCCGCCGGAGAGCAGGACTCCCACCCGCCGGCCGCGGCACTGTTCGTGCCCGAGCGCCGCGGCCAGCCCGGCGGCGCCCGCGGGTTCGACGACGACGCGCAGCTCGCGGACGATCCGCCCCATGGCTTCGAGGATGGCGCCGTCGCTCGCGGTCAGGATGCCGGCGCAATAGCGGCGGATGAGGTCGAAGTTGAGGCAGCCGGGGCGCGGCACGGTGAGGCCGTCCGCCACCGTATCGATGCGGTCGGGCGCGGTCGGCGCTCCTGCCGCCAGCGAGCGCACGATGCCGTCGGCGCCCTGCGGCTGGACGCCATAGACCCGCACCTCCGGCGCCAGGGCCTGAGCCGCGAGCAGGCCGCCGCCGAGCAGGCCGCCGCCGGAGGCAGGCACCAGCAGCAGGTCGAGGTCCGGCACCTCCTCCAGCAGCTCCCAGACCGCGGTGGCGGCCCCGGCCACCACGAAAGGATCGTCGAACGGATGGACCAGCGTATAGCCGTGCTCGCGCCGCAGCTCGGCCACGCGGGCGAACGCCTCCGCGGAGTTGGTGATGCCGCGGCTCTCGACCCTCGCGCCCAGCTGCGCCACCAACGTCAGCTTCTCCGGCAGCGCGGTCCCCGGCATCACCACCACCAGGCTGGCGCCCATCACGCGCGCCGCGTAGGCGGCTCCCACCGCCGCGTTGCCGGTGCTCACGGTGATCAGTCCCCGCTGCCGGTCGGCGGCGCTCAGCGAGCGCACGCAGTTGTAGGCGCCGCGCAGCTTGAAAGAGCCGGTGCGCTGGAGACACTCTGCCTTGAAGAAGAGCTGGCAGCCGGCGAACCCGTCGAGCCGCTCCGAGCACAGCACCGGGGTGTGCAGCGCGACCCCCGCCAGGGCGCGGCGCGCCTGCAAGACCTTGGCGACGAGGCCGGCGACGTCCCCCGCCGCCGCCAGCGGGCGGGCCGCCTCGCGATGATCGGCCGGCGGCGGTGTTACGGTCTGCCGCTGCGCCGACCGGTCGTAGCAGGCGGCGAGGCTCGTCGTCCGCAGCTTCGCCTTGTGGATCTTGTGAGTGTCGGTCCGCGGCAGGTCGTCGCAGAGCTCGAAGTAGCGGGGGACCTCGAACTCGGCGAGCGAGGCCCGGCACCAGCGGACGAGCTCTTCCGGCTCGAGGCGGCAGCCGGGGCGAAGCGCGACGGTGGCCTTGGCCTCCTCGCCACCCACCTCGTCGGCGACGCCGACCACCGCCGATTGCGCGACCGCCGGGTGGCCGTCGAGCACCTTCTCGATGTCGGCCGCCACCAGGTTCTCGCCGCGCCGCCGGATCAGGTCCTTGCTGCGGCTGACGAAATAGAACCAGCCCTCGGTGTCGAGGTAGCCGAGGTCGCCGGTCTTGAGCCACTCGCCGGTGAAGGCGGCGACGGTCAGCTCGGTCGCTCCGGCGTAGCCGCTCATCATCACCGGGTTGCGCCGCACCTGGATCTCTCCCACCGGCGATGCCCCGGCGGCCGCGGGCAGCAGCGTCTCGCCCGCGGCGCCGGCGATCCGCACCTCGCAGTAAGGCAGCGTCCGGCCGATCGAACCGCGGCGCCGCGAGCGCAGCTCGTTGCGCAGCACGGTGTTGGTCTCGGTCAGACCGTAGCCTTCGATGACCGGGACGTTGAAGCGCCGCTCGAATTCGTCAGCGACCTCGATCCGGGCGCCGCCGCCGTAGACGGCGCGCAGCGAGTGATCGCGGTCCGCGGCTTCGGCCGGCTGCCGGCAGAGCACCGCCAGCATCTCCCCCAGGTGGCGGACGAGGGTGATGCGATGGCGGCGCACCTGGGTCCAGAAGCGGCGGGCGCTGAAGCGCGGCACCACCGCGAGGGCCGCCCCGGCGGCGACGGCGCTGATCGCAAACGACTGCCCGGCGAGATGGAAGAGCGGCAGGCAGGCGAGGAACCGGTCCCCGGGCGTCACCTCCATCCACTGCCCGAACTCCTGCGCGGGCAGCAGGTAGCTCTGGTGCGAGAGGGCCGCGGACTTGGCGCGTTCGGTGGTGCCCGAAGTCCGCAGCAGGCAGGTCTCCGCCGCCGGGTCGGCCGCGAGGCGCGGGCTGTCGGGAACCGGCTGCAGCAGCGCGGCAAGCTCGGAGCCGGGGCCGGCGGCGATCCACAACCGGGGATCGATCGCGCCGTGGAGGGATGCGAGCCGCTGTGCATCGGCGATCAGTGCGCGGGCGCCGAGCTGGCGCAGGAGCGGCGCGATCTCCACGTCGGTCAGAGCGGGATTGACCGGCATCAGCACCGCTCCCAGCCGAGCGAGCGCGAACCAGATGTACAGGATCTCCGGGCAATTCGGAAGGATGACGGCGACCCGGTCTCCCGCCGTCACTCCGCGGCTGGAGAAGGCGCAGGTCAGGCCGTGGACGCGGAGCTGGAACTCGCGATAGCAGAGGGCGCCGGTCTCGTCGAGCAGCAGCGGACGGTCTCCCCAACGGCTGACGGCGGTTTCCAACAGGTCCGGCAGGGTCGACCCGGAATGCCTCTCCATATCTGTGTCATGTGCAAATTGGTGAACCTTCGTGACATCGCTTTAAATATTAATATTCATATACTAGATAGATCTATGCCGTATATTAAAAAATGTTCACCGAAATCGCTCGATACGGTGGCGGCGTGGATACTGGCCCCGGCGAAGCTGCCTTGTCCATGAGCGTCGCACGCTCCCTGGAATATTCGGAGTGTAGCTCCGATATTTCATGGTATGGTAGTGCTTCGAGATGATCCAGAGAACGGCGCGCCTGGCGCAGCTTCGCGGGCTCCTGGAGCAGTTCCCCGTGGTGGGCTTGATCGGTGCCCGCCAGGTGGGGAAGACGACCCTCGCCGGCGCCCTTGCCTCGGGATTCGCCGGCGAGGTGGCACGCTTCGACCTGGAGAGCCCGCGCGACCTGCACCGGCTGGACGATCCGCTGTTCGCCTTGGAAGGGTTGCGCGGCCTGGTCGTTCTCGACGAGATCCAACTGCGCCCCGAGATCTTCCCGGTGCTGCGGGTGCTGGCGGATCGTGGTGGAACGCCGGCACGATTCCTGGTCCTGGGAAGCGCCTCGCCCGAGCTGCTGCGGCAGAGCTCCGAGACCCTCGCCGGGCGGATCGCTTACCACGAGCTCGGCGGCCTGGACCTCGAGGAGGTCGGGCCGGATCGCTCGCATGACCTCTGGCTCCGCGGAGGCTTCCCGCTCTCCTATCTGGCCAGGACGGAGGCGGCGAGCAGCGGTTGGCGCGAGCAGTTCATCCGGACCTATCTCGAGCGCGATCTGTCTGCCCTGGGGATCCGGCTTCCCGCCACGACGATGCGGCGGTTCTGGACGATGCTCGCTCACTACCACGCCGAGACCTGGAACGGTTCGGAGCTCGCCCGCGCCTTCGGCGTCTCCGACAAGACCGTGCGCGGCTACCTCGACACGCTCTGCTCGACGTTCATGGCGAGGCGCCTCGAGCCCTGGCACGAGAACGTGGCGAAGCGCCAGGTGAAGTCGCCCAAGATTTACCTCGCGGACAGCGGCATGCTTCACACCTTGCTTGGGCTGCGGTCGCCGCAGGATCTGCTCGCGCACCCGAAGGTGGGCGCCTCGTGGGAAGGGTTCGCGATCTCGGAGGTCGTTGCGCACTTGGGCGCTCGTCCCGAGGAGTGCTTCTTCTGGAAGCTTCACAGCGGCGCCGAGCTGGACCTGCTGATCCGGCGTGGCAATGTCCGCCGCGGCTTCGAGATGAAGCTCACCAGCAGTCCGCGGGCGACCCCTTCCATGCGGTCCGCGCTGGCGGCCCTGAACCTCGCCGAGCTGGTCGTGATCCACGCCGGGGCGGAGTCTTACAAGCTTTCGCACGGTATCCGCGCTGTCGCGCTGGCGCGGTTGCGCGAGGACCTGCCGCCGCTCGAGTGAAGCGCCCCGCCGGCATCAGCATCGACGCCGCTCCGCTTCCTCTCCTGCGACCTATTTATTGTTCATCCTCTCGACGACTTCGGCATCTTGAAGGAATTCCGGCGGATGAGCCTGGATGTCACTTGGAAAATGTTCCCGAGCTTCGCCCCGGGAGCCACGAATCATTTCGCCGATCTCCCGTTCCTGGAGGTCATCCGGTTGGCACGATAAAATACTGACGCGATGACCGTCGCAATATTTGATCGTTCGACCTCGCGGCGCCGCTGTACGACATCGGATCTATCCGGCAAAAACGCCCCGCTTGACCAAATGCAATCTCGATACTGTGCGCTGAAGCATATTCGCCTTTTCATTATACATTATATCCTGCCATCCTTGTCGAGACAGCTGCGCAGCCGGCCGGCCAAATAGGGTGCCGGGGTTTTTCGCGGCGAAAAACCAGGCGCGACGGGCTTTTTCTCGGTGCTTCACCGCTTGTAATCCAACGCACTCTCGAATATGCTTCCTGTTAGTTCGTCTGCTTTGCCATCAGGTTCCGCAGTTCGGGCAGGCTCAGACAGACACGGCGCGGAGAGGCACATGGTATCCAAGGCCACTGGTGTCCAGGATGCGGGTTTGAAGCCGCGGTTTGGCCGGGCCGGGATGCCGCCGCCGGCACCCCGGCGAACGTCCAGGCCGGCCAGGCTTGCGGCGGAGGTTTTCGACGAGGAGCTGGGGCGCGTGGCCGCGGCGCTCGCGGAGGGAGTCGCCAACCGGGACCTTGCGGCCTTCTACCAGACGTTGCGAGCCACCCACCTGCCGGCGATCGTCGAGTTCTTCGTCAAGGACCCCAGGGGCCTATCGCGGGCCTGCTTCGACATCCTGCATCGCATCGGCAGCATCTCCCCGGCGGTCGCCCTGGCGCTGGAGAACCATTATTACGTCCTCGCCACCCTGGCGACTTTCCCGATCGACAACAATCCGACTCTCGAGGCCCGCCGCCAAGGGGTGCTGCAGAGGCTGATACAGGGCCGGCTGCTGGTCGCCAATACCAACTTTCGGATTCACACGGACAAAGTGGGAAGCCGCGGCGGCAAGGCGCGGCGCGACGGCGACGGCTTCCGCATCAATGGATCGGGGGCTTTCGTGTCCCTGGCCGGAGAAGGCGATCTCCTCTTCTTCGTCGTCGTGATCGAAGATTTCGGGCCCGCCATCTTCCTCTCGCCGCTGCGCGACAACCCCGGGATCGAGGTCGGGCCGCTGTTCTTCCCGCGGGCGATGGTGGATTCCGACACCCGGCGGATCACGATGCACGACCATTTCGTGACCGTCGACGAGCTGCTGATCAGCGGCAGGGGCGAGGAGATCCAGAAGCTCACCGGCTTCCAGTTCGCCTGGCACCAGGCTTTGCTCACCGCCCCCTTCCTGGGCGCCGCCGCCCGTGCCATCGAAGAAGCGAGGAAGTTCCTGCGCACCGTCCGGGCTGACAACGACCGGCCTCTCGCCGAGCTCGACGGCGTGGTGACGGAGGTCGGCCGGCTGGCGATCCGCTACCGCACCGCCTGCTGCATTGCGCACCAGGCCGGCGAGCTGCTCGACGAGCTGGCGCGGCGCCGCCCGCAGCCGCTCGAGATCGCCAATGCCGTCGAGCTGGCCTGTGCCGCCAAGCGGACCGCCACGCAGTCCGCCGAGGAGATCGTCGGCGAGGCCCGCCGCATCATCGGCCCTCGCGTCTTCACCGGCGGGCATTCCCTGGAACGGCTTTCGGAAGAGGTGATGTTCGGTCCGATGGCGGGAGAGCTGGGCCCGGCCATCGACCGGCGCTACGGCGGCATGGTCCTCGGCGAGAGCGATTTCATGGCCAGACGCTGGTAGGAAGCGGGCGGTTGACCCCCGTCGCCCGGTGCGGCGGCCGCCCGCTGCGAGCGTGGAGCGACGGATGCCTGATGATCGAGTTCCCATAGCAGCGCCGGGGCCGGACCCGCGGCACACGGCGCCACCCGCGCCTTCGAGCCTGACCGAGAGCCAGCTGCTGTTCTGGTTCGCGCACGAGCTCAACCCGGAGGTCCAGCTGTACTTCGACGCCGCCACGACCACCTTCTCGGTCGACGGCGAGATCGACCCCGTGCATTTCCGGCTCGCCTTCCAGAAGCTGGTGGACAACTGCGACTCCTTGCGCAGCACGTTCCCCACCCGCAATGGCGCGCCCTACCGCCATGTCACCGAGGGGTCGGCGGCGCCCCTCGAGCTCGTGGACCTCGGCGCTCTACCGGATCCGGCGGCGGCCTGGGAAAGCTGGCTCGGCGAGCGCTGCCGCGTCCGCCTCGATCTCGAGCGGCGGCTCTTCGACAGCGCCCTGGTCCGGCTCGCGCCGCGCCGCTGGGTCTGGTTCTGGAACGTGCACCACATCATCGCCGACGCCTGGTCGATCGCCAGGATCGCGCAGACCCTCTCGCGCTACTACCGCCTCGCGTGCGCGGCCCAACTCGACTCCGCACCGCCGCTGCCTTCCTATCAGCGGTATGTCGAGCACGAGAGGCGCCTGCAAGAGTCGCCGCGCTACGAGCAGGCCCGGCGCTACTGGGAGGAGAAGCTCAGCTCGCCGCTCGTGCGCGCCACCTTCTACGGGCGCGAGGCGGCCCGCCACGGCCAGCTCACGGTGCGCTCGACGATCGAGCTTGGGGACCGGGAGAGCGCCGCGGCCGTTGCCGCCGTCAGGCGCGCCCAGCTGTTTTCCCCGGCCGTCGTCTTTGCGACGACGCTCTTCTCGCTGCTGTATCGCCTGACCAACGAGCGCACCCTGCGGATCGGCACGCCATTCGCCAACCGCGGCGAGGACTGGGCGGAGACCGTCGGCCTGCAGATGAAGGCCTGTCCGCTGCAGATCCAGGTCGACGACGGCGAAACCTTCCTGTCCCTGGCGCGAAAAGTCCAGCGCGAAACGGTGGCGACGGCCCGTTACGAGTTCTTCCCGGTGCGGAACCCGGCGCCGGACCCGGTCTACGAAATTTACCTCAACTACCAGAATATTGCGTTCACCGAGTTTTGCGGCCTGCCCGTCGAATTCGCGCTGATCCAGACCGCGGCTTCGAACGACCTGTTCAACCTCCAGGTCCGCGACTTCTCCGCGAGCGGCCGTTTCACCCTCGACTTCGACCTCAACGCCGACGTTTTCGACGCCACGGAGCGGGAGCGCACCGTCGGCCATTACCTGCGCCTGCTGGCCGCCTTCTGCGACCGCGAAGACCAGGCCCTGGCGGCGGCCGCGATGCTGAGCGCCGAGGAAGAGCACGAGCTCGTCCACGCGCTCAACCAGACCGCGGTCGACTTTGCGGCGGCGCTCCCCATTCACGAGCTGATCGCGTCCCGGGCCGCGGGCGCGCCGGACGCCACGGCCGTGGCCCTTGGCGAGCAGCAGCTGACCTACCGGGAGCTCGAGCTGCGCGCCGGGCAGCTGGCGCATCGTCTGCGCGAGATGGGTGTGGGGCCGGACGTCCGCGTCGGCATCCACATGGAGCGCTCGCTCGACATGGTCGTCGGTCTGCTGGGCATCCTGGCGGCGGGCGGCGCGTACGTGCCCCTGGACACGGCCTACCCGCCGCAGCGCTTGGCGTTCATGCTGGAGGATGCCCGGGTGTCGGTGCTCCTGAGCCAGCGCAGCCTGGTCGAGCGCCTCCCGGCAGAGCACCGCATGACCGTGCTCCTCGACGAGGAATGGCGCACGGCCGGTTGCCGGCCGTCCCGCCCGCCGCGCGTCGAGCTCGACGACGGCAACCTTGCCTACGTGATCTATACCTCGGGCTCGACCGGGCAGCCCAAGGGCGTGATGGCGACGCACGGAGGCATTCGCAACCGCCTCCTCTGGATGCAGCAGGCGTACGGCCTGGCAGCGGCGGACCGGGTGCTGCAGAAGACGCCGCTCAGCTTCGACGTCTCGGTCTGGGAGGTCTTCTGGCCCCTGCTGGCCGGCGCGACCCTGTGCGTGGCAATCCCCGGGGGGCACCAGGACCCCGCCTACCTGGCGCGCACGATCGCCGGGGAAGACATCACCGTCCTGCACTTCGTGCCGTCGATGCTGCACGCGTTCCTGGCGCAGGGCGATCTCCCGCCGTGCGCCGCCCTCAGGTGGGTCGTGTGCAGCGGCGAGGCCCTCTCCGATTCCCTGCGGCAGCGCTGCTTCGAGCGGCTGTCCGCCCGGCTCGAGAACCTCTACGGCCCGACCGAGGCGTCCGTCGACGTGACCTCCTGGACCTGCACCCGGGCGCCCTGTCCGGCGTCGCCGCCCATCGGCCGCCCCATCGCCAACACCCGCATCCACCTGCTCGACCGCGACGGCAACCTGGCGCCGCGCGGCCTGCCGGGCGAGCTGCACATCGGCGGGGCGGGCCTGGCGCGCGGCTATCTCGGCCGGCCTGACCTGACGGCGGAGAAGTTCATCCCCGACCGCTGGTCTGTCGCCGGCGAGGCGGGAGCGCGGCTCTACAGGACCGGGGACCTGGCGCGCTACCTGCCGAGCGGCGACATCGAGTTCCTGGGACGGCTCGACCACCAGGTCAAGCTGCGCGGCTTCCGTATCGAGCTCGGAGAGATCGAGGCCGCGCTCTGCCGGCACCCGGCGATCGCCGAAGCCGCCGTGGCGGTGCGGGAAGACCGGCCCGGAGACCGCCGGCTGGTCGCCTACCTGGTCGCCCGCGGCGAAGCCCCGCCGCTGCCCGGCTTGCGCTCGTTCCTGGCCCAGACCCTTCCCGAGCACATGCTCCCCGCGGCCGCGGTCGCGCTGGCCGCCCTGCCGCTCACGCCGAGCGGCAAGCTCGACCGCAGGGCGCTGCCGGCGCCGGACGCGGCGGCGGCCGCGGCCGGCGGCGGGTTCGTGGCGCCCCGCGGGCCGATCGAAGGGCTCCTCGCAACGATCTGGGCGGAGGTCCTGGGGCGCGAGGAGATCAGCGTCGCCGACAGCTTCTTCGACCTGGGGGGCAACTCGCTCCTCGCCACCCAGGTCAGCATCCTGGTGCAGGAGGTCCTGCCTGTCGAGCTGCCGCTGCGCAAGATGTTCGAGTCGCCGACCATCGCGGGCATCGCCGCGCTCATCGAGGAGAGCGCGGGCAGCCTGAGCGCCGAGGAGCGGCAGGCGATGTCGGAAGTCCTCGCCGAGTACTCGGCGCTGGCGGCGGGGCACGAGCCCGCGACGGCGCTGGCGGCGGGGCACGAGCCCGCGACGACGGCGGCGGCGCGATGACCACGGCATACGGGCCTTTGACGTGCCTTCGACGTGCCTTCGACGTGCCTTCGAGGTGAGGTGACGATCATGACCACGACACAAGCTGCTCCGTCGCGCAACATCTCCGCCATTCTCGAGCGCATCACCGAGATGTCGGTCGAGACCTATTACAACCCGTACAAGATGTTCCAGTGGCCGGACCACCTGCCCGACGACCAGTACTGGATGACTCCGGACCTGTTGACGGTTGCCGATACCCGCGTTGCCGGCGAGCTGCCGGAAAGCCAGCTGATGGCCCTCAGCAAGTGGGAAAGCATCCATTTCTACAGTCTCAACGTGCACGGCATCCGCGAGCTGCTGGTGGAAGTCGTGAAGCGGGTGCAGACTCCCGACTACGACGAGGAGACGGAGTTCTTCCACCATTTCATCGGCGAGGAGAACGAGCACATGTGGTTCTTCGCCACCTTCTGCAGGAAGTACGGCGGGAAGATCTATCCCAACAAGAAACTGCCTTTCACCATCGACCAGCTCGCGCCCGACGTCGAAGCCTTTCTCGTCTTCGCCCGCATCCTCATCTTCGAAGAGATCGTCGACTACTTCAACGTGCGCATGGGCCGCGACGAGTCGCTGCATCCCATCATCCGCCAGGTCAACAGCATCCATCACCAGGACGAATCGCGTCACATCGCGTTCGGACGCGAGATCGTGAAGAAGCTCTTCGACCACATCGCCGGCACGCAGCCGGCGGCACAGATCCGGATGGTCCAGGACTACCTGTCGCGCTATCTCGACGCCAGCATCCAATCGCTCTACAGCCCGGCGGTCTACAAGGACAGCGGCATCGCCGACCCCTACCAGCTGCGCAGCGACCTGCTTGCCGATCCGCGGCGCAAGGCGGTGGACGAGAGGATCGTGAAACGCACCAGGGACTTCCTTCTGACCAACCGCATCCTCACCGCCGCGGCGGACGGCCAATGAGCGCCGGCGAGGACCGCCTGGCCGCCGTCAAGCGCTGGCTGCTGGCGAAGAAGCCGGCCCTGGGCGACGACATCGACCTCGATCTCGACCTGATCGAGAGCCGGGTCATCGATTCGCTCGGCTTCATCGACTTCGTCTTCTTTCTCGAGCAGCTGACCGGCCGCGAGCTGCAGACGGACGCCGAATCGGTCAAGGCGTTCCGCACGCTGCGCAGCCTGCAGGATCGCATCCTGAGCGATGCGGCGGCCGCCGGCGAGGCGCGGCAACAGCCCGGAGCCTGACGTGGACCGACCGCTCTTTCAAGTGAGCTCCGGGCTCGCCACGCTGGGACCGGAGCTGGTCGCGCTGCGCGACGCGCTCGAGCGCCGGATCCTGCTGTGGGCGGCGGAGGTCGATGCGCAGGCGATGCAGTTCCCGGCGCTCGTCCGGGTGGACGCGCTCGAGAAGCTCGATTACTTCAAGAATTTTCCGCACCTCGCGGTGGTCGCGAGCCATCTCCTGCCCGGGCCCCTGGAATCGCACTATGCCAAGGGCGGCAGCGTCGCCGACGGCATCCCCGCCGCCGACCTGGCCGCCGGCCGCCATGTCCTGCCCTCGGCTGCCTGCTACAGCGTCTATCTCCACCTGCAGGGCAGCGTCGTCACCGCTCCGCGCTTCGTCACGACGGTTGCGACCTGCTTCCGCAACGAGAGCTCCTTCGACGACCTGCGGCGCCTGTGGAGCTTCTCCATGCGGGAGATCGTCTGCATCGGGACGGCCGGCGAGGTGCAGGAGCACCTGGGCGCGAGCAAGCGGCGCATCCTCGATTTCGCCGCGCAGCTGGGCATCACGCTGCAGGTGGCGGCGGCGAGCGATCCTTTCTACCAGCCACAGGGTCCGCGCGCGATGATGCAGAAGCTCTTTCCACAGAAGGAGGAGCTGGTCTACGGGCAGTCGCTGGCCATCGCCTCGCTCAACTTCCACCGCAATTTCTTCGGCGAGCGCTGCGCGATCACCGGCGCGGACGGCGAGCCGGTCTTCACCGGCTGCGCGGCCTTTGGGCTGGAGCGCTGGCTGCATGCCCTGCTCGACCGCTTCGCCGGCGACGCCGCCGCCGCGCTGGCCGCGGTCGAGAACGCGGGAAGCCGCGGCCGGTGAACCGCCTCGCGCCGCGGCCCGGCCGGGGCGCCAGCCCCACCGCCGATCAGAACGCCGGCCCCACCGCCGACCAGGGCGCCGCCGGGCGCCAGCGTCTCTTGCAGCAGCTGAAAGCCAGGAAGGAATCGCGGCTGGGCGCCGAGCAGGTCATCGAGCGCCGCGGCGCCGCCACCGCGCCGCTCTCGTTCGGCCAGCAGCGCCTTTGGTTCCTGGAGCAGTTCGAGCCCGGCAACCCGCGTTTCAACATGTTGACCGCACTGCGGCTGCGCGGCCGGCTGGCGCCGGCGGCCATCTGCCGCAGCCTCGCGGCGTTGGTCGCGCGCCACGAGGTGCTGCGCACCACGTTCGTGACGGAGAACGGGCGGCCGTTGCAGGTCGTGGCGCCACGCCTTGCCGTGGCGGTGCCGATGGTCGATCTCGCGGCGCTGCCGGCACCGCGCCGCGAGCCGCTCCTCGATCGTTTCTTCAGGACCGAGGCCCACCGGCCGTTCGACCTCGAGCACGGGCCGCTGCTGCGGGCATGCCTGCTGCGGCTCGGCGAGCAGGAGCACGTCCTGCTGCTCGGCATGCATCAGATCACCGTGGACCGCTGGTCCCGGGGCCTTTCGGTCGGCGAGCTGACCGAGCTCTACGCGTCGTTCCTTGCCGGCCGGCCGCCGGTGCTTCCCGCGCTGTCCATCCAGTACGCGGACTATGCGTACTGGCAGCGGCAGCGGCTGACCGGCGAGGTGCTCGCGTCGCTGCTCGCCTACTGGCGAGGTCAGCTCGGCGGCGACCTGCCCGTCCTGGCACTGCCTTGCGATCGGCCCCGGCCGGCAGTCCAGACCTTTCGCGGCGGCAACCTCTACTCGGTCCTGCCCATGGCCTTCAAGGAACGCCTGGAGCGTTGCGGGCAGTCGCAGAAGGCGACGCTGTTCATGGTGCTCCTGGCCGGGGTCGCCGCGCTGCTCGCGCGGCTGACCGGGGCAGCCGACGTCGTCCTCGGCTCGCCGGTCGCCAACCGCCGGCACCGGCAGATCGAGCCGTTGATCGGCTTCTTCCTCAACATGCTGGTGCTGCGCGTGCGCCTCGACGGCGACCCAACCTTCAGCGGCCTTCTGGACCAGGTGCGCGACGTCGCCATCGGTGCCTTCACCCACCAGGACCTCCCCTTCGAGCAGCTGGTCGAGCACCTGGCGCCGGCGCGCGACCTGAGCCGGCATCCGCTCTTCCAGGCGGCGCTGGTGCTGCAGAATGCGCCGATGCCGGCAATCGAGCTGCCGCGCCTGACGGCCGGGCTCCTCGACGTGGATTGGGGCACGGCCACCTACGACCTCTCGCTCTTCTTCTGGGAGACCGCGCTGTGGGAGCGCCTGGAGGCGGGCCTGAGCCTGATCGCGAACTACAACGCCGACCTCTTCGATGCCGCCTCCGTGCGGCGCCTGGCCGGGCAGCTGGAAAATCTCCTCCGCGCTGCCGAGGCGGACCCCGGGCGGCGGCTCTCCGAGCTCGCGCTGCTCGGCGGCGCCGAGCGCCATCAAATCCTCCACGAATGGAGCGGCGAGGCCGGCGCGGTCCGCGCGGCGGCTCGTGATGCGTCCATCCATCGCCGGTTCGAGCTCGCCGCGGAGCGCCATCCGGACCGGGTTGCGGTCGAGCACGACGGCGAGCACGTCAGCTACGGCGAGCTCGACCGCCGGGCGAATCGGCTCGCCGGCATGCTGCCGCGCGGCGGCGGTGGGCCTGAGCCGAGCGTCGCCGTCTGTCTCGAGCCTTCGGTCTGGCTGGTGACCGCGATCCTCGCGGCGCTCAAGGCCGGCTGTGCCTATCTGCCCCTTGATCCGCAGCTTCCGGCGGCGCGGCTGGCCGGCATCCTCGACGACGCCGGGGTGAGAGCGGTCATCACGCGCGAGGCGCTGGCGCCGCGCCTGCCGGCAAGCCTGCCGCCCACCCTGTTCGCGGACCGCCGGGGCTTCACGCCGGCTGGGAAGGGCACGGCCGGCCGGCCGCCGCTCGGCGCGGACGGCGGCCCGGAAGCGCTCGCCTACGTCGTCTACACCTCCGGCTCGACCGGCAGACCCAAGCCGGTCGGCGTGCCTCACCGCGCCGTGGTGCGCCGCGTCGTCGACGCCGGCTATCTCGCGCTCGGCCCGGACGACAGGGTGGCCCAGGCCGCCAGCCCGTCGTTCGACGCCTTCACCTTCGAGCTGTGGGCGCCGCTGCTTCAGGGTGCCACTCTCGTCATCCTCGGGCGCGACGTCGTGCTGTCGGCACACCGCCTCGAAGCCGAGATCCGGCGGCTGCAACTGAGCGTCGCCTTCCTCGCCACGGCGCTCTTCTCGTGCCTGGCGGCCGCGGCGCCGGAGGCCTTCGCCGGCCTGCGCTGCCTGCTGTTCGGCGGCGAGGCCGTGGACGCCTCGCGGGCCCGGGCCGTGCTCGCGGCGGACCCGCCGGCGCGCCTGCTGCACCTCTACGGGCCGACCGAGGCAACCGTGTTCTCCTCCTGGCACGAGGTGCGTGCGGTCCCGGCCGGAGCGGCGGTGCCCGCCGGCCGCCCGCTGGCCGGCACCCGCCTCTACGTCCTGGACCCGGAGCTGCAGCCAGCCGGCATCGGCATCGAAGGCGAGGTCCACATCTCCGGTCCGGGGCTGGCCCGGGGCTACCTCGGCTGCCCGGCGGAGACCGCGGCGGCCTTCCTGCCCGATCCCTTCGCCCTCGACGCCGGCGAGCGCTGCTACCGCACGGGTGACCGCGCCCGCTTTCTCGCCGGCGGCGAGCTCGAGCTGCGCGGCCGGCGCGACCAGCAGATCAAGATCCGCGGCTGCCGCGTCGAGCCGGCGGAGGTGCAGGCGGCCCTGCTGCGCCACCCGGCGGTGGCCGAGGCGGCGGTCGTGGCGGGCGAGGTGCGCAGGGGAGAGCGGGCGCTGGTGGCCTACGTGGTGCCGCGGGCCGGGGAACCGCCGCCGGCCGGCCGCGACCTCGTGCCGTTCCTGCGGCGGCAGCTGCCTCTCTACATGGTGCCGGCCGCCGTCGTCGCGCTTTCGTCGCTGCCGCGCACGGCCGGCGGCAAGCTCGACCGCGCGGCGCTGCCGCCCGTCGATGCCGAGCACGCGTCCGCCGCCCTGCCCGGCGCCGGCGCCTTCGAGCCCCCGGCCACCGCAGAGGAGAAGGCCCTGGCGGCGATCTGGAGCGAGGTCCTGGGCCGCGGCCGGATCGGGGTCCACGACGATTTCTTCGCGCTCGGCGGTCACTCGCTGCATGTCGTGGAGGTGCTGGCGCGAGTCCACCGCGGCCACGGCACCCAGCTCGCCGTGCGCGACCTGTACGAATCACCCAGCCTGGCGAGCCTCGCGCTGGTGCTCGCCGCCGCCCGGCCGGGGCCGCCGCGCCGTGGCGGGTTGCCGCCGGGCTCACCGCCGGAAGGAGGAGGCCGAACATGAGCGGTCGAGCGGCACGCGGCGCCACCCGCTATGACGTGGCCATCCTGGGGAGCGGCATCGCCGGATCGATGCTGGGCGCGGTCCTCGCCCGCCAGGGCGCGAGCGTGCTCCTGATCGATCGCGGCGAGCACCCGCGGTTCGCGCTCGGCGAATCGACGGTGCCCCACACCTCGATGCTGATGCGCATCATCGGCGAACGCTTCTCTGTGCCCGAGATCAAGGACTGCAGCGCCTTCGACACGTTGCGCCAGAAGGTCACTTCCAGCTGCGGCATCAAGCGCAACTTCGGCTTCGTCTACCATCGCAAGGGCGAGCGGCAGCGGCCCGAGGAGGCCACCCAGAGCGTCATCGCCGAGTATCCGCACGGTCCCGAAAGCCATTATTTCCGCCAGGACATCGACGCCTACCTGCTGTTCGCGGCCATCCGCCATGGCGCGGACTCGCGGCAGCGCGTGCACATCGTGGACATCGACATCGACGGCCAGGAGGTGCGCCTGGGGTCGCAGCAAGGGGAGCAGTTCCGCGCCCGTTATCTCGTCGACGCCGCGGGCTTTCGCTCGCCGGTCGCCGACAAGTACGGCCTGCGCGAACGGCCGACCCATCTCGCCACTCATTCGCGGGCGGTCTTCACTCACATGATCGGGGTCAAACCGTTCGAGGCGGTCGAGCCGGAGTGCGCGCGAGGCATGCCGCGCGCCTGGTCGCAGGGGACCCTGCATCACCTCTTCGACGGCGGTTGGACGTGGGTCATCCCCTTCGACAATCATGCCGGCGCCACCAACCCGCTGTGCAGCGTCGGCCTGAACCTCGACTCGCGCCTTTATCCCAAGCCTGCCGCGGTTGCCCCCGAGGACGAGTTCTTCGCTTTCGTCGCCGCCTTCCCCAGCATGGCGGCGCAGTTCACGGCGGCGCGCGCGGTCCGCGACTGGGTCTCGACCGAGCGGCTCCAGTACTCCTCGACGAGCAACGTCGGCCCTCGCTACTGCCTGATGTCACACGCCTCCGGTGCCGTCGACGCGCTTTTCTCGCGCGGCATGGCGAACACCTCCGAGATCGTCAATGCCCTCGCCCCGGTCCTGCTCGCCGCCCTCGCGAGCGACGACTTCTCGCTCGAACGTTTCGCCTACGTCGACCAGCTGCAACAGCGCCAGCTCGACTACAACGATCGGCTGGTGAGCTGCTCCTATATCGCGTTCGCCGACTTCGCGCTCTGGAACGCCTGGTACCGCATCTGGGTCATCGGCGCCTTCTATGGCTGGCTGCGGCTCAACCGCTTCTACCGCAAGTACCAGGAGACCGGAGATCCCGCCTGGTTCGACCGGATGGAGGCCCCGGCCCACTTCGGCTCGCTCTGCCCCGGGCTCGCCGCGTACGAGGAGCTGTGGAACGCCGCGGCGAACGAGGTCGAGGCGGTGGCGGCGGGCAGGCAGTCGAGCGCCGCGGCCGCCCATAGCATCTTCGCGCTGCTGGGCGCGCTCGACTTCGTGCCGCCGCTGTTCGAGATCGCCAGGCCGGAGCGCCGCCACACCGTGGAGCTCGACCAGAATGCCTTCCTGGAGCTGCTCGTCTGGTTCAAGCGCTCGGCGCCGGCAGAGATCAGAAGCACCTACTTCGGCTAGCCGAAAGCGGGATGGCGATGCTACCGGCGAGGACCCCTGGCTGATGGACGTCTCGGCGCCGCCAGCCGCGGCATCGGTGGTCGATCGCCTGCGCGCCAGGCGCCGCGCCGCGGCGCCCGACCTCATCGCCCGCCAGCAGCGGGACCCGCGGGGCACGGCCCTGTCGTTCGCCCAGCAGCGGCTCTGGTTCATGGAGCAGCTGCAGACCGGCACCTCGGTCTTCAACATCGCCGCCACGCTGAGGCTGGTGGGCCGGCTCGACGTCGCGGCGCTGGCGCGGGCCTTCGCCGAGATGGCGGCGCGCCACGAAGCGGTGCGCACGACCTTCGCGATCGTCGACGAGCGGCCGGTGCAGGTGATCTCGGCGAAGGCAGCGCCGCGGCTGGCGGTGGTGGATCTCACGCCGTTGCCCGCCGATGCCGCCGCCGCCGAAGCCCATGATCAGGCCCTCGCCGAGGCGGCCCGGCCCTTCGACCTGGAGCGCGGCCCCCTGCTGCGGCTCACCTTGCTGCGCCTGCCCGGCGAGCAGTGGCTGCTGCTGACGATGCATCACCTGGTCAGCGACGGCTGGTCGATGGCGGTGCTGCTACGGGAGGTGATCGCTTCCTACCGGGGCTTCGTCGGCGGCGGGCGCACGGCCCCGGTCGCCGAGCTGCCGATCCAGTACGCCGACTTCGCCCTGTGGCAGCGGGGCTGGCTGCAGGGTGAGATCCTGGAAGGCCATCTGGCCTTCTGGCGCGAGCGGCTCGCCGGCAGTCCCGCGGTGCTGCAGATGCCGGCCGATCGCGCCCGGCCTCCGGCGCAGAGCTTCCGCGGCGCCCGTTACGATCTGCTGCTGCCGCAGGCGGTGACGGGCCCGCTCGCGCAGGCGGCCCGCCGGCAGGGGACGACCCTGTTCACCATCCTCCTGGCGGCGCTCGCCGTGCTGCTCCATCGCTGGTCCGGAGAGATCGACCTGGTGATCGGCACGCCGATCGCCAACCGCCGGCGCACCGAGGTCCGGAACCTGATCGGGCTCTTCGTCAACATGCTGGCGGTCCGCGTCGATCTCGGCGGGCAGCCCCTGTTCCACGGCCTGCTGCGATCGCTGCACGACGGCCTGCTGGAAGCCCACGCCCACCAGGAGCTGCCCTTCGAAAGGCTGGTCGAGGAGCTGCGGCCGGAGCGGACGGCGAGCCATGCGCCGCTCTTCCAGGTCGTCTTCGCGTACCAGAACGTGGCGATGCCGAGGCTCGAGCTGCCGGGGCTCGCCGTGGAGCCGCTGACCATCGATCCCGGCACGGCGATGTTCGACCTCACGCTCAATCTCGAGGAACGACCGGACGGCCTGGCGGGATGGTGGGAATACAGCTCCGACCTCTTCGACCGCCTGCGGATCGTCCGCCTCGCTGCCCACTTCGAGAACCTGGTCGCGGCCATCGGCGCCGGCGCCGGCTCCGGCTCCGATACCGGCATCGACGTGGACGCCCTGCCGATGCTGAGCCCGGGAGAGCTGCGGCAGGTGACCGCAGAATGGAACGACACGCGGTGCGACGCCCCCGCGGCCACCCTGCACGGCCTGTTCGCGGCGCAGGCGCAGCGCACGCCGCACGCGGTGGCCGTGCGTTGCGAAGACGCCGTGCTGAGCTATGCCGGGTTGAACGTCCGCGCGGATCGCCTGGCCCGCCGCCTGCGCAGCCTGGGCGTGGGGCCCGAGGTGGTGGTGGGAGTCTACGCCGAACGCTCGCTCGCCCTGATCGTGGGCGTCCTCGCCGTGCTGCAGGCGGGCGGGGCCTACCTGCCGCTCGATCCGGCCAACCCGGCGGAGCGGCTGGAATTCGTGCTCGGCGATGCCGGAGCCGGCGTGGTGGTCGCCGAGGAGCGCCTGGCCGGGCACCTGCCGGCGCACGCCGCCACCGTCGTTGCCGTGCACGCCTCCGAGGCGGCGCCGTCGGCACCGCCGGCGCCGGCGGAAGAGCGGAGGGGCGCGCGCGCACCGGCCGCGGCCGGACCGGAGAACCTCGCCTACGTGATCTATACCTCGGGCTCGACCGGGCGGCCCAAGGGCGCGATGAACACCCACGGCGCCGTGGTGAACCGCCTCGTCTGGATGCAGTCCGCTTACCGCCTGGGGCCGGCGGACGCGGTCCTCCACAAGACCCCGTTCGGCTTCGACGTCTCGGTCTGGGAGCTGTTCTGGCCGCTGGCCACCGGCGCGCAGCTGGTCATGGCGCTGCCGGGCGGGCACCAGGACCCGGATTACCTCGCCGCGACGATCGCTCGGCAGCGCATCTCGACTCTCCACTTCGTGCCGTCGATGCTCGCCGCCTTCCTGGAGGCCGAGGGCCTGGACCGCTGCCGCGATCTGCGGCGCGTGATCGCGAGCGGCGAAGCGCTTCCCGCCGACCTCGCCGCCAGCTTCTTTTCGCGGCTGCCGTGGGTCGAGCTCCACAACCTCTATGGCCCGACCGAGGCGGCCATCGACGTCACGGCGTGGCCCTGCGAGCGCGACGCCGGCGCCCGTCCGGTGCCGATCGGGCGGCCCATCGCCAACCTGCGCATCCACCTGCTGACCGCCGGGCTCGCACCGGTGCCGAGCGGCGCGCTCGGAGAGCTGTGCATCGCGGGCGCGGGCGTCGCGCGGGGCTACCTGGGCCGCGCCGACCTCACGGCCGAAAGGTTCCTGCCCGATCCCTTCGCCGAGCGGCCCGGGGCGCGCATGTACCGGACCGGCGACCTGGCGCGTTTTCGCGCCGACGGCGCCGTCGAGTACCTGGGCCGCGCCGACCACCAGGTCAAGATCCGCGGCTTCCGCATCGAGCCGGGGGAGATCGAGGCGGCGCTCGAGCGGTGTCCCGGAGTGCGGTCGGCGGTGGTGCTGGCACGGTCGGACGCCGCGGGGAGCCCTCGCCTGGCCGCCTATGTCGTGCCGGCAGACGGCGTGGCGGCGGGGGAGACTTCGGCGGCGAAGCTCGCCGCAGCCCTGGCCGCATCGCTTCCCGCCTACATGGTGCCGGCGGATTTCGTGTTCCTCGCCGCGCTGCCGCTGAATGCCAACGGCAAGGTGGACCGCCGCGCCCTGCCGCCGCCCGACGCGGCCGCGGCAAAGGCGGCGACGGCCTACCTGGCGCCGCGCTCGCAGGCCGAGGAGGTGCTGTGCGGGATCTGGGCGGAGGTGCTGGGGCTTCCCCGCATCGGCGTGCACGACAACTTCTTCGCCCTGGGAGGACATTCGCTGCTCGCGCCGCGCACCGTCTCCCGGCTGCGCCGGAGCTTTGGCGTCGAGGTGCCGCTGCGCGCCCTCTTCGACCGCCCGACGGTGGCCGGGCTGGCGGCGCTCATCGAGGACGCGCGCGGCCGGCGGCCGGACGGCGAACCCCTGCTGGAGCGCCGGGTGCAGCGCGGCGTGCCGCAGCCGCTGTCGCCGGCGCAGCTGCGTTTCTGGCTGCGGCGCGGCGAGGGCCGCGGCACCGGCAACAGCCCCCTGGGGGCCCGTCTCACCGGCCGCCTGGACGCCGGCGCGCTGCGGCGCGGCCTGGCCGAGATCGTCCGGCGCCACGAGGTCCTGCGGTCGGCCTTCTACGAGGTGGACGGCGAACCGATACAGGCGGTCCGCGAGGGCGAGGGCCTCGCCTGGGGGGTGGTGGACCTCTCCGCCCTGGGTGCGGACCGCCGCGAGGAGGTGGCGCGCGGGCTCGCCGCGCTGGCGGGCCGCCATCCCTTCGACCTGGCGCGGGAGCCGCTGGTGCGCGCCACGCTGCTGCGCTTCGCGGCGGACGACCACGCGCTCCTGCTGGTCAAGCACCACCTGGTCACGGACGGCTGGTCCGAAGGGGTGGTCCGCGAAGAGCTCGAGGCACTCTATTCGGCGTATGCCCGGGGCGAGCCCTCGCCGTTGCCCGAGCTGCCGATCCAGTACGGCGACTTCGCCGCCTGGCAGCGGAAGATCCTGCAGGGGACGCGGCTTGCCGCCCTGCTGGGCTACTGGGAGGAGCGGCTGCGCGGCCTGCGGCCGCTCGCCCTGCCCACCGATCTGCCGCGGCCGGCCGTGCGCGACCTCCGCGGCGGCCGCGGGCGGCGGTCGCTCGGCGCGGCGCTCAGCCGCGACGTGCGGCAGCTGGGCCGCAACTGCGACGCCAGCCTGTTCATGACCCTGCTCGCGGCCTGGCAGGCCGTCCTCTCGCAGTGGACGGGCCAGCAGGACGTCGCGCTCACGACCAACGTCGCCAACCGCGACCGGGTCGAGCTGGAGCCCATGATCGGCCTGTTCACCAACATCCTGGCGCTGCGCACCGACCTGTCGGGCGACCCGACCTTCCGGGAGCTGCTCGGCCGCGTGCGGGAGACCACGCTCGCGGCGTTCGCCCACCAGGATCTGCCGTTCGTCGAGATCCTCAATCGCCTGGTGCCGCAGACCGCCGGCTACGGCGAGGCCTACAACCAGCTCTTCCCCGCCGGCTTCGTGCTGCAGAGCGTCCCGTCGCGGCCGCTCTCGCTGCCCGGCCTGACCGTCGCCGAGTTCCCGCTCTCCTCCGGGGCGACGCCGCGCGACCTGATCCTCCTCGCCGGCGAGCAGGCGGAGACGGTCGAGCTGCTCCTGCTCTACCGGCTGGACATCCTCCTGCCTGCGACCGTCGATACCCTGCTCGCGCGGTTCGCGGCCCTCTTGACGGCGGCGGTCCGCGACCCTGACCGGCGCCTCTCGCGGCTCGCCGGCCCGCCGGCCCCAGAGGACCGCTGGAAACCCATGACATGACCGAGGTCCAGGATCAGAGGCTCATCGCGGGATGCATGGAGATGACCGTGGCGGAGACGCTCGGCGTGATCTCCGACCTGAAGTCGCCGGTCGTCCGCACCTGCCATTACGGCAACACCCCTGCCAACAACCTCGGCTGGATGGCCCTGGCGAAGAACACCTATTTCGGCCCGATGGACCATACGCTCTATGGGATCGACGACATCTTCCTCCCCTGGGTGATGCTCGGCGACCGGGGCCGCGTCGAGGCCTGCTTCGACCACCGCGGCGAGCCGGTGGCAAGGCTCGTCGGCCGCCATGCCAATGACCTGCGCGGCAGCGTGGCCAGGAAGCACTGGGCCTTCTTCAGCTTCGGCATCTTCGCCGAACACGACGGCGAGGACCTGATCTGCCGCCACTGCCGGTCGAGCGCCGAGCTGGCGCGGCGCTGGAACGGCTCGACGAGCCTGCCGCGGTCCGCGGAGCTGCTCGCCCTGCGCCCGCTCATCACGCACCTCGTCCGGCGCTTCCACGCCAGGCGCAGCCTTGGCGCCCTGTTCAACAAGTGGGTGCGCACGACGCGCGGACAGTACGCGCTGATGTTGAAGATCAAGCGCATCGACTATACTGCCGGCGGCGACGTGGAGATCCACACCACCGACTCGGCGGTCAATTTCCGCGGCTCGGTCGAGGCGTTGATCGAGGCGTTCTTCTCGGGCATGGAGCAGGTCAGCGCGCGGCTTGCCAGCGGCCGGCGCTTCACCGCCCTGGGTTATCCCTGGATCAACATCTTCATGAACTTCCTGCTCAATGCCGTCAAGGAGTACGCCGTGGACCCGTCGCAGCGGGTCTTCTGGCACACGAGTGCCGCCACCAATCACCTCTACGTGCGGGAAGACTGGTTCCAGCGCGGCTACGTCGCGCTGCTCGACGAGCTCGAGCGGGAGGGATTCCTGCCCGCGGGCAGCGAGCTGCGGATGATCCCGACGTACAGCTGCCAGCTGTTCGCGACGCGCGCCGAGTCGCTCGCCGCGCTGGAGGAGCTGGTCGCGTGCTGGCGCGAGCTGGTGCGGGCCCGGGGCGGGCGGTTCCGCGAGGTGGTGGCGGCCTTCGAGCAGGCAACCGACCCTGCCGCGGTCGTGGAGGATCTCTTCCGTGGCATCGAGCCGGCCTTCCTGGAAGAGCTTCACCGCCGGCTCGCGGCATTCAACGCGCTCGACCCGCATCGGCTGCCCGTCGCCTACGCCGCCGACTCGCGCCATCCGACCTACAACAAGTATGGCATCGCGCAGCGCCACCTGAGCGACAAGCGGCCGGTCTTCCCGCAGGAGCTCATGGCCATGCGGTGGGGAGAGGCGGAGCTGCTGACCAAGACGCTGGCGCGGCTGGTGATCGACGAATCCGAGTGACCCAGCCTGGCAGCGAGAGGGGGACGATCTCCTCTCGCCGCCGGCTCCGGTCGTAGGGAGACAGGCATGGAGACGCTCTGGCAGGACCTCCGTTTCTCCTTTCGGGCGCTGCGCCGGAACCTCGGATTCACGCTGGTCGCCGTCTTCACGCTCGTCCTCGGCGTCGCGGCGACGGCATCGGTGACCACGGTGGTGAGCGGCGTGCTGCTGCGCGGGCTGCCGTACCAGGATTCCGACCGCCTGGTCTTCTTCCAGCAGTTCAAAGAGGAGGACGGCGGCCAGGAGCGCTTCCTCAGCTCTTATTTCGACGCTCGGGACTGGCAGGCAAGATGCGCCTCGTTCGCGGCGGTGGGAGCGTACACCGACGGCACCGCCTTCAACATGTCGACCGAAGGCGAGCCCGAGCGGGTGAGCGGCGAGATCGTGGACTCCGGCTATTTCCGTGCATTGCGCGTCGCGCCCGTCCTGGGCAGGGTGTTCGCCGGCCAGGACGACCGCGCCCCGGGTGCGCCGCGGATCGTGGTGCTGGGCCATGCGCTGTGGCAGCGCCGCTTCGGCGGCGCCCGCACGGTCGTCGGCACCAGCCTCCTGCTGGACGGCCAGAGCTACCAGGTCGTCGGCGTGATGCCGGCGGGTTTCCACGGTCTTACCGACGAGGCGGAGCTTTGGCTGCCCGTCACCATGGGCAACGAGATCCTGGGAGATCCGCGCTATCTCACGCGGCGGGCGGTGCGCTGGCTGAACGTGGTGGGACGCCTCAAGGTGGGGATCGGCCTGGCGCGGGCGGCGAGCGAGGTGGATGCGCTCGACGCCAACCTCGCGAAGGAGTTTCCGGACAGCAACGAGCATATGGTGGTGCATCTCACCAGCCTCGAGCGGAAGCTCTTCGGCGACCTGCGCTTCCCGCTGTTGACCCTGCTCGGGGCCTCGACGTTCGTGCTGTTGATTGCCTGGGCGACGGTGGCCAACCTGCTGCTGGCCCGCGCCACGGCACGCCAGAAGGAGATCGCGGTGCGCGATGCCTTGGGCGCCACCCGCCGGCGGCTGCTGCGCCAGCTCCTCACCGAGAGCCTGGTGCTGGCAGGGCTGAGCTGTGCCGCCGGGCTGATCCTGGCGCAGCTCGTCACCGGGGCGCTGATCGCCGCGAGCGCCGTCAAGCTCCAGAGCTTCGTCGCCACCGGGCTCGATCTGCCGGTCGTGGCTGCCATCGGCACGCTGTCCCTGCTCTGCGGCGCCGGCTTTGGCCTCGCCCCTGCCTGGCTCGGGGCCCGCGGCAGTGCCGTCACCCTGCGCCAGGGAGCCAGCTCGTCGAACCGCCAGCGCCACCGTTTTCAAAGCTCGCTGGTGGTGGCGGAAGTGGCCCTGGCGCTGTTCCTGCTGGTCGGGGCCGGCCTGTTGATCAAAGGGTTCCGGCGCTTCGTCCAGACTCCTCTCGGCTTCAAGCCCGCGAACCTGCTGACCGTGAGAGTCGACCTCAAGGGTAAGCGTTATGCCGACGCGAAGCTCATGATCCTGCTCGCGCGCCAGTACCACAGCCGGTTGGCGGCGATCCCCGGGGTGACCGCGGTGGCGATCGAATCGCCTACGTTGCCCAACGGCGAGTGGGCCGGCATCTCGTTCATCGTCGAGGACCTTCTCGCCAAGACCAAGGACGGCGTCGCCTACCTGGTCTTCCACCACGTTTCCCCCGGCTTCTTCCGCAACCTGGGAATTCCCCTGGTCCAGGGCCGGGACTTCACCGACGCCGATACCGACACCAGTCCGCGCGTCATCGTCATCAGCCAAGCGATGGCGCGCAAATACTGGCCTGCCGAGAGCCCTCTCGGCAAGCGCATGAAGTTCGGCAAGCGAGACCCCAGCGCCCCATGGTTCACGGTGATCGGGGTGGTCGGCGATCTCAATCACCACGCCATGCAGGAGCTGGACTGGCCGGGCCCCGACGTCTACTTCTCGCTGTTCCAATTTCCGCCGCTGCTGACCCCGCAGCTCAACTTCATGCTGCGCACGGCGGGGGTGCCGCCGCTGTCGCTGGTGCCGCGGGCCGAGAGCGAGCTGCGCGCGGCGGCGCCCAGCCTGCCGCCCTACGACCCCGACACCATGGAGCACCGCCTGAGCGTCTTCGCGGCGAAGAGCCGGTTCCTCGTCCTGCTGATGGGACTCTTCGCCGGCGTCGCCCTGGTCCTGGCCACGGTGGGGATCTACGGCGTGCTCTTCTATTCCGTGACCCAGCGCACGCGGGAGATGGGGATCCGCGCCGCTCTCGGCGCGCAGCCACGGGCCCTGCTGGGGCTGGTGATGGGGCGCGCCGCGGCGCTTGCGGCCGTGGGCCTGGCGATCGGCCTGGCGGCATCGGTCGTCTCGAACCGCCTGTTCGCGAACCTGCTGTACGGAGTGAGCCCCACCGATCTCGCCACCTTCTCCGGCACCTCGCTGGCGCTCTTCCTGGCGGCGATGGCCGCATCCTACTTCCCGGCGCGGCGGGCGATGCGGGTGCAGCTCATGATCAGCCTGCGGACCGAGTAACCGCGCCGCCGGCGACGGCCGCCGCGCCCTGGCGCCGGTCCCACTCGATCTGGCCGTCCTTCATCTTGATCAGGCGGTCGGCAAGCGCGTAGTACTGGTCGTCGTGGCTGATCACGAAAACGGTCTTGCCCCGCGCCTTCAGGTCGGGCAGCAGGTCGTGGTAGAAGATCGCCTTGAAGTGCGGGTCCTGGTCCGCGGCCCACTCGTCGAACAGGTAGATGGAGCGCTGCTCCATGTAGGCGACGAGGAGCGCGAGCCGCTTGCGTTGCCCCTGGGAGAGATCGAGGTTCGACAGGCTGCCGCCAGCGATCTTGACCTTCTTGTCGAGCCCCAGCCGCAGCAGGTACTCGCGGGCCATCGCGTCGAGATCGCCGGCGCCGTCGCCGATCAGGCCGGCGAACAGGTAGAAGTCGGCGAACACCGCCGAGAACAGCTGGCGGTAGCTCTCCCGGTTCTCGCTCGTCACCGCTTTGCCGTCGACGCGGAGGCTGCCGGCGTCCGGGACGTACAGCCCGGTCAGGAGCTTGCCGAGGGTGGACTTGCCGCTGCCGTTGCCGCCGGTGATGAAGACGGTCTCGCCGGCCTCGAAAGCCAGGTTGAGGGGGCCGATGCCGAAATGCTCGCTCTCGGCGTCTCCGGAGTAGGTGTAGGAAAGGTCCTGCATCTCGAGCCGGCGCCAGCCGGCGACCGGCGCCGCGACGCCGTCCACCGCTTCGGTGGCGCGGCTCGCCAGGTCGATGCCTAGGGCTTCCAGCTTCCGCATCGAGGTGGCGGCGCGATTGAGGTTCGGCAGGATCTGGAAGATGACCTCGAGAGGGCCCAGCATGTAGAGCAGCGCCAGGGTGTAGCCGCTCATCACCTGCGCGGTCATGCTCACTCTCCCCGGCAGCCCCAGGACGATCAATCCGATGACGATGAAGAAGAGGAGATTGCTCCATACCGTCGCCGCGGTGGCGATGTTGCTGCCGGTGGTGCTGAAACGGCGGATGGCGCTGCCGGTGGGGATCAGCGCCGAGACGACGAAATCCTGCCGCCGCCGGCTGTGCAGCTTCAGCTCCTTGGCGCCGTGGATCAGTGTCTGGAAGTGCGCGAACATCCTGTCCATCTCCTCGCGCAGCAGCCGCAGGTAGCGCCTGGCCCGGTCCATGGCGATGCTGTAGGAGAGGCCTCCCAGGGCCATCACGACGAGGATGACGAGCAGCAGCCGCCAGGAGAGCCAGCCCATGTAGGAGAGACAGGCGAGGACGATGGCCGAGTGCAGCGAAAGCTGCGGCAACTGGGTCAGCGCCGTGGTCATGATGGTGATGTCTTCCGCCAGGCTGGCCAGCAGCCGGTGCGGCCCCAGCTCCTCCAGGCGGCGCAGGGGAGCGACGAGGATCTTGCGGCAGGCTTGCAAGCGCGTTTCGAAGAGGGCTTGGCTGGTGAGCACGTTGAACAGGCCCTGCGAGACGAGACGGCATGCCGGCAGGGCGAGACAGAGCGCCACGAAACCATAGACCAGGCGCGGCCGGGGGCCGTTCGCCAGGGCGGCGCTGATCACGGCGAGCAGGCCGGTCATGCAGAGGCCGCTCGCCAGGCCGGTGGCCACGGCGGTCGCCAGGGCCGGTCGCGAGTAGCTCAGGGTACGCGACATCCGCAGCATGTAGGCCAGCAGTTTCAGGAGTTGCAGCATCTGGGCGTAGCTCCTAGAGCGCAGGGTTTTCGCGGTGCCGGGCCGGGTCGTCGCCGGGCGGCCGGGAGAGCGGCGGCGGCACGAGGAGCGGCGCCGCCGCCGCGGGGCGCCGCTCGGGATCGAGGCTCATCTCGGCGAGCAGGCGAGTGAACAGGTCGAGGAAGCGTGACACCGTCGCGGCGTCGAACAGATCCGTGCTGTACTCGCAGACGCCCTCCAGGCCGTCGCCGGACCGCCACACGAAGAGCGTCAGGTCGAGGCGCGCGACGCCGAGATCGACCGGCAGCGGCTGCGCCGCAACGTCGTCGCCGAGGACGATGGGCTGCATCGACGTCTCGAGCATCGAAAGGCCGGCCTGGCGGAGCGCGGCGCGGCTGGCATCGCGGGGCAGCTTCAGGGCTTCGACCAGTTTCTCGAAGGGCAGGTCCTGGTGGCTGTAGGCGTCGAGCGCCGCCGCGCGGACCCGGGCCAGCAGCTGGCGCCAGGTCGGCGTTCCCGCGAGGTCGATGCGCAGCGCCAGCACGTTGACGAAGAGGCCGATGATCGCCTCGGCCTCGGGGGCGTTGCGGCCGGAGACAGCGGTGCCGAGGATGATGTCCTCCTGGCCGCTCAGCCGGCCGAGCGCGGCGGCGAAGGCGGCGGCCAGGCACATGAACGTCGTGGCACCCTCGCGCGACCCCAGCTGCCGCAAACCCGTGACCACTGCAGCGTCGAGGCGCACGGGCAGGACCGCGCCGCGGAAGCTCAGCACGGCGGGACGGGGGCGGTCGGTGGGCAGGGCGAGCACCGGCAGATCGCCGCCCAGCCGGCCCCGCCAGTGCGCGATCTCCTCGGCCAGTGCTTCGCCCTGCAGCCAATCGCGCTGCCACTGCGCGAAGTCGGCGAACTGCAGCGCGAGCTCGGGGAGCGGCGAGGGCAGCCCGTGCGCGAACGCGGCATAGAGCGCGGCGACCTCGCGGACCAAAAGGCCGATCGACCAGTCGTCGCAGACGATGTGATGCAGGGTGAGCAGCAGCACATGGTGGCCGCCGCGGCACAGCAGCAGACTGCAGCGGATGAGCGGGCCCCGGGCGAGCCGGAAGGGCCGCCGCGCTTCCGCATGGATCAGGCGGTCGGTCTCGCGCTCGCCGGAAGCGCCGGTCAAGCCGGTGAGGTCGATCCGGGCCAATGCGAAGCGCGACGCCGTGTCGATCAGCTGCACGGGGCGCCCCCGCACCGTCCCGAAGCGGGTGCGCAGGCTTTCGTGTCGGCGCACCACCTCCGCCAGGCTGCGCGAGAGCGTCGCGGCCGCCAGCGGACCGGTGACGCGCAAGGCCTGGAACACGTTGAAGACCGGGTCGTCGGGCGCGAGCCGATCGACCACCCACAGGCGCTCCTGCGAGAAGGAGAGGGCCAGCGGCTGGCCGTGCTGGCTGCGCTGGCTGCGAGGGACGCGCTTCAGGGGTGGCCGCCTGCTGCGCCCCGGACGGGCCGCCGCCACCGACCGCGCCAGCGCCGCCACGGTCGGCGTTTCGAACAGGGAGCGGACGGGCAGGTCGAGGCCGAAGGCCGCATTGATCCGGGAGACGACGCGAGTGGCGAGCAGTGAATGGCCGCCGAGAGCGAAGAAGTCGGCATCGAGGCCGACATCGGGGCGCTCGAGCACGCTGGCGAAGATGCCCTGCAGGATCTCGGCGACCGGATCTCGCGGCGCGGCGAGGAGCGGCTCGCGGGCAGGCTCCCCCGCGGGCGCGGGCAGCGACCGGCGGTCGATCTTGCCGCCGGGGGTGAGCGGCAGGGCGTCGAGCCACGTGAAGGCCGCGGGCAGCATGTAATCGGGCAGGCGCTGCCGCAGCAGGGCGAGCAGCTCGCCGGCGCCCGCCGCCTCGGGCCGGCGCGCGACGAGGTAGGCGACCAGGCGGCGGCCGTCCCCGCCGGCTTGCGGCCGGGGGCCGTCGTCGCGCATCACCACCACGGCGCGCTCGACCTCGGGATGGAGCTCGAGCCCCGCTTCGATCTCGGCCAGCTCGATGCGGAAGCCCCGCAGCTTGACCTGGTGGTCGATCCGGCCCAGGTAGACGATGCCGCCGTCCGTCCGGCGCGCCGCGAGATCGCCGGTGCGGTAGAGCCGGCCACCCGGCGCGCCGGCGAACGGGTCGGGGATGAACCTTTCGGCCGTGAGGTCGGTGCGGCCGGCGTAGCCGCGGGCCACGCCGCAACCGGCGATGCACACCTCGCCGGCGACGCCGATCGGGACCGGCAGGCCGTTGCGGTCGAGGACGTGAACGGCGGTGCTCGCCAGGGGGCGGCCGATCGGTATCCTGGTGCCGCCGCCGTCGATCCGCTGCAAGGTGGAGTACACGGCCGTCTCGGTGGGCCCGTACATGTTCCACAGCACCGAAAGGCGCGGGCCCAGGCGTTGAGCCAGCTCGGGCGAGAGGGCCTCGCCGCCGGTGATGCCGGCGAGGCCGGCGTTGCCCCGCCAGCCCGACTCGGCCAGCATGTGCCAGGTCGTCGGCGTGGCCTGCAGCATCGTGGCGCCGGCCGCCTCGACGGCCGCCGCCAGGCGGCCGCCATCGAGCGTGGCGTCATGGTCGGCGAGCACGACCCTGCCGCCGGTGGTGAGCGGCAGGAAGATCTCGACCGCCGCGATGTCGAACGAGAACGTGGTCACCGACAGCACGGTCCGCCCGCCCAGGGCAAGCGGCGGCCGCGCCATGGCGACGAGCAGGTTGGTCAGCGCCCGATGGGGAATCTGCACGCCCTTGGGGCGCCCCGTCGACCCCGAGGTGAAGAGGGTGTAGGCGAGGTTCTCGGGCAGGACCGGGACCGCGGCGATCGCCGTGCCGTGCCCGGGAGCGGCGCGCAGCGGCACGACCCGTGCCTGGTGCGCCGGCAGCAGGCCGGCAAGGCCCTCCTCGACGACGACGAGCGGCGCCCGGGAGTCGTGCAGCATGGCCGCCAGCCGGTCCCTGGGCTGGCGGGCGTCGAGCGGCATGTAGGCGCCGCCGGCCTTCAGGATGCCGAGCAGGCCCGCGATCGTCTCCGGCCCGCGGCCGGCAAGGATGGCGACCGTCGCGTCGGGCCGCGCTCCGGCAGCGCACAGGGTCAGCGCCAGCCGGTTGGCGCGGTCGTTCAGCTCGGCATAGGTGAGGTGCAGCCCGGCCGCCGACACCGCCACCGCGTGCGGCCGCAGCCTCGCCTGGACCTCGAACAGGCGGTGGACCGGCGCCGGCTCGGCGGGCTCGGCATGGGTGTCGTTCCACTCGCTCACCAGCTGCGCGCGCTCGGCGGCGCCGAGGAGCGGCAGGGCCGCCAGCGGCTCTCCGGGGCGCTCCACCGCGGCCGCGAGCAGCCGGCGGAAGTGGTGCCCAAAGCGCTCGATCGTCGCCGGGTCGAAGAGGTCGCGGTTGAACTCGATCCAGCCGTGCAGCTCCCCGCCGACCTCCTCGAGCGACAGCGTCAGGTCGAACTTGGCGGTGCCGTTGTCGAGCTCGGCCAGGTCGAGAGCGAGGCCGGCCAGGTCGAGCCGCGGCGCGGGCGCGTTCTGCAGCACGAACATGGCCTGGAAGAGCGGGCTGCGGGCGAGGTCACGCCGCGGTTGCAGCTCGTCGACGAGGCGCTCGAAGGGGACATCCTGGTGCGCATAGGCCGCGAGAGCGGTCTGGCGCACGGCCCGCAGCAACATGACAAGGGAGGGATCCGCCGCCAGGTCGATGCGCATCACCAGGGTGTTGACGAAGAACCCGATCAGCCTTTCGAGCTCCGCCAGCTGGCGGTTGGCGATGGGAGAGCCGATCCGGATCGACGCCTGCCCGGTGTGGCGCTGCAGGCAGGCCGCGAAGAGGGCCAGCAGGCCCATGAACGGCGTGCTCGCCTCGCCGCGGGCGAGCCGCGCCAGCTCCAAGGCGCCGGTGCCGGTGACGCGCAGCGCGCGCCGCGCGCCGCGGTGGGTCTGCCGGGCCGGGCGCGGGCGGTCGAGGGGGAGCTCGAGGACGGGTTGCTCGCCGCTCAGCTGGTCACGCCAGTAGGCGAGCTGCGCTTCCAGCCTCTCGCCCTGCAGCCACTCGCGCTGCCAGCCCGCGAAGTCGGCGTACTGGACGGTCAGCTCCGGGAGCCGCGGGGGGCGGCCTCGGGACAGTGCGCCATACCCGGCCGACAGCTCGGAGATCAGGACCCCCAGGGACCACCCGTCCGACACGATGTGGTGGAGAGTGATGACCAGCAGGTGGTCGTCGGCCGCCAGGCGGAGCAGCATGGCGCGGAACAGCGGCCAGCGGGCGAGGTCGAAGGGCCGCAGCGAGTCCTGCTCCGCCAGGGAGCGCGCGGCGCTCGCCCCCGCGCTTGCCGGCAGCGGAGCGAGGTCGAGGAGCGGCAGCGCCGGCTCGGCTGCCGGCAGGATCTCCTGGCAGGGAACGCCGTCGGCCGAGCGGAAGACGGTGCGCAGGGCCTCGTGCCGGCCGACGATGGCGCGCAGGGTGGCGGCGAGGCCCGGGACGGACAGCCGGCCCCGCAGGCGCACGGTGCCCGGCATGTTGTAGGTCGGGCTGTCCGGCTGCAGCTGGTTCAGGAACCACAGTCGCTGCTGTCCGAAGGAGAGCGGCGGCGCCCCCCCGGACGCACGCCGGACCAGCGGCGGCAGCGTGCCGCCGGGCTGGCCGTCGCGCTGGCGCCGCCGCACCTCCGCCGCGAGCCCCGCGGCCGTGGGCTCGGCGAAGAACACGTGCAGGGGGAGGTCCACGCCGAGGCCCTGGCGCAGGCGTGCCACGACCCGCGTGGCGAGCAGGGAGTGCCCGCCGCAAGCGAAGAAGTCGTCCTCCACGCCGACGTCCGGCTTTTCCAGGACCTGGGCGAAGACGCCGGTGAGGAGCCTTTCGATCTCGTCCCGGGGAGGTCGCGAAGCCGCGCCCTTCTCGGCGGCGCCGTCCGGGGCGGGCAGGGAGCGCCGGTCGATCTTGCCGTTCGGCGTGAGCGGCATGGCCGCGAGGCGGACGATGGCGCCGGGGATCATCGCCTCGGGGAGGCTCTCCTTCAGGAACTGCCGCAGCTCCGCCGGCGTGACCGCGGCCGCTCCCGCGGCGGTGAAATAGGCGGTGAGGCGCTTGCCGGCGGCGTCGGTGTCCTGGTGCGCGACGACCACGGCCTGGCCCACGTCGGGGTGCGCGCCGAGGGCCGACTCGATCTCGCCCAGCTCGATGCGCACGCCGCGGACCTTGACCTGGCTGTCGCTGCGCCCCAGGAACTCGAGCGCACCGTCCGGCCGGCGCACGCAGAGGTCGCCGCTGCGGTAGAGGCGGCTGCCGCTTTCCGGGCCGTAGGGATCGGGCACGAAGGCCGCCGCCGTCCGGGCGGGATCGTCGAGGTAGCCGCGGCCCACGCCCGCGCCGGCGACGAAGAGCTCGCCGGGCATGCCGGCCGGCAGCAGGCCGAGGTCGCGGTCGAGCAGATGCAGGCGCAGGTTGAGCACCGGCCGGCCGATCGGCATGCGCGGCGCGGCCGGCGCCGGCGCCTCCCGCAACACCTGGAAGCTGACGTCGTCGGCACACTCGGCGGGCCCATAGGCGTTCAACAAGGGCACGCCGGCGAAGCGCGCGAACCAGCGCCGGCAGAGCTCCGGCGGCAGGGCCTCGCCGGTCGGCAGCAACCAGCGGAGGGCCGCCAGCGCGGCGGCGACGCCGGCCTCGCCGTCCTGCACCAGGGCCCACAGCAGCGTCGGCACCGCCTGGAGGACGCTGATCCCGCGGTCCGCGATCTCGGCGGCCAGCTGCACCGGATCGCCGGCGGTCGCGTCGGAGACGATGTGCACGCTGCCTCCCACCAGCAGCGCCGACAGGAACTGCCAGATCGAGATGTCGAAGACCGGCGTGGCGGTCTGGGCGACACGGTCCGCGGCGCTGAGCGGCAGCTGCACCGTCATCAACCACAGATGGTTGAGCATGGCGTCGTGCTCGATCATCACGGCCTTGGGCGCCCCGGTCGATCCCGAGGTGAAGAGCACGTAGGCGAGCTGCTCCGCGAGCGGACCGGCCGGGAGATCGGCCGCCGAGCGCTCCGCCGCGAGAAGCCGGGCGAGCGGCAGGACCGGCGGCGGCGGCGGGCCCGGATCGCCCGCCGCCGCCAGCGCGGCCGCGGCGAGGCCGTGGCAGGCGCGGGATGCGAGCACCAGCCGCGCGCCGCCGGTGCGGACCAGGTGCGCCAGGCGCCGCGCCGGCTGGCGCGGATCGAGCGGCAGGTAGGCCCCGCCGGCCTTCCAGGTCGCGATCATGGCGGCGAGGAAGTCGAGGCCGCGTTCGGCCCACAGCGCCACCCGGTCCTCGGCCCGCAGCCCGGCCGCCAGGAGGCCGCGCGCCAGGCGGTTGGCGGCGGCGTTGAGGGCGCCGTAGGTCATGGCGCGGTCGCCGCAGACCGCGGCGACGGCATCGGGAGCGCGCTGCGCCCGGTGCTCGAAGAGACGGTGGAAACACGCTCCGCGATCGCGCCGGGAAGCGGTGTCGTTCCATTCGCAGAGCAGCTGGTGGTGCTCGCCGGCGGTGAGCAGCCGCAGGTCGCAGAGCGGCAGCGCGGGGGCGGCGACGGCGCTCCGCAGCAGGGTCTCGAAACGTTGCAGGAGCCGCTCGACGCTGATCGCATCGAACAGGTCGCTGTTGTAGGTGAGCGCCAGGCCGAGACCGCGGCGGGACTCCACGGCGTCCAGGTCCAGGTCGAACTGGGCCGCCCCGTGCGCGATGGGCAGCGACACCAGCGAGATCTCGGGGAAGTCGAGCCGGGCCCCGGGTTCGCCGAGAGCGAACAGCGCGAGCTCCTCGGTGCCAGGCAGCTGTGCGCGCTGCACGGTGAACATCACCTGGAAGAGCGGCGAGAAGCTGGGGTCGCGAACGGGCTGCAACCGCTCGACCAGCAGCGGGAACGGGTAATCCTGATGCGCGAAGGCGCCGAGCGCCGTCTGCCGTACCTGCCCCAGCAGATCGCCGAAGGCGAGACCGCCGGCGACCCGCGAGCGCAGCACGACGGAGTTGACGAAGAGCCCCACCATCTCTGCCAGCCCGGCGGCGGGGCGGCCGGCGACGGGCGAGCCCACCAGCAGGTCCTCGCGGCCGTTGTGCCGGTAGAGCAGCGTCACCAGGGCGGCCATGAGGGTCACGTACAGGGTGGAGTCATGGCCTCGCGCCAGGACGTGGAGGCGCGCGAGCAGGTCGGGGGGCAGCCAGCGGGTGCGCCGGCCACCGCGCCAGGTCTGCCGCGGCGGACGCGGCCGGTCGGCCGGCAGCTCCGAGACCGCCGGGGCGCCGTCGAGCTCGTGGTTCCAGTAGCGCCACAGCTCCTCGCCGCGAGGCCCGGCGAGGCTGCGCTCCTGCCACAGCACGTAGTCGGTGTAGGCAAGGGCCGGAACCGCCGCGGGGCCGGCTGGCGCCCCTCGCCGCAGCTGGCTGTAGAGGGACCCCAGGTCGTGAACCAGGACGGCCAGCGACCACAGATCGACGACGATGTGATGCGCCGACAGGATCAGGACGTCGGCGGGGCCATGGACGACGGCGATGCGCAGCGGCGGCTCGCGCTCGAGCGCAAAGGGCCGGCTGGCGGCGGCCTGCAGGCAGCTTGCGAGCTGGCGCGCGCCGTCGCCGTCGCCGTCCACCTGCTCCTCGGTGAGCTCGACGCCGCCTTCGGGCTGCACCCATTGCACCGGCCCCGCGGCGGACTCCGCGAAGGCCAGCTTCAGGGCGTGGTGGCGCGACGCGAGCAGGTCGAGGGCGCGGCGCAGGGTCGCCATCTCCAGGGCCGGCTCGACCCGCGCCGCGGCGGTGACGTTGTAGGCGGTGCTGTCGGGCTGCAGCCTTTGCAGGAACCACAGGGCACGCTGGTTGTGGCTGAGCGGGTAGCCGCCGGCCCTTGGCGGCGCCGGGGCGAGGACCGCCTCGTCGTTGCGGGTCGCGCCCTCGGGCAGCTCCTGCGCCGCGATCCGCTCGGCCAGCTGGCCGATCGTCGGCCCTTCCAGGATGTCCGCCAGCCCGATGGCCGCCCCCAGGCGGGTCTCGATGGCATGCTGCAGCTCGATGGCGAGGATCGAGTCGAGGCCGAGAGCGGTCAGCGGCCGCGTCGGGCCAAGGGCGGCGACGGGTTGCCTGAAGAGGGTCGCGAGCTCTGCCGCCAGCCAGCTCTCGAGCCAGGGGCGGCGGGCTGCGGCCGGCAGCTCTCGCCAGCGCTCCGGCTCCCCGCCGGGGCGCGGCTCCTGGAACGCAGCCGCCTCCTCGGCGCCGCCGCGATCGGAGACCTCGAGCTGGCGCGGCGGCCCTGGAAGGGCAGGGAAGGATCCCCTTCCCCGGTCTGCTTTCAGCAGGCCGTCCGCGACGTGTCGCAGACCGGCGGATAGGTGTACACGCCACCCCGCGCCGCCGCCAGGTCCCGCGGCTCCACCTGGCCCTGCTCGAGCCGGTGGAGCGTCTCGCGCCGCAAGCGCATCGCCTGCACCTTCCTGTCCTGTTTCTGCATGGTCGCCTCCTTCCACCTAGAGGGGTGCGGAGAGCGCCGGGCAGAGGGACGCCGCGCGGGGCCTTCTTTCGCCAAGCCTCCTTGGCCTCAGCTGTAGCGGAGCGCCCGGATCGGGTCCGAGCGCGCCGCGCGCATGGCCGGGACCCAGGTCGCCAGCAGGCCGATGGCGATCAGGACGAGCGGCACGGCGACGAAGGTCAGCGGGTCGAAGACGCTCACCCCGTAGAGCAGGCTGGCCATGAAACGGGTCAGCAGCAGGGCGGCGACCAGGCCGGCCAGCAGGCCGCTCAGGATCAGCAGCAGGCTCTCCTTCAGCACCATCCGGACCACCGCGCGGCGGTGCGCGCCGAGCGCCATGCGGATGCCCATCTCGTGCGAGCGCTGCTCGACGCTGTAGGAGAAGATGCCGTAGATGCCGACCATCGCCAGGCAGAGCGCCAGCGCGCCGAACGTCGCCATCAGCACCACGATGAAGGCCGGGCCGGCCTGCGAGCGGTCCACCAGCCGTTGCAGGGTCATGATCGAGGCGACCGGCTGGTTGGCGTCGAGCGCGAAGACCGCGGCACGCACCGGCTGGGCCACGGTGAGCGGCGCGGCCGCCGTGCGCAGGACCAGGTCCTGGTAGCTGATGTAGTCCCAGAACGGGAACTGCCGCGCCGGCACGTAGCAGTCGGCCATGGTGTCGTCCCAGCCGCGGTAGTGGACGTCGTCGGCGACTCCCACCACCGTGCGCCACGGCGTCTGGATGTCGAGCATCTGGTTGCGCACCCGCTTGCCGATCGGGTCCTGCCCGGGCCATGCCTGGTCGGCGGCGCGCTTGCTGAGGATCACCACCAGCGGCGCCTTGGCGTCGTCGTGGAGGCTGAAGGGCCGGCCCTCGATGAGCCGGATCCCCATCGTGTGGAAGTAGTCCGGGGACACCGATTCGAAGTTGAGCAGCGGATTGCGCTTCGCCTCCTCCCAGCTGGTCCCCTCGGTCCACAGCCGGACCTCCCAGGTCACCGAGGTGTCGAGCGGGCGCGCCAGCACGGTGGCGGCCGAGACCACTCCCGGTATCGCCCGGGCCTGCGTCACCAGGCGCTCGAAGAACTGCTGGCGCTGCTCGGCCGTGGCATAGGTCTTCTCGGGCAACCGGACGCGCGCGGTCAGGACGTGCCGCTGATCGAAACCGGGGCTGGTGTGCTCGAGCCGGATGACGCTCTGCACCAGGAGGCCGGCGCCGATCAGCAGCAGCATGGCGACCGCCACCTCAGTGCGCACCAGGAAGCTGCGCAGGCGCGCGCCGCCCAGGCTGCTGGTGGCGCGCCGCGTGCCTTCCTTGAGCGGTTCGGTGATGCTGTCCCGCCGGCGCTGCAGGGCCGGCGCCATGCCGATGACCGCCGCCGCCACCAGCAGGACGCCGAAGGTGAAGAGCAGGGTCGGCAGGTCGATGCGCACCTCGTCGAGCCGCTGGATGTCGTCGGGCGCGAGCGAGGTCAGCAGGCGGATGCCGAAGGCGGCGACCAGCAGGCCGCCGGCGCCGCCGAGCAGCGAGAGCACCAGGCCGTCGGTGAGCAGCTGCCGGACGAGGCGGAGCCTGCTCGCCCCCATCGCGGCGCGGATGCCGATCTCCTGCCGGCGCTCGAGGTTCCGCGCCAGGACCAGGTTGGCGACGTTGGCGATGGCGATGACCAGCAGCAGCAGCACGCCGATGAGCAGCAGCAGGAGCGCCGGACGGATCTTGCCGAAGACCTCCTCGGTGAGCGGGCGCACCGACGAGGAGAAGCCGTCGTTGGCCGCCTTGTACTGCTGTTCGAGGCGGGCGGCGATGCCCTCGATCTCGGCGCTGGCCTGCTCGATGGTGACCCCCGGCTTGAGCCGTCCCAGCCCCTTGATCAGGCGGGCGATGCGATGCTCCGCGTAGTGCGGCCCCAGGAAGGGGAGGAGCGGCACCCACATCTCGGCGCCGCGCGGGTAGTGGAACGAGGGCCCCATCACGCCGACGATGGTGTAGCTCTCCGCGTCCAGGCGGACCTGGCGCCCGAGGACGTGCGGATCGCGGCCGAACAGGTCGCGCCACAGGCCGTCGCTCAGGATGACCGCGTGGCGGGCGCCCAGGCGGTCCTCCTCGGGCAGGAAATCGCGCCCCAGGACCGGTTTCACGCCGAGCGTGCTGAAGAAGGTGTGCGACACGGGCGCCGACTCGACGTGCACGGGCTGGCGGAGCCCGGTCAGGTTGAGGCCGTAGTTGTTGGAGGTCAGCGCCGCCATTTGCGAGAAGACGTGGTTCTGGTCGCGCCAGTCGTTGAAGTTGGGGAGCGACAGCTCGACGGTATCGACGTTGAGCTTCTTCGGCCGCTCCATCAGCACGGTGAGGCGGTCCTGGTCGGCGAAGGGCAGCGGCTTGAGCAGCACCGCTTCGACGACGCTGAAGATCGCGGTCGTGGCGCCGATCCCCAGCGCCAGGGTGACGATGGCGACCAGGGAGAAGCGGGGCGAGCGGCGCAGGGTCCGCAACGTGTAGGCCAGGTCTTGCTTGAGATCGTTCATCGAGCTGCTCCTCTCGCGATGCTAGGTCTGGGTGCGGCGGAGATGGCCGTCGCCGATGCGGGTGAAAGCGCCGCTTGCGTCGGGCCCGCTTTCCTGCACGATCGCGAGCTCGTCGGGGGCGGTGCGGAGAATGGTGTTGCGGAACCCTCCCACCAGGGGATCGTTGCCGGCGATGGTCCAGCCGCCGGCGGTGGGCCGGCACTCGGCGATCCCGGCGTTGCCCCAGGCATCGGCCCACCACAGCTTGTAGACGCGCGCCTCGGCGGTGCGCTGCCACAGCTCCTGCGACTCCCCGACCCCCAGCGCGCTGACCGCGCGGTTCCTGCCCAGGACGAACTGGCGGTTGAGGATCCAACCGACCTCGTTGGTGGCTTCGAACTCCACGCCGCCGAGGCGCAGGACGCCGCGCCAGGTGCCGGTCAGGGAGTCGAGGAAGTCGTCTTCGAGAGGCGGCGGCAGCTGCAGGTCGATCGCGCCTTCAGGGGTGGCGACGGCGGCGACGGTTGCGGCATGGCCGCCTCCCGGCGTGGCGGATGGGTCGTTCATGGAGCCTCCTTTGGGGTGACGTCGAGGGTACCGGCGGCGGCGAGCGCGCCCTCCCCGGCCCAGCTCGCGGCCTCCTGGTCCGAGACCGCCTCCAGGCGGTCGAGGAGAGACGCTTCGAGCAGCTCGGCGAAGGCGGCAAGGGTCGGGTGTTCGAACAGGCTGTCGATCGGCAGCTGCACCGGGAAGCGCTCCTGCAGGCGGGAGAAGAGCTGCACCGCCGCGAGCGAATGGCCGCCGAGCTCGAAGAAGCTGTCGTGGCGGCCGATCTCCGCCACCCCCAGCAGCTCGCCCCAGAAGGCGGCGACCGCCTGCTCGAGCTCGCCCTCGGGCGGCGCGTACTCGCGCAGGCGGAGCCCCCCCGCCGCGGCTGGCCGCGGCGCCTCGGGAGGCGGTGCCGCGGCTGCCATGGCCGCCTCGGCCGGCGCGGGGGCGGCGTCCAGCGGCGTGGCGGCGCCGTCGGCGGCAGCGGCGGCAGCGGCGCCGGCGGCGGACGGGGCCTCGACCCAGTGCCGCCCGCGCTCGAAGGGGTAGGTCGGCAGCGGCACCCGCCGGCGCTCGGCGGGCCCGCGATAGCCCGCCCAGTCGACGGCGGCGCCGGCGAGCCAGAGCTTGCCCAGGGTCTCCACCATCAGCTCCACGTCGGCGCCGCGCTCCTTGGGGTGCGGCAGCGACGACAGCACGATGGCGCCGCTCTCGCCCAGCTGGCCGCGCGCGAGCCCGGCCAGCGAGTTGCCAGGACCGACCTCGAGCAGCGCCGGCGCGGCGCCGGCGGCGAGCGCCTGCAGGCCGGCGGCGAAGCGGATGGGCTGGCGCAGGTGCCGCGCCCAGTACCACGGATCGACCGCCTGCGCCCTGGTGATCCAGGTGCCGGTCGTGCCCGAGACGAACGGCACGCGCGGCGGCGCGAAGGTGAAGCGCGCCGCCACCTCGGCGAAGCGCTCGACCGCCGGCTCCACCAGGTGCGAGTGGAAGGCGTGGGAGGTGTGCAGGCGCCGGCAGCCGACCCGCCTGCCGGCCAGCGTGCGCTCGAGCGCGTCGACGGCGCCGGCCTCGCCCGCCACCACGCAGAGCCCCGGGCCGTTGACCGCGGCGAGCGAGAGCTCGGCGCCGAGCAGCGGCTCGACTTCGCCCTCGGGCAGCGCCACGGAGAGCATCGCGCCCGCCGGCAGGGCATCGACCAGCTCGCCGCGCAAGGCCACCAGCGCCAGCGCGTCTTCGAGCTCGAGCACGCCGGAGACGGTGGCGGCGACCAGCTCGCCGATGCTGTGCCCCAGCATCGCGGCCGGGCGGCAGCCCCACCCCATCCACAGCTGGGCGAGGGCGATCTCGACGGTGAACAGGGCGGGCTGGGTGAACGCGGTGCGGTCGAGCAGGCGGCGCGCCTCCGCCTCCCGCCCGGGCGCCGGGTAGAGGAGCTGGCGCAGGTCGAGGCCCAGGCGCGGCGCAAGCGACGCGGCGCACCGGTCGACGACGGCGGCAAAGGCCGGCATGGCGCGGTAGAGCCCGGCGGCCATGGCGACGTGCTGCGTGCCCTGCCCCGGGAACAGGAAGGCGAGCGGCCGCTCGGCGCTCTCCTCGGCGTTCTTCCAGGCGCGGTGCGGCGCCTCCCCGCGCAGCGCCGCCACGGCCTCGGCGCGGCCGCTGCAGACCACCGCCTGGCGCCAGGCGAAGACGCGCCGGCCGGCTTGCAACGTCCATGCGACGTCGGCCAGGCGCTGCCCGGGGTGGCGGCCGAGGTGCTCGGCCAGGTCCGCGGCCGCCGCCGCCAGGGCCGGGGCGGTGCGCGCCGACAGCACCAGCAGGTGCGGCCAGCCCGCCGCCGGCGCGCCCTCCCCGTCCGCGGCGCCGGCGGCCGCCGGGGCCTCGGGAGCCTCCTCGAGCACGACGTGCGCGTTGGTGCCGCCGATGCCGAAGGAGCTGACTCCCGCCCGGCGCGGGGCGGCGCCGCGCGGCCAGGGCACGGCCTGGCGGTTGACGTAGAAGGGGCTCGCGGCAAGACCGAGGGCCGGGTTCGGCGCCGCGAAGTTGGCGGTGGGAGGGACCTCGCCGTGCTCGAGCGCCAGCACCGCCTTGAGCAGCCCGGCGATGCCGGCGGCGGCGTCGAGGTGACCCAGGTTGCTCTTGATGGAGCCCAGGGCGACGCTGCCCGGCGCCGGCGCCGCCCCGGCGGGGGCGGCGGCGGCGAAGACCTGGCGCAGGGCGGCCACCTCGATGGGGTCGCCCAGGGGCGTGCCGGTGCCGTGCGCCTCGACGTAGGCGACGGTCTCGGCGCCCACCCCGGCGCGGGCCAGCGCCTCGGAGATCACCTCCACCTGGCCGTCGACGCTCGGCGCGGTGAAACCCACCTTGTCGGCGCCGTCGTTGTTGATCGCCGAGCCCAGGATCACGGCGCGCACCGAGTCGCCGTCGCGCACGGCGTCGGCAAGGCGCTTGAGCACGACGATGCCCAGGCCGTTGCCGGGCACCGTGCCCTGGGCGGCGCTGTCGAAGGGGCGGCAATGGCCGTCCGGGGAAGCGATGCCGCCCTGCTGGTACAGGTAGCCGCTCTTGACCGGCACCGAGACGCCGACCCCGCCGGCCAGGGCCATCTCGCACTCCCCGCCCAGCAGGCTGCGGCAGGCCATGTGGACGGCCACCAGCGAGGTGGAGCAGGCGGTCTGGACGGTGACGCTCGGCCCCTTGAGGCCGAGCTTGTAGGAGGTGCGGGTGGCGAGGAAGTCCTTGTCCGCGGCGAGGAACGCCTGGAAGAGGCCGACGCCTTCCACCAGCCGCGTGTTGGGGTAGACGTTCCACAGGAGGTAGGTGTTGAGGCTCTGGCCGGCGAACACCCCGACCCGCCCGCCGGGCCGCCGCGGATCGTAGCCGGCGTCCTCGAGCGCCTCCCAGGCGGCCTCGAGGAAGAGGCGCTGCTGCGGATCGATGATCTCGGCCTCGCGCGGGCTGAAACCGAAGAAGGCGGCGTCGAAGCGGTCGATGTCCGGCAGCATCGCCTTGGCCGGCACGTAGGCAGGGCGGCGCAGGAGCCCGGGATCCACCCCCGCCTCGGCCAGCTCCTCGCGCGAGAAGAAAGAGATGAGCTCCTCGCCGGCGCGCAGCCGCTGCCACAGCTCCGCGAGATTGCGGGCGCGCGGGAAATGCCCGGCCATCCCGATGACCGCCACCGCGCCGCCGCCGCCGCCCGCCGCCGGCGTGACGGCCGGCGGCGCGATGCCGGCGGCGGCGGCGGGAGCGCCCGGGTCGGCGGCAGGCGCCTGGCGGGGCGCGAGCAGGCCCGCCAGGGCGCGCACGGTCGGATGGCGGAACAGCTCGACCATCGACAGCTCGCGGCCGAAGCTCTCGCGCACCCGCGTCTGCACCTTGACCAGCAGCAGGGAGTGGCCGCCGAGGTCGAAGAAGTTGTCGGTGGCGCCGACCTTGGGCAGGCCCAGCGCTTCCTGCCAGATGCCGAGCAGCGTGCGCTCGGTGTCGTTCTGCGCCGCCACCAGCGCCCCGTCGAGCGCCGGCCGTTCGGCGGCCGGCGCGGGCAGCGACCTGCGGTCCACCTTGCCGTTGGGCAGCAGCGGCAGCTCGTCGAGCCAGACGTAGTGCGCCGGCACCATGGCGTCGGGCAGGGTCAGGCGCATCCGCCGCATCAGCTCGCCGTGGCCGGGACGCTCGGCGACGCCCGGCGCGGCCACCAGGTAGGCGGTCAGCGCCTGCTCCGGCGCGGTCTCGCCGCGCACCACGACCAGCGCCTGGCGCACCTCGGGCAGGCTGCCCAGCGTCGTCTCGATCTCGCCCGGCTCGATGCGGACGCCGCGCAGCTTGACCTGCTGATCGATGCGGCCGAGATACTCGAGGTTGCCGTCCGCACGATGGCGGGCGAGGTCGCCGGTGCGATAGAGGCGGCCGCCAGCGGTCCAGGGATCGGGGACGAAGCGCTCCGCCGTCAGGTCGGGGCGCCCGGCATAGCCGCGCGCCAGCTGCACGCCCCCGATGTGCAGCTCGCCGGCGAGCCCTGCCGGCAGCGGCCGCTGCTCGCGGTCGAGCACGTACAGGGTGGTATTGGCGATCGGCCGGCCGATCGGGACCGGCGCCGGACGGTCGCCGCGGCGGCAGGCCCAGGCCGAGACGTCGACCGCCGCCTCGGTGGGCCCGTAGAGGTTGTGCAGCTCGCAGGGCAGGCGGCCCCAGAACCTCTCGACGAGCTCCGGGGCCAGCGCCTCGCCGCTGGCGATCACCCGCCGCAGGCTGCCGCAGACCTCGACCCCGGGCTGGGCGAGGAAGATGCCCAGCATGGCGGGGACGAAGTGCAGGGTGGTGATCCCCTGCTCGCCGATCAGCCGCACCAGGTAGGCCGCATCCTTGTGCCCCTCGGGGCGGGCCAGCACCAGGCAGGCGCCGGTCAGGAGCGGCCAGAAGACCTCCCAGACCGAGACGTCGAAGGAGAGCGGCGTCTTCTGCAGCACCCGGTCGGCGGCGGTGAGGCGATAGGCGTCCTGCATCCAGAGCAGGCGGTTCACGATGCCGCCGTGGGTGTTCATGGTCCCCTTGGGGCGGCCGGTCGAGCCGGAGGTATAGATCACGTAGGCCAGGCTGCCCGGCGTGGTGCGGCAGGCCGGCGGCGCCGCCGGCTGCCGCGACAGGGCGGCGGCGGTCGCCGGCGCGCCGAGATCCAGCACGCCGGCTGCCGCGGCCGCGAGGTCCTGCAGCGCCGCGCCGCCGCCGGCCGCCGCGCCGGCCAGCAGCACCGCGGCACGGGAGTCGGCGAGCATGTAGCGCAGCCGCTCGGCGGGATAGTCCGGATCGAGCGGCAGGTAGGCTCCCCCGGCCTTGATCACGGCGACCAGCGCCACCGCCATGTCCAGGGACCGCTCGACGGCGGTGGCGACCACCTGCTCGGGGCCGACGCCCGAGCCGCGCAGCAGATGCGCGAGACGGTTGGCGCGGCGGTGGAGCTCCCGGTAGCTGAGCGCCTCGTCCGCAGAGGCCACCGCGACCGCCTCGGGCGTCCGGCGCTCCTGCTCCTCGAGCAGCAGCTGCAGGTTGTGCGGCCCGGGCCAGGCGGTGGCCGTGGCGTTCCAGGCGACGACGATCTGCCGGCGCTCGGCCGCGAAGAGGACCTCGAGGTCGCCCAGGCGGGAGGCGCCGCGGGCCGCCTGCAGCGCCATCGCCAGCAGACGCTCGGGGAGCGCGAGGTCCGGCAGGCTCGACTCGTGCCACCACACGCTCAGCATCACCTCGTCGCCCCGGTCGCTGACGATGAGGTGGACCTCGTCCGCGGGGAAGGAGTCGTGGACCTCGAGCACCGTGCGGCCGCCGAGCAGCTCGAGCTGCGCGAAGTTGTAGAAGTTGTAGAAAAATCGGAGCTTCTCGTCCTTGACCAGCTGCCGCTCGAGGAGCACCGAGAGGTACTGCGCGTCGCCGAGCTGGCGGCGGTACTCGCGCGCCGCCTGCAGGTGATCGGCGACCGGGCGGTCGTGGCCGAGCGAGCGGCGCGGGAAGACCACCGGCACGACCTGGTGGAAGCAGCCGGCGGTGCCGGCGTGCTCGCGCGGCCGGCCGCCCACCACGTCATGGAGCAGGAGATCGCCGGCGGGCGCGAAGAGACGGTCGAGGAGGGCGCCGGCCATCGCCCGCAGCAAAGCGGCCAGCGACAGGCGTTCGGCGGCAAACCGCCGCAGCTCGGCGAGCTCCGCCGGCCCGACGGTCACGCGGCGCACGGCGGTGCGCGCCGCGGCGCGGGCGCGGGCCGCCGGCTGGGGAAGGACCGGGGCGACGTGGCGCAGGCGCTCGGCCCAGAAGGCGCGTACGGCGTGGGTGTCGAAGCGGGCCAGGCTGTCGCCGACCGCGGCGAAGAAGGCCGGCGGACCAGCCGGCGCGGCCGGCGGCCGGCGGCCGGCGGCCAGCGCGGCGTAGGCGGCGGCGGTGCGCTCGAGCAGCAGCTTGCCGCTGTAGGCGTCCGCGACGATGTGGTGATAGGCGAGCAGCGCCACGTCCCCCTGCGGCAGGCCACGCACCAGGAAGCCGCGGCAGAGCCCGCCCGCCTCCAGGCGGTAGGGGACCTTGACCCGCCGCGCCAGCAGCTCCTCCCAGGCGGGCGCCGCCGCCAGGTCCACGACCTCGCAGGCCGGCGCCGGGGCGCGGTCCTCGACCTGCAGCGGCTCGCCGCGCCACGCCAGGATGCGCAGGCGGGTGACCGGCTCGGCCGCGGTCACCGCCGCCCAGGCCTGCTGCCAGAGCCGGGGGTCCACCGCCGCCGGCAGGCGCGCCGACACGCCGAGGCTGTAGACGACGCTTTCGGGGTCGCGGGCGTGGTCGAGGAAGAGGTCGCGCTGCGTGGTGTTGAGCGGCGCGACCGCGGCCAGGCGCTCGGGCTCGAGGCCGAGCCGCCGCGCCGCCTCGGCCGCGAACAGCGGCACCATGCGGATGCGCTGCAGCGGGTCCGCGGCGAACGCCGCGAGCAGCTGCTGGTATTGCCCCAGCATGCGCTCCACCGTGGCGAGGTCGAAGAGGTCGGAGTTGAACTCGAGCAGGCCGGTGAGCCGCGGCTCCTCGTCGGTGAGCGACAGCAGCCAGTCGAACTTGGCCGCCGCCGTCTGGATCAGCACCGGCGACGCGGCCGCGCCGCGCAGGTCGAGCGGCGGCATGGGGGTGTTCTGCAGCACGAACGCCACCTGCACGACCGGGTTGCGGTCGAGCGCCCGCTCGAGCCGCAGCTCTTCGACCAGCTTCTCGAAGGGAAGGTCCTGGTGCGCGTAGCCCGCCAGGGCGGCCGCGCGCACGCGCCCCAGGAGCTCGGCGAAGGTCGGGTTGCCCGACAGATCGGTGCGCAGCGCCAGGGTGTTGATGAAGAACCCGATCAGCGGCTCGGTCTCGACGCGGTTGCGGTTGGCGACGCCGATCCCCACCACCACGTCCTCCTGGCCGCTGAGACGGTTTAGGAGCACCTCGAAGCCGGCGAGCAGCGTCATGAACAGGGTGACGTCCTGGCGCCGGCAGAGGTCGCGGACGGCGCGCGACAGCGGGGCCGGGAAGCGGAACGCGCACACCCGCCCGCGGAAGCTCTGCACCGCCGGGCGTGGCCGGTCCGCCGGCAGCTCGAGCAGCGGCGGGGCCCCCGCCAGGTGCTGGCGCCAGTACGCCGCCTGCCGGGCCAGCTCCTCGCCCTCGAGGATCTGCCGCTGCCAGGCGGCGTAGTCGGCGTACTGGATGGGCAGCTCGGGCAGCGGCGACGGCCGACCGGCGAGCGCGGCGCCATAGAGGGCCGACAGCTCGCCGAGCAGCACGCCGATCGACCAGCCGTCCGCGACGATGTGGTGCAGGTTCAGGATGAGCAGGCGCTCGCCGCCGTCGATCTCGATCAGGGTGACGCGGAACAGCGGTCCGCGCGCCAGGTCGAAGGGGCGGCGCCCTTCGCCGCCGGCGGCCGCCAACGCCGCGCCTTCGCGGCGGCCCGCCGGCAGCGCGGCGAGGCCGATGCGGCGGATCGGCAGCGGCCGCGGCGGCGCGATGCGCTGCACCGGCCGCCCATCGACGAGATCGAAGGTGGTGCGCAGGACCTCGTGCCGGCGCGCGATCGCATGCAGAGCGCCGGCGAGCGCGCCGATGTGGAGCGGCCCGGCGAGGCGATAGGCCGCCGGCAGGTTGTAGAAGTTGTTCCCGGGCTGGAAGCGGTCGAGGAACCAGAGCCGCTGCTGCGAGAACGACAGCGGCAGGTCGCCGTCGCGGGGCAACCGCCGCAGCGGCGGCGCCGCGGCCGCGGTCCCGGCGCCGTCGATCCCCTCCTGGCGCAGCTTCCGCAGCAGCAGCTGCCGCCGCGCCGGGGAGAGCGCGGCAAGGCGATCGCCGGCACCGCGTCGTGCGCTCATGGCATCACCGCGTCGGACCCGGCCGGGCCCGCGAAGCTGGAGACCAATCTCTCCACCTCGTCGTCGCTGAGCCCGTCCACCTCGTCGAGCAGGCGATCGAGGTCGGCGCCGGCGTCGCGCTCGACGCGTTCGAGCTGCAGCTGCTCGATGGCCGCGGCGAGCGCCGACACGGTGCGGGCCTCGAACAGGAGCAGCAGCGGCAGCTCGAGCCCGAACGCCTCGCGCAGCCTGGCCACCACCCGGGTGGCGATGAGCGAGTGTCCGCCCTGGGCGAAGAAATCGTCGGCGGCGCCGATCCGCGCCACGCCCAGCACCTCGGCCCAGATGGCTGCGACCGCCTCCTCGGCGGGGGTGCCCGGCGCGACGAAGCTGTCGCTGCCGCCGTGGCGCTCGAGCGGCGGCGCGGGCAGGGCCTGGCGTGCCACCTTGCCGTTGGCGGTGAGCGGCAGGGCCGGCAGGACCATGTAGGCCGCCGGCAGCATGTAGTCGGGCAGGTGCCGGCGCAGCGACTGGCGCAGCTCCTCGATCCAGGCGGCCTCCTCGGACGGTGACGGCGGCGCCGCGGCGGGCACCACGTAGGCGACCAGGCGGCGCGCACCCGGCGCGTCCTCCCTGGCCAGCACCGCCGCGGCGCGCACTCCCGGCGCGCGCGCCAGCGCCTCTTCGATCTCGGAGAGCTCGATGCGGAAGCCGCGGATCTTGACCTGGTGGTCGAGGCGGCCGAGGAAGTCGAGCTGGCCGTCGGGCAGGTGACGCACTAGGTCGCCGGTGCGGTACATCCGCTCGCCGGGGGCGGCCGCGAACGGATCGGGCACGAAGCGCTCCGCGGTCAGGTCCGGACGCCGCAGGTAGCCGCGCGCCAGCCCGACGCCGGCCACGTACAGCTCGCCAGGCACTCCCGCCGGCACCGGCCCGAGTTCGCCGTCGAGCAGGTAGATCCGCGTGTTGTCGATGGCCCGGCCGATGGTGATGCGCAGATCGGGTCCCGCCTCGGGCACCGCGGCCACCGTGCAGGCGACGCTGTACTCGGCCGGGCCGTAGTGGTTCATCAGCCGGAAGCCGGCCCGCGGGTCCGGGCCGCGGTGCAGACGGTCGCCGCCGATGATCAGCGCCCGCACCGCCAGCTCCCCCGCCGCCGCCGGCGGCTCCTCGAGCACGCCCTCGGCCAGCGGCGTCATCAGGTAGGCGAGCGTGATCCCCTGGCTCCCCCACCAGCGCATCATGCCGGCCGGCGACAGGCGCGTCTCCTCGTCGGGAATGTGCACGCTGGCGCCGGCCGCCAGGTAGGGCCACAGCTCCCAGATCGAGGCGTCGAACGCCGGGCTCGCGATCTGCGTGCCGCGGTCCTCGGGACCGACCGCATACAGGCGCTGGTGCCAGCGCACCAGGTTCATCAGGCCCGCGTGCGGGATCTCCACTCCCTTGGGACGCCCGGTCGATCCCGACGTGTAGACCACGTAGGCCAGGTTCTCCGGCGCCACCGGGGCCGCATCCTCCCGGCCGTCCAATCCGTCCAATCCGTCCACATTGCCGGCGCCGGGCTCCTCGTCCCCGTCCGGCTCGTCGAGGCACAGCACCCGGGCGCGGGTCTCCGGCAGGCGGTCGAGGAACGGCCGTTCGCTCAGCAGCACCGGCACCTGCGCCTCGTCGAGCAGGAACGCCAGGCGCTCGCGCGGATAGAGCGGATCGAGCGTCACGTAGGCGCCGCCGGCGGCCAGCACCGCCACGATCCCCACCACCCGTTCGGGCGTGCGCTCGGTGCACACCCCGACCCGCACCTCCGGTCCGACGCCCAGGCGGCGCAGCCGCCGCGCCAGGCGCCGGGCGCGCCCGGCGAGCTCGCCGTACGACATCCGCCGCGTCGGGCTCTCGACCGCCGGCGCCCACGGCCGCCGCGCCGCGTGGGCGAAGAACAGCTCGTGCACCAGCGGCCGCTGCGGGCAGGCGACGCCGGTGTCGTTCCACTCCGCGAGCAGCTGCGCGCGCTCCGGCGCGCTGAGCAGCGCCAGCGTCCGGAGCGGACGCTCCGGCGCGGCCAGGGCGGCCCGCAGCAGCACCGCGAAGTGGCCGGCGAACCGCTCGGCGGTCGCCGCGTCGAACAGCTCGGAGCTGAACACCAGGATGCCGCCCAGCCCCGCCGCCGACTCCTCGAGCAGCAGGGCCAGGTCGTACTTGGCGGTGCGCTCGGGGAAGGCGAGGCCGGCCAGCTCGACGTCGCCGAACTTGGCGGCGGCCGGCGGCAGGTTCTGCAGCGCGAACATCACCTGGAAGATCGGCGAGTGGCTGAGGTTGCGCTCGGGCGCGAGCTCCAGGACCAGCCTCTCGAACGGCAGCTCCTGGTGGGCGTAGGCGGCCAGCGCCGCGGCCCGGGTGCGGGCGAGCAGCGCCGCGAAACCGTCGCGTTCGCCGTCCGCGCCGCCGTCCGCGCCGCCGCCGGCGCCGCCGCCGAGGTCGAAGCGCAGCGGCAGCGAGTTGACGAAACAGCCGATCAATCCTTCGAGCTCGACGCGGGTGCGGCCGGCCACCGGCGTGCCGATCACCAGGTCGCGCTGGCCGCTCCACCGCCCGAGCAGCGCCGCGAAGGCGGCGAGCAGCGTCATGAACGGCGTCGCCGCCTGCCGCCGGCTGCATGCCGCGACCTCGCGCGCCAGCGCCGCCGGCCAGGCCACGGCGCGGCTGCCGCCGCGGAAGCCCTGCACCGGCGGCCGCGGCCGGTCGGTGGGCAGCGCGAGCACCGCCGGCGCCCCCGCCAGGGCGCGCCGCCAGTAGGCCAGCAGCCGCGCGAGCGCCGGTCCCTGCAACCACTGCCGCTGCCAGACGGCGAAGTCGGCCACCTGCACCGCCAGCACGGGCAGGCGGGCCGGACCGCCGCCGCGGGCGGCGCGATACAGCGCCGCCAGCTCGTTCACCAGCACCGACGCCGACCAGCCGTCGAAGGCGATGTGGTGCAGCACCAGCAGCAGGCGGTGGCGGCCGGGCGCCAGGCGCAGCAGCCGCGCCCGCAACAGCGGCCCGCGCGCGAGGTCGAAGGGGGTGGCCGCCTCGCGCTCGGCGGCCCGCGCCGCGGCCCGCTCGGCCACTGCGGCCGGCCCGCCGGCGCCGCCGGTCCCGGCGGTATCGGCGCCACCGGCGACGTCGGCAGGGGCGGCGGCACCGGGCGCCAACGCACCCAGGTCGATCACCGGCAACGGCACGCCCGGGCGCTGCACGATCGCCTGCAGCGGCACGTTGTCCCGGACCGCGAAGACGGTGCGCAGCGCCTCGTGGCGGCGCACCACGCCGTTGAGGGCGGCGGCCAGGGCGGCGGGGTCGAGCGGCCCGAGGAGGTCGAACAGGAGCGGCACGTTGTAGAACGGGTTGTCGGGCACCAGCTGGGCCAGGAACCAGAGCCGCTCCTGGGCGAACGAGAGCGGCAGCGGCACGGTGCGCGGCACCGGCGCGAGCGGTGGGGGCAAGCCCTCCCGCCCCTCCCGAGCCACGAGGTCGGCGGCCAACCGCCTTGCCAGCTCCTCGACGGTGGGCTGCTCGAAAAGGGCCGCAACCGGCAGCTCGAGATCCAGGGCGCGGCGCAGGCGCGACACCACCTGGGTGGCCGCGAGCGAGCTGCCGCCGAGAGCGAAGAAGTCGTCCCGTGCGCCGATCGCCTCGCGGCCGAGCACCTCGGCCCAGGTCGCCGCCACCACCTCTTCGAGCGGCGTGCGCGGCGCGGCGTAGCCGCCGTCCCCCTCGCGCTCGCGCGGCGGCGGCGGCAGGGCGCGGCGATCGACCTTGCCGTTGGCCGTGACCGGCAGCGCCGGCAGCACCACGAAAGCCGCGGGGACCATGTAATCCGGCAGGCGCCGGCGCAGTGCCGCGCGCAGGTCCTGGACCGCGGGAGCCGGCTCCGGGCCGCCCGGCTGCGGCACCACGTAGGCCACCAGCAGCCGCTGGCCCGGCAGGTCTTCGCGCGCCAGGACCGCGGCCTCGCGCACGGCCGGGAGCTGCTCGAGGGCGGTCTCGATCTCTCCCAGCTCGATGCGGAAGCCGCGGATCTTGACCTGGTGGTCGAGGCGGCCGAGGAAGTCGAGCTGGCCGTCGGGCAGGTGACGCACCAGGTCGCCGGTGCGGTACATCCGCTCGCCGGGGGCGGCCGCGAACGGATCGGGCACGAAGCGCTCCGCGGTCAGGTCCGGACGCCGCAGGTAGCCGCGCGCCAGCCCGACGCCGGCCACGTACAGCTCGCCAGGCACTCCCGCCGGCACCGGCCCGAGTTCGCCGTCGAGCAGGTAGATCCGCGTGTTGTCGATGGCCCGGCCGATGGTGATGCGCAGATCGGGTCCCGCCTCGGGCACCGCGGCCACCGTGCAGGCGACGCTGTACTCGGCCGGGCCGTAGTGGTTCATCAGCCGGAAGCCGGCCCGCGGGTCCGGGCCGCGGTGCAGACGGTCGCCGCCGATGATCAGCGCCCGCACCGCCAGCTCCCCCGCCGCCGCCGGCGGCTCCTCGAGCACGCCCTCGGCCAGCGGCGTCATCAGGTAGGCGAGCGTGATCCCCTGGCTCCCCCACCAGCGCATCATGCCGGCCGGCGACAGGCGCGTCTCCTCGTCGGGAATGTGCACGCTGGCGCCGGCCGCCAGGTAGGGCCACAGCTCCCAGATCGAGGCGTCGAACGCCGGGCTCGCGATCTGCGTGCCGCGGTCCTCGGGACCGACCGCATACAGGCGCTGGTGCCAGCGCACCAGGTTCATCAGGCCCGCGTGCGGGATCTCCACTCCCTTGGGACGCCCGGTCGATCCCGACGTGTAGACCACGTAGGCCAGGTTCTCCGGCGCCACCGGGGCCGCATCCTCCCGGCCGTCCAATCCGTCCAATCCGTCCACATTGCCGGCGCCGGGCTCCTCGTCCCCGTCCGGCTCGTCGAGGCACAGCACCCGGGCGCGGGTCTCCGGCAGGCGGTCGAGGAACGGCCGTTCGCTCAGCAGCACCGGCACCTGCGCCTCCTCGAGCAGGAACGCCAGGCGCTCGCGCGGATAGAGCGGATCGAGCGTCACGTAGGCGCCGCCGGCGGCCAGCACCGCCAC